>Ga0180007_10000004_pt1 | contig 488697 bp, 407 predicted proteins | sample MM_PC_MetaG_FD_121122 | JGI IMG/M metagenome (GOLD analysis project Ga0180007, IMG submission 121122) | Groundwater microbial communities from the Aspo Hard Rock Laboratory (HRL) deep subsurface site, Sweden - MM_PC_MetaG | ecosystem: Environmental > Aquatic > Deep subsurface > Groundwater...
ATCTCCACTTACCTTCATTAGATTGAGGCCGCCAGAATTTTATATTATTGCCGGGCCAATCTTTGTTATCGTAATATATCTGAGCAGTCATATAAGCGATAAAATTGTTTATATCCATCTTTCCAGTAACTACTTGGTAATTTGCATCAACCGACATATCATATTTATTTATGAAAGAAATCATTTCTTTGTAGTGTGTATTATTGCCTTCTATAACAACACCGTCCAATTCAAGTATATCTAATTTATCGGGATCAGCGTTATTATGAGCCGCAATAAAGTCTTCATTAATTTTTTCTCGTAAATTTTGAATTCCCCAGTATTCTCCATTAATAAAAAGTATTGCCGGACGGTAGGCCTGCAAATCCAAATCCTGATTACCAACAAGTGTCTGCATAAAACCATCCCGAATCATAGTATAACCCCAGTCGTTGCCCGAATTACGAAGCAAAAACGAAGTATATTCTTTAAAAGGACGAGAAGGGAAAATCGTATGTTGGAATGATGAAGCTCCATATTTTTTTCGCGCATATACGGCTAGTGATTTTTGGGAATGCCCGCGCGACCAGCCACCGAATATTTTTATTCCGGCATTTGATTCAAATGACAGGGATTTATCCGATTCGAAAAACTGAATAAATACTTCCTTTTCCCAATCCTGCCAAAAGTTCGCATTAAAATAGGGGAACGCGCTTTCAGCGTTTGGTCCTTTCACATATATGCCCTCTTTATTATCCCAAAGGTTTATTCTATCCGTCACTATTGAAACGACAGGCAAATTATGAACCTCATTTATAAAATAAGTGGCGGAAGAAACTTGACTCGGGAGAAACCCTTCTCTGATTGCTATTGCACGTATAACTGTTGTTTTAGAAATTACAAAAGGACCATCGTACTTAGTTGAATTTGAGGTTGGTGTATCGCTGTTAAGTGTGAAATAAATTTTTACTAATGGATCTACGTTATTTAGAGCTATCGCAACTTGATTATTGTAAAATCCGGATGGATTAATAAAATTAACAGAACTATTTACATTAGCATATCCATTGGTTTCATTTGCTGACCCAGGTGTAGATTCCTTAAAATAAACTAAGGTATCTGACCCATCAGGTTTTCGCCCGTAAGAGATATCGGGCATAAGTGGAGGAACAACAAGTGAATCTATATGGCTCCCGTTGGGATTCATTAAATAAATAACATCGCCCGAAGAAGAAAGCGAAAAATTTGCGTTTAACTTAAAGTCGGGCAAATCCAATATTTCAGCCCCGCCATAAGAATTAGTAGGTTTACTTTTATAACCCAAAGAAAGAAAAGGAATACATGATAAGTCTGAAGAGGATTCACTGTAATTGTGAACTTGAACCGCCAGTACATTCATACCGTTATGCACTATCGCATGAATATTATCTATATAAAATGCTTCCGGTTTTCCTCCTTGATAAATAAGGGCCTCGTGTTGATTTGTAGCAAAATAATTATAGGGAATATCTTGTCCGGGGTTTCCTAAATTAACACGGGCTATTTCTATACCATTTATATACGCGGCAAATCCATCGTCGTAATCCATATGAAAAACAGCTTGAACAATTTGTTCAATATCTTCGATAAAAAATTTTTTTCTCGCAAAAATAGAATTTGAATTCACTACTACAGTACGGTCATCATTGTCTCCCACTCCAATTCCTGTAGGTCCCTCGTGCCAACCGGCTTCATTAAAGTTTTCGTCTTTCCACTCTGCTGGAATTCCGGAGTTGCCTATTGAATATTTCCAAGTATCACCCCAATTAATTACAGTTTCCCAGTATCTGGGAAATAAATCCGAATCAGAAGATGACGCGTTAACAAGCATGAATGATTTAGCTTTAATGGCGACTTCAGGAAAAAGCCACGGTTCACCATTTTTCAAATTGTCTGTAAGTAAAAAACCATTTAGTTGAATTTCAGAAGTGTCAGCATTATAAAATTCTATCCAATCCGGAGTGCTGCCTTCGTTATCTGCAAGCGCAGAAACGTTTTTCGACATCACTTCATTAATGAATAGTTTTTGTCCACTCAGCTGGTTAAAAATCAGGAACAGTAATAACAATAGAAGGTTATATTTCATCGCATTAAACGGCGAAGGGCGAAAGACTCGCCCTTCAGTTGTTTTATTATTTTTATTTTTATTTATTCTTTTTCATAAACCCTTACATAATCCACTATCATTTCCTGCGGCCATTTTGTAGTCATATCAGGATTGCCCGGCCAATTTCCACCGACTGCAAGATTAAGAATTATAAAATAATGCTGGTGGAATTCCGACATACTTGCGGGTGTTATTGACATTGAGTAGAAAGGTTCATTATCAAAAAACCATTCTATTTTGTTAGCGTCCCATTGAATAGCGTAAACATGAAAATCATCGGCCAATATTCCGGAACTAATTTTTTTATTACCACCTTGATATTTGTGTCCGTTATCATCCCAATGAAGAGTGCCATGCGTAACATTATCTCTGCCGTCACCGCCGCCTATCATTTCCATTATATCAATTTCACCGCATTTTGGCCAACCGACTTCCGATATATTCAAACCCAGCATCCAAAAGGCAGGCCATATCCCCTGCCCGTAGGGTAGTTTTAATTTTGCTTCAATCCTTCCATACATAAACGATTTTGTTTCCTGCGTGGTCATTCTTGCGGAAGTATAATAACGTTTTCCATCGGAGCCCGTAAATTCTTCCTGCAAAGCCACAATATGAAGCGCGCCGTCTTTTACAAAGGAGTTTTCTTCTCTATCCGTGTAATACTGCAGTTCATTATTACCGCCGCCGTTTCCATTAACTTCATAGATCCATTTTAAGGGATCAACTTTAGAACCATCAAATTCATCCTGCCAAAGCAATGTGTATCCTTCCAAATCATAATCCGGAGCAATATCATTGTTCGCAGCAGGATTATCGTCTTTTGAGCACCCGTAATTTATAGCGGATGATAACAGCAGAGAAAAAACCAGAATCAATATTTTTTTTACAATCATTTATATCACCGAAAAATTGTGTTTAAAAACATGATGTCTACATCATCATAAAGTCAAAATAAAAAACAATAGATTCGTTGCAACAATAACTATTAAATTAATTAAATTTTCATTTTACGCTTTTACAAAAGTTGGCAACGATCCTTTAACTCCGTAATGTACTATATAAAAATAACATATAACCGGAAGGATAAATGCATGATGAATTCCGATATTGTCTGCAATTACACCTTGAAGAACAGGAACAATTGCTCCGCCTACAATCGCCATACACAATATTCCAGAACCCTGACTAGTATGTTTACCAAGACCTTTGAGGGCTAGAGTAAAAATTGTTGGGAACATAATGGAGTTAAAAAGTCCGACAGAAAGAATCGCCCACATAGCAATTTGTCCATCTGTTAACATTGTAACCAATACAAGAACAGCAGCAGCAAGAGCGTTAAGGGAAAGAACTTTACCAGGATCAATTCTACGCAATACAGCCGAGCCAATAAATCTGCCGACCATAGCCCCTCCCCAATAAAAAGAGACATATTGACCTGCCTGACTTTCGGGCAGACCAGCAATATTACTTTCTCCCAAAAAATTCACTAAAAAACTACCAATAGAGACTTCCGCTCCAACATAAACAAATATTCCTATAGCTCCTAAAACCAGGTGTTTAAATCCCCACGCGCTGGAATGTTCGTTTTCATAACTATCTGTTGCGGTATCTTCTGTTGATCCGGTTTCGTTATTTATTCGAGGGAGTTTAAACATAGCGAATAATGCAGCTAAGATGAACAATGCGGCCGCCAAACCTAGATAAGGGACTTGAACCGCTGCCGCTTCCGCGGCTATGTAAGCATTTAACTGCTCCGGCACCATTGCCGCCATCTCTTCAGTGCTTTTTACGGCTACCGATAAAATTATTAATGCGCCGAAATACGGTGCGATAGTAGTTCCTAAAGAATTAAAAGCCTGTGTAAGATTCAATCGACTTGAAGCAGTTTTGGGTTTACCTAAAATCGCCACATAAGGGTTTGCGGCAACCTGAAGCAGTGTAATACCCGAAGCGAGTATAAAGAACGCCAGTAAAAACAGAGGATAATATCTTACCGCGGCTGCGGGATAAAATAGAAGCGTACCTATTCCCGCAGTTATTAAACCAACAATAATTCCTGCTTTATAACCTATCTTCTTTATAATCCAACCTGAAGGCAGTGACATAATAAAATATGCTGCAAAGAACACAAATTGTATCAGCATTGCTTCGGTATAATTAAGTGTAAACACCGCTTTCAAATGCGGAATAAGAATATCATTAAGACATGTTAGGAATCCCCACATAAAAAAGAGTGATGTGAGAACAACAAGCGCAAAATTATAATTTTTGTCGTTTTCTGATTGCCCTATATTCACGGTTCCTGAAACAGGTGAAATTGCCATAAATATCTCCTCATTAAAGTAGACTTTGTAAAATATTATTTAAGCACGAATTTCTGTTCTAAATTTTCAATCATAACTGAAAATTCTCCAGACTCGGTTATTCTTTTATTTTCCCTTCCAATAAACGATAAATCCTCGGCAGTTAATTTAAAGGAAATTGTTTTAACCTGAGCTGGATCCAAAGATATTTTTTCAAATCCTCTTAACTGTTTTACCGGCCTTGAAACGGAACCATATTTATCGCAGATGTATAATTCCACAACTTCTTGTCCAGCCAATTGCCCGGTGTTTTTAACATCCACCGATATATTTACATCGTCGTTCATCTCGTAATTAATTTTATCCAGCTTTAGATTGGAATATTCAAATGAAGTATAACTAAGCCCGTAACCAAAATGCCACTGATGTTGCACAACATTCTCATTCGCATTTTCCAATGGTTTGTAATCATATGTAGTAAATCCGTTAACTGCGATAGGATAAGAATAAGGCAACTTGCCACTAGGGTTTACATCACCAAACAATACATCTGCAATTGCTCTGCCTCCTTCCATTCCGGGAAGATAGGCGAGAAGAATTCCTTCTGCTTTTTCTACGATTTCATTTATAACTCTGGGTCTGCCTTCAACTAAAACTAAAACTACTGGTTTTCCGGTTTCGTAAATCTTTTTAGCAAATTGTAATTGAACTTCGCTAAGATTCAGATTACTTATATTGCCAGGAGTTTCACAGTATGGTGGTTCGCCCAAACATAAAACAATTACATCGGAGTTTTTTGCTTTTTCAACTGCTTCAGTAACATTTATTTCTGAGTCAAAATTAACACCTTCCAGATATTGAGTGTTATCGGCGCCAACTTTATTTTGAATTGCTTCCAAAATTGTAAATTTTTCCTGAGGGTATAATGATTCATTATTACCCTGCCAGGTGATTGTCCATCCCCCGTTTAATACAGATAATAAATTTGCCGCCGGACCTGTTACAAATACTTTTTTATCTTTTTTTAACGGTAGAATATTGTTTTCGTTTTTAAGAAGAGTTATAACTTCCTGGGCTGAAGCTAAATTAGCCGAAGTGTGATTTGGGGAGGCAAACTCTTCGGAGAGAGATTTATCAGGATACGCATTATCAAATAATCCAGCCAAGTATTTAACACGTAATATTCTACTAACAGCGTCATCAATACGTTTCATAGGTACTTCACCATCTTTTACAAGTTCCAACAGATATTCGTAGAATGAAAAATCGTATGGAACCATACTCATATCTACGCCAGCCATTACGGCAAGTTTAACGGCTTCTTTTGGTGATGCCGCCACACGATCGCGAGTATATAATCTTTTAACATCTTCCCAATCCGAAACCGCAAACCCTTTAAACTGAAGTTCATCTTTCAGAATTTCGGTAAGGATATGATAATCCGAATGAGTGGGAATACCATTAATTTCACCCGAGTTAATCATAACTGTTAAAGCTCCTTCATCTATTGCTGCGGCAAATGGTGGCAGAATAATTTCACGCAGCATTCTTTCAGGTATCCATGCTGGTGTTCGGTCGAAGCCATTTTTTGGCAAACTGTAACCCATATAATGTTTCAAACAAGCGACTCCACTGCTTTTATCACTTACATCGTTTCCTTGAATTCCTTTTATATATTCTCTCGCGTATTCACTTGTCATATATGTATCTTCACCATATGTTTCCCAAAGTCTTGACCAAAGTGGCTCTCGTCCCATATCGAGAACGGGATTAAAATTCCAAGGTATTCCTGATGCTCTCATTTCGAAAGCGGTTATTTCCGCACCTTTTCTTACGAGTTCTCTGTTACGTGTGGCGGCCATAGCAATTGCTTGTGGAAATAGAGTTGCTCCTAAAGTATAAGTTGCGCCATGTATAGCATCAATTCCATAGAGCACAGGAATTCCCAACCTTGTTTCTTTAGTTGCAATGTCCTGAATTGTTGTTATAACTTCGTGCCACTTTTCAAGGGAATTGGCGCTTCCGCCGGTATTAAGAATTGAACCAACGTGATATTTTAAAATTGCTTCGTTTAATTTTTCAACATCCAGAAATAGTTCATCACCTTCATTCGGTCTTGGTTGCGAAACCACTTCTAAAGTAATTTGAGTCATTTGTCCAATTTTTTCTTCCAAGGACATTTTTGACAGAATGTTATTCACAAATTTATCCGCTTCAATAATCCTTGAATTTTTATTCATTTGATAGCTCCCGGTGAAAGCCGATACACTAATTGAACTCAATATGATCATTAATAGTAAAGCTATTCTTTTCATTAAACCCTCATAAGATTTTAGTTATAAATTACTTCAAGAAAACCAATTTTTGTGAATGGTATTCAATTCCGTTTGACAGCTGGCATATATAGACCCCGGAATTTAATTGTACCCCTTTTTCGTTTTTCGCATTCCATAAAAAATAATGAACTCCCGAGCCGGTTACATTAAAAGTTTCCCGATATACAATTCCACCGAGAATATCATAGATAGTCAACTTTATTTTCTCCTGACCATTCGCTATGTACCTTATATTTGTATACCCGTTAAACGGATTGGGATAGTTTTGAAGAAGTTGAAAATCTTTGGGGGATATTGTATTGTTTGAGCTAACATCGGTAAAAACCTGCTCGACAATTATTGCATTCGCAAATGAGCTATCGACTTCTTCAGGTAAATAGATATCCAAAATTTCATCTTCCACATCTACTTCTTTTTCAAGTATATAGGCTCTATTTTTCCCAACATTTAATGCAAGATCAAGATTATCTTTTACAATTGCGCCTTCGGCAATAACATCAAATACTCTTGCGCCGGGTGCATTGTTGTCATTTTCCGAGAAAAGAAACTTAACATTATATCTTCCGGCCGGAACTCTGAATTTATAAGTGGCGAGTCCTTTCCGTTCAACCCTAAAAATATCATCATCTTCAGTTCCGGCAATATCAACATCACCCCATTTTTTTATGTCTCCTCCCAAATAGCCGTAATCAACTGTTTCATTCCATTCCTGATCAGCAGCGTAGTCAAGCACAGCGCTGCCGCCAAGGTTCACTTTAAAGGGGAACTGAATCTTTTTTAATTTATTAATACTTACCGCTTTAGTAGACATAGTGTTTGGCGGACTTGCATCATCAGAAACACTAAGCACAATTAAATTATAACTATTTTCTAAATTATAATTTTCGGTGAGTAATTTAACAGATTTCTTGTTTGGGCTGAGGAGAACTTCTTTTATTGTAACCCCGGATATTAAATATTTAGAAGGAATTACCGCTGAAGCGGAATCCAGTTCTTCAGAAAACATTACATCAATAGAACCATTATAATTTTCGTGAGCCCATAATATTTCCGGTTTTTGCAAATCTGTGTATCCAAGGTTAGTTGAATTTGTTAAACATAGAATCATTTTTCCGTCTTCAAACACTATGTTTTCCTTAATAAAATCACAATCATTTCCACCGAATGTATGGGTTGCTTTCTCCCACCGGGTTTCATCGAAGGCATCGAAATCATCTTTCCATTCTAAAGAAAAATTATTTCCGGTGCCATAATCACCGGATCCCGGTGAGTATTTATAATAACTTACCCAATCGTAATACGAGTTAGCCGGCAATATTGCTTTATTCCAATAACCTACCCAATTAGTATAAACCGGATTCCAAATATTCATCATTAATTTTTGGGGATAAGAAAGTGTTTTTACAAAATCTTCTGTTTGCCTGTAAACTTCCTCTCCATCAATAAACCAGGCAACATAATCAGGCGTCCATTCGAATGCATAAGTGTGGAAATCGGCATAAGGATCAAAGCTTAAATAATTGCTGCGGATATGAAATTTTTGCCCCGGTGTAATTGTATTGAACTGAATAATATTGGTGTGACGTCCGACAAACTCAATATCAATTTCATTCCAACCCGTAGAACTTGTAATTTCGTGGTAAGTGAAAAATGAAGAAATAACTCCCTCGCGAAAGGCGGGTATATAACTAACTTCGAATCTGCCGTATAAAAATTCTTCTTTAGTCCTGTATTCACCACCTTTATAGTTTTTACCTTCTGCTAAGGATGAAAAAAAAAGTATTGAAATAAATAAGAGCGTAAATTTCTTCATCTGTTTAATTCCTAATATATAAAAGATAGCTTCTGGTCTTAAAAATAATAATCGCAATTATTTAAGATCTTGTACAACTGCGTTAGTCAAAAATACTGACTGCTATATGTACCGATAAAATTTTTTCAACACACAGTAGTAACCATTTTTAGGCCATGTTTTCAAAAAGTTGTGTCAAAATATTATTATTTATATCAAAATAATTTCAACAAAACTCGCAAGGAGAATATTACAAACAATCACTAATAAATTCAGGCCGGTTAAAATTAAAAACCGGCCTTATTATAAACATAGATACTGATACAGCTATTAATTCTCTAGTGCGAATTAAAAGTTTATAGCCACCGAAAATTTTTGAACATCTTTAAGCACTCCGAAATCGGAATAAGAATAATCGAAACGAATATTAATATTTCCCATAATCTGCTGTTTAATTCCTGCGCCTAAAGTGAATGATTCTTCAGAATCTTCGAGCAATAAAGATTTATATCCTCCTCTAACAGTGAACATATCATTAAAAGTATATTCACCGCCTAAATTCAGATATTCGTAATTATCATTAGGATGGGCGGCATCAACTGCAAGTATAAGATTATGAACACCGCTCTGGAACGGTCTGTATGCAAGACCAACTTTAAACCCTAACGGTAAATCCCAGGCGTCCATCTGTAATCTTGAAGGTATTCTATCATTATTACCCGTACTTTCTTCATCGCCATCATATAAAACAACACTACTGGTACCATCCAGCTGCATTTTAGTACCGAAGTTTGTTATAGAAGCACCGAGTGTTATCCCTTTAAAAGGAGTATTATATAACACTCCTAAATCAATGGCGAAAGCGTAGTCGGACATCTTCCAGATACTTTGGTAAACAAATTTAGGATTCAATCCAATTGAGAAATTATCCGTTAAATTAATTGCCCACGCGATGCTGAAAGCTGCATCACCTACACTAAAAGTTTCACCTGTTCCATCTGGTTCTTCGATGGTATTAACATTCATCTCGCCAATATCCGAAATAATAAAGCTAGCACCTAAAGTACCGAATTCGCCGAGATTAAAATTGGCCGCTGCAAAATTGTATCCAATACCCGCGAACCATTCTGTATGATCAAACAAAACACCATTTTGTTTTAATCTTGCAACTCCGGCTGCGTTCCAAAATATAGCGCTTGGATCATCAGCCACAGCTGTAAAAGCACTTCCCATACCTGCCGCACGTGCACCCTGACTAATACTTAAAAATGAGGCCGCTGTAGTTCCACGTTTCGATACGTCGGAGACAAATTGTGCAGACAACATAGCAGGGACTAATAAGATCAGTAATAAAACATTTATCCTTTTCATAATTATTCTTCCCTTATTTAATTATTGCAAATTTGCCGATGTGCTCACCAACTCCAGGCGCATCAACGTGATAAACATACAAACCAAAGGCTGCATCCATGCCGTCTTCTGTAACAAGATTCCACGAAACCGAACCATCTTCGGTCGATGATTCTTTATCAATGGTTTTAACAAGCGCTCCTGATATTGTAAATATTTTAACTTTACATTGAGCTGGCAAATGAATAAAATCAATTCTTCGTTCACCCCTGCCTGTTTGGTTAAGATTTCGTCTTTCCCAAGTTGCCTGAGCGACATAAGGATTTGGAACTACCCTTATTTCATCCAATTTATTTTTGGCCATTTCCGCATCAACTCTTGAGGCTTTTGTTGAAAAAGTAAAATAATCACCTTTACCAAATTGTTTAGAAGTTTTAATTACAAACACATCGCCTTCACCTGGATATATCGGCTGATAGCCGATACCCGCTGGCTGAAGATAAGTAATACGCCATGTGAGTCGGAAATCCTTGTTAGGCAAACGCTCCATTATAGAAATATCATCTCCTATTGAAAGAAGTTTATCCGCGTTATTATCAAATACTTCCGCTTCAACCGTATCTTGCGTAGTGGTATTAATCACTAAAAAATTGATGGGGATTTTGAAGAACGGAGTAGTTGCAACTGTTTGATCGAACCATTCAATTCGATAGTCCGCAGGATAAATAACATTTTTTGCGGGAGAACTGTTATCAGGAATAATATTCATAGTAAGATTTGGCTTTTTGTTATCACCGCCTGTCCATGAAAACCATCCGCTTTTATCCATATTAATTGCAATAGCCGTATCATTTAAAGCCGATACTGTCATACCATCAAATGGCGAGCTGTATTTACCTTTGCCAATATCTGAGGCCGGAACAGTAATTAATGTATCTACCGAACCGCTGTGTGATCTAACTACAGAGTACTCTGATGTTTTATAACTGGGATAAGCACCAGTGGCGTTAAATACAACTTTATAACTTGCGCCTTCAATAATTGAGGCCGGATTAAGAAGAGCTACTTCAAGAGTACCAGTGCCAACACCAGCTTCTACTTCACTTACAGTACCTTCAATTTGCGGAGGAATATATCCCGCGGCAGGAGCGTTAGGAACAATAACGGCGCAATTGATATCAACAAAATTTAGTGTTCCGGTAAAATCTTCACTAATAATTTTGGTGCATTCAGACGGGGTTAATCCTTTAGTGCCTCTAGCAGGATCACCCATATCGTAGGAAACAACCGCATAGTAATATTTTTCACCGTTAACTACATTTGAATCAACGAATGAATGTGTCAAACCTGTATCGTTGCCTCTCCAGAAACTTGCTCCGTTCACACCAACCGGGTCAGGTCCTTTAATACCGTCTTTAAGATCGAATTGAGCTATAGGTTTCCAGAATTTAGTTTGACCTTTGGAGTCGGTAATAGTTTTAATATCATTAAACTCAGCTTCCTGACTTCTATAAATCAAATAACCTTCAAAATCTTTTTTTGGTCCGGAAGTTGGATCACCCGGAATCTGGTAACCCATAAAGGGATCTCTGGATTCTTCTGCCAAATCATCCCAATAAAGATATACTTTTTTATCGCCCGCAACCGCTGTTAACTTAGGCTTCTCCGGGGGTTTTGAAAAGTTATAATTAGCGTTATAAATTTCCTGAACAGTTTCTTTATTAAAAATAAGGTCATCAAGATCAGCGCCGAATACAAGAGCCATAGAAAATCGTTCGCGAAGATTTGCTTTCAGTTCGAATGGAGCCGCTGAAAAAACCATAGAAATATTCGCTTTTTGTAATTCGGTATCAAATAATCCCGAAGTCATTTTCACCCACATAGATTCATCATCTTTAGGCCAGCCACCGCCGGTTCCACCGTCTCCCAAACGGTAAATTGAGAGTGCGGTTAAACCTATCATGTCTGACTCATCAATATCAGTCTGATCAAAATGCGGTTCTCCGGGTGTAGGTTTACCATCGCCTTCTCCAGCATCGGGTCCAACGTACTGTCTGTCGAAAGGACCAACGCCGTCTTTACCAACGTCGTCGTTTAATGGCTCGTTTTCCTGAGGATCCCATTTGCCGTTCATATTCAAATCAGTAAAAGGAACCCAATCACCGTCGTTATCAATTCCGTCATCTCTTCTTTCGTCTATCAATCCGTCTTCATCATCGTCTATTCCGTTAAAACCAAGACCCGGACTTTCCAGGTATGCGTAACCGTAATAACCTGTCGGATATTGACCCGGAGTTCCTTTTCCATTGCTGTCGAATGCGTATGCAATATCCAAAGTTTTATCATAAAACGCGTTGTCGTCATCACTATCGTTAGTGCCGCCTACACCGGGATCTGTATAAAAACCAAAAGCTGTAGTTGGGTAATCAAAATCCGAAATATTAACGATGTCGTAATGCCAGAAAATAATATCTTCGGCAAGAACATGCGACCATTGGAAACCTCGCACTTCAATTCGCAAACCTAAACCGCCTCTTTTAGTATCTGCGGCTATAGGGAAAAAATTATAAGGTGCTCGTTTCCATTCACCATCTTTTGAATCATCCATAACGAAGAATGTTTCAACATCGGCGTTCTGAACACCTCGTCCGAAATATCCATACCAATAACCGTCCCAAGAAGCATCAACAATAGGAAGAGCCCGCGGCCATTTTTCCGGCCAAGTGGTGGAGTTTGTATTGATAGCAGGGACTACGGATTGTGGATTCATATAACCCGGAACAGGTTCCAAAGTCCACTGCAACCCATTAGTTTTATCGTAATCCGTCCATTCCCTGTATGCGGTCTGCAGAGGAGTAATCAATTGATTGTTACCGGGAGCTTTAACCTGGGAAGCTATCAGTACAGCAACACCATCCAAATAACTATGCCCCGTTCCTTTAGGCCACTCGCCAGAAGGCTGAAATGGCCAATGTGCAACTTCGCCCTGATTATTAAATAACGTACGAATCTGATTACCATCCATAATTCCTTCTCGACGGTAAATAACATCTCCATAAGCGTCATTCCTATAACCTGCGGTTTCCAAAGTTGTCTGTGCAAAAATTGTTATTGTAGTAAAAAAAAGTATAACTGTCAGCATATGACGATACATTCTCGCCTCCATTTACAAAATTATTGTTCGCTAGAAACCTACTCTAAAACCAAGACGTACTTGCCTTGGTGTGGAATACATACCCGGATTCTTGATAAATTCTTCAATAGTATTTAATCCGAAAATTTCACCGGCATATTTGGTGTTCAGATCCGCATTCGCGCGACCGGTAGTTGAATAAACACCGTTTTCATTTCTAATATCAAGTACGTTATAAACCAGTAAGAATGCGTTTACATCCAATGGTCCCAGCTTGAAATTTTTATCTGCTTTTAAATCCAGATTATAATAAGTAGGTCTTCTTCCGCCATTTTCAAATCGAACGCCGTTAGATATTCTTATATCTTCTGTATAAGGCATTCCTGAACCATATTGGAAAATTAAACCAACAGTCCAATTTCCAGGTTCACCCACTGTTCCCGTAAAATTGATTGTGGATGTCTGGTCCCAATCCAAAGGAACAAGATGTTTTTCAGATTCAACAGGTGGATCCGTCTGATTGTCATTATAAACTGCCATAGGATCGGAAGCGTTACCTTCGGCTATCTGATATGTATAATCTATTTTAGCACTAAAATAATTTGCGAATCTTTTATCGAGAGTAATTATAACACCCTTAGTGTTGCCATAGTCTCTATTAATAAATCTTGCATACTTAAATCCTTCGTAAGTATTAAGAATTTCCATTCCCAATAAATTCCTTATATCCCTATAGTACATTGTAAAATCTATAGAAACGTTAGGGAACAGCACTTGCTGCAAACCAATTTCATACTGAATAGTTTTTTGTGCTTTCAGATTAGGATTTCCTGTAAAGGACGATAGAGACTGACCAGAAATTATAATGTACTCATCGTTAGAATATAAATTCTCGAGCGAAGGGATCTGGAAAAAATGTCCGTAAGAAAAATATATGGCGCCCTGATCTGACATCGGGAACGACACACCCAAACGCGGACTCACCTGCAATTTTGAGTCGGCTTCAACTTTTTCTTTATATCCCGGGAAGTTGGGGTTATTGGTTACGTTTCTTAAATCCGCTGGTATAGCGGTATTGGCGTCAAAATACTCAAACCTTAACCCGGCGTTTATAATCATAATGTCATATTCCATTTTATCTTGAATATAGGCATTAAATTCAAGTGGATATTTATCATATTGCTGATTATCTCGCGCGTGCAATTCAGGGTAGCCAAGCTCGAATAACGGTCTGCCTAATTCATCAATCTGTCCTTCGATCAGGTTAATCATATTCCAGGAATGATTAAACAAATGCGTCTTTCTTCCCTCAACACCTATTTTTACTTTGTGTTCTTTACTTAATTGCGACTCCAACGTCCACTGTGCTATAAACGTTTCAGTATATCGTTTATATCTGCCGGTCTGGTTGCCTCCATAACGGTAGGTATAGTTTGATGTGGCAATTCCCTGTTGCGGATTTATATATCTGGAATCATATTCGTCTTCATACAAATAACCATAGAAATCATGTCTGTTCGCTGAAAATTTTAAAGACATAAAAGTACTTTGCGAAGGAACAAATGACATTTGAAGATTATGTATAGTATTATTACTAAAGTGGTTCATTATACCATCGGGAGCCCAACGATATGCATGATCATAATATGTTCTTTCGTCGGTGTCCCAAAAAATTGAGTAGCTCAATTTCCAATTTGGCAATCCGTAAGCCAGCTTTCCATTAAACGAATATTTCGTCCAAGGATTCATTGATACATATTTTCCGTCACCGGTTGGCATAAAGGGATTTACGTCCGTTTTATTATATACACGTTTTCCAAATAGGTAACCTTCATCGTCAAAGTAACGTCCGGTTATGAAAAACGTTAGCCCATTTACAATAGTTGTTGGGCCCGAAAGAGAGAATTGAAAATCTTTAATACCGCTCGAATTAAATTTATCTAAATTATAAAATATTCCGTCATTCTGAGAAATATAGTTACCGAAATACGCAGTAGCGTTTCCTTCAAACTTTTGTGAGCCTTCTTTAGTAACTATATTCACAATGCCGGACATTGCCTGTCCATATTCAGCGTTAAAAGTACCGCTAATAACTTCAAGTTCACGTATGGAGTTATTCTCTATTTCCACTGTCATACGAGAGTTAAAAGCATCTGTTACCGGGATACCATCAATTAGGTAAGCAACTTCGTTGGATCTGCCACCTCTAAAGTGACCGTCAATAACACCTGCCTGCAAATTTACAATTGCGCTTAGATTTTCCACAGGCATCATTTCAATTTCTTTGGATGAAACTGTTGCCGCAGTGGAAGTTAGATCTTTGGTGATTAATGGTTTTTCAGCAATTACAACAACCTCCTGTCCCAACTCAACAGATTCGGATACCAACGCGACGTCTAGGTTTGTTGTTTTATCGATTGTAATTCTTACTTCACGTATTGTGGTTTTTTTGTAACCTACCGCACTTACAAGTACAGTATATTCTCCCGGAGGAATATTGTTTATATAATAATATCCGTCAAGATCAGCAGCTGCTCCCAGATATGTACCTTCAATAATTATATTAGCACCAATAATCGGTTCATTTAAATCTCTGTCAACAACTTTTCCGGCAAGTTTACCTGTTTGTCCCGCATATACGTTAATGCTTAGGAGGATGATTCCAACAAACAGACTCCCCAAAAGATTTGTCATATTCAACTTCAATTTGAATCCTCCTTGAAATTTGAGTAAAACTAAACATTCTAAAGAAAAAAGGTGCAGTTGCTTAACTGCACCTTTAGAGGAAAATGATTATTTAACAAGCATCATTTTTTTAGAGCTAACAAAAGTTCCAGCAGTAATTTGATATACATAAATTCCGGAAGCTAAATTTGAAGCGTTAAAATCAACATTATATGTTCCCGGAGCTTTAACTTCATTTACTAATGAAGCTACTTCCTGACCCAATAAATTGAATACTTTTAGAGAAACGTCACTTGTTTTTTGAATGCTAAAAGTAATTTGAGTACTCGGATTAAACGGATTAGGATAATTCTGATTCAAATTGAACGTTAATGGTTGATTCAGATTGTCTTTTACGTCAACCATTTTGTCTCCTATCCAAGTATATAACCATCTGGAAACATCACCCCATGATTTATCTTCGTTATAAGGCGAATAGGTTAGAATACCTTCTCTTGTGCCTGTTGCGTCAGCGTCATTTATTGACATGTCAATTTTTATTCTTTGACCAACGATAGGAGTAAATACTGCATCGCCAGAATTGTTAAGCGCAGCAATGTCTGCAAAAGTAAATGAACCTTCCACAGCATAACCACTTGGGAATTTTTCAACCCATGCATAATTTACACCAACGGTTCCAATAACTTTATCACCTCTGTTACCAATAATTGCTGAAGCTCTGTTGAATCTCCATTGGTAATCTGGTTCAGCGCCTTGTTTTAAACCAATGTGTGAAGGTCCGTGCCAGTCATACAAACCGATAAATAAATCGGGTGCATCCTGCAGATAAGTTGTAGCCTGATCGGTATTAATAATATCATCAGTTACATCCCAAGCTACATATAATCTTTCGCTGTCAACAGCTAAATATACTTTTGCCGAACAGTCTGTTGCGTTATCAATTTTCTGATTAGCAACGATAAATCCGGTTCCGTTATCAGGGTTAATTTCAAATGGAGTAATACCGGCCCATTCACCCAAATTACCGTCAGCAACAAAATTAGCAGGAGCTGTAGGATTAATAATTGTAACGCCTTTAGCAGTGTTAACAGTTGGGTTTTGAGTTGCAGCTAATTTACTTGAGTTACCAGCGGCGTCTTTACATACTACCGCATAGTAGAATGAAACGTCCTGATTTGTTTTAGGCGCTCTTAGGAAATGTTCAACAACCTGTAAACCTTCAGCAACGCCCATTTGAACAACTTCAATACCTTTAGCAGTTAAGTCTGTTATAGGATTTAAGCTGTAATAAACATCATATACTTCGTCTGTTTCACCGGGTACATCTGTCCATGTAACAAGATTAACAAAATCACCGCCAACAGCGGAAACCAATGCAGGTGCTTCAGGAGCCAGAACATCAAATGTTGGACTTCCTGTCCACACATCATCTACCCAAACAACTTGGCCGTTAGCTCCACTGCCTTCAGTTAAAATTTGAAATACTGTAACATGTTCAAAATTAAAATTAGCAGTTCCGTCGTAATATGTAATAAGATCTTTTAAAGCAAATTTGTATTGATGCCATGTATCGTCCGAAATTGGGGTAAAATTGGCGCCAATTTTTGCAGCTCCATCTTCCCATTGAAGTCTTAAATTACCAATTCCAGGTGCTGCTTTCATTTTAAATTTTAAAGTATCTGTGTTCCAGTGATAAGATAAATTTGTTGGAGGAACATTCCATCCGAATCCTGCCCATGCGTCGCCAATAGTCCACTTAATCGCATTTGGAGATTCTGTAGATGAACCCGCGCCTTCAACCAATTCTGCAGAACAATTCCATTGGAATTTTTCTACTGTTGAAGGGAACGCCGCACCGTTAAAAAATACTACAGGACGAGCAGCAACTCCAACTAATTTAAGATCATCCAATATAATTGAGCCGACAGCAAAATCGCCGTCGCCGCCGCCGTTAATCGAGAATTCTAAAGAATATCCCTTAATTTTGTCCAGATCGAGTTTCTCATTACCTTTAGTTCCAGACCAGCCTGTTAAGTTAAATCCGGCACCTTCCCAGTTGTAATTATTTACTAAAGGAATTTTTATTGTATGCCAGCCGGGTTCATTATCTAAGATGTACTGGAATGAATAATAATATTCGCAATCGCCTACATCATAAACTTTGTAGGAATCGTTGTCGCTAACGTCTTGTAGGTTAACTCTTAAATGAACTCTTCCTGCCTTGTCCTGAGCAACTACGTTATTATAAGATAATGAAAGTGTGTCGTATAACGACCAGTCATACACGCCATTAGAATCCGGATTCCAATGTTCTAGCTTGGTATATCCTCCCCAGCTTTCAATGTTTTGCGCGCTATAATCCAGACGCATAGCTGCAGCGCCTTCAATTTTATTATCTGTAGGATAGCTGAACTTTATCCATCCATGTTCAGCGGTTGCGTTACCGCTGGTTTGATAATGCTGGCCGCCGTGATTGTCGAAAAATGCCCAGTAATTAGTGTCCGCGGGCGCCGAGTCGTAACTATTTAACTGCTGACTTTGCGCACTGAGCATAACTGAAAAAAGAATTAATATAGAAAAAGTTAATAATTTTTTCATAAGGAAAATCCTCCATATGATTGTGGTTGGTGATTGGTTTTTAATATTTGAGTTAGTTGGTACCATTATTTATGTTCTATTATCTCAAATTTTTCTATTTCTTTAGTTCCGATTCTATGTTTCATTTCATTTTCTAATTCCACGTCCTCCGAAGATTTAGATTTACTAATAATTATTTTTTTATCATTCAAACTGACGACGATTAAAACGAAAGAAGTTAACAAAAACAGAAATACAGCGAAGTGTAAATAATGAACCCCGTTCAGAAAATGGAATAATGGAAATTCCCCAATTAGAGTAGGGTTAATCATCGAAATAATTATTCTAACAAATCCAACAATTCCACCGAAAATAAGAGCTGTAAACACCCCTTTACTGGTGGATTTTGACCAGAATATTCCGAATAAAAAAGCGCTCGCGATCGGGGGGCTTATATATGCCTGTATCTGTTGCAAAAAAAGATAAATTTGGCTGTCTATTACTTTTAACAAAGGAATTAGAATAATTGCAAATACAACTATCATAATCGTAGATAATCTGCCTACAAGGACTATTTCACTTTCTGTCGCTCTAGGACGCATAGGTTTAAAGATGTCTATAGAAATTAACGCTGCGGAACTATTAAAAGCGCTGGCAAGTGAAGACATAAGCGCTGCGATTAATCCCGCAATAACAATTCCTTTTATGCCTGTTGGTAATAAATCGCCGGTAACCAAATATGTAAAAGCAGCGTCGCCTTTTATATTCGGATATTTTATTGCGGCTACTAACCCTGGAATTATTAAAAGAAAAATTGGAATGATTTTTAAAAACGCGGCTAAAAAAGTTCCTTTGCGCGCTTCTCTAATATTGCGAGCACTCAATATCCGCTGGACTATGTATTGATCGGTACACCAATACCATATCCCTAAAATCGGCGCACCAAAAAGAATTCCTGTCCAGGGAAAATTTGGATCGGAGGAAGATTTTATTATTTCAAAATAACTTGCAGGCAATTTTTCAATTATTACTGATAAACCGCCAATGTCTTTTAAACCGTATAAAGTTAATAGCAGGGAACCAACTATTAAAACAATAGCTTGAAAAAATTGGGTTTTCATTACTGAGGCCATTCCGCCAATGACGGTATAAAGTCCTGTGAGCAGCACAATTAGTACTGCGGAAGTAAATACATCCAATCCAAGAATTTTGCCTAGCAGATACCCCCCCGCAATTAAAGTAACAGCAATTTTTGTAAAAAAATACGCTGCTAAAGATATTGCAGTTAAATAAGCCCTAACCCTGTCGCCAAATTTTTTACCCAAAAATTCCGGCATTGTCATCACATCAGCTTTAATAAACACAGGGATAAAAAACCAAGCTAATATAATAAGTATAAATACAGCTAGCCATTCGAACAGACCGACACTTAATCCGTGAACAGAGCCTGCACCGGCTAGTCCAATAAAATGTTCACTGGAAATATTTGTCGCAAAGAGGGAAGTACCAATTAATATCCACCCCATATCTTTTCCGGCTAGAAAATAATCCTGGGTAGTTTTATCTCTACCAACGGCCGAAATCAATCCGATGACCAATGCTATTCCGATATACAATATCAGAATTAAGTTATCAATTGTACTTAGACTTTCTATCAAATTTTCCCTTACCTGAGAGTATTATTTTATGCATATATGATGCCATACCGGATTATGTCTAAATTCCCTTTATTTATAATACTTTAGAGGATTTTTGGAGTATAAAACTTAAGACTTATTATTAAAATGATAACCGGGTATTATTTTTTTAATAATTATTAAAGGTTGGAATTAATTCAATTTATCTATTTAAAAGAATTTCATTCAATTGCCGAGCATCACTATAATTTGGATTTAATCTTAAACATGCCTTAACATTTTTTGCTGACTCACTAAAATTACCCGAGTAAAATTGAGAGAGTGATAGGAAATATAAAACCTCCGGATCTGAGGCATCAAGTTTAAGCGCTTCTTTTAAGAAATATTCAGCCCGAGGGTATTGACCCAAATTTACTGATAAATGTCCCATAGTTTTTAACGTGTAAATATCGGGATTAACATTATGCAAAAGCGACACTACCGTATACGCGGGAACGAACTGTTTGGCCTCAATCAGATAACTGGCAGTGGATTTATAAGTATAAGTATCGAAAGGTTTATCAAAAATAATAGACATCATTTCTTTAAAGAATGCCTTATAATTCTGTTTTGAGAAATAATATTCCGCCAACAGCGTATGCCCAGCCGTCCAGCTTATTTTTCCTTCAGCGGTTTGTAATGCCAGTGAATCTGAATAATTAGAAGGTTTATAATTTGAGAAAATAATTTGAGTCCCGTATCCTTTCTTAAAAGGAAATGAATTTAAAAGAACACGAATTTTTATATCGGCAAAAGTAGAATCAAACCGTGTAAAGGGGAATGTTTCTTTGAGAATTTTATCGCTTAAAGCCCACAAATTTTTATTGTCGGGTTCGGAGAGTAACCCCCTCTCAATTATCTGATTAAAATACTCATTGGCAATTAATTGATGTCCATATATATTTGGGTGCAGGTGATCAACAAAAATAGAATAACCTGGAATTCCTTTTTCACATTTATTTTTAAATAACGAATCTATGTCGGCAATAGTGCTGCCATATCTTAAACGCATTCCACCAATAATTTTGTTCATTTCAGCAGGCGCCCTGAATCGAAGCATATCCTTCTCTTTTGCTTCAACAAACAGATTATACGCTCCGGCTGAATCTGTAGTAGAAATTTTTTCAGCTGACTTAAATATTTTATTCGATAAAGAGTTCGGATTGGTAACCGAATCAAGCGGTTTTTGTAAAAGATTTGAGGTAAGAGTGCCAATAATTACAGGAACATTTGCGGATTTACACTCACTTAAAATGTATTCAAGATTAAGCCTGAACTGATTTAATCCTTCTTTAAATTCCGGCGAATTGTGTTTTACTAATCTATCCCCCGCCATTTCCGCCATTAATGTTTTGCCCGATCCGGATGGCGCTTCATCATGAAAATATCGTGCGGTGTAAGCAATTAAATTTTCAACTAACTGATAAGTTTTATATTCCTTTAAATAGAAGAACCAGGATAGAAGAGGATTATCACCTTTTATTAATCCCGCGGCAGCGGCGCCATAAGCTCCGTAGTATTCATTGTGTCCTGCGTAAATCAGAATCAAATCAGGGGATTGATCCAAAACATCCCTTATATATTGAGCCATAAAAGTTGTATTTACCGCTGAAACACCCATATTTATTATTTCAAATTGTTTATCGGGATATAACAGCTGAAGTTTTCTTTTTAGTTGTCTGGGGAATGAGGCATTAGTTGGATATGGGAAACCGGCGGTTGTACTGCCACCGAGTACGAATACTCTAAATGTGTTCTTGTCTTTAATGTCTTTAAATCCATCCGGAATAATGGACGGAACCGCCACATTATCGTCAAAATATTTTTTTGGCAAATCGGGATTAAAAAAAATAAGCCCCGGATACTGATCCGGTAATCTAACAAACGTTGAATAGTCTTTTCCGTAATGCGATACACGAAGTACTAATTCCAGAAGCATAAATAAAAATATAGGAATTAAAAGAGCCACAAGGTAAAACCAAACTGGGTATTTTTTCCTAACGTTTATTGTTTTCAGATTAAACTCGCATTAAAATTTATTTTTACTTGAGTAAAGTAAGTTTTATACTCGAAACATGTTTTGTATTATCAACGATTTTTTCCGCTTCCATTCTGCATAAATAAATTCCACTCGCCAAATTTAGTTTTTCCAAATTTATTTTATGTTCGCCCGATGAAAAAATGGAATCGGCCAATACCGTTATCAATTCGCCCTTGATATCGAATAAACTTATTTTAACATTACTTTGATCCGGAATTGAAAAACTTATTACCGTGCTCGCGTTAAAAGGATTCGGATAATTCTGAATCATTTTATAGGATTTAATTTCAGAAGATTTTAGCGTCTCACTTTCAACTGAAGTGACAACTGTTCCACCTTTATCGAAGTATGGTTTATACCCGGCAGCAAGAACATCATAAACCGGTTTTTTGGTTTGCCTGTCCATACTCACCAATCCCATGCTCTGAAATCCGTTGGGGTGCTGGTGCGAGTACCAGTCGAACATGCACCACCAGGTTGCGGCCATAAGAACACCACTCGCATTGTATGTACCGTTAGATCGTATTGGGGTAAAATACTGGAAAGCTTTGAATGTTTCGTTAAATACTTTTACTTGTTCATTTAACGATGAGCCATTTTCAGAAGACCAGTATCCAAACTCAGTATCAATAATTGGTTTGTTAGGAAAAGCAGCTATTGCTTGAGAAAAAAAACTGACTGTCCCAGCAAAATAAGTACTCCCATGAAATATGCCAAAATATAAAGTCCATCCTGCTACATCAATCGGATTTTGTGAACCGTCGGCGGGTCCGGGTTTATCGCCCGCTGAAGATTGCGAAATCAATCGTCCATCCGGGTAGTTATTATTAAGATCGTCGTAAACGCGTTTGTTATAAATGGTTCTGTTAGTTTCTTCTTTACATTCGTTGGAAGTACTCCATAGAATAATTGAAGGTCTGTTATAATCTTTAAATACCATTTCCCTGAACATCTGTTCGTGCAAATGCCGTTCGTTATTCTGAATAAGCCATTCCAGTTCATTATCGAACCACCAAACGGGAATTTCTTCCATAACTGTAATACCCAAACGATCGGTTAAAAGATAAGTGTATGGGTTATTAGGATAATGTCCGGTTCTAAGAAAATTTATATTTGAGTTTTTTATCAGTGCTAAATCATTATAAATAATTTCATTAGGTATACTTCTTCCGTAAACCAGATGATCTTCGTGACGGGCAACGCCAGTAAAAAAAACGACATTGTTATTTAATCGAACTTTATTTCCGTCTGTTTCAATTGTGCGTATACCAAACTGAGTTGAATATTCGTCTACAACTTTTTCGCCATCTAACAACTGCACTTGAAGTACGTATAAATTGGGTTCGGAAGGTGACCACAATGCCGGGTTTGTAATTATTAATTCTTTTTTCTCAGCGTGCACACTTTGAGAAATCAATGTAATATTTTCGAAAGTTTCAGTCTCAGGTAAAGCCCCTGTTAAAATTAAGTCATTCGCTTTTTCTGTTTGAATATTTTCCGAATTTATATGTGCTTTGTAAATACTAGTTTTCAGATTCAGATCTTTTTGGGTGTTTGATGAATTGAACAATACATTAGAGATTGATAATTTTCCTTCAATATCCAAGGGAACAACATCAGCTCTTATAATTGACGCAGGCTCGCTGAATTCAAGATAAACATCGCCTATAATTCCAGCGTAGTTAAACCAATCACAATTATAAAAAGGTATTATATCTTTCCTGCTTCCCCACTTAATATTATCCACACGAACAAGAATTACATTTTCTGAATTGTAATTAAGATGCTCAGATACGTCGAAAGCAAAAGGAGTGAACCCTCCTTCGTGATAACCGATATATTGACCGTTCAACCAAACGTCCGCCACATAATTAACCGAATAGAACATAAGTTTGACGAATTTATTTTCAAGAGAATCCGCTACAGAAAATTTGTAACGGTATAATACGCCATCCTGATAATATTCCGGCACTTTGGGAAAATCGTACATAATGTTTTCCACGGAGGGAATTAATTTTTCATCCCAGGAACTATCATCAAAATCGGCTGATTCTGAGTTCCCTATCTCATTTAATAAAGAAGATAGCGCTGATTGATCTCTTTGGACAAGAGAGAGATTATGATCTGCCTGAAATCTTTTTTTCTTCCAAATTCCTTTAAGCGAAATTGTTGGTCTGTTTTGTTTATCAAAACTGGGCAACGGCATATTGTTCTGATATACAACTTTAACGGAATTGATATCCTTCAATTCTAATGTAGTTTTTAAAGTTGCCGTCTGTGCTGTCAGAACACAAATTGAGCCCAATAACAAAATATAAATTACGAGCAAAACATATTTATTCATAAAAATTTTTCACTTATTTAGTTCAATAAAACTGTTTTTATTGTGCTTGAAAAATCTTCCGAACGCATACTTATAAAATAAACTCCGGAAGATAAATTTTCCGAATTAAATGTAAACGAATAATTACCTGATTCCTTTGTGGAATTGACTAAAGTTTTAATTAGTTGTCCCATACCGTTGTAAAGATTTAATTTAACCAACGATTTTACAGGAACCTGATAATGTATAATCGTTTGATTATTAAATGGATTAGGATAATTCTGATTCAGATTAAATTTCTGAGGAGAGAGAGTTTCATCCTCTACATTCACCAATTGCTTAGTAAATTGAAAATAATTGAGATTAAATCCGCCGAAGTATAACTGAACCATTAGTTCTTTTTTACCGGACTCAACTCTTATATTTTCTATTGTAATTGTTTTCCAGTTCTGCCATCCGCCAGTTGACGGAAGTGAAACTAATCCGCTAAGACTGGTTCCGCTCATTGATAACATAATTTTCCCGTTCGAATTTCCTGCCGCATAACGTATACTAAGGTTAAAATAGCCTGTTTCAGGCACATCAACGGTATACTTTAGCCATTCTCCGCTTTCAATCCATCCGACATTAAATCCGTTAGTAAGCTGATCTGTACAGGGTTCAATATCAACTCCGTCATTCCTATATATCCCGCCATTGTTCCAGGCTTGACCTCCGGGTGAACCAGTAGTATTTTCATAGTCTTTATCAGAATAAGCGACTCCACGCATTCCCAAATTGTAATCCACAGCAAAAATTCTTCCGGGAATACTGTTTTGTTTATATGGGATTGAGGTTTGATCGTATTGCTGTCGGAAAAGCGCATCAATTACTCCAGGTTCAAATGAACAGTTTTCGAACTTAAGGTTTTCGGCCTGTTCCAATAAAGCCGCATAAGCGAATGCTTCGGAAGGTTTTGATATTTTACCGTTCCAGTAATCGAGAAGTTTTTGATAGTTATCGGACATTGGCGAAGAAAGTGGTCCTGTAACATTTTTAATTTTTTTATGCGGCCACCACGCCCAGCCTATGTCATTTTCTTCCATCAGAGCCACACAATCTTTAAACCAGTTATTCGAATTTTCACCAGTTTCACCAAGCCATAATGGAACGTTTGTATTATTGCGAAGGGTTAGCAGATAGTTTATTGCATCGAGATTATTCCCGCCCCAATATCGGTGAAAACTGTAGACCATATTGTTATCCCATGGCGGAGTAAGACCGCCGAAATCTGTAGCGTACCAATTTCCCTCGGCAAATATTATATGCTTTTTATCAACCTCTCTAATAGCATTTGTAATATCTATATATAATTGACGAAGAGGAACATTGCCAGGACCTAAATCCCATTTCGGTTCATTGAGTAAATCGTACCCCCCAATGTATGGTTCGTCTTTATATCTTTCGGCAAGTTTGCGCCACAACTTTATTGTAATTTGTTTGTTCGTTTCACTTTCCCAAAGAGATGGTTTTGATGGATTATAATCACTAATGCCTTCATCACTTTGTCCTCCGGGTGCCGCGTGTAAATCGAGAATTAAGTATAAATTATTTTTTTTACACCACTCCAGAAGAGCGTCTATACGAGCGAATCCTTCTTCGTAATAAGTGTCATCGTTGTTCAAATTTGTAAGTTTGTTATAATGCATTGGAAGACGAATTGAATTAAAACCCCATTCGGCTAATTTTTCTATATCAATTTCACGAACATAATTATCCCAATATTTTTTGTAAAAGTCATTGGTTTTTTCAGTCCCAATTAATGCTTCAATTTTTCCTCTAAATTGGTACTCGGCATTAGCAAAAGACGAGGTATGAATCATATAACCCTCCTGAAGAAGCCATCCTCCTAAACCCATACCACGTAAAATAATTTCAGTGCCTGATTCATCTATAATTTTTTTCCCGTCTGTTTTTAAAAAACCTTCCCCATAAACCAAAGACGAAATTATCATCAATATTAAAAATATCCTCACACTAATCCTCCCGTAACAAATACTGGTGAAAGGGATTTATTAAGCAAATCTTGGGCCATAAGAGAGTTTAATGACTATGGTAATGATTTCTGTAAATTAAGAAGTATGGCAATGCATTTAAGTCGTTATTAAATAAATGATTACAGAGATTTTTATTTCCAACCTTTTTGATAAACTTATTACAAAATATTATTCAGATAAGTGGACTAAACAATTATTTTATAAGCTTTTAACAAAATCCGCACAGACTAAATATTCATTTTTTACTAAATATGAAAAAATGCAAATACCGCCTGATCTGAATAGTATTATTTCGTTAAAAATTATTAAAATGATAACCTTTACTTATTAGAATAATAAGTTTATTTTAAATGCAGTTCCTTGCACATTCTGTGAAAGTTAGGGGGCGCAAGACCTAATTTTGCTGCTGCATCAGCGTCGGATTCCGAATTCTGCCTTACAAATTCAAAATACGTTTTTCTAAAGTTACGTTCCAAATCTTTTAACGGTTGGATAATAGAGGGATCCTCAAAGTTAAAAATTGATTTGTTTGTTTTTAATATTTTTTTGCGAGTCACGGCATCGCTCAAATCTTCCATTGTAATTGTATTCTGGCAGTTAAAAACGAGCCGTTGAGTAACATTTTTTAATTCTCGTACATTCCCGGGCCAATCGTAATTTTTAAGAGCGTCCAAAATGCCATTTTCAATTTCAGGAATTGGTTTACCCATATCAAAACTGTAAAATGAAATAAAATGATAAAATAAAACTTCTATATCATCAGGACGTGTGTTTAGTAGTGGAATTCTTACAGGAACTACGTTAAGCCTGTAGTAAAGATCTTCGCGAAAATTTCCCTTCTCTATCTCATCTTCCAGCTTTTTATTTGTAGCCGCAATAATTCTAACGTTTACTTTAATACTTTTCGTTCTACCAATTTTTTCTATCTCTCCTTCCTGTAAAAAACGTAGTAATTTCACTTGAGCAGACAGAGGTAATTCTCCGATTTCGTCCAGAAACAAAGTACCATTATTAGCCATCTCAAACAGACCCTGCTTACTGTTATTTGCACCTGTAAACGCTCCTTTTTCGTATCCGAACAATTCGCTTTCAATAAGATCCGGAGGTATACTTCCACAATTTATTGGAACAAAATTTTCAAATTTTCTTTTGCTTCTGTAATGTATATTATTCGCGACAAGTTCTTTACCCGTACCAGAAGGACCGCTAATAAGAATACTTATATCGCTTTCGGCAAGACGCTGAATATTATTCTTAAGTTTTTCCATTGGTTCGGAAACTGAAATAATTTTCTTTTTCTCCAACATCTCATCAACATTACGTATCAGTTTTTTGCTGGAATTATATGTTTCCATTTCAAGGCGGCGTTTATCGTATGCGTTAAAAATGCTCATCAAAAAATCTGTTGGCTGATATATATATTCTTCAATATCTCCGGGATATTTAGTGCAGTACCAGAAAGCGCCTGCTTTCATAAGACTTTTCGCGAAATCGAAATCGGAAATATTAATTGTAAGTTTTGTAATTACAATAATCTGAATAGTCCTGTTTATATCTTTTATTTTTCTTATTAACTCTTCGCCTCTTAAAGCTCCGGCTATCTGGTAATCCATTATCACAATATCAAAACGATCTGGTTTTTTATTTAACATTTCCAGAGCATCCATACCATTCGATGTAACATGCTCGATAGCAATAAACTGATCAAATAATTTAATAGTGTTTCTTACCCTTCTAACATCAAAATCTTCGTCTTCGATAAGCATAATTTTAATTTTATAATCGAGCATTAATTCTCCATTCAATTAGATATAAATATAATAAACGAACAGCCTTTATCAGGGTTATTTTCAACCTCCAATTGCCATCCGCACCTTTTAGTTGCCATTTGATGTGCGATATAGCATCCATATCCCGAATTCTTATTTTCTGCTTTTTTGGTTGTAATATTTTCGTTAAAAATTTTCTTCTGCCCATTTACTTCTTTATCCAGAAGTTCCGGTGGTATCCCATTACCATCGTCAGAGATTTTTACTTCCGTTGTATTTTCATTTTCGTTATACTTTGTAGAAATCGTTATTTGAACTTTTTTATTCGCAGAATGATCTATGCTGTTTTGGATTAGAGGTTCCAAAATTTCCCATAGAACAAATTCGTTTATATGAACAATTGGAACATTTGGATCTAAGTTCAGCTTAAAAGTGAATATGTCTGTAGAGGAAGAAATCCTTAAAAATATATACTTAACAAGAAATTGGATTACTTCATTTATATTTGTTTTAAACATAAGATTACGTGTCGTTTGTATGGGTGGATCATACCATTTCATGTCATAAATAACTCGAGAAATAAAATTTGAGTATTTAGTTACTCGGTTTTTTATTTCAGTTAAGTTATCTGCTGAAATCTTACGAAGATCTTCTTTTATAAAACCCATCACCTTTTCGGCTTTATGATGAGTGTGGTAAATCCGTTTTGTAAACAAAGATTCTTTTTCGTGCATTATTGTTTCTTTAATATGCTTTTCATGCTCATCCATAAGCTGGGACTGCGCTTCATCTCTTTCTTTAACAGTATACGATGAAATATAATACATGGTTAATAAACCAAGCAGGATTAAGGATGAATAAATTATCGCCGCTTCATCGTAGCTTGAGATAATTTCGTGGGTAAGTGAAGTGAAATCTGGAGACTTTTTAAGGTACAGCACACCTTGATACTCACCATTGGGAACAAAAGGAACAAAAATGTGGAATGTTTGCATCCCCTCCAATTCACTGTAAATCTGTTCTTCAAGGCGCACTTTTTCATTAATTTCATTGTATTTTTTTACAGCAAACGAATGGCGGATTTCAGTTTCCGGAATAGAATTAAGATTATTTGTCAGGTAATCAAACAATATAGCACCGTCATCAATTGCAAACGTAAATTTGTCCTTAGTTACAATAAGACAAATATCTTCCACATTTTGCTGCAGCAGTTGCTGACTGAAGATAATATTAAATGATTGAATAATTTTTTTTCTTTCACCCTCTTCTTTCAACTCTCGTATATTAATGTTCTCCAAAAGCAGTTCCAAAGAAGTGCTTGTTAAGTTAGCCATTTTTTCGGCACTATACTGTTGATAGGATTTTTGTGTTTCAATAAGATAACTTTGGAGCGAAGTTTTTTGAATAAACGACAAAATTATTTGAAAAAACACCAACACAACAAACAGGACAGTAAGATGTTTGAATTCGAACCGATACTTTTTTATACTATCTATTATTTTATTTGATTGCATTTTTTACTTAATTATTACTTTATTTGTTTTTATCATTTTTTCTGCTTCCATTAAGGCCATATCAATCGTTACCTCATTTTTAATGGCCCTTTTAACATAGTAGGAAATAATATCCGAAACTCGCGTATAGTCTTTAAGAAACGGGCGGTGAATTCCTTTGTCAAGCAATTTCTTCAAATATACTATTTCAGGAAATTCCGATAAATATTTCTGATTTTGGTAAAATTTGGATCGTACAGGTAGAAAAGAACCTTCATTAAAAAGGATCTCCTGAGCTTCCTCGCTAACCACAAATTTAATAAATTCAACAACCTCCTTTTTGTTAGCGCTGAATTTGGAAACCATTAGATTCCAACCGCCAAAAACTGAACCGGAACTTGAAGATTTAAAATGAGGCAATGCCGCTTTTTTAATAAGTTTTTCTTTTGAGAGATCATGAGAGAAATTTTTATTATCTTTTTGAAAACCGGGCCATCCTCTTAAAAACACACCGTCATTCTCTAGGAAGTAGTGATAGGCATCATTTTCATCGAAGGAAGTAATTATTTTTGGCGAGACTTTATATTTATTTACAAGATCAACCAATAGTTCCAGAGATTTTCTTGGAGCTCCCTCGTTTAAATTATATTCACCTTTTTTAAAAAAATCCGGATCCTGACTTAAAATCAACTCAAAATAACTACAGATCAACCCCTCGTAATCATCCGCAGGAAATAGATAGAAAGGATTTTTATTTGAATCGAAATATTTACTTAGAGATAGAAATTCCTCCCATGTGATTGATGATTCCAGTTTGGGAATTAATTTTTTATAATTAGGAATTTTTTTCAGTAAGTCAATTCTATAATACATCATGCTTACATCTATATAAAAAGGGACAGCAGCCAAATAATCGTCGACTATACAGGATTCCATTGCATAAGCAAGAAAGCCATCGGATTTAACATCAGGGAAAAATTCGTCAAGCGGCTGGCACCATTTAGCAAAACGCGGCACCCAAATTAAATCAACTGCAAAAACATCGATCCTTTCACTTTTGCTGCGCAAAGCTCGCGTAAGTAATTCTTTTCTTTCGTTTGTACTAAATTTTAAGAAAGGTAAATCTATAGGTATTACCTTAATTTTACCTTCGAACTTTTTGTTGAATCTGTCGATTACACTCTGATGAGCTGATGAAATATTATCTGCAAAATAAATTTCAGTAACTTTATTCTTTTGAACCCCGTTTGATGTTATTGAAATAACATAATAAACCACAAGAGCGGAAATGCTTATTGCAATAATTATAATCGACGAGTAATTGATTAGTAAAGTATTTTTGAATTTTTTCCAAATCATATAGAGTAAGATAGAAATATTCATTCACATTAAAAATACGTGTCAATGCTCCAGTTAAATTTGTAATAAACTATCCCTTATTTAATCAACGATTTTTAATATTTTAGAGTTAGGGAAATTTTTACTCATTAATTCTATAACAGGCAAAAAATGGAAATACTTTTTTTAGTAATTGGGATCGTCTCCGGCGGAGTAATAATATATTTCATGCTAAAATCGAAATCAGCTGGCGAAAAAGCACAGCTTAATGAAAGGAATTTTTTGCTTGAAAAAGATTTGAATGAGAAGAAGGAGTTGTTATCGGCCGCATCAGAAAAATACATCAAAATTAATTCGGAATTAGCATCACTTCAATCTGATTATAAAAATCTTCAGCAAAAAATGGACGATCAAAAAAATGAAATAGAAAATCTGGAAAGCAGGTTTGCAAAAGAATTTGAGAATCTTGCAAACAGAATATTCGAGGATAAAAGTTCTAAATTTACACAGCAAAATAAAGATAACCTGAGTGAGATATTAAACCCGCTTTCTCTAAGAATCAAAGAATTCGAGCAGAAAGTTGAAGACAAACATAATAAAGATACGGAAGCTCGTGCAGGATTGGTCCAACAGATTAAAATGTTATACGATTTAAATCAACAGATGACTAAGGAAGCTAATAATTTAACTAAAGCATTACGCGGCGACCAAAAAACACAGGGCAATTGGGGTGAATTTATACTTGAAAGTGTTCTTGAAAAATCAGGTTTATCAAAAGGAAGAGAGTATACTATTCAAGAATCCTTTAAAAGTGAGGATGGAAATCTTCAACGCCCCGATGTTATTGTTTATTTGCCAGAAAATAAAAATATAATTATCGACTCGAAAGTTTCACTCACCGCATATGAACAGTGTGTTTCAGCCGATGACGAAGCTTTGAGAATCAGTCATCTTAATAATCATATCAAATCTGTGCGAAGTCATATTAAACTTCTAAGCCAAAAAAACTACCAAAATTTATATGAACTAAATACGCCTGATTTTGTCCTAATGTTTATGCCAATTGAACCAGCATTCGCTTTAGCCGTTCAGCACGACGCCGCATTGTTTCAGGAGGCATTCGATAAAAATATTGTTATAGTTAGTCCAAGCACTCTGCTTGCTACATTACGTACAATTGCGAGTATCTGGAGGCAAGAGAGTCAAAACAAAAATGCCCTCGAAATTGCGAGACAAAGCGGTGCATTATACGATAAATTCGTTGGGTTTGTTGAGGATCTTGTTAATATTGGCAAACGGCTCGATTCAACACAGGATACATATAAAGAGGCTATGAAAAAACTTCAGGACGGATCGGGGAATTTGATAAGAAGAACGGAACGATTGAAAGAATTGGGAGCTAAAACTTCAAAAATTTTACCAACTTCATTATTGGATGGGTCTGACGAAGATTAGCAAAATATTATAAAATTTACAGAAAAAGAAAACGAAGGTACATCCAACTTCGTGGAACAATAAAACTCAAGAGCTTAAAATAAACGCTTTATTAAATATAATTATTGATAAAAATTTCGAACAATTGCGTGTGGGGATTTTTATAAAAAGACTTTCCCGCCGCCGCTTAGATATGTGATATGGTAATTTCCGAACTTTGTTTTTTGAGCTGAAGCGGTAATTACAATTGTTTTTGCAATTATGTACTCCGCTTTAATTTCCGTCAAATATTTCTGAGTTTCTTCACGCTTATTAATCCAGAGCAAATCACTATTAAAATAATATGCCCGTTCGCCAATAAATCCATTTATGTTGATTTTTAGTTTATCCGTTAGCTTGTAAGTTAAATCTCCACCAATAGAATATAATTTTCTGGAATCATTTAGATTAATAAATACCGGATTAACAGAAATCGACATAAAATCCGAAGGCAGCCAGGAAGCAGAAAATTCGTATTGGCGACCATTTAACGACTGATTGCCAATCATATTCATGTATGAAAACAGAGCGCCCAAAACTAATTGATTATAATTGTAGGCAAAACCAATGTTATAAATTTTCAAATAGTCCGAGTATTTATAATCCACTGAATTATCATCATAAGTCCCGTCAATTTGGGCATAGTTTATTTTAAATCGAAAAACATCTATATTTTTAACCCATCCCATGTAGAGCGCTGTCTGATTATACTCCACAGATTGATCGTCAATGGTTAAAAAATCCAGTCCGGCGTTAAAAAAATCCGAATCATTAAATCCAAGCGAAACATAACCAGTATATGAAAATGATGAATTATTATTTGAATAATCCCCGGTGGTAAAATAAAACGATGGGATTACAGATGTGATTTTAAACTGTGCCGAGAGATGGGTGCTAAATAAAAGAAGCACAAGAATAATATTGAATAGTTTTGTCATCTAGTAAAATTATGCCCTTAAATAAGAATAGATTTTTTCTCAAGAAGAGGTGCGAATCAAATAATTTATTTTTTTCGTCACTCAATTATCTGCAAGATAATAATAAGTCGGATTAAGATAAAGAAATCAAATATGAATGAAATATTATTTTTTATCTCAGGAATTTATTAACTCCCCCCCTTTTTTTGAGTAGTAAAATTTTGCAATCATTTATTTTCTTATTTAAGCATTGTAATTTCATGTTATGAGTGGTTTCAATCGGATTACAAATTATAAAATCGAACTAAAGAATAAGCAGATATTAAATATTAAAAACAATAATTTAAATTCGAATACCTGCTTTATTAAATAAACTCCTTCCTCAACTAGTTAGGTTTAGAAAGCAGTAAGGTCGCCGAATAATCTATTTTTTGATTGGAGTCTGCCATTCTGTTACCTCCGCCTGATCGCCCTTTACTACCAGCGCCTTGTCTGCCCATTCCACCTGCGGCACTTCCATCCCTGCTGCCTCTTATTGATCTGTTACCCGCCATTTCAGGTTTTTCAAATTCTCCGGTTACAATTTCAATTTCAACTTTTTCACCCGGATTGGCGTTCAATGTTATTGGAGATAACGAATTTCCTTCAAGTGGTATTTGTAATTCATATACGAACTGGCCTTTAACAAGACCAAGTTCAGCTGAAAAACCAACCTTGTTTGTTCCATCGAAAAGGTATAATGAATATTCATCTTCATTTAGAATTGAAATTTCTTTGTTACTTGCAATCAGCTCGTTAATTTCTTCCCTTAAGTTACGTTCATTCCCATCATTGTCTATACCACTCTCCGGTCGCATCATTCCTAAAGATTTCATTTCAAATTTTTGTGGAAATCTGACTCCAATTTTTTTGCCGTTCTCAGGCTCGAGCCAAACGGTTAAACCTAAGGTGAGAATTTTATTTATATTAATCCGGTCTGAGGTTATTAAAGCTACAAATAAATAATCGTCGTTATTGGTAAATCCAACACTCATTTTATTATCTTCAACAAAATTAAGTTTGTTCTCCCAATCCATTTGTTGACCGTCAATGGTAATATCTTCAGATGAGTAACCGCTTGTTATAACATTTTGAGAATAGCAGCCTATAAAAATTTGAGTGATTACAGCCGCAAATAAATACCATGATGAAAAATATTTTTTCTTTCGCATAATTCTCCAATTCAACTATTGCTTTAAAAAAAATTAGTTTGGGGTAAATTTATTAAATACTCCATGACCGTTTTGTAGTTTCATCAAACTATTTGCGCTCAATAAAACAATCTCGCCGAAATCCCAAATAACTTCCCTTTTATTTACTAAGACCGGAAGCTTATACTTATAAGAATCTTAAAATTGTTAGACATATCCAAGTGCAGCAGGGTTTAAATTCTTGATGTAAGTAAAGGAATATTTTAAGTTTTTTGAGGGGTAAATTTTATGAGGATCAATAAAAAACGATACGAGGATATGAACGGGTTAATTTGGAATATCTTTAAAAAGGTGGATTCGTTCATCGAACGAATCCATAAGTAGGGGCACTGCGTGGTAAGGGATTTTATACTGATTCTAATTCTCTAATATCATTCGTAGATAAAGTTTTTTCCAAATCCAGCAAAATTATCAACCTGTCTTCAAGTTTTCCAACGGCCGTAATAAAATCCGAGTGGATGCTTGAAACCATTTCAGGGGGTGCTTCCGTAATACTTTTGGGGATTCGTAATACTTCGTTTACTTCATCTACAATAAAACCAACGGTTTTATCATCCAGTTCAACGACAACAATCCTCGTGTCTTTATCATGTACTTTTTTTACAATACCAAGTTTTGTACGCAAATCGACAACCGGTATAACTTTGCCACGAAGATTAACAACCCCTTCAATAAAATCGCTTGTATTAGGAACCGAAGTAATTTGAAGCATTTTAATTATCTCTTGAACTCTAAGAATATCAACGCCAAATTCTTCACGTCCAATTTTAAAACTTACAAGTTGGAGAATTTCTTCATGATCGTCTTTTAAAGTTTGTTCTCCCAGCATTAAAACTCCCCTAAAATTAAAGCGATATATTTTTTAATAATATCAAATGGAATAAATTTTCTTCTAAAATTATTATCGGACAGTTATTTAAAAACTTTAGTAATTTCCCAAATGAAATCCGAATATCTATTTAAAAATTTATTTAAGTTATATTCTGATATTCTATTTTATGTGTTTCTACAATGATGTAAAACAAATTTTAGGTAATTTTTATCACCGAAAGTATGGACAATAAAGTTAATAAGCCGGATAATAAATTAGCTGAAGAGTTGGAACTTCTCAGGAAAGAAAATCTGGTTTTAAAGAATCAGGTGGAAGATCTGAGGTATAAAGAATATCTTTTTAATTTAATTTTGTCTAATATCCCCCAAAGTATTTTCTTCAAAGATAAAGACGGCCGTTATTCAGAAGTAAGTAAATCCACGATTAAAAAATTTGGTTTGACCGATTCTAATGAAATCATTGGTCAAGCAGATAACGCTTTTTATTCGGAGCAATATTTTAAAGAAATTTCAAAAAACGAACAACAAATTATTAAAGGCGGCAAACCCCAAATTGATATTGAGATTGAGGAAACCTGGCCCGACGGAACATCTACATTTGCAATAAATTCCAAATTGCCCATTAAAAACACTAAAGGGCAATGTACAGGAATTTTTGGCATATCTACAGATATAACTAAACAAAAAGAATCGGAATTCGCGCTTCAGAATAATCTAAACTTTCTTGAAGTGCTCATCAATACTCTTCCAACGCCAATTTATTATAAAGATATTTTCGGTAATTATCAGGGCTGTAATAACGCTTTTGTCGATTTATGCGGCAAAACGAGAAACGAATTAATTGGGAAAAACGTACACTATATTTTTCCGGAAGATATTGCCAAATTTCTCTTTGAAAAAGATCAGGAACTTTTGAAAAATAAAGGCATTCAGCATTTCGAAAAACATTTAACATTTCCAAATAATAAAGAAATTGACGTAATTTTCCACCAGGCTAGTTTTGTAAACTACGATGATCAGATTGTAGGACTAGTTGGCGGAATAATTAATATTTCCGATAGGATTGAAATTGAAAATAAGCTGGCTGTTTATGCCGAAGAACTCAAAAAATCGAATACCGGTAAAGATAAATTCTTTTCAATAATTGCGCATGACCTGAAAAATCCATTTATCACCTTATTAGGTTTCACAGACGCACTTATTGATGATTACAGTTCAATGAGTAAAGAAGAACATTTAGAATATCTCAAACAAATAAGAAATACATCCAAATTTTCATTTCAATTGCTCGAAAATTTATTGCAATGGTCGCGTTCCCAATCTGGAAAATTACAGAATGACCCGGTTGTATTTAATTTACGAGACATTCTCGAGGAAGTAATTTCTCTTAATATTAACATTGCCATATCGAAAAAAATTGAGCTCATAAACGAAATAACCTATGATTTGTCCGTAATAGCGGATAAAGATATGGTAAAAACAGTTTTAAGAAATTTGATAGGCAACGCCATTAAATTCACCGATAATAGGGGTAAAATAATTGTTAGCGCTAATATAAACGGTAGATTTGCGGAGATATCTGTTGAAGATGACGGGATGGGAATTTCGGAAAAAAATTTGCAGAAATTGTTTGATATTGATAAATTTCATTCTACAAATGGAACCAGAAACGAGCAGGGCACTGGTTTAGGTTTAATTCTGTGCAAAGAATTTGCTGAAAAGAATAACGGAGAAATTTGGGTGGAAAGTGAATTTGGAAAAGGAAGCAAATTTACTTTTACTTTACCAATAAAGTTTTGAAGGGCATTATAGATTTTCCTTCCCCTCTTGAATATTATTTTACAAGATTTCAATAATAACGTTATTTATTATTGATTTATTGAAATAATATATGCCTTATACCTAAATAGAATTTTAACTAATAATTGACAATCAGTATGCAAAGAAATATTGAAAATATAATACTGAGAAAAATTGCGGAAAGTTTCCCTGAAGCTATCGTTGTAATTAATTCTGAAACCGACGAGATATTATTTCTAAACGATTTGTTTAGACAATTGTGGGGGATCGAAAAAACTAGTGAATATAAACTCCAAGTAATTGATTCTTTGATAAAAAATAAGATTGATTTTACTAAATCAGGAATACAGTCGAATGATTTCAGTATAAAAACCTTACCGGAACAAATGCTGTATACTTTAGATTCGTCTTCAATTGAAGTTCAATACTCACCACTTCTATCAGAATATGAGAATATAATTATTTATAAATTTAATATTGTCGCCGGCAGTAGAATGTTTTCGGAGCAATATCCCTCTGTTTTTAGACAAATCTATTTGATGCTAAATACTATTCCAATTCCCATCTTTTTTAAAGATTCCGGTGGAAGATATACAGGATGCAACACCGCTTTCGAAAAATTTATGGGACTTAAGCGTGAAAATATTTTGGGTAAAAATGCTGATGAAATTTTACCCGAAGAACTTGCTTCTTTCTATATGGAAATGGACACGGTTCTTTTGAACAATCCTGGAGAAATAATTAAAGAGGGTAGCTTAAAAATTTCAGACGGTAAAGTGCACGATGTAATAGTTCACAAGGCGACTTATTATACGCAAAAAGGAAAAATTGACGGCATTATTGGATTGATTTTCGATATTACTGAACAGAAAAAAGCTCAACATGTATTAAAAGATTCTGAAGCAAAATTAAAAGAAATAAATGACACAAAAGATAAATTTTTCTCCATTCTAGCACACGATCTAAAAAATCCATTTTCTGTGCTCCTGGGCATAACGGACTTTTTAATAGAAAACTTTGAGGATTTTTCTGAAGAGGAATTGTTAGAAAGCCTAAACAGATTGAACAGTTCTTCAAAACATCTTTTCCGTTTATTCGAAAATCTATTGGAATGGTCGAGACTACAGAGAGGGTCGATACGTTTTGAACCAAAAAAACTAAACCTCAAAACCATAGTAACTATTAGTCTATATCCCCTAATGATAACCGCAGCAGAAAAGAAAATTAAGATCAAAAATAACATCGACGATGATTTTGAGATCTATGCCGACGAAAAAATGTTAGAAGCTACTGTTAGAAATCTGGCGGCCAATGCTATAAAATACACGAATGAAACAGGTCAAATTGAGTTAAACGCGCGCCTGTTTGATGAAAAAACTATTGAAATAACAGTTACCGACAATGGAATTGGAATTGGTGCGGATTTAATAAACAACTTATTTAAAATCGAAAAGAAAATAAGTACACCTGGAACTAAAAATGAGCAGGGCACCGGTCTGGGACTCATACTGTGTAAGGAATTTGTGGAGAAAAACGGAGGCACTCTTAAAGTAGAAAGTACTCTCAAGAAGGGGAGTAAATTTAAGTTTACCGTACCAACTACTTTCATTAATTAATAATTAAATAAAATTATCTCTATTCATCGTATAATTAACCAATATTGTTCACCTGGTTAATATTGAACAGCCTCTCCCTTTTATATTTCGGTTTTTATTCCATATTCCGTCTTTTACATCAAAATTTAGATCAAAATTATTCCACTAGAGTCAAAAATTATGGCATTATTATTGTTCATGTCTTGACTCAGCCAATAAATAAATATTTGTGGAAGAATTTTATTAGAAAATCCCATAGAATAAAAATGATGAAAAATACTCTCGATTCTCCAAATTTTAATTATCTGGCAACGCAGGATTTTAAGTCATTGATTTGTTATTTAAGCTATCCTATTTTAATATTTCAGAAAGATCGCATTATTTTTTGTAACGAAGCTGCCAAGAATTGTTTTAATCTGCCACGTAAAATAAATGTTAGCCTCACTTTGGCTCAATTATTTGATATTGAGAATTCAAAAAACATAATTGAGCTCAACAAACTCTCTAAGTTTCTAAATAGGGATATAAGAGAGGGCGAATTAAATTTGGATTTATTTTCTACAATATCCGACAGCACACGAGTAAAATGTAAATTGCGTCCCGTTAATTTAATGGACGGGAATTATTTTATGCTTGAAGTCGGAATTAAAAAATGGGAAACTCCAACAAGTAACGAGACACACACAGCATTAAACACAAGCATTTTTTATGCTTCTAATATTCCTATGTGTATTGTAAGCTCTCAGTTAACCCTTGAAAAATTCAACAATGCTTTTTTAGAATTATTCGATATTACGCCTCCGGCTTTGCTGGATAAGTTTTTTCTGCTTAATCAATTATCTGCAGATGTAAAACAAGAAATTTTAGACTCCTTTAATTATTTAAACGACCCAGAAGAAAAACAGAGATATGATTTAGAAGCCGAACTTATAACAACTAAAAATATGCAGATTTATACAAAGATTGAGGTTGCTAAATTTGGGGGAAACTCAGAATGGCTTATTAGCATAATAAATCAAACTCGTGAAATTGAATTATTTAAAAAACTAAATAGAGCGGAGCAAAAAGCCAATCAGCTTAAAACAATATTCGTCACACAAATGTCTCATGAAATAAGGACACCTATAAACGCAATATTAAGTTTTGCAAATTTAATAAGGGACGAATTAAAAGATAAAATTGGTCCCGAATTAAAAACCGGATTTGAGGTGATTAACAGAGGCGGCGATAGAATAATAAGAACAATAAATTTAATATTGGATTTATCGGAAGTAATGACCGACTCTTACGATTACATTCCTAAAGAATTCAATATTTTTACAGATGTTTTCAGCGAAGTATTTATGAAATACCGCAAATACGCCGCCGAAAAAACTATCCCGTGTAATTATAGTCGCGAAACTGATGTGTTAAATGTTTTCGGCGACGAATATATGATTAAACAAATAATCCTCAATATATTGGACAATGCGGTTAAATTTACAACCGACGGAGAGATAACCGCCAATTTATTTCTAAATGAAAATAATAAAATCACTTTGGAAATTTCAGATTCCGGAATTGGAATGAGTGAGGATTACCTCGAAAAAATTTACGAGCCCTTTTCTCAAGAAGACGAAGGTGTAAACAGAAAATATGAAGGGAACGGTTTAGGATTAACACTAACAAAGAGTTATTGTGAAATAAATGATGTGGATATATCGATAAAAAGTAATAAATCAGTAGGAACGACAATTAGGTTGGTATTTAATAAAACTATTTCAAAATCCATTGATACATGTTCTAACAATCTGAAAGTTATAAATTACGGTCAATAGTTAAATGGAGTTAGCAACATTTTAAGGAAAATGATTAATCAGAACTTAAATTATTTACACCGCTATAAAGTTATTAGTCTTATTTAAATCCATCTCTCTCAGTATTATTCTAATCTTATTAGACCATTTAAAAATCAAATTACTGTTTAATTTTTACCCCAACCTGTGATTTGCTATAGGAAAAATAATATTAACCGAAGTACCAATATTTTTTTCACTTTGAATTTTTATTTCGCCGCCCATAATTTTTGTATATTTATAAGCAATTGTTAATCCAAGTCCTGAACCCTCATATTCCCTTGTTAATCCATATTCATCTTCCTGAACAAACGGCTGCAGAAGCCAGTCAATTGTTTTTTGGTCCATTCCTCGTCCGGTATCACTTATATTAATGATTATCTCATTACCAATTTTTTTACTACTTATCTTCGCATGTCCGTAATCGGTAAATTTAACTGCGTTATCAACTATATAGTGAATTGTTTTTTCAAGTTTTACCCAATCTATTTCAATAAGGTCATGGAATTCGCCCAATTCAAGGGATAAATCCACTCCCTTATTTTGCGCCTCAGGTAATTTTTGATCATAAATGGATTTAAGAATTTTGTTACAGTTCAATTTTACGCGATTCACTTCAACTTCATCCGATTCAATTTCGGAAATCTCAATAATTTTATTGAAAAGGTTTATAAGTCTATTAACAACATTTTCAAGGCTGTGTGTAATTTCCTGAATCGCTTCAATATCATTGTTCTCGGCACAATCTTTAATTATTTCCGAATATCCAATTACGGCAGTGGCTGGCGTTCGTAATTCATGAGACATATTCTGCAGAAAAGTTGTTTTCAGTCTATTCATCTGAATTTCTTTTTTATATGCCTCTTTTATTCTTACTTCTTGCATCATCCTTTCTGTTATATCTCTTAAACTAAGTATATATAAATAACCTTGGGATACTTCATCAGGAATAAAAGACATCTTTGCTGTATAATGCTTTTTACCATCATAATTGCAGTCGAACTCAATTACATCAAGTTTGTTTTTACGCATTAAATTGCACGATGTTGAAAGTTTCTCATAGAAGTAAATCGGAACAATTCTCTTTAAACTACGTCCTGTAAAATCAGAGTTCTTTAAATTAAATGTGGATTTAAATTCATTATTTGCGTCCTCAAATAAAAAATCGTCGTCTTGCGGTTTAAAAATCAGCAACAAGTCGGAAATATTATTGATTATAGACCTTTGTTTTTCTTCCGACTTTTTGATAACCATATTTTTCTGGTAGTAATAAGTTACATCGTGAGCGGTAAGTATAAAACTTTTTTTATTCCCCTCTTCATTAACTACAGGATTCAACTTAAGATCAAGTACAAGGTTATCTTGTTTTCCGTTTTTAACATAAATATTTGTTGACCAGGCAACACCTTTAATCAATGATGCTTGAATATTAGCGAGTTCTTCGTTATTCAAATACCAGGATAGCACAGAAGAGATATGATTGTTGTAAATAACATCCAAATCCAATTCCAGTAAAGATTCGAAAGTTTTAGTGGCATAAATTACTTTACCGTTTTCATCTGTAATAATTACTGGAATTTCACCGAATTCTAATGCGTGGTGGAGGTTAGATATTTTTGATTCGAGTTTGTTGCTCTCTTCAGGCGAATTAAAAATTAATGTGTAATATTTTTCGCCTTCAATAACAATACGTTCTAATTCTACATTATAAGTTTTACTCTCGCCGCTATTATCGACAAATAATTCAAAATTAAAATTGTTATAATTATTTCCATTTAGGTTATTAATTAATGATTGTAAATGAGGTTCAGTGTTTAATTTACTAAAATCATCGCCTTCACTTAGTTTTAATTCTAATTTGCATTTATCGTTCGAATAGAATATTTGTCCGTTTTCATGTACGACAATCCAAATTTTATTATCAAACAAAATTTTATCATTTACTTGCCCCGGGTGCGAAGTACTAATATTTAAGTTGTTTGACAAGTTGTAACTTGTAATATTTTTCCCTCTCATTACAGACACCAAATTTTTCAATAATTTTATGATCGTATAACTTTTCTATAAAAATAATAGCAATGCAGCATGTATTATACAACTCGTTAGTCAAATCTTCTTTTAACCCTTCTGCTAGTGTTTCAAGCGATGATTCATTATATATGTTAAAATCTTCTCGGATACCCAAATCAATTATATTTTCAGTAAATTTTTCAAGAATTTTGCTTTCGAGTATTATTTCATACTCCGCCGCAATTCTGTCGAGAGTAAATTCGAACCAAAATTCTAAATCGAGCCTTCCTTCGGGAAATTCAAAAATCCTTAAACCCTGTAGAATTATTTTCCCGTCTGAATACAATTTGCCGAGATCAATTTTTGCCGTAAATTCAAAATCATTAAGTTCGAATTTAATTTCATAATAGTCACCAGTTTTTACAGCATCTTTAATTTTTAAATGGAACTTTGAAGCCAATTTATAAGCCGGTGACATAGAGAGGGAATCTTGCTCGAGTGTTTTACTAAAGCTTACGTTACCCTTTCCATACATTCTGGATAAATTTCTTCGAGACCCGGTAAATTTAGTCTCTACATTAACTTCTTGTATTCTTTCTAACATAAATAGTTCCTCAAGATATTATCGAAAGGAATTATTGAGAATTTAGCGCTCTAAAAAGTTTTTTGGGGAATGAAAGAGTGTGGATTTTAGTTTGATGAACAAATTCTTTATATAATTTTATAATTTGAGCATTTTACTTTCATCGGAATAATTAATTGTTTCTGGATTTTCTAATTTCACTAAACTGTTGACTAGTGATTTAATTCTATCGATTGATTCGTTAATAACAGAAAAATCCTCTTTGAATTCAATATTGTTTTTAGATGATAATTCTTCTTCAACATTTTTAATGGACATTACAAGACCACTTAATGGATTATTCATTTTATGACCAAGAGTACACGCCATTTCAATCAATGCTTTACTATGTTCTACGTTTTTTAGTTCATTCTGCAGTTTATAAATTCTAACTCCAGATCTGATACGAGCCAAAAGCTCCTGGTTTTCAGTAGGTTTTAACAGAAAATCATCGGCTCCTAAATCGAGCCCTTTCACCCTATCGCGGAGAGATGTCCGCGCGGTTAAAATAATATAGTATACTAGCTTGTATTTTTCTGTACTCTTAAGCCTATTACATAATTCTATACCGTCCATTTCTGGCATAGTCCAATCCGCTAAAACAACCTGAGGATCAAACCCTTCAATTACTTTGAGCGCTTCTTTTCCGTTTCTGGCCGACATCACTTCGTAATTATTTTTCTCAAGAAGTTTTGTCAAAATAAAAAGTGTATCGGGCTCGTCTTCAACTATTAATATTTTGTCTTTTTCGTCCATCATTCTACAAACTTTTTAATTTGGGAAAGAAACTCATTTATATCTGTAATTGGTTTCGTAAAATAATCATCCGCCATGCTATCTACAAATATTTTACTGCTTGATTTGTCCAACGAATATGCCGAAACAATTAGAATTGGAATTTTCGCATATTTTTCGTTTTGTTTAACGTACCTGGAGAGAAATACACCGTCAACTTTTTCACCCTTTACACTTGTATTTTTAAGATTAATGTCCATAATTATAAGCGCAATTTCTACTTCATCAAGAAATTTTATAAAACGGTCTCCATCTTCAATTAAAGTCAGTTTCCATTTCATTTTTCTGAACACGAATTCATAGAATTCTTTAAGGAATGGATCATCCTCAATAATTAAAATGTGTGGGTCCATTATTATTCCAAATATTTGATGACAATGCTGATTCTTCTATTAACAAGGCTGTAGGGATCTTCTGGATTACGCAATCTTTTATCCGCGCAGCCTCTTATTTCATCTATTTGTTTAGTACTAACTCCTCCCTTAATAAGAGCTCTACGTGCGGCATTGGCGCGATCAGTACTCAACTCATAGTTTGTATAATTTTCACTCCCAGCCACAAAAGGTCGCGCATCTGTATGCCCTTCAATAACAATATTATTGTTTAGAGTTGCAACTTGTTGTCCGATTTCCTGTATTAATTTTGAAGCATTCGCATTAAGCTGGCTGCTGCCAATTCCAAAAAATATGTTATCCGCGCTTTCTAAAAGTTCAATTCGTAATCCTTCGTTTATCATTTCAAACTCAATATACTGAGAAACGCTTGCAAACGCCTGATTCTGACCCAATTCTTCCTGAATTTTACTTTTCATTTCCTCAAATTTTAATTTTTCTTCTTCTCTTTTCTGGGACTTTGTAGTAGTTATAGGTAGAGGGCTTGAAGGTGCCCCTGTTATAACATTTTTCCCATATGGTGAATAACCCGTAGGATCTTTAAAATAACTTGAAACCGATTTTTTAACATCATCGTTTTGGCCAAGAACCCAAAGAACAATAAACAGGGCCATCATTGCGGTTACAAAATCCGCGTAAGCTACTTTCCACGCGCCGCCATGGTGACCATGGCCACCCTTCTTTCCCTTTTTAACAATTATTATATTATCCTGGCCGTCGCTCATCTTTTACTCTTTTTTAGTACGCATATAATTTTCGAGTTCAGAAAAAGAAGGTCTGAAATCCGAAAAAATTGTACGACGTGCTATTTCAACTGCAATAATAGGAGGATTTCCTTTTGCGTACGCCACTATACATGCTTTTATTGTCATTAAAAAACGGACTTTAACTTCCATATCGTGTTCAATTTTTGCCGCCAAAGGGCCAACAATACCGTAGGAAAGTAACACACCCAAAAAGGTGCCCACCAACGCCGCTGCAACGTGTAAGCCCACATAAGCCGCGCCTTTGTCAATTGATGACATAGTTATAATAATTCCAAGCACAGCTGCAACAATACCTAAACCCGGCAAAGCGTCTCCCATTTTCGAAACTGCAGCGCCAACTGGTTTGTTTTCCATTTCGAACGATTCAATTTCTGTATCGATAATATTTTCAAGTTCGTGGGGTGGCACAGAACCAGTTAGAAGAATTTTCATTGTATCGCAGAAATAATTTGTTACATATTCGTTATCAATAAATTTTTTATTTCTCGAAAGTATGCTGCTTTCTTTAGGCTTTTCAATATGCGCTTCAATTGAAAGTAAACCATCCCGCTGAGCGGCAAGAAATAAATCGTTAAAAGATTTTAATATATCAAGGTAGTCCTGCTTATGTAGATGATCGGATTTTATAGTTCCCAAGAGAGCGGTAATTACTTTTTTAATTACTTCAATCGGTGAACCGACGATTAAACTACCTACAGCCGCACCTATAATTGTAACGAATTCAGCCCATTGCAGTAAAACCGCAAAATTTCCGTGCGCCATTGTATAACCAGCGACTACAGAACCCATGACAACAACCAAACCAATTATTACAAGCATTAAATAGTTATCTCCTCATTAGGAATTTCAACTTTTTTTACAAGATTAAATAGTTCATCAACTTCAAAAGTTAACGAGTTCCAATCAACATTGGATTGTTCCAATTGAAGCATCATTTTACTTGCGAGCAGTGTAATTTCAGGGTAACCGATTAAACCTCCCGTTCCCTTTATTTCATGAATCGCTACATTCATTAGATCTTTGTTTCTGGAACTGAGTCCCTCCACAATAGCTTTCTTTTTCTCAGGAAATCCATTCAAGAAAAATTTTACGAGACGTCGGCGAAGTTCTATATTATCCTGCTCATTAAGTATTTTTTCGTGAGCATATTTTATTAGAAGGCCTTCTCCCATAACTTCGTTTACACTTTTAATAATTAATTCTTTTTTAAGTGGTTTGGAAAGCACTTTTTCGGCGCCTGCTTCAATTGCAGCGATAACATTTTGTTTATTCGTATTTCCACTAATTACTATTACAGGAATATTTTTTAAGTCATTAATAACTTTCATTACCTGCAGCATTTTAAGCCCGTTTAAGTTGGGCATAAGAAGATCCAGAAAAATTAAATTCGGTTTATGATCAATAGCTTTCTGAATTCCTTCAAGTCCGTCGTTGCAGGTAATTACTTCAATGCTGTAATCTTCGAAGAAATTTTTTAAAGAATTCCTAATAATATCGGAATCGTCTACAATTAAAACTGTTAATTTATTTTTCGATTCCATTACTTCTTCCCGATCTTGTTCAACATATATTTGTTGAGGTTTGTTAAGTTCTCTTTACTTTTTACAGAAGCGGTTTTAATACTTTCAGTAACCTTGTCCAATAACTCCGCTCTATAAATTTGTACACTTCCCGGCGCGTCAATTCCGATCTTAACTTGATTATCGGAAATGGATAGAATTTTTATAGTAATGTTTGAGTTAATTTTTAACTCTTCATTAATTTTTCTTTTTAAAATTAACATTTTAGGGCTCCTTCCCTTTATTCGATAAATAAGTTGTAATCCACCGCATACTTATCATTATCAAGTATTTTTTGCTGTCCAACCTTCAAGTCCTGATCGATGTAAACAGGTGCTTTAAGGTTAACTGTTATCTCTGCCGGATTAGAATTTAACGTAACAACGGCAAATGGTTCATTCCCTTCTGCGGCAGGATAATTATCATCCAGAATATTAACGCCGAAGAGAGGAAAAACAATTTCGGGTTCATCTATTGAAGTTAGCCAGAAGAATAAATCTTCCTCTCTTTTTATAAGAAGAAATTTTTTATATTCTTCAAACCCGAAAAGACCTGCTTCGAAACTAATTACACGGTCCTGCGTGTACTCAATTTCTCCGAATTGTGTAGTTTTAATTTTCATTGGGTTATCTTATTTTATTATTACTATGTCTACTCTTCTATTTTTTGCTCTGCCTTCAACGGTTTCATTTGTGGCCATCGGTTTATACTCCGAGTTACCAACAATTGAAAGTTTTTCAGGCGAAAGGTTTTCGTTTTTTATTAAAAAATAAGCAGTATTAAGGGCGCGCGCAACCGAAAGATGCCAGTTCGAAGGATAAACTCCTGTTGTAATTTGAATATTATCCGTGTGTCCTTCAATACGAATATCATTTGGTAGTAAACGAATTATCGCAGCCAGACGATGAAGCACTTCTTGCGAATTTCTATTTAGTTCGGCTTGTCCCGAATTAAACAACACATCGTCAAGTATATGAATAACAATTCCTCTTTCATTTTCTTCGAGTGCAACCGAATTTTCGTATTTATACCGCTTAATTACTGTATTTAAATCATCTTTCAAAGAACTAATAGGGGTTTCAATTTTTTCGTTACCAAGCTCCTGTAACGAGGGTAAACCTTTCGAATCCCCGAAAATGCTTCCCATAGCCGTCATCATATCCCGATATTTATGAAGATCTATATTGGAAATCGCGTACAAAATAATAAATAACCCCAATAGTAAGGTAATTAAATCAGCATAAGTAATAAGATATCTGTCGTTTCCATTAACTTCTTCAATAAACTGATCTTCTCTTAGGCGAAGTCTAAAATTTCTGTTTGTTCGCTCTGTGGAAGCAGGCTTACCATTCTTGCTTTTAGAACCGAAGGAATTTCGCCGCTCTGCAAGGCCATTGTTCCCTCTAACGACAGTTCCATCATATTTTTCTCTTCCAGATGACATTTTTTAAGTTTATCCCCTATGGGTAGCCAAAATAAATTTGCTGTTAACACGCCCCAAAGTGTTGCTATAAATGCTGAGGCTATATTTTTAATTAATATATTAGGATCCGACCCGGCGTTAGCCAAAGTCATAATAAGAGCCATTACTGTGCCAAGTATTCCCATTGTTGGCGCGTAACCCCCCATTTTTGTAAAAATACCTGCATTGCTGAAATGCCTTTCCTGCATAGCTTTAATTTCAAGAAAAGCCATATTTTCTAAGGTTTCTGTATCAGTGCCGTCAATAACATAACGCACAAGTTTTCTTGGAAACATATAATCAATTTCTTTCAGCTCTTTTTCTATTGATAAAATTCCATCGCGCCTTGATTTAATAGACATAACAAAAAAATCGCTTACAATTTTTTTATAATCGTATTTCACCGGGAAATAAGCCTTATAGATAAGCGCAAAGGATTGAAGAAATTTATCCAGCCCAACGCTTATTATGGTTGCCGCAAAAGTACCACCGAATACTATAAGTATAGGAGGCAGAAGGAACAAAGTTTTTGCAGAACCACCTTCAATTAAGAACGCGCCAAAGATTGAAATTAATCCGAGTAAAAATCCAAATGTTGTTCCAAATTTTCTCATTATAAATAATCCAGTAAAGATTTAGGAAGTACCATCGAAGAAGTTTTATAAGCAAGCTGCATTAAATTTTCTTGATATTCTAGATCAACAACAGCTTTTGCCATATCAACTTCAGTCTCTTTCGACATAAGATCCTGCAATGATAAAATACTGTTGTTTAATAATTCTCCGCAGTCGTAAAGTCTATTTGTAATATTTCCCGCATAAGAAATTTTGTTCAATAAATTATTATTAAATGTTTCCACTTTCTGTTTATCGGATTCATTGGGCATATTGCCGGCTTTAAGGTCTTCACGAATTCTATAAAGAGTATTAAAAATGTCATCGGCACCAACGGTGCCAAATAGTTCCTCGCCTGTAATATTAATTTTTGTCGAGATAGTACCTGATATTTTAATCGACTGACTCCCGCTCACGCTAGAAGTTTTAAGTTCAATGCCGGTGCCATCATCTTTTAGTCCGTAGGGCTTTGTTGAATGATCCGTTCCACCGAACAGAAACTTTCCGTTGTATTCATGATTGGCCATGTTTAACATTGACTCTAAAGCGGAATCTATTTTAATCGCGTAAGATTCCAAATAAGGACTATTAGAAGGATTTTGAATTTCGACAAGCAGTGATCTTACATCCTGTATGGAGGAAAACATAGACTCCATCGAGTTGGTTGTTTCCTGTAACTGAGCCAGCCCTTCGTTGACATTTTTAACGTACGTATTGGAATTATTTATAGCCGTGTTCAATCTTAACAATTTTGCAGTGCCATCGGGTGAATCAGATGGACGGTTAATTTTGGAACCTGTATAAATCGATTCACTTATTTTGTTCATTTCCGATTTTGTCCTGGACAAATTCATCAGAAAAGTTTGAGTAGTCATACTGTCTGAAATTCTCATTGCTCTACACCAGATTAATTAATGTGTCTAACATTTCATTTGAAACGGAAATAAGTTTAGCCGATGCCTCGTAAGCTTTTTGAAATTTTATTATTTCCGTCATTTCTTCATCAACCGATACTCCAGATACAGACGCCCTTTGATTTTCGAGCTGACTTAAAACCAGCTTAGATGATTCGGTCATATTAGTAATTGATGAATTATCATTACCTAATTTGCTCATTAAAGAACTGTAAAAATTTCCAAAAGTAGTTCCACTCATGTTTTTTGCTTCTGATAGTTCAAACAATTTAACAGCAATATCGCCATTACCGTTTGTACCGTCAGCTGAAACCGCAATGTTTTTGGGATCATTTAAAATTTCATTATCAATTACAAGTTTGCCATTAGTATATTCTTTGAAAAATTTTATATTGCTCCTTGGTGTATCTTCTATAGTCCAGCCGGACTGATGAATAGCATTTACCTGAGTAACAAATTGGGAGAAAATGTTATCCAAATCGTTTTTATAAGATGGAATTTTATTATTATAAATCTCCGCCATCGCTGCCATTTCGCCGCCATTAAGTTTTGCAGGATTATCTCCTCCTACGGGCGCGAGTGTTACTTTATCGTTACTCAAACGTACTTCAAATTCAGTATAAGTATGACCATCAACCGCAAAAGCTCCGCCAATACTTACAGCTGCATTTCCGGAATTATCGTAAGTAACGGTTGTATTAACAAGCTTTGAAAGCTGCTGAATAACGGAATCTCTAGTGTCAAGTAAATCATTAGGTTGTTGGTTAATACCGGTGAAAGAATAAATTTGTTGGTTGAGTTGATTTAATTGTTTCAGATAACTGTTAACGTTGTTAGCGCTTTGTTGAAATTCCTTGTATATATCATATTTTATCGTGTCCATATCCTGATTTACAGAAGCAACTTTATTACTTAAGTTCTGCGCCGCATAAATAACATTGTTCCTTAAAGGCACTGAGTTAGGTGTTACCGACAATTCATTCCAATTATTAAAAAACTGATTCATCAAATTTGAAATCCCCAGTTCCGAAGGTTCTGAAAAAACTCCCTCGACCTGTGATAGCACCTGCGATTGTTTATAATTATTGGAGTAACTTTGTTGATTAGTGAGTATCTGCCTTTCTATAATTCCATCCCTGATTCTTTGGATTGAATCCATTTTAATTCCAGCACCCCATATAAATCCGGCGTTTTTTTCGGGAGTTACTGTCGACAAACTTGCGCGCTGACGGCTATAATTTTCATTGCCGGCGTTTGAAATATTATGTGCCGCAATATTCATCGCGTATTGATAAGTCGATAAACTTCTTCTGGCTATGTCGAATACTCTTGTTAGTGCCATGTTATATTTTTCTGTCTAATAATGGTTTATTTTGAGATTTGAGCAGAATTCCCAATGTTTGTTTAATAACTCCATTTGCCTGCTCTATTAATCGTTTATTTTGAAAATTTATATCTTTAATTTTTTGAGTAGTAAATTTAATTTCTTTGCGCAGTGAATTGAATTTAGTAAGTTCTTCGGGATTAAAAAGTTTCAACAATCCGGCGATAACATTCTCAAAATTTACATCCTCTTCCTTCAGATTGAATCGGTTGTGTTCATTAAATATTTTTTCTATAAAATTTTCTCTTTCCTGCTCTTTTCTGTTTATTCTTGTTAATACCGATTCTTCCTGCAATGTGTATATTTCTAAAGTTTTGCGATTGTTTTGTATTACAGCTTTTTGTTTTAATTGAGCAGCCATTAATAAATCCTGCAAATTATTTAGCTGATCCTCATATACTTTTGTTAAACTTTGAATATTCATTGTCAGCCGTCCAAATAGTTGAGGTAATTTATTACCCGGTTAATATAATTTTTTGTTTCTTTGAAGGGTGGAATACCATCATATTTTGCCACATTACCGGGACCGGCATTATAAGCTGCCAGAGCAAGTTCCAAATTCCCATTATATTGTCGAATCATTTTAGCCAAATATTTAGCCCCACCATGAATATTTTCTACAGGATTAAAACAATTATTAACTCCCATATCCTGAGCCGTGGAATCCATTAATTGCATCAGCCCCTTGGCGTTTGCTTTAGAAACAGCTGTAGGATTAGCAGCTGACTCTGTTAAAATTACTGACTTTATTAGGTTTTCACCGATTCCATATTTTTTGGAAGCAGAACTAATAATATCATTATATTTTTCCAATCTGTTAACAGATCCTAAACTTGGTTTAAGGTTACCCGAAACAGGGGAAGTTTTATTTATTTTTAATGGCGAATTTTTGAAGGGATTCGAATCAATTTTTTCTATTTTCAGATTATTTAGCTCCTCACCCGTTATTTTTCTATAGACCTGCTCCGAAATTCCCAATCCTTTTCCTTTAGACATCATAGAGGCAATTTGCCCTTCTAAAAGAGTGTCGAAATAATCCCCGCCGAATCCTTCACTTCCAAACAATCCTTGGGTAGTCTGAGTCATACTTTTTATCATCATGGAAGTTAAAAGACTTTCAAAATCTTTTGACGCACCCGCGATTTTTTCTTTTTCTTCAGTCGAATATTTACTCGCGATTTCAGGAGTATGAGTTATATGTTTCGACTGATTCGATATTTTAAGATTTAGATTTTCCATGTTTTATAATATTATTAGTTCACCCACTAAAGCTCCGGCTTCCTTAATTGCCTGGAAAATTGCTATAATATCCTGAGGAGACACTTTCAGAGAATTTAACGCAGCGGCAACTTCCTGAACATTACTAGCCCCTTCCAGAGCAATTACTCTTGTTGAGTCTACAGATGCTTCGGGAACCAAATTATTAAACACAGTTGTTTTTCCCTGACTAAAAGAATTAGGCTGAGAAATCATCGGATATGATCTAATATTTATATTTAATCCGCCGTGCGATATTGTTATCGGTTTAATAATAACATTGCTGCCCGCAACAACTGTACCTGTTCTTTCATTAAGAACAACTTTTGCCCCGAAATCTGTCTGAACCTCAAGGGTTTCAAGTTGTGAGAGAAATTGAACAATATTATTTTGTGAAGCGCTTGGTACATTAACGGTAATTTCGGAAGCATCTAAACATTTTGCTACACCATTTCCAAAAGTATCGTTTATAATTTTTGCAACATTATCCGAAGTTGTTAAATCTGGTTCTTTAAGAAATATTTTTATTTCGTTGGAATATGCCACAGCTTCGCTTGGTGATGTTTTTAAAGATCCTCCTCGCGGTATACGCCCCGTAAGTGTGTGATTACGCGCAACACGACCGCCCGATTTTGTGGATACATCATATCCACCGACGGAAATTGATCCCTGCGCCATTCCATAAACTGTACCATTTATGCCCGAGAGAGGGGTCATTAATAATGTTCCGCCTTGCAGACTTTTTGCGTCGCCCATTGATGAAACATTTATATCGAAATCGGAGCCGGGTTTCAGGTAAGAGTTAATTGAAGCTGTTACCATTACGGCGGCAACGTTCCGTGTTTTAAGGTCACTTTGTGGTACGGTTATCCCGAATCTTTTTAACATACTTGTTACCGATTGAACAGTAAATGCAGACCTGTGACTATCGCCCGTACCAGCTAGACCAACAACAAGACCGTATCCGATGATTTGTTCGGAACTCTGTTCGCCTATTTGAGCTATATCTTTAATCCTTTGAGCGGATAAAATAGAGCTAATAAAAATAATTGTTATTAGTAGTAATGCTTTTATTTTCATTTTTGCCACCTAAAATAGCCAGTGAAATAACTTTGTTAACCAGCCCGGTTTCTGAGCATTGTCTATAATTCCAGATCCTTCAAAAATTATTTCGGCATCGGATATATTATATGAAAGCACATTATTATCAGCAGAAATATCAGAGGGACGAACAATACCTTTTATAAAAACTGTTTGTTCTTCTCCATTTATCGAAATTTTACGGCTGCCTCTTACACGCATGTTGCCATTGGCTAAAACGGAATCGATAGTTGCGCTAATTTTTGTTTGAACGCTACCGGAGCTTTGTGTGCCGCCCGACCCGGAAAATTCGTTCCCCGAGCTAACCCCCAAATCCACATTTGGCAAAGCAGTCGCGTCGAGAGCTCCACTTGCGTTAAATTTTATTTCACTGCTTCTTCCGGCATTAGTTTTAGCGTTGTTCGAGGCCTGCGATGATTCTACAACTATAATAGTTACGGCGTCGCCAATCATACTTGCTTTGTTATCCGAGAATAAAGACTTAAAGGCATTTTGCCTCATATCCTGCCCCAATACTGTTGAACCGGCTATAATTATCATTATCAATAAATTTTTCATAATTTCACTCAATTACTAAAACATTAATTTTATCTATCACCCTGGCTTTCAGAAGTTTATTATCCAGGGTTTTTACTCTTATAATATCGTTTAAATGACCTTCCTGCCTTGAAACAACCGCTAATGTAACGTCTACTGAGCCGCTAGATGAATGTAAAATCAATTTATCACCCGGTTGAATTATTGGTTTCTCCTCAATTGAATGTTCGGATAAAACATCGTCTTTTTTTATGAAACCTGTTGCACGCTTATTTAACAAACAGTTATAATCTGCAACCGGCCTGCTAATATTTGTAACATCGGCAATCAAAAGATCAAATTTATCCGCACTTAATTCCTCACCCGATTTTATGTTAGTATTAGCAACAAGAACTTCATCAAATAATTTTATCTCCACTGCCAGTTGAGTCAATGTGTTCTGTCTATTTGCTGTGGTATACTCTACGGGCACATATGCTATATTACCTTTCAGTTCAAGTTTTTTTTCATTATTTATTTTAATACTCTCAAAACGGTTCCAGTCATTTAGTAATTTAATTTCAATTTTATTGTAGCCATTAATTTTTTGACACAAATATTTATAAACTGCATTTTCATATTCGCTGTTAAAAGAGAAAAGAATCAAAATATTTATTAGAAGATTAAACACTTTTATTAACCTCTTTTAAGATTATTTGCCATAGTCATCATTTCTTCAACAGTTTGAACAGTTTTAGAATTTATTTCGTAAGCGCGTTGAGCAGTAATCATAGCAATCATTTCTTCAACAATATCCACATTAGACATTTCTAAAAATCCCTGATGAATTTCACCGAAGCCATTTGTTCCGCTAGTTCCAAAAATCGGTATACCTGAAGATTCAGTTTCAGCATATAAATTATCGCCAAGTGCTTTAAGTCCGCCCGGATTAAGAAAACGAACTAATTGAATTTGATCGGCTACAGATTTGCCCCCGCTCGAATCAGTTAATTCGACAGTTCCGTCGCGTCCTATTGCTATGCTAACCGTATCATCACTTAATGTAATATCAGGTTCGAGCAAATAACCGCTTGATGTAACAATTTTACCTTCGCCGTTAACTTTAAAACTCCCGTCGCGGGTATACGAAAAAGTTCCATCAGGTTTTGATACCTGAAAAAATCCCTGCCCCTGAATCGCGATATCCATTGGATTGCTTGTTGGCTGCATATCACCTTGTTTAAATATTTTTTGAGTGGATGTTGGCTGAACACCGTTACCAATTTGAATTTTATTTGAAGATGATTGATTGATTCCAACAGTTGAACCTGACAATGAATTTACAGGAACTTCCTGATACATAAGATCCTGGAATTCCGCTTTGTTCTTTTTAAAACCGGTAGTGTTCATGTTGGCTATATTGTTAGATATAACCTCAATATTTAATTGCTGTGCGTACATTCCTGAAGCAGCGGTTCTTAAAGATCTGGTAGCCATATTATCTCTCCTTTATTAAACCTTTCCTATCTGGTTTGCTTTTTCAAGCGATTCATCCAGATAGTTCACAATTTTATACGACGATTGATAATCTTTATTTGTACGAATCATCGCCTCCATTTCTTCAACGGGATTCACGTTCGCTGATTCCAGGTAACCCTGGATAACATCAAAATTACTTTCATCTTGTGTATTATAATTTTCGTCCGAGCTGATAAAATTATTGTTTCCCGCTTTTTTGAGGAGTCGGGCATCATCAACATTTGCTATTAATAATTCGCCAACGGAAGTGTCCCCAATTTTAATTTCACCAGTCTTTGAAATTGAAATTGAATTTTTTTGATCGAAAATATTTTGATTAAAACTTATCTCACCGCTTTTGCTAAGAACCTTTTGACCATTTACATTAACTAAAAAACCTTCGTTCGATATATTGAACCTTCCATCACGTGTCAGCTCCTGCCCGCCCTCAGTTTTTACCACAAAAAACCCATCGCCTTTAAGAGCTACGTCCAAAGGATTTGATGTACTTACAAGTTCGCCTTGTTTTTGGTCTGTAATTTGGTTCACCACTAAATTGCCTTCTTTATCAAGAATTTCGGCAAATGGAACTTCGCGTTTGAAACCATTAGTATTTATGTTTGCCAAATTATTGGCAACAACGCTAATGTGCTGTTCGCCCGATTGAAGACTACGGGCTGCCATAAAAATTCCTTTAATCATTATACTCTCGCCTCTAATTTTTCTTCCATCTTATACATATTTAATCTTGATGCTAAATAAATTTCTTCTTTGGAAATCTGATATCTTTTAGCTGCCAAAATCACTTCTTTCTCCGGCTTATTCAAATATGTGGAGGTTAAACAAAGTCGTTTTCTTATTGATTTTAATCTTGGATCCATTGTTTTAACAAGTTGTTCTTCACGCATAGCTTTTACGTTTTCTTTCAGTTTTATCCTGTCGCTAATCTTTTTAATTTTTAATCTTCTTTTTATAACAAATCCCGCAGCAACAGAAGCAACAATAAATAGCACAAACATTTTTAAAGTAAAGGGAGTGATGTATTCCATAATATTAAAAAATCCAGCCGAATCGGTAGCTTCTTTACTCTCTTTTTTTGAATGTTCATTTACCGATATTATAGAATTACTAATTGTAGATTCTTCGGTACTATTATTTAATTCTCCAGCGATCAGATCGTTATCAGGAATTATTATTCCTGTGTTTTGATTCGTGTTTTTTAATAATTGCTCTTGTTCAAGTTGTTTTAGCTGAGCTGCAAGCATTTGAATTTTTACAATTGCCTGAACATCAACAGAATCCATGTTTTGAGCTTTCGTGGTTTTTGCGCCAGAAATTAAAATTATGGAAATGGTAATCACAAAAATTAACTTTTTCATTTACTGAGCTTCCTTTTTACAGGGAAATTTAAGATTATTGTTGTACCGCCGGATTCGTTATTAATTATTTTTACATCACCCTGGTGACGTTTCATAATATTTGCAATCATTTTAACGTTTAAATTCGCTTTGTTCCCATTGTTATCTTCTGCGTAAATATTTAGTCTGTCCGTTACAATAAATCGCAGAGAAATACTTTCACTTACAAATTTTGTTTGTACTAAAATCCCACCGCCTTCAACATTAGAATTTAAAACCATTCCGAACAGGTTGGTGAGCAATTGATGAATATAGGATTTCTGCGTCATTATCGGCGGAAGATTGTTATCCAAGTCAAGTATACATTCGTAGTTATTATATTTTAACGATGAAAGAACTACTTCATAATAATCCTGAATTTGTTCGTTAATTATTGTGGGATAAAGATTTCCATTAGTTGGCTGAGCGCCAACAAATTTGGATAGTCTTTTAATTACATTTTCAATTTTTTTTATCTGAGAAGTTATTGCTCCCGTTAATTTTTTATCCACTTGAGTAAATTCTTTTTCAATAAAATTTGTACAACTCAGAATTACCTGTACAGGGCTCATAACATCTTCAACTATACCTGCGGTAAGTTCCCCAATAGCCGAGAATTTATAATCGTTAGATAATTTTGATTGAAGAGTTTGTAAATCATCGTAAACAGCAGATATCCGCTCTTGCTGACGGGCATGTTCAATTTTGCTTTGAGCTAATGCCAAAAACATTTTTAATACATCTGATTCGTAGGTTTTTGAAGATAATGATGCAATGGGTGTGGCAATCGCGTATAGGCCATATGGTTTGTTTTCCATAAATAGTGGTATAACTAGGAGGCTAAGAGCATTTGTGTTTTTTTCACGTCTTGTTATGTCGGGTAATACGGATATTTTTTTTGTTTCAAACATCCAGTCTAAAATTCCATTCTGATACGCTTTATTTATAAAGGATGTGTAATTTTTATCGGTTGTTTTGCTTACCGGTTTAAGATGCGAATTTTCATCGAAAACAAAAAAGAAAGAACTTTTAAGAATTATAATTTCTTTTAAAGCTGTTTGTAAATATTCAAGTATTTTTTCTGGATCAAACGTTTCATCAAATTTCGCGTTCAGCTTGTTCATAACAAAAAAGAATCGAATTCTCTTCTGTTGCTCCGCGGGACTTAAGTCGAAATCGTTATAGTCGTTTTTCGCTTCGGAGTTTCCCTTAAACTCAACTCCCAGTCTACCGATAGAATCCTCCAGACTAGGGAATTTGATATATTTATTTTTTATCACTTTCAAATTATTAATCCCTTAAGGTCTTGTTCCTCACCGATTACATTTTCATATTTGCTGATAAAATCTTCCTGTTTTTCTTCACTGACGCGTAAAACTTCGAATACTTTTTTATCCAAAACAAAACCATCTTCCCAAAAAAGACTTTCCGAATGAATTTTACCAGCTACATAATCGGCCACATGAATAATTGACGGTAAAAACGGATCTTCTAAGTCAGCAATCGGATTATGGTGATAAAGGGAAGCTTTACGAAGCGCAACTGGTAAATTCCAACGCTCCATTAAATAACCGCCTATTTCCGAATGAGTAATACCAAGGTGTATTCTTTCGGCTTCAACAAACGAACATTTTTCTTTTTCTATATATTCTCTTATTTCTATAAATGTATTTTTGAAATATCTGTGAGAAATTGAAACGCCGAAATCGTGCAAAAAACCAGCTATAAAAGCTTCACCGCTTTTTCCATACCCAACATCCTGTGCTATTCTTTTTGCCAATTTTGCCGTTAAAAGGGAGTGGAGCCAATATAAATTTTGATCGAAATATTTGGAATCGCCACCTCTGAATGATTCCAAAAACGACACAACAAAAATGATATGACGCAGTTCGTTATGTCCCAATAGCATAATTGCAAAATCCAGCGTGGATACTTCCTTGCTTAAACCGTATATCGGGGAGTTTGCAATAGAAAGTATTTTGGCAACGAAGCTTTGTTCTTTCGAAATTATTTCAACAAGCTGTTGGTTGGAAGTTTTTTTATTATTCAGTAAACGCAAAGCTTCCGTAATAATATCGGGCAAAGCAGGAAGATTATATATTTTGTCGAGTGTGGTTTTAATCTTCTCGTTTTTATCTATCGAATATTTAGCTGATGTTTCCATAAACCCTTTTAAAAACTTACAGATTCTAATTGTTGTTTAAGCTGATCGCCGTAATTTTCCATTAACGATTCTACGTAATCTAAACCTCCAAGTTCAAGAATATCAATCACCGAGGTATCGAGTGTAAATTCTTCGTCCCATAAAAATTTTCCGAATCCTAATTGTTGTGTTGTATAATCGGCCAGATGGACTATAGCGGCTAATTTTTTATTCTCTTCTGCTTGTGAAGGATTATGGTGATAAAGAATTGAATCACTCAGGGAAACGGGCAGATTCCATTTATCGCATAGTATTTTTCCGATTTCAGCGTGAGTGAGATCAAGAATTGCAAGTTCGGCCTCGGAATAAGGGATAAAATTTGTGGATACTAATTCATTAATTTCAACAAACTCTCTATTAAAATATTTTTGTATTACTGATATGCCCAAATCATGCAGCAAACCCGCAGTAAAAGCTTCATTTGTTTTAGGATATTTTTTTTCCGCTGCGATATTTTTAGCCATCATTGCTGTTAGGAATGAATGCATCCAGAAAGACTTTCTATTCCAGTATTTTGAATTTTCGTTTTTGAATGTATCCATTAAACTCAGGGCAATAACTATCTGTTTAATTTGTTCGAAACCTAAAACAAGTATGGCAAAATCTATGCTTGGTACTTTTCTAGGCAAACCGTAAAGTGGAGAATTAGCTACTGTTAAAATTTTTGTCGTTAATGCCTGATCCTGACTAATTAAATTCCCGATCTGATGAGTGGAAGTCATAGGATCGTTTAAAATTTGCGTCAGTTGAACAACTACAGTAGGAATCGGGGGAAGACTCCTTATATTTAGTAGATAGTTTTTCCTTTTGTTTTTAAGAGAAAAGTCATCTTGAAGCATATTAGTCATTAAGATCACCCAGCATTGATTTTAAGTTTTCAATAATTTTGGAATGTATTTGCGAAATTCTTGAAACTGAAATATCCAGAACATCGGCAATTTCTTTGTAACTTAAATGTTCGAAATAATACAGAGTTATTATCATTCTATCTCTTTCATTCAAATTTTTTATTGCTTCAATTAGTTTTTCTTTCGCTTCAATCTTTTCTGTTTCAAAATCTGGTGTTTCTACGTCGGCTGGAAGCACTTCGTATAACATGGAACCATCTTCCTGATTGATGGGCTGATTAAGGGATACATTGGAATATTGAACCTGATTGGAATCTTCCCTGCTTAAAATTCTGGGTTTAATCTGAGCCTTTCTCAACTCATCAATAATTTTTCCACGTATTCTTTGTATCGCGTATGTCTCGAACTTTGTTCCAAAGTCGGGGTCGAATCTGTCTACAGCTTCGTTTAATCCTTCGATTCCGAATTGAAAATAGTCTCTGTCATCAAAAATATTCATTGTTGCGAATTTCGAATGATGAATAACATAGTGTACCAAATTAGTATAGCTGAGAATAATTTTTTTCTTCAGTAACGTATTTGGTTGTGCTTTATATTCGGCCCAAAGTGTATTTGTATCCATTTATCATTTCCACTTTAATGTTCGGTTACATTATTAGACTTATCTAAAGATCGTTTATTAATGGATCGTATAATCACAATACCCAAAATCGCCAGCATCACAGTTGAAAGAATAAATATTGAAAATGATTTGATTAACACGTCCATTACCGGTAACTGTCTCTGACTAAAAAAGATTATGGCTAAGAAAAAAAGCAGTAAACCAATATTGAGAATTATTTTATTCATGACATCCTTAACAGTTTTTGTTAGTAGATAAGACAATTACCATACCACTCTAAAACGAACATTTATTCTTCGTTTTTAGCTTCAAAACTGAACTTTAAAGATGTTTTGGGTAAAGCTGAAAATCAGGAATGGTGAATATTGGCCAATTGCTCGATGCCCGACAATTTTTCTGATATTGATATTATTTGTGAAGTAATTGAGGATTTGGGGAAAGTGGAGACAAACAAATTCTGATCGATTACAGATTTACGAACTGATTGATCGAATTGAACGAATCCCAAATAATCAATCGATATTTTCAGGAAATGAGACAATGCAATACGCATATTTTCGAAAGCTTCATCAGCTTGTTGTTTGTTTTCGCATGTATTTATTATAACCGAATTTTTTACTGCGCGTGATTTTGAGTGAAGCATTTTGATAACGGCATAACTATCTATTATGGAGGTTGGTTCGGGTGTCGTTACAAAAATGTTTTTATGCATTTTCCCCAGCAAATAAATTATTTCATTATTTATTCCGGCACCTGTATCAATAAAAATATAATCGTAATTTTTACTAGCCTTATGTAGCTGAGTTAAAAATCTCGAAATTTGATCCACAGTAATTTTGGGATAATCCAGCCGGCCCGAATCGCCAAAAATATAATCTATATTTCCAGCTCCCGGAGTAATTATATTATCGAATAGAACCTTACCTAAAAAGTAGTCGATAATCGTTTTCTGAGGATTAATATTTAGCAAAACGTTCGCGTTAGAAAGATTCGAGTCGAAATCGATAAATAGTATTTTATAACCCCTGTGCGCCAGGCAATGAGCTATATTGACAGATAAAAACGTCTTACCTGTGCCTCCTTTACCGGAAGTAAAGGCAATAATTTTATTGCCGGTGTAAGAGTCCTGATTTTCTGCCTCAAACATCCGGTGTAGTTTAGCGATTTGTCCGCTCATGCCAGCGCTTTTCCAGTATAAATCATGTTGGCTATAACTTCGGAATCAGCCGATATAATATCGTCGGGTATTACCTGACCGTTAGTCAAATATATGATAGGAACGTTAAATTCAACCATTACATTAAGCATATTTCCAAAAGTTACACTCTCGTCAATTTTTGTAAAAATAAGTGAGTCATATTTTAATACTTTAAATTTTTCAGCTATATCAAATAAATTTTTAGTTGAGCTTGTTGAACTCAGCACAAGATAAGTTTCGTTTACATTTATCTGATCGAGAAAGTATTTTGTTTGTTCAAGATCTTTACTGTTCTTCTGACTTCTGCCGGCGGTATCAATAAAAATAATGTCCTTATCTTTCAGCTGTTTCACGAGTTTCGGCATATCTCCGGGTTCATACGCGACGAGCATATCTATGTTGCTAATGTCCGAAAAAATCCTCAGCTGATCAATGGCGCCGAGTCTGTAGGTATCTATAGAAATAATTCCAATGTTGAGGTTATGCAATATTTTTGAAATTGCCGCCAATTTAGCTATACATGTTGTTTTGCCAACACCTGTAGGACCAACCATAGCAACAACTTTCGGTTTGCCTTTCTTTTCAAGTTCAAAGTTAGAAGTGGAGACCAACGATGCAATTGTAGAAATAATATAATTTTCTAAATTATTATAGTTAATTAACTGTTGCGATTTTTTTAAATGTCCGACAATAGTTTTTACAATAGGTTTGTCTATTTCTTTATGCAGCAAATTATCGATTGCCATATTTAATAAATCTTTGGTAAGCTTGCTGTCGTTTTTTAAGCTTTTAATTTTTGCGGTATCCAATATACTTAACAGAGAATTTTGATCTTTTTTTCTATTAATGTTTTCAGATACTTTGGAGAGCTCGGCTTTAAAATCCATTTCGGGTCTTGTATTTGTGTCCAATAAACCCTGGAAACTATTCGATTCCAAATCATTTTCGTCTTCGATGCCCGATGTTATTTCAAATAGTTTAACGGTACCATACTCAAGTTGTTTATTCACAACTCTGGTGCCTAATATTATGGCTTCATCACCAAACTCAGTCTTCATTTTTGCAGAAGCTTCGCGCAATGTAGGTGCAAGAAATTTCTTAATTTTCATTTGAAACCTCAATTTTATCTATAAATTCTATTTCTACGTGGGCTGGCAATTCAGAGAACGAAATAACTGAAAAATCCGGAAAAGATGAGTTGATAAGTCTATAAAAATATGGTCTTATTGTAGCCGAACAAATAACAACAGGGGAAAAACCGAGAGAAATAAATTTGCTCTGAACAGATTTTAAATTGTTGTTTAATTGCTTAAGAGTATTTGGATATAAGCCTAAATTTTGGGAAGCTTCTTTTTGATTTTGCAATGAAGACGTAATAATAGAATCCAAATTTTCCCCGATAACCGAAGCGTGAATTATCCCATTGTTGTCTTTATAAATGTTGGCAATTGTTTCACCGATTGAATGTCTGCAGTATTCTGTTAATACGTCAATATTTTTTGTGATTTTACCATAATCAATTAAAGCCTCTAAAATCTGAACTAAATCTTTTATAGGAATAAATTCCTTTAATAATGCCTGAAGTACTTTTTGAATTGTCCCCAGAGGTAAAGCGTCTGGGTCTATATCGTCTATAACAGCCGAATAATTTTTCTTAAGATTTTCCAGCAATTGTTTAACTGACTGGCGGGTAAGTATTTTGTCGAAATTTTTCTTCAGTGTTTCCTGCAAATGAGTCGATAACACAGACAATCCGTCAACTACTGTCATGCCGGCAATTTCAGCTCTTTCTTTTTCAGCTTCCGACACCCAATATGCTTCCAGACCGAATGCAGGATCAGTAGTAGGAATACCATTTATTTTTTCCTGCACATCACCTGGGTTCATTGCCAGATACCTGTCGGTATGAACTTCGTAATCAGCGACAATATTACCTTTTATTTTTATAAGATATTCGTTAGAAGCAAGTTGTAAATTATCGCGAACACGCACAGGTGGAATTAAAACGCCGTATTCTAAAGCAAGATATTTTCGTGTTGATGAAATTTTATTAAATAAGTCACCGCCGCTGTCCTCATCTACAAGACTAATTAATCCATAGCCAATTTCAACTTCAATAGGATCTACCTGTAAATATTTTTCAAAACTTTCTTCCTGTTTTTCAGTTTCCACTTCCTGCTGCTGAGCTTCATCAATAAGTTCTTGGTCGTTTCTTTTATTTTTAATATATGAGGTGGCACCGAAAGCTATACTTAAAATAAAGAAAGGAATGGTTGGCATTCCGGGAACAAGTCCGAATAAAAATGCAACACCAGCAACAGTGCCCATAACTCTGGGATTACTAAAAAGCTGAGTTCTAATTTGACTGTCAAGTGCCGTTCCTGCAGCACTGCGTGTAACAACCAAACCTGCGCCTGTTGCTATAAGCAAAGCTGGAATTTGAGAAACAAGTCCGTCACCAATTGTAAGAATTGTGTAAGAAGTAATAGCGTCGCTTAAAGACATTCCTCTTTGAGCAATACCAATAATAAAACCGCCTAAAATATTTATTCCGTTAATAAGCAGACCCGCAACTGCGTCCCCTTTTACGAACTTACTTGCACCGTCCATTGCACCGTAAAATTCAGCTTCACGGGAAATTTGTTCCCTGCGTTTTTTTGCGTCATCTTCAGTTATTAAACCGGTATTCAGATCAGCGTCTATGGCCATCTGCTTGCCGGGCATAGCGTCCAAAGTAAATCTCGCGGATACTTCTGAAATTCTTCCTGATCCTTTTACAATTACTATAAACTGAATAATTACAAGAATTATAAAAATAATAATTCCCACTACAAAGTTTCCGCCAACAACAAACTGACCGAAGGATTCTATTACCTTTCCGGCGTAACCTTCTATTAGAATTAATCTTGTTGAACTTATATTTAACGCCAATCGAAATAAAGTTACAACAAGTAAAAGTCCTGGAAACACGGAAATATCAAGCGGTGATTTGATGTACAAAGAAACTATTAAAACAAGGACAGAAATTGTAATGTTTAGCGCTAAGAAGAAATCCAGAAAACCCGCTGGTAACGGAAGAAGCATTAAGGCTACTATAAATACTAGTCCGAATGCTAAAAGAATATCGCTATTTTTACCGATGTTTGACAATTATACAATCTTCTTTTTAGTAGTTTTTTTAAGGTTATATATGTATGCAAGTATTTTTGCAACCGCCTGAAATAATTTTTCCGGAATTGTATCGCCTACATCACACATTTTATATAAAGCACGCGCGAGTTCCCTATTTTCGTGAAGCGGAACATTATTTTCGACTGCTAATTTTTTAATTCTTTGAGCTAATTCGTCCGCACCTTTAGCCACAACTTTTGGTGCGGCATATTTTTGCGGATCATATTTAATGGCAACCGCAAAGTGAGTTGGATTTGTAATGACTACATCCGCAGTTGGAATATCTTTCATCATTCTTCTTCTTGCGGCTTCTAATTGTAAACTTTTTATTTTGCTTTTTATAAGAGGATCACCATCGGCCTGCTTAGCTTCTTCTTTTACTTCCTGCTTGGTCATCATCATATCTTTTTTAAACTTAAATTTTTGGAAAATAAAATCGGCTATAGCGAGAATTGCGTAAAGCATTGCTATTTTCCATATCAATCCGAAAGCACCGTCTATCATAAACGATATAATTTCGGATATTGTTAAACTTACCAGGGAAACGGATTCATATATAATATCACTCAGAATCATATATGTAAAACCACCGATCAAAAGCAGCTTCAGAAGGGATTTTAGTACTTCCACCAAAGAACTTGAAGAGAATAATATTCTTTTAATTCCACTGATAGGATTCATTTTATTAAATTTTGGCGATAAAGCCTTCAAACTAAAATGGATACCAACTTGACCAATGTTAGCAACAAGCCCAATAATTACAAGTCCGATTAGAATTGGAGATAACGTGAGGAAAAACAATAACATTGCTTTTAACATATAAAACTGAACAATATTGCTGTTTATTTGAAGTGTATCTAGCGAATTAAAAACATAAAAAGCCAAATCCGACATTTTACTGCCGATAAACTCTCTGGACATATAGATAAGAATCATTCCGGAAGAAAAAATAGCAAACGACGAAATCTCAGTGCTTTTGGCAACTTTTCCTTCTTCTCTGCTAGTTTGTAATTTCTTACCGGTGGCCTGTTCGGTTTTTTCCTGGCCGTCGCTATCCGCCATATCAGGTTCCCAATACTCTAACTATTGTAAAAAGTTTACTTTCAAAATCTTGTAGAAGGCTTTTAATTACTGTAACATACAATGGAATAAGTGATCCCATAATTAAAAATCCAACTGCCAATTTTATCGGATATGTAACAAAAAAAACCTGCATCTGCGGTATAACGCGAGCGAGAATTCCTTCTGCAATCTGAATCATAAAAAAGGATACTAAAATTGGGGCTGAGATTTTAACCGCAATTATAAATACCGAGGCCGAGTATTTTATAAGCAATTCAGTTATCGGCCCCGTAATGGCAGTAACACCTAAAGGAGCTACATAAAATGACGAGACCAGTGCCTGAATTACATAATGATGCCCGTTAATTATAAAGAAAACGAACATCGCCAAAAAATAAATCAATTGACCGATAACATTCGCCGATGATTCATCAACAGGATTAAAAATTGTTGCCATAGATAAACCAATTTCGAATCCTATTAAAGTGCCGGCAAACGAAATTCCATAAAAAACTATATTAAGCGAAAATCCAATTATTAACCCTGTTAAAATTTCTTTAATTCCGTTTATAGCAATCCATAATAAACTTACTTCAACTGTAACTGACGATGTATCGAGAGTACTGAAAATTATATACGCGATAATAAATGCGAGAAATACTTTTGTTAAAGCGGGAATTGCCTGGTGTCCGTAAATTGGAGCGGCCACAAATGCAAATAATATTCGTAAGAATATAAGGAATACTATCAAAAAATCAGTTGTTAGGATATTGCTCATTGAACTACTGTATTCATCATTGAAATAATTTTATGTGTAATAGCAATCATTTTTTCCAACATCCACGGTATTAGAAATAAGATAGCGATTCCAGTAAATAATATTTTAGGAACAAATGTTAATGTCATTTCCTGAATTGAAGTAGCCGCCTGGAAAATGGATATAAAAATACCAACTATTAAGGCTACGCTTAGCACTGGTAAAAGTATAATAAAAACAGTGTAAAACACTTCCGTTAATAATTCTATTACTAATTCTTCCGTCATTTATGCAAAACTCCTAATAAGCGATCCTATTATTAAATTCCAACCGTCCACCATAATGAACAACAAAATTTTGAAAGGTAAAGAAATCATCATTGGAGGTATCATCATCATACCCATCGAAAGAAGTATGCTGGAAACAATCATATCAACCATAATAAATGGAATAAAAAGAAAGAATCCCATTATAAATCCGGTGCGCAATTCACTTAAAACAAATGCAGGTATCAGAACGTAAGTGGGCAGTTCTTTTTGATTATCTGGTCTTTCTATTTGCGCCATTGAAATAAACATTTCCAAATCTTCGTCTCTTACCTGTTTGTACATAAATTCGCGTATTGGTTCAATCCCGGTATCATATGCGGCTTCCATAGTTACTTTACCTTCGAGCAGCGGCTGGATGGCAGTATCGTTTACTTTATTCCATGTTGGAGCCATTACAAAAAAAGTAATAAATAAAGCAATACCGGCCAAAAGCTGACTTGGCGGCATTTGTTGGGTTCCCAATGCATTTTTAAGAAAATGGAAAACGATTATTATTCTTAGATATGCTGTTGTCATTATCATTATAGAGGGGGCTAAAGAAAGAACCGTCATTAGTACAAGTATTTGCAGCGTAACTGAAACATCTTCGGGACTATCGGCCGATCCGACATCAATGCCTATTTTAGGTATAGGTAATGTTGTTTTCTGCTGTGCCGAAATGTTTACAGTACCTGACATTAACAACGAAACAATTATTATAAAAAATGCAGCGCGTTTCACCTAATCCCCAAATTCTTCTTAAAAATATCACTAAAATTTTGTTTATCAACTTTTTGCTGTTCCGAAAATTCTTCGTCATAATCAAATTCTTTTAGAAGCGAAATATTATTATCCGTAATTCCCACTAATATTATTTTATCTTTTACTTTAATGAGTGAAATAAATTTTTTAGGCATAATTGTCTGCGTGGAGAGAATTTCCACACCGTTAATTTTAGATTGAGTTGGATTAATCCTGAATCCTTTTCGTTTAACTAAATACAATACCCCGTATAAAAGACCCAGGATAAGTATTAAAGGTATAAATGCTTTTAATAATTCGAAGAAACTCATTTTTCCAATCCGCTTAATAATTCCTGTGAGCTATCTAGATTAGTAATTCTAATTCCGAAATGTTTATCTATAACAACAACTTCGCCTTCGGCAATTTTTTTATTATTAACAAAAATATCCACCGGCTCACTAGCCAACTTATCTAATTCAATTACATAACCTCGTTCCAATTCCAGAATATCTTTAATTTTCATTCTAGTACGTCCCAGCTCGATATAGAGGTTTAGATGTAAATCCTGCAAAAATTCCAGTTTATCCAATGACCCCTGTCCCCTGTTGCTGGATTCGTCGAAATCTTCGAAATCTGCCACAGCTCCACTTGTTTGAGCATTGGCTTTAAGATTATCCGGATTTCCAAAACCACCAGGTAAATCGTTGCTATCATCTAATAAATTATTTGAATTATCTTCCATCGTTGAACCGCATTCCTTTATTAAAAAATTTTATGTGTTATTTTAACCGCTTTTTTATTGTTAAGAACTCCAACTTTTCCGAAAAAAACAGTTTTATTATCGACTTTTACTTTTACACCCTCATTAATCTTCGTCTTTAATTTTATAATGTCACCTTTTTTTAATCCGCTCAATTCGTTCATTGTTATTTCAGCTTCTCCGAATTCAATTTTAATCGGAATGTTTGCGTCGTAAATTTTATTAGAAATTATTTCGTGTGATGTTGTGCCTTTATACCGTGCCGGTCTAATTGAGGATAATTTCTGCAAAGATAATTTTGCCAAAATCGTATCGAAGGCATAAGTAGCAAAACAGATATTCATTAAAAATGCTTTTTCACCGAAAGATATTTCGAAAGAGACGAGTAGCACCGATTCGCTGGGACTTGTAATTTGAGCGAAATCTACATCCGGTTCAAATCTATCAACTTCAAACTCGTAATTGTCAATCATTTGCCAGGCTTTATGCAAATCTTCCATAATTCTTTCAACCACTACACCTAATATTTTTTGTTCAATAGGTGTAATAATATTATGCTGTTTTGTTCCGCTCCCGGTTCCGCCCAATAACCTTTCAACAAGAGTAATGGCAAGCTCGGGACTTATTTCTAAAATTCCTTTAATATCCGTATCAACTAAATCGAAAGTGAATAAACACGCCGGATTTGGGACTGAAAGCACATATTCGGAATAATAAATCTGATCGACACTTGTTACAGTTATATTAACAATTGTCTGCAGTTTCGAAACAAGAAAAGAACTGAGCCCTTCAGAAAAATTTTCATGAATGTTTCTCATAGTTCTTAACTGGTTTTTTGAAATTCTGTTAGGCAGTCTGAAATCGAAAGGGATAACTTCCTTTTCAATTTTGGTGGAAGTTTCTTTAATTTCAATCCCGCTCTTAACATTACTAAGCAGTTGGTCAATTTCTTGTTGGGATAGTAGTTCTGCCATTTTAGTTGATTATATATTTACTGAAATAAATTCTGTTAATTTTTAACTTTGGTAAATATCCCTGAACTTTTTCTGAAATTTCGGTACGTAAAGAATCTTTGTACAAATTGTTGCCTAACTTGGCGACTGATTTGCTGGATAGAATAGAAAGTACAAGGTCTTTAACAAGAATATCTTTTGATTCCAACTCTTTTTTGTTTTCTTCGCTGCCCAAATCGAAAGCTATTGATGTTAGAAGCAATTGTTGACCGGTTGTATTCGCTGGATTTACAATGATATCGTCGATTGTATGAATAAACTTCCCAAATTCAACAGGAGCGGTTTCTTTGGATTTTTCCTCCGATTTTACAGTGTCCAATAGAGCCAAATCCCCTAAAACAGCTTCGTGTTTGTATTGTTCTTTAAACTTATCTAATAAAATATTTGCTGTAATAAAGTACACAACTACAAGTTGTATTATAAAAACAGGAAGCCCAATCATAAAGATTTTAGAATTCGATGATCCCGTTACCGGGGGTGTAGGTTTAATCTCTTCTGACATAATCCACTCATAAAATTTTTAATAATAAAACCAATTGTTATGCCATAAGGAAAGTTAGTTTATTAGCTATAAAGCGATTATTTCATATTGAAACGTGGCTAATATTGCACAGATGGTTATAGATAAATAAAGGAGAGCTTTTGGCTCTCCTTAGTTGATGCTGAGTATGGCGGATTAAATATTATCTGATAAGATTTGTGATTTCCTGTAGTAAAGAGTCTGCTGTTGTTACTACTCTCGCGTTTGCTTGAAATCCTCTTTGTGATACAATCATTCTTGTAAATTCTTCCGATAAGTCAACATTGGATTGTTCTAAAGCTCCAGACTGTATAGTAGTTACAGAATTTTCTCCGGGAGTGTCAATTCTGGGATCGCCAGAGTTAGCTGCAACATTGTACATGTTATCGCCAACGCTTACAAGTCCATTCGCGTTTTTGAATGTGGCCACCATTATTTGAGCCAGATTTCTTGAATTACCATTTGAGAAAATTCCTAATATATTGCCGTATTGGTCGATATTTATATTTGCGAGTGCCGAAGATGCGGAACCGTTTTGTGATAATGCCGCTATCTGTGAAGCCAGGTTTGTTTGTGTAACACCAGCAGTACCGGAACCGAAATCCATTTCTATTATTTGTGGCTCTGCGCCGCTTGCAGGTGTAAATGTAATCTGTGGTACGGGAGGTGAACTTGTTACTTGATTTCCTCCTTGCCATACACTTTGAATAGTACCATCTGTTTTAAATCGAATTTCTCCAGAAGCACCCATTAAATTTCCGCTTGTCGTTGGAACAGTTGCCGACCAGCTCCATCTGTTGCTGTCCAGATGTTCGTATTTAATTGACATAGTGTGCGGGTTACCTAAAGAATCGAATACTGTTACAGATCCAAGAACAGGCTCAGGTGTTTCTGATTTATCAATTCTCGAAACAACATTAGTATCTGCTACAAGATTACTTAAAGAAGCAAAATTTAATTTGAAATCTAAATTTTCTCCGGCTATCGCTACATCCATCTGAGTTGTAGTACAAGCGCCGGTGTTTACATCGAAAGCTAAAGCTTGTGTGCCTGTTCCAACCGATGCAGGAGTGGCAAGACTGTTGTCCCAAATATCGTAATTAGCAGTCCAAGCGCCCGCGGTTGTTTCGGAATAATGTGTTCTAAGTTCGTATTCTTTTCCGTCTTTATTATAAATTACACTTGAAGTATATGTTGATGAATCTGTTGCATCATAAGCAATTGTTCCCGGATAATAAGTTGTTGCCGCAGGAGTTTCTTTTTTAAGGTTTCCAGAAAGTTCAACACTGTCCGTACGAATTGTAGTTGAACTACTCTGTAAATTTCCACCCCAGTCAATTTGTGTAGTTTTAACGGCTGGCAATCTTAAATTTTTATCAATAACAATATCCTGTAAAGCTGTACCGGCAGGTATCTCACCCAAGCCGTTTGCAACTTTACCCTGAACAATAGCGCCGTTTTGAGGATTAACCAGCTTACCATCTGCGTCAAATATAAACGCTCCGGCTCTAGCATAGAATTGCTGACCGTTGCTTTTTAGAATAAACATTCCCGGACCCTGAAGAGCAAGGTCAGTTGTAATACCGGTTCTTTCGAATGTACCCTGGTTCCAGTTTCTGTCTATGGAATTAACTTTCATGCCTAAGCCGACCTGGAAACTGTTAGTACCGCCTGATGTGCCTGTTGGGTTTGTTCCGGATTTTACAAACTGATTAAAAGTATCGCTAAATGTAATTCGCGATCCTTTAAAGCCGATTGTGTTTACGTTTGCTATATTATTTCCGATTACATCCATCATTGATTGATGATTTCTTAAACCGGATACGCCAGCGAATAGTGAATTTAGAAGTGCCATTTTAACCTCCAAAGGATTTAATGTTTTTTGAATCGGCGTCAGTCAGTCGGCCGAATCAAGAGCGTCCTTGTAAGGTCCCGCTCTTATTATTTAATTAATTTTTTACGCGAACACTACACTATCTATGTTCGTAAATACATTGTCTTTACTTTCTTTTACATCCATTGCTGTAATAATAGTTCTATTAGGTACATTTACTATAAATGCGGTGTCGTTCATCATAACTAAGGAATCTTTAGAGCCTTTCATCTCAGCTCTTTGTACCGCATTCTGAATTTTACTTATCTCAACTTCATTAAGAGTTATATTGCGCGATTCTAATCTTTTTTGAGCGTGGCTGGAAATTTTTATGTTTTCCAGTTCTCTGTTAAAAATATCGTCGAATGTCGACTTAACATTTCCAACAGGCGGGCTGTACGTTCTGGTATTATCTACCAGCGGTACAAATGGTACTTTAATTCCATTCAGTTCAGCCACTTCAATTACCTCCCTCGTTCGAATCGTAAATGCCTTCGATATCGGATAAGTAATACTCAACGGAATTAACTATAAGGTTTGTACCGTTTTCACCAAAACGCACGCCTTCAAGTTTTCCAAAGACATAATTACTTATTGTTAATTCTTGTCCGTCCATCGATTTTGCATCCACCTTAAAAGTGTAATCACCATTTTGAATTTTATTACCATTATTATCGGTAAAATCCCAGCTTAGTTTAGCCTGTCCGAGAGATTTTTTATCGGACTGAATAGTTTTTACAATATTTCCGTATTGATCATAAATATTAACTGTAACAGAAGCCGCGTTAACAGGTAAATCATAACCAAAATTAACCTGCTCCTGACCATTGTACTTAATTGTGTCCGTGCCAAGTCTTACTTCTTTGCCGATAAGCGTGGCTGTCATGGTGTTATTTACAGATTGTGTAAGTAAATAATTGGCGTCAATAGACTGTTTCATATAATCGTTCAAATTGGTTAGCTGCTCCAATTGCGAAAATTGAGCCAATTGTGCTGAATATTCATTACTATCCATTGGGTTCATTGGATCCTGATACTTCATTTGGGTTATCATAAGTTTTAAAAAATCGTCTTTACCCAACTCTGAGTTACTGCCTGCTTCGGTTGTGGTGTAACCGCTTGTGGTTGTGCTATTTACTCCATCTACCATTTTATGCTCCTATGCAACAAAATCATATGTATTGTAGCCCATCTTTTTAGGTAAATCTATTTCGGAATTTTGTTCCATTTCGAAATTTTCACCGTTTGAATTACGTTTTTTGTTTTTCGTAAACTTTTGATTTTTTTCGTCAGAATTAGCGAGAGATATATTAATGTTTTGTGGAACCATTCCGCTTTGAACAAGTGTTTGTTTAAGGTTTTCTACACCGGCATTAACCACCTGCCTTACGGATTCGTTTTCAACTTCTATGTGCGCGTTCACAATATCTTTAATTACTTCAATAGTTATGTGTACTTTACCAAGGGAATCGGGAGTTAACTTTAACGTTACGTTTTGGTTTCCCTTATCAGTTATAATTGATTTTAACTCATTATTAATTTTATTTAACTCAACCTGTTTTATAACTTCTATCCGTTTTTCAATTTCGTGAGTGTTTCCGGTCATTGTGTTTAATTCTGATGTAAATGTCTGAGCAATATTATTAACAGGCTTGTCGGAACTGCTTACATTTGCAAAATTATTATTAGGCGAACCGCTGTTCTGATCAGTCTTGTTATTATTGTTCGGTGTGTTATTCGTCTCGGCTTTGGCGCCGCTGGTTGCATCGGCATTTATTATCTTATTTTGATCAAATGAATTAATTTTAATTTCAGCCGGTTCCGTAGACTTTGAGTTTATTTTTATATTATCGCTCGGCCCAATAATTTGAGTTTTTGATTCGATATTTTTTTCGGGCTCTAAAGCATAAATGTTTTTCGTTTTTGCCAGATTTAGTTTAATGGTGCTCATTAAATCAAATTTCTCTAATTCCACTTCATTATGTGGATTTGGAATGTTTTCACTTTTAGCTGATAACTCGGACTTTAATTGGGCGCTTGAGTTAAGATTTTTGTTTAATTCACCTTTAAGTTCTCTGCCCGCTGAGCGTATTTGAGAAAGTTCTTTAAAAATCTCAAAATTGGTATTTGTTTTCCTATCAACCGAGGATTCAATAATTTCATCTGGTTTGTTTTCAATCTGCGTAGTTTTTGTGCCCGACAACTGTTTTAAAACATCATCTGCCTTTGCTTCTCCGGTGCCTTTAGAAATTATGTCTGTCAGTTTTAACTGATCCGGTTGAGATATTTTCATCTTGCCTGATAATTGTTTTATCACATCATCTGCTTTCGCCTCTCCGGTGCCTTTAGATATCAGGTCTGTCAGTTTTAACTGATCCGGTTGAGATATTTTTATCTTGCCTGATAATTGTTTTATCACATCATCTGCTTTCGTCTCTCCGGTGCCTTTAGATATAAGGTCTGATAGTTTTGATTGATCTGGTTGTGATGTTTTAATCTTGCATAACAATTGTTTTATCACATCATCTGCTTTCGCTTCTCCGGTGCCTTTAGTTATAAGTTCCGTAAGCCGCGAGTGATCCGGCTGAGATATTTTAAGAAGGAATTTTTCAGTTTTGCTTTGAGGTATTTCAGCTTTTTCCTCGAATTTTTCTTTAGCTTGGTGAGAGTTTTTTAATGATGACAAGTTAATAACGTTGCCAATTTTGCCATCTATTTGAGAGAGTTTAGAACTGTTCACAGCAGTCTTATCATTTGGCGATATTCCACCTGTATTCTCCGTAACAGGCATCGACTGAGACATTACTTTATCAGTTTCACCAATAGAACCAATTTTTTCTTTTACAAATTGAAATATTTCATCATCCTGGAGCACCTGATCTGTGATTACAGTTTCATCGAAATGCTCCATAAAATCATTAACAGAAGGGAATAATTGTTTAAGTTCAATTCCTTTGTTTTGCATCAATTCTTTTAACTCTTTAATGTTGCCTGGTGTAACATTTGATGAGGCGGTTAAATTTTCTTTGCCGGCAGATTGTTCAGTCCATGAAATATATATTTGATTCTGAGAGTATATCATAAACAACTGATTTAATAATTCCTCACTCATATTGTCGAGCATTTTATTTATCAGTTCGTCCTTATCCGGATTATCGGTTTCAAAAAAATTTGAAAAAGTTTCCTCAGTTAAAGATCCGGTAGAAGTCTCTTCATTAGTGTAAGATTCTATTAATCCGGTGAACTCTTCCGATAATGCGGTTACATCACTTTTAATAAAATCTAAAATTTTATTTATTCTGGCTGTATACTGCAGTGTCTTTTTAATCGAATTTGTTAAGGATTCGGGATATTTAATCGAACCGTTCTCATTATTTTTCAGTTTAAGAAAATTGGGATCCGAAAAACCGGATAAAGAATTGAAGGAATTATTAGATTGATTAAGATTCAGAAGCTCCACCAAAAATGTTGCGTTACCATTTTTTACCTGCAGCTGAATATTATCGTTCGAATCCATTTCACTAAAAATGTTTTGAAGAATCCCCAAAAAGTTATCGCCTATATTCTCAAATTCGGTTACTATTGTATTGTTATTAATAATAGCAATTGAGTCCGAGTTCTGAATCAATTCGGACAATACTCCAGTAATTTCCTTTTCATTTAATTTAAAACCTTGTCCATCCAATTCACCGTTATTTCCGTTCTTTTTAGTGGATATAACATAATTATTGGAGTTCTCGGCGCTATCAGCATAAGAATTTAAAAAATCCGCAATTTTTGTAGTACCAATAGCCGGGCCGTTTTCATTTACATTAATTATATCCGCAAACAGATAATTCTGATTCGCGAATTTATAGGCTTGCGCTCCGGAAGTCTGGCTGGAATTGTTAATAAATAATGGATTAAATATCATTCTTCTACCTTTATCAATCTGTTAACAACATCTGGTTTTAGAGAAGCGAGTATCTGCACAGCTTTCTTTTTTTTCATGCTGTATATAATGTCGCGTGCTACATTATCGGAATATTTGGTTATAATTTTAGCCGCCTGAGAAGCATCCATAGCTTCATATAAACTTGTGGTGTTTTTAAGCCATTGTTCATATTTAACATTATGCTTAGTTGTATCAGGATTCGTAACTTTTTCTATCTGTTGAACCTCTCGTTGTTTTTCCAATCGAGCTAAGGTATTCTTCAGAACATTTATGCTGTCTAAAAGAATGGAATCGGATTTATTGGCTTCGAAAGTTGTAGTAGCTTTTATGACTTTTAAAGAATCTTTGTATTCATTTCTTACAACGGTTTCAACATTCTTTTTGAACTTCGATAAACTTTCAAGTTTTGCTCCGGTATTAAGCAGTTCTTCGCCAATAGGATGTGAAAAATCAAATTGGAATATGTTTCTGTATTGTCCATTTAAGAATACTAACATCACACTTACCAATACAAAGGCAACCATGTATACAGATATACCTATAATTTTTTCTTTCACTTTATTTCCTACCTATCTTCTGAATAGCCAATTCGTCCAGCATAGAATTTTCCGATTTTGATTGATCGAGCAAATAATTTGTATAATGTTTCTCTTCAAGCAATTCGAACATCTTAAGTTCTTTTGTTTTTTCAACAAGATCTTCCATTTTTATTCTTTTATGATACTCTAATGATCTTAACTCGGCTTCGAATTTTTTTAATTTAGAACGAAGGTGAATATCATGTCTTTCGTAATAATGTATTTCAGATACTTTATGACTTCCCGAGGAAAACATTTTTTTATTTTCTAAAATTTCATTTTTTGTTTCTTCTATTAATATTCTTTTCTGCTCTATCTTTAAATTGAATTCAGCTATTTCTTTCTGAACTTTTACCCGCAGTCGGTCTTTTATTTTGCTTATTGTTTCGAATTTAAATTTAAATTTTGGCATTTTATTAGAATAATGGTTCTTCAATTAGTCCATTTAATCTTGCTATTGTTTCACTATAAATCGTTTTTTCAAGCATATCTTGCTTTAGAAAAGTTCTAAGGGAAATTATTTTTGATAATGCATGATCAATTTGAGGATTGCTTCCTTTTACGTATGCGCCTATATTTATCAAGTCTTCAGCTTCATTATAAGTTGATAAAATTTCGCTGAAAGCTCTGGCTCGTTTGAAATGCTCTTCAGGTACAATATCGACCATCACCCTGCTTACGCTTTGCAAAGGATCTACTGCCGGGTATTGTCCTCTATTAGCCAATTTACGGGATAGTACAATGTGTCCGTCGAGTATTGATCTTGTAGCGTCGGCAATAGGTTCGTTCATATCATCGCCATCAACAAGAACAGTGTAAAATCCTGTAATCGATCCTTTAATTCCAACGCCGGCTCTTTCCAAAAGTTTAGGTAGAATTGAAAATACGGAAGGGGTATATCCTTTAGTTGTTGGCGGTTCACCAATTGTTAGCCCTATTTCCCTTTGCGCCATCGCAAATCGTGTTACCGAATCCATCATAAGCAAAACATCTTTTCCTTTATCTCTAAAATATTCCGCAATTGTGGTCCCAATAAAAGCGCCTCTTAATCTTAATAAGGCGGACCTGTCGCTTGTGGCTACAATAACGACCGATCGACTCAATCCGTCTTCGCCAAGATCTTTTTCAATAAATTCTTTTACTTCTCTACCTCGCTCACCAATTAGAGTTATTACATTTACATCTGCCGTTGTATTGCGGGCCATCATTCCAAGCATAACACTTTTACCTACACCGCTACCTGCAAAAATTCCAATCCTTTGTCCTTTGCCCACAGTTAGTAAACCGTCTATTGAACGGACACCTGTTTGCAAATGCGAGGTTATTCTTTCCCGCCCCAACGGACTGGGGGGATCTCTGTAAATTGAATACTGCTCTGACAAATTTAACGGACCTTTGCCGTCAATTGGATTTCCGAATCCGTCTATAACCCTTCCGAGCAGTTCATCGCCAACGGAAACAGTGAAACTTTTACCAGTGGCAATAATTTCACAAGCGGGAGAAATATCGTAAACTTCACCCAGCGCAATTGATAACACTTTGCCTTGCTTAAATCCTACAACTTCCGATTTACAAACCTCTCTACCGCCTCGGTCTACAACTGTACATACTTCGCCAAGACAAACATTCGGACCGCTTGATACAATAACCAATCCAATAACATCGGTAACTTTTCCATTAAGTTTATATATATCAGCGGTTCTGATAATACTTTTATAATGGTTGATATATGAATCGGTTATAGTCATAATTAATTTTTATAATAATTAGCTGATAAAAGTTTTTCAATTTCATTTAGTTGTGTTTTTAATCGTGCGTCTACATTCCCAATTTCAGATTCAATAAAACATCCGCCTTTATCTATATTGTTATCGGGTTCGAACTGAATTTTTGAAAAGGAATCTTTCCTGAATAAATCTCTTCCGGAATCTTTAAGCAGCTCGAAATCCGACGGATTAACCTTTATCAATATCGATTCGGCTCCAATAAGTTTTTGTGCGGACTCAAGAACTGTATCCTTTATTATAGGCTCCACTTCCAGTTGTTTCTTTACGATTTTCGAGGCGATTATGTAAGAAAGCTCAGTAACAATTTTTTCGAAAGAATGTTCGTACTCAACAAGTTTATCATTTAACGCTTTCGCCAAATTTTCAAATTCACCAAATTTGGCCAGAAGATTTTGAGAGTAAATATTTTCAAGCTCAGTTTGGGCGGCTTTTTTGCCTTCTTCATAATATTTTTGGCGCTCTAATTCCATTTGTTTTTTCCAAAACTCATCTTGAGTTTCAGTATCAACATTACCCGAATCTTGAATATTGTGCAGTTTAATTCCAGCTGATGAATTACTTCTGCTAATTTTAATAATACTAGACATATATGTCATCCGCCGTTCCGCCTCTTAAGTTCAGTGAAATTTCACCGGATTCTTCAAGCGACTTAACTATATCAATTATTCTAGATTGAGCCGATTCAACTTCCTTAAGTTTAACCATACCCATATATTCCAATTCTTCCTTCAACAAATCAGTTGCTCTTTCAGACATATTGCCAAATATTTTTTCCTTAAGTTTTTCATCGGCAACTTTTAAGGCGAAAGTGAGGTCTTTCCTGTCAATTTCGCGCAATAGTTTCTGCATATCTCTATCCTGCAGATTGATTAAGTCGTCGAATAAGAACATCTGTCGTTTTACCTCAACCCCTACATCCGGATTAAACTCCATAAGTTCATCAAGTACCTCTTTACTGAATGACACTTTGGTTCTGTTCAATATTTGAGCTAAACTTTTTGTACCGCCAATTTTCCCAACCGATTGACTCATTGTAAGCGCGGCCATTTCGTCAACAACTTTTTCGATTCTTATTAATGTTTGAGGAGAAATTTTTCCAAGAGTGGCAATTCTGTAAGCAACTTCTGTTCGTAAATCTTTCGGTAATTCTTCCAGAGCGTTTGCCGTTTGTTCGGGACTAAGGTGTGTTAAAATTAAAGCGATAGTCTGTGGATGTTCTTTATTAAGGAAATTAAGGAGCTGAGTAGAATCGGCACGTTTTAAGACGTCGAATCCTCTTAATGTAGTCAGATTTTTTACTTTTTCAATTATCTCAATTGCTTTGTTGTAGCCGAATGATTTTTCTAGCACACTTTGTGCGTAATCAATGCCGCCTTCCATCATATACTCACGAGCGGTAACCATGCTGTGAAATTCCCGCAATACAATATCTACAGTATTGGAGGGTGTGTTCCTCACCTGAGTAATTTCTGCGGAAATTGTTTCAACATCAGCGGGCTCAAGATATTTAAACACCTCAGCTGCTGTGTCTACATCCAAAGCTATCATAAGCAGGGATGTTTTCTGAATGCCCGTGAGCTCGTTTAATTTGACTTCTGATAATTTATCCGTTGTAGCCATCTTCTCGCAACCATGTATTTATTAATTTTGCCGCTTCTATTGGATTTTTCTGCACATAATTAGCAATTTTTTCCTGCTGTGATTTTTTAAGCATAGCTTCGTCCGAAATTTCATCTTCCAAATCACCAATTTCGAACAATTTCTTTTTGCCTAGTTGAGCGGGCAAAGAAACATTTGACAAACTGTTTTCCAAAGTGTTATTCATATCACCCGCCAATGCCATATTGGGAGAACTTATTGTTCCTATAAGAATCTTTTCATTTTTTAGTTTGCTCATCAATCCTTTCAAAAGGAAAAGTGAAATTATTATTGCCATAAATACAAGTCCGATATTTATGTATTTATCAAACTCATCAGAATTCAGGAATCCTAATCCTTTTGTTGCCTCATCAATATTAAGATCGTTCAAATTATTCGCTTCAAATGGAATATTTACTATAGAAAACTGATCACCTCTATCATCGAAAACACCAACTGTATTTTTTAACATCGTTTCAAGCTTATCAAGCTGCTCTTTAGAACGTGGTTCAAAAACAATTTTTTGACTTTCCCCTTGACCTACAATTTTTTTTGTGTCGTTGATTACTGTAGCCACGCTAAGTCTTTTAATATTTCCTACACCTTGAACAACTTTTTCAATGGTTTTATTTATTTCGTAATTGGTAGTTGAGTTTTTGCTGGCCTGAGCGTTGGAATCAACCATGTTTGAACCGGTGGTTTCGTTCATTATGGTTTGTTCGCTAATGGCTACTTGAGATTCCGGGTCAAAGGATTGCATTGTTTTTTCCACCAAATCGAAATTTAATTCGGCGTCTATTTGTACCATCGAGTTGCCGTAGCCAAGAACATTATTTAATATAGACTGAGCTTTATTAACAAGATATTTTTCAACGGACTGTTTAATTTCATACTGGTGCGCGGTAGATACGCCAAAATCGTTTTCTTCATATTGTTCAGAAAGGAGATTTCCATGCGTGTCCAAAAGTGAAACTTTACCTTTTTCTAAACCTTCCACACTGCTTGCAACTAGGTAAACAATTGAATTTATGTTCTCTTTACTGAGATTTTTAGAAAGTTTTACAACAACTGAAGCAGTAGGATTTTTTTGTTCGTCCTTAAAAATCGATTTTTCAGGAAACACGATATGAACACGTGTAGCCTCCACTCCATCCTGTTCATTTATTGTTCTGGCAAGTTCGCCTTCCAGAGCTCGTTTAAAATTGAGTTTTTGCATAAACTCTGACATGCCCATTGTGCTTTTATCAAATATTTCGTAACCAACTATACCAGAAGATGGGATGCCTTTGCTTACCAATTGTAATCTTGCTTCATATACTTTATCCGCAGGCACTTTTATAGTATGCCCGTCATCTTCAACTTTGTACTGAATTTTTTGAGAATTCAGATGTTCAACAACTTTAGAGGCATCTGTATCGGCAAGGTTAGAAAATAATACTGAATAACTCGGCTCATTTAAAAATGTAAAAAGAAAGCCAAGCATAATGAGAGAACCCACAACTAGTCCGCCAATAAGTAGTTTTTGCTGCGGAGCTAATTTGTTGAAAATTCCTAACAATTCGGAAGCTGGATTTTTATTCATAATTTTATATGCTAATTCTTGTTAGTTCTTTATACATATCTAAAGCTTTATTTCTTATTTCCATTAAAAGTTGTAAATCTGTTTTTGCTTTTTCACCAGCAATCATCACTTCATGAATTTCTACGTTTTCTCCTGAAACAAATTTCTTTGTAAGTTCTACGGATTCATTCTGCGATTCTTTAACGTTGTTGATAAGATTTTCGAATAAATTACTTGCTGGTTTTTTCTGAACGATATTTTCGCTCTTAAATATTGAATTGCTGCCTAACCCGGATAAATCACCAATTTTCATTTTAACCCCTTTTATCGAATAGTGAACCTATTGTAACTCCCGACATATTGCCGTTTTTCATATAGAAATGATGATTCATTATTTGTTCTTTGTTTTGCGGATATTTATCTGAGAAGAACAATTTCTCTTTGTCGTTTATTACCGGTTTTGTTTCTACAGGTTTAGTAGTATTAACCTGAGTTGTTTCTGGTTTTCTGTAGACTGGTTTATAATTTCCTACTGGATTTGTACCAATTTTCATACTATATCTCCAAAGAATCCTTTGCCATTTCCTTAGAAGCGTTCAATGCCGTTATATTGGCTTCGTAACTTCTGGATGCGGCAATCATTTCAACCATTTCCTGAACAATATTTACGTTTGACATTTGCACATATCCTTTTTCATCGGCGTTAGGGTGATTAGGCATATATAACATTTCACCTTCTTTTGTGTCTTCCAAAACTTCAAGGTTCGAATCCGCTTTTGGAATTGAAAAAACTGATGATAAATTATTGCCGCCCCGTATATGTTCAACACTTGATGTACGAAGCGATAAAACTTCGCCTACACCGTTTGAATTAGGTGTTAGTTGATCGTTTTTATTAGTAACTACCATAAATTTTCGTTTGTAAGGATCGCCTGTTTCAGTTCTAGTGTTTTCCGCATTAGCAATATTTTCAGCGATTAAATTCATCCTTTTTCTTTGAACACTTAATCCTTTAGCACTAATATTAAAACCCGGAATATGATTACCAACTTTCATTATCATCCTCCATTTCTAATTACATCGTTTAAAGTCTGGTAATAACTGTTAATTTTTTTCGAAGCGAATTTAAAATTGATTGTATTTTCTGCGAGATTGGCCATTTCGTTTTCAATATCAACATTGTTGATACCCGAAACCAAGTCCTCGCTCTTATCAACTTTTATCTCGAATGGTTGCGAAGTATTATTAACTTGATTAAGATGTTTTGAATTTGTGGTTTTAATACGAGAGGAAGTCTGTTCGGCCAGAACATCCTTAAAAACTACATCCTCACGCTGGTAATTTTTAGAACCTACGTTTGCAATGTTTTTGCTTATAACCTTGTTTTTAGCAGTACAGAAGGTAATAAATTTTTCGAGTTCTTTGATAGATGACATTGTTACTCCGTATTTCTTTTCAGAGTAATTTTCAAATCTAGTGCCAGCTTTATTCTATCAAATTATGGAGATTTTTAAGGTTTGTGGGCTAAGGTGTGGCTAATATTATTCATTTGCTAATTATTACTCAGAATAATCCAATACAATTGATTTACTTTGACCGCAGGAGCAAATGAATTTAATCTCTTTTATAACATCATTTTGATCTTTTTTAAGAACGAATTTAACACCGCCGAGACTCTCTTCCTCAACAGTTACTTTCGCATAGCCGTCAATTTTAAACTCTTCAGCTTTAATTACATTTCCGCTTTTTTTCGAACTTTTTGAATCTAATTCTCTATATACCGGTTCCGCAAAGTCTTCGTTCATTATTGAATACCTTATTAATTTTAAATGCAATCTCTTCTAAGGGTAAAACCGCATCGGCAATACCCGCGCCTACAATTGCCTTAGGCATACCGTAGACCACCGAAGTATTTTCATTCTGAGCAATACACGTGCCACCAATATTTTTTAATCTTTTCATTGCTTCCAATCCATCTTTACCCATACCGGTCATTATCAATCCCAAAGTTTTTTTTCCATATACATCAATAACCGAGTTCATCATTACATCTACAGAAGGTTTGTGGAGTGTCTCAAAAGGTTCCTCTGAAATTTCTATGCAGATAACACCGTTATTGGATTTTTTTAAAGTCATTTGAAGTCCACCTGGCGCAATGTATACCGTACCAGGCATAACATTTTCGTCTTTTTCTGCTTCCTTAACATGAAGAGCGCTTGTATTATTAAGTCGATCGGCCAAAGATTTTGTGAAACGTGGAGGCATATGCTGAACGATAAAAATGGGCTTATTTATTGACTCTGATAGTTGTGGAATAACTTTTTGAAGTGATAATGGTCCTCCTGTTGAAACTCCAACTGCCAATGCCTGATAATCTTTTATTGGAATATTTGGTGAGAAACCAGTTTTAATATCGGTGTTATGGGGATTTAATTTTATAAGGCGATTAAGTGTATCCTGAGCTCTTTTTTGACTAACAATAGCTTTAACTTTTCTTATGAGCTCTTCTTTTATTTTTATTATGTTGATATTTATATAAGAGAGTTCTTTGGGAATAAAGTCAACTGCGCCTAACTCCAGAGCAGTAAGAGTTGCTTCGGCACCCTCTGATGTTAATGAACTTACCATAATTACTGAAGTTGGGCATTCCTCCATAATTTTTTTTAATGCTGTTAAACCGTCCATACGCGGCATTTCAATGTCTAACGTTACAATATCGGGTTTAATTTTTTTTATTAATTCCAAGCCTTCTAAACCATCTTTAGCAGTGGCAACAATTTCAATTGATTCATCACTCTCAAGCATAATCGAAATCGATTTCCGCATAAATGCTGAATCGTCTACTATTATGGTTCTTATTTTACCTCTGTACATTATTTCTCACAGAATTTAGTAGTTCGGCTATATCTAAAATCATAATTACTTTTCCATCTCCCATAATCGTTGATCCAGCGATACCTTCCACTTTTTTAAGGTAATTACCGAGTGATTTTATAACAACTTCCTGCTGTCCTATCATTCTATTAACTTTAATACCATATTGTTTTTCTGCCACACCAACAACAACTATAAACTGAAATACAATGCTTTTTTGTGAAGAAACAGTGCCGAAAATATCCTGATCGATATCAACAAGTGGTATAACACGTTCACGAACTTTTATAACTTCTTTTGTATTAATTGTGTAAATGTCTTCGGTGTGCACACGCAATACTTCCACAACAGAGCTAAGAGGAATAATCACCTGCTCTCTTGAAAGTTCAACAACCATTCCCGAAATTATTGCCAGTGTAAGCGGCAGTTTAATTATCATTTTTGTCCCCGTTCCGAGGGAAGATTCTACATTTATAATACCACGCAATTTACTAACGTTAGTCTTAACGACGTCCATACCTACTCCGCGGCCCGAAACATTGGTAACGGAATCCGCGGTGGAAAAACCAGGCAGAAATATTAAATTGTAAACATCCGACAAAGATAATTCATCGGCTTTTTGCTCTGTTATTATTCCTTTTTCAATAGCTTTCTTTTTTATAATATCCGGATTTATCCCTTTCCCGTCATCTTCAACCGTAATAAATACATTGTTGCCCTCATGTCTGGCGGAAAGAATTAAAGTTCCCTTGTCATTTTTTCCTTGTTGTTTTCGGATTTCAGCCGCTTCAATTCCATGATCAATTGAGTTACGAACAAGGTGAACTAGCGGATCATTTATTTCTTCTATTAGAGTTTTATCCAGTTCAGTATCTTCTCCAACAATCACAAGATTAACTTCTTTGTTAAGTTCTTTAGAAAGATCACGAACCAACCGGGGAAATCTGTTAAAAACTTTTCCAATTTTAACCATTCGGGTTTTCATAACAACTAACTGTAGTTCGTTCGTCATAAGATCTATTTGTTTAGTGGCTTCGCTTAGCTCGTGCGCCATTTCGGAGCCTTCGTTTTCCAAAGCTAACCTTGAATTCACCTGAATCAATTGATTACGACCCAGAACCAATTCTGAAACAATATTTAATAATTCGTCAAGCCTTTCAACCTCAACACGTATATTCGCGTCCTCTTTCTTTAATTTGCCTGAACTTAAATATCTTGCTTCCGTTCTTTCATTTTCACTCTTTTTAAGTGCCTCTGTATTTACTCCTGATTCTTTATTCCCATCAATTAATTTTTCATCATAATCTTCTTCAAATGTATTATCATCAATCACAAAGTTCTGTTCTAAATTTATATCAGGTAAATTATTCAAATTTTCCACGGACAAGGATTCAGCATCCAAATGGTCAATCTTTTTTACAAAAACGTCTTTTTGTTTGCCATCTTCTGATGTCATATTGCCCAAAACATTCGAAAGCGCTATAAGTGTAGATTCTATTTCAACATTTTCATTTTTTTCTTTTTCAATACTGTCTACGAGTTCTTTAATTTTATCGGATGATAAGAAAATCATATCCATCAGAGTGGAGTTGAGCTTTATTTCACCCTTGCGGAGTTTATTTAGAATATCTTCACATCTATGTGTTACCTTTGTTAGTTTTTCTAAGCCCAAAAAACCTGAAGTGCCTTTTATTGTATGAAATGCTCTAAAAACTTGATTTAACAATTCATCATCCTCGGACATAGTCTCAAGAAGAATGAGATCCGAATTTAATTTTTCAAGAATTTCATTAGTTTCTATTAGAAAACTATCAACTATCTCCACCATTTCGGGGTCGATAAGCAGGCTATATTTATTATTATTTTCCATTTTTATATAATAATCTGTCTGTATTATTTTGGGATCTTTTGTTATTTATAAGTTCGTCAACTAATGCCTGAGCATTATTGGTTTTCGTGAAGCTTGCCTCAGGGTCAAAATGCAGAATTTCGGGTGTATGATTTTCTACAAGGACGCCAAATTCTTTATTTACGTTTACCTCGCTTTCATTTAGATCCAAGATTAAGGATGATAATTTTTTCTGTACGGAACCGATAAGATGGTTTACTGCGGAAAGTTGCTGCGCAGTTATATCCTGCACTTGAAGAGTAATCGTTATCTTTTCAAGATTGCTTTTTATTCTTGAAATTGATGTTTCCAGAATTGCCCTATATTCTTGAGTACTGTTCAAGTCGTCAATTTCTTTTAGTAGTCCAAGTGCTGTCGGATTATCACCAACAACAGATTTAACCTGTTCAATCATATTATGAATTTTTGCATATCTGTTGGCAAACTCAACATATGCTTTTTGAGAAAATTCAATTTCAATAGATATTTCGTCAACTCTGTCCAGAATTTCAGTTGTCGCAATTTCGTTTGCACTAGTTACATCGATTATCTGGTCAGAAGCTTTTGGTATTTTTTTATAGCTCTCATGAATTGAGGTATTAATATTGTTAAGCAGTGGAACTATTTCGACCATAAAATCTATAAGTTTTTGAATTCCGGGAATTATTTTTTCACCGATTTTAAAAACATTTTTCAGGTCATCTAGTTTACTGCTCAATAGCTGCATTTCAACCTGTTCTTTCATAATTTTCTCCTAGACCATCTCTAAAATTTGATCGATTTTTTCACTTAATACTTGCGGTGTAAATGGTTTAACGACGTAATTGTTTACTCGGGCTTGTAAAGCCTGTAAAATATCCTCCTTAACGCCTCTGGTAGTAACCATTAATATCGGCAAATTAGAAATATAAGGATCGTTCCTAATTGCTTTAACAAGATCCAATCCAGAAAGTACAGGCATATTCCAATCTGTTATTACAAAATTGATGGTTTTGTCGGCATCCAGTTTATCCAGAGCTTCTCTCCCATCGGCGGCTTCAACAAAATCGTTGTAACCAAGGTTTTTTAAAGAATTGGTTACAATACGTCTCATTGTTAAAGAGTCATCAACTATTAGAAATTTTAAATCCATGGCATCCTCAATTCAAATATTTAGAAACTTCATACGCAATTGTGTTGGGGTCAAACGGCTTAATTAAATAGGAATTTGCCCCGCAGTTTAATCCCTGATTGATATCAGACTCAGCGCCCAGAGAACTAAGAATTATTATAGGAATATCTTTATAATCCTCATTACTTCTTACGGTTCGTATAAATTCAAATCCGTCAATATTAGGCATGTTAAGATCTGTAATAATAAGGTCCACTCTTTCAGATGGTAATTTTTCCAACGCTTCCATCCCGTCGTTAGCCGAGATAATTTTAAATCCCATGGCTGAAAGGGTGAAAGAAACAAATTTTCTTATAGTAGGAGAATCGTCAGCAACTAGTACAATTTTTTTCATTTTTGAATAACCTAAGTTTTCTTATATGCTATTGTTTTAGGAAAACTAACCAATTGAAACGCATTTGATATTCCATGCATAGTTTCGGAATATCCAATAAATAAATACGCACCCTGGTTCATAGAATTATAAAGATGATTGACAACTTTTATTTTCGATTTAGTATCGAAATAAATCAAAACATTGGAACAGAAAATCACATCGAAATTCTGTTTTAATTTCATTTTTAAATCGTCGTAAAGATTCAGTTCTTCAAATTTTACCATTTTTATAATATTCGGGTCTAATAAATATTCGTTACCCACTCTGCGAAAATATTTTTTAAGATAATAAATAGGAGTATTACGAACTGAATACTCTTTATATACTCCATTCCGCGCTTTTTCTAACACCTCGTTGTTAATATCAGAACCGATTATTTCAAAAGTTACTCCCGGGAATTTCGGTTGTACTAATTCGTTGATAAGAATGGCAGTTGTATATGCTTCGTCGCCAGAGGAACTTGCTGCGCTCCAAATTCTTATTTTAGGATTGAAAGAATTTATTTTTGAACTTAAAATTTCTGGTAAAATTTTCTTACTTAATTCCTCAAATTGCGGTTGGTTTCTGAAAAAATATGTTTCATTAATTGTAATAGCCTCAAATAGTTGCTTAAGTTCAACTGTTTTTATACTGTGAACATTAATATATTCAAGGTAGTCCTCGTAAGTATCAAGGTGAAGCGTATTTAATCTTTTCAATAGTCTGCTTTCCAAAAGATATTTTTTGTTGTCCTGGAAATAAATGCCGCAATTATTGTAAATGAATTTTCTCCATTTCTCAAATGTGGAGTGACTTAAAGTCAGGTCCCGCGAAGTAATAATAGGATTAAATTTATTTTCTAATTCAAGAGACGAATATCCGTCTCTTGATAAATAATTATTTTTATGTTCCACAGCAGTCCGTTAGTTTAATTGACAACTTGCTGACCTAAAATAAAATCCGCTCTTTCACGGACCATTTCTTCACAGTCATTTGCAAGTTTTAACAACAGTTTATGACTTTTTTCTTTTTTTATAGTCGAAAGATTTTCCAATAGGTTTATTCGATTCCAAATACTTTGATCATTAAGTATAATTTCAGCAACTTCAACAGCGTAATCGGTATCCAAATTAAAAATCAAATCACAAGCAACAGATCTGTATTCCTCATTTTTGTTGACTAGAAGTTTTTTAATCAGCTCTTTGAGCACGGAATATTGATTTGTATTTCGCAGCGACTTAATTTTATTGTTAAAAAGAAACATTATTTCTTTAAGAAATGTCAGTAATTCAAAAATGTTTTTAGGATTTTTTTCAACGTACTCGGGCAAATAATCGATAAATTTTTCTAAATTATTTAGCAACAGCGGTTTAATCATTTCGTCAAGTTCGTAGTTGCTCCCGAAGATTTTTACGTAAATTTCAAGTAGCTCAATTTGGGATGTATTTTGAACTATGTTCAAGACAGCATTAAGGTATTTGAGTTCAATTTCGTCAATGTTAAAAATTATTTTATTTGCTGTGTTATTATCAATTAAAACATTTATACCCGATCTTTCTTTTACATAATAAATAGAGCTAATAAGTGGACCGAGCATAAAAGAATCTGCTGTTTGTAATTCGGATAAAAGAAAACTTAATACATCACCGGTTCCTATCAATCCCAAACACTCTACTATCGCGTATTTTGTAAGGTCATCTTCATGAACATATATTGAGACTAAAAAATCTTCTATGTTTTTGGTGCCAATTTTACCAAAGGCTTCAATTACAGTCGGTTTGTATAACTTGTCGGCTAATAAAAATTTCTTTAAATGTTCAACAGCTTCTTCAGAAGCAATGTTACCAAGAGCTTCTATACAAGCAAGAATAACATTTTTATCAGAACTCGAATTTAAAATTTCTATTATATTGCCAGCAGAAATTTTACTTCCAATAAGACCGAGAAGATCGATACAGAACTTTTTATCGTCATTACTACTCGAATCCAAATAGTTTGTAAGTGCACTTACCGATTTTTCACCGTTTTTCAGAAGTATATCTCCGGCAAGATTTCTCACTAAAATATCATTTGAGCTAACATATTTGACAACATATTCAGCAACTTTTGGATTCTCAATACTTGTAAGAATAATTAGAAGAGAATTCCGTGTGCCCTTATCGCTATCCTCGAGTAAAGAGATAAGCTCCATTAAGGTGTTATCGTCCGGAGATTCGAAGTAATATCTTTCAACTTCGTTCTGCCGTACCCGCGGATCTTTCGAATGTAAATGTGATAGATTCATAATTTTATTTAATTACTGATATTAAATTTTCTTTTGATACTTATCGTATTAAGAATAATTTTAATTCTTTATAATTTTCCCATTGGATCTTACAGCATAAATTTGCTCGTTTTTGCCGGTAATGTTAAATTTGCCTATTAAATTTTGCAGCCTCTCTGTCATGCTCAATAATTCTTCCGATGAATGCGCGATTTGTTGAGTTCCTGTAGCACTCTGTTCTGTTACATTAGCAATAACTTCTATATTTCTGCTGATTTGTTCAGCGGAAACAGATTGTTGTTCACTGGCTGCCGCTACCTGAACGGCTATATCTGCAACTTTCTGGGCACCAACAATAAGTTCTTCAAGAACCACACCAGCCCTACTGGCAAGTTCTGTTCCTTTGTTAACCTCTTCAGTACCCTGCTGCATTGAGGTAACAGCATTATGAGTATCTTTTTGTATTTGTTTGATCATATTCGCTATTTCTTTCGTAGCTTTTGTTGTTCGTTCGGCAAGTTTTCTAACTTCGTCTGCAACGACTGCAAAACCTCGTCCCTGTTCACCAGCTCTTGCGGCTTCAATAGCGGCATTAAGAGCCAATAAATTTGTTTGATCAGCAATGTCGTCTATAACTTGTATGATTTCGCCAATTTGATCGCTGTTTTTGCCAAGTGCTTCAACTGTATCGGCAGATTTTTTAACAACAGTAGCAATTCTTGTCATACCGCTTATAGTATCCTTTACAACTGCTCCACCTTCTTTAGCTTTATCACCCGAGTCTTTAGCGGTTTCAGCGGCACGGGAAGCGTTTTTTGTATTTTCCATAATTGTTTTAGTCATCTGATCTACGGAGCTGGCCACTTCGGCAGATTGCAGTGTTTGTTCCTGCGCTCCGGCAGCCATTTCTTCTGAACTTGAGGATATTTCATTGGCTGTATTCATAACCAAAGCGGCACTTTCAGAAACTTCACTTAAAGCAAGATTTAATGAATCGGCCAATTGGTTCACGTTGTTTTTCATTTGTTCATAGTAACCTTTGTAATTTCCATTTATTTTTTTCGTGAAATCGCCTTTAGCCATTATTGTAAGAATTTGTTCCGATTCGTTAAGAGGGATTACTATAGTTTCAATTATTGAATTAATGCCTTCTATCAGTTTTTTCCATGACCCGGTAAATTTGTCGCTGTCCCCTCTTATCTCGAGTCTGCCTTCTTTATTAGCTTCAATTAATTTATTTGCTTCCGATGTAATATTTTCTATTGTAACTACTACTTTATTAAAGGCATGGGCCAAAGTATCATGTTCTGAGGCGGGTTCAACTTTGGACAAATTACCCGCCGCAATTTCTCTAGCGGCTTCAATTTTATCTAACTGCGCCTTTTGCAGCAATAAAAGTGATTCGGTCAATTCTCCGATTTCGTCATTCGAATTTTTTGTAAGATTCTGACTATAATCTCCAAGAGCAAAAGATTTTACCAAATTTTTAATATTATTAAGCGGTTTAGAAATAAGCGGAGCTAAAAAGAAAGCTGAAATGAGATATAAAATTGTGCCTATTATTATTCCTGAAATAGTTACGAATTCTGCGTTTGAAACGCCTTCATCAATTTTTGCGTTATACTGATCCGATTTTGCAGCCAACGTTTTTAGGACGTCTTCAAATTTGTCCACCATATTTTTGCCAATTTCCTGTCCTGAGGTCGTAGCTATATCAGCAGCCATCATATAATTTTTTGTAACTGATGCGCTAATTATGGCGTCAGCAACTATAGATTTATATTCGCCCCACGAATCTTTTACGGCAATGATTTTGGTTTTTGTGCCTTTTTCGAAGTTGCCCCGTAATAACATCGCAAAGGAGGAATCTACGAGCGCTTTCTCCTCATTAAATACAGCGTAGTTTTCACTGAATTGACTCTCAAACTCAGGCATAGACATTTGCAGCATTATAAATTGAATAGAGCGGAAATTGGAATAGATATCGTCTATATGCGCTTTTGGTTCAATATATTCTTTTGTGATATCTGAATTTGCCACATTTATAGTTGATAATAACCAGAATTGAATCAGCAACGCAATTCCGGCTACTAGACCGATAAAAGTATAACCGGCTTGAATTTTACGAACAAATTTAATGTTTTTTAAAAAATTCATTTTTTTAACCCACCTGTTTTTCAGAATATAATTTCTATTGTAATTTGAACTCGATTGCAATCGGCATTTTAACTTTTACGGGGGTGTTTTTTAATATACCGGATGTGAATTTTGATTTTTTAATTGCATCAATTGCGGCTTCACCGCAACCTCCCCCGACGTCTTTAATAATTTTAGCTTCAGTTACTATTCCCTTTTCGTCTACAAAACACATTATGTAAACTTTTCCTTCAATCATTAATTTTCTGGCTGTATCGGGATATACGATCTTTTTGATTATGCTTTCCAAACCTCCAATAGGTTCAGGCATTTTTTCTGTAAAAGTTAAATATTCTGTCTCAGAAGCTTCTAATGTGGCCGAAAAATTTATATTAATCAAACAAACATTGCATAATAACAGAGTTAGTAAAAATGGCAGCTTGAAAATGGTTTTCATGTTTTCCTTTCATAAATAATTTTATAAGATACTATCGAGGATTATTGACGTTTGTTTAGGTTTTCTGGCGAATAATCATATTTTTTTATGATTATTAGAAATGTAAACAAAGATTATCTATCTAAATATTGGGAACAAAAAGTAGATGATTAAGGCGGGACGAACTAATAAACAATTAGAAAATTGTACTAAAACTTCGTTCACCTACAATTGAGTGTAGGTTTAAAAGCTTCTCTTAACGGCAAAAGATTACATCGACTTTCTAAAAAGCTTCAATTGACCGAGCTATATTTAATAATCCAGAGATTATATTTTAAATTCGATTGGCAAGGATAATTTTACCTTTACAGCAACACCTTTATTTTTTCCGGGTGTAAATTTAGCTTTTTTTATAGCATCAGAAGCAGCTTCGTCACAACCCGCGCCAATTCCTTTTACAATTTTGGTTTCAGTACAATTGCCCTGATCGTCAATATAGGCCAGAATGTACACTCGCCCTTGTACATTTGATTTTCTTGCCATTTCGGGGTATACGATATTCTTAATAATCGAGCCCATTCCCCCAACCGGTTCGGGCATTACTTCGGCAAAAGCGGCATATTCTTCATCACTACCACCTAACATTGCGCTGCCAAAACTGCTCCCGAAAAAAGCGAAAAACAGCAAAAAAGTGCAAACGAAACTTCTAATTCCCAACATTTTTCCTCCTCCGATTTAAATCGTACCCTGATTATCGTAAAAATTTTGATTTAGTTTAGGATGGAAGAAAAAAATATTTAAAAGATGTGTCCGCAGATATCTATACAGAGAGTAAAAAGATATTAACAAAACCCAATTGATTTGAATTAATTGAAATCTATTGCCATAAACTTATTATTTTAATGTTTTTGTCAAATGAATTCCTAATTGTTCCATTCTATATCGTAATTTTGACCTGGACAATCCCAAAACTTTAGAAGCCTGCACCTGATTTCCGTCTGTTATGCGCAGAGTTTGTTCGATTAAGGATTTTAAAACAGTGTCAATTTTAATACCGTTGGAGGGTACTTTTAAGACAAATTCGTCAGAAAAAATTGAATTGGACGATTTGACGTTTTGGATACTTAAATCATGAGGTCGTAATTCATTGTCTTCCATTAATAAAACCCCACGTTCAATAACATTTCGTAATTCCCTGATATTCCCTTTCCAGGAATATGAAGTAAGAAGTGACAATGCATCGGACGATATCATTGCTTTTTCACTTTGGAACCGTCTTGTAAACTCGTTAAGAAACGAATACGCCAGCAATGGAATATCTTCCTGTCTATCGCGAAGCGGAGGCATTTTTGTATAAGCTACATTTAACCTGTAAAAAAGGTCTTCTCTAAAATTACCTTTTTTCACCTCATCTTCAAGATTTTTATTAGTGGCAGCTATTACTCTAACATCAATTTTAATCTCTTTCTCGCCGCCAACACGATAAAAGTTTTTTTCCTGTAGAACACGTAATAGTTTTACCTGCATATCCAATGTTAATTCAGCAACTTCATCCAACAATATGGTTCCGTTATCGGCCAACTCAAATTTACCGAGTTTGGTTTTTTGCGCCGCCCCTGTAAACGCCCCTTTTTCGTGTCCAAACAGCTCACTTTCGGCAAGTTCTTTTGGAATAGCTGCACAATTTATTTGAATAAATCTTTTATTTCCCCGCTGACTGTTCTGATGAATATATTTGGCAATCATTTCCTTACCAGTACCACTCTCCCCTTCAATTAGAACGGTTGTGTCGGCGCTATTTGCAATTTTTTCAGCATATGTTAAAATTCTTTGGATAGCTTTGCTTTTACCAAAAAATTCACGGGTAAGGTTATCTTCTTCCAGAATAGATTGAAGTTTATTTACTTCTCTGCTAAGTTCAATTTTTTCCGAAATATTGCCAAGTATAACTTTTAGTTGTTCCAGATCAATCGGTTTCAGCAGAAAATCCTGCGCACCGGTTTTTATAGCTTTTACTGCGATATTTACATCAGCGTAACCAGTTATCATAACAACGGGTGAAGTAATCCCATTTTGTCTAAATTCTTTTAATAATTCTATACCGTTATGAGTTGTAAGATAAATATCCAGTAAAATAATATCGGGTTCAAATTTTTTAATATAATCGTGCGCTTCGCCTCCTTGTAAGCATATCTCTACATCGAAACCGAGTTTATTTAAAGCCTTTTTCAACGATATACTTACAAGATCATCATCATCAATAATCAATATTTTTAATGTCATTTTATTCTCAATTATTATTAGCAGGGAAAGAAATAGTAAACGTAGAACCAACTCCCAATTTGCTCGAAAAATTTAGTTTTGCGTTCATCTCTTCCAGAAGTGATTTACATACAGGCAAACCCAATCCTGTTCCATCGGGCTTACTGGTAAAAAAGTCTTCGAAAATCTTTTGTTGATCTGTTTCAGCTATACCAACACCGTTATCTTTAACTTCCCATATTACAAATTGTTTTTCATCTATTACTGAGGAGAGAGTGCGGACTACAACCGAGTTTTTATTATGAGATGCGTCTATCGCGTTCGAAATAAGATTTAATATAACCTGTAAAAATTTATTTTCATTCAAAAGTACTTTGGGAACTGAGTCGTCCAATTCAATTTTTAAATCGATACTGCGTTTTGAAGCCCTGATAATCAATAAATTAATTGCCTGTCTGGTAATATCGTTAATTGAAATCCAATCGGTTTCGTTATTACTTCTACGCGCGTACTGTAATAAATTTTGAATTAAATCTTCAATTCTTTCGGTGGCTTTCTGACAATCATCAACAGATTCTATAACTTCGGGAGGAAGTTCGCTGTTATAATACTTAATCAAATCTAAATTCAGCATAATTGCCGAAAGAGGATTTCTGATTTCGTGCAGCAAACTAGCCGTTAATTTTCCAAGGAGTTTTAGCTTGTTGCTTTGTATTGTGTCTACGGACATTTTGCGCTATAAGTAAATCTGATTAAATTCAAACAAATATTACTAATTAGCTTGTAATTATCAACTTTAATTTTAGGAATATAAATAAAAAGAGGGGAGCGGAGAAATTATTCTCCGCGGATTTCTTTAAGAATTTCTTCGGCTACTTTCTCTATAACTTCATCGGAATTATAATAACCCGACTCAATTTTTTCTTTTATTGCGGATACTTTTTGTTGATCTGCAGATTTAAATGATTTTGCCAAATCTGATATCTCAATTTTATCTTTTGGTGCAGCCTGTGTTTCAGCCTTAGGTACCTTAACGGATTTCTCTGCCGGTACATACACTTTGGGAGTAGAAACTGGATTAATTTTCATTTATTTACCTCGAATATTGTGCTATTTTCTTCTGATTTGAAACAGTTCCCAACTTAATTGCCAGGATATTCCGTTCCTCTATAAATTCCTCAATTATATCATCGTATTTTTTTTCAATTAGTTTAGCCAAATTAATTAATTCTTCATCATTTTTTTTTAACTGCTCATTTGGGAAGTTTTGTTTCAATTCCTTACGCAGCTGACGAATTAAAATCATATTTGATTTGGCATTATTAAAATGAGTATCGAATTCATCGGTTGTAATTTTATCCAGTTCCAAAGCCGCTTCGTTAAAAAGATGTTTAATATTGTTAATATGATAATCCAGATGCATAATTTAAAAATCCTTAATATGAAGAATCGGTTGAAAAATAGGACTGGTTGGAAAGTAATTTGGCTAATTGTAACTGCATCTTCTGATATTTAGTCCTCAATATAGATGAACTTTTTGTTATTCTGGTTTCAGCAGATTTAATTCTATCACTCAAATAACTGGCGCTGCTGTTATTGCTTGTTTGCGCACTCGTTAAATATCCAGAAGAGCCGAGGTAAGGTTCAATTTTATTGAAAAGCGTGTTGGCAATTCCTGAAGTAGAATTAAACATCGCTTCAACTTGATCGAGGTTGTCGGTAATTTTAGATTCCAGTAATGTGGAGTCGGAAACTTTTAATCCGGACTGATAATCAAAAGAAATTCCTATCTGAGATAAAAATGATACAGCATTTGTTGGCAATCCGGAAACCTGCGAATATGCGACTGACTGAAGAGAACTCAAAATGGATGACGCGCTGGAATCTCCCATAAATACGCCGCGGGTCCCGCTAATCGATGTACTGTTATTCCGGATATATTGATAAATGTCGTTAAACTTCTTTACAAAATCCTCAACTTTTCCCTTAACGTCAGCAGTGTTAACATCAACACCTATATTTACATTATTGTCGGTGGATTGCATCACTGAATGAAGATTAAATGTAATACCGCTAACAAGATCATCAACATTATTGGAATTTTTTTGTATGTCTATACTGTTAAATTTAATTCTTGAGTTAAGTTGATTATTGGTAGAAGAAATATCCGAAAATACAAATCCAGGAGTATCAGCTCCGGCACTCTGCACAAATGCCTGTCGGGAACTTCCCAAGTTTAAGCCTAATGCCGACAAGGCGCTTCCGGAAGTATCGCTGAGACTTGTGATTCTAAAATCCAGACCGGTGTTTTTTGAAGTTAATGAAAATTGGCTGTAACCCGATTCGGGTGTAAACGCAGAAGCCGATACAATGCCTGAAGCGCCTTTTTCATTTGTAACACCAATTCCAAGATCGGTTGTAAGATCAAAACCAGATACATGTGATATAGAGATATAATCTTTTGAATTTTCGACTGTTAATTTTAATCTTACATCGCCCGGATTAGGAGAATCTACTACTTTTTCGGCTATAACGCCGGAAACGTTGCCGCCGATAGTTAAGATCATTTCGTCTATCAGTTCTTCGTATGTTCCGCCGCCGTTTATAGTTAGTTCAGTTTCAGTTCCGTTAATGTTAATCTTAAAAGTACTTGTGCCGTCGGCATAAGAAGAAGCGGCTGTTTTTGCACCTGAAGTTACAACCGCTTTATCACTGTTAACAGCATCGCGTATCTTTTCCATCATAGTTTGATTAGTTTCTGATTCGCCTAATGTAACTTCTACGTCACTTATATATTCTCCGCCTGATCCGTCGCCTGTTTTTATACGGAATGAATGTGTTCCTGTAATAGCGTTGGTCGTAGAAGATAGTAATTCCTGAGAAACCGCCAAATCGCTTTTTGCGAGCTGATTAACAAAAATACTATAAGAACTTTTTGAAGCGGCGGATGTCGCCGTAGATGTTACAAAAGAAGCATTGGAAGTAGTAGTTGATTTTGTACGGAAAACTGAATCGCTGTCGGTTAACTTCAGATTAGTTAATAATGTTTTAAGAGAACCGAGTTTAGAACTTAATGTTGTATAAGAAGATGACCGTTTTTCATAAGCGGATTTCCTTGTCTGTAAAGGAGCCACCACCTTTTCCCTTTGCTGTGTTTCGTAACTGCTAACAAGAGAATTTATATACGATGTACTTAATATTTCGGCCATTTCTCATCAAAATTTATTTTACATGTTGAAAGCTTTTCGCCAAGTATCGCGAAGTTCAGTTAATACTTTATATACCAATTCATATTCGTTTTTTCTCATATGATCCTGACAAAACTGGTAAAGTCTCAATAATCCTGTTGCAATCTCCCGTGCAGATTCATCCTGAAAATTAAGACTGTTAATTAATTCCTGAATGGCGTTGTTAGTCTTAATTATATTACGTCTTTGACAGTTAAGAATAGCGAAATCGTATATTTTAATTAACAACTGTTGAGGCGAAGCTTCCATTATTTCCTTAACCAGGTATTGGTTTAACCTTTGCTGGGTATAAGATGAAGCTGTGTTGTACATATTAGAGTCCTTTTAGTTAGATTAAAAACCCCCCGAAGAAATCGGGGGGAGTCTCAAGTTTGAATATTATCTGAATAACGAGAGAATGTTTTGGGGAGCAGAATTAAGTTGAGCAACCATTGAAGTAGCAATCGATGAACCGATTGATGCTTTGGTTGAGTTCAATTGCTCCATTGCCATATCAGCGTCGAACAATCGGCTAACTGTCGAACTCGCATTTGAAATTGCATTTGTTAAGAATTCATCTTTAACATCAAGCCTTTGCTGGAAGTTACCAATTTTGCCAAGTGCGTCTTGAACTGTAGATAAAAGAGAATTAACATTAATTGAAGCAACGTTTGCTGAAGTAGCACCACCACCGGATATTGAGGTTAAATTTGAAGTACTCATAGTTCCAAAAGTAATGGAAGTTGTTTCTGTAGCACCGGTCTGGAAGGAGAATGTACTTTTGTAGGTTCCTGTTGCACCCGACAGCAAAGCTGTATCGTTAAATTTAGTGTTTGTGAAGATCGCACTAATTTCATCTCCAAGAGCGTTTATGTCATTGGCGAGAGACGTTAAATTCTTTGTTGGGTCGTTAGCATCCGCAACTTTTCCTTTTATCTGATTTAATAAATCATTTATGGAAGAAAGTGCGGATTCCGATGTTGCCAACAAATCTTTAGCGGAACCAATGTTGCCCTGGGCTGATTTCATTAATGTTACTTTGGCATTGAGTTCTTTACCAACTCTGTAACCTGAAGTATCATCGGCAACCGTATTAATTCTTTGTCCGGTAGCCAGACGCAATTGAGCTTTCTCAGCTTGTGAATTAACTTTTGATAATGCGTTGTAAGCTGTAAGCGCGCCGATGTTTGTGTTGATTCTGAATGACATTTGTACCTCCGTGTTTTGTTAAAATCCCGAACATCCTTGCTCGGTAATTGTTTAAGAGATTTATTTCTCATACATATCATCGAAGTGTTGAAAATAAAGTTTAGCCTAATTGTAAAATTTATTTTACTAAATTATTTGAGATAGTTTTTGCCGCAATTTATTTAATTGCGATATTACCGCGGGATTGTTGGCGAACAGCTCTTGCGCCTTATTTAATACGCCCCGCAGTTTATCTATTCTGTTTAATTGTATGTACAGAGAAACAAGATAAAAATACACCGAGGGATCATTAGTATTTAGCTCAATAGCTTTATCAAATAATTTTTCAGCTTTTTTTGTATCGCCCATTTTTAAGGAATACATCGCGTATTCTTTTAAAACATAGGCGGACTCATAATGTTTTTCAGCTAATGATTCAAACAAGCTGCCTACAGTTTGAATGTCACTACAAAGCGTCAGTAACTTTATAACCAATTCCAAATTCGAATCGTTGGTGTATTCTTTAATATCACGAATATTGGTTAATGCCGCTTTCCCTTCGAGAAGAATTAAAATGTAATTTATTTCGGCTTTCAAACCGGGTTTTTGGTTTGAGAGATTTATTAATTCATTACTAAAATATTTTTTACTTGTATTATCCGAACCTTCTATGGATAATAATAATCCCGTACAAATTATCAAGTAGTCATCAAGAAGAATATTCTGGGATGATTTGTAATTGTTTTTTGAACTTTCTCTATTAATTCCAAGAGCCTTTTCAATAAATAAAATACTTCGCTTAATATCCCCGCTTTTTTTATAAAAATTAGAAGCGACCATATAATTAAGCGGCTGATCTTTATCATAATAAATTGCTTTCTCTATAAAAGTCACCGCCTGTTCGAGATTACCCATTTCGCTCTCATATACCGCTAAAACTCTCAAAGAAGTTGACAAATATTCTTTCTTTATATTTTTATCTTTTACAGCTATTTTGAAGAACCGCATCGCTTCTTCTTTATGTTCAAGTATGTTGTATGTCTGACCCAAATGGAATGCGTAATAAGAAGATTTATTTTTTTCGTACTCGTTCAATAGAATAATCAAATTCCGTTTGGCTTTAATTTTTAATCCTTCTCTGCCGATACTGTAACCAATATGAAGTATACTAATATCCGACTCTTCAATTTTAAAATTATTTTTGAGGAGTGAAGTTTCAATCTGTTCGTGAACTTTTCCTGAAAAACTCACATTTTTATTATTGGGAAATAAACGAATGTATGTCATAACAGATGGTCTGTTATTCACTTCATCGAGGTTAATAATTTTGCAGTTGTAACCATTTGGTTTATCGGTTTGTTTGATTTTATTAATTATTTTTTTTGAATCGGGGTGCAATCTTTCATCAGCATCAAGATATAAAATTAATTTTCCCGTACATTTGGAAAGTGAAAAATTTCTTGCCGCCGAAAAATCATTTTCCCAATCATATTTATATATCTTGGCACCAAATGTTTCAGCTATCCCAAGGGTACCATCTGTGGATCCTGTGTCAACAATAATAATTTCATCAGCAACATCCTTAACCGACTCGAGACAGTCTTTTAAATATTTTTCTTCATTTTTAACAATCATACTTAAACTAAGCATTCAGGTCCTCTTTATAATTTACAGCTGCAAGCTTTACTTTTAGTTCGTTCAATTTTATAATTATTTCCGGGTGAGATTTATATTGATTTTCAGCAAGTCGAATCAGATGAGAAATTTTGGTAAAATTACCAGCAAACATATTGCAGGAAATAACAAGAAATAAATCGGATGGTTCGGGCATATATTTCATTAATGCTTTATCAAATTTTTCTGCTGCCTCTGAATACCTTTTCATTTCATATAAATTTTTTCCAAAAGAAATAAGTAAGGAATATTCTTCTTCATATCTGTCTTCTAATCTTTTTAATATGTTTAGTTTTGTTTCTACATCAATATAATTCTTTAACAAATTTAAAATAAAATTGAGATTGCATTGTTTGACAATCGAATCAGCTGATTTTATTAATGAATCCTCAACTTGCAGGTCGTTAAATAACGCAAAAGTAAGATTTACAAATCTTCTGTCATTTATAATATTCATTGGATAGTTTTGCAATTTTTTATAGACATAATTATACATATCCCTATTGAACGCTAAAGCCGCCGAAGTAAAAGCCACTAAAAATATTTCTTCATCTTCGATATAAGTCTCAAATAATTTATTTTCATCAAACCGATTTGTTTCCAATGCAATCATTGAATAATTAAACGCATTCAAATAATCATTATTATGGAGATATATTTTAGAGGCCGCAATATTTAACAAAGGAATACTTTTATCGAATGAAAGACCGGTCAATGTATATTCAAGTGCCCGGATATAATTATTATTTTCCATTTCATAATATGCCAGATATTTATAAGCGTGAGCTTTATAAATGGAAGGCGCTTCCGCAACTTGGGTAAGAATAGTGTAATGTTTAAGAGCGTTTGTAACATCTCCCAAACCGGCGTAAGTTTCGCACAATTTAAAATATAAATATGGATCGAATCTGTTGCTTAGTTCATCATTTAGGTGAATAAGATTTCTTTCATATTTTTTATTCATCTCTTCCGTGGATACATTATAGCCCAGGTGAAATATTTCTACTGAAGAATGCAGGATTTTATATCCATTCATGTCTAATGAGGGAGTAATTTGCTCATGCAGCGATCCCGTAAATCTAATTTCTCTCGAGTTCTTAAATAATCTTACATATTTAATTACTTCGGGTATATTTGAATTTTGGATAGGACAAATAATTTTGCATAAGTACGCTTTATTTTCTAAGGAGCTGGTTAATTCTATAACCTCATCGATCGAAGATTTTTCCAATCTTTCATCAGCGTCCATATATAAAACCCAATCGCCCGTAGATTTGCTGAGAGCAAAATTACGAGCCGCCGAAAAATCTTGTATCCATTCGAAATAATAAATTTTTGCACCGTAATCTTTGGCGATTTCAATCGTATTATCAGTAGATCCGGTATCGACAATTACAATTTCATCCACTACATCTGCAACGGAATTCAAACAATCCCGCAAGTATTTCTCTTCATCTTTAACTATCATACTTAGTGTAATCATCATTCGTTCATATTTTTTTTAACTGATATACTCGGGCAAATAATTATTAATGCAGCTGCTTTACAACGTTTTTGCCAATATTGTAATTTGCGCTAAGAATACTTAGTTCTTTTATTAGTTCATTTATCAATGAACCCCAGTCATTTGGTTTAGGTTGTCTGAATAATTTCATGGAAGAATACCATGGAGAATCATCCCGATTTAAGAACCATCTCCATTCGTTGTTATATGCCAGTATATTCCATACCTTTTTCTGCATTGAACCTGCTAAATGCGCCACTGATGTATCAACACTGATAATCAAATCCAAATTATCAATTATGGCCGCTGTGTCTGAGTAATCCATTATATAATTGTCGAGTGACGTTATTAAATTATTATCTAATTCCTCGAACTGTTTTACAGGCTCACCTTTTTGAAGAGAATAAAAATCTACACTTTTAACATCAGTAATTTTAAATAACTCGTTTATAGGGCATGATCTTATAGAATCGTTAACATGTTTGGGATTCCCCGCCCAAACAATCCCGACTTTTAGATTTGATGAATTTTTAAGTGCCTCTTTCCACAATTTAGATTTCTCTTGATTTACGAATATGTAATTAGTATCCGGAGGAACAGATTCTAAATCAATATTAAAATAAGCCGGCAGACTTAACAGTGAAATATCATAGTCATAGCAGAGATCGGGAACATGAGTATGATGCAATGGAATAATAACATCGTATCCGGGAGCCTTAGAACAGAGCTCCCTTAAATCAGGATTGCACTGAAAAATCACTCTGCATCCCTTATCTTTAAGCAATGGTAGAAATCTTATAAACTGTAAAGTATCACCTGCACCCTGTTCATCATATACCAAAACGGTTTTATTTACGAGAGACTGATTTTCCAAAACCGGACCCTTCCTGGGAGTTACATGAAAATTATCCCTTTTCTTTCGCCATTCATATTCAAGCCATCCTTCGGGTAACTGCTGATTTTTTAACAAAGCCCAGCCTAATGTAAAATGCGCTTCAACATTATTATTATCCAACTCAATGGCTTTTCTTAATAAACAAATCGAATCATCAAGTTTATTGCCGCTAAGTTTTTCAATAGCAATTTTAATTATAGTATTAATTTCTTTTTTAGAATCTGTGCTTAAACTATTTATATAAGCAAGTATTTTGTCGATACTGTTTAGTTCCGAAATTTTTGAATCTATAGAAGCACTTAACTCATTATCAAGTTGAAGAGCTTTTTGATAGTTTTCAATTGCCAGAGAATCCTTGCTGATAAATTGATAACAACCGGCAAGTTTTAAAAAACCGATTGAATTATTAGGATTTATCTTTAGAAGTTTCTCAAAATATTCCCCTGCTTCCTGGTATCGACCCAACTGTAACAATAAGTCACCTAATTTTTCACCAGCAGCAGTATGTCTAGAATTTACTTCCAAAGTTTTTTTAAGATATAATATTGTTTCTGCATATTTTTTCTGCCCGAGAAAACATTGAGAGATATTAAAAAGGATAAGATCATTTTGAGGGTTGAATTCTAAGGCAGACAAATAAAATTTTTGCGCTTCGAGAAAATTATGCTTTTTTAAGTAAAGGTTACCCAAATTTAATATTGCGTTATAATTGTTTGTATCAAGAAAACAAATTTTTTTAAAACAATTTTCTGCTTCGTTTTCTCTTTCAGTTTTCGCAAGGATTAATCCCAGATTATTTAAAGAATTGATATGGTTCGGATTTGACTGCAGTACTTGTTTATATAACCTTTCTGCAGTTTCATTATCCAAAAGCTCTTGTTTACAAAGACCTAAACTGTAAGCGGCTTCTGAGTTGTACGGGTAATAATTTAATATTTTGTTAAATATTTCCGCTGCTTTCTCAAAATTAGTTTCTTCATAATAAATTACTGCAAGTAAAAACATCATTTCTTCTGAATTAGCACCTGTTTGATACTGAGCATTTAATATTTTTTTTGATTCATAAAGTTTACCTTCAGAATAGAGTTTCCACGCTAAATTATAATCAAACATTATGTTTTCATTCGTATTCATTTTGGGCTAATTCCACATCATCCAAATAGTTCTTTCAATAATTTATAGAGATTTTTTGTCTAATCGATTTTATCTTAGCAAGTATATCCGGCGAGTTATCGAAGAGTTGTTCGGCCTTGCCTAATAAATTAAAAGCTTTTTGTAATTCTTTGTTCATCACATATGCTGACACCAAATAAAAATAAATTGAAGGACTTATATTATTTTTCAATAATAGTTTTTCTAAAATTTTACTGCTCGCGTTAAAATCACCCGCTTCATTTAACGACTTTGCATAAACTTCTTCCAAATAGTCAATTTGCGGATATACTCTCCTCATACTCTCTAATAACAGAATTCTATCATCCAGAATTTTGTATTCACTTATTATTTTTATAAGTGGTAGAATACTCGATTTTTCAGATAACACAGATAAATCACATATATCGGTACCGTCAAATTCTAGTTGATTTATGATCGTGTATATTGTTTTAAAATAAAAATCTTCTTGACTGCCTTTTTGTGGGAATTTTAATAATTCTTCATAGAAATAATTGTAAGCTTTTCTATTTAAAGAACTAATCGAACTGTTTAATCCAAGAACCAATATATCCCGCTGCGGAATTTTTAAATCGAAAAAATCATTGACGTTATAAAGATTACACACATGCGATTTAACGCAAGAATTTTGCGATTGTTCATAATCGCCCAATTTATAGTTACACCAAGCAGACAAATAATGAACGTATGACAGTGTTTCATCCAACAACAAAGCTTTCTTAATTATTTCTAAAGCAGCATTAAAATTATTTTCTTCGAAAAAAGATTTTGCAATATAATAATATGAAAAGGCTTTAAATATTGGTATACAGTCATCGAAGTTAAGCACTTCATTAAAATAATTATTGGCTTTATCTTTATCTCCAAGAGAATCATATGTCTGAGCTGTTTTGAATACATTATATGCTGTATAATTTTCCTTTAATTCATCGAGCAGATATTTCAAATTCCTTTCGGCTTTTTTTTGGATTTCTTCAGTGTTTAAATCGTATCCTAAATGTTGAATTGTTATGCCCGAATTAATTGATTCGTATCCTAGCCTCCTGAGTGAAGGAAGAATTTGTTCGTGAATTTTTCCTTCAAAACTAATTCCCTTTTCATTTTTAAACAGTCTCGAATATTTTATAATATTTGTTTCTTCAATGTTCTTTATTTTACTATCAATTTTACAGAATACCGCGGCTCTCTTGTTTGTTTGAATTATGGATAAAATTTCGGGCACCGATTCGGGTGTTATTCTTTCGTCGGCATCAAGATAAAGTATCCAGTCACCTTCAGATTTGGAGAGGGCATAATTACGCGCTGCGGAAAAATCATTTATCCATTGAAAGTGATAAATCTTAGCTCCGAATTCATTTGCAATTTCCAATGTTTTATCCGTGGAACCAGTATCAACGATAACAATTTCATCAGTAATTTTTTTTACCGATTCAAGACATCCTCTAAGAAATTTCTCCTCGTTTTTAACTATCATACTTAATGTTAACACGGACAACTCCCGCCGGGGACATATTTTATTATATAATAATACATTTTATACATCAGTCTAAAATTTTGATACATGCTCATTAACTTCATCGCGGAAACTTTGAATAATTTTTTCCTCTATTTCCAATTCCTTATGGAATGAATAATTTTCTGCAATTGATGATTCATAAAGTTCTTTAAGTTTTACAAGTACAGCACTCTTTTCATAATATTCCCTAATTTCCTGATATGGTAATGCGGGAGATTTAAATAGATCAATCATTTTAATTTTCCATTTTCTCAGATAACTTAAATTAATACCTTTTTCGAACGCGTATCTCGCGGGCATTACAAAAAGAAATATATTTTTAGCGAAATGAGTGAACGCAAATTTTCTGTCCAGGTTAGCCGACCCCTGGGGTGTGTTTACAGAATAAGCGGCGGGATGCGTATTTATAAAACCAACATCGCCTTCGAAACACAGTTTTAACCATAAAATTGTATCTTCGGCAGGAACATCGCCGTGGTTAAACGCATTCACTTTTATCGCTTTCCTTCTATTAAAAAGTGAAGTTAATAATGGTACATTAAAAGGATCATAAAAATATTCGAATACATCTGTCCCTTTCATAATTACAGGAAGATTATATTCGGAAGCGGCCTCTACATTATAATTAGTGGAATCTATAACCACAAAATTTGAGAATACAAAAGCAAAATCAGTAGCGGGATTATCTAAAATAAGGTTTACGGCTCTTTCTATATAGTTCTCCTCAATAAAAAAATCATCATCCGATAAAACCAAAACATATTCCCCATTCGCATAGCTTTGCACACATTCTTTCATGTTAAGCAGTCCGCCTATATTTTCTTTCTGCTTAATGTATCTTACTTTATTGTTATTTCGGACAAAGTTTGCACACACTGACTCAGTATCATCCTCCGAATTATTATCGGAGACTATCACTTCTATATTTTTATATGATTGTAATAGAGCGGAAGAAATTGCGGTAGATAACATTTTGGCTCTGTTAAACGTAGGAATACAAATTGATACAAGAGGCATTTTTTCGGTTTCGTGAAAATCCTTTTTCTTTGATGTTTTAATATTTTCCGTAAGTGTAGCCGAACAATGTTTATATAAAGTTTTAACAAAAGAATCTATCGAAAATGGATAAGATTCTTTAGAAATAAAAAATTTTTTAATATTGTTTTGATATTCCAGAATGTCGGAATCCGTAAGGGAATATAAATGTTCGAGTAGTTCTTTGTACGTGCCGTATTTTCTTTTATCTATAAAACATGATTCCGGTATATGTTCGGCGATATTAGCGGCACCTAGATAAACCGGTATACATCCGGCCAATAATGAATCCACTATTTTTTCTGTAACATATCCATTTACGTCTTTTACATTTTCATAACAAATTGCAAACTTGTAATTCTGATAAGTTTCAAACTTAGATTTAACAGAACCTTTATAAGAAGGGTAATCAATGGAGTTCCAGCCTTGGCCGAATAAATCAAACTTCTCAGGAGCATTTTCTTCAAACCACTTAATACAATTTATCCTTTCCGAGTATAAACTGTATTCATTACTATTACCTTTATTACTTACAATCATTGAGCAAAATTTTTCGCGCTTATTATTATCAATTGAAAAATTTTCCGGTAAATCGAAAGCATAATTCAGTTTAAAATATTTTTTATTATCCACTACATCATCGTTATACGTAAATACCTTCGTAAAATGCTGAAGATATAGTGGATGCCAGTTAATTGGAGTAATAATTTTACTTTCGTTTATTATTAAAAATTTTGGCTTGTCGGTTGCAAAAACTTTTTTAGCCAGCGGATCTCCATTATTCGGAAAATCAAAAAATATAAATAGTTCAGAATCCTCTAAATTAGCAATTGTATCTATTGACTTTAACTCCAGATTGTTACTTTTAAAATATTTGTATAATTCATTTGTAGGTTTCAGCAAATTGTCTCCGATGGGAGCATCGGCACAAAAAAACATTTTATTGTTTCTGCACAATTCTTCGTACAATCCCCAAACTCCAATCAGTCTTGATTTATTGTTTCCACTTTTTACTTGATCGAATTCCATGATTTCCATTTAAGACTCCCAATAATTTTGCATCAAATAATCTGAATAATCTAAAACGTTATTAAATAATACAGTGTCTTCATTCTTTTTTGGCAGATCTGAATCTTCCTTTTTCTTTTCAGCAATCATATCTTTGCATTTTTTTATCCAATCATTTACTGACAATTTGGCCACATTCGAAGTTAAGTTCATATACCTCATTAAACTTTCCTCAAATTGTGGAACAGCCTCTTCAATATCATTTTCGGTTTGTTCAGTCCATGGATCGTCCGAAAGAATTTCTTCTAAATGCGCAGTAAAAAAATGAGGACGCAGAGAAATGTCCCAGGCTTTATCTAGTTTATTTCCGTAGATTACTTTTAAATGAGATTCAACTCCCATATTTTTAAAAGTACATGCTTTTAATGGACTATATTGGAGGAATGGAATTTCTCTTTCCCACTTAAAACGATTATAATTGACAGACATATTAGAAACTTGATTTCTCGAATATCCAATAATGCCAAGAGGGCTATTTAAGAAATAGCCATGTTTTGTATGAAATAAGGTGCCCACAAATCCTACATCACCAAATGGTTTTACAAATATATTCCCTTGACAATTTTTTGTTTTTAATAATAGATCATTTGAACAGATTGATGCGGAGGAATGAGCATTGAGTGGAGTATAAAAATTTACTTCAGGACCAATTCCCCATGAACTGCAGAAAGCGACTCCCGCTTTTTGAGAATCAAATATTGTGATGTTTTTATCAAAATCCGATAATTCCCGTGATGATCTTTCCGGTTTTTTAGTATCATGGTTAAACCGTACATTCCCCAAACTTAGGTTATCAACAGAAGGATTATAGTAGATTATATTTGCAGCAATTTCCAATGCGTTCGGGAGGAGAATATCATCATCACAAAAGTTAATAAAATGTGTTCCTTCCAATTGCCCCAATACTTTTTCCTGAATATCACATCCATGCTGATCGACAAAATTATTTTCATATCTTGTAAATCTTATATCCAAATCTTTTGGCAGTTTGTCCACATTTACGGGGGGTATACTCCCGTGATCAACCAGATGCACAATAAAATTTTTATATGTTTGATTACACAAACTTTGAAGAGTGTACTCAAGCAAAACCGGTCGGTTATAAGTCCCTAAATATATATCAAATTTAACAGTCTGCTTCACAAAGCTGCTCCGGATATTATTGGTCAATCAATTTTAACTTCCAACGATACTTCAAATATCATTTTATAATCCTACATTCCGCCAATAGCTATCAACTAAATGTTCGGAATAATCCAAAACTGTTTTATATTCACACACATTATTAACTTCTATTGTAGTTTTATTATTCTTAGAAATTCTGTTATTTCTTATATTCTCAACATTCTTTCGCAACCAACCGAGAGATTCATTTCGAGCTTCAGCTTCATTTACGCCGTTATATTTTATAATACTGCGAATATAAAAAGGCATGGCTTCCGCAACATCTTGTTCGGTTTTTAATGTCCAGGGATCATCGGATATAATTTCATATAAATGCCTCATGAAGAATTCGGGACGTAATGAACAATCCAATCTTTTATCCACTCCGTTGGCCAAAAGCACAGCCAGGTGAGATTCAATAGCCACATTAGTAAAAGTTGAACTTCGTAAAGGCGAATATTTAATATTAGTTGTTTCCCTTTCCCATTTAAATCTGCTGTTAGGATTATTGGAATTAGTTTCCTGAAAACTTGATTTGCCAAGAATAACAAGCGGGCAATTTAAAAAATAACTAAAATCCGTATTTAACAAAGTACCCAAATAACCGACATCCCCCAGAGGTTTTATAAACAGTCTGCCCTGCTTCTTTGTTGTTTTTTTTATTAGTTTATTTGAAATAATGGACGCTGAGGGATGCGCCATTTCGGGGAAAAAATAATCGACTTTTGCCCCTATTCCCCAATTACAACAAATTGATATTGTTGTTTCGAACGCGTTAAAATAATAAAGCCGATTATCAAATATTTTTAAACTATCATCATTATTTAAAGCCAAACCCTCATCATGATTAAAACATGTAAATCCAACTCCTAAAGATTCTATCTCTGGTTTTTCAATTAATAAACTCTCAATAGTTTCCAATGCATGCGGCAGCAATATATCATCATCACCCAAAGATATAAAGTGGGTCCCTTCTAATTGTCCCAATACTTTTTCCTGAATATCACACCCGTGTTGATCGACAAAATTTGTTTCATATCTTGTAAACCTAATATTTAAATCTTTCGGTAAATTTTCTTTTACAACAGGTGGATTACTTCCATGATCGATCAGATGAATTACAAAGTTTTTAAAAGTCTGATTGCTCAGACTTTGCAGTGTATATTTCAGCAGCACCGGTCTGTTATATGTCAATAAAAGAATATCAAAACATATATCACTTGGCATTTTTATTAAATTCCCAATTATATTATTTAGAGCAACAACCCAAACGCCGATAATCTATTCGGCTGAATTAATAATATGACCGGCATTCTGGTTTGCTTTCGCATTCCCCTTCCTCTGGTAATGAAGTTTCCCTTCTCTATCTTTTATGTTCGAAGGCGCGTCCCATAATTTAAGAGGCTTTGATTGATCCTTTATATATTCAGGTTCACCCTCCAACTTATGTTTGTACCTTGTATCCTCCGGAGGTGCCCAAGTAATTGGGATAACCCCGTCTTTAGTCTCAATTGTTTCTATAATTTGATCTTTATTATTACTGTTTCCAGATTTAGTATTCGAACCACAAGAACATCCTCCGGTATTACAACCCAAGCCCAATGTTTTTTCCTTTTCCGGATTAACATAATCTTCAGCTGAAAATATTTCCGTATAGTGGACGGGCACCTGAACATCACCATAACTGGGAACAACTACCTGATCAATAAAGGATCTGTCAACTCCGCAAACGCAGGGCATCTTTACTTTTGGATTGAACCAGTTAAGATTTAATCCTCTGTCAATAATTTCTTTTAATGACTCTTCGAAAAAATTACCCAACGATACATGTATATAAGGGCATGGCATAACGTCGCCATATCTTGTAATTGGCAAAATTCTTTTTACGGCAATACAGCCGATATCCATTCCATAAGAAGGAGTTAGATGAGTAAATACATCATATTTTTTTTCAAGTTCTTTGAGGTACGCTTCATCTTCTGCTGTAACCATCTGATCATATCGGCCTTCGTATGCACCAACAGGCTTCGCGTATGAAACATAAGTACCAACACCAAGCTTTTTAGCCAATTCCAAATATTGAAGAAACTCTTCGGATTGAGCTCTGCTTTTCCATACTACTGTTGATAATATCACATGGAGGTCATTCTTTTTACAAGCTTCTATGGCTCTCATAACTCTTTCCCAGGAACCTGCCTGCCGGCGAAATTGATCATGAGTAGTAGCGTCAACGCCATCTAGACTAAGTTGAATTTTATCTACGCCAATTTCTTTTAGATGTTTTGCTCTTTCATCGTCCAAATTCCATCCGTTAGTATCGGAGACGATCCAGAATTTGTTTGGATCAATAGCTTCAACTAGTTCATCGAAATCCCTAAAAATCAGAGGTTCGCCACCGGTAATAACAAATGTTGAAATACCCATTTCATCGGCTTGTTTTGAAAGTTCACGAACATCATCCATATTAAAATATCTGCGTCCACTTTCTTTTTCTTCTTTCCTAGTCATCTGAAATTTTTCTATAGAACAATGTTCGCATTTAAAATTGCATTCATAATTATACTGGAACTGAATTATAGGAACTCCTTCTCCCCGTGCGAGTTTATCGTTAAACTGAATAACTTTATTATAAACATGAGGTTTTTTGTATTTTAGCCACTCCCGTCTTTTATTTTCCTCTAATTTATTTTCACCAAATTTAATTGTGGTTGGTGAAGAATCGTGCTTATTTCCTTCGAGAGGGTTGTTAATATGAATTGAATTGGCCATTATATATTTCCTTTATATTATTTCTTTACCGGTTGTTAAAGTATTTGGAGAATCATAATATTTCTAATCCGTAATCTCTTAATATCGAGATTTGTATATTGTTGTTAAATTGTTGACGAATTATTCGCGCAACCTCGTCAGAATAACTTGCCGCCATAATAATTACCGCATCAACAGGATCACTTTGCAAAATATCAGGGGCATAAACAGGGAGATGTGTGGCGGGTGTATATTTGTTTTGTTTAAATTGCGCACTATCAATTACATATTTTATCTTTTCTGATATACCTGTTAATGACAGAACGGCTAAAGCCTGATGACCCGCTCCCCAAACAGCTATTTTCCCGGATTCAAATCGGTAAATATATTCAGAAAGCTCATTCGTAAGACTTAACTGTGATTTATAAAATGAGGATAAATCGATTTGTTTTCTCTTCCTAACTTCAGCAGAAATTATGTAGCCGTGCCAAACTATGTTTAACGAAATTATTTCGAAACCGTTAAGATTTAAAAGCGAAGTCAGAGAATCTTTTGTGAAATAAAATAAATGATCGTTTATAAATTCTGAAAATAAATTGCAGGATATTATCATATCAAAATTAGGCACTTCAACAAGACCAACGCCGTCATCGGTAAGATTATTATAAATTCCACTCAAAACGACATTGGGTTCCGGCATATGTTCAAGAAAATTAAGAATAAAGAAAGCGTCAAATGGAGAATTGGATAATTGGATATTACAATTATCTATATATTCTTCTGAAACATTTAATCCCAGTGATTTACAATGCTCAACACTTTCATTAGAATATTCAATACCTGATGTATCTTCAACAAAAGTTTTCATTATACTCAGGAATTCGCCTTTACCGCTTCCGATCTCAATTACCCTTTTATTCCAAAGTGAATATTTATCGACAAATTCTTTGAATTGATTTTTTCTAAACTCACTCATTTCCGCCGATATCCCCGCTGCGCGGATAACTTCTTTATAATATGGAACGGGATAATTGCTCAGTTGTATTAAGCCACAACCCGAACACTGAAAGACATCCAGGTCAACTCCGTTATCCTCATTAAGTAAATGCGAGTCAGGGAAATATTGAGCCGATTTTGGCATATTTTTAAATTGCAGAAGCGCTTCATCGAAGAATTTCTGACCGCACACTCTGCAATTTGTTACTGACATAAATTTTCTCAATTAAATAGAACTTTTATAAGTTTTAAATATATTTGCGATACATGTCATGGACATGAACCAAATTATCCGGGCAATAGTCGTGCCATTTTAAATAACCAGGCTCATTTTCTGTAAGATTGTTAATTGGAACAAAATTACCGGGCAGAAAACATTTATAGAGTAACGAAATGAAATGCCCGCGAGTATCCTGCTGACAAATAACTTGATTTATCGCCAGCGGTTCTGGATCATATTTTATGAAAGCGCCAATTTCATTTTCGGCTGTTTTTTTAATTCTGGTTTCTAACTTTTCCTTAAATCTTATTATTCCTCCAGGAATATGCCATCCTGTGCCCGCAAATTCGTCGTCTCTCCACGCTAACAATGTTCTTTTATTTTCATCTTTAATAAGAAGATCAACGTTTACCATTGGTACGTGCCGGCTGATAAAATGAAAAATTTCTTCGGGCAAACCTATTTCGGGATGGGAAACTTGTTCTTCAATATATTTTATTGCTTCAAATACGTTCATAAATACGCTTCTAACTGATGTTTTTTAATAAAACTTCTTTATCTATAAGGACTTTATTACTGTTATACCATTTATAAAGCTGTTCAATCGATTTGTCGATAGATAAGAATTCAAGATTTTTTATTTCATTTTTGAGCAAAGAATTATCTCCGCTATATTCTATCCTCAAACCCTCTTTTTTAATTTTAATATCAAGACTTTTGTTTGCTGCGTTAATAATTTTTCCCGCCAGAGTTTTAAAGTCATAAGATTTGCCAGAGCAGACATTATAAATATTTTGTGAAGGTTTATTGTTCAAAAACCATTGAACAATATTTATAAGATCATCAATGTATAAGAAATCGAATACCGCATTTTGATTTATTGTTATAGGCATATCATAAACAGCCTGACAGCAGGCATTTGGGATAAACCGGTAACGCCAATCATCATATTTACCAAATACACCGAAAAGACGAAGATTATATATATTATTACTCAACTGCGCATATTTAGCCATCAAATATTTCGAGAATCCGTATTGATCGGAAGGTACATGTTTATCAAAATAATCCTCTTTCATATTGGGAATCCAGTTCTCTCTGGAATATTCTGCACCCGAACCAAAGTATATCATTTTACCAAAATGATCTTTTGAGCGAGCAATATTAAAAAACATACGCAGATTGTTCTCGAGCACTTTTTGAGGATCTTTTGTTGAAAAAACGGGAGCTGCGTCATAGGTGGCGCTATGTATAACAGCATCGAATTTATTTTTTTTAAAAAAATCATAAACTTTTACGGAATCCAATAAATCCAATTCTTTTCTCGTAACCAACACAACGTTGTACTCATGTAGTAGTACCTCATGTAAACTTTTTGCGATAAATCCGGAACCGCCTGTAATTAATATCTTCAACATTTTATTCTTCCAGAGGTTTTACAATCATATTGGCAAGAAACTCCTCTCTATCTAAAAACGGCCATAAATCTTCGAGCGGTTTAGAAACCATTGAACCATCGGGTTTTACGGCGGAAGTAAGTTTGGGCATTGTAGCTTCGACCGGATCAACAATTACTTCACAAATAACCGGTCCGTTATAATTTAACGCTTCATTTACTTTCTCTTCAACATCATCATTTGTTTTTATTACTAAATATTTAATACCATACGCGTAAGCAATTTTTTCGGAACTCGGCAGTGTCACTCCGCTGGAAGGATCGGAAGAAACATACAATCCGTCAAAATAATTACGCTGCATATTTTTTATTGAGCCATATCCATCGTTATTAAGAATAAATAATTTTATTGGAAGACTTAATCTGCGAACGGTTTCAAGATCCTGAATATTCATTTGAAATCCACCGTCACCATTTACACAGATTGTGTTTTTTTTGTTACTTGCTACACAAGCTCCTATACTGGCCGGCAATCCAGAACCCATTGCACCGAGACTGTTAGTTGTAATTACCCTCTGTCCCTTTTTTAATCTTGTGGCCTGCATAACTATTTCACTTGCGGCTCCTGAGTTTTCCGGAACAAACAGACTATCTTTCTCAGATATTTTTGAGAGAACGTCAACTAAAACATAGGTACTGGCATAGTCTTTTTTATTATGATGTTCCGAAAGAATCAAAGGATATTTCACTTTCCACTCTTTGCACCTTTCCAGCCATGCGGACCGATTTGTATTTCCAGCTCTTTCATATTGAATAAGTAATTCAGATATAAACTTTCCCGCGCATGAATTAATAGACACGTCTGTGATAAACCTGAATTTTTTCAACTCCGCTGGATCGATATCAACAATTACTTTTTTAGCTTCACGCGCGAAAGACTCGTGAGTATATCCTATCTGTCCGTAATCTAATCGTGCACCGATAGAAATAATAAGATCAGAATTCTGTTGAATAAAATTCGCCCCTCTTTGACCTATACTTCCAGGTCTGCCAAAAAACAGATGATGGTCTTCGGGTAATAAGTCAAGGGCTTTCCAGGTCGTCAAAACCGGTATGTTCAGTTTTTCTATAAGATCCAGGAACAGGTTCTCTTTTTGCGAAGTTTTAATTCCATATCCGGCCAATATAACAGGGCGTTCGGAGTTTTTTATCAAATCAATTACTTGAAATATTTTATCTTTTAAATTCTCTTCATCACCATAAATTTTGTTGCCAAACAAATATTCTTGTTCATTAAATCCAATGAGTTCATCCTCATTAATCATAGAGGCTTGCACATCCAATGGAATATCTATCCAAACCGGACCCGGTCTGCCCGATTTTGATATGAAGGCGGCCTTTTGAAGATGATATTTTATTTTCACTGGATCCATAACAGTAACAGCGTATTTTGTAATAGGTTTTACAATAGATGTAATATCAATCTCTTGATAGCCAAGCATTCTAACACCTGATTCCCCAGATATATCAGTCCGTTTAACCTGCCCTGATAACACCAGAACCGGTATTGAGTCAGTCCATGCAGCTGCAACTCCCGTAACAGCATTTGTACCGCCGGGTCCTGTAGTTACAAGAGCAACGCCAATATTATTCGAATATTGAGCATAGGCGCCCGCTGCGTAAGATGCAGTCTGTTCAAACAAACAACTTATATAATTCAAATCCGGATTCCTGCCAACTGAGTCAACAAGATGCATACATCCGCCGCCGGAAAGCATAAAAATATCCTTTACACCAAGATCTACGATAAACTTCATTACATAGTCAGAGAGCTTTATCATTCCGTTTCCTTTTCAATCATTTTTGTTAGTTTTGTTAGCACATCATTCATCGATAAACGACTGGTATTCCATGGTCGGTCCACCAATAAAGTTTTAATCCCCAGAGCTTTTGCGCCTTTATAATTAGTCTCATTATCTTCAATAAAAACATCTACATTGTTGAGCCACTGTAAAAAGTCAGACTTTGTTTTGTCAAATAGAGGAATTACAACCCCGGTTCTTGAGGAGGGTATAAAATTAAAAGATCTTACCCATTTCCCAAAATGTCTAACAACCCATGAAGCAGATATGTGAGCATAATTTAACGGAACTGAGGTTAATACAATATGCCTACAATGTTCGCCGTATTCGTCAAACCATTTCAGCACTTCTTTATTTGGTCCCATCGATTCATATTTATCGGACAATCTAAATTCATCAAGAGATTTTAAATACTCTTCCGCAGAAGTTCCGAGAATATTATGGGGAGGATTTTCTACAAGATGTTCATACCTCACAGACGTGCTCGGTTTTTCAACGAGCCATTTACTATGATACCAGGAATACATCAAATCATTCAGCACATCGTCAACATCCCAGGCGATTGTAAGCATAAATTCATCCTATTGTAGGTTAGAGTTGAACCAGTCGGCCCAAAATGTCATTTCAGTTTTTCTGTTTTTATTTTCCATAACATTCAAATCATCATAGAAAGAATCATTTTTAAAGTGAGTAGTGGAAATCTCTTCGAATACAGCTCCTTCTTCCGAAGAAAAATTATGTTTCATTCCTCTCTCAACTGTAACAAGTTCTCCGGCTTTTAAAACTTTTGTTGAACCGTTCAGATGAACTGTCATACTGCCGTAAAGCACTTGAAAGGTTTCTTCTTTTTTAACATGATGATGCACTGGATGATTTTGACCTGGGAGCAGAATAATCAGTTTTTTACAATATTCTCTGTTTATACAATTCAGTATTGCTGCTCCCCATTGTTCATATTTTTCAATACCGTAATGATGCGAAAGTTCTAATTCAACTTTATTGGGCAATATAATATTGCTTTTTACAAGGACTTCTTTTAATTGTTTAATAATACTTAAAACGTTTTCCCTCAAGTTTTTTATTGATACATCCTTAAACATAACCGGTTCATTGGGCAACAAATCTTTTTCTGCGGTAAACACGGTATATTTGGCCATATCATTCGCCAAAATCTGACCTTCTATATTAGGGATTGCGAGGAACACCCTATCCACATCTATCTTTTCACCTTTACTGATTTTAGTAGAAACAAAAAGACCTCTTTTTAATCCCCGCAAGTCATTTTTTTCTTTTTCCGAAATATCATGTCTTCTGTTTTCAACTCCGCACATCTTAAAAGTATCCAGAGCCGTTGAAAGCCATTGTTGAACTTGATCGGGTGTTGATGAATAGGCGTTAATGCCATATTTATCTGATTGTACGCTTACGTGTCTTTCGAACACTCTGGCCCCTTTAGCAATGGCAATTCTAATTGAATCAAAATTTTCAGGTTCTTCGTGCGTTGAAAATCCGATTGTAATATCAGAATATTTTGTTTTTAATAATTCCATCTGATTTAACTCAAGATTTTCACGTTTAGTAGGATATGCCCCTACACAATGCATTAGGCACAAATCTTTATTTCTATGCTGGAAGAATGAAACAACTCTGTCCATATCCTCAATTGAAGCTCCGGCGGTTGATGCAATAATTGGTTTATCTGTATTAGCTATATGTTCCAATAAAGGCCAGTCAGTAAACGAACAACTGGCAATTTTAATAATATCAAATCCATGTTTAACAATCTTATCAACAGATTTTTCATCGAACGGGGTGCAGACAGTTATAAATCCGCATTTCTTTATTTCATCCATTAGTACTAAAAAATCATCCTCAGATAACTTAGTATCCGAGAATCTTTTAACATACTTTATATCATCACGGCCTTGATAGTCGGGATGAATAAATGTGTCTAAATCTCTATACTGAAATTTAAAGGCAAATTTAAAATCAAATCCGTTTGTAGCTTTTGATATTTCTTTAATAATTTTTAAACCGTGCTCAACATTCCCGGAATGATTATTTGCCATCTCGAATATAAAAAGGGGTAAGTTTTCATTTATTTTCATAACATTCTCCATTCAGTTCAATATTGGCTGATCGTAAATTTTTTTTTCTTTAGTACTAAGGATTGAATCAAAACTTTCAATTATATATTCTATCATATCATCTGCTACAATAGGCGCGAGACCTATCCAGAATGTATTATTCAGCACCATATCTGTATTAGGCAATCTATTAACATCACCCGCATAATAATTTTTAAAGTACGGTTGTTTTCTTACGTCCCCTGCGAATAATAATCTTGTGCCGATTTTCGCTTTATTTAATCGATCAACTATTTCGTTTCTTGAAATACCAGCGTCTTTTTTAAGGGTTATTAAAAACCCAAACCACGATGGGTCGGAGTTTTCGGTCGCCTCGGGTAAAATTATTTTATCGGAATGTTTAGTAAGTCCTTCATACAGCAGTTTAAAATTTTGTTTTCTTTGTTCTACAAAACCTGGAAGTTTATCCAATTGAGCCAGACCTAAAGCTGCCTGCATATCAGTTATTTTTAGGTTATAACCTAGTTGCGAATAAATATATTTATGATCGTATCCGGCAGGTAAATCGCCCAGCTGCCAATCAAATCTTTTACCGCAAGTATTATCACACCCCGGCTCGCACCAACAGTCGCGCCCCCAATCTCTTATTGATTCTACTATTTTTTTAATTTTATTGTCATTTGTAAAAACGGCTCCACCTTCTCCTGTGGTAATATGGTGGGCAGGATAAAAACTTAGTGTAGCAATGTGACCAAATGTTCCGACATGCCGATTGTTGTAACGCGAACCCAAAGCGTCGCAGCAGTCTTCTATCACCCAAAGATTATATTTTTGAGAAAGCTCCATTATTTTTTCTAAGTCAAAAGGATTTCCGAGGGTGTGAGCGACAATTACAGCTTTGGTTTTATCAGTTATGGCGGCTTCAATTTTTGATACATCTATGTTATATGTAGGTATATCAATATCAACAAAAACCGGAACTGCCCCGTATATTAATATTGGATTTATCGTGGTAGGAAAAGAAGCTGCGACAGTAATCACCTCGTCACCGGGTTTTATGGCTCGCTCACCCAAAGAAGGTGAAGCAAGGGCGGCGAAGGCGAGGAGGTTTGCTGAGGATCCCGAGTTTACCGTTAAAAGTTTTTTTACCCCGATATACTCGGCTAAACGAATTTCAAACTCCCTGTTAAAACGACCCGTAGTAAACCATCCGTCCAGAGCCGACTCCACTATCAGCTGCAATTCTTTTTCATCGAAACTTTTTCCGCTTACGGGAACATTTGAGAGACCTTTTACGAATTCTTTTGGAGCGTGGGCAAGTTTAAAGTAATCGGAAGTGAGTTCAAAAATTTGTTTTTTTATTTCTTCTTTTTTGTCCATCCCTGGAGTTGTCCTTCTATCAATTATTCAAATAACCAATCGATTTTTTTATTTTTCGCTATATTCATATATGAAGTAATTTGCTTAGCTCTTTTATCGAAAAGGTTTCCTGATTTTATTTCATCCTTATAACCTTCTACCGTAAACTCAACAGTTTCATCGAAATTCAGAACAGGTTTCCATTTTAAACTATTAATGGCTTTGGATATATCTAAACGTAAAGAGGAAGATTCAAATGGTTTTTCATTGGTATTATCGTAATTAAAACTCCCGCTCCCCCAGCTCTTAATAATTCTTTCAATCAAATCTTTAACACAATATTCCTGATCAGCGGCAGGTCCAAAATTCCAAGCTCCTCCGTATTCATTTTTCGTTTCAAACATTTTGGCTGCTAGCAATAGATAACCGCCAAGCGGTTCAAGCACATGCTGCCATGGACGGGTATGCCATGGATTTCTGAGTAATATTTTTTCTTTATTTTTTACAGCTCTAATAAAATCCGGGACAATTCTATTTTCAGCCCAATCGCCGCCGCCAATAACATTTCCAGCCCGAACTGTAACAATTTTGCAGCTATCATTTTTATTGAAGAAAGAATGTTTATATGAATCCACTACTAGTTCTACGGCGGCTTTTGATGCGCTGTAAGGATCTTTACCTCCCAGGGCGTCGTTTTCCCTGTAGCCCCATTGCCATTCATTATTTTTATAAACTTTATCTGTAGTAATTATTACAACACATTTAACGGAGTCTGTTTCTCTAATTGCCTCTAAAAGGTTAACAGTGCCCATTATATTTGTCTTAAAAGTTTCAACGGGATTTAGGTAAGATTCAAGTACCAGAGGTTGTGCCGCCAAATGGAAAACAATCTCTGGTTTTACTTTTTTCATGTATTCGGTTAATTTATTTTTGTCTGTAACATCACCGGTAAGGTGATTAATTTTATTATCCAGTTTACAAACCTGAAAATTGTCTTCTTCAGACTTCGGATCTAACGCATAACCAAAAACTTCAGCGCCCAATAAATTCAACCAAATGGATAACCACGAACCCTTAAATCCAGTGTCTCCGGTAATGAACACCTTTTTACCTTCGTAAACAGATTGCAAAACAGGAGAGCTTAATGTTGCCAAATCGCCCATTTACGATCTCCCTTCTTCCACAAATCATTAAAAAGCAGATAGTCCCTGTATGTATCCATTGATTGCCAGTAACCATCGTGATTAAAAACCACTACTTCTTTTTCACTCGATGCTCTCACTAAAGGCTCTTGTTCCAGAATACAATTATCATCCTCACTCAAATAATTCAAGAACTCTTTTTTCATAATAAAAAACCCACCGCTGACTTTGCCATCTGTTGAAACGGGTTTTTCATTAAAGTTAGTTACCAAATTATCTATAATCGATAATTCACCGAATCTTGAAATAGGATTAACGCCGAGCAATGTAACAAGTTTATTCTGCTGTTTATGAAATTCCATTTCCTTATTTATATCAACATCCGTTAGTCCATCCCCATATGTCATACAGAAATTTTCTGTATTAATAAATTCCGCGCATTTTTTTATTCTAGCGCCCGTCATAGCCGCTTCTCCGGTATCAACTAAAGTTACTTTCCAATTTCGTTCATCAACTCCGTTTTTACCATACAACCAGGTATCGAAAGTACCGAGATCAATTGAAAAGTCATTGTTATAAAATTTATAGTTTAGGAAGTAATTTTTAATTGAACTTCCTTTATATCCAAGCGCCAGAATAAAATTATTAAATCCATAGTGGGAGTAAATTTTCATAATATGCCAAAGAATAGGTCTGCCGCCAATTTCAACCATCGGTTTGGGTTTATATTCCGTTTCTTCACGCAGGCGGGTTCCCTGACCGCCGCACAATATTATTACGGGTACATCGGTATTTTTAGTTGTCATATTCAACTTTCAATTTGAATTATTTTCAAATTCCGGATCCCCTTTACTCCGAATGTTACTTTACAAAATAAAAATTCAGATTAATTGCTTTCTGAACATCACACAACTTATTCCAAAATCGTACCATAATAATTGACTCATATTGTTTGATTTTTGATTAAAAACGATGTTAAAATTCGTCACATGGCTAATAATAGCCAGTTTTTTAGGATATCATAATGTTTTAATTCGGCAGAAAAGGATTAAAATGGAAACAAATTGTAAGTAAAATATTAGCTGTTTATTAATAGATAATAGATTAATGGGATATTGGAGAAAGGGAGAGGGAATAGTGGAAAGAAAAGGATGTGGAAATAGTAGAATAATAATTGAAAGATGGTAGAATAAAATATTCCATCACTTTAGTGTGTTGGGATGTATAGTAAAATTATTTAGACTATTACAATGAATCGATATTCCCAATCAGCATTACTAGTAATATTATTTGAGTTGAAAATGTTTATCAGTTATTATCCACCACTAATTCCTGTTGACTGTTTGTTTTTCTTAATCCCTCGACTGCAAATTGATTATTAGGATCATTTTTCACAGCCAATTCATACATGGATTTTGCTTCGTAATCATTTGCTTCGAGGTAAAACACTTCACCTAATCCGGCACACGCTTGTGATGATAGAGGGTTTAATTGCAGCGCTGTTTCAAAACATTCCCTCGCGTTTGTAGTATCGTTTTTTGCAAGATAGTTCAAGCCTTTTAAATTTTCATATGCGCTAATTATATCATTATTTGATTCTTCTTTGTATTGTTTATAGAACAACTCTTTATTCTGTTCAAGCGCCTCAAGAGCTTTATCAAATTCTTTCAGTGTAAATAGCTCATATACAGCCGTTAAAAATTCCGACAGAATATTTTGTGTTTTATCTTTTAGAATTTCATCGTTTTCATCATTTTCCTTTGGCTGGTCTAACGAAAAGTTATCGGCTGGTAATCCTAGTGCCAAGTTTACATTAAAAAGCAAATCGATGGCTTTGGTGTTGTTCTCGTCATTTTTAACCGCCCATTCCAACATTTGTTTAGCTTCAGCAAAAAGTTGAGCCGAGTTAAAAACTTCGCCCAACCCGTAGCAGGCACGCGATGATGTAGGATCAAGTTCAAGTTCCTTTGCAAAATATTCTTCGGCAGATTGTAAATCACCAATAATCAGATACGTATTACCCAATAAGTTTATAATGTCGGGTTTGGTAATTTCATTAAATTCTCCCTTCTCAGAAGAATCGTATATTTCCAATGCTCCTAATAAATTGGCCGCAGCTTGCGCAAATTCTTTATTCTCTAAACTTTCGATAGCGCTCTTAAAGAAAACCTCAAAATTAGCTTTTAGAGATTCAATGAGATCATTATCAAGTGAATTATCCTCCGGTGAAAATCCAAGTTGAAGATTTACTTTTTTGAGGCCTTCCAAAGCGAAATTATTTTCAGGATCATTTTTAACCGCCCACTCATACATTGTCTTAGATTCTTTATCGTTAGCTTCCAAATAAAAGACTTCACCCAAACCCGCGCATGCCTGGGCTGAAACGGGATTAAGCTGCAGAGCATTTTCAAAACAGACCTGAGCTTCTTTTGTTTCATTTCTACTCAGATGATTCAAACCTTTCAAATTTTCATACGCGCTTATTATTTGGTTATCAGAATTTTCATCGTATAAAGAATAAAAGAGCTTTTCGTTCGCTTCAAGAATTTCTATGGCTTTACTGTATTCCTTCATTGAAAATAGTTCGTAAACAGCTGATAAAATTTCAGATAATACATTTTCTGTTTTATTTTTATCATAATCTTCATTTTGTTCAACGGAATCATTTTGTTCGGCCCCGTCTATCGAAAAATCATTTTCGGGTAGTTCAAGAATTTTGTTTACCAACTTTAACTGTTCCGAGGCTTTGTTGTTCGAATCATCATTAACTATGGCCCATTCAAACATCTGCTTCGCTTCGGGGTACATTTCAGCCGCAGTAAAAGTTTCCCCCAAACCCTGGCAGGCTCGTGATGATTGTGGATCAAGTTCAAGCTCGGCGCTGAAATACTCCTGAGCTTTTTGGTGATCACAAAGAATATTTGAGGAATTGCCCAATAAATTAAGGAGATCAGCCTTAGAAACATTTTCATATCCAGCCCGACTCGAATTATCAAAATGATTTAACGCTCTGTTAAGCTCTACAATCGCGCTTTCTGTTTCGTTGTCTTCCAAATGCTGCAAGCCTCTTTGTAATCCTTCAACGAATGTATCCTCATTAATCGCGTACATAAGTTTTCTCCTATTATACTGCTTTCCTTTAAGCCATATTTCTTCGGGATCAGCGCCCCATTTATTTATATATTTTTGCCTGTTCTTTTCAATTAAACTTAGATATTCATCCTCACCTTTTTTCCCAAAACTCGCCGAACCATAATGATGTATAAAAACATCTTCCGCAATTATAGTTTTATATCCGGCAAGCTGAGCCCGGAAACAGAAGTCGTCATCTTCTAAATTTCCGGGTGTAAATCTTTCGTCCAATCCACCTATTTTTTCTATTACTTCCTTTTTTATTAGTGTGCATAAAAAGGCTACGCGAGGAAATTCTTCCATCTTTCCCTTATTTTTTTTACTTACTTTTTTGGCGTACTTATACATTTCAGGAATAGTTGTATAAGTGGCGTTTTTATCATACTGCACTCCGCTTACACGATTGGAAATAGGACCTACAATACCAATCTTATCGTCGGACTTAGCGACAGAAATCATTCTTTCAAGCCAGCCATCTGTAACGAGAATATCATTATTAGCGATAACAATATATCTTCCGCTGCTTATTTTAATACCCTGATTAACGGCTATGGGAAAACCATAATTTTCATTATTAAATACAACTTTTACATTAGTGTTTTCACGAGATAATTCTTTTAGAAACTCAACCGTACCATCTGTACTTGCGTTGTCAATAAAAATAAATTCGAATTTCTCAGCACCACTTTTTGCCACGGAGGCAATAAATTCTTTTGTGAAAGATAGCTCATTGAATAAAGGTGTTATTATGGAAACATCATAAATCATATCTTTTCCCTTGCTCAATATATTGTATTCCTTTATCTGATTGTTTTCCGTTATAATTATATCACCATTAGCTTCTATTATAAAATCCGGAATAATTTTATCAATCCACTTGGAATGCAGCCTGCTTATATTTTCTGTGGCTTTATTAAATCGTTCCGCCCCGCTTTTGGATTCGTGGTGAATCAAAACACTTTTTGGTTGATAAATAATCTTATATCCTTTCTCACGAATATTGAAACACAAATCAACATCTTCGTAACCGTTCCAGTATTCTTCGTCAAATCCGCCGGCTTCCTCAAATACATTTTTTCTAACTAGCATACAGGCCGCCGTTACAGCTTGGTATTCTAAAGAAATATTAGCCTTATCCAAATCTTTGGATTCATTTACGAACATATTTGACGCTAATAACGGATCATTAAATTTTTTGTGATTTAAAATCGCAATTCCGGCATGCTGAATTTTATTATCGGGATAAAGAAGTTTTGAACCAACCGCACCGACCTTCGGATCATGTTGAATTATTTTTAACAGTTCAGAAACAAAATCTCTGTCAAATTCCACATCATTATTCAGAAATAAAAAGTATCTGCCTCTGGCTTTAGCAACTCCCTGATTATTAGCTTTGGCAAAACCCAAATTTTTAGGATTATCAATTCTAACGATATTAGATTTTTCTTTATCTAAAGAATCCAGATACGCGGCAGTTTCATCATTTGATCCGTTATTTACCAAAATCAATTCATATTGAAATGGGAATTGAATGTTTTCAAAACACTCGATTAATTTTCTAGTATAATTAATCTGATTGAACAATGGAACTACAATGCTAACAACAATGTCGGAACTGTTTATTCTGTTTTCTAAATCTTTCATCGTCGCCAATCGGTATTTCTCCAATTTTGGTTCGATTTTATATTTATTATAAATAATCTTCATTGTGTTCAGCATTTCTTCAAGTTTACTAAGACTCACATTCGAATCATCATTAAAATGTTTGTATTCCGAAGTTACAACAGGCAGATGATAGAATGAGTATTTTGCTGACAGCCTTAGCCAGAATTCCCAGTCTTCATGTGTCGAAAACGTCTCATCAAATAACAAATCATCTTTAACGATATGTTTATCGATAAGAAACGATTGCACAGTAGCAATATTGTGGATTAAAAGATAATTTCGGTCAAAATCTAAAGAATAGATGACTTTTTTGTCGATTACCTGGTTAGTCACTTTATCAATCAAAACTCGATAAGCATCTGAATATACAACAGCGGTATTAATTTTTTCCTGCGTTTCGATAAGAGTTTTTAAATGATTCTTATACAAAAGATCATCGTCATCAAGAAACGCTATATACCTTCCTCTCGAATTTTTTATTCCAATATTTCTTGAAGCGGAAGGTCCGCGATTAATATCGTTCACAAAATATTTTATTCGCGGGTCATTAAAAGAATTAATTAAGCCTGCAACATCCTCGCCTGCGTCGTTGATAACTAGAATTTCTAATGATTTAAAGGTCTGTTTCAATACGCTATTAATTGCTTTTTGTAATAATTCAGGACGATTATGTGTAGGAATAATTACTGAAACAATTGGAATAGAATCGGAGTTTGATTCCTGCTTTTCAGAAATTTTTAATTCATATAGCGGAATTTCCTCCAACAATCGATTTCGCATATCGGTCAATTGTTTGTCTTTACCAATACTACGAGCAATTTTTATAGCATCAACAAATAATTCCTCATTTTTCGGGTTGCATCTTACAGCTGATGCGTAGTAATTATATGATAATTCCTTATCTGTTGGATATGCTCTTCCTAACAATTCTTGTGTTTCTGATGTGTCAAATAAATTTTCGCTGAGTATTTTAATAAGGTATTCAATCTCTGAGAATTTATCATTGTCGGCGAGTCCGATAATTTTTTCAATTACCTTTTTATATCCATTCAGTGTATCATTAAGTTTTGAAATCAGTTCAGCTTCAATATTATATTTTTGCGCACCTAGCTTCAACAGATTCCGCGCATTTATATTATCGCCCATTCTAAGATAACATTGGAAAAGAAGCTCGAATGCTGTATCGTTATCGGTTAAATCGAGTTTCTCCAGATAAAGTGACGCGTTGTAGTAATCTTTAAAATTGAATAAACCCACTGCCGCGATATACAACGCCTCATTAAAAGAATCTTCGTGGTTATTCCAATCAAGATTTACAAAAATTTTATTTAAAACATTTTTGTTGAGTATTCTTCTGATTGTTTTTGATTCATAAGTATGATCAATAAAGTCACCGAAAGAAGCATTGGACTTGTGCTTACGATAATAGTATCGAATTTTATTCAGTTTATAAAATTTTGTTTTTGTCGCTATTCTCGACCAAAATTCATTGTCCTGTGCTCTCAAATATTCTTCGTTATAATAACCGTATTCTTCGTATAAAGATTTCCTGATTAACGAACCACCATCGGTAATACCACTTCCCCTCACTAAATTTTCGAGTATTCTATCATTTGTTGAAGTGTAATCCTCTGCGGAGAAAATTTGAAAATTCTCACCTGTTTCATTATCAAAGGCTTGGATGTTACAATAAATTACGTCAGTGTCGGGCTTATCATTTAAAATTGTGACATATTCCTGCAAAATATTTTCTTGAAGAATATCGTCATCGCCAAGCCATAGAATATAGCTTCCTTGGGATTCCTTTATACAGCGGTTGCGCGCAAAAGGTCTTCCCATATTAGAATCATTTTTATAGTATCGAATTTTCGGTGAACCTATTAATTCTATTACTTCCTTATTATTTTCTGTGGAACCGTCGTCAACTATAATAATTTCGTAATTTTTGTGTGTCTGGTTTAGAACTGATTTTATTGACTCTCCAAGGTATGCCGAACGATTATAAGTGTAAATACAGACGGAGATTAACAATTCCTCACTTTTATTTATCAGCCGGCTTTTTTCATTATTATATTCGGGAATAACTTTTTCCCTGCCAAAAATATAATTATGGAAATTTAAAAGTTCTATTCGTTCGTCAAGAAAGGAAAGTATAAGCTGGTAATCAAATTTAGTTTTAAACTTGTGAAGTATAGTTGGGAGATGACGTATTATTATTGATTTTATACTTTCCGATTCAGTATGGTACATTCGCGAAATTTTTCCGAGCCTGTAGTTTATTTCATCCTGCAAACTTGCGATAACTTCGTTGTTATTATTACTTATCTTGTTCTCAGTCCTTTGAGGAGGTTCCAACTCGATGTTGAAGCCTTTCTGGAATTTAAATTTAGAATCTTTATCGGGAAAGAACCCCTTTGATTTCAAATAATCGTCAAACTTTTGCGAAAATTTCTGATAAGAATATTTGCCGGACAAAATTAAGTCTTCGAAAGAACTTTCAACGATTTGTTTTCGAAATTTCGCATCCTGAAAAATTTCCATTACTTGTTTAATATTTGAAAAATCTTTTTTTAACGGTATATAATGTTGCATTGGTTTTAATATGCCGTTATAATTTCCTTCAAATAATATTTGAACTACCTTAAATGCGGCTGCTTCAAAATGCCGAGGACTTAATGTTCTGTAATAAACGGCATCTTCATAAGGTTTAAGAATTTCCTCATATGCTTCATCAAAGCCTGAATCGGGAAAATCTTCTAAATATCTATCCATTTTCATTCGTACTTCGCCGTTAAGGTCATAAACTGATACGCCCGCCTCTACGCCAAGCATAGCTTTACAATTTGCCACATATTGGAACCAGGAACCTCCGTAAATTCGTTTATTCTCCTGTGTTTCAATATCCAACTTCAAATTGTACCCGGCAACTGCTTTCTGAAAATTTTCGGCTATTAAATGTTTTTCCTGGGCTCCTTTTCCCATATAGAATGGAAGTTGTCTTGTACGGTATCCAATGTCAATTTTGCGTTTATTAAACGGTTTGGTTATTCTTTTTGATAATTCAATTAGGTTGTCGCTTACATAGCCCGTAAGATTAGTTTTTATGTCACTAACATTTGTATGTTTCTCGTAAACAAGTTTAAAATTTTCCGGCTCCAGCAAACTAAAAACACAATCTATTTTATATTGGTTTATAAAATCAAACCGCTGCCTGCAGTAGTAATATTCATCCTGGAAAAAAACAATTTTGAAACTTTTTTTTGATTCCCCAATAAACATTTTAAACTCATCCGACATTGGATATGGATAAGTTCCAAAAAGAGAATAATGTAATATTATTACAGGGAATTGCATATGCCTGAGTTTTTCGGGGAATCCGAGTCCAGTGTTAATTTTAATTACGTTAAACTGGGAATAATCCTGAAAAGCATTCAGATGTTCAAGAATGTTCGCGGCGTTATTACTTAAAGGATGGTGATAAAGAAGCAGAATTGTATTATGAACCTGTGCATCCGAACTTGAAACAATATCAATTTTCTCTTTTTGAATCTCGGTAAATGAAGTGTCAAAGGGAAGTGACATTTCAGGTTTTATTTTAAAGAGCTCAGCATTGGCAGCTCTGTAAAGATTGCTATCATAAACCTGTTTTGAGTATAAGGCCAGTTCATACCATGCATCCTCATCCATATTTACTTTAAAGGCTCTTTGAATATATTCGTAAGACTTTGCGTAGTTAGATGATAGTCTTTCAATTTTAGCTAATGAAAGAAGCGCGTAATAATCATTTGGCGATATTTGCAGAAGTTTAGTGCAGCATTCACTTGCCGAAGAATACCTCCCTGTAACCATAAAGATACTTCGCAGAAGGTTTAATCCGTAAACATTTTCCGGCAGTAATTCAAGAAATTCCCGTATATATGATTCAGATACATAATACTTCTGTTCATCGAAATATATTTGCGCCAAAACAAGATAGGTGTCTGGATAATTGGGAGCATTATTCTTAGCCTTAAATAATAATGGCAAAGCTTCAGAACCGTCACCCAATTTTGAAATTATGCTGGCATAGATAGAAATATATTTTGGATTGTCAAGAAATATTTTAGACAAATTAAAGCTGGATGATTTTGCCGATAAATAATCGCCTGACTTAAAATGCTTCGAAAAAATTTTATAATATTTTTTCTCAAGACTACCCTGAATTTTACTTTTCAAATCGAATAATTCTTCAGAAATATCCTCAAATCCAGGCTTCTCGAATTCAATAATCGCCGCACTCACCTTTTCTAAAAAATCCGGATTAAATAAATCTGTTTTGCTGACAGATACTTTCCGGTCTAAAAGTGATTCGGATAAAACGTACTGAACAAAATTTTCATAACTATATTTACCAGATTCAACAATATCTTTATACGCGTTATCGGTAATTTTTTCCCTGAGATTATCATCCTCAACTATTTTAAGCACTTCATTTAGATTACTATAGTCCTTTTTTAATTCTATATAATGAACACCCGGTTTTAGAATGCCATTGTAGTCCCCTTCCATCAATATTTGGCAAGTTCTTGTTGAGCATGCTTCGAGCTGTCTTGGAGAAAGCGCGAATAATTTGAGGTTTCCGTCCTGAGCAGGGTAACAAGCTTCGCGAATCTCTAAAAAACTTGCACCGGGATGCTGAGATTCGTAAAGCTCAACTTTTCTTCTAATTTCGCCATCTCTGTCAATAACGCTGGATCCGCCTTCAACACCTATAAAATATTTGCACAATAACATAAAACGAGACCAGGCATCACCCAGAAATACATCGTTTTCTGCGATGGATATATCTGTGGAAATTTTTGTTCCAAGTGTAGCATTTTTGAATATTTCGGCAATTTCACCTTTAATATATCCCTGTTTACCCAACCATGCCCTGCCCCCACGCGCGCGATAGCCGATATCTATAATTCTAGTTTTAACTTTATCCGCCAAATTATTTATTCTATCAACTCTGCTATTTTCAAGATAACCTGTAAGCACTTCGTGAAATTTTACATAGTTAAAATCAACGTTGTTGTATATAATTTCCCATTCTGATTTGGGCGATACCGAAAAAACATGAGAAACACCGAATATATTAATAAAATCACAAAGTACATTTGTATAGATCCATTCATCCTGAGGTAAAGCAATTTTTACCGCATTAGATTCTTTAAGTGTTTTTAATTTATCGGAGTGGATTAATTCTGTAAACTCTTTCGTTTCCCAGCGATGCGATAAAAATATGGTGTGAAATATTATTAAGTCAAATTCTACATCTTTAATTTCGTCGGACAATTCTGTTGAGTAAAATGTATTCAAATAATAGACGTTATGCGTGGAGTATTTCTCAAAACAATATAGATGGTCGATTATTGTAGTCCGCATTTTCCTACTGGGATGGTGTAAAACAACAAGAATATTCAATTTGCTTTCAACATTCTTCACAATTTCCGGAGTTAAAAATGATAAAGATTTTCTTTGCTCATTACTGAATTTCTTATTTTCTAAAAATTTTTCCAGTTTAGCAAAATGTTCAGGACTAAAGTCAGCGATCATATTGAGCGGTTTCCTCATAACAATAAAACAAAAGTTCGAATTTCTTTAAAATGTTCAATGATATTTTACGAACATTTGTTTTCAGCGAAAATCATACCATTGAATAACGCTGTTTTTGAGTTGTTTTGGTATGGTTATTAAACGATTTTTCCGCACATGGCTATTATCAGCCAGAAATGTGCATTCCCATACGATACAATACCTTCGGTACTATTTGGAGAATTACTTTCTATCCTTGTATTTAATGTATTTGATGAACGGAGAATTAATAGTTTTGTAAGTCAATGGTAGGTTAATTGATGATGGTGATTTTAGTTCAACATATGATAAATCATAATTAAATTTGATTTCAGATCATAATGTGATCTGTTCCTCTTTGTATTATAATGATCTCTGAATGTCTTTATATTGATAAATTTGAACAAATTATTTTACATCATACTATCCAAATATTTCTTGTTTTCAAGCGCAGTTTCATTTAGCGGATCAATTAGTAAAATTTTGTGTATATAAGCGGCTGCGCTTTCGATATTTCCACACATCGATTCAAGGACTGAGATATTATTAAGAACATCAACATTATCAGGAAAAACAACTTCCAGATTTTCAAGTACTGCCTGAGCCTTGCTTAACTCTCCGGTTTGAATATAGTTCTCGGAAAGTATTATCTTCTGATTTAGCCAATTGTTTTTGCTTTCAATATCACTTTCGGGCAAACTCAGCTTTTTGTTTACTTCGCCAATAACATGAAGCACTGATTTTTTAGTGGGATCCGTTAAATATGCTCGTTCATATAATTCTTTAGCATTTCGAAATTTACCAGCGATTACATTTAAATCCGCCAGCTGGAGTAAAGCTTCATATTTTTCGCCATTAATCTCAAGAGTTTTAGCCAGGCTGTTTGTCGCCGTTATAAAATCCTGAGACCTGTACGCAACTTGTGCCATTAGAAAATAGTAATCCTCCAGACTTATTTCTGAAAATTGTTCACTTCTATCTGCATAGAAGGGCAATGCTAATTTAAATAGAGTAAGGGCATCTTTATCCCTGCCAAATTCCAGTTCAATTAAAGCTTTTTCAAAATTATTGCCAAAACTACATATACCGGTCTCTTCTCTTATATTAATATAGTTTTGAACTTTCCTGTAAAGCCAGGCATATTCCAAATAGGCGCCCCATTTTGAAATAAAATAATCATTTGTTGTAAATGTATCGATCACGCATTTTTCAGAAAATTCACCTGCATTTGATAATCCAATATAATAGTCAAAAATATCTTTATTCTTTGATTTAATGTTGTGACTGTATATGGTTGTTAACTTATTATCGTATTCTCCGGTTTCCATAAGTTCGTCATATACCTTTTCATAGACTTCTGCGCATACATCGGCGGAGTGCCATTTTACGGCGTAATCCCTGCTCGCTTTTCCAATTTCCGCTCTTAAAGATTCATTTAAAACCAGTTCTTTTAGTTTATTATAAATTGTTTCTTCTGTGGCCGAAACCAGCGGTAATTCATCCAGACAGTCCAGTTTTCCGGAGGAGATCACTTCGTTTTTATTAATATAGCAGATAACGGGTTTACCCAGCATCATACATTCTCTAGATGTCGCCCCATAACGTCCGTTATTCAATTCGTCAACTACTATATCGGCTTGTGCCTGTATATATCTTAAATTGATATTAGCCATATCTTGTTTGAAAATAAGCCTGCAGTTAAATCCTTCGGTCTGAAGTTTTTCTATTGCATCAAAAATTACACTGGTACCTTTAATATTTTTTCCACCTGTTGTCCGTCTGTTATAATTACCGACTCCATGATAAATTAAAATTTCACCGCTGTTCTGCCTTTCATTAAATTCCACTGGAATTTTCAATGTATCGCTCCAAACTTCCGGATCTAGACAAATAATTGAAGTTCGAAAACTTTTTCCGGAAGATAAGTAATCGAGAAAAGGAAGATTCGCGCTAAAGATAATATCAGCGTAAGAATTTATTTTTCTACCCCAATGTAAATTTCCATAATCCGAACACACATGCGGTTCATTTTGCCAACGGCAAACATCGCATGTGTTTTTACCATCCAGGAGTGACCACTTTGATACAGAAGATTGTGATGTTGCGCTTAGACAACCACTTGGTGTATATGCAATTTTTTTACCAAGACTTTTCCACTCAAGGATTTCCGGCGGTGCATATTTTTTTACAGATTCGGGGTAAAGACCCAACATATTATCGCCGCAGAAATGTAAAAGTTCAAACCTCTCTTTAGCCTCTTTCAATAGTGTGGCAACGTTGTTATGAAATTTTTTGCTATTATTATCATAAATGTTCAAATCCTCGCCGTGGAAAAGAAATGCATCAGCTCCTGATGGATCGTCGGGACTGACAACAATTGCATCCCAGCCTCGTTTTCTTAATGCCTTTGCCAGGTAATAAAAATGGTAATAACTATTTCTAAAAAACAAAACACTTCTTTTTTTCATATTATTAAATCAGCCTAGATTTTTATTCTGTTCTAAATATTTCAAATTTTCTTTTGCTGTTACATTATCAGGATCAATGTTCAGAATATTTTTTAAAGTTACGGTAGCTTCATCAAGTCTATTAAGTAAAATTTCAATTACGCTCAAGTTATTCAGCATATTTAAATCTTTGCAATTATTACCCAAAACAAATTTAATCCCTGCCATTGCTTTTTCTAATTCCTCTTTTTGAATAAGGTATTCCGTTTCTGCGAGCAGTTCGTCGTAGTGAACAAAATTTAACGCTGTGTATTTTACATATCCGAATGTTGAGAAATAATTATAACCATAAGGGTCATATGGGTTATTTTCAGAATTGAAATCCTTTCTTCGTTCCTGTTTCGAATCTATGTAAACCACATTAATTTTATTAAGAAAATTATTCTGCTTTGCTTCAAATATTTGTTGTACGGAAATTAAATTACCCGAATCGTCAGTAAAATAAACCCTTACATAAGGATCAAAAGCAATCCATTTGCCTGATATTTTTATTTCGAGTAAAGAATGGCTGTTTACTACAAGGTTATCTATCGGAGGGTAGTATCTGAACACGTCACATTTTCTTACTTCAACACCGGTTTCAAATAAGCTAAATATTCCTAAAAACAGGTCGCGGGTACCTGAACATTGAACTGTGCCGCTTTCTTTATAAATTAGACTAAGTTTATCAAAGAGCCCGATTTTATTACCGTCAATTAAATCGGATGGACCAGAATCATTAAAAATTTCCCACAAGAATTGTGTTATTAATGCGGCCTTTTTAATAATTTTATTTTCCTGCGTTAACTCGATCCAATTGTCAGGTAAAACTTCTTTTATAAACTCAACAATTTCATTTTTTTCTTTAGTCCCCACAACAAGCATTTTTTCGTTAAGGTTTTCACTATATTCTTTTGAGCGCATAAGTTCAAAAGTGCACCTCCGCAAAATCAGATACCCGTTTTTCTTAGTGAAATTGTAACGGTTTTTAAGAAATTTCTCCGACTGTTTTATAAATTCTATTTCACCAATTAAATAATCGCCTGCCGCCGTTAATCGGTAAACAGAAATAGAGTTGTTTACTTCAATATGGTCACTTCCCTCTAATTTAACACATATATTGAATGAACTTGTTTTTATTGAGCTTACTAGTTCGCCTTCAATTTTTATTTTCACAAAAACCGTTTCTTCATTACTTTCTTCCAGTTTAAGTGATACCGTATCCAAATTTTCAGGAATTTGAATGGAAATTTTATTTTCCAGGTAGTTTTCCACTATTGACCTTTATTAAATTTTCGGTTTCAGAGAATCCACAATTCATAAGCGCATCAATAATTGACAGTCCGGGGTAGAATTTAACAGTATTGAATTGTTTATATACAGGGTGCTTAAAATTCTGGTAAAGCAGGTCAATTCCTTCTTCCTCGAACCGGCTGTCCAATTGATAGCCGTCCGCTCCGCCCCCGCACATGTAAGTGTTGCAATCGGCAGCTTTTGTAAGGTTTATTAACTGTTCAGTTGCTTTACCTTTTGGGTTAAGGTCAGTTGCCAAAATAATCTTTGAGCTGTCGATATTTAATTTTTCAGTCAACGTGAAAATTATTTTAAGATTATATGCCAGCAGGCTGTCTGTAGGATTCATAATCAGTTTTTCAACAACGGAATAAGTTTCTTGGAAAAAAGGGGATTTCCCATAGTTTGATTTAATGGAACTCAGCATTTTTTCACGCCAGTGTGTTGTGCAACATAATTTAGTATCTATATATGAGCGAGTTCCATGATAATTTCTTTCAACCGGGATTGTTATAAAACGGGGTTCCCCATTTATAATTATTTGTACCCGATTAGACCAGTTGCTGCCTTTTTTAATATATTGCACATTATCGAGAACAATAAAAACATCCGCGCGGTTTATTTTATCGAAATTACCTAGCCAGGGGAAAAAATCGGGCTGATGTATAGCCGCTATTTTATTAATAATATTTTTCACGAAGTTCCGGAATTTCCTCTAATGGAATAAACTCATTAAAATATATTCTTTGCTTGTTTTTAAGAATGTACGCGCCCATTAGCGGGTGTACCTGAGCACGAATTAAATTATAAATTTGCATGTCACTCATTTTATCGAATTCAATTTTGGGGAATTCGGGGGTGAGTCTTTTATTTAATATATTATCCCCCAACTCCTGCCTCATCCTAGAGTTTTTCCCTTCAATTATTTTTTCAATCTCGTCCTGTAAAAAATCGACTTGGCTTATTTTAATTTTATTCAACAAAGAGACCCATGTATCATCAATATCAATTTCAATTTTTCTTTGAGCAATAATATCACCACCATCTATTTCAGCGGACATATAATGCAAAGTTAAACCTGTTTCACTCTCACCTTTAATAATGGCCCAGTTTTCGGGATTTGGTCCTCTGTTTGCAGGGAGTAAAGAAGCGTGAAAATTAATCGCATTAAAATTAACAGATTGCAGAAGTTCTTCTCTTAAAATCATCGAATATGATTTACATAAAATAATTTCTGCATCATACGATGTGAATGCTTGTAAGAACGCGGAATAATCCTTCTTATTTCTTACTGGCTGTATTAAAAAACCGCAGTTCAATTCTTCAGCAATTTTTTTTAATTCCGAATGATATTGCGGTCTGTTAGATGCGCCAACAATACACTTAACTATACTATTCGGCACAGTTTGAAGCAACTGATTTATACCATACGAATCACCGAACAACACTATACTACCATAAATACTATTCATAAGGATGCTCATCATAATATGTTTCCGGGTGAATCAACAAATAAATCAATTGATGTCCCGTATCGATATGTTCGCCAAAAGTTCTGTAATCCCCACTTACTATTGTTCCTTTGTCGTAACACTTCCAATATGTCCATGAGGAGTCGGATATATAAAACGATTCGTCGAAAAGGTTGAATCCTGGTTCCTTATCATAAGCTTCGTATAACATTCCAAAGTTTTCAGGTTTACTGTTTTTCCAGAAATCAAGATTATTTAGTCCCGTCCTACCACCATGACTGGCAATTCCCTTTATCTGCACGCGAAATATCTTATTAAATACCTCAATATCACGTTTCAGACATTCTTCGGCGTTCTCGTTCCAAATAGTTGCAATATCAATTATTTCTGAATGGTAACCGATTTCATGACCAGATTCAATAATAGCTTTTAAAATTTTATAGTTCTCATATGAAAAGGGGTTGTAATAATCAGAATGAAGTCTGATAAAAAATGTTGCCTTTATATTTAACCGATTAAAAATTTCAAGCAGCCTTTTTGCTTTTTGAGGGGATTGATCTATATCCACACGGTTAACAATTATTTTACCAAAATTTTGTTTTCTTTTAATATCCGGGTACTCGTAACACTGAATAAATTTATAACCGTTGGAGAGAGCTTTAATATAATAGTTTTCCAGATTTTTGAAAGTGAAAGAAAATTTACTTTCCATTATTCCTCCTCTGGTGCATATTAAGCAATCCATTTTTTGCAGTATATTTAACATAAAAACTTTTAGGTACCAATCCCTGTTTATACATTATCCAGAAAAATGGGCGCATGAGCTCAAAATATTTTTTGTAGGTTTTAAAGTCACGGTAGGTTTTCATGGGAAGATTTATAACCCTCTCAAATTCCTCTGGAGTTATATTCATCCGTTTAATAAAATAGTCAACTGTATCCTGATCATATTCAGGGGGTGATGACAATAATCTGATGGCTTCATCTCGTTCCATTTGATTGGACCGCACTAAGGCTGAAAACCCATTTGCCCGCTGGTCAATTCCAACTTTTCGCGGAAAAAAATATGTATGACTAAACACACTCAATTTGTTTTCGAGGTGATGGCCGCCATACCATTCCCATCCAAACTCATCATGAAGAAATTTTTTAACTTCTTCTTTCTGATAATCAATATAATAAAGCGGTCTAATTTTCTTAATTCGCAGAAAAAGCATCCATCTAAGAAAATCTTTCATCCAGAGGTTAGGGAGAGTTTTAATTTTATAAGTACCATATTCCGCAAGAACGCTTTTAATATAACGAGCATCCATATAAGTCCAGCCAAGGGGAGAAACACCTTCTGTTCTGAATGAGTGCCCCTCTATTTGGTACTTTACTTTAAATTTTTCAGCCGCTTTATAGAGTGTGGCCGCAAGAGCAATATCAGTTGTAATATTAATATCGGGTACGCTGGCATAAAAGAAAGATCGGATTATATCGTCGAATTCTTTATTGTTAACAACAATCGTAAACAAGTCCACATCCAGTTTCTTAGTAACTCTATGGATATTTTCAGTGGCAATTCTCGAATTCCATGTATTATCGAAATGCACCGCTAAAGGTCTTAATCCAAGATCAACCATTTTATAAAGCAAAAATGATGAGTCGCAACCACCACTGACGCCAACAATACAATCATACTCTTTTCCCCTGCCTGCATTTTTCATCTTATGTGCTAAGTCTTTTAATATTCTCTCTCCCCTTTCGTCATTCGGGTATTCTTCCTCCATCTTCTCGGAAAGTTTGCATAGACTACATACACCGTTTGAGTCAAAAATTATATTTGGTATCCCGCTGTCATAAAGGCACCGGCTGCAATAAACCTTACTCATTCTCTCCTCACGCTTAATAACCAGGGGACAATTGTTTTTCTGATTGTTGCGGGTATTTTATCAAAACCCCCATCCCTTTTTTTTGGTAGACGAACATACTACTTGCAGCAACTGCGGAAGCGCCGGAATAATTTACTGCCTTATCAAAATCTTCTAACCTACCTGCCCCGCCCGATGCGATTACCGGTATGTTAACAGATTCGGAAATGGATTTTAATATTTCTATATCGTAACCATCCCAGGTACCATCCCTGTCGATTGACGTTACAAACAATTCGCCGGCACCCTCACCTTCAAGAATCTTAACCCATTCTTCAGGACTGGTTTTACATTTAACTTGACCGCTTCTAAACATCACTTCATGTTTTCCCCAAAAATTTTTTCTAACATCAACTGATGCAATTATGCTTTGAGACCCAAATTTTTTTGCGGCTTCCGGAATAAGCCCGATATTTTTTTCACAAACAGAGTTCAAAGAAATTTTTTCAATACCAATGTTGAATAGTTTTGAAATTTCTGAAATATTTGTAATCCCTCCGCCATAACTAAGCGGCACAAAACATTCAGATGCAATTTCCTGAATCAATCTGAAATTAGGACCTCTATCCTCATGTGTCGCGGTTATATCAAGGAATATTATTTCATCGACTTCCATTTCGTTAAATATCCAGACAGTGTTTATCGGATCGCCTATATACGCCGGGTTTTTGAACCTGACAGTTTTTACAAGCGCTTCATTTTCCAACAACAGACACGGTATGATTCTCGTATTAAGCATTGTTATAACCGCAAAAATTACTAAGTATTTTCATGCCGTGTTTATGGCTTTTTTCAGGATGAAACTGAACGCCGAAAATATGATTTTGTTGAAACACAGCGGTAAACTTTATCCCATGATTGGAAGTTAAAACAATATCCTGAGGATTATTACATTCTACATAATATGAATGAACAAAATAATAGCGGGTGTCTTCGGGCAATTCTTTAGTCAATGGGCTTTCATTTTCGATGTTAATTGAATTCCAACCCATATGGGGGATCTTCAACTTCTGATGGGAATCTTTAAAATTAAACTTTTTTGTAACCGCGTCCACCCAACCGAATCCTTTAAGTTTCCCTTCCTCACTGCTATTTGTCAGAAGCTGCATCCCAAGACAAATGCCCAGTAGAGGAGTCGCTTGACGAATAACCTTTAACTCCAGAATTTCTGTTAATCCACTATTTATCAAATTTTCCATACCATAGTCGAAAGAACCAACACCCGGAAGTATAATTTTTTCAGCTTCAGATATTTCACTTATATCTGAAGTAACGACCGATTGAACACCAATTTTTTTTAACATATTTTTTATGGATCCTACGTTACCTAATCCATAATCTATTATTGCAACCATTCGTCTTTAACATTTTGTTGATAGAAATAAGGCATATTGCAAAGGGAACATTCCTTAATTTTATTTAGTTGCCCCGTTTTGTTTTGTTCGATAAATTTTTCCCTTGGGCTCTGTGATAATAATTCTGAAACGTTAATATCTTTTATATTTCCCATATAAAGTCCTGCGGATTCTCTAAATAGAAGAGAATTGCAGCATATATAAATACCGCCGCTACAATCAATAGTAAGTCCATTCCAGATAGTCGGACATGCGAAACTGTTAATTATTTTCTGATGTTCAAAATCATCTAATTGCGATAAACCCAATTTATTTTCAATTTCTCGTACTAAAACCTCGTCTCTGAGCTTATCCAGTATGTCAAGTATAAGAGATAGTTCTACCGAGTAATTTCTTTTCCATGGATTTGATAATTGAACTCTTATTATAGCTTTACTTTCAGCCTCGTTCCGAAAGTTGATAAGCATTTCCAGTTTCTTAAGACTTTTTACAAATTGTCCCTTCATCATTAGCTTGTTATAGGTAAAGTCATCCACCGCATTGAGACTAAATATTATATGTCCAACATTAGTTTTTACAAGTTTCTGAAGTTTGTTTGTTGTGGACATTAGGCCATTTATATTAATTTTAACTGGAATGTTCAATTCCTCGTCAATTCTGTTTATAATCTCAAATACTTTTGGATGCAGTAGCGGCTCGCCCCAACCAGCAAATATAACCTGGTTAAGTTTTTTACTGTTTGTTGTATTAATAAGATCATTTATAATTTTTGAAATAATTTCATCAGTAATATCCATTGTTTCAGGTTCAACCATATTTTCGCGTGCGCAAATATTACACTTTGCCCGACATCTGGCAGTCAATTCAATATTTATGCTGTATATTTCATCTCTCATTGTATTTTGTATTCCTCTCCAACGCAAAAATTTCAGTAGCCAAAAATTTTTGTTTTAACAATCCTGAAAACCTGAAAATAATTTTAACCCAGTCGTTAGAATATTCAGAATTTTTTGTTGGCCAGATAATGTTCGAGAAAGTCTCATATTTGTTTTTCATTTACTTCCTCTTCTTATCCTCAAGCAGAGCATAAATGCCCCAACAACGGGCACAGCCACGGTATGCTCCGTATTGTTTCAGTTTTATTCTTTGATCGCGTATTATGTCCCCATTCCAAATATCCATTACGTTTTCCTTGTGTACATTTCCCGAATCCGGAAGCAGGCAGTGGTGGAAACATTTAACATCGCCTGCGGGATTAATATTCATGTTGTACCACGGTGTTCTGCAGCGCGGATTTTCAACCGGAAAATCGTCTGTGGAACTATACTTTAATAAGTCTTCATAATCGAAAGAAGGTCTAAAATGAATTTTGTAACCTTTCTCAAAAGGGTATTCCTTCTTTATCCGCTCTGCCTGGCTGCTAAGCTCCTTAAAATTGATAGCGTCAAAGTCGATACTTTGAATAGTAGATTCTTCTATGTAGCCGCCGCAAATTTTAGCATCTTTTTCGTTGTGTTCGCGTGCCATTTTTTCTGTTGTAAAAAGAAGCCACTGGAAATTTATATATACTTTGTCGAGTATCTTCTCAGAGTCAAGAACTTTAATTAAATCGTAAATGGAGCTATAGTTGAAATCATTTATTGTAAAATAAAATCCCAGATTTAATTTAGAGCCTTTTCGCTCCATTTCTTCCAGCAGTAATTTTACACCCGCTATTGTTTTATTAAAAGCACCTTTTGCGCCACGAACTTTATCGTGCACTTCTTCAGGCCCGTCTAAGGATATCCTTATTGAATCCACATCCAGTTCAACTAGTTCTTTCGCATATTTTGTTAGATTTATTCCGTTCGTAAGAAGCCAAAAAGGCATTTCATTTTTTTTTGTATAATCAATTAAGTCAAGTATTGGTTTGTATAACATAGGCTCCCGAAAAGAAGCGCGTATTATTGGTCTGTACCATTTAGATTGGTCAATTATAGAATAACAAAGTTCAATCGGCAGCTCTATCTTTTTGTTCCTATCTACAACGTTATATTGGTGGTAGAAAGTCTCTTCGTTCTTCTGTCCAAAATCACAGTACCTGCATCCTAAATTACAGATATTATTCACACAGACGTTAAGTGTATGAGGGGGAAGTGCAAAACCGTCCGGCAGAGTCCAATAATTTTGTTTCTGTAAAAAATACTTAGCTCTTGCAATCTGGTACGAAGGCAGACCTAAACTATCCAGATATTTACAATAGTTTTCATATTCCTTTCGCGCAAGAGCGCCTTCGTTCGTAAGGTATTTATCAGTCAGCCACTCATGAGATTTAATTTCAGCCATCGTTTCTCCCAATTTTGTAATACCTGCATTCCCTGTTTTCAATATCTATTCCTTCCTTAACCATAGCATCTTTCCAGCTGCTTATATTCTTATATTTTCCTAGAATCTTATTACACGTTTGTATTTTTTCCCTGATACTATCCTTTGCTGTTACAGACTCGAGGTAATAGTAAAGTCCTAACGCTTTTGAAACTTCGCCAAGGTTAAATTCGGTATCCGCTACTGCTTCCACTTTCTCTAAAGGCATTTCCAGTATATCGCCGAAAACTTTTCCCGTTAAATTCTCGCTACCCACAATTGAATAGCCTCCGTTAAGATTTTTAGGCGATTGTGATTTCATGCTCCATAACCATGAACAGTCTTTGCAATGGAAATTATTATCCATCAGCTCGCTGAACTTTTTAGAAACCATCCTTTCTCTGAACTGTACGTATTTTTCTCCGTTCCATATATCCGTGAAAGAATCGTTATTTAAGTCACCCATAAAGTTTGTTTCACGAGGTTCTACAAAACAGTAGCTCACTTTACCATCGTAACAAACTGTAAAAGCACTCCATGGAAATACACAACAGGGGAATTCTTTTTCAGGCACCTTTTTATTTGCTTCAATATTTCCTTCCTCTATTTCGCCTTGGAAATTATAAACCCAATGAAAATCGACAGAAGAAAGCCCTGGAAATTTTGATTTGAAAAATTGAACAACGTCCTCTTCCTTTTCCACTTTGTTCCTTTCCTGGTAAATGTAATCGATAAAAATGTGCGGACGTTTTTCAAAAGGAATATTTTTGTTCAGTTCTGAAATATCTCTCAAATTTTTCATTACTGCGTCAAAGCCGTCAACTCCATGCACATTTTCATAAATTTCTTTACTAGTGGCGCTAATTGAAATACCAATAGAATCAACAAGATTAATAATTTTTTTAATTCTTTCTATTCCCGCAATCTGGCCGTTTGTGTGTATTGATATATAAACATCGGGCTTTTCTTTACGCAGGTATTCAACGCATTTTTCAAGGTTCTTATTAATAAATGGTTCACCTTGCTTAAAGAGATATATTTTTTTTACAGAAGAAGGTAATTGCGATACAACTTTTTTGAATAAATCAAAACTCATTAGCCCCTTATCTTCCCTCATAACGAGTGGTTGGGCACAGACCCTGCATTTATTATTGCAATGGTTTGTTAAACTTATATATACCAGCCAAGGCTCAGTACTTAAAACTGTTGCGCCCTCAGCCCATTCTACCATTCTTTTAGTTATCATGTGACCTGTTTTCTAAAATAGTTTTTAGTTTATTAAATTTAATTTTATGTCCTGAATTCAGTTTATTTAAGGGAATAGTTTTTCCTGTTCCATCAGCGATTCCAAGAATGGATTTCGGCTCATGCACGGAATCAACAATAATATCGTCTTTATCACCAAGGTGACCGCCCGAAACTATTTTTATTCCTTCCATAACGGTTTTACCAACTGACTTGCTTACAAATTCCTTATACTTTACACCTATTAGAATTTCAGATAAAATGTGATGGCGCATATCAGGACGTAAAATTTTTATATTATATACCTCTGCAACTTTTTTTACTGCTTCATTAATAGAGCTAATATTGGCATCGATATAATATCCTCCGGGCTTTATACACATCATATATCGCTCAACTTCGTTCTGTGATAACTCACCATAAGTAACCAAAAAATCGAACTTTGTTTTACAATCCTCTGATCCCGATTGATAAGCAGGATGTGTTGTATTACAGAAATCGGATATATGAATTTTTAACCTGTTTGTAAATTTGTTGGCTGGCGCCAGCATAACATTCTTATCGTACAGATTCCCTTTAGATAGATAAAGCACCATATCCTGAACCGTTCGCAGCCATGTTTGAGTATCGCTATACCAAATAACTTTCTCGTCGCTTATATGTTTTTTGGCACAATCAATTATCTTTTCGCTTTCAGTGGATTCAATTCTTGCATCGAAAAGAATATAATCCACCCTATCTACAATTACTTTCAGTATAGATTCGACTTCGGCAAAATTATAAACTTCAGAGTTCCCGACTACGAAATTTTCATTCTCAAATATATTTGAAGAGACGAAAGATTTACGCAAACTATTAACTCCTTGAACTATATTAAAAACTGCCTTGCGTTCGCTTTTGTCCGCAAGTGAACGGATTCTTTCTGTTAGGGAGAGAGCTTCCGCACCAATAATAACTGACTCGGCGGATAAAACATTATTTACTGAGTAAGTTTTTAATAGAGCTTTCCCCGCAACTGCAAGGCAATCGGCAAAAGCTTCAGATATTTCTTTACTGGTTAGACTATCATTAGACGCTATTGCTTTTGAAGGAATGTCCTTAAAGACTCCCTGTGTGTAAAAGGCATAATCGTGTTCTTCAATTTTTATGGATGAGTCTATTTTTGTTCCAGGATATGGAACGTACATCCCTATATGTGTTCTGTCTATTAGGTTGTTCTCTATGCTATATTTAATAAACATTTTATTTAGTTCAACTGTATCGGCACAATCTCCCGGTAGTCCAATTATAAAATAGCACTGAGTTTCTATATCATATTTTTTAACTAAGAGCAATTTTTCAACGATTTCTCTTTCATTGATGCCCTTATTGATTTTATCTAGTACCGATGGTGAAATTGATTCAATCCCAATGGCAATCTGTCTGCATCCGGCCTTCTTAAGCAACGAGATATTATTTTCCGTAATACGTGATAGATGAGTCTGACACCAAAAAGGCAATTTAATATTTTCTTCAATAATTCTGTTTAACAGTTCTTTCCCAAATTGTTCATCGTATAAGAAAGTAAGGTCACCAATTACATAATTTTCCGACTTGAATTCATACTTAATTCTTTTGATCGATTTGATAATATTATCGACACTGTGGTTTCTGACCTTATGTCCGCTCATATGACTTGGGACACAAAAGCTGCAAGTAAATCCACAACCTCTGGAAGCCATAACTCTGTAAACATGAGGCGCCAGGTTGGAGTCCAGTAATTCCCAAGCGGGAAAAGCAATTTCTCCTAATCTATCCAAACACACAATATTATGTCCTTGCAGCCAAGTATATTCGGAATTATTTCTCTCCCTAAAAATAACACCGGAAGCTTTTTTGATTATTGAGAAATCCCCAGTCTCATATGCTTCAATAAGGGTGTTACTAATCTCCTCCCCCTCACCAATTACTAAAGCGTCTATACCCTTCGAATTTTTAATGCAATATCCCGGTTCGAGCGAAGGAAATGTTCCACCTAAAATATTTATTTTTTTCGGAAATACTCCTTTAATAAAATCTATTATTTTTAACGTCTCATCAATACCGGTAACAATGGAAGAAAAAAATAAAAAATCATTTTCATTAGCATGCTCTTTTACAAGCTCACATATTTCATTTTTTGAAAAGAACTTTCCACTTTTTTGAAAATTCTTAAACTCGATATTATTTATATCGAGGTACTTAACAGAATGACCTTTTGCAATGAGGCAGTTCCCAAGTATTAAAAGTCCGTTATTTGGCTCGGTTCGAGTATCGCCCATTTTAGGGCCTTTTTTCTCCAATACACGGAAATAAGTATCGATTCGCGGATCGAGGACAAGTTTAGAATAATTTCTGCTTGGCCTGCTATTTATCAATAGAATATTACTCATACAAGTTCATTTTCGTTTATTGGAGTGGTTTTAATCTCAACCAAATTAATTATTTCATTTGCGATAGACAAAGCTTCTTCTCGAGTTTCTGCGCCAGTAATTACCATGCCGGCTCTGTCGCTGCATGTTCTTAATGATTTAATAAGCGAACCTATTTCAGCGAAAAGAGCGAAACTCAAAACACCCTTCACTCCTTCTACTTGTTCAATCCCACTAATTTCCCTCACAATTCCTGGTTCAGGGTAGTAGAACTTTATAACACATCCTTTATTATATAAAGGTTTCGTAAATATTGGTTTTTCTCCAACTGCTATCCTGGCAGCTTCCTGAAACTGCTGCACTCCTGTTAAATATGGTACAAGCGGCGCCGGTGCACCTCCTCCACAGCGAGCTCCAATTTCAAATAGTACAGGTCCACTATCTGTCATAGAAAGTTCTACGTGAGCAACTCCATCCCTAATTCCTATAGCTTTTATTGATTCCTTTATAGCCCACTCAATTTGTTCCAACCTTTTACCGGTTTCTATTGTTGGATAAAGAATTGTATCGTCTACACGGAAAGGAAGTGTTGATTTTACTTTATCGGAGATAGCTATAATGTGTGGTTTACCTTCAGTAATAATAACTTCACTACTATGCTCTAAACCTGTAACAAATTCCTCTATAATCAAATCGTTATCCTTATAAAAACCGTTGGCAAACGAAAAAACCGAATCCAGATCTGAATTTTCATCAATATACTGAACACCTCTACTTCCGCCACCTCTACTGTCGCAGGGTTTTATAATTAAAGGAAATCCCAAATCATTTACAGCTGCTTGTGCTTCCTCGAGGTTAGAAACCCTTCTGAATTTTATTGAGGGAAGTCCGGCACTTTCCCATGTTTTTCTCATTAAATATTTGTTGGTACAAATTTTAGCTATATCCACAGGGATTCCCGGCAATTGCATGGCCTCCGCCACATGAGCGGCGGTCATAACTCCAAAATCGTTTACTGCTATTATTCCATCAATATTGTATTTCTTGGCCGCTTCCAAACATCCTTCAATATCGATAATATCGATCGAGAGAGGTAAATCAGCATATTTTAATCCCGGAGCTTTCGGATTTCTATCGGTTACCAGCACTTTTAGTCCCATTTCTTTTGCTGCAATAATGGAGCCAATGTAGCTGAAAGATGCGCCTAGTATAAGTAGTTTTTTCTGCATTAATTTAATCCTCCAGAGCGATAACCCGGCATGGAGCGCCGCTACAACTATTTAGATTTAATGGCAAAGCGATTGTTTTTACCGGCTGATTGTTAACATGTTTTAGATTTACCAATCCTTCAATTATAATAATATCATTTTCAAGCAATAGCTTGTGTACAGATATTCCTTCGATTGTACTTGCACCGATAGACGGCGATTCAGTGCCAATTACACTGATTTTGTTTTTTACAAGATACTCTGCCCCATCTATTGATAAAACCGGAAAATCTGAGTTAAATGTTTCGGATGATTTTGAATGATTAAAACCCGTGTTCAGAAAAACCGAATTTCCCGGTTTAATAAAATCAGAGTATTTTTCAAGCTCCTTCTTACCAATTTTGATAGAGGAATTTATTGAGGAAAAATTGAGGATATACGTTTCTGAAATTAATCTTTCGAGTTTTAACTGGCTAATTGTACCCGCATCAGGTAGAAAATGTGCTGGTGTATCGATATGTGTTCCTGAATGGCTTCCTAAAGATAAGGATTCAATAGTACTTCCTGTCCCGGATACATATTTTTTGATGACAACTTCCGGATGTCCTGAGAATACAGTCATACCATTGGAAATTGCAACACTTAGATCTATAATCATTTTAGACTATTGCTCAATGAATTTCATGAAATTATCACCCAATACACCTTGATTCTCCAACCATTTTCTTTCGAATCCCAATATTTTTAATGAATCAAGAACATCTCCATATGAATATTCGGGGAAATCAGATCCAAAAACAATCCTCTTATCGAAAGTTTTTATTAGAAATTTTATATCCTCACGCAACGATGTGTCGATGAACCTTATAAGTGTAGTTGAAAGATCCAAAAACACATGTTCAAAAGGCCTAACAATTTCCGATACACTTAGCAGTTCGTAATAGCCTCCGTGCAAAAGAACAATTTTTGAACTAATACTTTCGGCACAAAGATAATGAATCGCATCATACAACGGTCTATTTAAGGGTTGAGCCGGCGGACGATTTATTGTACAAATAAAACTGACTAGTCCGTATTCCCCAGCTTTTTTAATTGCGCAAAGTACCTCTTCAGAATCCAACTTTAATTTTGATAATCGGGGATGAATTTTAATTCCAATAAAACCCTTTTTTGCGATTGACTTAATTTCTTCCTCAATTTCCGCTGCACTTTTACCCACAGGGTGAAAACCAGCAACCGCAAGGAATTTATCAGGGTAAGCTCCTACTGCCTTAAGTATTGTTTCACTGTCATCAGTAACCGGCATTCCACAAAGTATTGATTTTTCTATTGAGTAGGTCTCAATCATCTTAGTCAATCTGCTAAGGGAACAAACATGATTGGTATTAAACCATTTACCATCACTGGTTATATGTGTAAGCGAATCTATTATCATTTAAATACTCTCAGCCACCATTCGAAACATAACAAAGACCAAATCAGGAGTCGTTTATTTTCTTTACCCTCAAAATGCAATGTCATGAGTGATTGAACTTTCTGAGGCTGCAAATATTTGTAAATTTCAGCATTATTAGTAAAAAGTAAATCTCTTATGTAATCTATACTTTCACCTTTAAACCAGCTTGCATCAGGAGCCGAAAAGCCTTGTTTAATTCCATTTGTATAAAGTTCGGGGACATAATTGGATAAAACTTTTCGTAAAATAATTTTTCCATCGTTTGTTTTCTCATAATATTTTTGAGTTTTACGTCCCGGTTCATTCTCATTTATTCTAATAATTTCAGTGAGATTTTTTAGTTTATATTTAACGGGTATTTTCATTGCAAAGTCTACTAAGTCATTATCAAGAAATGGTACTCTGGTTTCAAGTCCATTTGCCATGCTAAGCTTATCCTCTACACATAGCAAACCATGCAAAAAGGTTTTACTCTCAAAATAGAGTGATTTATTAATATATTCTTCGGGCGACATTATTGGTCTGCCTTCAAGTTCCATAACAGATTTGAAAACATTTTTGGTTTGATAATCCCAAATTTGCGGGTATATATCTGGTTGATAAAAACTGGGTTTTTCGCTGTCAGAAATAAGCCTTTGCCAGTATCGATAATACTTATCAAGATACTGCTCAGGGTAATCATTAACTACAGCCCTATAATAGCGCCAAGGATATCCTGCAAATAGTTCATCACCTCCTGTTCCCGCGAGGGTAACTTTTACAAACTTCCCTGCAAGACGTGAGATATAAAAATTCGGATAACATTGACCAACTCTTGGATCTTCCAGATGCCAAATTAGCTCAGGCATTATTCGTTCCATATCGCCGGCTTTTAATACAATCTCATAATGTTCAGTTTTGTAACGGTTGGAAAGAAATTCCGCTTTCTGCCGCTCGTCAAAATTCAATTCCAATCCGCTTGCAGAAGACAAGTCAAAGCCGCAAGTAAATGATTTTAAATTCTTGAAATTTTTCGCGGCGATAGCAGTTATGGCTCCAGAGTCCATACCCCCGCTTAAAAAAGTACCTAATTCTACTTCACCAATCAGCTGCCTATTCACAGCCCGTTCAAACAATCTCGAAGTTTCTGAAATTGCATCTTTTTCAGTAATGGTTAAATCTTCCGCAAAATTATAATCCCAGTATTTTTTAAAGTTTAGTCCGTTGTTTTTTGCACATGATAGAAATGTATAAGTTGCGGCAGGAATAAGTTTAATTCCTTCAAAAAAAGTAAGATTCGAAAATATATTTTGAAACGAGAAATATTCGTTAAGAGCTTTGATTGATAAATCAGTTTCAATATCAGGATGCTGAAGAATAGATTTTATTTCGGATGCAAAAACGATTTTCCTGGAATCATGATAAACATATAACGGTTTTATTCCATATCTGTCGCGGGCAAGAAATAGTTCATCTTCAGATATATTATAGATTGCAATAGCGAACATACCATTAAATTTATGCAGACATTCGCTGCCCCATTCTTGAAATGCTTTTAGCACAACTTCGGTATCAGAATTCGAGCGAAATTTGTATCCTAATGAAGTAAGGTTTGCCCTAATCTGCACGTAGTTGTATATTTCGCCGTTATACGAAATTATCATATTGCCATCGTCACTAATCATTGGCTGTTTGCCTAATGAGGAAAGGTCAAGTATTGCGAGTCTTCTGTGTCCGAGACCAACATGTTCAGATACCCAAATACCTTCACCGTCAGGGCCTCTATGAGCAATAACATCCGACATTTTTTTGATAATATTCCGAGATACAGGTGATTTATCAAAGTTTAATATGCCGGCAACTCCACACATTGTTAGTTGATTCTATATGAGGAAATTGTTGAAAAAATATATCTCAAATTTTCATCACTCATTCCATTGTATAGAGGGAGAGCAATGCTGCATTTTTCCGCTACTAAAGAATTAAAATATTCTTCAGATTCAATTTTATACTTATCACGGTAAAATATTGTGTTGTGCACGGCATGGGTTCCCGGTCGGGTTGATATTCCTGAATTGTACAAATATTCCATAAAATCATTACGCATTTTTGATATTTGTTCCAGGTTGCCGGTATGGATAATATCCGGCTCAAACAGACAAACATATGCTTGATATCCGTGCGAATTGCCCGTTTTAGTTTGAGGAGTGCGTAACCATGGAATTTCTTTAAATGCTTCATCATACTTTGCTGCAACATTTACCCGACCCTGTGCAATTTCTGCAGCACGGTCCATTTGTGTTGAGCCAATAGATGCTTGTATATCAGTCATCCTGAAGTTGTAACCCATATTTGGAAATTCGGGAAGCAAAAATGGCTTATAGCTGTTGTGACGCTGGAAATCAGATATAGATGCACCATGGTCCCTCATAGACCTTAGTTTATTGGCAAGCAGCTCATTGTTTGTAGTTACCATTCCCCCTTCGCCGGTAGTTAAAGCTTTACGTGGATGAAAACTGAAACATCCGGTCTGTCCGAAATTACCAACATGTATGCCTTTATAAACCGATGAAAAACCACATGCGGCGTCTTCAATAACAAGTAGGTTGTGTTTATTAGTTATATTTAATAATTCATCCATGCCCACTGGCGAACCGAAAAGGTGTACCGGAATAATAGCTTTTGTTCGGTTAGATATTTTATCTTCTATCAGATTTAAATCAATATTAAAATCATCTAAAGAAATATCGCAAAACACAGGGGTTGCACCCACCGCTTCAATTGCGTTTGCAGTGGCCACCCAAGTAAATGATGGTAGAATAACTTCATCCCCAGCGGAAACGCCTAAAGCGGCCAAACTTAATATTAAACCATTTGTACAGTTAGAGACAGCTATTGAATAATTGGAGCCTGTAAATCTGCTCCATTTTTCCTCGAACTCCTTGACGTAAGGACCCTGCACAACCCAGCCAGAATCCAAAGGTTTAAGTATATTCCTTTTATCATCATCAGTAAATGTAACTTTTGCGATTGGAATATTTCTCATTCGGTATCCACTGTCAATTATTTTAATTTGGGAATAAATTTATCATGTTTTTCCATACACCGCTCAATCAATAACAGATTATCTAATGTCCATTTAATAGTTATTTCAAGTCCTTCTTTCAAATTTACTTGAGCAGAAAAATCAAGTTGTTCTTTTGATTTTTCGGTACTGCCAAATCGTTTACCGGAAGTATCCCAATTTCGCTTCGGCAACAATTTAATTGAGGCTTTATTACCCGTTAAGCTAATAATAGTTTCTGCCAAATTCTTTATTGAAATTTCAACACCGCTGGCAATATTATATACTTCTCCCACTCTTCCTTTCTGTGCACACGCTATCAGTCCTCTGCATATATCCTCAACGAATATAAAGTCACGCGAAGCGTCGCCGTTATTCTCCAGTGGCAGTTCTTGTCCCTTGAGGGCTTTGTAAATAAAGGTTGGAGTTACGTTACGCCATACACTAGCTATAGTACCTCTCCATTCACCGGCACCTAAAATTTCACCAGGTCCGTAAACATTTTGAAATCTTGCTCTTACAACCGGAAGCTTATGTTGTTTAAAATAGTATGCTGAGTAAAATTCACCTATTACTTTCGATATTGAGTATGGGCTATCTTGATTAATTCCAATTGGAGCGTCTTCAGGAGTCGCTTCGGCGGAGTCGTAAGTTTTTTTTGCAACCGAACAACCGGCTGAAGAATAAACAACTTTTTCAATATTCTTGAATTCTTTAATATGTTCAAACAACCTCAAAGTAGTATATGTATTGTTTGCATGATCGGCAAGAGGATCGAAAATAGAGTTTTGGTTTCCGTGAAATGTGGCAAGGTGAAATATATAATTATATTCATCCTTAATTTGCGCTAGTATATTCTCATCTGTGATGCTGCCTTTCAGAAATATAATTCTGTCATCATCGGGTATGTTGGAAATATCTGCCGATAAAAGATTGTCTACAATAGTAACATTTGCAGGTGACATTTTAAGAACTTGCTTTACTAAGTTGCTTCCAACAAAACCAGCCCCGCCAACAATCAGAATACTTTTATCTTTCATAATATTTTACTCTTCAGTTGCTTTTAAATGTGTAAATGTTTGAGTTAGTCCAAACTCTTTGTAGTATTCAATTGCTTTGGAGACACCCTCTTCAAGGGGTGTCGTGACTTTCCAGTCAAAAGTTTTTTCGGTTTTCGAAGGATCTATAAGTATTGTGTAAACATCATCTGCATTACGTTCTTTAACTTCAACGTCTTTTTCAAGTTTGATTCCCAATGCAGCCACTGTTGCATCAAATAATTCTTTAATCGAATAATCTGATCCGCTGGAAATATGGTAATACCCTTTTTCACCCAATCCAGAAATAGCTTTCATTACTACAGCAACAAGATCGTTAATAAAAATAAAATCTCTCCTGGTATCCATCACAAAACAGGGTTTGTTATTGGTAAGTCTTTGGAAAAAGGTTGGAAGCGGGCCGCTTAAATTTCTTGGGCCGTAAGCATTTGCCAATCGGAACGAAATAAAATCAAGACCACTTAGCTCTATATATTGTTCGCCTGCCGTTTTACTTATTGCGTAACTGCTGCCTCCGGAATAACCTCCTGAAAACAATGGATGTTTGAATGTAATCGGCTGTTCAATAGGTTGCAGCCCATAACATAATGCCGTTTGAAAATATATAAGTCTTTTTACCCCTACTTTTTTTGAAGCTTCTGTTATGTTAATAGACCCAATTATGTTTGTTTGCGCATCTTCAATCCAATTATTCGGGTCTTTATAGGATGCTGCAGCGTGAACAACTATATCAGGTCTAAAATTTTCTAATGTTGAATTTACCAACTCCCCATCAGCAATAGTACCTTCAATTACCTGAAGGTTTAAATGGGGAGACAGGTTGTCTTTTCTACCTGTCTGATAGTTATCAATAACACATACTTGGTGGTTTTTCTTAAGTAAATTATCGACCAAATTAGAACCAATAAAACCAGCTCCTCCAGTTATTAATACTTTCATTTTACTATCCTCTATATTTATTTTTTCCATCATTGAGTTTTATCTCTTTTTAGCCTACCGGGAAAATATCTTGAATACGGTTTATTCTATTTTGAAGTGGATATTTTCACCCAAAATTGTGAAACAATGTCAGCTTAAATCCTCAAATCGATTATTCGGATAAAATATGTGAAATATCGGCTTGTTCAGAAAACTGCTTATTATTTTAAATTCAATTTGACCGCTGAAAATGTAAACTAGGAGTTCAAACTTTTTGATCATAAAAATGAACCAGATATTACTGTGGAAGTTCTGTTTTTCTCTTTTATTTTATTCAAAAACTTTCCATTTAACAAAACGTTCTTTATGCTTTTTTCGCCAGTCAATTAAATGTATAAGTCCTTCTCTTAATTCAGTCTCAGCTTCAAAATTCAGCTCTACTTTAGCTTTTTCTGTTGAACCAATTCGGTTTGTGACAAAAGTTATTCCTTCAGGTTTGTATTCTATACCCAGATCTGCGCCGGTTATATCCAATATTAATTCGGCTAATTCTTTAATTGAAGTTGCCCTGCCCTTTCCAATGTTATAATACTTTCCGTTTGTTTCGGCTTCCAGGGCCAAAATATTCGCTTTGGCAACATCCTCTACATATACAAAATCATAAGACTGACTGCCGTCACCGTAAATAATTGGGGGTAGTCCGTTGTCAATTCTATCAAGCATTTTCATTATAACTGCAATATAAGTGCCCTTATAATCCTGTCTCGGACCATATACATTCATATAACGCAATCCGACTCCGCTAAGTCCATAACGATCAACAAACGCACTCATCATCGCCTCGCCCGCAATTTTAGTGGCCCCATAAAATGTTTTGTTATTAAACGGGTGGCTTTCTGTCATAGGAATTTCAAGCGCATCACCATAAACTGACGCAGAAGAAGAGTAAACAAGCCTCTCAATGTTATTATCGCGGCAGGCCTCCAGAACATTAAAAGTACCCCGCACATTTGTTTCAAATGCTGAACGAGGATAATCGTGACATTGAAGCAGCCAAAGCGCAGCCAAATGCACAACCATATCAACATCTTTCATTGCGGCGTTTAATATATCCGATTGTAAGATATCTCCGCCAAATTCAAATACTTTTACCCGGGAATCTTTCAGTGCGTCTTCTATATTATCGTGAGCTCCACGGACAAAGTTATCATATACAACTATTTCTTTTACATCCCGTTTAGTCAGCTGATCAACAATATGAGATCCTATAAACCCGGCGCCTCCAATAACTAAAATCTTCTTGCCATTAATAGGCGGCATAGATTTCTCCAAAAATATTTCGAATATGAAAATACAATATATAAATTATAGCAAAATTCAACTAATTGTTTATGTTTCGCGTTAATTATTCCAACACATTAAACTCAGGATATCCCAAAAGTATAACCCGCTGTTAAATCACAAATCTTAATAATTGTTATAATTATTTCTCAAACTCATGCAACTTCCATAAGTTCTACTTTTTTTTCTGACACCATATTCTTGAATTTGTTATGCTGATCAATAAAATGCTGATGCCATAATTCTAAGGATAACAAGCCCCATATTTTTCGGCCGAATTTAGGTTCGGATGAAAGTCCATTTAAAATTTCTTCGGAATTAAAATAAGAGCGTTGTTTTGCATTTTGGGAGTTAAAAATATCATATGCAAAACTTCGCAGACCGTTATTAAGCCATTCGTTTAAGGGAACTGGAAATCCCATTTTGTCTTTTCTATTTAATATTTCCTCGGGTAATTCTTGTTTAAGAGATTTGATAAGTGTCCTTTTTAAAGTTCCATTTTTGAATTTAATGTCTGCTGGAATTGTGGCTGCAAATTCAACAAGTTTATGACTTAAGAAAGGCACGCGCGATTCGAGTCCATGAGCCATGCTAACCCGGTCTTCAATGTGTAGCAATGCCGGCAAAAGTGTTTTAAAATCGAAGTTAGTCATATTATCAAAATAGGATTCACGCTTAATATTATTCTGATAGAAAATTTTTCTGAATGTTTCATATGAAGAATAATACCCTAGTTCGTTCCAGTTTATTTCGTCTTTTAAAGTAAGAGACCTGTTGATAAGTCTAAAATAACGTTTATCCAAATCCTCAAAAAGTCCTTCGCGCCAGAATTCTTTTAACAAAGGTTTATAATTTTTTAGGGATGAAAGGTTTGGAATAATTGATTTGTAGGTAACAACGAAATTACCATTGTCTAATGTCCCGTCTATTGCTCCTTTTATGCATTGTTCGAAGTAAGCAATTAAGTATCTTGTATATCCTCCAAAAATTTCGTCGCCTCCTTGTCCTCCCAACACGACCTTTAGGTGTTGAGATGCAAGTTTAGATACATGATATTGAGGAAATGAACCGGGACCAGCAACGGGATAATCAAGATGATAAATGATATCGGAAATACTATTTATAAAGTCGTTACTATTCAAATCTATTTCATGTAGTTTAATTCCTCTCTCACCAGCGAGGATTCTTGCATACTTGCTTTCATCATATGTTTCACTGATTGAGAATTTTCCAGTAAACGCTTGAAACTCATTGTTTCTCTGAATTTTTGATGCCAACGATGCTACAATGCTCGAATCTATACCTCCGCTTAAATATGCTCCAACGGGAACGTCGCTACGCAAATGTTTTACTACGGAATCAGACATCAATTCGCTAATTTTTTCGAAGAAATATTTCTGTGTATGGCTATAGTCGATACTATAGTCTACTTCCCAATACTTACTTATATAAACTTGCTTTTTAGATACTATCAATTTGTGAGCAGGCAAAAGTTCAAAAATATTTTCGAATAATGTCTTGCCGTCAAGGATTATTTGAAATGTTAAATAATCTTTTAAAGCATCAAGGTTTGTTCGAGCTTCATTTAAAAAAGGCAAAAGCGCTTTGGTTTCAGAAGAAAAATAGAAGTTATTTCCTTTCTGATAGTAGTAGAAAGGTTTAATGCCAAACCTATCGCGCGCGCAGAATAATTTATGCTGCGATTCATCCCACAAAGCGAAAGAAAACATTCCTTCAAAATGAGTAACACATTCCTCGCCCCATTTCTTATAAGCAGCTAAAATAACTTCTGTGTCGGAGGTGGTTTTAAATTCGTACCCTTGTAATTCCGATTTGAGCTCTAAATAATTATATATTTCGCCGTTAAAACTGATTGAATTTCCGTATCTGTCCATCATTGGCTGATGACCTGAATCCAGGTCAATTATACTTAAACGTCTGTGCGCAAAACCAATGTGACCATTTGGATGTTCCCATATTCCCTGTCCGTCGGGACCCCTATGAGATTGCAACTCATTCATTACATTTAAATGTTTCCGAAGTTCGTAGTATGGACTCTTATTTAACGTTAATATTCCCGCTATGCCGCACATGTTTTATCCATAATTAAATTATTCAATAAAATGTCAGTAATTTTTTTAGCAGAATTTCCATTACCGTATAAATCAGGATGTTTTAATTTTCTTATCGAGTTAGTCTTATAAACTGCCTCGGTAATTTCTGTAATAGAATTACCAACAATATTGTTCCATCCAACATCAACTGTTTCAGACCATTCGGTTTCATCTCTTAGGGTTATGCAAATTGTGGTCTAGCTCCTACGATGGAACAAATTTTCCGAAACATATTTTTATCAACTTTTATCTATTTAATCAAAAATGAATTATAAACGGCAATCCAATAATTTCATCTTTGTCGATTTAGTACAAAACTAATACGATTATCATACCATATTGATTATGATCAAAAAAGGCGCTTTTTTGTGGAAAATAGAATAGATTATTTAACACTTGGCTAATATTAGCCCAAATTTGAGGAGATCAAAACTTCGAGTTCAAATATTATTGACAGAACTTAAAATATATAATTTTTAATGTGTGCTTTTTGTTCTTCCTATTGATTAGAAAAATGAAAAATCGAACAAACCACTTTGTCCTATTTCCTCATATTGTTAATAATTTGAATCCATTATGTTTAGTTCAATCGGTTTACGTCACAAACCATAATAAACGTTTTGTGATATATTAAATGACTAACTATCCGACATTCTGTAAGAAATACTTATACCGATTTTAAAACAGTTTACTCATCCTATTATTGTAATATTTATTTCTGAAGTGGAAATACTTTCAAAATTCTAGAAATCCCTGCCAAAACTGCTTTTTTAATTATTACATACATATTTCAGGAAATGAAATTCTGCCTGTTATTATTTATTATTTTAGTCACTGTCGGATTTAAAAATTAATTAGTAATGGTGATACCATTATAAAAATCAAAAAAATTGCAAATTTCGATTATTAATTTCACAAAGGGGGATGAAAATTAATTTTTTTCAGCAGTATAACTAGTTAGAAGTGCGGTGAGTTTTTCAGTTTCGATTTTTATTTTTTGAGATAAGTTTTCACGGAGTGTAACTTCATCCTGTTTTCTTTTTTCTTTCAATTCTTCTATTTGAGCTTCAAGCAATTCAATTTTTTTATCAGTTCTTTCTTCGAGAGATTTTAGAGCCTGTGTAGAGTCTTCTTTAATTTTATTTTGTCCTTTTTGTTTTTCATCTTTTAAGTTATTTAGATCTTTAACACACCGGTGTTTCATTTTTGTTTTTTCAAAACTTGTGGAAATGGACATTAAAAACGCCACAAATATACCGACAATAAAAGTTAAAATACCCCATTTAGAGCCGCTGAAAATGATAACTGAAAGAATTCTTGTGTACCCGCCGGATGATTGTCCAATTTCATTGGAGTACTCTGCAAATCCACCCAGCAATAGAACAAAGAATGAGAGCATTGCGCTATACATCATAGAATTTTTAAATGAATTTAGGGGATTAAGATCATTAGAAATTTCTACATTTTTTACTCTTTCAGTAGCAATTCTAATTTTCTCATCCATTGAGGATTCAAAATTTCTTAATGTGGAGCTTTTTTTAAGCTCGAGCCTAACTTTTGTTTTCTCCAGATCCGAGATTAATCTTTTCTTAAGATCCTCATCCTCATTAATTTTTATTTCATATATTTTTAATTGTGAATATATTTTATCCAAAAAACTTTTTTCGATTGTTTGCTGCGCAAATTCTAAAGATTGAACGAATTTTTTTTCAATTCCATCCAATGATTCCAGTATAAAAATATTTTCCGATTTATTGTGCTGTTTTATGAACAATTCCACAAAATTAAGATTTGTTCTAATAAGCGCTCCATTTTCTTTATACCATTTCATATCTTTCAGGGAAAGAATGTCTTCCTTCATCTTATCGATTCGAATCTGGGCGGAACTTATCGATTCGTTTATACAACTTTCATAAATAGGCAACAAATCGAATGCTACTTCTTCTCTGAAAAAATAACCTGTGACCGAACATTCAATATAAAAGTCATAAAGATGAATCATATTATTTTTTAAAGCATAATCGATACAAAACCTATCGTAGTCAAAAACCGTCTGGGCGGATTCGAAAGCGCTATTCAAATTTCCCTGATGAAGACTTACCAAAGCCAGATGAAAAATAGCTGTGATACCATCTTCTTTAAAATGTAAAGATTCTTCAAAATACTCCCCTGCTTTGGTGTAATCACGCATTTTGAAGTATAAAAATCCCTTATAGAGTTTTATAGTATACATTAATTCGAAGGATTCTATTTCGTTCAATTCCTTGCTTAGCAGTGCTTTTTCTGCCTCTTCAAATTCCTGCAATGCAGCCGTTGGGTTGTATAAATTCTTTTCATAGGTCAGAATTATACCATGCAGTATAAGATTCAAAGCATTTTTTCTACAATCTTTAACTTGTTTGATCACTGATAAGGCAAAGTATTTACTATCGAGGTTATTTTGTGAAAAGACCCATTTGTTATAAAAATCAAAAATAAGTTTTTGCGGATTATTACTTGTTAGTCTTTTCAAGTTAATATTGTAGATATTCTGAAGATATTCACTTATTGGATTCGTATAAGTCCAAAACCAAGGAGCCAGCTCATAGTATATAAAATGCTCCGATATTTCACTGGGAAGTCCATAGGAAATTAATGTATTATGATCTTTAATTATAGTATAAACATCATGTTTTATTTTTCGGCTGTATTTTATGTAACGTTTATGAAATTCATTCAGCTGAGATATTTTAGTCTCACGGATTTCATCAATATCGCTATTTCCCGAAAATTCGAACATCTCTTCTGAATACATTTAATTAATTACACCCTTTTTTATTTATTATGCGTTTATCCGCAACTCTATAATCGAAAACTTCGACAGATTATTTAATTTATTTCACTTAATTAATAAATCATCAAATCAGTTAGGCAAAACAATTTAATTTTTTACCATAAAGATGTTCGTACTTATTTAGCATTTTATTGCTCAATAATCAGAATTTACTTTTTTCTTAATAAATTTTGGAGACCTTTTCTCCATATTACAAAATATCACTCCAGTCCATTATTTAACAAATAAGCTCGATTTAATTAATAAAAGGCTCTAAAAAATAATTATTAAACTTTGTTGCTTATTAGGACTTATAGTCTTAATATTACATTGCATTGATTGGCGCAGGTTAAAAGAATATAATTCGTTTAGACTGCTTTTGTAGATTATTAAGTAAATCTACTTCCGCGATTATATTATGTTAAACGCATAATGGATAAGACGAATGATTCAAAAATTTAACAAAATAAATTTATTGTTCTTATTCAAACTTAAAGAATAATTGATATTTACAGATCAGAAAATAGTATCATTAATAAAAGATAATTCATATCTTAAATTGCTTTCTCAATGGGGTACACATTTGCTTAACAGGGAACAAATTTTTGAAGAAGCCAGAAGGCAGGGATTAATTCGCTCGGGATTTAATTTTGTTTATCAAAAATCCGGGGGCTACCTTAATTCTGCACAATTAATATCGTCGGTTAGACGGTTAACGGAGAACATGACGTTAGAAGAAGCAATAAAAAAATTGATTAATGATGAATGTTGTAAGGGGAAAGAAAATCTCAGCTAGTAATTAACTGTAGCGACAAAGATTTCCGAATCAATTTTATTCTTCAATGTTAAATCGTTGATTTGTGCCGGAATAAAAACTGAAGATCCCCTTGTCAATTCAATTTTTTGTAAAGAATTGTTGGTGTACCATTGTATCTCCAACTCACCTTCTATCGCAAGTATTATTGAAGGGAGCCCACTGCAATACGTATAAACATCATCATCATCTAATGATATCAATTTTACAACAAACTCCTCCACGGGACATAAGTATTTATTCACCGAACCAGCGACCTCTATCTTAACCAATTCCGGATATCCTGGTGTATAATCCATCAGTTTAATGAGATTATTCACATCTTTAAATTTTGGTGTTAACCCCGCTCGAATCACATTATCCGAATTAGCCATACATTCAATTATATTTCCGTTAATGTAAGCATGTGGTAGACCCGCGGGAGTAAATATTGCCTCACCTTTACGTAAATGAATCAGATTAAAAAACAGTATGGATATTAATCCGATATCAGCGCCATATTTATAGAACATCTGTAAATACAAATTCTCAAATTGAAATCTTTCAGATACCTTTTTTGATTCTATCGATGATTTAATTTCTTTTATTATTGTTTCAAAAATCTCCGGATCATTTTCAGACAAATTTATAATTGTCGCATATAAGTTCTTAATTTGAGTTTTTTGCTCAATAATTCCAGGCGGAACTTCCGTCAAAAATCCATCTATAGTGCTCTTGCCAATTAAAACCGTGATTCCCGGGTATAAAATTATTGTAGATTGTATTTCTTGGTAAGGTTTAAATCCAACAAGTGCCGTAAGATGATCGAGCGCAATCGCAATTTCAGGCTTATGATTTTCATCGGGATAATTTTCAGGATTTTCTAAATGTAGTTTTTTTGCCTGTTCAATTGTTGGATGCGCTTGAATAGATAGGGGTTCCCCAGCGGATAAAACTTTAAATAAAAAGGGGAGTTTGTTTTCATATATTTTACTAACATTTTTTCCGAGCATTTCAATCGGATAGCGGTCAATTACTTCATTTAAGTCAACCCAAGTGTCCTCAAAAAATATTTGAGAAGAGGCTTTTGGGTGAGCACCCATCCATAGTTCCGCGTATGGTGTTTCTGAATCGTCTTTTATTTGCAATAGATTTGCTATATAGGACTCGGGTCCTTTAGTACCCCACGCATAGTTTTGAACAGTGTTTTTTAGTATAAAAGGACGTAATTCGATCATAATGATATTTGATTAGTTAAAAAAAGAGATATAAAATGTATTAAAATAATAGGTGAAATCCGTGTGTAAAATAATTACGAAATATCAACAATCAAAAATTATTAGATAGAGTAACGCTTTGTTTTGAATAATGGATTTAAAATTATTGTTTTGTTAAAAAAGTATATTGTTGCTGATAACAATGAAGTAAAATCTACAATCAAACAGTATCAAATACCATTTACTCCAAACTTTATTTGGATTTATTCATTGAAAATATTCCGAGTATAAAAAACAATATCATTTGCAGCGGGTGTATTATACCTATGAGTGGACTCTGATTACTAAGGAATGAGATTAAGAGACGGTTAAGTACGATTGCAAGAACAAGCCAAATAAATCTAAAATCGAAACAGCTTAATGGAATTGGCAAAAAATACAATACCATTATTCCAGATAGAATTAAGAGAAATTTTAACTTTGCGGTTTTAAAGTCTTTAAAAAGCTGATCCGCCAATCCAGCATAAGCTGAATTATAATTATTAAACATGCGACCGTAAATTGAATAATCCCCCAAAGCTGTTAAAATTCTTTTCTCAGAATTTTTGATTTTTCTCGCTAGTTCCATCTCTACTTTTCGATCATTTTTATATAACTCATAACCCCCTGTTCCAAAATATGAGTTTCGTTCGAATAGTATAAATTGATCGCTTGCGGCTATTATTGATTTATTACTTGAAGGAAAAATCGGACGTAAGGGCACAAATGATAGCAGAAACCAGTTGACAATTGGAACAACAAAAAATTCACTAACACTTTTCATTACCTGTGTTGGAAAAACTGTTAATAAATCAATATTTTTTTTCTGCATTTTGTATAAGCAGGAATTAAGCGAATTTTCCGAAAGACGTATATTTGTATCCATAAAAAGTAGAATATCACCTTTAGATAGTTCGGCCAATTGATGACGAACCCAGTTTTTATTTAACCAGTCTTTTGGTAATTTTTTACCCTCAATCAATTTTATTCGTTTATTCTTATCCGAAAATTGATTAATGATTTCGGCAGTGTTGTCTTTGGAAAAATCGTCAAGAACTAAAACTTCGTAATTATTATAATTCTGACTTAATATTGAACTTAGGCAATCTTTTATATCCTTTTCGTTGTTGCGGGCGGAAATTAATATTGAAAGCACCGGTGTTCTAATTAAGTTATGTGATGTATTAATAATTTTAGGCGCAGTAAAATTATTGTAAATAACAATGCTTAAGGAAGCCAATAGGAATAAACCTATTATTATAAAAAGCATTAAAAAAATATCCATAACTTTTCCACTGAATTAGATTATTTTTTGCTTCTCATCGAAATTTTGTTTAGTCGAAATGCTAATCGAAAACACCAATAATAATTCGTTTTTTAGGGCTGAAAATACTTCAAATTAAAGACAAATGTAAAAAATGATTTATATAATAATTATTTTTATGTTAAATATAAAGACATTTTTATGCCTTATAAGTATTATTTAAATATTTTTATTGTTTAACATAATATTTTGTTAAACAATTATTATTACGAGTAAAATTAGACTATTCAATAAGTGATAAAAACAAAAGGCATTATCCGATTGCTGATAATAATGGTATAAAATCGTAATATTTTCATTTATATTGAGAATAATACAAAAAAAGAGATGAATTAAAATACTTGGGATAATTTGAAAAATTTCTCATAAATTATGCTCAACCATAATTCAATTGTTTCGTCTAAAAATGGGTTTTAAGATATTATCTCTCATTAAACGGATAACATAATGCGACCAACCTTAATCTTTCTTTTATTGTTGATAGTTTCAAATCTTTGGGCAGAATCTTCCAACACAGAAAAAGTTTTAACACTTCGCAAAGTTAATGCTGATATTATAGTCGATGGAATTATTGACGATATTTGGTCCAATGCGGATTCCGTTGATAATTTTGTTCAGTTTTTACCGCACAACAAATTGGAACCGACCCGAAGAACAGTAGCAAAAATTCTTTCCACTGATAAATCACTTTTCTGTCTTATCATTGGATACGATCTTAGAGAGAATATAGAAACACAAACTGGTAAATTGGATGATTTTGCCGGCGATATGGTATCAATAATGCTCGATACTTTTGGTGATAAAAGGAGCGCATACAAATTTGCAGTCAGCGCTTCGGGAGTAAGAAGTGACTCGAGAATGCTTGATGACGCGCGAAATAGAGATTACAGCTGGGATGGAATTTGGTTTGCTGATGGAAAAGTTTACGACTGGGGATACGTTGTAGAAATTGAAATTCCTTATAAATCCATACAATATGATGTTGAGCTAAACGAATGGGGATTGGATTTTGATCGTTGGATTCCAAACGAAACCGAGGATATATACTGGTGTAGTTACGATGAAAATGAGGGTCAACGAATTTCTAAATTCGGAAAACTAGTGTTCGATAACTTTAAGCCCGAAGTAAGAGGATTAAATTTGGAGATCTACCCGGTTGGGATTGCCAAAATAAAAAAGCTTGAGAATGATAAATATAAAATTGACCCTAATGCAGGGCTGGATGTTTTTTACAATCCATCTCCTAAATTAGCTTTTCAGTTCACAGCCAATCCGGACTTTGCTCAAATTGAAGCTGATCCTTTTGATTTTAATATTTCGCGTTATGAATCTTATTTTTCGGAACGACGTCCTTTTTTTACTGAAGGGCGCGAAGTTTTTCAGGCTTCCGGAAAAGAAAGGGGTTCGGGATTTTATAGTCCGCTTGAACTATTTTATTCGAGAAGAATTGGCAAAAAGCTGCCTAATGGCGACGAAGTTCCATTAATCGCTGGCGCAAAAGCATTTGGAAGATTAGGTGAATGGGAATATGGTGGCTTTACGGCAATTACAGGTGAGAAATCTTATAATTTATATGACAATAAAAATGTGGAAAACCAGGCATATTTTGGGAGTGTTCGTCTTAACAAACAAATTCTTGAAAATTCTTCAGTTGGTGTTTTATTTGTGGGGAAACACGACAAAGATCAAGATAACGCGGTTTTTGATTTAGACGGTGCGTTCCGGTCTACAGACTGGCAATTAGCATACCAATTGGCGGGATCTTATAAGAAAGAGAATACTAAAACAAATGGCGGATTTGCTTCAAGTTTTGGATTGAGAATTATAAAATCAGATTGGATGACTCTTGTTCGTTCAAGAATTATAAGTAATAATTTCGATGTAAATGAAATAGGTTTTGTGCCCTGGCAGGGATACGCAAGTTTCGTTGGAGTTACCGGTCCGCGATGGTATTTTGAAACTGGATCTGTTAATGAAGTTCTGATATATGGCGGAGCGACAACAGCATGGGAAAAAGACGACGATGGATGGGATTATAACGGAATACTCGGTTTTAGTGTTAGTTTTAGAAGTCAGTGGCAATTTGAAGTTAACCTTGACGGCGGTAAAGCTAAAGAGTTGGATAAGAATTTTGATTCCTATACAATAAATTTTAACACCTCGTTTCACACCAGTCCTAAATGGAATGCGAGCTTTTGGGGAGGTTATACTAAAACTTATAATTATGCTCGTGATTACCTGGCGTTTTTTTCCTGGCAAGGGGGCGAATTAAATTGGAAAGCTTTCGACTTCCTTAATTTAGGAACAAATTATGAACTATTTGTAGAAGGAAATCCCGAGGGAGACATAGAAGATATAACTTATAATGCACGACCTTATTTTTCGTTAACTCCCGTAAACGATCTGAATATTAAAATGTACGTGGATAATGTTTTTGTTAGATCTACCGATAAACTGGAACAAGTAAGAATTGGTTTCTTTTTCGCTTATAATTTTTCACCTAAATCATGGATCTATTTCGCGTTCAACGAAGTGCGTGACAGAAGTGAAGAATACAACCGCTTGGGTAATTTATTACCTGCCCGTCTGCATAGCGTTAATCAAGCTGCGGTTCTTAAAATAAAATATTTATATTACTTATAATTACCTCTAATCAAGATGACCTCTTTTAAATAGAGGTCATCATTAGATTTCAATAATTCATAAGAAAAGTAACACCGTTGTTTAGATTCTGCGCAACTTTATTATTACCACTGTTAAAAGAAGTATTTAGTTTAGAAGGATGGTATTAAACTATTTTTAAGTTTCTTTATTCCCCATCATTATAATCAATAAAATCTATTTTTATGGAAAGACTCTTATCTTATCGGAGGGAAGGGATCTTTTTCGATTAATATATCTCCAGCCGATAACTAAAAATTAAAATGTTTTACAGAAGTGTGAATTTTTAATAAACGCGGTGTGAGTTTTACAGCGATTTATTCAATAAGTCTTTTTATATAACTCAGCTTGGAATAACAAAATAAGAATTTAATCCCTCACCTCTTTATTTTGGGAACTGTAAAATAAAATGTACTTCCTTTGCCTTCAGTACTTTCAATACGAATTGCACCCCCTTGTTTCTCCACAAATTCTTTACAAAGAATCAGACCAAGACCGCTCCCTTTTTCATCATTGGTTCCCTTTGTGCTAATAGTATGGTTTGTAACGAACATAAGCTTTAATCTTTGTTCTGAAATGCCAACACCGTTATCCGAAACGGCCACCTCAACATAGTCCTCATATTCATATTCAGATAAATCAATCCTACCCCCATTCGGAGTAAATTTGACGGCATTAGCCAGAAGATTATGAAGGATTAACCGCAGCATTTGAGAGTCTGCTGCAACAAAAACATTCTCCTTTATTTTATTATTTATCGAAATATTTTTTTGTTTCGCCGTGCCTTCAATAATTTTAATTACTTCATCAGATTTTTCCAACAAATTAATTTCAGCAGGATTGAATTCTATCCGTCCCGACTGCATTCTGGACCACTCCAAAAGATTTTCGAGAAGTACAAACACATTTTTAGCGGCGTTATTTATTTCCATAGTAAAAAATTTAATTTCATCTTCGCTCAATTTTGAGTATTCCTCGTTGAGATATTCAGAAAATGAAATTAGAGGTTGAAAAGGAGTTCTAAGATCATGAGCAATAATTGAGAATAGTTTGTCTTTTGTAGCGTTAGTCTCTTTTAATTTTTTTTCCGATTCTTTCAGTTTCTCCTCAGCTCTTTTCTGTGGTGTATTATCGTGAGCTACATATAAAACCGATTCTTCGGATAGATAAGTGATTCTCGCCTGAAACCAGTAATCCTCACCATTCAGATTAAGGGGATAATCAAGAACGACCATTTCTTTAGTTTTTAAGCATTTTTCTATTCCATTCAAAAAATAATCAGCAACTTCTTTGCTGAAAATCTCATGCAGAGTTTTACCCAAAAGCTGTTTTGAGGGAAGAATTAATAATTCTTCATTTGTGGGCGCAATTTTTACATATTTTCCTTTACGGTCCAATTCAATAATAATTTCGCTCATCCCACCGAACAGAGCTTTTAATTCTTTCTCATGAGCTCTAATTTTAAGAATTGCTCTGGAGAGAAGCCAGATAAGAAGACTGATAATAAACGCGCTTATATAAAGAAGTATTGTAATAGTTTCAGTTTGACTGCCATAATTTACCCATCCGTTTAACGGCACTCCAGCCAATGTCCAGTTGCCAGTCGGCAATAAAACATCAACGGTAACCGGATTTTGATCAAAAATTTTTTCATCCCCGAAAAAACTTTCCCCGTTTATTCCTGTACCGTCGATCCCTTTAAGCGCATAGCTATAATTTTTATCTTCCGGTGTAAAATTAATTTCATTAAATAGTTTGTCCTTTAGAATTACAATATCAGTAACTCCCCAAAATTTGGATAAACCATTCCCCATTTTGTTAAAAATTGGAGTATAACTAATAAATGCTATTCCGCCTTCAATTAATTCAACCGGACCGGCTACAAAAGTGTTTTTTGTTTGTATAGTCTTCTCAACAATCTGTTTTCTCATTGGATGAGCGAGCAGGTTTAATCCGATAGCCGACTCGTGACCTTTAAGAGGATAAATAGCGTTGATGATACAGTCTTTTGAAATGGCCATGGAATTAATTACAGAGTCTTTATTAATCAGTTCATCGGCGAGTTTATAAAAACTATCATTAGATATGTTGGGATTTATTGAAATATAGGCAGCGATTCCTTTTGTGTAATAAATTCTTGAGTATAAGGATTTTTCGATCTGTGATTTTTTCAGAATAAGAGTTTCAAGAAGAACTCCCCTTACATCTTGCTCTTTTTTTTCCTGATTAAATTCAGTGTATTGAAGTATTATAATAACAAATACGATAAGCGACAGAAGAGCAATTGCAATCGGTTGATATTTTACATTCTTAAATATTCGCATTAACTCCCCTCACAAATCGAAATGTTTCCGTTATCGGCTTATTATATTTATTCGCACATATAGAAAAAGACAGAACAAATTTTGTTTATTTCCATATTTTAATTTATAATTAAATCAATTCATTTGCTTAATACCTAGTCATTTAATTTCAATAAACTCTGGTGCTTTCCGAAAGTTTAAGGAAAATAATTATTTTATTTCGGTCTGCATAATTTGTGTTGATTTTATGTTTAGTATAGATAAGATTTATATAACAAAATTAACTTCTCTACTGTAAATAATGAATTATATCTATGGGTGAATTTAGATTAGTTGAACATACGGCCGATATATCTGTTGAAGTAAATGCGCATACTTTACAGGATTTATTTATAACTTCGGCTGAAGCCTATTATAATGTTGTAGGGACTTTCAACGACGATCTTCATCTAGATGAAGAATTGGAAGTTAATTTAACTTCAACAAATATTGAATATCTGCTGATAGAATTTTTGGGCGAGATTAACTATCAACTGAACGTAAAACATAATTTTTGCGGTAAAATATTTTCATTGAATTTAGGCGAAAATAATAACGGAGTTTTTCTGGATTGCAGATTAGGAAGCAGGAAAATAGAGGCGGAATCCGATATATTAAAAGAAGAAATTAAAGCAGTAACCTATCATAATATTAATATCGGGAAAACCGACAATGGATTAAAAGTGACTATAGTTTTTGATATTTAATTAGAAGGAATCGATGATGAAAATAAAAGGGATAGAATTAGAGAAAGTGCACGATTATTTATGGGAAATCCCTAAACACGGGGGTATGAATGTGCCGGGAAGAATTTACACTTCTAAAAAAATGATTGAAGAAACATTACAAAACGACGAGGCGATAAAACAGGTAATAAATGTGGCACATTTGCCCGGAATTCAAAAATATAGTCTCGCTATGCCCGATATACATTGGGGCTATGGTTTTCCTATAGGCGGAGTCGCTGCAACGGATATAAACGAAGGGGTTATTTCCCCCGGAGGCGTTGGTTACGATATTAACTGCGGAGTGAGGATTGCAAGCACTTCTCTAAAATTCGAAGAAATAAAGAATAGAATTCCCAAAATTTTAGAGACATTATTCAAAAAAGTGCCCACGGGTGTTGGCTCTAGCGGGGCAATTCATAAACTTACAACTAAGGAGTTGAAAAACATACTTGTTAAAGGCTCGCACTGGGCTGTTGAAAATGGTTTGGGAACTGAGGGGGATATTGAGCAAACTGAAGAATCTGGACAAATGAAAGACGCCGATACCTCAACACTAAGCGGACGCGCTTTAGAACGGGGAATGGATCAGGCGGGAACATTAGGCTCTGGAAATCATTTTCTCGAACTCGATGTCGTGGAAGAGATTTACGATAATACATCTGCTGAAGCGATGGGACTTTTCAATGGTCAGGTTCTTGTAATGATACATACTGGTTCACGAGGTTTAGGCTATCAGGTTTGTGACGATTATCTGAAAATATTGCACAATACCGAAAAAAAGTTCGGTTTCAATTTGCCCGATAAACAATTGACATGCGCGCCAATCAATTCCGAGGAAGGTCAGAATTACCTTTCGGCGATGAAATGTGCGGCAAACTTTGCCTGGAATAACCGCCAGGTTATTATGTTTATTTCCAAAAAAGCTTTGATGGAGAGCTTGAATATTTCAGAAACTGAACTGAACTTTAAACTAATTTATGACGTGTGCCATAACATAGCAAAAATAGAAGAACATAATATCGATGGAAAAATTAAGAAGGTTTGTGTTCACCGTAAGGGAGCCACGCGTGCTTTTCCTCCAAAAAACAATAATATACCGGATAAGTATAAAAAAATCGGTCAGCCCGTATTAATCCCCGGTGATATGGGACGGTATTCTTATATTGCGGTAGGCTCAGACAAAGCGATGGAAGAAACATTCGGCAGCTCTTGTCACGGTGCAGGACGATTACAGAGCAGACATCAGGCATTAAAAACCGGAAAAGGTAGAAATTTAATAGACGAGTTAAAAAAACGGGGCGTACTGATTATGGCGAAAGGAAACAAAACAATTGCCGAAGAAATGCCTTTTGCTTATAAAGATGTTTCGGATGTTGTAAATGTAATGCACAATTCCGGCATAAGCCTTAAAGTTGCAAAACTGAAACCGTTTGCTGTGATTAAAGGATAAGATTTATTTATCGCTTGTAACAGCTAGACTTACTTCCTCAATTTTTTTATTTAGAGAATTTTTTTGATCGATTGTTAATTGTTGAGATTTAATATCGGAATATTCGCTAAGAGCTTCATTTTTCAGCCCTAATCGGAGCAATAAATCGGCGAAATATATTCTTTCGTTAACGCGGCTTTTAGTAGATGGATATTTCCTGTAAGTTTCTTTCGCTACAAGTACAGCCGATTCCTTATATCCACTTTCCGCAAGCTGCCTGGCGCCGTTCAATTTTTTTAAGCCGAAATTTAAATCATTAACTTTATTATTTTTTTCAAGTCCAATCTTCTTTCCGTAGACTGCAGTATTTTTCGCGGTTGCGGAATTGTTTTTGGGAATGCTGCGCACTTCTTCCGCGGTAAGCGCAAGGAGTAAATCGTTTATGGATATTGCTTTTATAAAATTTAATCCAAGTGCGGAATTAGCTTTCAGTAAAAACCTGCCGCCGTTACGCGAAAGTTGAATAAAGGAATTTTCATCCGTTACAAGCAAATCCGTTCCGTTCAGAATTTGCCCGGATTTAACCTCTTGATAGTTTTCGTCGGTACCCCGAAGAATAGAAACTTTCCCGGTAACTTTTTCAACAATAAACTCTTGTGTTTGTGCTGATGAGGGCATGTATAAGAAAATTAAAATGATTGCTGTTACTATTAAATTTATCTTTTTCATATAATTCTCCTAATAATTGTCTATAACTTGAACATTACCTTTGGCCAAGCCCAAATTTTCTACGGCTTCTTTGTAAAATTTATCGGCACCCACGTTCCAGGCAGTTTCTAAATCAGCCAGTGAGGTCATTTCAATAGGAATCCAGAGTTCATCCTTATCCCGTGAATTTTTTCTAACATAATATTTTTTATCATTATTAGTTATCAAAGATGCCGCATCAGGGGATAAACCGGTATTAATAAGAAGGTTTACATGACTTATTCCATCCTCGGATTTATAATCAACAAATGCTGTTTGAATCCCGACGCTTTCTAGTATGGAACTGAAAGCCACACTTAAATCGTCACAGTCTCCCCCTTTTCGATCGATAGTCTCCTGTGGAAATTGCACAAACTCAACACTGGAGCGCGGATCGGATACGTAAATCATATGCTGCACAAACGTGTTGAAAAGTATTTTAATTTTCGAAAAAACGGCAAGCTCTTCGGCTATATTATCTAATTCAGCTTTATATTCCTTTAAAATATTTTTTGCAAATTTCGTTGAATAGGAATAATCGTATTTGGAAAAATATCTCAAGTTGCTAACTTTTCCATCCCAACTGTTCATGTCATTTATTAGAATCGGTTTACTTATTTGATCATCGTAATCGGAATTAACCGTAATTAAATAAAAATTAGCCTGTGAGATTGTACGTTTGTTATTCGGTTTAAGTTGATCGCTGATAATTGTATAAAAAGGAACATCTACAGTATCCCCGGCGGCAATATTTATAATCGGCGAAAAGATCTGTTCAGTATTTATTCCTTCAATAAAACTAGCTGGTTTAACATTTACCGTTTGATCACTAATGTTAATAACCTTTGCGGTTGCAAAAGCAGTTGTTGTGTAAAGCTCGTCTAAAGTAGGGTATATTTCGCTGAGAATTTTTACATCCTTAAACTCTACAAGTTTTTCGGGGGTAAAACTCAAAGCGATATTAATATTGAGAAGCAATTTATCCTTACTGTATTTGTTGTTCAATATATTATGAATACCTGTTTTTATCAGATTTGAAATCGGTTCAACTATATTTCTGTCAGAAAAATATTTTACACCAACAATGGAGACATTAAATAATTGGGAGGAATAACTTATAGAAGGCGAGATACCGCTAATAAAGGGGTTCTGATATACATCGCGGTAAGCCGAAACACCAGCTATAATTTTTCCTCCCCTTAAATTTATTCCGTAATTTAATCCGGCACTTGCCGAATTATTGCTTTCGTAGTTTAAATAGATGTTCATATTATACCGGGGCATAAAATTTACCCCGGCGGATAAATGTTTTTGTTTTCTCAGTTCCAATCCTTCATTGTCATTAAAATTTCCGTTTTCATTAAGACAAAAAAGATTAATGGTGTTTAAGTTAAATGATAATGTCTCCAGAGGGCTGTAATTAATCCCTAGATCTCCACGCCAAAAATTTATTTTTTCACTTATAGCAATAGTTTTAGGTTCGGCGAAAATATTTTCACCGTAAACAAATTCGAGATCATCTTTTCGCAAAATTTGTTTGAAATAACGTAAACTTAATCCGGCCGAAAATTTATTGGTTATTTGTAATGAATATCCGAGACCGATTTTTTCCTGATATGAAATAAAAGTACTTAGGATTTCTGTGATTGTAGAATCACCCGAAGAGATTGTCTTTTGAGTATTGGCCGAAAACTCCTGTTTAATACCAGGTGTAAACCTGAAGTATAAATAATGATCCGATATTCTTTTGGATAAAGAGACTAAAAAGATATCATTTGCCAACTGAGATCCGGATGCAAAAATCCCTCCGTAAATGAATGATAATTCCCAACTTTTGGCGTCGCTTAAATTCCCCGGATTACTTTCTAAACTGTTAAGTCTGAATGTTTGTCTCCCGCTTGTGCGTAGATTGCCATATAAGTCGAAAGACTGCTGAGCATATAAATTTGTTTGGGTAAACATGACAAACAATAATATTGTTTTTATTATTCTAAGGTACATTAAACCTGATATTATGAATGCTTTTACTTTGTATTAGGTTGTCACTTAATTCGGTATTTTCAATTAAAAGTGTTTTCTGTCTTTCTAATATTATTGCCAAAGACGCTAACCTATGGAACGGGATATTTTTAAGTAATTCTTTTGGAAAAATAAACTTGCCGTTATCTTTAACTGTAACTCTAATTAATGGAGTTATATCATTAATATTTTTCTGGGCTCCAAGTATAAGAGTAATCATATTATCATTTTCGGAATTCCACTCAACAGCAATTGATATATTATTTTCTTTTACTGTACCTGAAATTTTCACATTACCTGTAATTTCCGACGGTGTAGGAATATTAAATGTAATTGGAAGTTTTGTTATTGGATCCAGTTTAAAATTTATGGAAGAATTATATGGAAACTGTAATTGATGCATATGCCCCTGTCCCATTCCATTTTTTAGCTCGTAATACTGACCCAATAAAGTATCTCTCATTTGTCCCATACTCATAAAACTTATATTTCTGCTTACGATACGTGCTTCAAGATTTCCGAAACTTACCTTTCCCATTATTTTAAGCTTATAGCCCAAAAATTTTCCTTCTGAATTGGTAACAGGTTGGTTATTATCAGAGAATAATGCCGCCGCATAAAACTGCTGGCTTGTTAGTCTTCCGTATGTTGTTTTAATGCCATTAATTAAAATTACAGTTGAATATTTTTGTGTTTGATCCACTATTCCCGTTGAATCGTAAGTGCTTGAAGTAACATATACATTCGGTTCTGGAATAAGCTCAATATTATAGTCATTTGAGTCATCATAAAGCAATTGAACTGGGGCGGGATCATTGCAAGCCCATATCAACATCAGCATCAATAAGGGACAGATTTTTATAATAAACTCTTTCATTTTTCTACAAATTATTTAATAATAATATACTTTATAAGATTATAAAAAACATCAAAAGGGAATCCACGTTCGTAAGATCCCCTTTAGAAGTGATCACCTTACAATATAAGGAATCCCCCATGAATGTTCTTCAACTTCTGTGGCATCATCATTTATTACCTGAAATGGAATGACATTAACAATCGCGTGTTTATAACCTGAAATATTGTTCATTATAAATGTCTGCTGATAAGTTCGTTTATAATATTGCCCGTCTAAAACTTCGTTAACCAATTCGAACTGTCTTTTAACTCTATGATGAACACCCCCTTTCATCGCGCCATGAGTTAAAGTTACCAAATCCTCGTCGGCGTAGGTGCTAAGTATTTGTAATGTAACTGTAACTTCCTCGCCCTTGTTTAAAACTGGAATTTGTCTTCTAAATCCCGGGAATCTTTCTAAATAATAATCATTTGGATTATCAATCTGAATTGTCTCGCCATTGGGCATGTCAATTTTCATACTGGTAATAGAAATATTACTGGACCCTGTACTGCCTTCGGGGAGAGAGATTGCCGCAATTTTCCAGTTCCGTTCTGGATTTTTTGTGTTTCTATATTTTACAAATTTTAAGTTTTGGATTACAACCGCTGTAAATTTTTTCTGAACAACAGTGTCTATTAAAGATGAATCAGGACGAACTCCTTCCGCAATTTCAAATTGGTCGAAGGATGCCGCAATTAGAAGCACTCCTTCGAATGTTCTTGTTAGAACACCTACAGCGGTATCTCCTTCAAAAATTACATCCAGATTTTTTTCGATCAGTTTCATTCTTTGTCCGACTCTTAAAGGATATATCGTTTTTGAGAGTGAATTGCCAAAAAGATCCATTGCTTGATCTTCATTATAATTTGGCTCAAAAGACTGAAAAGATTCATCGTTTTCCACAAGTTTTTGAAGGACTTGAGAGTCGGAAGTTATTTGTTCTTCGGGCTGTACTAGTGAGTCAGAATTTTTACAGGCTGAGAATGAAAACATAATTAAGAATAGGATAAATGCCGCAAGATTGGCAGTTTTTAAATATTTCATAAGAACCTCCGTGTGATTAAACAAAATTTTTCGACCCCTTTTATTCTAGGAGGTCCAATTTCATGCCAACGAAGACTATTCTCTTAATTTGTTGTTTTTTAAACAGTTATAATAAATAAAACCCTACTGGATATGCCTGGAAAAATCATTTAAATGCCTGATTTACTTTTTCCCAGTATTCTACTCTAGAAAGTGATTAATAATTTGGTCGAGATAACCATGGTATTTAATTGGCAGATTTTTGTATTTGGAAACAAATTTCTGTTTTATTCTTTCAAAATCCACATCTCCTAACTTTATAAGATCGGACTCAATGTTAATTAAATATCTACTGCATTTGGCTTTTAATTTGGTTATAATTTTTTCATCGTTTGATCCGGCCAGAACTGCAACGGTTTTTTCGAGATCAAATTGATTAAAAATATAATTTTTGAAAAATATTCCACGCAAATTCTCTGAAACAATTGTTCTGCTTAAGTTTCCGAATTCCTTTGCTGTTTCATTAATTGAAGAATGAGAAAAATTCTTTTCCCGTAATGATTCAAGAATCAGGTCCTCCAAATCGGATTTATCGGGTCTGCCTAGCTCTTCCGGCAAATCAGCAATTTTAATAATATTTCGTTTTTCCGATTTCGCAAATATTGAGGCACGTTTAATTACAGATTCCAGTTCTCTAACATTTCCCTTCCAATCGTACTTTATTAATTGATCCATTACGGCATTGGAGATTTTTAAATTAAAATCTTCGGACGCTGCGAAGTGTTTTGCGAGAACGGGTATATCTTCTTTTCTATCGCGCAGAGGAGGCAAAACTATGTTTATAACGTTTAGGCGATAAAACAAATCTTCACGGAATTTTTTATTTGAGACCAATTCGTTAAGAATTTTATTTGTTGCCGCAATTACTCTAACATCCACAAATTTAGTTTCGGTGGAGCCTACTTTTTGAATTTCACCTGATTGTAATACACGCAGCAATTTCACCTGAAAGTTTTCATCAGTCTCGCCAATTTCATCAAGAAATATTGTCCCCATGTCGGCTGCTTCGAACACTCCTTTTTTATCCGAAATTGCACCTGTAAAAGCGCCTTTTGTGTGTCCGAACAATTCGCTTTCGAGTAATGAGGATGTAAGCGCTGCGCAATTTACAGCGATAAAATTTTCATTTTTCCTGGCGCTTAATTCGTGTATGGCTTTGGCAACTAGTTCTTTACCGCTGCCGCTTTCCCCTAATATCAAAACAGTGGCATTTTGAGGTGCAACTTTTTCAATAGTCTTTATTATGCTATCTATTTTACCGCTCGCGTAAACTAGTCCCAAAAACTGCTTTGAAGTTTCACTGCTATACTCAATCTCTTCATCTTTCTTGGATCGCTCAATCTTTTCAATTTCATCTTTAAGTTTCGATATTTTGCTCAAAAGTGATTCGTCGTTTTTTTTAACGTTAAGTTCTACTTCCAGGGCTGTTAAAATTTGTTCCTTTTGTTTTAAAGCACGGCTTAATATTTCCTGTTCGTCCAAAGTTGCATTTAAAAGTATTTCTTTTTCGAAAACCGAAATTATAAAATCACCAACAAACAAAACAATCAGCGGATAAAAAAGGAAAGCGTAGTTCAATTTTAAAATGAAGGCCAACTGAATTATAAAGAGGGCAAAAATCGCAAGAATAATAGAAATCGCATAATACCTTAGATATTTAGGGGCATTAATCGCCGCAATCAACATAAATACGAATCCGAGAAATACAAAAGCCGATAAAGAATAATATCTTGAATCGTACATAGTATCGTTAAGCATATTTTCAATAGCAAAAGCGTGAAGCGCAACACCTGGCAAATGATTATCAAAATAACTTTCTGTACCGCGAGCAAGTGTGGGGTCACTGACACCAATAAGAATAATTTTATCTTTTAGTTTTTTTAAGGAATTATCATTTTTTTCTGCAAGTAAAAAGAAATCTACAAATCCATACTTGTTAAAAGTTTGCCAAGAATGCCGTGGATTAACTCGAATAGAATTGATTTTTTGAATTTGACCGTATTTCTCAGCAATTTTTACCGATAAAGATTTTTCCCGGTGACTGTTTTGAGAAATTGTATTTGGAATTATAATTCCGTTATCTTCGATATAATTTATATGTCCGGTTAAAATTGTAGTATCTTTTAATTTTATTGAGGGATTTTCAATAGAATTAGAATAAAATTTTTCGTACTCAACGTTTATATTATTCGCTACCGAAGAAAGAATAACGTTGCCTGCTTTTTTTATTTCCGTTAATAAAACCTCATCATAGTAGGATTTCGAGGATGCTTTATCTGAAAGAAAAATTTCAAATCCAATAACTTTTGGACTGTAGCGGGAAAGATAATTTATAACAAGCGCATAGTAACTTCGTTTTATAGGCCATCCGCCAAGCTGTTGTATATCTGAATCATCGATCGTAATGAGAACTATATTTGAATCCGCATCAAATTGCCCGGTAATTTTATGAAACCCGGTTTCGATCAATTTATCAGTGCCCGAACGAATTCCTGGGAAAAGAATTAAAATTATTATTACTATTAAAACAAGAATAGTTCTGAATAATATTCTATTACGGAGTATGTTTTGGATGTTAATCATATAGAATTTATTTTGGCATATAGTATTTGAAGCTAATTGTTCATTACGATATATTCAACTAGCCTAATTTTTTAAGCGTGATCGAATTTACGATCAGGCAAATAATCGTAATGATTGGGATATAATTTACGAAAAAATATTCCCCTATGGCATCTAATTAAACCGGAGAAAATTATGCAAAAAGTTATCAATAGTATGGTTGTTCACACACAAGGGAATAAAAATAATCAACCCATTGTATTTGTACATGGATTTCCTTTCGATAATTCTATGTGGCATAATCAGATAAATTTTCTAAAAGATAATTTTTATTGTGTCAGTTACGATATCCGCGGTTTAGGCGAAAGTTATGTGGGAGACGGTCAATATACAATGGAAGCTTTTGTTGACGATTTATTTTCGATTATAACAGAGCTTAACTTGAACAAACCTGTATTGTGTGGTCTTTCAATGGGCGGCTATATTGCACTGCGCGCTACGGAAAAATATGAGCAAAAATTATCAGGTTTAATTTTATTGGATACCAAAGCTGATAGCGACGACGATGACGGGAAACTTGTAAGAGCTAATAAAATTAATCAGATAAATGTTGAAGGGCTCGATAGTTTTGTAGACTCATTTGTTCCAGGTTTATTTTGTGACGAAACTAAAACTGAAAATGTAAAATTATATGAGTCAACAATTGCGAAATGTAAACAGAACAATCCTATTGGTGTTAAGGGTGCTTTAATCGCTATGTTATCTAGAACAAGCACTATAAATTATTTGTCCAGAATAAAACTGCCCGTTCTTGTTATTACAGGCGCGTTCGATAAACTAACCCCTCCTGTGCAAATGAGAGAATTGGCGGATAAAATTAAAAATTCGGAATTTGCAATAGCTCCCCGTGCCGGGCATTTAATCCCGCTGGAAAATCCCGGTTTTGTAAATGATATGATAAAAGGATTTCTAGAAAATATTTAATCGACATTAGAATAATAGTATATTAAAAAACTAAGCGGGAGGGCAAATCTTCCCGCTTAATTGTTATTACTTACAAAGCTCGGCAGGGAATAAAAATTTATAGTTATAGGATGTTTTTTGGATTATGTAGGATTCTTTATAAAAATTGTTATCGTACCATATTCCGAATGTATATAGATTACCTTCTTTCAAATTTGCAAAACTAATTTTGCCGTTTTCCATTAATCCCGAGTATTTCCATCTGCACCCATCGTTAATCCATATTGGAACATTTGGTCTAATCAATATCGTTGTATCTTGAGAACAGTATCCTGATACGGTTATTTGAATGTTTTTTTCGTTTCCTCCAAAATTTGTTTCATTCGTTGGAATAATAATTTCATTTAATCCACATATATTTAATAGCTGAATAGTCCCGGTTATCCTAAATGGGCATCCTTCCCAAACCTCAATTGTGATTGGTTCTTCGCATGGAACCAGAGCATTATTCATAAAAGAACGATACTCATTAATATATCCACTACTATAAAAGTATTGACTACTATTTATCATTTTGAACATTAATAAATAAGGCGATATGTTTTGATTTATATTTGCTCTCAATAAAAATGTACCCTGGTTCTTTTCTAATTCCAGAATAATTCTATCACGTTCTCGGACAGTGTTTCTTATTTTTCTAATGTTTTGGGGTGTTTGAGTAGTAAACCAGTCAATATTCCAGTTACTAATATGATTTGAACTGAAATTAAGGGGATAATTTCCTATGGCATTAGGACTGGCAATAATTAGTTTTTTTTCAAAATTCCAGATTCCTTTGGTTTCATCATAACTCCAAATGGGAACTATGTCGCCAGCAATAATATTATTTTTTGTATCAGGGTTATAAGTGCCATTAGGAATTTGCATATTAAGTGTTATGGAAGAATCAAAGTTCTTTGCTGATCTACCACTTTCATCAATAATATTAAAATTCACAAAACCGCCAGTATAAAATATTCCATTGCTTATAATATCCTTACCCTCATTTACTTTAACAATAAAATTTCCTGTTGGAAAACATTTAGTTGATTCATCAGACCTATTACTAAAATAAGTTATAGATGCAGTTAAATTACCATTGAGTACTTCACCATAGGCATCTTTTATAGTCGTTCCGACCGGCACGTACATTGATGCAGTAACACGGGAAATAAATTCCGGATCAGTTGCAATTTCAACAGGTGAAGTAACCTTACCTGAATTATCAGTACGACCAATATTTATAGTTTTCGAAGAAACGCCCTGAGGGAGGTTATTTAGATTGACTATATAAATTAAAACGGAAATCCCGCCCTCTGAGGAGATTGTTAATGGATAGCTAACAGGTAAATATCCATCAGACTTAGCTAATAAAATAAGTTCTATAGGATTTTCAGTTGTTGGCGTAATTGAATTATCCAGGGCAAAACAGAGTATACCATAATTTGTTTTGAATTTATTTTGTGATTTGCCGCTGATATCTACAACATAATTTTTACCCGGACCTTCAATAGATAATTCTGTCAATTGGTTCGTGTAAATACCAATTTGTTCTTGAGTTTTTGCATCAACAATATCCACAGCTATTGTAGTTTTAATAGATGCAGCATTAAAAATTACTTTCACATTATCAACAGGACTTGTCATCTCGCAGCTTAAAACAAAATAGATTGAAATAGCTGAGGAAAGAAAAAACAAACTAATTATTAAGCATTTTTTCATTGTTATGCCTGTGTTAAAAATTATAAATTATGCCAAATGAAATAATTGGATAGAATTTAAACCATTTAGTGTTATGTTCAACCAATGACTCCTGTTCTGCCGATGGCGCTAGTAAACCTTTCGCTGATAAATTAACTTTCGGTGTGCCTTGGTAAATTACACCGACATCCATTGTAAAATCAAATCCCTCAGAAATTGATCGGTTGCCTAATCCAAATCCAAGATAAGGAGTTAACAAATTTACTTTTACCTTTGTAGAAATTTCACCTAACATTTCTGGCGTGTATATTATTCCCCCCAGTATGTGAGAACCGTTAGGCCTCAGTATTAAATCTCCTTCATTAAGATTAAAGAATAAACCACTTGTTATTCTGAAGTTTGATTTGAAGAGATACCAATCCATTAAGGTAAAGAGAGTAAGCAACTTTAGATTACCATTATATAGATAGTCTTCTGTTCCACCACCTCCATCAATATTAATTAAAAAATATGTCATCCCGATTCTTGCGTTAATTTGTTCACCAAATGACCGGAGACCTTCAAGGCTAATTCCAAGAGTGCTTACTTTTACGGACACAGAATAATTTTGAGAATAGATAGGTACTGCCATAAATAATATTAATAATAGACAAGGCAATATTTTTTTTTTCATTAATTACCTCATTTTAGTTATGAAAGTATTTTCATTATTAGAGTACTAATCCAATAAAAAAATAGAAAAGAATGTGTAAGTAATTCAAACTAGCGAGGAGTCACAGAATGCTTAAGAAGAGAATAGAATAGAAATCAAAAATATTATTTCTTAATAATAATATAAGATATTATTGGAATTAATACTGTGATACTGCACATATTTAAAAATTAATTATGAGTAATTTATCAATCGATTAAAATCATATTTCAAATAGTAATAATTCACTTGCAGCGTTAATAGGATATTGCTGAACTCTGAAATAATTTCCCGAGCTAATGAATTTGCAATAATATCTTAGTAGTTGTGATAACTCCTATTGTTTGAGAAGAATTAATATTATTCAATTTTCTAATTTCCCACTGCTTGATCTATCAGAAAAGATAGGGGCAATTTTTATAGTAGGTTTATTAATATAGAATCTTAGGTGTCTTATACTAGCGATAGAGGACCTTGAAAAGATTTTAATTTTTAGATTGAGCCAACTTTTAACTCTTTCGGAAAATCCCGGTTTTGTAAATGATATGATAAAAGGATTTCTAAAGAGAACACTTTCAGTTTAATTTTAAATATTTGTTTATGGTATTCGTTTTATAACCTTATAAAGGTTAGTTAGTTAATTAAATTAATTCTGAGCAGTCTGGAGATATTTCCGAAACCTTTAACTGAGATATTGGTAAAGTTTTTTTACCTTTGTAATAGTTTTAAGAATTCTCTTAACGCCTAAAAAGCTATTCGGTATTTCTGCCACTGTATTCTTTTTAAATTTCACATATTTTAATTGAACTTAAACCTGAAGCTGTTGACGATTATAATTTAATTCATGAATGCTATGGCTTTGAAATTGTCGTAAAGTTAAAACTAAGCCCAGATATTAATCCAATTCAAAATAATTAATGGTATCAAAATTATTAACGAACTTGTGTTTTTTCATTAGATTTGCTGGTGAGAATAATAAAATTCTGTAGTTTAATAAACCAAATATTTTTATCTGTAAACATATTCTGAATTCCATAATTCGAAATTAAAAAGCAGTTAAATAGAATGATATACATTTCAAAAAACATAATTTTATCGGATAATGAAATTGAAGTGACGGCAGTGCGATCTCAGGGCGCAGGCGGACAAAATGTTAATAAAGTGGCCACAGCAATTCATTTGCGGTTCGATATTATCTCTTCATCGCTTCCACAAATCAGTAAAGAAAAACTGTTGAAACTCAAGGATTATCGTATCTCAAAAGCCGGCATAATAATTATTAAAGCCCAACGATACCGAACACAAGAGAAAAACAGGGAAGACGCATTCAAAAGATTGGCTGATTTAATTAGTAACGCATTAAGACCTGTAAAAAAAAGGAAGGCTACAAAACCAACAGGACAATCTGTTAGTAAAAGGCTTGAAAGTAAAAATAAAAAAAGTAAAGTCAAATTATCCCGCGGCAAATTCAATTATATTGAGGATGAGTAAATACTTAAAAAAATAATTTTGATTTATTTTCTTAGGTGATTAATCTCAGCATCAACAGGCGTTAAAAACATTTTTAACATTATTTGACTCCCGTTTTGGATGAGTCAAAAAAAAGTACTAAAATAGTTTGTTTTCAACAACTAATTTTAATCAATTATTGCTTGAGAGTTCCATGTCAACGCTAAATTTCCATTTGGCGGAATAATACAAAAGTGAAATTTTACAGGACTGTTAATTATGAATGATAATATTTCGATTAAACAAAAGCTATACGCAAAATGCATGGAATATGTAGATGAAAAAATTTCCGCTTTAACTTACGCCATTGAAGAAGCCCGGGAATCCGCAATTCAGGAATCTAAAAGCAGTATGGGTGATAAATACGAAACCGGTGTTGCATTAATGCATTTGGAAATAGAAAAGTACTCAACTCAATTATCCGAATCGATGAAATTAAAAGAAATTCTCTCCGGTATAAACATAATAAAATTATGTGCATTGGTTGAACCGGGATCTATTGTATACACAAATCTCGGGAATTATTTTATAGCTATAAATACGGGCGAGATTATTCTGGAAAATGAAAAATTTCTAACCATATCATTAGCGTCTCCAATTGGGAAAGCTCTTTACAAAATGAAAGCTGGCGACAAATGCATTTTCAGGGATAAAACCATTGAGATTCATAAAATTCAGTAATGTTTCATTTTCAGAATTTATATAAAAAGCACAAATCCTCAATATTTTTTAGCTCAGCACCTGGAATTTCTTAACAATTTGTAAATCTATTATTTAATAAAAAAAATCTATTTTTAAGAGTAATAAAAGATATAGATATAACAAATTGAGCAAAGATATTAAAAATAGAAAATCAAATGACTAATAGATTTAAAGTTTGGGTGGTTACCGCAGATATGGGCTATGGGCATCAAAGAGCTGTTCACCCTCTTAAATATATAGCCGAAGAGAAAATTATAACTGTAGGTTCCGATAAATCGGCATCAAAAGGTGAGGAAAAACTTTGGAAACGATTTTTACATGTTTATGAATTTATGTCGAGGGCAAAGGGATTTCCCGTTATCGGTGATTATATTTTCGGTATGCTCGATGCACTTTTACACATTCCTTCAATGTACCCGGTCAGAGATCTTTCGAGACCTTCGTTCCAGGTAAAATTACTTAAATCAAATATTAATAAAGGACTGTGCCTGGGAATGCTCAATAAAACAGCCACTAAAAATATTCCTATTGTAACTTCTTTCTTTGCATCTGCTATAGCAGCTGATATTAAAGGTGATAACGAGGTTTATTGTATTATTTGTGATGCTGATATTAACAGAGTTTGGGTGCCTGAATCAGCTGAACAAAGCCGGATTAAATACTTTGCCCCCTGCGCTAAAGCAGCCAGAAGATTAAAAGCATACGGAGTGCCGTCCGAAAGAATTTTTATAACCGGTTTTCCTTTACCTTTCGAGTTGCTTGGTGACAATAAACTGTCGGTATTAAAATCTAATCTTGGAAAAAGATTGTATAAACTTGACCCAAGTAAAAAATTTTTGAACAGACATGAAAAAAATGTTGCTCATTTTTTGGGCGAAGGAACTTATACAAAACCGGAAACCGAAAAACTAAAAATAACTTATACAGTTGGAGGTGCCGGAGCTCAAATGGAAATTGGCGGTCGGATTGCATCCAGTTTAAAAGGAAAAATTTTATCCAACCAGGTAAAACTAGTTCTTGTTGCCGGTATAAGAAGTGACGTAAAAGATTATTACTTAAAAATAAAAAACGATATTACACAGGATGATGATCAAATAGAGATCATTTATTCCGAATCACTTGACGATTATTTTAACAAGTTTAACAAAAATTTGCATGATACGGATGTATTGTGGACGAAACCAAGTGAATTATCTTTTTTTAGTGCACTTGGGATTCCTATTATTATCACATCCCCCATTGGATCTCAGGAAAAATTTAATGCAAAATGGTTATACGAAATTCAGGCAGCAATGAAACAAGAAAATCCCGATTACACAGATCAATGGCTGTTCGAATTACTAAAAGGCGGTAGATTGGCCGCGGCCGCCTGGTCAGGGTTTTTGAACGCGAGAAAAATGGGATCTTATAAAATTATTGAAGTTCTTGAGAATGGCAAATTAGATCAAAACAACTCCGCGGTAATGAGATAAAGCAAATGGAAAAAAATAAATATAAAAGTCTATTCTTCTATCTGAATACGGGCGGAGGACACCTTGCTCCAGCCAAATCTGTAGCTCAGTATCTTAGGAAGTATAATGATACCGAAATAATTTTGTTGGACGGATTCGATAATCGCCGTAGTCTGCATAAATATGTTGTGGAAGACGGCTACAGAATTCTTCAAAACAGATCGAAATGGATATACGAGCTAACTTATGCTATTCATAAATTCAAACCTATTGCTGAATTGAGCGCTTTCCTGATTTCAATATCGATTAAAAATAGAATCAAAAAAATTTTACTGAACGAAAAACCCGATCAAATTGTAATATTCCATTTCTTGCTGATTAAACCAATTTACAAATTGGTAAAAAAGCTGAAAATTAATCCGAGAATTTTAACAGTAGTTACAGATCCTTATATTGCTCACCCGCTATGGTTTTTACGAAAGAATCAGAATTTTATTGTTTTCAGTGATAAGTTAAAAGATTCCTGTATTAAAAGCGGGATTGAATCCAACAGAATAAACGTATTTCCATTTTTAGTAAACGAGAAGTTTTCTCACAAAGCGACACCGGAAGAAATTATTAATTTTAAACGTCAGCTGGGTTATGAAAAAGACAAAGTATTGCTAATTCTTGGCGGCGGTGACGGAATACCACATGGATATACAATCCTGGAAAACCTTTTAAAACTTAAAGGTGAATTTGATATAGCTTTCGTTTGCGGGAAAAACAAACAACTCTATAATGATGCGTTGGAATTAAAAAACAGATTTAATTATAATTCATTAAAAGTATACTCGTATGTCGATTTCATTTACGAATTGATTAGTATATCGGATGTTATCATTACCAAATGCGGTGCCTCAACATTAATGGAAATCTTGATATCCGGCAAAATTCCGATAGTAAACAGTTATATATGGGAGCAGGAAAAAGGAAATGTCGACTTTATGGTTGAAAATAATTTGGGAATTTATGAGAAAAGGGTTTCTAAATTACCCTCTTTAGTAAACAAATTATTAAACGATCCATACCTTCTTACAAAATATGGAACCAATAACAAAAATATAAATTTGGTCAATGGAACTGTCGAGGTCTCGGAATTTGTCTACAATAATATGAAGGAGCCAATTCAATAAAACGACACAACATAATCTATAAATTTGCCCTCTTCGTAATTAAATTTTGCACTAAAAAATTTATCTTCAAATAACCACGGAATAAATATCTGATCTCCTTCCCATAGATTCAATTCCTTTAAATTTTCGTTTGCTATCCATTCTAGTCTACCTTCCGGAGAATTGATCAGTTCGCCTTCAAATTCCCTGAAAACAAAAAGAAAAACATACCAGTCATCTTTGCCATCAAATAAGGGAAAAGTAACAAAACCTTTCATAACCGGATTTTTAACTCTCAGTCCGGATTCTTCATAAACCTCTCTGATAGCGCATTCTTCTGGTGTTTCACCAGGTTCAAACTTTCCCCCAAGCCCGTTCCATTTGCCTTCGTGATAATCATTTTCTTTTTTATTTCGGTAAAGCATCAAAGTTTTATTTTCCTTCTGCACATAACATAGAGTGGCAAGTTTCATAATTTATTTAAGATTAGATTGAAAAATTACAATTAAGAATTATTGACCGGGTGCGCTAGATTCAATTACAATATTTTCCTGATGTACTTTAATTAAAATACTCTACTCAATTAACCTCATCCAACGTAACTCTATAATGGTTACTTATTCCCACTGTAAAATTAATAACCGAGGAAAGGCTCAGCCACAAGATATTTCTTCACATAATCTTCTATCCCGGCATCCAATGAATAAGTTTCTTTAGTGTATCCAGCATTGATTATTTTTTTACAATTTGCTTCTGTATGATACTGGTATTTATCGCGTATGTCCAAAGGCATATCTATGAATTCTATATTTACTTCTTTATTTAATGAATTAAAAACAGCCGTCACTAAATCTTTCCATGATCTGGCTTTGCCGGTACCTACATTATATAAGCCGTTTTTATTTTTGTTCTGCAGAAAAAACAACACCATATCCACTGCGTCTTTAACGTAAATAAAATCTCGAACCTGTTCCCCGTCTTTATAGTCAGGTTTATAAGATTTGAACAGCTTAACTTTTCCCGTATCACATATTTGTTCATAAGCTTTATGAACAACACTTCGCATATCTTGTTTATGATATTCGTTAGGGCCGTAAACATTAAAAAATTTTAATCCTACAACCTCTTCAATCATTCCCATTTTATGAAGCCATAAGTCGAAAAGATGCTTACTGTAACCATACATGTTCATAGGTCTCAGCTCATTTAGTCTAGTTTGATCATCTTCGTATCCCTGTTTTCCATCACCGTAAGTTGCGGCAGAGGAGGCATATATGAATCTGCTTTTATGAGTAAGGCAAAACTTTGCGAGATCCTGCGAATAATGATAATTGTTTTGCATCAAATAGTCGGCATCTTTTTCTGTAGTTGATGAGCAGGCGCCCATGTGGATTATCGCGTCTACTTCAAATGGAACTGCATCTTCAATAATCAGCTCTATGAATTCGTTTTTATTATAGTAATCAATGTATTTAAGCCCCGTTAAATTTTTCCACTTTTCGTCGCTTCCTAATTCATCCACAATCACAATTTCCTGTTCACCGAGCTCGTTTAATTTCCAAACAATTGCGCTTCCTATAAATCCCGCTCCTCCCGTTACAACTATCATCTTAAACCTCGCTTCATTAATTTAACTTAAATAGTAATTTAAGTATATTGACATATTACTACAATCAATTGTTTATTAATTAGGAAGTTATTCGGATGAAACTTGAAGAAATCAAAAATATATTGGAAAATAGAATCCTGCTCCTAGACGGCGCAATGGGCACTATGATTCAGCGGCATAAATTAGGAGAGGAAGACTATCGAGGTGAAAAATTCAGAAGTCATCACAAGGATCTTAAGGGAAATAACGATATTCTGTCTTTAACTCAACCCGAAATAATTAAATCTATTCATAAACAATATCTGGAAGCGGGTTCAGATATTATTGAAACAAATACATTCAGTTCCACTTCAATTTCCCAAGCCGATTATGATTTGCAGGAATTTGTTTACGAAATCAATTTTGAGTCTGCTAAAATCGCTAAAAAAGCGGCCGCAGAGTATTCCAATTCAGTAAAACCAAGATTTGTTGCCGGAGCCCTGGGTCCCACAAATAAAACATTATCACTCTCGCCAAATGTAAATGATCCCGGTTATCGCGCAGTTACCTTTGATGAAATGAGGATTTCTTACAAAGAGGCGGCCAAGGGACTTATAGACGGCGGCGTCGATATATTGTTAGTGGAAACAATTTTCGATACTCTTAATGCGAAAGCAGCGTTATTTGCAATTCAGGAACTGCTTGAAGAGACCGGTAAAGAATTACCTATTATGATTTCGGGCACTGTTGTCGACCAAAGCGGAAGAACTCTCTCAGGTCAAACAACTGCGGCGTTTTGGTATTCGTTGCGAAACGTTAAAAATCTCTTAAGCATAGGATTAAACTGCGCATTGGGACCCAAACAGATTCGTCCTTTTATAGAAGAATTATCGTCAGTTGCAGAAACTTATATAAGTCTTTATCCAAACGCTGGTCTGCCAAATGAATTCGGTGGGTACGATGAATCACCGGAATCTATGTTGAAAGTGCTTGAAGATTTCGCCAGAGCAGGTTACTATAATTTTATAGGAGGATGTTGCGGAACAACTCCCGATCATATTAAAGCGTTTTCAATTATAACCGAAAAGTATAAACCTCGCAAAATTCCAAAAACTAACGGATACACTAAACTTAGCGGTCTCGAACCTTTGGTGTTCAGACCGGAAACAAATTTTGTAAATATAGGTGAAAGAACAAATGTAACTGGATCAAAAAAATTCGCAAGACTGATTAAAGAAGGAAATTACGAGGAAGCTTTAAGTGTAGCAAGGAATCAGGTTGAGGGTGGGGCCCAGATAATTGACATAAATATGGACGAGGGAATGATCAACAGTGAAGAAGTTATGACAAAATTTCTGAACATGATCGCCTCCGAACCCGATATTGCGAAACTTCCTATTATGTTGGATTCATCCAAATGGTCTGTTATTGAATCCGGATTAAAATGTTTACAAGGCAAAGGAATTGTTAATTCCATTTCGATGAAAGAAGGCGAGGAGAAATTTAAAGAACACGCAAAGAAAGCTTTAATGTACGGTGCCGCTGTTATTGTGATGGCTTTTGATGAAGAAGGGCAGGCAGATACATACGAACGTAAGATAAGAATATGTGAACGAGCGTATAAAATACTGACCGAAGAAATAGGTTTTCCGCCCGAAGATATAATTTTTGATCCAAATATATTTGCTATTGCAACTGGAATTGACGAACACCGTAATTATGCCGTGGACTTTATAAATGCAACCAGATGGATTAAAAAGAACCTCCCGCACGCAAAAATTTCCGGTGGTGTGAGTAATATTTCTTTTTCATTTAGGGGAAATGATGTAATTAGAGAGGCAATGCATTCTTCTTTTCTGTACCATGCTATTGAAGCCGGCATGGATATGGGTATAGTAAACGCCGGTCAATTAGAAGTTTACGCAGAGATTCCGAAAGATTTATTGGAATATGTAGAAGATGTAATTCTAAACCGAAGGCCTGATGCTACTGAAAGGCTGGTTGAAATTGCGGAGAATATTAAGGGGAAAGGCAAAACACAGTTACAAAATATGGAGTGGCGAGAAAAAAGCGTTGAGGAAAGACTTAAACATTCTCTTGTAAAAGGAATTGTGGATTATATCGATATAGATACGGAGGAAGCCCGTGTTAAATACGGAAATCCTTTATCTGTTATTGAGGGTCCTTTAATGGACGCGATGAATGTTGTTGGTGATTTATTCGGCTCAGGTAAAATGTTTTTGCCTCAAGTAGTAAAAAGCGCTCGAGTTATGAAAAAATCCGTGGCGCAGCTGACACCTTTTATCGAATTGGAAAAAACAAAGAAAGGTGAAAGACAAAGCGCCGGAACAGTTTTGCTTGCTACAGTAAAAGGTGATGTGCATGATATTGGGAAAAATATAGTTGGAGTTGTTCTTGGTTGCAATAATTACGATATAATTGATTTGGGTGTAATGGTTCCAACTGATAAAATTCTTTCTACAGCTGTGGATAAAGGAGTTGATATAATTGGTTTAAGCGGATTGATTACCCCCTCTCTTGATGAAATGGTTCATGTAGCAAAAGAAATGGAGCGCCTTAATATAAAAATTCCGCTTTTAATCGGTGGCGCAACAACATCCCGAATTCACACCGCCGTAAAAATTGCGCCAAATTTGAATGGCCCCGCCATTCATGTTCTTGACGCTTCACGAAGTGTGCCGGTAGTTAGTAATCTAATTAATAAGGACAACAGGGCTAAATTAATAGAAGACATTAAAGAGGAATACGCCCAGCTTAGAGAACATCATGCACAAAGAACAAGCGGGAAAAAATTTTTAAGTATCAACGATGCTCGCGCGAATAAATTGTCACTCGATTGGTCCAACTATAAGCCCAAAAGACCCAACGCTCCCGGGGTACATGTTCTAAATAATATTCCAATTTCTGAAATTCGAGAATATATAGATTGGACACCATTTTTTATTACATGGGAGCTAAAAGGCAAGTACCCGACAATATTTGATAACGAAAAATATGGAAATGAGGCGAAAAAACTGTTTGACGATGCTAATAATTTATTGGACGAAATTGGACAAAATGCTTTATTACAAACCAGTATGGTCTTCGGTTTATTCCCAGCCAATGCAATTGGCGATGATATAGAAATTTATACAGACGAAAGTCGTTCAGGTATCCTGGGTGTACTCCACACAATAAGACAGCAATCACAAAAAACTAAAAGCGCCAATAATATTGCACTGGCGGACTATATAGTCCCCAAAGAGACAGATTTGAATGATTACATAGGAATGTTCGCCGTAACCTCCGGCATAGGCATAGAAAAACTTCTGGAACAGTATGCAAAGGAGCATGACGATTACAAATCGATAATGATTAAAGCAATTGCTGATAGACTGGCCGAGGCACTTGCCGAGTATCTCCATAAAAAAGTCAGAATACAATACTGGGGTTACGCAGCCGATGAAAATCTGAATAATGAACAATTGATAAAAGAAACATATGCTGGAATACGACCCGCTCCTGGCTACCCCGCACAACCAGACCACACTGAAAAAAATACGATATGGAAATTACTTAGCGTAGAAAAAAATGCCGGTATAATACTTACGGAAAATCTTGCGATGTATCCGGCAGCTTCTGTTTGTGGAATTTATTTCGCTCATCCGGAGGCAAGGTATTTTACAACCGGGAAAATTGAAAAAGATCAAATACAGGATTACGCTAAACGGAAAGGTTTTAGTGTTATAGAAGCAGAACGTTGGTTGTGTCCAATATTGAGTTACGACTAATAACTTTAAATATTATCAAACAAATCTCAATCCGCTTAATTCAGATTCTTATATAATACTTTAAAGAGCAGTTTTTATCACTGCTCTTTAAAAATTATTTTTTTTCTAAAAACCGCTAAACTTTTTTATAAATCATCCGATAATACATTCAGAGTAATTATTAGTTTTATTTTGGTCCCCAGCGGCGTTGGCAGATACCCCAGTATTTTATCCCACGCCGCTTTTTTTTTGCCAAAAAATCATTTTTTCCCATAAATGGAGCGTATTAGACAAATTTGTTAATTCTGTTTAAATAACCCCGATAATTAGTTTAAATAAAATGTTTCTAAAAGATTTATATCCTTTCCGATTTTCACATTTGTATTAAACTGTTTCATTAATATTTCCCCATTCGAGTCCAGAAATCTAATTTCGACGTTATAAATTCCCTTTTTTAAGGGTATCTCAGCCGCGTAACAATTGGATGGCATTGTGCGCCAGCTCCTTAAATCTGCATTTTCCGTAGCGTCTACTAATACGTTTGTAAGAGCTGTTAAAATATTTCCAACAGCTTCGTTCTGATTTTTCTTAATTTCCCTGCCCAACGCGCTTGCCCCAATCCCTTTTAATACCGCTCGACTGATTGACTTGAAATATGTAATACTCTTTTGTGATTCGAAAGTTTTTCGAGCCACGTTTGCCATATTTTCAAGTAATTCCAAATTACAATAATAGGAACTGTCTATATAGACTTCAATGTTTTTAACCAATGATTTTTTTTGCACCAGAGAAGGGAAAGCGAATTTAAAATTCCAGCCGTATTTTACACCAGGGAAAGGTATCGCGTTAACTCTAAAATTAGTTGGATCCGATACCATTACGAAATTATCAAAAGTTGTAATTCTTGCTCCTATCGCCTCTTTTATTGGCGCACTTCCTACGAATGCCAAAATATTCAAATGTGTGTTTTTACTCTTTAGCAAAGTGGAATCCGATAAAAATGAAGGTTTGGAATAGTTGTATACATCCCCGTATGTATCCCAGGCCTGGTTTAATTTATAAAGAGAGATTCTGCTGTTATCATCCTCCCCCTCAGTTTTGAATATAAGATAACTGATATAATTTGCGAGCACATTATTGTAATAATCGAGTTCCTGAGCCTCAATTTTGATTTTGGAATCCTTAGAATCGTTTAATTCCGAAATATATTTATCGTATTTGGTATCCAATAGATTTAATTTGTCATTAACGCGTTTTACTTCCACGTAAGCATCGTCGAATGATCCTATGTGAAGATAATTAATTGCTTTAAAAATATTGATGTATAAGTCTTCGTAAACATTGCCGGAATAATCCAACGCATTATCGTTTAAGAGCATTGAAGTAGCTGCTTTGGATATACTTTTTGTGTATAAATCCTCAATTAAGTTTTCAGCTTTTTCAAATTCAACATTACTTTTCGAATACTCGCCCTGATAATGAAAAATCATACCTTTATCCAGATGGAGTAAAACTCTGTCTTTTTCGGAATACTCCCCTTTTAATTCGGCATCATTAATTTGATTGGCAGCAAGATCAAAATTTCCGGTCTCAATATTGCGAAGAATAGGATTATAAAACTCCGTATTTGTAACAATTGATGAGCATCCGACTAATAAAAATGAAATAAATATTACCGGGAGATATTTGCGAATCATTTTTCCATTTCCTGATTAATAAAATTCAGTTCGTCTTAATAAGTACTGTAGTATTAATAACTAATTAAAAGTGTTATTAAGACGAACTATTATTGCAAATTTGTATTATTAAAAAGAGTACTTATCCTGTCCAATATACTTTTTGATTTTTTTGTTCCCTATCCAGGCTTTTGTGTTGGTTTCAATGTTAATAAGTTCAAGATCAATTTGATAAAAAATTACTTTCTGACCTTCTGACGCGTCCTGAATTGAATTAATGACTCCTGACAACAAATAATCAGCCCCAATTTCTTTATAAAATTGTTTAAATGATTCTGCGGAGGCGAAATCCTGCTGATCTTTTCTCTCATCACGGACTTCCTCGCGTTCTTCCTTTGAGGCTACAAAAGTAATTTTTCCTGAATTAAGCAATTCACGTTCTATGTCCTTTGAAAACGTTTCTAAAGCTATATGTTCGTTACTTTTGTTGCGTATTTTTCCCACAATAACAACAGGTTTTTTACCCTTGGATGTAAGAAAATCGGTAAGCCATGGTCGTGAAAGCACGTCATTTACCATTTCTTCAGATACTAGACGTGAGTCGGTGTCATTCCATTTTCCACTTAAATCAGTTACTTCTTTTGTATCAATTCTTGTAACCTGCTTGGACGGTCCGCATGCTGTTATAATTAATGACAATAATAAAACTACAATTGTAAATACATTTTTAACGGGTTTCATGTTATGCTCCGAAATTTATTTTTGTTTTTCGTTTATTAATAAAATAGGACAAAGTCTAATTTTATGCCAAACGATTTATTTGATTATTATTATGATTTCTCAATACTTAAAATTACAAAGTCGATTTGTTTATACACCTCTGTACAGAAAAATATCCACCCTAATGACATTTTATGACATCAGATTACTCCTGTTTGACAACAATTACAAACATTTTGCCGTCTTTATATGTGAGAATTAAAAAAAATTATTAATTGTTGAGGAATATAAAATGTTAACACAAATCTACAAAAACATCATTTTAGTAATAATTGTATTAATATTATTTTTAGCTGACAAACCATTAACCGCAAATAACAAACCAAATGAAAATGCTATAAAAAGTTTAATTAATGGGATCAATTCACAAAACGATGGATTAAAGCGCAGCAGTATTTATCTTTCGGGATGTTATAAAATTAATGAAACTGTGGATGCTTTAGTAAAGCTAATAGATCATGAGGTAAACATTAGTACGAAATTATTGATTATAAGATCCCTCTATAATATTGGTGATTTAAAAGGTATGATAAAAATACATGACATTTCCCTTTATGACGAAAACGATAATGTCCGCTCCATAGCTGCAGCGGTTTATCAGGCCTATTTATTAATTAACACGCCTTTCGATAAATTAGTTGTAGTTCAAAAGTAGAGATTACCAAGGTTGCGATGACAATTTATGACAATTATTTACAAACATATGATAAAGTAATTAAACGAATATTTTAACTTATTTTGCTGATTAAAGAGGAACTGATGAACCGGGAATCAATTAAATATAAATTATTAATAATTTGTTTGCTTTTAATAACCGGATTCTCAAACTCACACGGTGAAGATTGGGAAAGAGTTTTGAGACTGAACGGTTACTGGAGGTTTTCAATTGGCGATGATATTAACTGGGCCAAGCCAAATTATAATGACGCTGATTGGGAAGAGATAAAGGTTCCTTCAACTTGGGAAAACGAAGGCTTTTATGGGTACAATGGATATGCCTGGTATAGAAAAAGCTTTATTCTCGATACAAAAAGCAATAGAACCTTTTATCTGCAGCTTGGTTTTATTGATGATGTTGATGAAGTTTATTTGAACGGGAAGTTGATTGGTTTCTCCGGAAGTTTCCCTCCAAATTTTGAAACAGCCTATAACGCTTTCCGTCGTTATCCTATTGCGCCCGAACTACTGAATCGTTATGGCAAAAACGTTATTGCTGTAAGGGTATACGACAGCCAATTGGGAGGTGGAATTGTTTCGGGCGATATTGGCGTATATGTTAGAGCCAACTTATTGGATCCACAATATAATATGGAAGGAAAATGGAAATTCCGTACAGGTGATAACAAGAGCTGGAAAGAAATAAATTACGATGATTCTAATTGGAATGACTTAATGGTGCCGGGTGTATGGGAAACACAGGGTTATAAAGATTACGATGGTTTCGCCTGGTACAGAAAAACAATCAATTTGCCTTCGAATATCAGTAAAGATAAGTACATTCTAATGCTCGGTAAAATTGATGATTTGGATGAAGCTTATATAAACGGACAGTTAGTCGGCAAAACCGGGAGAATGTATGATGACGCCTCTAGAAATTTCTTCGATCAGGAATGGCAGGAAATTAGAGGATATTATATTTCCGCCGGTGTATTAAAACCAGGTAAAAATGTTATTGCTGTCCGTGTATATGACGGTTATAATTACGGTGGAATTCATGAAGGACCGATTGGTCTTGTTACTCAGAAAAAATATTCTGACTTTTGGAGAAAATCAAAAAGAAAGAATATTTGGGAAATTTTGTTTAATAATTAAGTCGAATTTGATACTTGGTATTAACTTCACTGGAAATTAATAAACAGAATCAATTTTTAATCTGCCAATAAGTTTCCGGTTAAATTAATAAAGAAATGTTTTTACAATACAGTCAGTATTAACTGTTCAACAGCTCCTGAAACAATTCAAAATATTTTCCTACGTGCAATCCATCCGCTAATCCGTGATGAACATTCACCGCAACCGGCATCATTTTTTTGTTATCAACGTCATATAACTTTCCGAATGAAATTTTAGGAACGCTATCGTTCATCCTGAAACTGCGAGCGTGAGTTAATCCTGTAAATTTTACCCAGGGTATTGATGAATAATGAATTACGTCGGTCCGCATTCCATTATAATTAAGCCTTAAACCTTTGGAATTTTGTACGGCTTTGATTTCTATTTCAGCAATCTCTACAAAATCTTTAAAATCCCGCCGGAACTCTATAAAGGAATAACCAAAAGTGCCATCCGGTCTGCCAATTGTGGAAGAAGGATTGATAGTATCGTAACACACTAAAACATCCCCTTCAAGACGATACCTAAATTCCTCTATTTGATTGGCTGCCGAAATCGATTTATGCAAATAGTATAGGAAAAACGACTCACAGATTTCTTTCGATTTTTTATAAGCCGCGGTGCAATCTACTTCGGCAACTATACCGAAAAATGGTTCTTCGAAATTCCTAAAAAATTCGAAATGTTCTTTCCGGTTCCATGTTGTTACGTCAATTATTCTTTTCATAATTTAACAATTCTATTAATTCAATTAACCGATTAATTTTAAAGAAATTTTTATTATTTGGTTGCACACTTGCACCGCTCTCATGCTGCCAGGTAGTATGATAGGGAATATGTACAGCATAAGCTCCTAAGTTTAAAACTGGAGCTATATCAGATTTTAGAGAATTTCCTATCATCATAAATCGATCGGGTTTAATTCCTAAATTTTTAAGTAATTTTTTATAATCAGTTTCTTTTTTGCCGCTCATTATTCAACGTGGTCAAAATATTTTTCAATTCCTGACTTTTTTAATTTTTTTTCCTGATCAAGTAGATCTCCTTTTGTAGCGATAATCAATTTATATTCTCTTTTAAACAATTCATCCAAAACTTCCAATACACCGTCCAATAATATTATCGGGTTGTTCAACAGTTTTTTCCCCAACTCAATAATTTTTTCGATTATCTGAGAAGATACTTTATTGTCGCTTATACGTAAAGCCGTTTCAATTAAAGACAGCATAAATCCTTTTGCCCCGTATCCATATATTTCAAGATTCATCATCTCGGTTTCAAACAACTCTTTTGAAACAATGTTTTTTGGCTGATACTCAGAAAGCATTTCACAAAATTGAATTTCAGTTTCCTTATAAAACGGCTCATTTACCCACAAAGTATCATCAGCGTCAAATCCGATAACTTTTATCTTCGTTTTCATTGCAGTAAATTAATAATTTAATATAAAGATGTGTGAACATTTTTTGAATGGTAAACTTATATTTGAGTAACAAAAAATAGGCGAATAGTGAAAAATATTTTTCTTACCGGAGGAGCGGGTTTTATAGGTTCCCACTTCGCTAATAAATTACTTGAAAATAATTTCCATGTAATCACCATAGATAATTTTGACCCTTTCTATAAAAGATCATTGAAAGAAAAAAATATTTCACTCCTTTGTAAATACAAAAATTTTAAATTAATTGAAGGTGATATACGAGATAAAGATTTACTTTCCGATATTTTCAAAAAACATGAATTTGATCTTATTGTTCACTTGGCGGCAAAAGCAGGTGTTAGACCTTCAATTGAAGATCCTACAGGTTACTTTGAAGTAAATGTACAAGGGACTATTAATATTTTAGAAGAAATGAGGAAGAACAAAGTTTCAAAAATGTTGATCGCATCCTCATCATCAGTATATGGCAACAACAAGAAAATTCCTTTTAGCGAATCAGACAATGTGGATAACCCCATCTCACCTTACGCCGCATCAAAAAAAGCGTGCGAATTACTTTGTTCGACTTATAATACCCTTTATGGATTGGACATTACCGCATTTCGGTTTTTTACGGTTTATGGTCCTGCTCAAAGACCGGAAATGGCAATAGCTAAATTTGCAAACTTAATATTAAACGACAAACCTATAACATTATTCGACGGTAAAGGCTCTACTTCCAGGGATTATACTTACATTGATGATATAGTTGACGGTTTGTATAAAAGCATAGATAAGCTGGATGGATTTAAAATTTATAATATTGGCGAATCGCAGGGAATAAAATTGATTGACCTTGTTGGAATTATTGAAAAAAACCTGAATAAAAAGGCCGAAATTATTTTCGGGGATAAACAACCCGGAGATGTGGATATCACTTTTGCGGATGTTTCTAAAGCTAAATTGGAATTGGGTTATAGTCCTAAAGTTAAAATTGAGGATGGCATAAAAAGATATGTCGATTGGTTAATTCTAAACAAATAATTTATAAACTGCATAAAATAAGAATACCATGAAAACGATTATTAAAATTTTTTCCGTGTTTTTACTTTTTTTTACAACAAGTTGTTCTAACGATATTACTGAGTTAACTTCGCCCGATGGAAAAATCTCTCTTTCTTTTGCATTGCTTGATGGCAAACCAATTTATACAGTTAATTATCAGAACAAATGTATTATCGATACATCATCACTCGGCTTTCAATTAAAAGATATGAAAGCTTTAGATGGAAACTTTGAACTTGAAAGATCATCACACGCAAATTTTTCTGAAATCTGGAAACCATTGTGGGGCGAAAGCAGCGAGATAACAAACAAATATTGTGAACTTCTTGTGGAACTCGTTCAGAAAGACTATCAACAAAGAAAATTAAATATCCGGTTTCGTGTTTTCGACGATGGGATAGGTTTCAGATACGAATTCCCGGCTCAGGAAAATCTTAAAGATTTTGTGATTACAGATGAATTGAGCGAATTCAAATTGAAAGGAGATCATAATTGCTGGTGGATTCCGGCGGATTATGATAGTTACGAATACAGTTATAATTCAACAAAATTAAGTGAGATAGACTCAAGAGAATATAATTATTATCAGAGCGGCGACAGACATATTATGAATCCGAAAGCGGTTAATACTCCAATAACTATGCAAACCGCCGATAATTTGTTTCTTAGCATACATGAGGCCGCGCTTATAGATTATGCTGATATGACACTCGAGGTTAAAGAAAATAATACGCTCAAAGCGGATCTTTGCCCTTGGCCCGATGGATCAAAAGTGCATGCCTCCGCACCTTTTAATTCTCCCTGGCGAACAGTATTGATAACTAAAACACCCGGCGAACTTGTTACTTCCAACCTTATTCTTAATTTAAATGAGCCGACCAAATTAAATGATGTGTCCTGGATTGAACCGATGAAATATATCGGGATCTGGTGGGAAATGCACATTGGGAAAAGTTCCTGGGGAAGAGGCAAAGTTCAAGGATCCTGGTCCGGATTAGAAAGAACGACACACGGAGCGACAACTGAAAACACAAAAAAATATATCGACTTTGCATCCGCCAGCGGCATAAAAGGCGTTCTTATAGAAGGTTGGAATACTGGATGGGAATACTGGGGAGTTGATACCACAGGCTTCTTCGATTTTATAACTCCTTATGATGATTTCGATATTTACGAAGTAGTTAGATACGCCAAAGAGAAGGGAGTTGAAATTGTCGGTCATCACGAAACTGCTGGTGATGTCGAAAACTACGATAAACGTCTGGAAGCCGCATTTGCGTTTTATAACAAGATTGGTATACGCGCCGTAAAAACAGGCTATGCGGGACCTATAAGACCGGTTGGGTATTTTCATCACAGTCAGTATATGGTGCGCCATTATCATCGTGTAGTTGAAACGGCTGCGAAATATAAAATTATGATCGATGCCCACGAACCAATAAAAGATACAGGTGAACGGAGAACATTCCCCAATTTTATGACAAGAGAAGGTGTGCGCGGTACAGAATATGAAGCCTGGAGCGAAGGTAACTCGCCAGAACATACAACTATTTTACCATTTACACGAGGGTTGGCCGGACCGATTGATTACACCCCCGGAATTTTTGATCTCACTTTCGACAAATATAAAAAAACTGAACGAGTTCATACCACATTGGCCAAACAACTCGCGTTATATGTGACTCTTTATAGTCCATTAAATATGGCCGCTGATTTACCTGAAAATTATAAGGGCAACCTGGCATTTGAATTTATAAAGGAAGTACCTGTTACTTGGGACGAAACGAAAGTGCTTGATGCCAAAATTGGCGATTATATTATAACGGCCCGAAGGTTGGGGGACAAATGGTACATTGGCGCCATTACGGATGAAAATGAATTTACAAGTTCTATTTCGCTTGATTTTCTGAATCCGGAATTAAGATACAATGCTAAAATATTCAGTGATGGTGATGATGTTAACTATGATACCAATCCAACTTCCATAAAAATTGAACAAAAAGAAGTAATCGGCAAAGACAGGATTCATATTAAACTGGCGGTTAGCGGCGGAACCGCAATTATTCTTAAACCTGTTAAGTAAACTCTTTTGCTGAAGCGATTTTTTAAATATTTCTGATTAGCCGGTTAAATACTAACCGGCCTTATATATTTACCGTTTTATTTTACAATTCCAATATTTTCAGAATCTCACCGAAATAAATTCTGTGGTAATCTTTGAGCGGGTAATTTTTTTCTATTCCGGAATCCAAAAAATTCCCCGGTTTAAAATCGTCATAATAAATTTTATTGCATTCAAATATCATGTCGGCCTCTTCGAAACAAGGAGCTTCTACAGTTGTTGATTGTTTAACTGTTAATCCCGATTCTTTTATTTTATTAATATCCCGTCCGGATTTTGAACCTAAAAATTTAAGCTCAGTTTTATACTTTTCGGGAAAACGGCAAAGAGTGAAAGTTTTGTATTTTTCCATGAACTGATATGTAAATCGAGTTGGTCTTACTACAACCTGAACAAATGGTTTATTCCACATAATTCCAAAACTACCCCATGCAATAGTCATAGTGTTATATTCGTCATGGGTAAAACTGCCTGCGGTTAAAAGGAACCATTTGTTATCCCATAAGTCATTAATTCTTACCGTTAAATCAAGTGGTTTAACTTCGTGCAGCATTAAAATGCCTCCGTAATTTAGAATTTAAAACCGGCTGTAAAATAAACATGCAATTTTTTTCTGCCGGGAGAATTTAAATTTTCATCGCCATTTGCAATTATTATATTCAGAAGTCCTAAAATGGAATCGAATGTAACTCCCGCGCCATATCCCATAAAAGGTTTACCGCTGGGGGAAAAAGTTAATTCGTTATCTAACGATATATTAAATATACCCCTAAAAAAAACATCTTTTTTAAATTCGTAGATATACTCGAATCGGCCAACATTAAATTTGGTGCCTATTGCCTGGTTGTAATCAATACCAACAAAATTTGAAGGTCCTCCAAAATAGAAAAATTTATATATAGGTAAATTATCTATATAACCTCTAACCGTGGCCCCTAATTTAAAAGTATGATATTTAATTGGGGTAATATAAATGTCGATATCTGCTTCAATTTTATTGTAAGCCTGATCCGATTCCAAATTCTTAAGACCTTTTTCAAGGTAGGAATTAAAAACAATTCCATTTCGCGGAAGCAAAACATCGTCAAGACTGTCGTAACTGAGCCGTAAAATAATGCGGCTTAATTTTTGGTAAATATATGGAAATTCGAAACCCGCGGATTGAAAAGCAATTTCGGGATCAAGGTTTAATAGCTCCCTGTTAACTTCTGCTTCAAAATTAATTAGATTTCCTAAAGTGAGTCCGAAACCAACACCAAATGACCATGATCTATCTGTATATTTTGCAAACTTTAATCCCGATGGTTCATATAAATCGAACGGAATACTTTTATAATTTGCTTTGATGTAAGGATATAACGGCCTGTTCAAAGTTCTTGAGGGGTAAGAAAAATGTAAGCTGAATTTTTTAAATCCGCCAAATTGATAATCTGCTTTTAGTCTTGTTCCGTTGAACAAAATAGATTTTATGTTTATACCGAAAATGGGAACCATTCTATAATAATCGTCATACTTTAAACCGACGTTAAGTTTTGAGAATGATTTTTCTTTAACTGTTAATATAAGATTAACCGAATTATCATCATGATTTTCAATTGTGTAAGAAACTTTATCGAAATAACCAAGGCTGTATAAATAAGTTATTCTCTCGTTAAGAGTTTTTACATTAAATCGATTTCCCGGAGTTATATTTAGATTAGTATATAAGAAATTAAATTCAAGAGTGGTATTTCCAAGTATTAAAACACTTCTAATCAAAGGAGGATTTTCAAGAAATAATTCTCTCTTTCTTTTGGATTCCGCACGTAAATTTTCACTATCAGCCTCACCAATAGATTTTTTAATTTTTTTCAACAATTGGATATTTTCGCGTGCGTTCTTTTTACCTCTCTCTATTAGTTTTTTAATACTCTCTTCAGAAAAGTCCATTATAGTATAGCCGGAAACATCAGTCTCTAGATATGCGTCAGTTAAATCAATATTACTATAAAGCTTTGCGAGTCTTGGTATATCTGTAGTTCTATCTAGAATATCAAATATTGATTTTAATTTTTTTTTGGAATGATTGCCGCCGTCAAGAGCTATTCCTATCACATAATCCGCTCCCATATTTTTTACTATATCGGTAGGGAAATTATTCGTCAAACCGCCATCTACTAGTAATGAATCGCCGTAATCAACGGGTGAAAATGCTGTTGGAATAGACATGCTGGCTCTTAAAGCCATCGAAAGTGATCCGTCTTTAAATACAACCTCTCTTCCAGTCACTAAATCCGCAGAAACACAACGGAAAGGAATTGGCAATTCGTCGAAATTAGCAACACTTTCGTAAGGAGCGGTTATTGTACTGAAAAGCATCTGAATTTTTTGCCCCTGAATTAGCCCGGAAGGTAATTTAGGCGTAAAGCCGTCCAACTCCAGGTTGAGCTGATATTTCCCTGTTTCACCTTTTTCAAATAGAGGGAGTTTGTTTCTGCTCGGTTCATCATCAAATAAATCTTGCCAATCCACACCAAAAATTATTTCCTTCATTTCTTCGGTTGAATATCCCATAGAGTAAACCGCGCCAATTAAAGCGCCCATACTTGTACCCGCCACATAATCAATAGGAATTCCTAAAGAGTCAATAATCTCCAATACACCTATGTGGGATATACCCAGAGCGCCGCCGCCGCTTAAAGCTAAACCAATTTTTGGGCGAAACTCACTGGATTCCGGTTGAGCAGTTATTGAAAAGGCTAAAAAGAAAACTAAAACAGTATAACACCAGAAGTGTTTAGTGAAAATCATATATATTCTTATTAATAATTAATTTCACTTTTTTAAAGCATCAATTTTTATCGAAAGAAACTTTCAAAATTTCAGCTGGGTCCACTCTTTTATTAAACCATTGAACACTCCAATGCAAATGTGGCCCGGTTGATCTGCCGGTTGTGCCAATTTCCCCTATCTTCTCACCTTTTTTTACAATGTCGCCTTCTTTCACAAATTTTTTACTGAGGTGAAGATAGGCGCTGTTTAAGCCCTGTCCATGATCAATTATTATATTGTTGCCCGCGTAATAAAACAAATCGGCAGATAATCTTACGATTCCGTCAGACATAGCATATACAGGAGTTCCTTTTGGCGCCGCAATATCTAATCCATTATGCGGACTTTTCGGTTCACCATTTAGAATACGTTGACTCCCAAAAATACTGCTTATTCTTCCACCTTTTACCGGACGGACAAATCCCGTTTTGTACATAGCCTCCTTTACCTCTCCGATTTTTGCTCTGGCTGCTTTAGTTATTTCTCTTTCCGCCAAAACTCTTTCGTTTTCTTTCTCGGGGGCGGTAACAAGTGATTGTTTCATATTGTTAATTTTTTGAATCACATAATCACGTTTGGTTAAATCTATTTTTTTTAACAACACTTTGCCATTATTATATTTTATTTTAAGCAAATAGCTTCCTTCTGCATCGCGGTCGAAACCAAAAACAAAATATTTTCCTTCGTCAACTGTTAAAGAATCATCGTCCAAAAAGACCGATTGGATTTCATCTCCTTTTACAAAAACAACACTGCCTGGTTTTAACTCTCCGAATATTTGTATTTCCTGCGCATTATATAAATTTGAAAAAAAGATAACCGTAAATAAAATTGTGAAAACCCGACCCATAATTATTCCTTACTATTTTATAACAATAATTCAATTTACTAATTTAGTATTCCCTTTTGAAACAAACTTTATAGTCGAATTAACATTATTGGAAATTAATGATAATTTTTTATTTGAACTTCTTTGCACCTTTGATATCACACATTTAGAAATAGTTTTCGAAAAAGTGATTACAAAATATTAATATTATATCTGAATATTAATAATATTATCTATAATATTTGCTTAACGAACTGGGGATTCAAATGAAAATTTTATTCTCAATATTTTTTGTATGCCTACTATCGGTAGCACATAACGCAAAGCAGTATAATTTTTCAGATTATTTTAAAGACGCCGCAATGAGAATAGATTATTTTCATATTGGTAATGCTGCCGAAGAATTTTTCACGATTGATAAAGTATATAAATACTCGGTATGGGGAAGAAGCAAAATTAACCTTATCGATGATTTTAATAATGGACGATACTATTTAAAAATTTACGACGTCGATTCTGGAGAACTTATTTATTCAAAAGGATTCGACAGTTACTTTGGTGAGTATCAAACTAGTTTACCCGCTATTCAAGGAATTAGAAAAACATTTCACGAATCGGCGATAATCCCCTTCCCTATAAAACCCGTAAAATTTGTGATAGAAAAACGAAATTTAGACAAGGAACTGAATGAGATTTATTCAACAGTTATAAATCCGGCAGAGGTAAGTATTATATCCGCTAAAACTAATGATGAAAATGTTGAGGTGTTCGAAAGTTATAAATCGGGCGACCCGGGAAAAAGAGTTGATATTGTTATTCTGGGCGAAGGTTATACTAATAAAGAAAAGAATAAATTTAAGTCTGACATAGAACGTTTTACTGAAATATTTTTTTCACAGGAACCTTACAAATCTTATAAAGAATCGTTTAATATATATGGCGTATTAAAACCTTCCGCTGAAAGCGGTGTTGATGAACCACGCGCTAACAGTTTTAAAGAAACAACTCTAAATGCTACTTTTAACTCACTTGGTTCAGAACGTTATTTGTTGACGGAAGACAATAAAACTATGCGTGATCTGGCCGCTTATATAACATATGACGCTATCTATATAATGGTAAATCATTCGCGTTATGGAGGCGGCGGAATTTATAATCTTTATTGCACATTTACCTCCGATGCGCAATACTATAAATATTTGTTTATTCACGAATTCGGACATTCTTTTACTGGCTTAGCGGATGAATATTATACATCCTCAACTTCGTACAATGAATTTTATCCAAGTGGTGTTGAACCTGTCGAACCGAATATAACAGCTCTGTTAGATCCCCCAAATGTTAAGTGGAGTCATTTACTTAGTAAAGGAATAGAAATTCCTACACCATGGGAAAAGTCTGAATTTGACGCTATGGACTCGATTTGGCAATTAGAGAGAGCCAAACTAAACGATAATATTGCAAGGCTTAAACGCGATGGTGAATCTAAAGAAACAATTTCTCGGGCAGAAAAAGAATACGCGAAAAAAGACAAAAATCATTCTGAAAAAATTGATTCTTATTTAAGAGCGGGTAAGTTCTGGAATAAAGTTGGAGCGTACGAAGGAGCCGGATATTCTTCAAAAGGGTTATACAGACCAATGCCTGATTGTATAATGTTTTCTAAAGGCGATAAACCATTCTGCAAAGTTTGCGAAGAAGCGATTATAAAGGTGATTAAATTTTATTCCGAATAAAGTTTAATATTCAGAGGGAAGTATTTTTTTTAAGGTAGTTGAGTAATTCAACCAGATACTTCCCACTAAATTTTTCAATAACTTTTCTCAACCCTCCACCATAAACTGGATTTGTATCTGAGAGCATCATTTTAGATATTAAATGAGCAGTTTTATCATTTACACTTTTCAAGTATAAGTAACTAATATAATGACAGCTTCCCTCTTTAAGCTGATCTGTTTGATTGTTTTTCGTGTTTTGATGAAGCCATACATGCATAAGCTCGTGCGCTAATGTGGCTTCGGTATATATTGGTGGGATATTATCCAATACATAAATCGTAGTGTTCTCTTCTGTAAATTTTCTACCGTTAACACTTCCCGACCCGCTACTAATTTTACAAAATCCTTTCAAATTGTCCGAATACATTGCTCCGGCGGCTGATTTTAATCCTGTTCTGTCAACAGGTATTATAGATAAGTTTTTTGTATCGATATTTAATCCTAACCCACGAAGCCGATCAATAAGTTTATTCAAAAGGAATTTGTAGGAACTGTTACTTTTGTCCGAATTCTCCAAACACAAGTTGCACAAATTTCTACCGTCATTTAATTGTTTTCCGCCGCCTGTAATGTTTTCGCAAATTATTCTGTCGCAATTGTCGCAGCGACTATTTTCTTGCAAATGTTCCGGATGATATTTGTTTCCGTATAAGTCCACAAAATATTCCCCCTCAAGCGTCGCACTGCATACATCGCACTTTGAATGAAAAATCTTTTTGTAACAAGAAGGATGATAAAAATTGTCTGCATTTTTAGCATAACTTCCTTCTATTTGTTTCTTGCATTCAGCGCAAAGAAAATGTTCTGGGTGATAATAATCGCCTTCAACTTCTATAAATTTTGAGGAGATACCTGTATTGCAATATTTACAAATATGTTTTTGAGCGGAACACACCTGGGGAAGCAGAATTAGTAACAGAGCCAGATAACTAAAAATTCTTTTTATATTCACATTAATAGAGACTTTTATTTTAGAACAACAATAATTATTTAATCGGTAAAAATGTAGTAAATTTTAGTATATAAAAGGAAAGCATAATAACAATTGAATTTCATTAAACATATCAAAGAAACGTTTAAACTAGCTTTGCCCGTGTCTATCGGATTTTTGGGGCATGTTATGTTAGGCGTTGTCGATAGTATTATGATCGGCAATTTAGGAGCTAAATATCTTGCCGCTTCCTCACTCGCAAATAGTTTGTTAATTCTAATTCTTGTACTTGGTATAGGGCTTAGTATTGCTATAACTCCATTGGTTGCAATTGCTTCCGGATCAAAAAATAATGATGAATGCGGAATAGTATTGAGACAGGGATTATTGGTTAACATGATCTTCTCTATCCTGCTTGTAGTGTTATCATATTCTACCGCTGAGCTCATAGTTTATTTAAAACAGCCGGAGGAGGTGGCCCACTTAGCCGAATCCTATATGAAGATTTTAAGTTTTTCGATGATTCCATTTATGTTGTTTCAAACATTTAAACAATTTATTGAAGGATTGGGATTTACTAAACCCGCAATGTATGTGAATATAGTAGCTAATTTTGTAAATGTTTTGGGCAATTGGATTTTAATCTATGGTAATCTTGGATTTCCCAGATTGGAATTGGATGGCGCCGGATATGCAAGTCTTTTAACTCGAATATTTATTGCGGTAGCTCTCTTTGTTTATGTTATAAAATCTAAATACTTCAAAGAATACGATGCCTCGCTGAAATTTAAAAGTATAAATTTTAGAATAATTAAAAAAATAATTGGTATTGGTGTACCTTCTGGTTTACAAATGTTATTTGAAGCCGGGGCTTTTTCCTTTTCAGCAATTATGATAGGCTGGCTGGGAACAAAGTATTTGGCGGCACATCAGATTGCCATTAATCTTGCTTCAGCGACATTTATGATTATTTTGGGGATTAATTCTGCTGCAACTATAAGGGTTGGATTTTTCCTCGGAGAAAAAAACTTTAGCGGCATGCAAAAAGCTTCATTTTCAGCTTTAGGAATGTCCATTCTTTTAATGGCTGTCTTCGGAATGATTTTTATAGTATTCCGAAATTTTTTACCCACAATTTATATAAATGATTCCGAGGTAATTTCACTCGCTTCCGCATTATTAATAATTGCCGCTATCTTTCAAATTTTTGATGGTACACAAGCTGTTGGTCTTGGAATATTACGCGGAATGACTGATGTTAAAATTCCTATGGTAATTTCTCTAATTGCCTATTGGGCAATTGGAATTCCTCTTGGTTATTATCTTGGTTTTATAAACGATTTAAAAGCTGGTGGGGTATGGATAGGTTTAACTTCTGGACTAATAATAGCTGCGGTATTTTTTACGATTCGTATCAAAAACAAATTAAATAAATATTATTCAGAACTAATGTAATGGTATAAACATGTCTAACAGTTTTATCGAATCATTAAAATCAAAAAAAACGTTAATCGGAATGATACATTTACCCGCCTTACCCGGAACACCTAAAAACAATAAAGGCACTAAAGAAATTATTAAAATCGCTTTAAACGAGGCCGCAATTTACAGAAAAGCAGGTATACAAACTGTAGCAATAGAAAACATGCATGATGTTCCTTATATTAATAAAAAAGCGGGTCACGAAATTTCATCTTTAATGTCAATTATTGGTTATGAGATCAAGCAGAAACTTAATTTGTTTTGCGGTATTCAAATACTTGCTGCGGCTAATAAACAGGCGCTTGCCGCCGCGCATTCAGCCGGTCTTGATTTTATTCGCGCAGAAGGATTTATTTTTGGTCATTTGGCGGATGAAGGTTTTATTGATTCCGACGCGGCTGAGTTATTGAGATACAGGAAATTGATTGGCGCAGAAAATATTGCCGTATTTACAGATATAAAGAAAAAACACAGTTCTCATGCAATAACTTCGGATGTTTCATTGGCAGAGACCGCTAAAGCTGCTGAATTTTTCCTAAGTGATGGAGTAATAGTAACAGGCAGCGCAACAGGCGAAGAAACAGACCTCGATCAGCTAAAAACTGTAGGGGAATCAACAAAATTGCCGGTTCTTATCGGTTCTGGAATTACTTCTAAAAATATTTTAAAGTATTTCGATTTTGCCGACGGATTTATAGTAGGATCTTATTTTAAGAAAGCCGGTAAGTGGCAGAATCCATTGGATAAAAAAAGAATAGAAAACTTATTTGATAAATTCAAATAATCATTTATAATGATTTCATCAAAACGATGAGATTTTCTTTTTTAATAGTAGCTTCTGGAGAATATTTCTATTTATTCGTTTAAAATCTAATTCGGGTAAACATTATAAAATTTTTATCCGATAATTAGGATACTGTGTTTGCCAACAAATGATTCTTGATATGCGAAAAAAGTTGAATTTTAGCGCCACATCATTTAAGACAAAACTAGCATTTATAATTATTTTCATAATAATTATAATTTCTTCTTTCATTGCTATTTACTTCCCGAAACAGTTTGAAATCTCCAGAATAAAAGCTTTAAAAGAAAAAGCGGAATCTATAACAAAAATAATTTCAGTTAGTATTAGCGGGCCGCTTTATTTTTCGGATCAGGAGGCTTTAGTGGATGAAGTCGGTTATTTGAACGTAAACAAAGATATTGTTTATATAGTAGTAATAGATGTATCCGATTCTTTAATTTTTGCCCAAAACTTGCCACTGGCCGAACTTAATAACTATAAAAGTCAAAAAGCACATGAAATTACAAGCGGTGATATTTACAATTCTTTCGCTAACATTGATATTGACAATCAAATCATTGGAAGTTTATATATAGGATTCTCATTACTCCCATTGCGGGAAACGATATCGGAAATGCGCAATAATATTTTGCTTATAAGTCTACTGATTCTAATACTCGGTGCCATTTCGGCATTTATTATTGGTAAATTTATTACAAAACCGCTTCAGGATATTGTAGCAGCCGCAGGAGAGTTAAAAACCGGTAATTTTTCAGTTCGGGCTAAAATAACTTCCAACGACGAGATTGGATTTCTAGCTCAGGAATTTAACGACATGGTGGAAAAGTTGAACGCTTTTTATCAGAACCTTGAAAATATGGTCGCTGAAAGAACTCTGGAGATTAATAATGTTAATATAAAACTTCAATCCGAAATTGATACTAGAATTAAAGCTGAAAAAGAAATAAAAACATCCCTGAAAGAAAAAGAAGTTTTGTTAAAAGAAATACACCATAGAGTAAAAAATAATCTTCAGATAATTACAAGTCTTATTTATTTGCAGTCCAGAGATATAAAGGATATTGAAGTGCTAAAAATGCTCCAAGACAGCCAGAACCGCATTAGATCTATGGCGCTTGTACATGAAAATTTATATCAGGCCGAAAAATTCGATAAAATTAATTTCCAGGAGTATACTTCAAAATTGTGCAGGTATTTATCCACTTCAAATGGAATCCACTCAAGTGGAATTAATATCAATTTGGATATGGACCAAATATTTGTTTCACTTGATGCGGCAATAAATTTAGGACTTATTATGAATGAAATCATTACAAATTCATTCAAATATGCTTTTGAAAACTACGAGCCCGAAAATGAGTCCAAAACAATATCTGTTTTTTTACAAAAATCTGATAGAACCATTCTTGTTATAAAAGATAACGGTAAGGGATTTCAGTACCCGGGAAACCAATATAAAACTAATTCGTTGGGACTTAAATTGATTGGCAGTCTTAACGAACAATTAAGCGCAAACTTACGTGTAGAAAATAATAATGGCATGGGATTCTATTTGGATATTACCCATCTTATAATTACGTGAAAAATTATTAAGATATTTCCTTTATTTTTGAATTTTTACACGAATCCACACTAATTTTCTTTTTGTTTTTGAGAAAGAAATCAATTCCCTTCTTATTATTTAAAAATCGTTAATAATTAAGCCGTGTTTAAGCTGCTGGTGAGTTAAAAACACAATAAATTTTTTGGCAAACGATTTGCTTGTTAATAATCTTATATTTGTTACAGTATTTTTGATCTTTATTTTTTGAATCGGTATGTATCAACTTTTTCAGCATCAAATTTATTTCATATACATATCCCGCTTCGAAAAGTAAATGAATGAATTATATATTTTCAGGAGTTATCGGAATGGAAAATCAAGTTAAATTAACTAAGGAGTTTAAGCTGAAAGGTGACTTTACCCCCCCCTCTTTTGATGAGTGGAAGGATAAAGTTATAGCAGATTTGAAAGGCGCTTCTTACGCAAAAAAATTAATTACAAATACATACGAAGGTATTAGCCTCCAGCCAATTTATACCCGAGCAGATATAGAGAATCTGCCTCTTGTAGATGGCAAGCCGGGATTTACCGAATATGTAAGAGGGACAAAAGCTTCGGGCTATTTAGGAAATGGTTGGGAAGTTTGCCAGGAAATACCTTATAGCGATGCGGATGAATTTAACTCTGCTCTTATAAGCGATATTAATCGTGGGCAGAATTCTATAAACGTTATTCTGGATTCGGCAACTCAACTTTTAATTGATGCGGACTATGCGGAAATGAGCAAAGTTGGGGATAAAGGTTTATCAATTTCGGGACTCAGCAGTTTCAGCAGGGCATTTGATAATGTTGATATTGAAAAATATCCGCTTCATATACAAACTGGTTTTGTTGCTCTCCCAATGTTAATGATTCTATCGGCTTACGTTAATAAGACCGGTAAACAATTGAATAATATAAAAGGAAGTGTTGAGGCCGATCCGATTGGATATATTGCAACCGAAGGAAAATTGCCCCTCAATTTTAACTCAATTTTAGATAAAATGAAGATAGCAATAGAGTGGACACACAAATACGCTCCGGGAATAAGAACTATTGGAATTAGCGGATTACCTTATAATAACGGAGGAGCAAGCGCCGTTCAGGAACTTGCTTTTGTTATGTCAACTGCTGTTGAATATATTAACAGTCTTTTAGACAAAGGTGTTAATGTTAATGATATAGCCAATAACATGCGGTTTACTTTTGCCATCGGTCCAAATTATTTTATGGAAATCGCAAAACTTAGAGCCGCCCGTGTAATCTGGTCTAATATTCTGGATTCTTACGGCGCCGATACAGAGTCAAAGAAAATTGTTATACACGGACGTACATCGAAGTTCAATCAAACAATGTATGATCCTAATGTAAATATGCTGCGTACGACTACAGAGGCATTTTCAGCAATTGTAGGCGGCATTGATAGTCTTCACACAAATACATATGACGAATCTTATAGTGTTCCTGGTGAGTTCTCAAGAAGAATTGCTCGAAATACACAAATAATATTGAAGGAGGAGGCGCATTTAAACAATGTAATTGACCCCGCCGGAGGCTCCTATTATGTAGAATGGCTTACAAATGAAATTGCTAATAATGTCTGGCAGCAGTTTAAACTCATTGAAGAAAAAGGCGGTATGCTATCCGCGTTAAAAACGGGATATATTCAAGATGAGATTAATAAGATCGCCGATGTAAAAACAATGGATATAAGAAAACGTAAAAATGTATTGGTAGGAACAAACAGTTACGCGAATACTAAAGAGAATAAACCCGATTTTAAATTACCCGACTACAAAAATCTGTTTACAAAAAGAGCAGAATTCCTGCAGAAATTTAGAGTTTCGGGAAATTCGGATAAACATGCGGCTATATTGGATAAATTAAATTCAATGGTCGATTTAAACACGCTGGAGATAATTGACATTGGGACAGAAGCTGTATTAGCCGGCGCAACTCTTGGAGAAATATCCCATTTTGCACGAATAAATACAGAAGAAGCAGAATCTGTAAAACCATTAAATATTTATCGCGCAGCAGAAGTTTTTGAAAAAATTCGTAATTCATTATTCGACATAGAGGAAAAAAACGGTTCTAAACCAAAAGTGTTTTTGGCAACTATGGGCTCATTAAAACAATTTAAAGTCCGTGCGGATTTTTCTCGTTCATTTTTTGAACTCGCGGGTTTCGACATAATTTATCCGAATGGTTTCAGTACAACCGAAGCAGCTGTTGACTCAGCAATCGAATCCCGTGCTGACGCTGTAATAATCTGTTCTACTGATGACGAATATCCTGAAATAGTACCTGAATTAACCAAAGGTGTTAAGGATAGAAACGGTAATACAAATGTTATACTTGCCGGTTTCCCGAAAGAACAAATTGAAGCATATAAACAAAGCGGTGTGGATGATTTTATTTATCTCGGCTGCGATGCTTATGGAATATTATCGAACTTGATTAATAAAATCTTGAATAAATAATTGTAATTTTTTTATAAAGTTGAATCTAAAAAATGATAAATAAACTGTCAATTTTACAAAAACATAAAACATTTACTTTGTCTTATAAAAAAGAAATTTAATAGTTTTAATAATTCTTTACGGAATTATAAAATCAATGGAGTTCTTAAAACGTTAACATCTATAGAAAAACAAACAAGGAAATCTTTGAATAGGCAAATAAATATTAGTAATTCAAATTTCCTTCAACGGAGTATATATGAGTAGAATAAATTTCAGCGAAAAAGAGTTAAAATTCGACTCGAATAAAATAAGTTATGATGAGTGGAAACAAAAGATTGAGACTGAAACAGGGAAATCGTTTGAAGATTTTATATGGGAAACGATGGAACAGATTAATGTAAAACCACTTTATACCAACGATGATATAAAAGATTTAGAGCATCTGGATTATTTATCGGGTATTGAGCCATTTTTGAGGGGACCTTATAGTACAATGTACGTTGCCCGTCCATGGACGGTGCGTCAATATGCCGGCTTTTCAACCGCTGAAGAAAGTAACGCTTTTTACAGAAGAAACCTCGCACAGGGACAAATGGGACTGTCGGTTGCGTTCGATCTTGCTACACATCGCGGCTACGATTCCGATCACAAAAGAGTTGTAGGCGATGTTGGTAAAGCAGGTGTCGCTATAGATTCTATAGAAGATATGAAAATTTTATTTGACAGTATTCCTTTGGATAAAATGTCAGTATCTATGACAATGAACGGCGCGGTATTACCAATATTAGCATTTTATATAGTTGCTGCCGAAGAACAGGGTGTTAAGCAGGAATTGCTTACAGGAACTATTCAGAACGATATTCTTAAAGAGTACATGGTTCGCAATACATATATTTACCCGCCGGAAATGTCAATGAAAATTATCGCGGATATATTCAAGTTCACGTCACAGAATATGCCCAAGTTCAACAGCATCAGCATATCGGGTTATCATATGCAGGAAGCCGGCGCAACAGCCGATCTTGAAATGGCTTACACTTTGGCTGACGGTTTGGAATATGTAAGAACCGGTGTGAAATCCGGAATGGATATAGATTCATTCGCTCCGCGTCTTTCATTCTTTTGGGCTCAGGGAATGAATTATTTTATGGAAATTGCTAAGATGCGCGCTGCACGTTTAATTTGGGCGAAACTAATTAAACAATTCAATCCGAAAAATTCTAAATCGATGTCGCTTAGAACCCATTCACAAACTTCCGGATGGAGTTTAACGGAACAGGATCCATTCAATAATGTTGTACGTACATGCATAGAAGCGATGGCCGCTGCACTGGGACACACACAATCTTTACATACAAATTCTCTTGATGAAGCTATCGCTCTTCCGACAGATTTTTCTGCAAGAATTGCCCGTAATACTCAATTATATTTGCAGGACGAAACTAATATCACAAAAGTTATTGACCCATGGGGCGGTTCATATTATGTTGAAGCGCTGACAGATGCGTTGCTTAAAAAAGGCTGGGAACATATATTGGAGATTGAGTCTTACGGTGGAATGACAAAAGCTATTGAAGCAGGCATTCCAAAAATGAGAATAGAAGAAGCATCGGCCAGACGACAAGCACGTATAGATTCGGGAAAAGAAACCATTGTCGGCATAAATAAATACAGACTCGAAAAAGAGGATCCGATAGAAATACTTGAAGTTGATAATACAGCTGTAAGAATTTCCCAGATTAAGCGGATCCAATCTGTTAAAACAAATCGTAATGATGCTGAGGTTAAAAACGCTCTTGATGCATTAACTAAATCCGCGGAGACCGGCGAAGGCAACTTGCTGGATTTAGCTGTAAAAGCTGCGCGTGTTAGAGCAACATTGGGCGAAATATCGGATGCTATTGAAAAAGTAAGCGGGAGATATCAGGCTGTGACAAGAACAATATCAGGTGTGTACAGTTCCGAATTCGATGGAAAGGAAAATACAACATTAGCTACCGCGCGTAAAATGACTGACGAATTCAGCGAAAAAGAAGGACGACGCCCAAGAATAATGATCGCAAAAATGGGTCAGGATGGACACGACCGCGGCGCAAAAGTTGTGGCGACCGCTTATGCCGATATGGGTTTTGATGTTGATATGGGTCCGCTTTTCCAAACACCGGAAGAAACGGCTCGTCAGGCTGTTGAAAACGACGTACATGTTGTCGGTATGAGTTCTTTGGCTGCAGGACATAAAACTTTGCTGCCGCAACTTGTTGAAGAGCTTAAAAAGCTTGGGCGCGAAGATATTATTGTTATAGTTGGAGGCGTAATTCCCGCACAGGATTATGAATATCTTTACCAGCATGGTGCGTCTGCGATATTCGGACCCGGCACAAAAATTCCGGAGGCCGGAATTAAAATAATGGAAGAAATAAACAGAAGATTTGTAGGTTAATTTGAAGTACAGATTTTAAATCCGCGCGCTGTTGTTTCATCCACTAATAAAATTAATTTTTAAAACCCCGGTTTAGCCGGGGCTTTTTTTAAAAATGAATTTTAGTATTCACTTAAGTTTACAAACTATTTCAAAGAAAATACTCAACGCCTGCTCTAAATAACTTAATCTCTTTATTGCCGGGAATATTATTAGCAACATGATTGCCAAGCCGCTCGTTGTGACCCATCTTACCGTAGACTCTTCCATCTGGACTAGTGATACCCTCTATAGCGTAATACGAACTATTTGGATTAAAGAATATATCCTGGGTTATATTTCCTTCAAAATCAACATACTGAGTGGCAATCTGTCCACTGGTTTTCAACTTTTCTATCCATTCATTGTTCGCGACAAACCTGCCTTCTCCGTGAGAAATTGGGACAGCTTGAATTGTATCGAGCGGAATGTTTTTTAGCCATGGAGAAAGATTGGACACTACTTTAGTGTAAATTATTTTTGAAACGTGACGACCTATTTTATTAAATGTTAGTGTAGGGGTATCTTTTTCAATCTCACGAATTTCTCCATAAGGAAGAAGTCCTAGTTTAATAAGCGCCTGAAATCCGTTACAAATACCGAGTATAAGCCCATCCCTGTTTTTGAGTAAATCCATCACAGATTCTTTAACGATAGGATTGCGAAAGATGGCGGCCATAAATTTACCTGAACCTTCTGGCTCGTCGCCGGCGCTGAATCCGCCGGGCAGAAATACAATTTGCGAATTCTTTATTTTATCGGCCAGTTCGTGAACAGTTTCATCGATCATTCGAGCGGTTAAATTCCTAATAGGCAAAATTTCAGCCATTCCGCCCGCTGTATTAAAAGCTTTCATTGAGTCGTATTCGCTGTTAGTTCCCGGAAATACCGGAATTAAAACATGTGGTTTTGCAAACTTAGCCGAACTTGAAACCACCTTAGTTGCCTCAAATTTGTAACTAACAAAATTCTCTCTTTCCGGTTCAATTTGTGTCGGGAATATTTTTTCCAGCGGTTTTATCCATTCTTCAAGAGCTTCATTTAAAGTAATTACTGTTTCGCCTAATTGTATCTCATGGCTGTTTATTGTTCTTCCGAGTTCAGTAAATTTAATATCGTCAAATAATTCCGATAGATTCTCATCAGACTTTATTTCGAGCACCAATCCGCCTATACCCGTCTCAAACAATTCTGCGGCGTTTATATCGCCGCTCAGTTTAAATCCAATTTTATTACCGAAACACATTTTACTAACAGCTTCGGCCGGTCCATGTTCTTTAACGGTATGTGCGGCTAAAATTTTTCCCGCTTGGTTTAATTCATTTACCCGTGAATAAGTTTTTTTCAACTCAGTAAAATCGTGTATCAAAAATTCATCTTTTGCTGCAGACAAATATATAACAGTCGAATTTGTTTTCTTAAATTCGGGTGATATTATATGGGTAATATTAAACGTGTCAACGGCAAACGAAATCAAAGTAGGCGGGACATTCAAATCTTTAAATGAACCGGACATACTGTCTTTGCCCCCTATAGCCGCGCGCGAAAATTCTTTTTGGGCGTAGTATGCTCCCAATAAAGCGCTGAAAGGTTTTCCCCATTTTACTGGGTCATTACCTATCCTTTCAAAATATTCCTGAAAACTGAACCACACTCCCCGGTAATCGCCGCCCGAAGCAACTATTTTGGCAACTGATTCAACAACAGCATAAATAGCTCCGTGGAAAGGGCTCCAGCTGGAAATGTTTGCGTTGTACCCGTAGCTCATAAGAGTGCCGGTAGTGGTTTCTTCATTAAGAGTCGGAATTTTTGCGCTCATTGCTTCAATTGGTGTAAGCTGATATTTACCTCCGAATGGATAATTAATTGTAGCCGCTCCGACACAATTATCAAATCTTTCAACAAGCCCTTTTTTAGAACATACATTTAAGTCGGCTAACATATTAAGCCAATTTCTTTTTAAATCTCCTTCCGGTATCTTATTAAAATCGGTATCGTTAGAAGGTTCGGTAACTTTAATTTTAGTCATTTTTGTAGAGCCGTTACTGTCAAGAAATTGCCGCGATACGTCAACAATAGTTTTGCCCCGCCAATACATCTTTATGCGGGCTTCTTCTTTAACATAAGCCACTGTAGAGGCTTCTAAATTTTCTTTTGAAACAGCTTTTATAAAAGCGGCTTCATTTTCTTTAGAGATTACACATGCCATTCTTTCCTGCGATTCGGATATCGCCAGTTCAGTGCCGTCGAGTCCTTCGTATTTTTTGGGAACTTTATCAAGAAAAATTTCTAATCCGTCTGCAAGTTCTCCTATTGCCACCGAAACACCACCTGCACCGAAATCGTTACACCTTTTAATCATCCTTGTAACATTAGGATCGCGGAACAAACGCTGTATTTTTCTTTCCTCAGGAGCGTTGCCTTTTTGAACTTCAGCTCCGCATTCTATAATGGAATCTTCAGTGTGGGCTTTAGATGATCCCGTGGCACCTCCGCATCCGTCGCGGCCTGTTTTACCGCCCAGCAGAACAACAACATCTCCCGGAACTGGTTTTTCACGAACCACATTATATTTTGGCGCTGCAGCTATAACTGCTCCGACTTCCATTCGTTTGGCAACATAGCCCGGATGATAAATTTCGTCAACTAATCCGGTACTCAAACCAATTTGGTTGCCATAAGAACTGTATCCATATGCGGCTTCGGTAGTAATTTTACGCTGAGGTAATTTTCCCTCTATTGTTTGTTTTATGGGCACACGCGGATCGCCCGAGCCCGTTACACGCATAGCCTGGTATACATAAGCGCGTCCGGAAAGCGGATCACGTATCGCGCCTCCCAAGCATGTGGCGGCACCGCCGAACGGCTCAATTTCTGTTGGATGATTATGAGTTTCGTTTTTAAACATCACCAGCCAATCTTCATCTTTTCCATCAATATCAACTTTAACTTCAATACTGCAAGCGTTAATTTCCTCCGATTCATCCAGTCCTTTTAACTTGCCTTTCATTCTTAATTCTTTCATAGCTATAGTTGCGATATCCATAAGGCAAATATCTTTATCTTTTTGTCTTTCGGCGTAAACAAATTCGCGGCTTGCTAAATAGTTATTGTAAGTCTCTTTAATTTTCCCCGATATCACTCCATTTTCAAATTCAACTCTTTCTATCTTTGTAAGAAATGTCGTATGTCTGCAATGATCACTCCAATAAGTATCCAATATTCTCATTTCAGTTACAGAAGGATTTCTTTTTTCCTCATCGCGAAAATAGTTCCGGCAGAACTTTAAATCATCCAGGTCCATAGCCAGTCCCATATCGTTTAAAAGATTATTTAACTCAATATCGTCCATTTCAATAAAATCGTTAATGGTTTCCACATCGGGCGGTGATAATAAATTATCTTTTAGTGTGTTAGGTTTATCGAATGAAGCTTCATGCGAATCCACAGGATTTATAACATATTCTTTTATTTTTTTCAGAGATGTCTCAGATATATCTCCGGTAAGAATTATTACTTTCGCGTATTTAACTATCGGTCTCTCCCCTTGAGTTAGAATTTGAACGCATTGCGAGGCCGAATCTGCCCGCTGATCATACTGACCGGGCAAATATTCTACCGCAAAAGCATTGTCGTTATCATCTATCTCAAGTTTTTCATCATAAACAAAATCAACCGGCGGTTCAGAAAAAACAACTTTTCGGGCAAGAGTATAGATTTCATCACTTATATCTTCAATATCGTACCTGTAAATTACACGCACCGATTGAAGTCCTGTGATACTTAAATGTTCCTTTAATTCCTTAAATAAACCCTGAGCTTCTACATCGAATCCCAATTTTTTTTCAACGAATATCCGTTTTATGTTCATTTACAGATTCCTCTTAAAGTAAACCATTTGAATTGTTTTAACCGGCAGATTATGCAAGAAACGTTTGGGATTACCGCCAACATAAAGTAATTTGTGTAAGTAAATTACTTATTTTCGCTAATAAATCATATGGGATTTACCCCTAAAGATGTAATCGAAGTGAATAATTACAAGTGGATTAAGCCGTTGGTTGTGCTGTGTCTCATTCCCCGAAATAATTATAATTGGTTATATTTTGAATTGATATTTTGCAACATTGGGAGTAAAAATGAAAAATTGGATTTCATTATTATTGGTGCTCTTATTAACTGGAAGTTTATTTGCTCAAAAAAAAGCTTTCGCAATTGAAGATTTGTATAAAATTAAAAGTGTGGGTGTGCCAGTAATTTCGAACGACGGGAATAAAATTGCTTTTACAGTTACAAGTTATGATTTGCCGAATTCGTACTCAAACACAGATATATATGTACAAGACTTAAAAACAAAAGAAATATCACAATTTACAAGTGATTCTTCCGCAGATTATAATCCTGTTTGGATTAATGATGATTCCGGATTGTATTTTTTATCAGCTCGCGCTGGAACCCCGCAATTATTTTACAAATCTTTATCAAACGGAGAAGAAAAACAAATCACAGCTTTTTATTCGGGGATTGATTCTCCTAAATTATCGCCCGACGGCGGAAAAATAATTTTTACGGCACAAGTGTTTCCCGAGTGTGGTTCAGATGAAGACTGCAATAAAAAAATTACTGAAGCGATGGATAACGGACCTATACAAGCTCACATCGCGGATAGTTTATTTGTCCGGCATTGGACTGAATACAACGATGGAAAATATTCTCACATTTTTTTGTATGATATTGACAAAAAAAATTATACCGATTTAACCCCGGGATTTTTTAATTCTCCCACATTTTCCGCGGGCGGCAGCGACGACTACAATTTTTCGCCCGACTCTAAATTTGTTGTGTTCTCGTCAAAGCGTGTAAATGATCCTGAAGTTTCTACAAATTCTGATATTTATATAACCTCCTTAGACGGAAATAATGCTGAAAATTTAACGGGTGACAATAAAGCTTACGACGGTCACGGTGTTTATTCCCCGGATGGGAAATATATAGCCTACACAAAACAAACTATCCCCGGGTACGAATCGGACAGGATAATGCTTGCCATTTACAACACAAAGACAAAACAGCACAAAACATTAACCGCCTCTGTGGATAATTGGGTTAACGGATTTGAATGGTCGAGCGATTCTAAATCAATTTATTTTGATATAGATGAAAAAGGTTACAACCCTGTATTAAAAGTGGAATTGGAATCTGGTAACATATCAAGAGTTTTGGAAGAGAAAAGTCTTAGCGGATTTGCCGTCTCAATGGATCAGACAAAACTGATTTATGCTTATTCATTCGTTTATAAGCCCACGGAAATAGCTCTGTATAATTTGACGACCGGTATTAGTGAGGATATTACTTTCTTCAACCGGGAGATCGCTCAAAAAGTTGATATACGTCCGGCTGAAGTGATATGGGTAGATGGAGCCGACGGTAAAAAAATACAGGTGTTTGTAGTTAAACCGCACGATTTTGACCCGAATAAAAAATATCCTTTCGTGATAAATGTGCATGGCGGACCTCAAATGCAGTGGCGCGATTCCTTCCGGGGAGACTGGCAAATTTATCCCGGTTCGGGTTATGTGTTAGCATTTCCAAACCCGCACGGTTCAACTGGATTCGGGCAGGATTTTACTCACGATATTTCAGGAGGCTGGGATGGGAATGTTTTTACAGATGTTATGAAAGTTACTGATTTTATGTCCAATCAACCGTATATAGATAAAAACAGAATGGGTGCTATGGGTTGGTCCTATGGCGGTTATTTTATGAATCTGCTTCAGGCGAAAAAAAATCCATTTAAATGCCTGGCTTCGATGATGGGAATATTTGATGTGGAAGATTTTTATTTTGAAACTGAAGAATTATGGTTCCCGAATTATGACGTTAAAGGAGATCCGTTTACGAATAAAGAATATTATAAAAAAGTTTCACCAAGCTCTTATGTGAACAATTTTGAAACTCCAACATTAATTATTACTGGTGAAAAGGATTACAGAATTTCGTATACGCAAAGTCTGCGATATTTTTCGGTTTTACAGAAAAAAGGTATCGATTCCAGATTGATTATTTTCGACAACGACGGACACTGGCCAAGTCACCTAAACTCAATGCCATTATATTATAATTCACATTTGGAATGGTTTCACAAATATTTGGGTGGTGATAAAGCTCCATACGATTCCAGGAAACTTGAAAGAAATTTAGTATTCTAAAAATTTTGTTATCAACGGTGTTACATTAGTTATTTTAATACTATTCTCTAATTCTATGTCGGCTAACTCGGCTAAGCAAATTATAGTTAGTCTAAAAACAGAGTTCAATTAAATTACCACTGTTTTATTAACGGTAAATTCATCGCCCAATTTCTTATTTTTGCATAAACAATTTAATTTAATAGGCAAAAATGAGCTTGTTTAACAAGGTAATAACCGAACGATTAGTATTGCGCCCTTTCACCTTGGATGACGCTAAAGAGGTTCAAAGTTTAGCCGGTAAAAAGGAAATTGCAGATACAACATTGTTTATTCCTCATCCATATCCTGACGGTGCCGCTGAAGAATGGATTAGCACTCACACAACAAAATTTATTAACAAAGAGGAAGTAATATTCGCGATAACTCTGAAAGAAAATTTTAAATTGATTGGCGCTATTGGATTGGTTATTAATAAAATGTTTAACAATGCTGAAGCGGGTTATTGGATTGGAGTTCAATATTGGGGTTATGGTTATTGTACCGAGGCTCTGAAAGCCATTATTAATTATGGTTTCGGAACATTACAGTTAAATAAAATACATGCTCACCATATGACTACGAATCCGGCGTCCGGTAGAGTTATGCTTAAATGCGGTATGTCGATTGAAGGTTCATTAAAAAAACATATACTTAAAAATAATGTGTACGAAGATATTGTTTTGTATGGTATTTTACGTGATGAATTTAGAAATTAGATTTTTTTGAAATTTATTTTAGTGAAAAATTGTTTTAAACTCTATGAAAAATAAAAACGAGACATATAAACCCGATTGGACTCCTAAAAACGCCGGCGAAGAATTTGCAGTTCGCGTTGTTAAAGGTGTTCAAAAATTTTCGGATACAAAAATAAATTCAGCTAAGACTAAAAATCATGAAGTTGAAGATCTTGTAAAAGGTGTATTAACGAATGATCGTGTACTTCTGGCAAAAACTATAACTCTAGTTGAAAGCAACGCAAGAGCCCATTTCGAAAAAGCTCAAAGTGTGCTTCATAAACTTTTGCCTCATTCGGGGAATTCAATACGTATTGGAATTTCGGGTGTGCCCGGTGCGGGTAAAAGCACTATAATTGAATCTCTGGGCATGTATCTTATTGAACATGGTCATAAAGTGGCAGTGTTAACTATAGACCCCAGCAGTTCAATCACCAAAGGGAGTATTCTCGGGGATAAAACACGAATGGAAAAGCTTTCTCGCGAGGATAATTGTTTTATACGTCCATCCCCTTCCGGCGGAACATTAGGCGGTGTAACTCGAAAAAGCAGAGAAACTATTATTGTTTGCGAAGCCGCTGGTTATGATATAATTCTTATTGAAACCGTTGGTGTCGGCCAAAGTGAAATTACTGTCCGTTCTATGGTTGATTTTTTCCTTCTTGTACAATTAGCCGGAGCTGGTGACGAACTTCAGGGAATCAAAAAAGGGGTAATTGAAATTGCGGACGCAATTGTTGTAAATAAAGCCGATGGAAATAATTTACAAAAAGCTAACATTGCTAGATCGGAATTCGCGAATGTGCTGCATTATCTTAAACCAGTTACCGAAGGATGGCAAACTCGCGCTTTTGTTTCTTCCGCTATAACCGGACTAGGAACTGTCGATATTTGGAAAGTAATGCAAAGGTTTGTAGAAATCACTAGAGCCTCGGGCGTCTTCGAAAAAAGAAGAACCGAACAGAAAATTGAGTGGACTTTCAGAATGATTGAAGATGAATTAAAAGATAGTTTTTATAATAAAGAAATAATAAAAAACGAAATTCCGCGTTTAAAATTAGATATTGAAAAAGGTAATATACTACCTACTACAGCCGCGGGAAAACTTCTTAAATTATTTAACTCCAATTCCTCTATCTGATTTTATTTTATTGATCAAAAAATTCATAATCTGTTAACAGCGGATTTATAGAATAAATTTTATGTTTATAAACTAAATACTGACATTTAATATAGGTAGCAAAATGGACTTAAAAAAATCCTTAGGGTATACACCCGATGGTAAAACACAGAGCAAAATAAAGAGGCATATTCAATATATAAATCTTAAACTTGCGGCTCTTGGACAACCATTTTTTGACGACAAAGGAGATACAAAATTTCTTGATTTAGCGCACGATTTGATCAAAAATCACAGAGAAAAAAACAGACTATTATCCAACTATCTCTGCCCGGCCGATCAGCGAATTCAAAATTTTCTCGATTCTTATTTAAGTGAGTTTAGAGATAAATTAAATATTCGTCTGCCTTCGAACACATTTATTTTGGATAGTCACGGAATAGCAAGGGTTCTTTCTATCCCTCCGGATAAAGATGAATTTATATCAAATATTATTAGCTCTTACAGAGTTAAGCAGGGAATTTTACATAATCCCAAAAACGACAGGAGAACCACTAAGGGTGTCTTTCATATTTCCGAAGGAGGATTACCGATACCTGACGATAAAAAGGCTGTTCCTAAAAAAGTGTTCGCTAATCTGCTTATGGCGGCTTTGCAGCCTCCAAACGAGTTATTGAGACTGCCTTATACAGCTTCCTCAAAACTTCAAGCTGAAATGTTTGTGACATTAATGCTTCGCCCAAAAGTTAGTCCGGAAGTACCTGGCATCAGTCCTGAGAAATCAATGGAAATACGATTTTTCGCACCGGGAAATTTAGTGAGCAACTTGGATTTTGTTGAATCTATTTTCGGCAACGCAGGTGATCCTTATATACCAGAAAATGACGCTGCATTGGATATTGAACATTGGTCCGGTCATACGGGATGCGTTATCCTTGCGCCTCATTTAACAAAGTTTACAAAGAAAGAATTTGGTTTACCAAATTTTGATAACGCTACTGAAAGACAGAAACGCGACGGAATGTGCTGGAAAGATGAAAATGAGATATATAATGACGGTGATGCGTTCAAAATTACAGCCAGAACGGACGAGGGAGTGATTGTTACAATTATTGCTGATAATTATTTCGGATATTCAAAAAAAGAGGTTAAAACTCAAATAAGTTATGCGGCAAATTTATATGGAAATGTGGAAGAAGAACACTCCGGCGGGGCGATAGCTTTTTCCAGCTATAATTTAGGCGATGGATTTCACGATGACAACCAAGTGACAAAAGATGACCATACATTCAAACAAATGACAAAAATGTATTCTGAGTTTATGGAAATAAATGAAAACGGTTTTGCTGTTGATAAAAATTATAACGATATAATTTATATACCGGAAGACGCTCGTTTTAATATGGTTGAACAAAGTATTAAATGGTCGATGAATAATAATGAGAAATCTATTAAACTTCATCCCGCTAAAACATACATATATCCAGCCGGATATAAGGTAAGGATGGAAAAAAACCCTTATGTCCCTTCATGGAGACTTATAGGCACTGTGGCCGAAGGAACTTTCTGTCATAAACCAAGCACAGTATCAGGCGGCGGAAAATCAGAAATCTCAAAATCTATAACAGATGCCATTTTATATGGTCCTTTTTTTATAGCAGACTATGAAAAAGATTTCAATCAGGTTGATGAAATTATTAACAAAGATTTCAGTAACAGGTATAAAGACCGTTATAAAGAACCGGGTTCCAGCCGGCCTATTCTCAGCGGTGAAAGATCACTCGGATCGGTAATTAAACTTCTTACACCTTCCCCTTCAATGTATAACGATGAATATAACAATTGGCTGCAGACCATTCCGCATTATATCAAAGGATTGGTTTATATTATAAAACGATTTTACAGACCCGAATGGGGCAATAACTGGAAAGATTATTTTACTGTTGATATTATAGACGGAAGAAATGGAAACGAGTTAAAATTTTCTAACAGAAAACTTGTGGCAGGCTATCTTAGAGTAGGATTATTTAAAGATCACGCTTGGCGCACATATAAACTGCGTCAGGATTTTATTGCTTCTGATAAAATACAAAAGGAAGATGATATAAGCGTATCTACTGTTTTGCCTTCCAACAATATCGAATTTTTGGGATCCGAAAATCAAAATCCGTCTTTAAAGTTTGTGGACAATTGCGAGTACAGATTTTTCCAACGCCCTGATGAAGCGGTTAACAGAGGTTATGATAAACAAGCCGAAGCAGATTTAGCCTCACCAAATACGTTTATTTCCAACTTTGAGCCTTTAACTGTAAATGACGCTAAATCTATTATTGCCGATGCGATTGAATTCGACAAATATACTGTTCCTATAAAAAAACTGATTGAGGATGTCGTTAAAAGTAAAGATTATTCTTATTTTGTGTCATCCTCGCATCCTAGAATTTTTGAGGGCAAACCATCTAAAAATATGCGTTACCTTCAGAACAGACCAGATATTGTAAATGCGAGGGACAAATATATAGCTGAAGTTGGGACACGCCTTTATAGAAAAGTTCCGACAAATAAACCTGTTTATTTTCCAGTAAATGCAGTGCTTCCTGGCAGAAGAAATAATCCGCCGGAAAAGGGAATTCGTCCGCTGGCAGTTTATAATCCTATTCATTATCAGGAACTACCCGAATTATTTATGGATTTTATATGCAGTTTAACCGGCAAGTCACCTTCTACAACCGGCGCCGGCAGCGAAGGCGCTTTAACAAAAGCACCATTTAACGCACTGTGCTCGGTTACTGATCTGAATAACGCTCTTGTCTCATTTATTCTTACAGGATATGACGCGTTTACTTCGGCCGCTGGTTATATCGGACCAAAATATAAGGTTGATCACGATGTAAGTTTATTGATTCCAGAAATATGGGGTCGAATGCGCACAGAGGAACGCGAAGCGGATTACTTAATTAAAAATGAATACTTAGAAAAATTGAATGACTTTGAACATAAAGGTGAAAAAATTCTTGCTAGCAGACTCGGTTATAGAATAACCGGTAAATTTGTGCGTTCTTTTTTTGGAAGAGTTTTTGAAAATCCTGATCAAGTATTTAACCAGGAGATGTTGAAGCCCGAATTACAGGATTTAGAATGTTTTGCAGACGGCATAAAAAACATTGTGGAAGCTCAGGAACGAGTAGCCAAACAATTTTTTAACGATGGAAGCATTAATGCCGCCTGCCCTCCAATAAAAGCTTTACTGCATTTTATGGTAAATAAAAAGTATGAAGGAAAATCTATTGAGGATCCTGAAATACGAAAAATGTTCACCTATAAATATTTGTTGCACAGCGAATGGTACAGAGATAGATTGCTGAATAAACAATTGAACGAAATAGCTCTGTGGCAGCGGCACGAAAAATATTTATTGGATTATCTTAAAAATTCCATAAATCTTTCGGAGTCCGAGAAAGCAAATATTATTGAAAAAATTCATTTCGCTGAAAATACTCTTAAAACATTGAAGTCCGCATCCTATGTTAAAAGTTTGAAAGGAACAATAGGATTGGATCCATTATACAGAAATTAGAGCTCAGAATTAATTAAAATTGAATATTGGCGGACCAGATCAGCTTAACTGCTGACTTGTCCGGCAATGTTTTTGCTTTTAATTCTAATTTTCCCCCTAAAATTTTTAACCCCACTTGGTATCTTTTGATTAAAAAAGCCTTAAATTGTAAAAAAAAATAATTTATTATTTCGGAGTACAATATGAATGCTAAACAAAAAATAATATTGTATACAGGCTTAGGCGTAATAATTATTTCACTTCTCATTTGGCAGATATACGGCGGGGAAATATTCACAAAAACACAGGTGCTGATTGAGGTGAATGATGAGTTGTTTGGCCCAACAAAACAATGGCAGAAAAAATTTGTTTGGGGACTCGATTTAACGGCATTGATTTCTATAATAACAGTAATAGTCTCCGGGCTAAATATTTTTATTTTCCGTGATAAAAAAAAATAAATTTATAAGATTTACTTAATTTGATATTATGAGGGAACAACAGTGTACGAATTTTCGGCGCGGTTGTTCCTAAAATAATCTAGTTTTTATATCCTATAACAGTAATACTAAAAATGCCCGGTTTTTTTTCATTATATATTTTAATTTCTTCTGGAGTCAGGTATTCGTTCATAATTTCTTCCGGTATTTGAATTATATTTTGCTTCTTAATTTCAACGTTCTTAAATCCCGCCTCGGAAATAATATTTAAATACTGATCTATTGGCAATGCTCCCGAAACACATCCGGCATAAGCTTCTGCCGATTTTTTTAGTTCTTCAGGCATCTCTCCTTCAATAACAATATCCGATATACAAAAATGTCCTCTGTTTTTTAATACTCTGTAGACTTCAGAAAACGCGCCTCGTTTATCGGGCACCAGATTCATAACACAATTGCTTATTACAACATCCACACTGTCATTTTCTATTGGCATATTTTCTATGTCACCCAATTTGAATTCAACATTATCATATCCCATTTTAAGCCTATTTTGCTCAGCTTTTAAGATCATTTCATCTGTAAAATCCAGACCAATAATTAAACCAGTAGATCCAGTAATTTGTCTGGCAACGAAAGCATCGTTTCCCGCTCCCGAGCCCAAATCTAAAACAGTATCGCCTGTTTTTATATCGGCATATTTTGTCGGTAAACCACATCCCAAATTTAAATCGGCTTCTTTAACATATCCCTCAATATTTGAGTATTCTTCTCCAGTCATGGAATATTCTGGAGACTCATTACAACCGCAGCCGCAAGACTTTTTCGGGCTCATTGAATTTACAGCTATCTGTGAATATTTGGTTTTTACAATTTCTTTTAATTTATTTGAATCTTTCATTTCATCCCCCATTTAACAGCAGTTAATTTTTGAAAATAATTTTATAAATTCTTCTTTTAGTCTGTTCATAACTTTAGCATTTATGCAGTAGCACATTTTAGGTCCTTCTACTTCACCTATAATCAGTCCTGCATTTTTTAATTCTTTCAGGTGCTGAGAAACAGTTGATTGAGCTAAAGGCAATAATTCTACAATCTCACCGGTTATACAGACGTTTTTTTCGTTAAGTATTTTTAGGATTTTAATACGGGCCGGGTGAGAGAGAGCCTTAGCAAACTCAGCCAATTCAGTTTCATTTAATGAAAATAATTCTTTTTTATTAACAGCCATAACATCTCGCAGAGTTTAGCTTTATCGTTCATCGCAAATATACGATTATTGTTATAAATGTCAAATTAATTAATTTTTTAGTTTGGGTAAAGATTAACTTTATAGGAAATTTAATAGTAAGATCAAAACAAAAGTCAGGAGGGCTATATTTAACGATACAATATAAAGGTAAAAGAGAAATCCCACCGTACCTTTTTCTGAGATCCCGATTTGTTTATACAAACGCAGATATTTAACAAACAATAATCCCCATAAAAGTATATTAGCGGAAATATTTCTACTTTTCAGATATTTGACGATAAGAATCGCCGCCGTAATTCCGGTCATTGTAAAAATAATTGTTACGAATATTAAGAGATATAATTCCATTTAATCATCAACGGATACAAGGTTATTATACTAGGATATTATTTAATTTTAAGTTGAGAGAACAATAATTTCATTTATAAAAGTTCACCAGTCAGTTAGCGTATACACTTTATAAGCTGAACTCCCATATAAATTATAGATCGTCCATACGCTGAAAATTTAGAATTACACGCTTCATTTCCCGTGATTCTAGTTCGGCGAGATTCTGAAAAACAGCTTTCACTTCCTCCGATTCTGAAAATTTTTCAAGCTTATTAAATAGATTTATTAAACACTCATCTAATCTAATTACTGTTCCCATTATTTGTTCAATCGATATTTCTGCATTGAGTTTAATTGAATTTAAACATTCATGAGCTTCATTTTCATCGCAAAAACTGAACCAGGTATCCTCAACTTTTTTTGAAATGCTGTCGGAAACTGACTCAATAGTTTCTTCCATATGCTGTTCTCTTTCTGAAAGATAACCAAGCACCATTTTCACTTTCTCTTTTTCAGCCTCGTTTTCTAACTTGGTATAAAATTCGTGCAAAGTGCGGTGGAATTTCTTTACAAAATCGATAAACTCAATTCCTTGTTTGTAACGTTTCATTTTGCGCCTCCATCCATCCAGTGGCATAAAGTGAATACAATTAATGTATATTTTTACACCTGGAAATGCAATCGAATAAGTTCAAAGCGAGAATTACAATTAAACACCAAACGGCTGAGTTCAAAAATCATCTCAACAAAATCATTTTTTTTGATTGTGAAAAATTATCGCTCATTAAGTTGCAAATATATATCCCTGTGGAGGATTTGGCTCCGGAGTTATTAGAGCCGTCCCAGACCAATTTATGTGAGCCGGCGGACATAAATTCGTTTACTAAAGTTTTTACTTCCCTGCCGAGCGCGTCATATATTATTAGCGTAACTTTTCGCGGTTCAGTAATTTTAAAAGTAATAGTGGTAGCCGGATTAAAAGGATTTGGATAATTTTGTATTAAAACAAAATCTGTCGGCTTTCCCTCTATTCCTTTAACATCTGTAATTTTTGACACCAAATCTCGCTCATAAGCTCCGTTACCATGTGTGGCTATCCTAAGTTTATTGTTCGAATGAGAGATGGTGAGATTTGTAACCATACACGCGTCGGGCAATCCTTCATTTATGGAAGTCCATGTTTCCCCGGAATCTGGTGAAAAGTAAACGCCCAAATCATTCCCTACATAAATATGCCCTGGATAAGCGGGATCTGGAATTATTGAATTTGTTGGTACATCGGGTAAACCGTTTCCTATATTTATCCAGCTATCCCCCAAATCTGTTGACCGGAATGCATGCGAATTCCCGAAACCTGAATAAACTACGTAAACATTTTTATGATTATTTGGATCGAGCGCTATATCCATAGGGTAACGATCAGGCAAATTTTTGGCTACGTTTTTCCATGAATCGCCGCCGTCGGTAGTTCTGAATATTTCGGGATCTTTCACGACAGGCGCTGTGCAAGCGAACACCACGTCGGGGTTGTAATGAGATATTGCCATTGAAACCGGGGGATTGGTGCTTATTGGTAAACCCCCGTTTGTAGCTGCCCAATTAGGATTTCCAGTAATTGTTTTATAAATAATTCCTCTCCCGGCGTACAGAGTTCCCGGATCGCTGGGGCTAATAACATAAGGAGCAATAAAACCAACTGCGCCTCCATTCGGAGGGCTCATAGGGCTTTCTGAATAAACGCCTTTTTGAATTCTTGTTAGTTTACGCAACTCACATCGCTGGTAAGAACCGTATGAAATAGAGTTGCTTTTTTGATTGATCGCCGCCCAGCCTCCATCGCCGCCTATAGCACGAACCCATTCGTTGGAACCGTCATAAATTGCTGTTGAATTATCCTGCATTCCGCCGATTGAAAAATTAGAATCGCTTTCAGATGTGGCAAACCCGTTATAAAATTGGGTTGTTTGGTATCCGCCGTTTAATCCCTCAAATGTTTCGCCGAAATCTGTGGTTCTGAATATACCGCCGTCGTTGCCAAAATAAACTGAGTTTGGATCTGTGGGATCTATTACAAATGTGTGATGATCTGCGTGTGAATAGTTTGATGCGCCTTCCGGACCTCCCGCTGGAGTTCTTCCGAAATCCCAATTATACCAGACTGATTTTCGCGTTAAATTTTTACCGGCATCATTGGATTTAAAAACGTCGACACCCGCTGTAAGAATTGTTTCAGGATTATTCTGATTGACAACTACAAAGTGGGCGAACCAGCCTTGATACGTTGAATAATCGTATGTAGACTGAACAGTCCATGTATCGCCACCGTTCTCTGAGCGTAATAACCATGTACCGGCGTTAGTTGTATACCCATTGCCTATGCTCAAATAAATTAAACTTGGATTTTTGTCATAAACCGAAAACAAAGCTTTGCCGCCGTAAGACGCAGGAATGCCCGTCTGCAGTTTAGTCCAGACTCCGCCGCCGTCTTTTGTTCTGTAAATTCCATGACCTTTGCTCCCCAAATTTCCGCAAGCTATCAGCACTGTACTTGTATCTACGGGATTAATAATTAAGTCACTAACCATAATTGTATTATTAACCAATTGCCAGGATTTACCCGCGTCTGTTGATTTATACGTACCTTCGGTCGTACCAGCCCAAACCGTTTTTCGGTTAAGCGGATTAATACGAATAACCCAGACACCGTGTCCCTGGTTATAAGACCAATCCAGACTTTTAAACCAATTTGAGCCCCCATCAGTGGATTTAAGTATACCAATACCGTAACTACCGCGGGTTTCCCTGATGGTAACACCCCCCAGTGTATTATCATAATTGTAAACTTCCCCAGTTCCAATATATATTTCGTTAGAATCCCCTGGAGCAAAAGTAATAGAACTGACGCCCAATAAAGGGTAACCTGTAGGCACGTAGTGCCATGCGTTTTTCCCTTTAGCTTTGGTATAGCTGCGCCACAAACCTCCGCTTGCGCTACCGGCATATATTGTATTAGAGTTTTGCGGATTGAACGCTAGTGATATTGTTCTGCCGCCAATATTGTGTGGTCCCAGCTGCTGCCATTTTTTTCCGTCGGGCGATTTTTTGAGAGTTAATTTTTCTTTAAAAAATTCTTTTGATAAACCTATAGCCGGTAATTTGTTATTAGGATATGCCCTGCTTTCATTCCAAAATTGCATTGCTTGCATTGCGCCGGACATTTTTATTTTTTGCTTCGGGGGAAATAATTGAGGTTCGTAATTAAAACATAGTAATCCCGCTAATACTGCTATTAAGACTAACAAGTATTTTGATATTCTAACTGACATTAATCCCCCAGATCATTTTTTTACTTAAAATAATATCTTCCGCCTACCGCCACATCAAATTTTAGCCCTGTTTCAGGTAGCAGTTGAAATACAGGGACAATTTCAAAAAACACATCCACAGGTAATTCATTTAGAAACATAGCTACACCCGCCACACCGCGCACTCCAAAACTGCCGTCGTCATCCCCCGCCGTTCTTAGTCGTAAGCCAAAACCGTAATAAATAGGGATCCTGAATTGCGATTGGATTATTCCATCCATATGATACAAATAATCCCCGTGTAAAGATAAATGGCTGTTTTCTCCCAGGAACGAGTACCCGAATCCAAAATCCAAAGCGTTATTATCTGTTAGCCAGTATTTTCCACTAAAACCGGTGGGTTCACCGAAAATCACTCCAAGACCAAAATTTTTGTCCTGCGCATTTAAATTAACTGACATTAATATAACAATGGTTCCCAAAAGTGTTATTAATTTGTGTTTCATGTTTCTTCCGTAGATTGTATTAAATAATTTAAAACGTAATCTAAAATATTATACCTCAATTTAAAACTCCATAAATTATATCTTTCTCTCTGTAATTATTAAAATGAATATTAGTAAATTTGACACAGGGATTAATAAAGAGGGTAATAGATGAGCAATACTGCAGAAATTATTAAACAAACTGTAAATAAATCCATCCAGAATTTTAACTATAAGAATGAAGCGACCGCTATAATTTTAGCGGCTGGTCACGGAAAAAGGATTAAATCGCACACATCCAAAATGCTTCACAAAATTTGGGGTAAACCAACTGTTGAACGAGTTTATGACGCGTGTAAAAACGGGTTGAATGATGCCAACGTGATAGTTGTAGTGGGAATAAAAGCATTGGATGTAATTGACGCTGTTGGAAAGAGGGATTTTACTTCTTATGCTTACCAGGAAGAACAGAACGGTACCGGACACGCTGTTCAAGTGGCGCTGAATAATATTGATAGGAAAAAATATAAAGGAATTGTTTATGTGCTTCCCGGCGATATGGGTCTTATCGATAAAAAAACCATTTCACTTTTCAAAAAGAAGTTTGAAGAATCCAATGCCGATATGATGGTACTTACAGGATTATATGAAGGTGCGGTGCAAAATAACAGTTATGGAAGAATTGTACGTGTAAAAGAAAGAGATATCGAAAATTATCTTTCACGCGAAAATGAAGGTAAAGTTTTAGAGATTATTGAATATAAAGATATTCTTAAATTGGACGATAATTCACCCTATATCAGAGAGTTTAATGGTAAGAAATACAGCTATACAAAACAGGAACTTTTGGAAAACAACGAATTTAATTCGGGAGTTTATGCCTTTAAATATAATCACCTTTCAACACTAATAGATACAATTAAAAGCGATAACGCCCAAAATGAAATTTATATAACAGATTTGATTTCAATTTTTAACAAAAACGGATTGACAGTCGGTGCCGTTTATCCGGACACACAACATGTGTTAATGGGTTTTAATAATAAATCCGTCCTTAAAGAAATGGAAACCATCGCAAGGCATCAGACTTACAATCTTATTAAAGATATAATTGAAATTGAAGATCCGGACGATTTTTTTATTCATGAAGACGTTGTAATACAAATTTTGGAGCTCGATAACCAGGGACAGCCGTTGGATATAAAAATTGGCAAAGGCGCTTACATTGGGCAGGGCGTAAAATTAAATTATAACATCAATATCAAAAAGAATGTGTTTATCGACGGCAATGTAACATTCGGTAAAAACATTACTATCTGGGAAAACGCTCACCTTTCTACTTTCTTCAATCAACAATTTATTATTGAAGATAATGTGGAAATATTATGGGGCGATATTATAAAGGGCAATATAATAATAGGTGAAAATTCCCGCATAGAATCAAGCGTTAATATGACAGGCAGCGATGAGCATCCTTTACGCATAGGTAAAAATGTTACAATTAAAGGCACAAGCTATATATTCGGCAGCATAATTGACGATGATATGTTTGTTGAACACAGCGTGCTGATTAAAAAGAAAGTTGAAAAACTTATGAAAAAAAGCGGCGAAATAAGAACAGTAAAATTTTTCCTGCCTTTGCCCGAAGGAATGGATACGATATCGGATTTGTGATTAATAAAAAAGCGATGCGTTAACAAAACGCATCGCTTTACAATAATTAAATTTATCGCTTAAATCTAAGCTTCTAATTTATTAACATATTTGGTTAAAGAAGATTTTCTTCTACCAGCTGTATTTTTGTGGATTCTTCCTTTACCAACTGTTGTATCGATATATGAAACAGCTTCTTTTAAAAGTTTTTCAGCGTCAGCTTTATTCTCAGCATTATATACTTTTTTAATCAATGTTCTAACTTTCGACATAGCAGCTTGGTTAAGAATTTTTTTCTTTTCGTTTGTTTTAATTCTTTTTTTCGCCGACTTATGATGAGCCATTTTTAACCTATAGTTTATTTATTTTCAAGTTTACAAATATACCGGTAATTGGCTTTTATGTCAAACAATTTGCATTGCCCTTGCCGTAATTCTTTAAATAATTACATTTTATAGGTATTTTTACTCTCTTAATTATAAAAGAAAGTAATATAAATTGATAAAAATAAACGAAATATTCTTTTCCATTCAGGGAGAAAGCTCCAAAGCGGGTCTGCCTTGCGTATTTGTTAGGCTTACATATTGCAACTTAAGATGCTCTTATTGCGATACCGAATACGCTTTTTACGAAGGTTCGGATATGACAATCGAATCCATTATTGAAAAAGTAAGGGAATATGGTTGTAACCTCGTTGAAATTACAGGTGGTGAACCGCTTGTACAAAAAGAATCCCTGGAACTCATGACTCGTATGTGCGACGAAGGTTTCGAGGTAATGCTTGAAACCGGAGGCAGTTTACCGGTGAAAGATATCGATAAAAGAGTGAAAATAATTCTCGATTTAAAATGTCCTTCCAGCAAAATGATGAAAAAAAACTGCTTCGAAAACATAGAATTCATAAAACCGATTGATGAAGTGAAATTCGTTATAGGAACCCGGGAAGATTACGACTGGGCAAAAGATATTATAACCGAATACAAATTAACTGACCGGTGCGAAATACTGTTTTCTGTAATTTTCGGTGAGCTGGAACCAGTAACACTTGTTAACTGGATTCTGGAGGATAAACTCAAAATCCGGTATCAACTGCAGATGCATAAGTTTATTTGGCATCCAGAAAAAAAAGGTGTTTAATTATATCTGCAGGATAAAATAAAAATGACTTTATTAATACTAAAACACTCTCCGAACTGATTTTATGATTTGACGGATAGGAGACCAGATGTTGTGTAAAAATTATTTTGAATTAATTGATTTGGAGAAATGATGCGTATTGCCAAAGATTTCAGATGGGAAATGGGACATAGATTACCTTTTCACGAAGGTCAATGTGTAAATTTGCACGGACACAGTTATAAAATGATGGTTGAGTTTGAAGGCGATTTGGACGACAAAGGCATGGTGCTAGATTATTATGTTGTAAAAGAAGTAATTCAGCCGCTGGTAGACGAACTGGACCACACATTTATGGTTAAAGACGACGATACACTATTAATAGATTTGTTAAAACAGATGAATAGCAAACATGTAGTAGTAAATTTCCACAGTACTGCGGAAAATATGGTTTATTATTTTCTGGATAAAATTAAATCTGCGAATCTTCCCAAAAACTTGCGCGGAATTAAAGTGAAAATATTTGAAACGGAAACAACATACGCCGAAGATCAAATTACTCTGGAATGATATAGATGAAATTCCTGAGTGTTACAATCTTTAGCAAAATTACTTAAATCATTTTAACTCGCAGACTATAGTGCGTTTCTCAATTCCGGAAGGTACTTTGGTAAATTTAATTATATACGACACTTTGAGAAAAAGGTTAAATATAATTGTTGACGAGTATAAATCCCCGTGCGTTTACAGCGCAAATATAAACTTCAACAGATTCGCTTCAGGGACTTATTTTGTAAAAATGTTCACCGGCACTTCCAGTAAAACAATTAAACTGCCGCACGTTACGAAGTAACGTAATAAATCTATCTGTTTTTGCGCGGAATAATCATTATTATAATAAGCAGTAAACCGAATACTGCCGTTAAAATAAGCGCCCACATATTTGCAACTCGGGATTCGGCGCTTAAAGTATAATCTATATAAATAAACGCTTCCGAATCGAATTTCCAATGTCCTGTGGAACCACTAATACCATTAGCGTTAGTGGATAACAATAATCCGGGCATCGTTATTTCGTACTCATAATTTTCTTTAGTCAGAAAATTATTTCCGAATTTATTCTCAATTCGTTTTTCAATTACTTCGATCGCGTTTATTACTGAATCATCTACTTTAGCCGAATAAATTTTCTCAATTTTTTCAATTATACAATCGAGCTCAAAATCATCGTCAATACAGTTTTTTATCTCATTTTTATTTTCGATTAGTTTATTTTTATCGAGACCGGTGTTTTTGGTAACGGCGGGTATCAACAATTCAAAAAACTCCTCGAATATACTTTCTTTCAAATATTCATCCAGTTTTGCCGATAAGGAATCGTTTATTTCTCCTTTTACGAGTTGTTTGTATTCATTATTATTTAGAAATTTTTTAATATCGATTTTATCGAAAGGATTGGTTTTCATGTAAGTTTCTTTATAAACATAATACGTATAAAACCATCTGAAATTTTTCTCAAGTTTTACATTGATATTTACTTTTTTATTAGCTTTCATGTACTCGCTTAGTTTATCGGCGGATTCAAATTCTTTTTTTGCCGTATAAATATATTTGGACGAAGATGAGTCTTTCTGTTTTTCTATCTGCCACGTACTGTCCAGATAAAACGTTTGATCTCCAAAATTAATTTCCGGATTTTCTGTTTTAATTATTACCGTTCGTATCAAAGATCCATCGGGATTGATGATAGTTTTTATATAATAGTCTTTGCATCCCGCCAGCATAGTTAGAAAAATGAATAACATAATTTTATAAATGCCGTTCATTTTATTTTCCCCCTGTTAAACTATTTTTATTTAGAATCCTTTCCAGTCCGTCTTTGTTTCGCAGAAGTTTTTCAATATCTCCTTTGGTCAAACCTTTCTCGGGATTTAAACCAATGTTTACCAAATATTCCTTCAATTCATTGTTCGTTTTAATTTCATTCATAACAAACAGATTAGTCAATTCAAAAAATTGACCAATAACTAATTCGTCGTATTCTACACCGTAACTGTTTTTATTCGAAATTTTTAAGCGTCCTAAAACAGAATTTAAACTTGAAAAAAGATCGGCTTTGTTAATAGATGAATTCAAAGGGACTTCTTGTTTTTGCTGATTAACGTATTGTTTTTCGAGTTCCGAAATCTTCAACAAATCATTTAATTCCCCGACAAAATAGAAAGTTGTAATTACTACAAGCAAAAGTCCGAATGCATATTTGGGGACCGGAATAAGCAGACCCGATAAAATATTCAGGATCTTATCCCTCACAGTAATATTATTATCGATTGAAATTGAATCCATAATGTTTTTATACAACAGTTCGTCATTTAACTCCGGCTCCAATTCCTTCGCTTTTGCTGTTACACTGTTATATGCCGATGCCGCTTTATAAAATGTTTTACAGTTTTCGCAGGTTAAAATATGCTTTTCCACTTCGGTTTTAATAGATGGACTAATTTCATCTATGTCGTTTTCCAGAAGTATAATATTTACATCACCGCATCTCATTTTTAACTCCCCAGTTTTGAATCTCAATTATTTTCAGACGAATATTTTTTCTCGCGTAACTTAAATTTGTTTTAACGGCATTGGGTGTAATGTTCAATATCTCCGCGGTTTCGGCTATGTTCATTTTTCCCAGATCAATAAGCGTGAACACGACCCTTTGTGTTTGGCTTAATTCATAAGACAGATTTTTAATCGTTTCTATCATTTCTTTTTTGTCAAATTCTTCCAAAAAACTATTTTCTGTAAGTGAGGTTGTAAAATCCAAATTAGTATCTGTTGTATTGGCAAAATATTTTCGTGTTGTTTTTATTTTACGCATCCGGTCGATAGTACAGTTAACGGCAATTTTATATATCCATGTACTGAATTTAATTTCGTTTTTATATCGTGAAATATTTTTCCATACTTTTATAAACGTTTCCTGAACAACATCCTTAACTTCGTCTTCATCCCATAAAATCCTGAACACTATAGCGGATACATATTTCTGGTAATGTTTAACCAAAACACCGAAGGAATTTTTATCGCCTAACAAACAATTATTGATCAGTTCGTCTATTTCATCGTCCGTTTTTTGACTGCTTACGATATTTTCTTTGTTAAGTGTCATTTAGTTTTTCTAATACATTATACGCATAGAAATAGGAAAGGTTAAAATAAAATATAAAATAAGGTAAGTGATAAATAATAAAAATGCCCTCGAATTTAATAAATCCAAAGGCATTTAATTTATAAATCCAATTAAATTTCTATTTAATCAGCATCAGTTTCTTGCTGGCAAAATAATTTTTATTATCGCTGTTAAACTGCAGAGTTAAAATATACATGCCCGATGCAAGCTGACTTCCGTTAAATGTAATGGAATGATTCCCTTTTTGAATTTCTTCGTCAACAAGTTCATTTACCATTTCACCCAGAACGTTATAGATTCTTATCGTAACTTTTCCGCTATGAGGTAAGCTGTAGCTTATTGTAGTTGTCGGATTAAATGGATTTGGGAATACAGAAACATCCATCGTTATTTCTGACTCAAGACTATCTACAGCGGTTACATCGGGTATTTCATCGTTACAGTCTTCGCAGTAACCATTATTTTCATCAAGATTAAATACAAGAAAACCGCTGTATGGAGTAAGAATTTTTTGTTCAATACTCAGGTCGATTATATCGGAGATTGTAAGCGGATTGTACGGCAGTTTTAATAACGATTGAATGTGTCCGCCGTACCACGAGGTGGCAATCGCTTCATTGCCGGGCACAAGATCGGCCTCCGTAATTGTTAAGTTGTATTTCACATTTGTCATTCTGTATTTCCCGAAGACTGTAAGCTCCACCGGAAGTTGACCGGAATATTTACCAATTTGCAAAATAGGTGTGCGCATTGGGTAATATCCTTCGTGCACGGCAATAAAATGTTTGCTGTGCGCATACCCGTCCTGAAAACGCATCTGGACTTCAATGTTTTCAAAATGACTTATCTCTTCGTACAAGAAAGAATTTATTATTGATTTTAGCGTATTATACCTCAGAAAGAAAAGATTGCCAGCTGTTGGATAGGCCATTTTTCCGTAAAAGGACTGCATTTGTGTTTCGTAATAACCGTCATAGGAGTATCTAAGATAGGACTTGTTGTCAAAATCAATAAAATGTAGTTTAGTGCCGGACTTAAATTTATTTATTATATCAACGGCCAGATTATTTTTATCTGCATCATTTAAATTTATTGTGTTAGTGTTAGTGATAACCAAAACCTCGGCATTGCCTTTCTGATTATTTATGAACCTCTGCGCTTTGGATATAAGCGGCAGTAAATTGTTATAACTGGGGAATGAACGTTTCATTACTTTATTGAATAAATCGTCTATGCCTCCTTCGGTGCAGCCTATCCATTTGTCTGACCCGATTATTATATCATCGTAAGCGACAATAACGTTTATTGAATCATCTGAGTTAAGAGCTTTCAATACGGATTCTTTAAGATAAGACAAAAGAAAATCACCATCATTATCGGCTGTATTAAAGCGGTTAAAATCTATAAGAAAAAGAATATTCCTCGGCGAAACTATTTTTGGAGCTTCCGGCGGATATACAGCCAGGTGATAAAAATTTTCATTATTCTTTTTATATGTAGAAAAGTAAGCATTGTTTTTTATTGGAGAGGGCAATTCGAGTTCCACAAATTGATCGTACTCAATTGGAATTGTAATTTCCCAGGCGGCTAAATCCACATTGTTTTTTGATGCGAGAACTTCCGTTCCAATAATTTTAGGTTCGTATGGCTGTTTGTCATATTTATAATAAATTTTAAGTTTGTCAATACCAGGTGTTTTGGCAGATACAAGTTGAGTCATCGGCAGCCAAACTCTTATATTCTCAACGGTTGGTCTGCCCGGCACCAAATATTGAATTTTGAATCTGCGTTTTTCATTTCGTTTTATCGGGAATAATTTAAGTTGATGCGCTACCTGACCATCGCTGTTAGCGTTTGCCTGTGTTAATAAACCCGGATTACGAAGAGGAGTGCTAACGTCGCTGAACAACAATTCCGCAGTCCACTTATCTAGCACTTGGGCGGCAATTATGGAATCTCCTTCCCAATACCAGAACTCATGAATAATAGCGTCAGAAGGCAGATTAAATTCCCATAGAAATTCAAGCTCGTTATAATTTTTAAAAAACCAGCTTTCAAAATCGTATGAAACAGTCATATAAAGATTAAACTCGACATAATTGCCTGCCGGACGGATAACCAAAGAAGCTTCGTCAATATTTACATTGTAATCTTTTACATTTGGATAATTTGCTTCGTAAATCGAGAACTCAGTAGCTTTTATTGAAACAAATGTAATTAGCATTATATATAATATTTTTTTCATGTTATCACCCTGGTTTAAAGTTAACGGACTAATAATAATTTTAATGATTTAGCGGCAGTGCTTGTTTTCAATAATACTATGTAAGTCCCGGATGCTACCGCCGTTCCTGAATCGTTAAGTCCGTTCCAAACAACATTAAACATTCCGCTGCTGTTTACTTCAGTTATATTGTAGCTTTTTACTTTTTGACCAAGTATGTTAAATATCTCTAATTTTTTTTCTCCTTTTAAAGATGCTTCATTAAATTCTATATTTATTGTAGTGTAAGGATTAAACGGATTGGGGTAAGCCGCAATTGAAATATTTTCCGGCAAAATCGGATCGTCCTTTTGTGGTTTATTATTATCATCGGTACTATCAGCTAAAAATATTCTTTTAAATCCTCTGTATCCATCCGGCCCCGGGATAACGAATCCGCTGTAAGGCGTAATAAGATTATTCGCCACGGATAGTTCTTCTATATATTTAATAGTAGAGTAACTTTGCGGCTGAAGGAAAAGATCATTCATTATATAATTACCGTACCAATAAAGTTCGGTATTTTGAGCCATGTTAACTGGAATGTCTTTCTCATCTTCCGATAGACCGATGTTGGTAAAGTAACTTCCACCCAAATAGTTGCCATAAAATTTTACTTCAAAAGGTCCGTCTCCTTCGTACACTCCGTACTGAAAATATCTGTCCGTTATATCAAAATTATTATTCCCGCCGTTTAGATTAACACGTGAAAATGAAACACCGCCATTGGGAACAGGATCAATTTCAACTGTGGTCACTGTCGGCGCCCAGCAGTCAATAACTTTATCTATTATACTCCATGTATATATATCGTACAAATATTCAAAATTCCCACCGGAAAGACGGGAAAGATTTTGATATAAATATCCGTTTCCCCTGTAATTTGTATTCTGTATCCAATAAGATCTGTAACTTGACCCCGCGTCCACAATCTTAAAAACCACTGTATTCTTTGCTTTAAAATAAGTCTGCTGTAAAAGCTCCATTACGGTTTCTGCGCGTTGTGCCGTTTGGTAATCGTTGGAAACTATCCAAACCTCAGCGTCTCTGTTTTGTTCATTCAGAAACTGAATAATTTCTTTTAACATATACGGCAGCGTGTTTAACTTGGGCACAGTCTGTTTAACAGTGTTTATTCTTGTCTCTATAAGGTCATTCGTTCTGGGCGAAAATTTCGTGTCCAGAAAAGTGACATTAAAATCGCTCAGAACAAAAGCTAGCGAATCTTTTTCTGTGGTGGAAATTTTCAGAGGTTGTTTAAGCATTTCCAAAAAATCATCCCTTGTATATCCATTAAGAGATTCATTTATTAGATCACAAGCAACAACTATGTTACGTTGATATCGCAATTCATTTTTAATATGAGGCAATGTTGCGAGCTGATAAAATTTATTGCCCGTGTTTGTATAAGTTTTTAAAAACTTTCCATTGTCGGATTCAGGCGCAAATTCAAGAATAAAATTGTTATAATAATAATTGTTGTTCAGAGAAATTTCAGTTTCCCAAAAAGCACCCGCTTTTGTCCATTGGGTATTAACATTTTGAAAATTTTTCGGCGCTGTATCGGGATTGTTATAGTCGATCACTCTAATTTTTGGATTAACGTATTTATTACAATTTCCATAGTTGGAGTAATTGGAATAAAATTGAGACGAATTGTCAATCACAAGCCTTTTATTGAACTGCATTTTACACGGCGTAATATACTGGATAATTATTTCCGCGTACTCTTCTGAATCAACAGGTTTAATTCGCATATCGTATTGTAAATTGAAGCTCCCGTTATAATCACGCCGCATATATTGACGCAGAAGACCGTTTACCGAATTCGTTACACTCGAATTGTAATCGGCTTCAGCACTGGAAAGATCAATAATCGCGGCTCTTACAAATTTTTCTTTTATTTTGTCCCAAACTTGAAAATCTTTTATATACGACTCTTTGGGTAAGTTAAAACTCCAAATAAATTCGTAATTGCCTGCGGGTGGTTTCTGGCATGCATTACTCCAATAATACTCCCTGCCTAATTTTAACTTAAGATTAATTGTTGTCTCATAGAATAGACCGTAAAGTTCAATTTTCGTCTCGAACTTTTCCACTTCTGTATAGTGCCAGTAATTGGAAGTAGAAATATTAACGGCATAAAATCCGCCGAATAGATTGGACGTACTAAATAAAATAATTAAAAAAAGTATGTTTTTTTTCATAATCCCTCCCCAATAAATTCTATTTGCATATAATATTTTGAAATGTAAAAAAACAGGATGTAATTTAATAGTTTAATCTTCGTTTAATAGCGGAGTTACAAATAATTGCATGAAACTGGATTTGTGATATGAAGTTTAAAAATTAAAAACCCGGCATGGATAACCGGGTCTTTAGAAAATCAAGAGTTAAATTTATTTCAATTTTTGTATAAAAAACATAAGCAGTTTATCTATATCAACTCTTTCCTGAATCATTGAATCACGCTCGCGTACAGTAACTGTATTGTCATCTAATGTTTGGGTATCCACTGTAACGCAGAATGGGGTTCCCGCTTCATCCTGCCGTCGGTATCTTCTACCAACTGCGCCTTTGTTATCGTAAAATACTTTCATATGGGGTCTTAAATCCGCCTCAATTCTGCGGGCAATTTCCGGCATACCGTCTTTATTTACAAGTGGAAATATTGCCACTTTTATCGGCGCTAATCTGGGGTGAAAACGGAGCACAACTCTTTGTTCACCGTTTACCTCTTCTTCGCTGTACGCGTCAACTAAAAACGCCATAAAAGATCGGCTTGCGCCGGCTGAGGTTTCAATTATAAATGGAACAAATTTTTCTTTTGTTTCATCGTCAAAATATTGCTGGGATTTTCCCGAGTATTGTTGATGCCTGCTAAGATCAAAATCAGTTCTGTTATGAATGCCTTCTATCTCACCCCACCCGAAAGGAAATTCGTACTCGATATCGGTAGCTTCCTTGGCGTAGTGCGCCAATTTATCCGCCGGGTGGTCGTGGAAACGTAATTTGTCCGGAGTCATTCCTAAATCTTTAAACCACTGAATTCTGCGTTCTTTCCACTCGTCGTAATTTTTTTTGTCTTCTATCGGTTTAACAAAGTATTGCATCTCCATTTGTTCGAACTCGCGTGTTCTGAACAAGAAGTTTTTTGTGTTAATTTCGTTACGGAATGCTTTGCCTATTTGAGCGATACCGAAAGGTAATTTCTGACGACTGGCTCCCTGAACGTTTAAGAAATTAACAAAAATTCCCTGAGCTGTTTCAGGTCGTAAATAAACAGTGTTTTCACTGCTTTCCACCGGTCCAACAAATGTTTTGAACATAAGATTAAAACTGCGCGGTTCCGTAAATTGACCTTTGGTTCCGCAATTCGGACAGTTTACCTCAGCCAATAATTCGAATGATAATTCTTTCGATTCTAATATAGATTCAAATCTTTTTTCCAGTGAATCATGAATCTCTTTAATGGTATTCCATTTATCTAAATTTTCTCCGGTCAAATTTCCTTCGAAAACTTCAACGAGTTTTTCTTTTTTCTTTTCCGCAATAGCTTCGCCTAAAGTATCTACACGGAATCTGGATTTACACTGTTTACAGTCTATCATTGGATCAGTAAAATTTTCAACATGACCGGAAGCCTCCCATACACGCGGATGCATAAGTATCGATGCGTCAAGTCCTTCAACATCTTCGCGGTAGGTCATCGTTTTCCACCATTCTTCTTTTATATTTTTCAGTAATTCAACACCAAGCGGACCGTAATCCCAGCAGCCGTTTAATCCACCGTATATTTCACTTGATTGAAAAACAAATCCTCTTCTTTTTGATAGGGATACAACCTTCTCAACAATGCTATTTTGATTTTTCTGTGCGATAACAAACCTCTCAACTATTAATTCAAATTAATTGTGCAAATATAATGCATTTATATTCTTTTAGAAAAAAGAACAAAGCATAATTAATATTATTAATTCAATGAATTTTTAAAATCCCTCTTGTAAATTTTATAAGTATGCATATAAAGTATATTTATCTAAAAGGTGTATGTAATAGTAATTAAAGATTTTTTTTAATTTGACTTTAATTCTATTTTTTTTATAATACACTCATTCCTATTCTCTATCAAAAAAAAAATTTTTGTTTAATAGATAGGTGATTTGAATGGGTAATGCTATTAATTTAGATGAAATTAATAAAAACTATCTGGTACATTTTATTACCGATCAAATTGACACCGCTGAACAAGTAAAGCATTTCACTAAATTCCAGTTTGTAATAAAAAGGCTTGTTGATAAAGGATACAAGTTCTTGTCTGTCACTGAAGACGAGTTTTATCTATATTTCAGAATCGAACAGGTAATAAGCCTTCTCTGTTACCATCTCATTCAGAACGAAAAAATTCATAAATACCAAAATTTACTTGACGCATATAAAAATCTGCAAACTGTTGACGAAAGGGTGAAATTATTCCGGCAGATACTGGATGCAATTACCGAGACAGAATTAAAAAATCTCAGCGAGAACATTATATATATCGAATATATTTAAAATGATCCACCAAGATCACATTACAGTACTCAGGGAAATCTCGGATGAGTTCAAAATCTGTTTTGGCTCAGCATGTATTGCAGTCAGTGGTTCGGTAGCTTCTAATACCCACACTATCGACAGTGATATTGACATATTAGTAATTGAATCCTCAATCAAGCAGAGTTTCCAGTTAGTATTCCCTTATCATAATATCAAAATTAACGTACTTTGCTTCCATCCCGGTTATATAAAAAGCAAGGATTTCTATGATCTTAAGAAATGGCTGTATTCTTATAATGTTATAGCAATTGATTATATCCTAGCAGCTGTAGCAATTTATGATCCATTGAATATGCTCGAAGAATTTAAGGCCGATATTCGGTCCCTTCTCGAAATTAAAAAAATCAGTTCTTTAACTTTAGTGCGCGAATTGCTTGGCAAGACTAATGAGATTATAACTTTTTTGTCGAAAAACGAAGACGGAATTACAGGATATCGGAATTATATAAATGCGGTTGACGGATTTGTTGCATGCTGGTTCCTTAATAATAACCTTTATCTGGAAGAAAAAGGAAAGTACAATTTTGCATTCGAATATATAAAAAAACATGATAGTGAATTTTTCAATTTGTTAACTAATTGTTTCCCGATAATACCTTCCAAAACTGATTCCTTAAAAAGTTTACGCAAGTATTTTGAGGATATTTATGAGAGCATCTGATTACATTATTAAAATTAAAACCGGTGACAAAGGAAAATATTTACTTGTTCACGGATATACAGGAGCAACTGATATTGTTAATGAAAATGTAGTTAAGTTTCTACAGAATATTAAAATCCTGCGAAACTCTATTTCCGACGAAACATTTAATATACTTAAGAGGAGGGGTTATCTTACAGATAAAACAGCCAAGGAAGAGAGGGAATATTTAAGAAAAATGTCTGATACCCTACAGGCTATTCATATTAGAAGAGATCCCAAAAACTTTTATTTTATACCGAGCTATAATTGCAATTTCAGATGCCCTTATTGTTATGAATCCAAAATTTCGAAAAATGGACTGGAGTGGTCCCGGGATACTATGACAGAAGAAATGGCAGACAAAGCGTTTAGTGTAATTGATAAATTTAAATTGAAATCGACGATAGCAAAAACATTAAATCTTTATGGCGGTGAACCATTCATGGCAATTAATAAAGAAATTGTTGAATACATATTAGAAAAAGGACTTTCAGCGGGATTTGTATTTGCGGCAATTACTAACGGGTATGAGCTAAACATCTTCAAGGATTACCTGGGTCCGGATAAAATAGGTAAAGTGCAAATTACACTCGACGGTCCGCCTGAATACCATAACAGAAGCCGCTATCTTCAGGATGGATCTGGTACTTTTAATAAAATTGCAAAAAATATTTCGCTGGCACTAAATAAAAAAGTGAAGGTAAACATAAGAACTAATGTTGATAAAAATAATTTCAGTGCCTTAAAGGAACTTGTGGAAATATTTGAAAAACGGGGTTGGCGGGGGGATAATAATTTTAGCGCTTATATAGCATTAAAACGTGCGCACGGTATCGAAGAGAAGTGTAATACCTATAAACGGGAAGGGGACTTACTAAACGACTGGTTGAGTATGACCGCAAAATTTCCGAACATAAAAATTGGTACAATCGACCATGGATTAAAGAAAAAATTTAACGATAGCATTAGGAATAAAACCGTTTTAAGGTTTAAGTCATCCTTCTGTGGTGCCAATTCCTCGATGTATTTGTTTGATCCGATTGGTGATATTTATACATGCTGGGATGTTGTGAAACAGGATGAATGTATTGTTGGCAAATATTACCCGCATTTTGAGTTGGATGAGCAAGCTCTTAACAACTGGCATGGGCGATACGTAGGAAGACTTGAAAAGTGTTCCAAATGCCGGTATGCACTTTACTGCGGCGGCGGGTGCGAAGGAGCCACTTATTTCGAGTCGGGACAATTTTTTTCAAATAACTGCAACGACTTCCCGAAATTGTTTAAAGAATATCTGCTGCAGGTTTATGAGGCTAATACCCCGTTATCGGGGTCGAATAATTAACTAATTAAAAACAGCTTATACAGAAGGAGGTGAAAAATATTAAGCTGCGGTTAAACTAATTTCTTTTTGTTAGTGACAGGAGGAAACGTATGGAAAAAGATAAGAATCTTCCATCAAAAACTGTCGACAAAGAAATAGTTTCACTTAATCCGGAATTGTACACGGATCTTTCAATTACCGAGTTGGAAGAGAGGCTGGAAATGTCATGTTATATCAACTTCGGATGCGGATGCGAAGGTCAATGCGTTGGCTATGTCTGTGTTTATGAAGGATGCATTGCGGATTGTATTGCTGACAGTGGAGGGCTCACTTCCTAGAAAGTGAACCCTCATGGAACGTCCGGGGATTTTTTCCCCGGGCAATTTTTAAATAAGGTATAGTCATGAAAAACACTACACTTAAATATGACAAATATATCAAAAAATTTTGCGACGAGTATAATTTTGTAACTATTCTCAAAACCGAAAATGTTTTTACATCGCACGATACGTTTGGTTCCTTTCTCTACTATATTCGAAAAGCATTCCCAAAAGTTAAATCGAAAGATCTTGAAAGACTTAATCTAAGCAGCAACCTGCTTTACACTTCAATACTTGCCGTGGACAATATACTCGACGAGGCTCTTTATTCACAGAAAGAAGCGATGTTTATGGCTACATTGTTGAGAGATGAGTCTTTAAAAATTCTTAATTCATATTTTGAACCTACAAGCCTTTTCTGGAATTATTTTCAAAAGTATCAGAAGGAGTATATTGCAGCAATTCTGCTAGAGGACAGAAACCATTTCAGCAAGAATAGTTCATACTCAATAGAAGAAATGGAAAAAATTGCTGCTGGTAAAGCAGCAATCGCTAAGGTTTATCCTGCAGGACTGGCTATACTATCTGATCTCCAACATTTAATTGTCCATTTCGAGAAATCACTCGATTATTTTTTTACAGCTGTTCAGCTTTTCGACGATCTTCGAGACTGGCGATCTGACTTCAAGAGTAAGAAGTTCTCTTATATGTTATCCAAACTTATAGAGGATAAAAAACTTAAAGATCGGCTAGATACTGTTACAATCGAAGAAATAGGAAGGATGGTATTCTTTACGAATCTGGCGGAAAATATAACGAACCTAATAATTTCATATTATGAAAAGGCTATTAAGGAAGTTGAATGTATAGAATGTAATGAGTGGAGAGTAATGATTAAAATAGGAATCTCTGAATGTTCCGATTTCAGACGAAAACTTTTAGAAACAAAGGAAAGAGAAATTGAGAAAGTTTCAAAGAAATCTTTCGTTAAATAAACGAACAATATTGCCGCAAGTTATAATTATGTTCGTAGTAATTATCTTATCTCTTACTGTTTCTGGTCCTATAAAAGCTCAGGAAACTCTCTATTCTGATATAAAAGGATATGTTTACGACAATAATTCCAAACCTCTGATTGGAGCTAATGTTTACCTGCTGGAGACAAGACGAGGAACCACTGCTGATCAACAGGGCCGATATGTTATTGACAAAATAGAACCGGGACATTATACAATAATTTATTCTTTTATAGGTTATGAAAAAATTATAAGAAAAATATACTTTTATCCGGACAGCTCAATTATTCAAAATGTATTTCTTAAAGAGCAAGTTTATAAAATGAAAGATGTAGTAATTACACCCAGCAGCTTCAGTTTCTCCAAATCCGATGAATCAAGTTACAGTTTTTCATCCCAGGAACTAGCTAGTATCCCAGATCCCTCGAACGACATTTTTCGTAAGATGCAGTCGGTTGCCGGAGTGGAAACAGACAACTTTAACGCAAGAATTGGAGTTAGAGGTTCTTATTTCAGTGAGATGCTTTATATGATAGACGGAATTGAAATATACGAACCTTTTCATATGAAAAGTCCTCCTTCCTCGCCTATTCAATTAGAAGGATTAATTAGTGTTATAAGCGATGATATTGTTGAGAGTGTTGATCTATCCCTCGGTGGGTTTTCTGCTAAATACGGAAACAAAAGCGGAGGAATATTTGAAATAAATACGCTCGACCCGGTTTCGCCTGATCTTCAAGGCAGCTTGTCGCTTAGCCTTATGAACGCTGGTGTATTATTCGAAAACAAAATGAAAAATCATTCATTTTTATTTTCAGCCCGCCGTGGATATTTCGATTTTCTAATTAACCTGATTGGCGCAGAGAGCAATGTTATTCCCAATTATCACGATCTATTTTTCAAGTACAAATGGAAGATCAATAATTCAAATTCTCTTTTTTTTAACACTTTGTCCACTTACGACAAATATAAATTCACCGATAGCAATACGGATAAAGTTAAAACACAACTCAACGAAAATATACACTATATATGGACCGGCTGGGATTATATCGGTGAAAAGCACTTTGTAAATAAATTAATTCTGTTCGGCTCCTTGCTTCCGATTAGAATGAACTGGGATGAAACCGATCCTACATTTACCGACAAAGGCTATAATAATCAGGATGCGTATAACATTGGCATATCCAACAGAGCTTATGCTGAATTTTTAGACTGGCTCGGCATCGATTTCGGAACAAGATTTCGATATTTTAGCAACGACTACAAATACGAGAGGGAATATAATTTTAATAAATTAACAGGAGCTGAAAACGAGTACATTTACAATACCAAATTATATCGTGGAACCGATGTAAACTTTTATATCTCCAACAAAGTGAAAATTTCGAGCTATGTTCTTTTAGAGGCTGGATTAAGATACGATTACCAAAGTTATATACCGAAACAGAATAATCAGTTCTCTCCCAGATTAAGTCTTAGTATCAGTGTGCCTTACGAAAATACTATTAGATTCTCTTACGGGCATTATTATCAGCCGACGGATGTGCTAAATCTAAAAAACTATATCGAAAAAGAAGACTTTAAAGCTGACAGGGGTATACACTATATAGCCGGGATTGAAAACAATTTTTTTAATAGGCTGGCGCTAAAACTTGAGGCATATTATAAAGATCTTCAGCCTGCGGATGATTATATAGTAAGTAAAAACACACACTATTACATCAACAGAAGTTACGCTCGTGGAATTGATTTACTTATTAAGTATAATTCCGGCAATTTTTCTCTAATAAGCACTTATTCGTTAAGTACTGCCAGGGATGTTGCTCTTAATGGACGCGAATTTTTTAGAATAATGGACAAAACTCATAAGTTCTCACTTGCTTTGGTTTACAAAAAACACTCGTGGAGTTTTGGATTGAATACGATTGTTACAACAGGTTATCCATACACTTCTATGAATTATAAACTTATCGACGATCACTCCGGCTTTCACTGGGAGAAAGTCTATAGCGAGTACAAGGCTGTGAGAGAGGAGCCTTATCAAAGAATCGATTTAAGCGTTAGCAAAGAAATTGATTTAAATTCAGGAAGATTGGTTATTCAAATGGATATTATTAATCTTCTAAATCATCAGTCGATTTATGAAAGAAAGTGGTCATGGAGTCAGGACAGTAATGGAAACTATTTTCCCTATGAAAATAACAGCATTACTGTTCCGTTTATTCCATCTTTGGGAATAAAATGGGAGTTTTGAACATATTTCACTTTTAGCAACGTCCGAGTAATTGAGTATTACAATGGATAAAAACTTTATTCCAATATTAGCAGAGGATCTGCAAATAAACGAATTTGCAACCTCTTCTATTGAACAGAAATATCTAATTGCTGTGGGTGCCAGACGATTTGAAGTTAGTAAATCGATTTATGAGCTGATTACGCTAATAGATGGCAACAGTGATATAAAAACACTCGCAAAAAAATATTCGGATAAACTTTGTAAGGATGTTTCTTTTGAAGACATTGATCATATTCTGAAAAATTATCTTATCCCTAAAGGGATCATTCAATCGGATGAAACCGCAAACAAAATCACTAACAAGCAGTCGTCTTATCTATATTTCAAACTTCCCGTAGTTTCACAGGATAAATTGAAGGTACTAACCTCACAGTTTAAACATTTTTTTTCACCTGTGAGCCTGAAAATTACATTTGTTATATTAATCCTGTTTCACATATATTTTTTTACAGCGCACGGCGGACTGAATGTTGATATTTATTCATTTAATTTTGAATCCGTACTGCTAGTTTATATATTATTTTTCCTCTCTACTTTGTTCCACGAACTTGGTCATTCTTCTGCTTGCGAATATTACGGAGCTAAACACGGCAATATCGGTCTTGGTCTCTATCTTTATTTTCCTGTTTTTTATGCTGATGTTACGGATGTATGGAAACTTCCTAGACTTCAGCGAGCAGTTGTCGATTTCGCTGGTATCTATTTTCAATTAATTTTTGTTGTTTTACTATATTTTTTATATATACTATTTAAAGAAGTTATTCTCATCTACTCAATATATGTCATTGAATTTTCATTAATTTTCAACATCAATCCGTTCTTTAGGTTCGATGGGTATTGGATTTTTTCGGATCTAACAGGAATACCAAATCTTAGACAAAGATCGTTGGAAACCATTTCATACACTTTTAACAGGCTTATTAAAAAGAAAAATACAATTAAGCCATATATATTAAACATTCGAAAAAAGGAACGCTATTTCGCATATCCTTATTTGATTATAAGCTTTCTGTTTTTTATACTAATTTTTTACAGAATAGTTTTTTATCTACCGCAATTGATCGGTGAATATCCCTCATTACTTTGGGACACTACAAACGCAATTTTAGATCATGTGGCAAAAGGGTTGTGGAAAGAAGCGTGGAATGATTTCTCCGCTTTTGTTCTTCCAACAATTATAATTGTAATGCTGCTTTTTATGTGCTACAGGATGTTACAAAGAATTTTAACGCTGTTCTTTCGTAAGGTTAAAATTCTTTCACTTCGTTAATAATTTATCTGATTTCCACTTCGTATAAATTATCGAAATACTCAAACAATCTCAGTAATTTTTTTGCCTCTTATTAAGCTAATAAAATTATTAAAAGAATATTGAGACTAATGTTTTTCTTTATTTAAAAGTATTATAAATTTGATCTATCAGCAGATATAACTTTTATTTTCAAGATGCAATTAGGGAGTCGTTAGTTTAATAGCAACAGTTACTAATTATTTATTCCTATTTCTCAAGTTTTTCTGCAGCAGATTATTACTTAGTTTGGGGATTATAGTTTATTAATACCGAAATTTTTCGAGGGATATTTATCTTTAGTTATTATAGCTTACATGATATAGTTGTATGTATTAAACGCGAATTAGAAATATTTGGCTTTACTAATTTAAATCAGATTTTATTTTAACAGATTAACTGAGAAGAATATCAATCCAATTTCTTTTTTAATTCAACATGCTATTTTTGCGGCTACACAAAAAAATTATATAAATACTAAACAATATTATCTATACTGCCGATTCATTAAAGATCACAAAAAAGTTGTAAATACAATTAAATAATTTTAAGAATATGGCCGCGGAAAGGTTTTAGTTCAATATACAACCCTATACTTTTTAAATTTTCGGTATTACGTCCGTAATAAACATTGTTTATTTCGTCGTAAAAATTAACGGTGGCGCCAATTTTAGTTAAATCTAATTTAATATGGCATGTTGAGATAAACTGGGAATAATTTATTGCTATCAAACGAAAATTATCTTTATATGTCCAACTCCAGGTTAAAATATTATTATATGTTTTATCCGTTCCTCCTCTTGTTAAAGGGGTTAATAATTTCCATTCACCGAATTTAAAAATATCATCCTCAATAATACCAAGCAATCTGTCATAAAATATCTGGAAGTTGGGGTTTGCCTCCTCTACAGGTTCACGTCCTAATTGAACAGGCAATTTTATTGTTTTACCCTCAAATTGTCCGTCGAAAAACAATCTCATTCCGGGAACTGTGTATGCGATTACCGCGGCGGCTTTTAATTTAGTTAAACTGAATTTTTCGGCCGAACGAGGCTCGTCGTGATTTTCCAAAAACCTTACTAGTTTGCTCTGATAATCTATATCCGCTTTAAAATATTCCCGTAAAGAATTTACATCACCTTTTAATAACTTGTCGTACAAAGTTTTATCGTAAGTAAAATCGAAACCTAATTTCTGAAGATAGTATTCCAAATTCCAATAAGCTTCTGCAACAAATAAAAAATCTGAATTTTTCTCCTTTACTTTTTTAATTGCAACACTCCAAAATTCGTTGCTGGGAATTTTGAAACTGGAGATTACATTGTTCCATGTTTTATTGAAAATCTCATTTAAAGAAAGCATCGCCATATCGCATCTAACACCATCGCATAGTTCGCTTATCGTTAGAAGCTGCTCGGTCATAAAATCTCTGGATTTTTGACTAAAATAATTCACCTGAATAGTGTCTTGCCAGGCTGGAAAATAAGGGTCGCGTCCGTGAGCATAATATTTTTCCAAATTTTCAGCTTTGTAGAATGTTGTTCCATCTATACTATTTAATTCTTCATTAGCTTCAAGAAATATTTCCGGGTTAGTTTGTAAAAGTGAGGTTTCAGCGTGAAAATGGTTTGGAATAAAATCGAGTAATAATTTTAAGCCATAATTATGAAGAGTTTCTTTAAGTGTAATAAGATCTTCTGTAGAACCAAAAATTGGATTGATAATATATTTATCGATCGCGTAAGGTGAGCCGACTACGTTTTCTTTTTTCCAATCCGGCAGAGCGGCTGTATACTCTTTTAAAAGATTGTCGACAAAACAATATTTTTCTACAGAGTCCGGAACGGTTTGCCACATGCCCATTAGCCAAACATAATCGAAACCCAAATCTTTAATTGTTTGCCAGTAAACTTTGGGCACTTGTGTAATTTTAACAGGCGCTTTTTTTGTCGCAAATCTGTTTATCCAGACTCGCGTGTTAATTTCATATATTTGAGGATTATTGATCATAACTACTACTCAATATAAGATGTTCCGTTACTTTCCTGAATTATTTTTTTCTCTTCTTGTAATTCTTGGTTCTCTTTCAAAATTTCTATCATTTCTTCCTCATTATCAAGAGAAGCAAGCCTTTGGTTATTAATTTTAATTACACTGTCAATTTTAAGAAGCCTGTATTTTTTTATTACATCTTCAGTATATTTAATAATATTAAACTCCATTGTTCCATCATGGTTTCTTTCGGCCCATTTTTTACTAATTGCTTCCTGCGATAAACTTATTGATAGAATAAAATTTTTGACTTCATCGTCATTAATTTTTTGAATCAAGGCAGCTGGAGAAATGATGTGCTGCAAATAAGAATCCCGCACAATTCCCGCAATTTCCTGGAATGTTTCATTTAAAAAATCTTCAGGTTCAATATGGTCACAAATAATACCAATTACTTCTTCGTTGCCCTCAAAGAAAAGTCTAATAATTTCTTTTTCGAATGCGCTTAATCCATTGCCGTTTTTCTCTTTTGTTAGATGTGTTTTGGGGATTGGTGTTGAGGAAGTTGTTGGTGCGTTTTGCGAGATTCGCGCTTCTTTTGCTTCAATTTGATTTAGATGTTTTTCAAGCTCAGTTTCAATAAGTTTTTCTCGAAGATTAAATTTTTTAGAAATTGATTTAATTAGCAGATTACGTTTCAAAGTATCGGAAACCAATGCAGCTGAGCCCACCAAAGACCTAATTGCCTCCGCTTGCCGTACCGGATCTTCCAACGATCCAGACTTTTTGTATTGATCCATTTGAAATTCAAGGAAATTCTGTGCTCTGTCTAATTTGTCATCAAAACTCTCACGCCCGAATTTATTGATATAACTATCGGGATCTTCATTTTCAGGCAATAGTACTATTTTAACATCAAAATCCTGCTTAAGTAATATTTCTATACTTCTCATTGCCGCTTTTTGTCCTGCTTCATCCGCATCGAATAAAACTGTTATATTACGGGTGAATCGCGAAAGCAGTTGAACTTGTTCTTCTGTAAGCGATGTTCCGGAAGAGGCTACTACATTTTTTACATTATGCTGATAAAGGGAAATCAAATCCATGTATCCTTCTACCAGAATAACTTTATTTAATTTTCTTATTTCATCTTTCGATTGGAAAAGTCCGTAAAGAGATCTTCGCTTAGAGTAAATTGAGGACTCGGGTGAATTTAAATATTTTGCTGCCTTTGCCGAGTTATCCAGAATTCGACCCCCAAAGGCTATCACCCTTCCATTAGGTGAAAAGATAGGGAAAATTATTCGACCTCGGAATTTGTCGTAGAAACTGCCGTCATCACGTTTATCAATAAGACCTAAATGATAGGTATCATTTAAATCAACTCTATTTTCATTCAAATAAAACAGTAAATTTTCCCATAATGCTGAAGCATATCCTAATCCGAATGCTCTTTGAGTTTGCGGTTTAATCTTACGATTTTTAAAATATTCTCTCCCTTCCTCACCGTCATCGGAATTAAGAAGTTTATTTGAAAAAAATTTCGCCGCAAGAACGTTTATTTCATAATATTTCTCCAACTCGTTTTGTTCCGAACTGAATTTATCCTGTTCGAAATTTATTTTAACTCCTATCTGGTCGGCCACTTCCTGAACAGCTTCGACAAAAGAAATATTTTTGAAATCCATTAAAAATTTATAGACATTTCCACCTGCACCGCATCCAAAGCAGTGAAAAATTTGTTTCTCTTCGCTAACAGTAAAAGAAGGGGTTTTTTCGTTATGAAACGGGCACGAACCTATAAAGTTTCTCCCCCGTTTTCGTAACTGTACATATCCCGAAACAATATCGAGTATATTGGCAGAACTTCTTATTTCTTCAATTTGATTATCTGGTATTCGCATTAAAATAATTACTTAATTTTATGTTGTATTAATATCTAAAAACTTTAAACTCAGCCACCAATCTAGTCTATTTAAAGGATTTTTATTTGATAGACGTTTGTTTTGTTTCTACGGCTTTTACAAAAAAAACTGTCTGGCAGTCAATTTTTTTGTCTTATCATAAACATTATTTTGGATAATATTAAAAAATTAACTTGAAATTATCCTACGATAATTTACGACCAATAAATATTAGGACTTATTTTTATCAAGATTTATAATGCGTGAATTTATTACTAAAAACAAATAATTACTAAATATTTTTGGACAATTAACTTATAAAACAGGAATTACTTCATGTTATCCTCTTTTAGAAGCGAAAGAAAATGTTCAGTGTTATAAATTGTTAAGCATTTTTTCTTTTTATATCTTTATGTTTATATAATATGAAGATTATCCCTTGATAAAAAAAAGCGTTCTAATCGTTTTAGCGGACAATAATTTTAATGAAGTTGAATACTTAACTATAAAAAATGGATTTCAGAGGGCGGATATTCAATTTTTTATTGCCTCCGACTCTGAAAATCTTTGTATCGGAAACAATGGAATACGCGTTAAACCTGACATTAAGTTTTTTAATATACGTCCGAATAATTTTTGTGGAATTATTATCAGCGGAGGATCGGGGATACGAAATTATTGGACAAACGCTTCTCTTATAGATATCGTTAAGAAATTTAATGTTTCGCAGAAAATAGTTGCATCCATTTGCAGCGCTCCTGTAATACTAGCAAAAGCAGGTCTGCTAAAAGCAGTAGAATCAACATGCTTTCCAGGAGATAGAAAAGAACTTGAGAAAGAAGGCGCTATTTACATTGACAGGCCTGTTGTACAGAGTAAAAATATTTTAACTGCGCAATCCCAATCGGCGGCAGCAGATTTTGTTAATATTTTCATAAATAATATTATCGACTGATATTGACCGCTTGTAGAACTTATTGCCTAATATATTTGTTTAACAAATCATAACTATCGAATTATTTATGACCGAATATAAAAAGTACTGCAACAGTCTTACACAATACTCCCGTTATAAAACAAGAGAAGTAAATATAGGAAACACTCCATTAGGCGGAACAAATCCTATACGTATTCAATCTATGACTACAACAGATACAATGAATACTATTGCAACCGTTGAGCAAACTATTCGTATGGTGAAGGCCGGTTGTGAATATGTTCGTATAACGGCTCCCAGTATTAACGAAGCAAAGAATCTTGAAAATATAAAAAAGGAATTAATTAATCGCGGATATAACGTTCCCCTAATTGCGGATATACATTTTACTCCAAATGCCGCTGAAATGGCCGCGCGGATAGTTGAAAAAGTACGTGTAAACCCCGGCAATTACGCTGATAAAAAAAAATTCCAACAGATAGAATACACTGATAAACAATATGTAGAAGAAATAGAACGTATTAGACAAAAATTTTCCCCGTTAGTAAAAATATGCAAAGAGTATGGAACCGCTATACGTATTGGTACTAATCATGGTTCATTATCAGACAGGATAATGAGTCGGTACGGAGATACACCTCTGGGTATGGTGGAATCAGCGCTTGAGTTTGTAAGAATTTGCCGGGATTTGAACTATCACGAAATTGTTCTTTCTATGAAAGCAAGTAACACACAAGTAATGGTGCAGGCATACAGGCTTTTAATTCAGAAAATGGAAGAAGAAGCAATGAATTACCCGCTTCATTTGGGAGTTACAGAAGCCGGGGATGGGGAAGATGCAAGAATAAAATCATCAGTTGGCATCGGAACTCTTTTAGAAGACGGTATTGGCGATACTATACGAGTTTCATTAACTGAAGAACCCGAAGCCGAATCACCAGTGGCAATTCAATTGGCAGACCGATACAGGGGACGTGATAATCATAAACCCATAGTCCCGGTTAATTTTCTATCAAAGAGTCCCACCGAATACTTAAAATACGAAACTTTACAAGTCGGCAATATAGGAGGCAGCAATTTACCTAAAGTGTTCGCGGACTTCAGTATAAAAAAAATTGAGAAGCACCAGGATCTAATTGCAATCGGTTACACTTATTCCGAAGAATTGGATAAGTGGAATATGAGTGATTTGGCCGCTGACTACATATTTTTAGGGAATTATAGTTTGACTTTCGAAAAACCATTAAGTTTAAACGCCATTTATAATTACGATTTTTGGTCGTCTTTTAAGGATAAAACAATAGGGTTTCCTTGGTTTCCGAATAAAAATGTTTATCTATCAGCCCAAAACAAATCCTTCATATTGAACTTTATCTCCATAAAATCAGATGATCTATTTAATAACGATCTTTCGGGTATCTTAAATGACGAAAAAATTGTTTTCGTTTTAGAGACTGAAAACGAGCATGGTATGGCCGACCAGCGAAGGATTTTATTGGAGTTTTATGAAAAAGGGATAAAAAATCCGGTAATATTTAAAAGGAATTATAAAGATATCAGTGAGGATCAATTCCGGTTGTTCAGTTCAACTGATATTGGTGCTTTGTATATTGATGGTTTCGGTGATGGTATATGGCTTACTTACAATAATAATTTTAATTCTTATACAGAGTTAATTAATCGTACTTCGTTCGGAATACTTCAAGCGGTTCGGGTTAGAATTTCAAAAACGGAGTATATCGCATGTCCATCCTGCGGACGTACACTTTTTGATCTTGTTGAGGTAACAAATAAAATAAGAAAACGCACTGAACACTTAAAAGGTGTTAAAATTGGGATAATGGGCTGTATTGTAAACGGACCTGGAGAAATGGCTGACGCCGATTATGGTTATGTAGGATCGGGTATAGGAAAAATTACACTGTATAAAGGGAAAGAAGTTGTACGCAAAAGTATAGATTCGGCCGACGCTGTTGATGAATTAATTGAAATTATTAGAGAAAACGGTGACTGGATTGAAAAGACTTAATAATTCTTTAATATTACAGATGATTGAATCAGTTTTAATTTTATGCTATATTTACAGAATGAAATATATGAGTGTCATCAAATTCTATACAGGATATATAAAGAAGCCAATTTTATTTGGCAACAAGTTTTAGAAAAACCAAAATGCACCTCTAATAATCGGGGTGCATTTTTTTTTATTTATGCAGGCAGAAGAACTTATAAAACATATTGAAAACTGGGCACCGCCAGGTGTTGCTTGGAATGAGGATAATGTCGGAATACAAGTTGGCTCCGGGAAATCAAAAATCTCCAACATTTTTCTTACACTTGAGCTCGACGAAAAATCCTTGAGGCAAGCTATTAAGAATAAATGCAACTTTATTTTCACACATCATCCTTTCATTTTCAGACCACTTAAAAAAATTGAAACCTCAAACGATACAAAATCCAAACTTATAGCAGAACTAATTAAAAACGAGATAACTCTTTATTCGGCGCATACTAATTTGGATTTTACAAGAGGCGGAGTGAGCTTTGAACTCGCTCGTATTTTAGGTTTGAAAAATATATCTTTTCTTGAAAACTCCTCTGACGATCAATATAAACTTGTAGTATTTGTACCGTCTGAATCAGTAGAAAAAGTTGCTGAATCAATATTTGCCTCCGGAGCTGGCGAAATTGGAGATTACAGTAAGTGTAGTTACAAACTCGAGGGTAACGGCACATTTTGGGGGAATACTTTAAGCAATCCGGCAGTCGGGAAAAAGGGCAAACTTGAAACAGTTCCTGAAATAAGATTAGAAATTTTAGTCCCTAAATGGAACTTAAATAAAGCAATTTCAGCTCTCGTTAAAACTCATCCTTACGAAGAACCTGCTTATGATGTATATCCTGTAAAAAACAAAAATAGCAATTATGGATTTGGTGCTATTGGTGATCTCGAAATTCCCATGAATACAAAAAACTTTTTAGCTCATGTATGTAAATCCCTAAAAACAAATAATTTGAGATATTGCAGCGGCAAAAATAATCTAATAAAAAGAATAGCTGTCTGCGGCGGAAGCGGCGCAGAATTATTATCTAAAGCAATTGCGAAAAACGCGGATGCCTTTGTTACAGCCGACATTAAATATCATCCTTTTCAAGATGCCGAGAATAAAATTTTATTCATAGACGCAGGTCACTACGAGACAGAAATTCATTCTTTAAATGCCGTAAAACAAAAAATAAAAAAAATAATTGCCGAATCCGGCGATAGTATAAATATTTTTAAATATACCGGTTCAACCAATCCGGTCAAATTTTTTAATAAATGAAGGAGTAAACAAATTGATTAATCGTTTGACTACGCTCTATCAACTTCAACTTATTGATGATCAATTAGATGAGTTAGAGGAGTTACGAGGTGATTTGCCGCTGGCCGTAAATGAGCTGAGCGGGAAAATTCAAGCCACAAAAGATCAAATTGATGTAAAAGAGAAAGAGAAAAAAGAATCGCTCGAAAAACGGAAAAACAACGAAGAAGAAATCGAACGATTCAAAATAAATCTCAAAAAATTTAAGGCGCAACTTTATCAGGTACGCAATAATAAAGAGTATGATGCTCTTACTAAAGAAATTGATCACACAGAAGAAAGCATCAGTAAATTTGAGAATGAGAATATCGCTTTAGAAGATTTGGCAGAAAAATTAAAATTGGAGATAAAAGATCTTACTCCGCAGTTGGAAGAAAAGGTAGAAGAACTAAAAATAAAAGAAGCCGAACTGAAGAAAATAATTAAAACCAACGAACGTGAAGAAGAAAAACTAAGAGTTCAACGGGACAAAATTGCCGAAACAGTTAAACGAAATGATTTAAATACATATATGCGAATAAGAAAAGCATTGGCAGGCACTGCGGTGGCTACAATTAACAGAGGCGCTTGCAGCGGATGCCATAATGTAATTCCGGCTCAAAGACAAATTGAAATAAGGCAGAATAAAAGGGTTTTTACGTGCGAATCCTGCGGTAGAATGCTTGTTTCCGCGGAAATTTCTACCACTGCCGAAGAGAAAATTTAATAATTTTTTGCCGCGAATAATAAGTTGAAATTGTCATTTCGAAATTGTTCGGCAAATTTGAACAATTAAGAAATTTGAGGAAAATAATTAATTTTTCTAATTTCTTGTCCGCTATAGGATTCGGAATGGCAAAACGACCAGTCCGTTTAAGTGTTAAAAAATAAGATGATCTAGGGCAGTTTTTAAATTACTTACGGGTACAATAACAAGCGACTTGAAAGATTTTACTAATTTTCTATTCTTATCTGGTATTAGTATTTTTTCGAATCCCAGTTTTTCAGCCTCCACAATTCTTTTCTCAATGTTGCTTACACCGCGAACTTCACCACCCAGACCCACTTCACCAATAACAACTGTTTTATTATTGATTGAAATATCTTTGAAACTGGAAGCAATTGCACAACAGATAGCTAAATCAACAGCTGGTTCATCAATCCTTAAACCGCCTGCCATATTAAGAAAAACATTACTTGCTGATATTTTTAAACCGGCTCGTTTTTCTAGTACCGCCAGTAAAATGGAAAGTCTTCTATAATCGAAACCAGTCGCGACGCGTTGCGGATTACCATAGTTGGAAGGAGTAACAAGTGCTTGAACTTCCATTAAAACGGGTCTTGTCCCCTCAATACTTGCCGTTATTACAGATCCTGTTACATCACCTGTATGTTCAGCCAAAAATATTTCACTTGGATTTTTAACTTCATTTAACCCTGTATCATGCATTTCGAATATTCCAATCTCATTTGTACTTCCAAAACGGTTTTTTTGAGATCGTAAAATCCTATAGGAATGATTTTTTTCGCCTTCAAATTGAAGCACCGTATCTACCATATGCTCAAGAATTTTAGGACCGGCTATAAATCCCTCCTTTGTAACATGCCCGATTAGAATAACAGAAAAGTTTTTTGACTTCGCTAATTGCATTAAACTGGAGGCACATTCCCGTATTTGAGTAATTGTTCCAGGTGCATTATCTAAATCCTGCTTAGCAACAGTCTGAATAGAATCGATTATAACGACGGAGGGATTAAGTTTTTCAATAGTATTGATAATTATATCCAAATCGGTTTCAGCAAGAATAGAAATTCTTTCCGATTTTACATTAAGTCTGGTTGCCCTCATGTTAATTTGCCTAACAGACTCTTCTCCGGTTACGTATAGCACTTCATTTTCAATTTTGGAAGCAGCTTGCATTACAAGTGTGGATTTGCCAATACCGGGGTCACCTCCTATCAGGATTACAGAACCGTTAGTTATACCACCGCCAAGCACGCGGTCAAATTCGTCGATATTTGTTTTTAGCCTGTATTCTTCATTCTTAAATTCCCCAGTCAGTTTTGTTATCTCAGGTTCTTTGTATGCAATTTTTAACGACCGTTTTTCCTCAACAAATTCTTCTGTAAAAGTATTCCAGGAATTGCATGTAGGGCATTTGCCCAGCCACTTTAATGATTCGTAACCGCATTCGGTGCAGATATATTTAATTCTTTTTTTTGACATCAGGTATTTGGAAATCCCATTAGGGGTAATAAATATTTATTTAGAAGCCGGTTCTTTTGATGAAATTTACTACTATCGGATCATTACTTTGTATAATGTCATTAGGTGTGCCGGAAAAATAAATTTTGCCATCATGCATCATCGAAATCTTATCCGCTACATTTTTAACACTAAACATATCGTGGGTTACAATTATTGATGTGACGGTTAATTTATCGTTCAACTCTTTAATAAGTTCATCTATGGAATCAGAAGTTATTGGGTCCAATCCGGTTGTAGGTTCGTCATACAAAATATATTCTGGATTTGTAACCAGTGCACGTGCAAGACCTACTCGCTTTTTCATTCCGCCGGATAACTCGGATGGTTTAAGCTTTTCTATTCCCGACAATCCAACTAACTCTAACTTTTCTGCAACAGTTTTAGAAAGAAAGGATTTATCTAAAGTACCGTTATGTTCCACAAGAGGCAAAGAAATGTTTTCCTCAACAGTCATAGAGTCAAATAGCGCAGCGCCCTGAAAAAGAAATCCGAATTTCTGACGAATTTTGTAAAGTTCGTCCATATTTAACAATTGTAAGTTTTTCCCCTCAACATAAACCTCTCCTTCGTCAGGGAGCAGAAGCCCAACAATATGTTTAAGGAGAACACTTTTGCCGCATCCGCTCGGACCAATAATAGCAAGAGCTTCTCCGCTTTCAATTTGAAGATCAACTCCGCATAATACATTCTTCGAGTTAAAACTTTTATGAAGATTTTTTATTTCAATCATAAAACAAAATTAAACAAATATATGGATATTTTCTTGTTTGCCTTATAAATATAAAAATCGTTAAATCAAAAACGCTTTAGTTTTATGCAGCTATTATTTTCGTGCGGGAATTCACAAAACCTTTTTGTTCAGCATAATTATAAAGTTTGGAATATAGCATTTTACGAGCTCTATGTAATCGAGATCTTACTGTACCGACCGGTCTATCAATAAAATCAGCAATTTCTTCGTATGAATAACCCTCAATATCACTTAAAATTATAATAGTACGGAAATCAAGAGGTAAAAAAGCTATTGCTTTGGACATATCGTCATCGAGCAATTTACCATAAGCATCATCGGAGGAATGTTCGAATTTTATTTCACCGGGTTTAATATTTTCATAAAAATTATCAACATCATCATAATCAACTTTTGATGGTTCCTTGCTGGTTTTCCTGTAGATATTTATAAATGTATTTTTAAGTATCATAAAGAGCCAAGCTTTAATATTAGATCCTTTTTCAAATTTATCGAAAAATCTAAACGCCTTAAACAACGTTTCCTGTACAAGATCTTCAGCATCTTCTTCATTTCGGGTTAATTTAAGTGCATAATTTTTTAATGCCGTTTGATTGGGAATTACTAAAACCTCAAATTCGGAGTTTTTATTAACTTCTTTAGCTATTATATGTAATGTTTGCATTATAACCTCTGATAAAGGATTAAAATTTGACAATTACATGCATAACATTTGTATAGGTTGTATAGTTCCCGTAGTGATAAAAATTATTACAGAATTGTTACGACACAATCATTAAGGATCAACAATAACTTATTATATCGAGGTTTTATTGTGAGTGCTATTTTATAATAATTTGGTATGTTGTAAGTTATTGTTCAACTATTGTATAGATTATATATAATTATCTCGATTTTTCCCAAAATCTACGCAGGATTATAATGTTTTAACTTATTAAGAGCTGATATGAAATAACAATGGGGTTTTCACAGTAAACCCCATTATCACAAAAGATTACAAAAATTATATTATTTGCTGATAAGTTATAATAATTGTGAATTTTATTTTTTCCTCTTAATAATAATTTTTTGGTATTCGTCGTCTTTGAGTTCATTTTTTAATACATCGTCTTTTTCCATTTTTTCAAGATATTTGTCCGCTTCTTCTCCTTCATATAGTTCTGTTTTTTCTTCCCCGTTTTCTTTCGTAGTCACGGTTAATTTTTTTACACCGTCAATAACTTCCACATTTATTTTTTTTGTGGTTTTTAATTTATCATCTTTATCAACCCATTCGAGAATAGAGTCAGCATTCATATGTTTTCCACTCATTTTTGTTTTGAACATCAAATGATGCGGGTCGTCCTTATCAATATTAATTTTAAAAACATTACATTCATCCTCCCCTTCTAAAAATTCTTCCGCTTCTTCACCTTCAAATACTTTAACATTAACTTTACCATCAACTTCATTTTTCACAATAATTTTTAATCCGTCATCCGTTTTTTCAACTTTTACTTCTATCTCTTTTTTAACATCATCAGAATCATGGAAAAATATCACATCGTCATCCTCGTCAATCCATTTAATATTTTTGCCATGTTTCTTTTTAATAATAATTTTTTTCCCATCTTTATCTGTAAAATTAAAATCTTTCTCTTCATTAATTTCTTTTAGTTTTTGCTCGGCTTCTGCACCGGAAAAAGATTCGGTTTTTTTCTCACCATTTTCGGTAGTGGTTATAGTTACTTTTTTCTTTCCATTTTCTTCCTCAACTTTAACTTCTTTTTTTATCCGCCCCGAATCTTCATCAAAAAACATATTATCGTGTGAGTCCGACAATTTTTTGAAAACTACAGATTTGTTTTTTAATCTTTTTAACAAATTTTCGGCTTCTTTGCCGATAAAAACAACGTCGCCCGAATTTGTGGAGACAGTAATTTTTTCTATATCTCCTTTAATCGATTTCAATTTTTCATCCAAATTTTTATTTGAATCGTTTTGCGCTAAAACAAAAGAACTAAATAAAAGAAGGAATAGAAGACTAGCTAAATATCTGTTGTTGATCGCGGTCATATTAACTCCATAGTTTGTTGAAATAATTTATCTAAACATATTGCTTTGACGTATAAAATATTGTTAAAGAGTTGTTAAGAACTGTTAAAAAATGTTAAATGGCTGAATTATAATCAGCAAAAAACTATTTTAGCACTGATGAAAGAGAAAAAAATAAATATTGTAGTAACAATAATGGCGCTTGCAGTAATTGGACTTATCGCCGTTCAATATTATTGGATTACTAACGCGATAACAATTGAAGGAATTCGCTTCAATATAAATGTAAATATGGCATTGGAAGAAGTAGTAAAAAAGTTAAATAAAACCGAAACAGCTAATATCATTGTGAAAAAATTAGGCAAAACGGGAGAAGATGTTTTTTTCATAGAACATGATTCTCTAAATAATAAATCAAAAATTAAATGGAATGAAGAGAAACAAGTTTTAACAAAAAAGCAAAACCGTAAAACTATGGATAAACTGAACGTTTTTTTAGACCTAAAAAGTTCAGATGACACAAATCATCAAAAGGAAAGAATAGTATCGATTTCTTCAGATACTATTGCTTCAAACGAAGGAGTAAAAGTAATAAAGACCAGAATTGATACTGTAATTATTAATAAGTCTCTTCTTGTAAACGAAGTTGTTGAAGAATTAATACATTTACGTTCAGAGGGAAGAGCTGAAAAAGAGTACAATTTGAACTCAATAGATTCCATGTTGAGAAACGAATTATTAAACAAAGGTATTTCAGCGGAATATTCATTTAAACTGATAACTGAGGAAAAAAACGCGCAATTTAATTCAGCCAAAACAAATTCCCCCCAAAAAATAGTGGCGACAGATCATCGAATACAAATTAATCCTGATGATATATTTAACAAAGCAAGATTTCTTTCAGTAAGTTTTCCTTCACAGCAATCATATATAATTAAGTCCATTTCAATTGTTTTAGTTATTTCTATAATCCTTCTAATAATTATAATTGGTGTGTTTTTTAAAACCATACGAATGCTTATACTCCAGAAAAAAATTACAGAGATTAAAAATGATTTAATCAATAATATCACTCACGAGTTTAAAACTCCTATCTCAACAATTTCTCTCGCTTGTGATATTTTAAACGAACCCCAAATGTTGCAAAAATTGGAATCCGTAAATCGTTACAGTAAAATTATTCGTGATGAGAACAATCGTTTATCGCATCTTGTGGAAAATTTGTTGAACACCGCCGCAATAGAAAAAGGCGAGTTTGAGTTGAAAAGAGAATATTTGGATATTAATAAAATTGTCAATGAAGTAGTTGATAACTACAAAGCTAAATTCGAACAAATTAACGGCGCCATAAACATTAATCATATTAATGATCAGCTGTACGTATTTGCTGACAGATTCCACCTGACTAATATTTTAAATAATCTAATTGACAATGCTTTAAAATACTCTTCTTCAAATCCCTTAATTAACGTTGAAACGTTTGTTTACAATAAATATTGTGCGATTAAAATAAAGGATAACGGCATTGGTATAAGTAAACAAAACCTAAATAAAATATTTGATACGTTTTACAGAGTGCCCACAGGTAATATCCACAATGTAAAAGGGAATGGAGTTGGTTTGAGTTATGTTAAGAAGATGGTTGAGGCTCATAATGGAACAATAGAGGTAAGCAGTAAAGTAAACGAAGGCACTACCTTTATAATTAAAATTCCACAGGGTAAAAATGAATAATAAAATTTTACTCGTAGAGGATGATATTAATTTGGGTACAATTCTTAAAGAATATCTGAATGTTAAAGGATTTGTAGTTACACACGCGAAAGATGGGCTGGAAGGATCTTTATTATTTGCCTGTAATCAATATGATTTATGTATTCTGGATGTTATGATGCCCAAAAAAGACGGATTTACACTGGCTAAAGAATTAAAGAAACATGATGAACATATGCCAATAATATTTTTAACTGCGAAATCCATTTTGGAGGATAAAATTGAAGGATTAAAAATCGGTGCGGATGATTATATAACCAAACCCTTCAGCACAGAAGAGCTTCTTTTAAGAATGCACGCTATATTAAAAAGATCGGGAAGAAGTAAATTTACTGGCGGTTATAATCAGGTTTATGAAATTGGTAAATATAAATTCGATTCCTTTAAAAGAATTTTGATCTTTGGAGAAAAACATCGGAAATTAACCTCTAAAGAAAATGATCTATTACAATTACTTTGCTTAAATAAAAATATGATTTTGGAAAGATCGACTGCTTTACAAAATATATGGAAAGACGACAACTATTTTAACTCCAGAAGTATGGATGTCTATATCACAAAATTACGTAACTACTTAAAAAACGATTCTTCTATAGAAATAGTAAACATACACGGACAGGGATTTAGATTAATTGCTCCTTAATAATTTGTAAATTAACACTCAAATCATTCTAAATTTTTTTTTATTTTTTTCGGAGCAGATTACAAATGAACATTCAGATTTTCGGAACAAAAAAATGTCAAGATACTAAAAAAGCTGAAAGATTTTTTAAAGAACGAAATATTCAATTTCATTTTAGGGACTTAACCGAAAAAGGAATCAGCCAGGGTGAGCTTGATAATATTAAAAGAGTATTTGAGACTGAGGAACTAATAGATAAAGAGGGCAAACAGTACCGAAAAAGAAATCTGGAATACATAACACATAATGTTGAACAGGAACTTTTGGAGGATGCTTTATTATTTAAAACTCCGATTGTAAGAAACGGAAAGGAAGTAACAATAGGTTATTCCCCTGAAATTTGGAAAGACTGGATTGATAAGGAGTCTTAAGTTTAGTAAAAGAGATAGGCTAATTCTAAATAATTCCGCGTTTATTAAATTCCAAAATCAGATTATCATGACCCGTAAACTGAATAGCGTCCCAACCCATTTTACGGGCGCCTTCAGCATAATCCGCAATATCATCAATAAAAATATGCTGTTCCGGGGCAAGACACGTAAATTTTTCTACAGCTTTATATATAGCCGGCTCAGGTTTAATAGCCCCCACTTCGTGGGAAAGAATTAATTTGTCGAAATGTTTAATAAAATCGTATTTATCCCAGCCGTATTTTTTATGAATATCATTAGTGTTTGAAAGTAAAACCAATTTATATTTTTGTTTCAGTATAGGTAGCAAAGCTGTTGTTCGTTTATTTTCCTCAAAAATATCAGAATACAGAACACAGAAATCTTCCTCTGTAATTTTATTATCGACCCAGGAAAGCATTATTTCTATAAATTGTTCATTAGTTAATTCCCATTTTTCAAATTGACGATGAACATGGTAATTCTCAGCATACAATTTAGAAAACTTGTCCCCCAGACCGGGGCTCAAGTTATTTAATCGTTCTAGGATAATGTTGTAATTAAACGGAATTAGTACATTACCCAAATCGAAAACTATAACAGAAATATTTGAATTATTCATAGACTTATAAAGTTAATTGAAAAAAGGAAAGCCCGGCTTTAAAACCGGGCCACAAAATTATTTAATCTGGAAAATAGAGTCATCGAGCCCGGAATTATATTCTATACTCTCTACTTTAAGAGAGATAACCTGCGGTCCCATAGATTGTGTTAATTCGTAAGGATATTTAATCCCATTCACATCCCTGAAATCATTAAATGTAATGGTGCTTGTAAAACTGCCTTGCGGTGTGTCAACGGTTGTAATTTGTTTAGCGCTATATCCGGTTTCTACATCATAATAGTAAGTCATCTGTTTCCCGTTTGAAAGGGTTAAGACTATTTTATATGCATCTTTACCATCAATTTGTTCGATACCAACTAACTCAGGAGTTATTCCAAGTTCCGCTAAATGTAATTCTATATTCATAACCGCTGTAACCTTCATCGATTCTAACATCTCACCTTCAATTGGTGTCTCCCTGCCCATTGCGGCTTGTTTTCCTTTTTCGCCGTCGAACCAGGATTCTTGTTTCATCACACCAGCATCAAGTTTTTGATAATATTTATTAGGCACTTTCTGATAGATTTCCAATGTCAGTTGTAATCCCTGAACTTCGCCTTTAAGAATAACTTTTTTATCTTTAACACTATTAAGTTTCTCTTTTCCGCCAATTGCTTTTATATATTTATCAAGAACGGTCTGAGCTGTTACTCCTTCGGGAATAGTTTTTGCCGAAGGATCGTATTTCTCGCCGTAAATATCATAATAATCAATTTTTCCGTTAACGCTAAATCTTTTCAAATTATCCGCTATTTCCGCACCTTTACCAACAACCAAAATATAACAATTATTAGGTTTTATATATTTTTTAGCCATCTCTTCAATGTCTTCTACGGTAACGGCATTCAGATTTTTAAGATAATTTTTATAATAATCTTTTGGCAGATTGTAACGAGCAATATTCAGCGCGAACCCAGCCACAGTTTGCGGACTTTCAAGCGAACGCGCAAAACTTCCGGTCATATAATTTTTAACACGTTGAAGTTCCGCTTCGCCTACCTTTTCGGTTCTCAGTCTTTTTAATTCTTCAAGAATTTCATTTACAGTGCTGTCCGTAACGGCGTTACGTACTTCGGCACTGGCGGTAAAATTTCCAACAAGTTCGTCGCTGGCCATTGATGTACGCGCGCCATAAGTGTAAGCATGTTTTTCCCTCAGGTTCTGATTTAGTCGCGCAGAAAATGATCCGCCGAGTAATGTATTAAGAACGCTGACTTTAATAACATCTTCACTTCCAGTTTTTAGATCAATAGGATAGGTAACATTTACAACTGATTGAACTGAGTTATCCCTGTCAACAAGAGCAACTTTTCTTATCAAAGGGGCTTTAGGATTCTCATAAGTAAATTTTTCAACTTGTTTTGAATTCCATTTACTCAAATATTTTTCAACCAATTCTTTCGCCTGATCAACTGTTATATCCCCAACTATAGCCAAGTATGCTATAGAAGGAGAATAATAATTGTTATAGAATTCATTGCACTTTTCGAGTGTAATGGTTTCAACAGTTTTTTCAGTTGTTATTTCACCGTATGGATGGTCTTTGCCGTAATCTAATACACGACGAACATTATCTGCTATTGCATTCGGCTGATCTTTAGACAGCGCAATATTTGATAACGTTTGTTTTTTAATTTTTTCAAATTCATCCTGCTTGAAATCGGCGTTAAGCAAAATATCCGACATCAGTTCAAAAAGTTTTTCAGAATGTTTTTTAAGCGAGGAACCATTAATACTGCCGCTTGTGGTGGTTAATTCGGCTCCAATAAAATCAGTCTCTTCATCAATTTGCGCTTTGGTTCTTGTTTTTGTTCCGGTTTTAAGAAGTTGTGAAGCGATTTGAATATACCCGGCGTTTTCTTTTTCAAGAATCGGATCTCTGTCAAAAATCATACGGAATGAAACAACCGGCAATTTATCGTTTTCAACTACAAAAACTTTTAAGCCATTTTCTAAAATAAAAGATTGGTACTCGGCTATATTAATTTCCGGCGCCGGACCGGGAGTAGGTTGTTTACTTCTATCAACCTGAGCGAAGCATAGAGCTGTAAATAGTAATGTTAGCGTTAATACAAATAAAGTTTTTTTCATCTAATTTATTCTCCGAAAAATTTTCTTTTACTTTTCTTTTGGCAGATAATGTAAAACAACTCTGTTTTCTTTTGTTAAATATTTATTTGCGACTCTTTTAATATCATCAATTGTAACAGCCATATACTTATCCAAATCAGAATTAATAAGATCCGTATTTCCATAAAACATATAATAATCTGCCAGACTTTCAGCAATGCCTGCAACACGTGAATTACTGCTAATAAAATTATTTTCCACCTGGTTTCGGAGTTTCTGGAATTCGGTTTCTTCGATTGGACTACTCTTCACTTTCTCAATTTCATTGTCCAGTGCTTTATCCAAGTCATCTGCACTAACACCAACATTGCTAATGGCGTACGCTAAAAATAAACCGGGATCTTCAGTTGGCAAAGGGAAAGATCCTGTTACACGAGCTTTTTGTTGATCGTCAACAAGTGACTTATTAAGACGGGAACTTTCACCGCCTGAGAGCAAAGTTGTTAACATAGTAAGAGAATAAGAATCAGGATCGGACATTCCGGGAATGTGGTATGCGTAAAGCACAAGTGGTAATGTTATGTTGTCGTAAACCACATCGCGAACTTCTTCTGTTTTTACAGGTTCTACTTCAGTAGGTTTTTTAATCTCTATAGTGCCCCTTGGAATATCGGCAAAATATTTTGCAACTTTCTCTTTAGCTATATCATAATCGATATCACCGGCTATTGACAGTACAGCATTGTTGGGCACATAGAATTTTTTATAGAACTCAACGAATTCCTCAATTGTTGCCTGATCAATATATTGTGTCGAACCTATTGGAGTCCATCGGTATGGATGCACTTTATACGAATGACTGAAGGTCTGTTCCAGCAAAGACCCGTAGGGCTGGTTATCCATTCGTTGACTTCGTTCTTCCTTTACAACTTTACGCTGAGTCTCTACCCCAATAGAATCAATTTTACCGTGTAAAAGCCTTTCCGATTCCACCCAAAGCCCTAAGTCTAATTGATTTGAAGGAAGTATTTCGTAATAGAAAGTTCTATCGAAACTTGTGCTTGCATTATTTGCGGCACCGGCTCCTTCCATTATTTTGTCAAACTGACCTCGATCAATGTTTTTAGATCCCTCAAACATAAGATGTTCAAAAAAATGGGCAAAACCTGTTCTGTCTGGTTCTTCATTTTTAGAACCGACGTGGTACATAATTGATACGGCAACGATTGGAGTTGAATTATCTTTGTGCAAAATTACGTGTAATCCATTGTCCAAATCATATTCAATGAAATCAATTTTTTTTGTTTGGGACAATAATATTGTTGAAACCAGCATTATAAACAATGCCGACAAGAATGATTTTTTCATACTCGTTTCCTTTTATTCATTTAAGTGTGGTAGTTCGCGAAAAAAGACTTTATATATTAGCCAAATTTACTCTTCTTTTAAATAAAAATATTAAACTTCCGACATCTTCAAGATTTCGATGTATTCATTTTTTTCAATTGGGAAAACAGATAATCTGTTGCCGCGTTGAACAAGCCGAATGTTTTTCAACTTGGAATTATTTTTAATATCAGAAAGGGACACGGGTTTCTTAAATTTTTTAAATAGTTTTATATCGACCATAAACCAAGCTGGAGAATCCTTTTTACTCTTAGGATCAAAATACTCCGAATTAGAATCGAATGCCGTATAATCAGGATACGCTTCTTTAACAATTTTACAAATTCCCACAACCGCCATTGGATTTGTATTGCTATGGTAAAACAGAACCATATCCCCCTTCTTCATTTCGTCGCGAATAAAATTGCGGGCCTGAAAATTTCTAACACCATTCCAGTATGTTGTTTTTTTTGGTTCTTTCGCGAGATCGTCAATCGAAAAAACATCAGGCTCAGATTTAAACAACCAATATTTCGGCATCAATGTTACTCCTTATATTGTTACAACAGTTTTCGCTATTAATCATTTTATATATTGAATGTTTTTTTTAAGTTATTTGTTGAAAATCATATTAAATATTTAACTTATCAAACAGTTACGGAATTCAAATATTTTTCGTACCATTCCCGCCTAAGATTATCAACATCTTTTCGAAAAGCTTTCAAAAAATGATCGCCCCCCTCAAGCATAATGAGTCGGAATGGAATATTATTTTCAAGAAGTTTATAGGATAAATCAAGCGAATCGTGAGGAAGAACGCGTTGATCGTTAGTGCCATGCATAATTAACAATGGAGTCTCCGCACTTAATTTTTCGGCAAAATTAACTACAGAGCGGGACATACACTTTTCATTAAACTGAATACTGTCTCCTTTCCCCATTGTTACTTCGTAAAGTCTTTTCATAAACCTGCTTTCTTCAGCGTTACATCTCAGGTTAGCTATACCACCCGTAACAACAGCGGCCTTAAAGATGTTTGTTTTAGTTAAAGCAAGATATGTCATCATTCCACCACGGCTCCAGCCTTCAATGCCCCAAATATTTTTATCGGCGTTTGGAATTTCATCAGCTAAAGGAATTAGGTTCAGCACATCGTTCAAATCTTCTCCTCCGAATTCATCAGAACCTTCGCCGCCGTCGTTACCTCTGTATTGAGAGGCGAAAACAACATAGCCCCAGCTAGCCAGTTGACCGAAAATTCCTCGCGCGTTAAATGAATCGATTGCCCCGGCATTTCCTATTCCGCCTCGGCACCAAATAACACACGGATACTTTTTGGTTCTGTTTTTAGGATAAGCAATATAACCTTTTATTTTAAGTTCGTCGGACATATACGTTATTTTTTCAACTATTGTATCATCAATAGCCGAATCACCCCAGCCGCTGCGAACCATCTTTAACTGGGTGGGTTGTAATTCTATAATTTTCCGATCAATTATTTTATTTGCCATTAGAACAATCCGTAAAAAATATTATTTTTATGTTGTTGAAAATACTAAACTAATCACCTGGAAACATTCAATGTCTAATAAAATAAAACAAAAAAAAGGATCGCGTAGAAATCTTGCCTTTCAGTTAATAACCGGAATTGTGTTTATTTCAATAATAATTTTTTTTGTGTTTTCTAATTTTAAAAACAACGACAACAATAGCATGAATGATTCTGAAATTAAAACCCGTTCAGCATTCGAGTTTAAAAAACAAGGTGAACTTACTTTTACATCATCTGATCAAAAATTTCTTGCGAAAATTGATGTTGAAATTGCAGAAAATGACGATACCCGGTCACAGGGATTAATGTACAGATATAAAATGAATGAAAATCAGGGAATGTTATTTCTATTTCCAGAAGAAACATATCAATCCTTTTGGATGCGTAACACTGTTTTACCGCTTGATATTATTTTTGTAAATAAACAAAATAAAATAGTAAAAATTCATAAAAATGCTGTCCCATACGATGAAAGCTCATACCCCTCGGGCGCTTCAGCGATTTATGTTGTTGAAGTTAACGCCGGTTACTCGGATAAATTTAATATTAATGAAGGAGATTTTATTACCTGGCGTAGAATGTAACTGAACAATTCTAAAGATATTTAACCAAAACTTCCATTCAGAGTAATACTTAAGGAAATAATATTTTTCCGTTTATTTTTCAACATATGTAGGAATCTTAAGCCCTCAAAAGCCCATATATAAAACCTAATCAAAGCTTCAGTTAGATTAGATACCCATCAAACTTAATTAGTTCTTTAACCGCGACAACCATAATTTAGTATTAAATAGTAGCATGAAATTTACATCAAATTATTCTTTGAAATGATTAAACAATTCTGTAATTAATTACGAATACATTTTTTAAGATAATGCAAAATATAAAAAGTAAAATAATTTCTTTGCTGCTTATTCTCTCTTTCGTCGGCAATATCATTATCCAACTGTCACCATATCAAACATATGTAGGCAGTGCAGCAAAAGAATCTGTAATTTCGTCATTTAGTGAAACAGCAATTACCGGTTCAAATTTTCTACAGGCAAAAAAGGTTTCGAATAATTACGAAAGAATTAATTATAGTTCAGAATTGCAAAACAGCAGCAGATTGTTACTTGGCGAAGAGCGTTATCTTATTCATATAGCCAAAAACATGTCCATAGAATACCGCGATAAAAACTTTTTTACATTCCTATATACCACAAGTACTTAGCTCATTTAATTTACTCTCGTTTTTTAAGTAAAATAATAATTTTAAATTAAAGGAGTTAAAAATGGCTACTCATGCAATTGATCCGAAAAAAAAGGACGCAACATCCGACACATTGTTTTATATTCTCGCCGGTTGCATAGCATTAACATTTGTAGTTAGTCTTGGTTATGTAGTTTATTCGTTTTTTGTATAAATGAAATCAGTTTATAACTGTATGAAGGCAGATTAGTTTTGAGACTTCGATAAACAGGATTTTATTATATATCCGTTATAAAAAAATAGGACCTAAGTCCCTTTTGGAACTTAGGTCTTTTAATAATCAGGAAAGTTGTTTGGCAATTAAATTTAACGCGCTGCCTGCTTTAAACCATTCTATCTGATTTTCGTTAAATGTATGATTTAATAATATTTCCTCTACTGAACCGTCAGCATGATTAACAATCATTTTTAACGGTTTGCCGGGGGCAAATTCTTTTAATCCGATAATGTTTACTTTGTCGTCTTCCAGAATTTTGTCGTAATCAGTCGGATTGTTGAAAGTTAAAGGAAGCATACCTTGTTTTTTAAGGTTTGTTTCGTGAATTCGGGCAAAACTTTTTACAATAATAGCTTTACCTCCGAGATGACGCGGTTCCATAGCGGCATGTTCGCGGCTTGAACCTTCACCATAATTCTCGTCACCGACCACTATCCAGCCAACTCCTTTAGCCTTATACTCACGTGCTACTTCGTGAACTAGTTTGGTTTCACCGGTAAACACATTTTTAATTTTACCAGCTTCATCAGTATAAGCGTTTATTGCTCCAAGCAATAAATTGTTGGAAATATTATCCAAATGTCCTCTGAATTTAAGCCAGGAACCTGCCATCGATATATGATCCGTAGTGCATTTGCCTTTTGCTTTTATCAGCACAGGCATATTCAAGTAATCATTTCCATCCCACTGCTCAAATTTTTCAAGTAACTGGAGTCTTTTACTTTCGGGATTAACAATTACATCCACATCAGAGCCATCTTCCAACGGAGCCAGATAACCTTCAGTATCAGGAATAAACCCGTTTTCAGGAAGTTCGTGACCATGTGGTTCATCAAGCTTTACTTTTTCTCCGTCTTCGTTTATAAGTTCATCTGTAACCGGATTAAACGTAAGATCCCCAGCTAACGCGAGAGCCGTTGTTAATTCGGGAGAAGCTACAAAGGCCAGTGTGTTGGGATTTCCATCATTTCGTTTTGCGAAATTTCTATTAAATGATGTAACTATAGTATTTCTTTCACCCGAAGGATTATCCATTCTTTGCCACATACCAATGCAAGGACCGCAGGCATTGGCCAAAACAACTCCGCCGAAATCGGTAAGAGTTTTTAGTTGCCCGTCGCGTTCAATTGTAGCTCTAACCTGCTCGGAACCCGGAGTAATTGTAAATTGGGATTTAGCTTTAAGTCCTTTTGACATTGCCTGTTTAGCAATATTTGCGGATCGGTCTATATCTTCGTAACTGGAGTTTGTACAACTGCCAATTAAAGCGACACTCACATTTTTTGGGAAATCATTTTCTATTACAGCTTTTTTCATTTCTGAAATTGGCCATGCTCTATCCGGAGTGAAAGGACCATTTAAGTGGGGTTCCAATTCGTTAAGATTTATCTCAATTACCTGATCATAATATTTTTCGGGATTTAATATAACTTCGTCATCGGCTTTCAAAATCGATTCATTAAGTTTTGCCAAATCAGCAACATCGGCACGCTCTGTTTTTCTCAGGTAAATATCCATTTTATCATCAAAAGGGAATAAAGACGTTGTGGCTCCAATTTCAGCGCCCATATTACAAATAGTTGCTTTTCCTGTGCATGAAATTGACTTTGTGCCTTCGCCGAAATATTCCACAATGGCACCTGTTCCGCCTTTTACAGTAAGTATACCTGCGAGTTTAAGGATTATATCTTTTGGTGTCGCCCAGCCGTTTAATCTGCCTGTAAGATTAACTCCAATTATTTTGGGCCATTTTAATTCCCATGCCATACCTGCCATCACATCAACTGCATCCGCGCCTCCAACGCCAATGGCTATCATACCCAATCCTCCAGCGTTTGGCGTATGGCTGTCTGTACCAATCATCATCCCACCCGGAAAAGCATAATTTTCTAAAACAACCTGGTGAATAATGCCCGCGCCCGGTTTCCAGAATCCTACACCAAACCGTTGAGAAATGCTGGCGATAAAATCATAAACTTCCTTGTTTTCATCCTTTGCCCTGTTAAGATCATCGACGGCGCCTAATTTTGCCTGTATCAAATGATCCGCATGAGCGGTTGAGGGTACCGCTACGCTTTTTCGACCTGAATGCATAAACTGAAGCAAAGCCATCTGAGCTGTTGCATCTTGCATTGCAACACGATCAGGAGCTAGATCAACGTAGTCTTTACCACGAACAAATTCTTTGGTTATTCCATCCCACAAATGTGAGTAAAGAATTTTTTCTGTATATGTTACCGGTCTGCCAAGAACTTTTCGTACTTCTTCAATTTTAGCCCCAAGTTCCGCATATACTTTTTGAATCATATCAAAATTTTCGGCCATAATAATACCTTTTGTCATTGTTTAATTTTAATATTAGCAAGTTAATGAAATTTGATGAATGTTGCAGACGATTGGATTCAGAATTATCTGAATATTGAGTGAATTATAATCCTTAAAAAAATAAATTATTATTGATATAACTGATTAAAACGTACCTCTGCAGAAAATATTATTTATCTTATTCCGCTCCATTCTTCGTAAAATTGATCAAGAAAAGATTTCATAAATTTATGCCGGCTTTCAGCTAATTTTTTGCCGGTTTTTGTGTTCATAAGATCTTTTAAAAGAAGTAATTTTTCGTAAAAATGATTTATTGTAGGAGCAGTATTTTTTTTGTAGTCTTCTTTGTTCATGTTTAAATCGGGTTTAATTTCAGGATTATATATTTCACGATTCTTAAATCCGCCATAATTAAAGGCCCTGGCTATACCAATAGCGCCGATCGCATCAAGGCGGTCGGCATCCTGAATTACATCCAATTCGGGAGATTTAAATATCTGTATCTCTTTACTCACCTTGAACGATATGTTTTCAACTATTTTTACAATATGTTCAACTGTATCAATGTCAAGATTTTGAGATTCTAAAAATTCTTTTGCTTTCTGCGGACCAATAGTTTCATCACCTTCGTTAAATTTGGAGTCGGCAATGTCATGCAATAAAGCACCCAATTCCACAATAAAAAGATCTACGTTCTCAAATTGCGCAATATGTTTTGCGTTTTTCCATACCCTGTAAATATGCCACCAATCGTGTCCGCCTTCCGATCCGATCAAAGTTTCTTTTACGTATTTTATTGTATTTTCAATTATTATTTTTTGATCCATCCAACTTCCGGAATGTTTTATTTTCTTTGAATAATTTGAGATTAAGATAAGATTTATAATTTAAAATACTAAGGGAGACTTTACTAATGAGTGTAAGTATAATATTAAAAAAGATTTAATTCTGTTCGTATAATTCACGTTCTATAAGTTCACAGATAATATGACCAATTGTAATATGACCTTCCTGAATTCTTTGAACATTGGTTGAAGGAATTATAATTGAAACATCCACAAGATTTTTTAATTTACCGCCGTTTCCGCCTAAAAAACCAATTGATTTTATACCTTTTTCCTTGGCTTTATTAACAGCCCGCAATACATTTTCGGAGTTACCACTTGTAGAAATAGCAATTAAAACATCACCTTTATTACCCAAGCCTTCAACACTGCGGGCAAAAACATTATCGAACCCAATATCGTTTCCACCGGCGGTTAGCAATGAAGTATCTGTGGTTAATGACAGAGCTGGAATTGCGGGACGTTTTATATCATGACTTAATCTAATCACTAATTCAGTTGATAGGTGCTGTGCATCAGCAGCGCTTCCTCCGTTACCGCAAAATAAAATTTTATGCCCATTCTCGATTGATTCAACCGCAATTTCGAGAGACTTTAATATATCATCGGAACATTTATCGAGAATTTCTAATTTTACTTTTGAGCTTTCTTGAAGCGATGAAATAATAAATTCCGCTTTATTTGTTTTCATAATTATATTTCTAATGGTTTGTTTATATGAATAGCGTTTGCAAATTCTTTTATCTTACTCCAATTTTGGGAGTCTTCAAAATAATTTCCCGTTACAATTATTTTTGCTCCGTTTTCAACTTTTTGACGCGCGCTTACTGCGTCTCTTATGCCTCCGCCAACAATTAACGGTAAGGAAGATATAGAAGATACAGCTTTTACCATTTCGTTGGGTACAGACAATTTTGCTCCTGAACCCGCCTCAAGATAAATCATTTTCATTCCAAGATATTCTGCTGCCAAAGCCGTAGCAGCCGCAATTTCGAGCTTATTACGAGGTATAGGTTTACTCTCACTCATATATTCGGCTGTTGTAACACTGCCGGATTCGATGAGCATATAGCCTGTGGAAATAGGTTCAAGACCGGCTTTTTTTATTAACGGTGCTGCAGCGACATGTTTGCCAATTATATGTTCTGCGTTTCTTCCGCTTATTAAAGAAATAAACAATAGCGCATCAGCAGCCGGTATTACCTGGTTAATTCCTCCGGGGAAAATGATAACCGGAAGGTTCGTATGCTTCTTTATTAGCTCTATATCGTGTTTTAAATTATCTTCTAAAACCAAACTGCCGCCGACTAAAAAACCATCTACACCCGAATTTTGGCATAAACCTACAAACTCAACTAATTTATCGCCGGACAATATATCCGGATCAATCAAAATCAAATATATCGCGCCCAATTCGGTGATTTTCTTCTGCAGATAATTATATACTTTCATAGCCCCTTAATCGGATTGAATGACGGTTGTTAAAAATAATAAAGTTTGTTATCATTCTCTTAGAAAATTTACATTCGTATGATTTATGTCAAAGAAGAAAGAAAAGAAGGAAACTAATTATAATTATCCGTCATTCTGCGATTACAATTGTTGGTTTGCCGCCTTTCCGGATCCCCGCGCAATTGGAGCCTGCCGCAAGGAGTTGGCTGTCTGGTGCAAACATTTTGAGAGATACAACAACAAAAACAATCGTTGCCTCGGTAAAAGATCTTAACCCTTTTCGAACTAAATCCACTGAATATCAGGAAGTATAAACAAAAGTATTATTCTATTAAAAACATTTTTTAATCCGAGTTACTGACCAATGTAAATAATTTTGTTACTGGAAATGCGTAACCCAATTGTAAAGTATAATTAGAACTCGGTTTGCGCCAGTAAAAAGCGCTGCGGAAAAACAAATTTTCTTTTTTATTAATAGGGTCGATAATAACTTTAAGATCCGCCTGGAAAACTTGTATAATATTTGCCGGATCTAAAAAATTAGAGTACTTATTTTGGCTCACCTTATCCGCTCTAACACTCTTTTTAACAACAGTAATTTCGTTGCTAAGAAGTTCAGAAAATATTACGCCGTAAGATAAATTAATATTTACATGCGGGTTTGGTATAACGGAATATTGAATTGAGGGAGCGATATAAACGGAATTCAAATTTCTTTCGCCATAATTCACCCATTTTGGATTTTCATCCGTATCTGACAATTTTTCGGCTTCTTTTACAATACTGTCAGCTACAGCAGTTCTTAATAACCCACCTTTAACATCCAGGTTAAATAACCAGCTTTGCCCGATAAGGGATATTAAATTCAACTTTAGTCCAAAATTGAGGTTGGAATATTTTAACAGATTAAATATGGATGTATATTGTTTATCTTCATAATAGTCTAACGCCAGCACATTTAGTTTATCTTCAAGTTTAGTAAATGACAGGTAGGGAATTAAACGGTGAAAATAATATCCGTATCCTCCAAGCGCAATAAATTGTCTTTCGGTCCATCCTAAATATTCATATTCGCCCTCAATTTGAATAAGTCCATTAGGATTATCTCTTTTTAGTCCTGTTACGTCTGTATAAATAGCGATGCTAAAATCGTTAATAAAAGATGATTTTTTCAGATCAATAGAAACTGAATCTATATTTAAACGTACTACCTGATTATTGGACGGGAAATAATTTCCAGAGCCTGATACAAGTCTCTGTTTATAAATTATTAAATCATATAAATCCACTGTGTACGAATTTTCCAAATCAAATAAATTTGACGTAAGTGCATATTGACCAGGTGAGTTTAATTTAGATATGTCGTTGTTTTTTTTTACTGATATAGGGTAACGGTTATAGAAAAAAATGACTTCGGAGTCGGTGTTAATTTGCGCCACTGCAGATTTAATAAATCCATCTTCAAATGTTATTTGAAAATCCGAAACCGTTCCGGTTTTGCCTTTATTTATAAACCAATCGCCGTCTATTTGTTTACCACTGTCTTTTTGAGAAACATTATAAATTGGTATTTTGTTGTCTTTATTCCTAAAAGATACTGAACCAATATCCAGTTTTTCGGCGATTTTTATTTTTTGTTCCACTAATTTTTCGGTTTTTAATTCTTGAGCGGACTCAATTACAGATATGATTTTATAGGCGATTTCATCAATGTAAATTGAGCTTATAACCACGTTAACAAATAATGAATCCAAGGTTTTTCTAATATGTGTAAAATTAGGTTCGATGAAATTTTTAATACGTGTTTTAACATCTCCTTTTCCCGAATCCGATACGCTATAATTTCTATTAATTGAATATTTCACATAAAGAGTATCCAACACTTCATTGCCCTCGGTATCTTCCTTTATTATTTCTATCATTTTACCACGTGGTCCAAAAATTGAATTTGGCATTTTATCGGCGAGTATATATTCTTCTGAAGCTGTGGACTGCGCACATATTATGGAAGAGAAAATGAATGAAATTAAAAAAATCTTTTTCATGTTGTCTCCTATTGCAGAGTTATTTGTTTTAGGGCAAAAGCGGGGTTCGAGTTTGGAAAAAATCAAAATATAAATAAAACGACTTTATGTCAAATTAATTGCTTTTTTTTGGTGATTTATAGCTTTAGGACACTTTTAGGATTTTAAAAATGGAGTTTGGAGTGTACCAAAAATTATTATCCCGGTCTCAACACATAATTAAAACCGGGATCATACAAATATTATTTGCGCATACTGAGAGAAATTCTGCCCTTTTCTATATCTACACCGGTAATCTTAACATCAATAATGTCGCCAACATTTAATACTTCCAATGGATTTTTAATGTATTTGTCCGCTATCTGAGAGATATGCAAGAGACCATCCTGTTTTACTCCAATATCTACAAATGCTCCGAAATCAACAACGTTCCGCACAGTTCCTTTCAGGGTCATTCCAATCTGAAGATCCTCCATTTTCAATACATCGCTTCTAAGTATAGGTTTGGGCATTTCTTCGCGTGGGTCGCGTCCCGGTTTTTTTAAATTTTCTATAATGTCCATTAGCGTCGGTTCGCCTATACCAATTTCTTCTGAAATTTTTTCCGGCCCTTTTTGACTTGCGAACAAACTTACAAGATTGCCCGATTTATTTACGGCATAAAGAGGAATATTGCACATGTTAAGCAGTTCCTCTGTAGCCTTATAAGACTCTGGATGAATAAAAGTATTGTCGAGCGGATTATCTCCATCATTTATTTTTAAAAATCCCGCGCATTGTTCAAACAATTTTTCACCAACACCCGTAACTTCCAAAAATTCTTTTCTGTTTGTAAATTTGCCGTGAGTTTCACGATATTTTATAAAGTTATTGGCAATTCTTTTATTCATTCCGGAGACGTAAGTTAAAAGAGAAGCCGAAGCTGTATTGGCGTCTACACCCACATAGTTTACGCAGCTTACAACCACATCATCAAGTTTTTTAACAAGTAATTTCTGATCAACATCGTGCTGATATAATCCGACTCCTATAGATTTGGGATCAATTTTAACTAATTCGGCCAAAGGATCGAGCACACGGCGAGCGATCGATATATTGCCTCGCTGACTTGCCTCCAGATCAGGAAATTCCTGCTTGGCAACTGCAGAGGCCGAATAAACCGAAGCACCCGCTTCATTTATAATCAGATAATTACATTTAAGATCATTTTCTTTTATCAATTCGGCAATTAAAAACTCTGTTTCTCTACTTGCCGTGCCATTGCCAATTGCAATTAAACTAACGTTATATTTTTTAATAAAGTCCAGAAGAATTTTTTTTGATTCCACAACTTTACTTTGAGGGGGGTGTGGATACATTGTTGAGCCGTCAATATATTTGCCTGTTGGATCGATTACGGCAATTTTAGATCCCGAATAAAAGCCTGGGTCAATACCCATAATCATTGTATCAGCAATAGGAGGTTGAAGCAATAATTGTTTTAGATTTGAGGCAAATATTTCTATTGCGTGTACATCGGCAATTTCAGTTAAATAATTTCTGATTTCACGCTCAATTGAAGGATAAATTAACCTTGCAAACGAATCATCAACAACTGATTCCAAAATTTCTAAAAAAGCCGAATCCTTATAAACGAAGAATTGTTTAAAAATATCTTTTAATATTTCGTCTTTATCGAATCCGAAAGATACTTTTAAGAATTTTTCTCGCTCTCCCCTATTTAAAGCAAGCAGCTGGTAGGCTTTAATTTTTGTGATTTCAATCTTAAAATCATGATAAACTTCATAAACATCTTTTGCTTTCGGCGCTAAATCCTCTTTTTTGGGATTTGATTTTTGAGAAGAGACTACTGATTTTTCAAGCAGGTTTTCGCGAACCACTTTTCTTACATCGGCATCGTCGCTTATCATTTCAGCAATAATATCTTTAGCTCCCTGTAAAGCTTCTTCAAGAGAATTTACGCCTTTTTCAGGATCAATATATTTTGCCAACTCGTCCTCAAAATTTCCAATAAAGTTGGGATTATCGAGAATAAATAGTGCCAGCGGTTCCAAACCTTTCGCTTTTGCAATTGTACCACGTGTTTTGCGTTTCGGTTTATAAGGCAAATATAGATCCTCTACTTCCTGCAATTTTAAAGCGGCAAGTATTTTTTCTTTTAACTCATCTGTTAATTTACCCTGCTCTTCAATACTGCTTAATACTGTAACTTTGCGTTCTTCCAATAACGTAAGATAATTTAACCTGTCCTCAATTATTCTTAATTGATCCTCATCCAAACCCCCCGTATGTTCTTTTCTGTATCTTGCTAAAAATGGGATTGTAGCTCCTTCATTTAACAAAGCAATCGTAGCGAGCACTTGTTTTTCTTTTAAATCAATTTCATTTGCTATCTGTAATGGAATGTTCATATAATATTATTACCCGATTATTACCAATGATTATAAAATTTATTTAAGTTCAATTATACAAAATAACTTGTGGTACAAAACAAATATTAAGAAAATTATTTATCCACTTGTAAAATAATTACTAATTTTACTTGCCTATATTTAAATAGAATTACTTTGTTATGTAGGACTATTATTGCCGATATTGGCTTTAGTTTAATAATATTTTATAGATGTATTTTAATTTATTATTTTAGTAAAAAAATTAACCGGATTATTTATAATGGAAAAAATTACAGTATATGAAAAACCTACCTGCACCACTTGTAGGAAAACGATAAAACTCCTTCAAGAAAAGGGTTATAGTTTCGATAGGATAAACTACTATATAAAACCTTTTTCAAAAAATAAACTTAATACCCTTCTTAAAAAAATGAATATGAAACCAAGTGAGCTTCTTAGAAAAAATGAAGAAGCTTTCAAACAATTAGACATTAAAAACAAGAAATATAGCGAAAATCAAATCCTGGAGTTTATGATATCCGATCATAATTTAATTCAAAGACCTATTGTTGAAAAAGGAGAAAAAGCTATTTTAGGCAGACCAGTGGAAAAAATACTTGAATTATTTGATTAAATAGATTGCTAAACGGTAAAAAATGAATTCGTTCTCCTGCCCGCATTTAAATATAAAAGACAATTTCTGCCTCAGGCTGAAAACAGACTGTGTGCCGGGACGTAAAGGCTGTGTTTTACATAACAGATTTGAATTTGCAATTCCGGCCGAAGAACGGATTAAAGAATTGGAAAAAAGGAAAAGGCAAAAAAAATAATAAACTTAACTTCGGACAAAAATTATTATTTAACAAAACACTTAAATTCACTCAAAAATACTATCTGATACAGCAATTATTAAATAATCTATCCCTGCCATTATCTTTATCAATTAATATTGTTAAAACATTTCTTAGTTTATATTTATAATATATATAAAAATTATTTGGATTTTATATGGTAGAAAAAAGTTTTAGACTCGAATCGGAAGGAATATTAGTGCCGCTGAAAATTGTAGCCGCTATTTCAATTGTCGCAGGTAGTTGGTCTTTGATTTTTGAAATATACTTTTTTAAGGACTTTCAAATAGATATATATTTTGCGAGAGTATTGTTTACAGTTCTTTCATTTGGAATCTTTGCATTATCCTTTAGAAAATTAGGAAAAACCAAATCGACAATTTTAAGTCACATTTTAATAATGGCTTTAATAGCTTCATTTGTTATTTCTATCTACAAAATACCTTCTACAATTTTTATCAACTCACAAATTCTATCATTATTAATTTTTACTATCGCAATTATTTTCAGCTGGGAAGTTACTCAGCAACTTATTGTATCCATCTATTATAATTTGTTTTTCGCAACATCTATATTTTATGGAGATTCTAGCCTATATCACCTGCCCAATCTTTTGCCCATTGTTCTATTTGTTGGTTTCGTTAGTTTTATGAGTGTTGTAACCAGCGCTATTATTTACAAAATGAGGGATGAAAATGCAAAAAAAACGGATGAGATTAAATTTTTATTCGAGAACGCCCCTATTGGAATTTGCAGAATAGACGGGGAAGGAAGAATTATAACAGCGAACACCTATTTGCTGGATTTACTTGGAATAACAGGTGATTTAAAAAATACAATTCTATTTGATTATATAAACGAAGAACATTTTGAAAAAGAAAATTTTCAGCGAAGAATTTTAACCGGTATAGACGATAGCTTATCAATAATTTTATTAAATAATGATGAAAGAAAGTTTTTACGCATTTTTACCAGGATGATTCATGGTAAAGAGTATAATTCGACTTATCAGTGTATTATTAAAGACGAGACAAAAGAAAAATTAAATGAAATTGAAAAAAATTTGGCGCTCGAAAAATTGTTTAACGAAGCAAAAATTAGTGAGCGGAATGCGCACCTTGCTTTAGATGAAAAAAATCAAAAAATTCAACTTCTTGCAAAGATAAATCACGAAGTAAAAACTCCTTTGAATTCCATTCTTATGTTTTTTGAAATGATTGAAACAAATATGATGAACACTATAAATGATATTAAAGATTATGCATCATCGGTAAAAATATCTGCAGAAAGCCTTCTTCATACAATTGAAAATTTCATAGAGTTTGCAAAAATTGAAACTGGAAAAATTGAGGCAGAGAAAGAACCGTTCAATTTGACGGAACTTCTTCAAGAGACTATTAAACTGATGACTCCTCTGGCTGAAATGAAAAACAATACAATAGTTCTTTCAACAGAAGACATAACTCAAAATATTGTGTATTCGGATGGGACTAAATACAGGCAAGTGTTAATAAATTTGATAGGTAACGCGATTAAATTTACTCATAAAGGCACAATTACAATTTCAGCAGAGACAATAATTCTGGGTGAGCATAAATATTCTCTAGAGACAACCGTTAAAGATACGGGCAGTGGGATGCCGGAGAATAAAATGCGTAATATTTTCACTCCGTTTATTTCTTTGAAAGAAGAAAAATCCGGTGAATATGGAAGTGGATTAGGACTTGCAATTTGCAAAGAATTCGTAAAATTACTGGGTGGCGAAATTTCTGTGCAAAGCCGATTAGGTGAGGGAACAAAATTTGAAATTATTATTCCATACGAATATATTATCGGAAATAGAACAATCATATAAACCGGATTCAGAAATATTTAATTAAAAGTTTTAATAGATCTTCATCTACAAATGGGATTGCAATTTCGATGTTAAAAACTAACACTCGCAATTACTAATCCATTCAGCAATCAATTATTAAATAAATTTTTCTTCACTATTAAACGAACTATACGCATTTTAATATTTATAAACACTGCCGCCTATAAATTCTCTAAGAACTGAATTTGTTGGCACAGCGGAATTATCCTCTACCCCTCTGACTGCATCGAGCATCTTAAATACCCTTTCAGCGCGGGTAAATGCGTCCAAACGTAATGGGTTGTTTCTATATAGTTTTACCCATTCGGCAAATTTATCAATAAGCATTGGTCTGTAAAGTGCAATTTCATATGGCATGCCGCTGCTAATAATATAATCCGCGTTATTGCTGTAAGGAATAATATGCCTTAATTCGCTTGATCTGACATAATGCCAGTGTTCCAATGTTTGCTGGGGATTATATGCGCGTTGAACAGAATCGCGGAGCATTCTTCTAATTAAACGTAAGTCTGTCCATTGAATGTATTGGTTTTCTGGACCTTTCATTTGTATAAGCGGTTCGAGATAAACTTTAAATGTGAGAGTGGTATCAATTCCTTCGCTGAACTTTGGATAGAGTGCGTGCAGGCTGTCTATTAAAAGAATTTGCCCTTCTTTTAATTGCATTTTTGTATGATTCGGATATCTTTTGCCCTCTTTAAAATCGTAAAAAGGAATTTTTACTTCTTTTCCTTCGCTAAGTAAATGGAGATGTTCGTTTATTAAATCCAGATCGAGCGCTTGAGGAGTTTCGAAATCGTAATCGCCAAATTCATCTTTAGGGTGAAGTTCAAGATCAAAAAAATAATGATCAACTACAAGTGGGACAAAACTCATTCCTTTCGATTTTAATCTCTCTTCCATCCTGTATGTTGTAGTGGTTTTGCCTGAAGAGGAGGGTCCCGTAATCATTACCATTTTTAAACTATTCGCTTTATCGGTAATCAATTTTGCAGACTGATCCAGATCATGATCGTATAATTTTTCTGATATACGAACAATATCGGCAAATTCGTTATGATTAATTTTTTCATTTAAACTAGGTATTGAGTGAAGATTATTAGAAACGGACCAGTCCAAAATATGCCAAATTTTAGACCAGGGAATATTTTCTTTGGGACGGGTTCCCTGACTTGCATTTAATGTTCTTTTTTTAATCTGCTCATCACGGTACAATATATACTCTTTAGCAACTTTAGCGTGACCGTTTTCAATTAACACCTTTTCAACAATATCCTGAATCTCCTCAATATGCAGTTTATATCCATCATCAAAGGTCTGCTCAATTACTTCTTCTACCTGTTTGCCCAGCTTGTCTGCGGTTTCTTTATCTCGTCCGCCAACTGAAACTGCCGCCCGGTATATCGCATTGCTGATCCTCTGTGGGTTGAACTCCACAATTGCGCCGTTACGTTTTACTACATGAGTAATTTTACCCATTTATCACCCCATTTATATTCGAAATGAAAAATACTGTTAAATTTAACTCCAATTCATATAATACGAAAGTATTTTACAAGTTTAAGTCTATTGATTCAGTTTTGTATTCTTTTCCGAGCATCGGCAATAATAATGCTAAAATACAGATACAAACAGCGGTATAATAAATTATTAGCGAAATAACAACATCGTATTCAAGAATGTTCATGCGACTAAAAATGTAATTCCAATCGTGATAAACATTTTTGCCACCTAAAAGAGGAAGTATTTTTAACCTGGCATCGGCAACGTAGACCGATATGTTCATAAGGTTTTGGGCTAAATACAAAATTGAAATTTGCAAACCAATTTTTTTTTTATTCGAAGCAAAGTAAAAGATAAACAGTGACGGTATGATCAACTGCATTAAAGATCCGCCTAATGTGTAAATAAACCCGCCAAAAATTTTAAATATCCCATGTCCACCTTCATGGAAAAGAAGATTTATATGATCCAGAATAAAAATAAAATCACCTCTGTTCAAAATTAGAAAAACAGCGACAGGGGTAAGAAATATAGATCCAATATACTTTTTAGTTTTTTCCGTCATTGATCTTGTGAAAGTTTAACACTAATTACCGTCCGTTAGATGGAATAAGAACAATTCCGATTAAATTTATGGACAATATGTTTTGCAAAAAAAACTAAGTTACTCTTCAATAAGCGTTCTAAGTTGTTTAATATCACTTGTTTTACCAAGACATATCATCAATTTAATTCTTGCTTTTTGCCCATTAAGGTAATCTGTAAATATCACACCGGCTTTTTTAAGCCATTTACCAGCGCCCGGGTAACTGTAAACATCTAATGTTTCCCCGGCAGGACACCTGGAAACAAGAACCACAGGAATGTTTTTATTCAAGACATATTTTATACCATCCAGGACTTTCGGCGGAACGTTACCAACACCCATTGCTTCAACAACAAGTCCGTCAATTCCTTCGTCAGCGGCATGTTTAAAGTAACGATCGTCCATCCCAGCGTAAACTTTTATCAAATGGACATTAGAATTTATGCTCTCCGTTTCAATCGTTTCAAGTTTGCGTGGAGCTCTATTAAAAATAACCCGTCCCCTGTCAACAAATCCTAATGCGCCAAAATCCAGGCTGTGGAAAGTTTCAATATCTTCGGTGTGTGTTTTTGTTACTTCGCTCGCTGCATTAATTTCTCCATTAAGACAAACCAGCAGTCCAAGATTTGCACTATTAGGGTTGTTAATTATATGTATGGCGTCAGTTAAATTTTTAGGTCCATCCCAATCGGGCTCAGAGCTCGTTTTCATTGCCCCTATAAGGATAATTGGTTTTGGTGTTTTAATTGTTAAGTCGAGTAAATAAGCAGTTTCTTCCAGAGTATCAGTACCGTGGGTTATAACAATTCCATCAATTTCTTTCTTTTGAATAAACTCGTCCACTTTTTTAGATAGCTGCAACATAAGCTCAGGTGTCATGTGCGGGCCCGGATACATTCCAAACTCATACATTGAAATATTAGCCATTTCATTTACGTCGGGAATTAACTTGAGCAGTTCGTCTCCGTGAAAATATGGAACAGCACCGCCGGTTTGTTCATCAATTTTCATCGAAAATGTACCGCCACAAAATACGATCAGAATATTTTTCATATCGTAACTATAGTTTCCTATTTATTGATAATAAAAGTTAATTAGTTTTTGCGAAAGTTTGAAAGAATTTTTGTTAAAAGTTGGACTTATATCTAAAATTTGGGGCAACAAATAATACCCTAAAAATATATCAGAAAATTTTGAATGATTATAAAATTTATTTCATTTTGTAGTAAGGACTTACAAAGATTCTAAAGATTTAATTTGCACAATCGACCAAATAATCATAATTTCACTCCACTTTAGAAGAGCAGACAGTATGTTGATAACTTGTGGATAACGTCTTTCTGTGAAACGTTTCACGAAAAACACTTAAAACTAAAGTAAAAATTTAACACATTATATCTGTTTACAAATTGTTAGGTGTTCCTCTTAAGTCTTTAATAAACAACTAGTTAAACAGAACAACTAATGTTGACAATTTGTTGATAAGTTTCTCTTGCTTTTTTGATTGTTCGACAAATTCACCAAAATCCAAATAATTTATAAATACTTAATTTGTGGATAACTATTAAATGAAGGATCCGATTATTGCTGAGCGTGTAGAAACAGAACACTCAAAAATATGGAAACAATGCTTAGAGTTCATTAAATCTAACGTACCGGCTTTAACTTATAATACTTGGTTTTTGCCCATAAAACCCATCGAATTAGAAAATTCGACCCTTAAGATTAAAGTTCCAAACAATTTTTTTATTGAATGGATAGACGAACATTATAATACTCTTATTAACAGAACAATTAATCAGATACTGGGTACCGAAGGACAGCTTGTATATATTGTTGATGATGATGGCGGTCCGGTATTGGATAATGAACCCGGTTTATTTGATGAACCCCAAAAGGTATCAAAACCGGAAGTTAAAACACAAAACAATAATGATGAGCCGGAATTTGAATCATATTTAAATCCACGCTACAAGTTCGAAAATTTTATTAAAGGGGAAGGGAATCAATTGGCCAGGGCGGCGGCCTATGCTATTGCTGATAACCCGGGTGAAACTTCTTTTAATCCGTTTTTTATTTATGGCGGTGTAGGTTTGGGTAAAACCCATCTTATTCAAGCCATTGGAAATAAAATAATGGAAAAACATCCCGGCAAAAAAGTTATTTATTTGTCCTCCGAGCATTTTACTGTTCAGTTTGTGGATGCTATTCAAAACAATACCGCAAATGAGTTTTCCAGTTTTTACAAAAATATGGATGCTTTAATTATTGATGATATTCAATTTTTAGTCGGTAAGGAAAAAACGCAGGATTATTTCTTTCATATTTTTAATACACTGCATCAGTCCGGAAAACAGATTATACTTTCTTCCGATAAACCGCCAAAGGATTTAAAGGGATTAAATGAAAGGTTAATTTCGAGATTTCAGTGGGGATTAGCTGCAGATGTTCAACCCCCCGATTTCGAAACAAGAATCGCGATTTTAAAAAATAAAGCTAAAAGTTTCGGAATTGAACTTGAGAACGAAATTTTAGAATATATAGCTGTTAACATTACTTCGAATATTAGAGAGCTGGAGGGATGTTTAATTAAATTACTTGCCAGCTCGTCATTGAGTTCAAAAGAAATTGATTTATCACTCGCCAAGAAAACAGTCAAAGAGATTTCAACAACCCGTCAGATTAATATATCAATCGAGTATATTACTAAAATTGTTTGTGAGCATTTTGGTGTGGAAGAAAACAAAGTGCGGGAAAAAAACAGAAAGCAGGAGGTTGTAAATTCACGTCAGATTGCCATGTATCTGTCCAAACAGCTTACACGATCTTCGTTAAAAACAATCGGGCTTCATTTTGGTGGCAGAGATCATTCCACTGTTATACATGCATTTAATTCAGTGGAAAATATGATTAGCAGCGATATTAAACTCAAAGACACTATTGACTCGTTAAAAAACAAAATTGAATTGGGAGTTGCCTGAGGATTATTTATTAAATAGAATTAAAATACATGATTAAGTATTGCCATAATACGAATGAATGGAACCCATTATTCTAAGATTCAATATTATTAAAGAATAATGGGTTTTTTATTTAAGCGGGTAATTAGAATAAATAAAATTCATCTTTTCACGTAATTACTCGGTAACAGAAAATACAAGAGTTTCAATCGCTTTAGTTACTCTTATCTCTGTTTGACCGTATGGTTTTTTAGCTTCTTCTATTAAAGCTCTGGCCTTATTAATCCATTTTACAGGAGCTTTGTTGCCGTCACGCAAAAGATTAAGAGCTTCTATACCTACTTGGGACAAATTGGATAGGTTCAATGAAATCCTTTCTATTTCTTTTAAAACCGGCGATAAATTGATTATCGGGACCAATTTATTATGGTTATTCTGCCAAACAATAAGTTTCGATTTTAATGCATCCAGCGTTTCAGGATTTTTTGTACTCAGGTATTCTTCAACTATATTCTCAAACTCTCTTCCCACTTTCGAATCCGGCCGCGCTGCGTCAACAACTCTTGTATATGGTGATTGTTGCCGGTAATCCGCACCTGAGTGACGACTATAGCCTTTGAGCGGTTCCAACACATCAACAAGAACTTTAAGGGGAACAATATCATTATTATTTGTGAGCCGGCGAAGCATCATCTCATAGTTTTTTAAATGCAATAGTCCATGTTCTTCAAGCAAAAAACTAATTCTATCCAAGCGGTGAAACATGTTTTTCACATCAGTTAAATTACCCGGTGACCAGAATCTTTCTGCAATCGCGGCTGTACGCGGCCATATTCTTGAATCTATTGTTTCTGGTGTTATTAGCTCCGCCCACATAGTAGCCTCACCTCCTAAAATACGTTTACGCTCTTCAAATGTTAATGGCGAATCTTCAGGCAAAGGATCGTTAAGGTAGTGGACATCTGTGTGCTGAACTAAATCAATATAATATCCATTGGAAAGAATAGACTTGTAGCCTTCTTTCGCTGCTTTTATCATGGCGTCTTTTCCTCGCCAAGATTGGATTACAATATCCTTAGGCATTTGTTCGTGCAAAATTTCATCCCAGCCCACCATTTTTTTGTCAAGCAGAGTGAGAATTTTTAAAAGATTATTATTAAAAAAAGCCTGTAGTTCGTGATTATCCTTAATGTTTTTTTCTTTCATAAATTTTTGAATAGACTCGTTCTCATTCCATTGTTTCCCGTTGTTCTCATCACCGCCGATATGGAAATATTCATCGGGAAATAAGTTTTTTATTTCGCCGAATACTCCTCCCAAAAACTTATAAGTTGCTTTTTGAGTAGGGTCAAATGTGGGATCGAAGACTCCCCATTTCCTTTCAATTTTATATGGTCCCGGCGCGCTTGCAAATTCAGGGTATGCCGCAAACCAGCTAGTTGCATGGCCAGGTACATCAAACTCCGGTACAACTCGTATACCTCTGTCAGAAGCATATTGCACAATGTTTTTAATTTCTTCCTGTGTGTAATAAAGACCATCTGATCCAAGTTCTTGTAGTTTCGGGTACAGCTTACTTTCTACTCTGAATCCCTGATCCTCACTAAGATGCCAGTGAAATACATTTAATTTAACGGACGCCATAGCATCCAAATTTCTTTTAATAACGTCCACCGGCATAAAATGTCGACATGCATCTATCATTAATCCGCGCCAGGGAAAGCGGGGTTCATCAATAATATTTATTGCTGGAAAGAAGTAGCCTTTTTCATCCACATTCAACAACTGAAGCAGTGTCTCCATTCCATGCATTGCTCCTAAATCATTAGGGGCGATAATTTCTATTTTTAGCGAATCAATATTAATCACATATGATTCGTCGGTACCTAATTTTACAACACCAGGCTCAGCGCAAATAATTGTGAGATTCGCGGAATCGGGGTTGTTCTCTGGAGTTATAAAATCCTGCTTAAAAAACAATCCGGTTCTTGCATCCAGTCTGCGAAGCATTTTGGTCGAGGCAGCAAATATTCTTTTATCGCCATCACCTTTTAAGCCTACTAAAAAATTAGTATCGATGCGGAATTTGCCATCAATTAATTTCAACTCCTTTGGCCAAGGCATTAAATTTAATTGATTCTCTGATGATTGAGAATATGTTGCTGAGGTAATTACAATTATAAATATGAGTGTTAGAACTGAATATTTGCGCATCTTATTCACCGATTAATTATAAGTAGGTATATAAATTATTTGTAGTTTAACTCAATTTCAAATTAATAAGGAAAAGTTAGACTCAGGTGTTATTAGAAAAGGAAGAATTAATTGTTTCAATAAAAATATTTATGAGCGTAAAATATATTATCTATTTCGTTGAACTGTAATTATGCGAGCCAAATTTAAATGAACTTTATTTTTTTTGCCGTATAAATATATTATTAAATAATACAGGCCCATTAAAATCAGCGCAAACATGAAGGAGAATAATTCTTTTGAAGAGTTGTACGGAATGAAAATTAGACCGATCCAAATACCGAGTATTAAAATAATTAAGGGAATGCCGTACAATAGAATTGTGGCTTTTAGTACAATGCTGCCCGACACCGATATTTTTACCGAATCGCCCGCTTTGGTTTTATAAGGATCATAAGCTTTAATTGTTTTAGATTTTTCCTCACCTGGTTTACAGAACAATTTCGCAGAACAATTTTCACAATCTTCACTTTCAATTAATCCAATTTCGGCTATTCCGTTTTCGGATTTTAAGACAACACCCTCTTCTATTAATTCTTCTTTTATCATTTTATCTCGTTGCTGCACAGTGCTAATAAGATCTTTAAACTGTAAAAAATGTTCTTGTTAAATTGTTATACGAATTCAATTATTTTGTACATCGGTAATTTTTAAATCCTCAATTACCGGGCGTAGATGATTTATAGCTCCCGATTTACATTTATCAAAAGGGATTTTACTTTCATCTAATTTATCATAATTGATATGTCCCAGAAATCCTATCATTTCAACACTGCCTTCGGATTTACGGGCACAGATACCACATCCCCAGCAGGAAACATTACAAACTTCTTTGGATGATTTGGGATCATCCTCATTTTTACAGAAAACAAAAACATTACGATCAATGGGGTGCATTTCAATTACATTACGTGGGCAAGCTTTAACACACATTGTACAACCGGTACATAATTCTTCAATGACTTCGGGAATACCGTTTTCGTTTATAATCATAGCATCGAATGGGCAGACTTCAACACAATCGCCACCGCCTAAACAACCATAGTAACACATTTTATCGCCGCCCGAAACTACATCCATGGCTTTACAACTTAAAGGACCGTAATATTCAGCCATTTTTTTTACGGCTTCACTATTTCCTCCGCGACACATTATTCTTGGAACCATTTTAACAGTGCTTCCGGCTTCCACTCCCATAATTTCAGCTATAATTACTGCTGTATCGTTTCCTCCAACCGGACATCCGTTTACGGGTGCTGTACCATTAACAACATTTAACGCAAAATCGTAACAACCGGCTCTGCCGCAAGCCCCGCAATTGGCGCCCGGCAGAGAGTCATTTATTTGCCCTATTAAGGGATTCTCCTCAACTCTTAGTTTTTTATCTGCAATAGCAAGTCCGCCGGCGAAAATAAAACCGAGCCCGCCCATTGTTGCAAGTGCTATTAAAAGAGTTGCATCCATATCTATTCCTCCGTTATCTCAGCTACTCTGTACTACATCTATACTAAATAAGAACAGAGCCAAAGTAATTTATAATAAACCTGAAAATCCCATAAACGCCAAGGCAAGAATTCCTGCGACCATTAAAGTTATGGGTGCTCCCTGCAAAGGTTTTGGTACATCCGCCAAATCCAATTCTTCTCTTATTCCTGCCATAATTGTTAAAGCCAGAGTAAAGCCTGCTCCGGCACCAACTCCAAAGACTATAGATTCCAAAAAATTATAATCACGCAGAACAAGAAAAAGCGCCAGTCCTAAAATCGCGCAATTAGTTGTAATTAAAGGGAGAAAAATTCCAAGAGCTCGGTATAAAGGCTGACTCACTTTTTTGATAAACATTTCAACAAACTGAACCAGTGAAGCAATTACAAGAATAAACGCTACATACTGAAGGAACTCCAACTGAAATGGTACAAGTATCATATGATAAATCAACCAGGAGACTATTGCCGTTATAACCATCACAAATGTTGTGGCCATCCCCATAGATACGGCTGAGCTTATTTTATTGGATACACCAATAAATGGACAGATACCCAAAAAGTACGATAGAACAAAATTGTTTACAATTGAAGCCGAAAAGAAAATTAAAAACAGTTCCATTATTCAGCTCCCCCTTCAGTTGCGGAAATAATTTGTCTAGAGCTAATATGTTTTTTCAATATAAACTCTCTTTCAATTCTTTTCTTTCTTGCGGAAAAAGTAGCGAAAGTACCCATCAGTAATCCAAGTGTTAAAAACGCTCCGGCTGGAAGTATCATAATCAGCCACGGCTCATAAAAATTTGGCATCACTTGAAATCCTAAAATTGTACGCGAGCCAAGAATTTCGCGAATACTTCCGAGCATAAACAAAGCTAAAAGAAAACCACTCCCCATTCCAAGGGCGTCAGTAACAGAACGACCTACAGAATTTTTGGACGCAAAAGCTTCTTGTCTGCCCAGTATTATACAGTTAACAACAATCAAGGGAATGTATGGACCAAGAGCCACACTTAATTCCGGGAATTGAGCTTTCATCACTAAATCCACAATAGTTACGAATGTAGCTATTACAACAATATAGCTTGCAATTCTAACCTGAGTTGGAATTAGTTTCCTGACTAAGGAAATAATAAAACTTGAAAACACAAGAACAAAAGTAGTTGCCAAACCCATAGCTATCCCGTTTTCTGCAGAAACAGTTACAGCTAGAGTCGGACACATGCCTAAGACCTGTTTAAATACCGGATTGGTTTCCCAGATACCTTTCGTATATTCTTTAATTAAAGTCACTTGTTTTTTCATAATTTACCTCCGCTATCTTTTATTGAGCGAAGTTTTTTAATTCCATCATTTACTATGAGAACTACAGCTTTCGAAGAAATTGTTGCGCCTGTTATCGCCTGTATCTCATTTGACTTATCAGGTGCAGCCCCTTTAACCCAGTCGATCTGAGGTTCGGTAATCAACCCGACAAACTGCTTTAAGTAATCTTCGTCGGTTACTCTTGTTCCTAATCCCGGAGTTTCAACTTGTTCGAGTACTTGCAAACCCGTCATTTCTTTCAGGTCATCTTTTATTCCAATCATCAGCCTTATTTTTCCCTGGAAACCATTGCCTTCGTAAGGCAATGCAAAACCAAGCAATTGGTCATTTTCACCCAACACTTTATAACATTCAAAATCAATTTTTTCTACAGATTCGTATTTTTTCCCTTCCGGCTGGACTAAAAATATCGCTTTGGCTGTAGCTTCTTTTCTATGTTTTTCAATTTTGGGTGCTGCCCACGCAGCTATGTAAGAAAGGAATCCGCCGGAAATAATTCCTATTAAAGATAACGTTACAATCATTTTAACGACTGTTTTCATACCGTACCTCCGAAAACTTTAGGACGGGTGTATTTATTAATCAAAGGCACCAAAGCATTCATTAACAGTATAGCGTACATAACACCTTCAGGTAATCCCCCAAACAAACGGATAATAACAACCATCAAAGAAATTCCCAGTCCGTAAAGCCACATCCCTTTGGCTGTTAATGGAGAAGTAACCCAATCGGTAGCCATAAACAGGGCTCCGAATAAAAATCCACCCGCGAAGAGATGAAATGCAGGATTCGGGTATTTAACAGGATCAATCAGCCAGAATATTCCACCGAAAACAATTACTCCTGTGGTCATAGCAATTGGTACTCTCCAATTTACAATTCCGATAACAAAGAGAAAAATTCCTCCTATTAAAACAGCCAATGAAGAAGTTTCGCCGATTGATCCGCCGATGTTGCCTATAAACATATTGGAAATATCCGCAAATACATGATCGAATTTCATGGCCGAAAGGGGAGTTGCACTTGTAATAGTGTCAACCGAATAATTCGGAGTATACCAGGTGGTCATTGGCACAGGAAAAGCCGCTTGTAAAAAAGCTCTGCCAACTAAAGCGGGATTAAAAATATTAAATCCTATTCCACCGAATATTTCTTTACCAATTGAAATGGCAACTATAGCACCTAATGCTGTTGATACTAGAGAAAAATTTGGAGGCAGTATTAGTGCTAAAAGCAATCCAGTAATAACGGCGCTTCCGTCCTGTATCGAAACTTTTCGTTTTCTGAATTTTTTAATTGTAATTTCCGTTCCCACACAAAAGCCAACGCTTACCGCTATAATCGACAACTGATAGAATCCAAAAAAAACCAAAGCGGAAATAACCGGGGGAATTAACGCGATTACAACCAACCACATTGCCTGTTTTGTATTCCATTTTGAGTGTACGTGCGGAGAGCTTGCGAGTTCCAATTTGTAAGTGGGATTTTCAGTAATGGTAGTCATACTCTCTCATTTTTTTATACTAATAAATCTCTGCAGCATTATTCATTCTAAGTATCCAATGCTAACACAAATAAACAAAGCAGCAGAGTTTAAGCTGATTTTTTTTCTCTTTGTAAAGTAAGAACTTTCTGTTTGCCTAAACGCAACCATTGAACCAAAGGAATGTTTGCCGGACAAGTGAATGTACAAGTTCCGCATTCCATACATGTAGTAATTCCAAAATTTTCAGCGTCTTCGTATCTTTCCAGTTGAGAAAAACGCGCAAGTTTAGTTGGAACTAAACCAAGCGGACAAACTTCAATACATTTACCGCATTTTAAACAAGGCGTTTCCGGATGCGCGTTTACTTCGGCCGAGGTCAATACAAGTATACCCGAAGTTGCTTTCATAACAGGCGCGCCAAAATCGAATTGTGTTACACCCATCATTGGTCCGCCAACAATTACTTTTACAGCATTGTCTTTTACTCCGCCGCAAAAATCAAGAACGTCTTTTAAAGGAGTGCCTACAGGCACAATAACATTTTTGGGTTGTTTAATTCCACCGCCGGATACTGTTATTGCGGCTGTAATCTGAGCTTCACCTTTTGTAACACTATCATAAATTGCAATAGCGGTACCTATATTTTGAATTACAGCTCCAACATCCATAGGTAATTTACCCGGAGGCACTTCCCTATCGAGCACCGCTTTAATAAGCATCTTTTCGGCACCTTGCGGATATTTTGTCTGTAAAATTTCAACACTTATATCATTTTGATTTTTAACAGCGACTCTAATTTTGGAAATAGCTTCCGATTTATTGTTTTCAATACCAATGGCGCCTTTTTTAACTCCCAAAGCTTTCATTATTAATTTTAGTCCGTTTACCACATCTTGGGTTCTTTCAATCATATAACGGTCGTCTCGAGTAAGATATGGTTCACATTCGCATCCATTTAAAATCACACAATCGATTTTGGTTTTTTCGGGCGGCGATAATTTTACGAATGTGGGAAATGCCGCTCCACCTTGTCCTACAATTCCAGCCGCTTTTACACGTTGCCTAATTTCTTCCGGCGTAATTGTTTCGGGATTTAGAATATCCATTAAATCAACTTCATTTGACTCGCTTGATTGAATTACGATTGAATCTTTTGGGAAACCTGATACAGTATTTTCTCTGTGTATGTCTTTTATAATTCCTGAAACCGGACTGTGTATTGGCGAAGAAATAAAACCTTCTGCTTCCGCAATAATCTGACCGGCTTTAACTTCATCTTTCTTTTTTACGATGGGATTAGCCGGTTTTCCTATATGCTGGGCTAAAGGAATAATAACAAGATTTGGGTTGGGCATTTGTTCGAAGGATAAGTTTTTCGTAAGTTCTTTCCATTCCGCAGGATGAACACCACCCTTAAAGGATTTTACTTTACTGAGTAGACCCATATTAGTTTCATTAGTTTATGGAACAACACGAAACAATTTACCACCATAAATTATGCCATAAATACGATCCCTGGGTTCTTTTATAATGTCTAAATTTAAGCTGATTTCGAAATAATTGTAGGTGCAAATTCCTAAAATAAATAATATCATTATATTATTTTCAAATTTGAAAAAGTGAATAAATGTATGAGAAATAAAAGACTTGGAGTGGTTTAAATATTAGTCTGACGGGCAAGTTTGGGAATTATTAACTTGGGGATACACAAAGAAACAGTGTTAATGGTTTTAGAAGGAACTTTCTCCAATTTTACGCTTGTGCTTTCCTGTTTTGAATTATTGACAAAAAAACTCGAATATTTCGATTGATTTTCAAGGGACTCCGGCATTTAAAAAACTATTCCTTTTCTATAACACACCTTCTGTTCATTACTATTTCCATGCATCAGAAGAGGAAAATCTTTTTCTTTGAAAAAGTTTAACAATTTTTTCTTTCCTTGTAAATTCATAGTAAACGATTCAATATTATTCCAAACACTTCTCCTTAAAGCGGTTGAGTCCATATAATATTTATAAAAATGGTGATGTGTCATAATTATTTTCTTTTTGCAATTCCACTCGAACATTTGCAGTCGGTTCTTATCCCTTAAACCGTTATGGGCACGCCTAGTATTGAATAACGCTTCCATCGCTGGTTCTGTAAGTTTACGGACAAAGAAGTTTAACAATTACAGAAAGGGCTTCACGAGTAAAAACAATCTCTATTAACATCCCAAACAATGGTAGTAACATAATTATGAATTATGAATTATGAAAATTTATTACGGAACATTGTAACAGGCGACCACCGATAAATTATTTTAACATCCTAAAATCGTGCGGCAATGCGCAACCTGTCTGAAAGATTTATTAACGTAGCCATAGCCGAACAAACAATTGTATACGTCTCCTTCGTTTTGGCGATGGGCGGCAGAATCCATGTAATACACGCATAAACAAATTTATTAACCATACACGCTTTCGAGTTTATTCGAACCGTCTTCGGCATACGAAACTTGCCCGTTAAAATAGCAGGAAGTGTCGCCGGTTTTTTATCGGAATCTAACGATCCTACTCACCAGGCCTTGGAAGATATATCGCTGATGAAGGTTATTCCAAATATGAATGTTTCTGACCTGCCAACGAATACGACATGCTAAAAGGATTACCGAAAAAACTGGAATGCAAAAATCCATTTTATCTTCGTTTTAATCCTCTTATAGCCAGCGTGGTATAAAAATAATTTGAAATCGGTCAAACGGAGGTATTCTGAAAAGGAACTGATGCGGCAATACTCGTGTATGACTTATCGTTTAATCAAGTTCAGTATGCAAAAAATATTCTGGAGACTATAGGTGTAAGTATAAGGATATTAAATTTGCGATTTATTAATCCTTTTGATGCTGAAATTAGTCGGCCCGCTTTAGAAGAATATAAACTTGCTGTTACTGTAGAAGACAATTTTTTAATTGGCGGACTATATTCAATTCTCGCGGAGCTTTTGTTAAAAAACAGAAAAACTACTCATACATTACCTTTCGCATTAAAGGAGCGTTGGTTTAAACCAGCGCTTTTATAAGATGTACTGGATAACGAAGGATTAACCGGTGAACAAATTACTGATAGAATTTATGACAATTTAAAACGAAAAAATATTTTATGATTTTTTTGTCCCCTTTACAATTCTAAATTATAATTCAATAATCTTAAAAAGCACCCACTCATTATAAATTGGAGAAAATGAAACTTGAAAAAAGTTGGATATAATAACTATTTCAATGCTTCAAGAGACTGAAAAGGCTCAATAATTTTTAATTATGATAATTTTGCCTGAATAAATATAAAATTTCCAATCTACCTTAAAATGGATATTTGGCTCGAATTTGGCTCAGAAATTGTACCATTCTATCAAATTATCAAATAATTTATAAGTAATTTCTTTTTATTAAGACAATCTATAACTATTTTACATTCTCAATTTTAAGAAAGGTTTAATCCCTTTGCTTCTTATAGAAATATTGCCTGATAAATGTGATTTTTGCGGGTGTTGTGTCGGGATTTGTCCCGAGGATGCAATTGAACTCAAAGAAGCTGAAATTACAATTTCAGAAGAATTATGTACCAATTGTTCCAAATGCGTTTGGGCATGTCCAATTGAGGTGTTAAAATTTAATAAAGAGGGAATCCGAAAATAGATATAAAACTATCATGTATTGATGAAATTAAATCGGATAAAACAACTAAGATTATTACAATTTTTTTCTATCCTATTTTAACTAATGAACAAAATTTTAGATAAAAAATTTTTAATCTTATAAAAAACAATGCTAAAAAATGAATACGATATAGTGGTTGTAGGCGCGGGTCCCGCCGGATCGATGGCGGCACGTTATGCCTCCGAACAGGGCGTTTCGGTTTTGATTCTGGAAAAGGATCGTGACGTTGGATATCCCGTTAGATGCGGCGAGGCTATTAGTAAAGAGGGTGTGGAAGAATTTATTGAACCGAATAATAAATTTATTGCCTCCACAATAGATAAATTTTCAATGATTTCGCCTGACGGTACAGAGGTTATTATTCCTCTGGAACAAGTTGGTTATGTTTTGGAAAGAAGAATCTTTGATTACGAGCTGGCTAAAACTGCCGCCAATGCGGGTGCCGAAATTTTAACCCGTGCATATGTGAATGGTTTATTGATGGAAGGAAATAAAGTTACTGGTGTTAAATACGAATATCAGGGAGAACAAAAAGAGGTTAAAGCAAAAGTTGTAATTGGTGCTGACGGCGTTGAAAGCCGTGTAGGACGATGGGCTGGGATTAAAACTTATATAGATTTCCGGGATATGGAATGTTGTGTGCAAATTACAGCAGGCAACATACCTGTTGATCAGAATACATGTTATTTTTATTTTGGTGAAGATTACGCACCTCAAGGATATTTTTGGATTTTTCCTAAAGGCAACAGTGCTGCCAATATAGGACTTGGTGTGAGTGGAATGATAGGGCGAAAAAGATCAGCTCAGTCTTTCCTTAATAATTTTATGGCAAAAAATTATCCAAACGCTTCCCTTCTTACACAAATAGCAGGGGGAGTTCCATCGGCAGTTACACTGTCTCAAATTTCAGCTCCCGGAATATTGCTGGCCGGAGATGCTGCTAGACAAGTGAATCCTCTATCCGGCGGAGGGATAGCAAGCGGAATGATCGGTGGTAAAATTGCAGGTAAAATTGCAGGGGAAGCGGTTTTAACCAATAACCCTTCGCACCTTTTAACATACGATAAAATATGGCGTGATAGATTAGGAAAAAGACATGAAACTTTCGACAGGATAAAAGAAGGCATTTATAATTTCAGCGATAATAAATTTAATAGTATAGCTCACTCGTTTTTCAAAATTCCATTCGAAAACCGTTCGCTGGGTAACCTTTTTAAAACAGCTTTATTTCATAATCCATCGTTATTAATTGATGTTGCCAAGGTGTTTGTCGTAAGATGAAAAAAATAATTTTAGAATTGCTTAAAAAGTATTATGACTCAATTTTTAATTCTTGGTCCGAGAAACTTTTCGCTGAATTCGGACTAAAACTTTCGGAATCACAGATTAAAACTTATGTTGAAAGTAGTTTACAGACATTAATTGAAATTATAGAACAAGGCGATTACAAAAGCGCAGATCAGTATCTGATAGACGCTTATAATCTTTTTTCTGAAACAAACCTCACGTTGCTTGAAGTCAGTCAATTGTTTAATAGCGGAAGAAATTCATTGCTTAACAATCTTCAAAAAGATAAAAGCGGTGATTACGATCCTGTTATTATACTCGGTTTTATAGATGAATTAATCGAACAGATTTACGCCCGTTATGGAGTGCTTCATCAAAATGCGGAAATGAAAGAACTTGCTAAAGACCGCGACAGACTTGCCCATAAACTCGAAATGAATCAAAAATATTTGAGCAGTATACTCCATACTTCCGAAACTGCCATCGCTGTAATAGATGAAAACGAGAAATTTATGTCGTGGAATAAAGGCGCTGAGAAAATATTTGGATATACCGAAGAAGAAGTTATTGGCAAACCTTCCTCTTTTCTTTTACCTAATGAAAAAAAATATCACGACGAACTCAAATTAATTATAAAGGACACCCAAAGGACAAATGATGTCCTTATACTTGATACCGAACGTAAAGCTAAAGATGGACGAGTATTACCTGTGCAACTAAGCGTCGCTAAGCTGCCGAGCATTAACAAAGAATATAACGGCAGAACAATTATCCTTAAAGATCAAACTCAAGTTAAACAATTGCAGCAGCAGGTGGATCAATCAGAAAAATTGGCCGTTATAGGGCAACTTGCCGCTGGTGTCGCGCACGAAATTGGTAATCCTTTAGCTTCAATTTCTTCACTCGTTCAGGTTATTCAACGGAAAAACAAAGATGATATACTGAATGAACAATTAATTATAATTAAAGAGAATATAGACAGGATCTCAAAAATTGTCCGCGAACTTGTAGATTTTTCACGTCCGCCAAGTTACGAAACTGTTATTATTCAAATTACAGATGTAATTAAAACCGCAGTTGGCATTGTTAAGTACGATAAACGTGTAAAAAAAGTTAACTTTGAAACAGACTTCGACCCCAACCTTCCGTTGGCCAGAATAGTGCCCGACCAGATGCTGCAAGTATTTGTAAATATACTTATTAACGCTCTTGACGCCATTGGAGGTAAAGGCAACATAAAAGTTTCATCTTATTATAAGGATGAATACATTTATATTGAAATTGCAGATAACGGGTGCGGAATGGATTCGGAGACTGCCGGTAAAATTTTTGATCCTTTCTATACTACAAAAGAAGTCGGTAAAGGAACAGGATTGGGTCTCTCTGTAAGTTATAGTATAGTAAAAAAATTTAATGGCGAAATTTTAGTTAATAGCGAAATAAATAAAGGCAGCACATTTAAAATAAAAATTCCAGTATTAGAAAATTAAAACGGAGTGGTAATGTCCGCTAAAATATTAATTGTAGATGATGAAAAAGCTATACGCGATTCGTTAAAACTTGTTCTCGATGAGGAAGGGTATATAACATCCGTAGCAAGGGATGGGCAGGAAGCTTTGGAAAAAATAGGTTCGGAAGATTACGACTTAATTATAACAGATATTAAAATGCCCAATATCGATGGGATGGAATTATTAAACAAAACATCGAAAATTAGTCCTAATAGTTTTTTTATTGTTATGACAGCTTACGCCTCTGTAAAAACGGCGGTTGAAGCTATGCGAATTGGCGCTTACGATTATTTGATTAAACCAATAGAATTCGATGACCTGCTCCTTCGTATAAAAAGACTAATCGATTATAAAAAAATTTCTATGGAAAATAAATCGTTACGTCAGCGGGTTTCAGCTGAAGCCGGCTATCAAAATATTATAGGGCAAAGCGACGCGATGCAACGCGTGTTTAATCTTGTAACACAAGTAGCCCCGACAAACAGCAATGTGCTTGTTTATGGTAAAAGCGGTACAGGGAAGGAATTAATAGCCAAAGCCATCCATTATAATTCTTTAAGAAAGGACAAAATTTTTCTTCCTGTAAACTGCGGGGCAATTTCCGAAAACCTTATTGAAAGTGAATTATTCGGACACAGAAAAGGTTCGTTTACGGGGGCTATTGAGGAAAAAGCGGGATTATTTAAAGTTGCAGACGGCGGCACATTATTTCTTGATGAGATTGGCGATCTTCCATTGAATCTGCAGGTTAAACTGCTTAGAGCAATTGAAGACAGACAATTTTTACCCGTAGGAGGAACGAAGGCCGTTAGCAGTAACGTTCGTATTATTGCTGCAACAAATCAAAATCTTTTTGAAAAAACTAAGTCCGGAGAATTTAGGGAAGATTTATATTATCGACTTAATGTTATTGAAATTAAACTGCCAACTTTAAACGAGAGAAAAGATGATATACCTTTGCTTGTAAGCCATTTTATTGAAAAGTACTGTAAGGAAATGGGGAAAAAAGTTGTTGGTTTGGATAACAGCACTCTTAAAGCCTTGATGTCACACGATTGGAGAGGCGGCGTGAGAGAACTTGAAAACGTTATAGAAAGAGCGGTTATATTCGCCAAAGAAGATTTAATAAGTCTTGACGATCTGGCGGATCATGTGCGCGGAAACGCCACTAATGAAGCGTTTCCTGATTCATTAAAAGACGCAATTAGAAATTTCGAAAAAGAACATATCAACAGAGTCATTAAAAAATTCGACTACAACAAAGAGGATGCCGCAAAAGCTTTATCCATAGGACTTTCCTCGTTGTATAGGAAAATGGAGGAGTTGGGTATCCCTACAAAAAGTCCGCGTGAAGGGGAAGCTTAAAAATACCTATGGCAGGTAGTTTGAAACTTCATATTTCTTTTGGCAACTTTTTCTACTATTGTTCTCTCTTGTAATATGAGCTACAATTAAAATTGAACACTAATTCCTATTGATGGCAGAATGCCTATGCTGGAATTAGTTTCCGATTTTTGTAGTTTGTAATCATATTTAATATCAGAAACATTTTTGTTGTTGTATATATTTTGAACGTCGATGTATGTTATAAGATTCCAACCGTCAAAATCCCAGCGTCTATCAACCCTTACATCCAAAGAGTGGGATGGTTTAAATCTTTCTGACAAATAATTTTCAACACTTTGTGTTCCGTCATTATTATAAGGAGTGTAAGGATTCCCATTCGCAAAACGAAACTTTAATGATGCCTCCCATTTTTCATTAAATATGTAACCTGAACTGAAGTTTAATATCCAAGTCTGATCATACTGACCATTTCTTTCAATTCCGTCTAAACCGCTAAATTTACTTTCGCTGTAGGTTAGTGATGCAATACCATAAAGGGGTGTATCCGAAGATTTTTTTTGTATCGAAAGTTCAACACCACGCGCGCTCCCTTTTCCACTACTTATCAGCGGCTCTAGCCCCAGAGATGAAAAATTTTGTGTCGAACCGCCGAAGCCGGCTCCCGTATTTGCTAACACCAAATATGGTCTTATTATACTCGCTGGATAATCGGAATAATCCTTAATAAATCCTTCCACCTTTAGTCGGATATCTTTCTGAAGCAATCTTTCAACACCAAGTACATATTGATTTACTTTCACAAATTTCAAATCCCTGTTGATTTTATCGGCGGAAAGCCAAATATATGACGGACTCTGTTTAAAAACCCCTGAGCTGAAGCTGACAGTTGTTAATTCGTCTATCATATAGGATGTTGAAAATCGTGGACTTACGGCAAGTGGTTCCTCAATCGCATCAAAATAATCCAAACGTAAACCCAAATTTACCCGTAACCTATTAAACATTGTGTTGGTATATTGAATAAATCCGGCATATTTTGTAAAATTTTCTTTAGTTGTTAAGTTGGAGACCGGAAGAACTTCCCCAAATGTGGTAACAAAATAATTTGGGAAAAGAATATCTGAGCTGAATTTAATTAGTTTCGCCGAAGCACCAAAGTTCAGTTCCGAAGCCGCCGAAAGTTTATATACAATGTCTGCTTTTAATTCATTTTCCGCTTCACGGGAAATATTTTTAAAGATCGGCTGAAGTAAAGTATCATTTTGATAAGAATCATAATCCACAAAATTACGACTCAGACTAATTCTTGCAAAGCCATTATCGAATAATGCCTGGTAGTTTATGCCCGTAACATATTGATTCTGATTACTTCCCAGAATCTGGGCATTATCATAAATATCTTCATCAGTGTCGTTATTAAATTTTACTTTATCGAACGCCGATACAAATAAAAAAGAAAATTTATTGTTATTGTTTACAGCGTAATTAAATTTCGCCAAAACGTCGTAATACTCGGGTACAAAATTGAAACCTGCCGCATTAAAAATAAAATCCAGGTAACTTCTTCTGGCAGATACAATAAAACTTCCTTTATTTCCGATAGGTCCTTCAAAATTTAACCCGAATTGAGAAGCTGAAATTAAAGCTTTACCTCCTAACCTGTCCTTACGTCCTTCGCGTAAATCGATAGAAAGAACAGAGGATAATTTATCACCATAAAGCGCTGAAAATCCTCCTGTTGAAAATGAAGTTGAGTTGACAAAATCCAAATTAATAAAACTAAGAGGACCTCCTGTAGCACCCTGACTGCCAAAATGGTTTATATTGGGAACAACAAATCCATCAACTAAAAACAAATTTTCAGATGGCGCACCTCCTCTTACTACAAGGTCGTTTCGTCCTGCCTGCGCCTGTGCTACTCCAGGCAGCACCGAAAGAGCTCGTACAACATCTTCAAAACCACCTGGTGCTCTTCGAATCTCTTCGTAACTGAAGCTTTTTATGCTGTTAACCTCCGTCGGTTGAATGTCAAAATAATCTGAAGTTACGGTAACTCCCTCAAGCTGAATTACAGATTCAATCATTTCAATTTTTAAAAATGCCGGGCGGGCCGAAGATACAATTACATCTGAGATTATAATAGATTTGAAACCAACATATGATGCTTTTACCTGATACGTTCCAATAGGGATATTGGTTATTAGAAAATTTCCATTTAAATCCGAAGAGGCTCCTTTGGAAGAACCCATTAAGATAACATTTACACCGGGTAATGATTGTCCGCTCATTTTATCGGTGATTTTACCTTCAATGTTTCCAGTGTATGATTGGGCGGAAAGATTGAACGAAACTAAAAACAAAGTGATAAATACAGGGAATTTCAAGAATTTCTCCATTTTTATTTTTAGAAACACATGAATACAGTTTTAAGTTCTATATAACTAATTAATGATGAATGTATTGTATTGAGCACTATTTTATTATATTTAGATTTAAATTCAACAATTTTCATACGGAATGGGTAATCCAGTTAATTTTATTGTAAAACTCCGGGATCTTGCGAAAGACGAAAATTCTTTTGAAGAACTGTTAAATATATTTTCCGAACTGGAAGATAACTCGAAAAAATTGGCTTCAAGTTCATTTGAGCTCAAAGGTAGTTTTTGCCAATTCGAAGGCTATTTCTGGACTAAGTTTGATCCGACAGATTTATCAAAAATACAATATTCCGAATCAATAAAAAAAATTACAGGTTATACCAATCAGGAATTATCACAACTGCCTGGTAAACTTCTCTCAATAGTACATCCCGAAGATTACGATAAAATCAAACGCAAGTATACCGATATATTAACCGGTTCGATGGATTCATTCTGTAAGGTTCGCTACAGAATTTTATCCAAAGACAAAAAAATGGTTTGGATAGGCGAAACATTTTTTATGGAAAAAGACGATAAAGGCAATATTACACAATGCCATAGCCTCGCCAGCAACATTACTGATTTTATGAACAGAGAAACGGATTTAGAGGTTGCATATAAAGATTTAAAAATATTGCTGGATGAAAGAGATCGTTTTATAAATATTATTTCACATGATCTGCGTTCACCATTTACAAGTCTGCTGGGATTTTCTGAAATACTTATAAACGAACCTAATTTAACAAATAGTGAACAAATAGAATATTTACAGTACATCCACGACGCTAGTAAAATTCAGCTGCAATTTATTAACCACCTTCTTGATTGGTCTCGACTTAAAACCGGAAAAATTACAATTGATCCAAAAAGATTATTATTAAAAGATATTATTTCAAATCAGGTCTCACTTGTAACAAGATCTGCGGTTTCTAAAAATCTTGATATAAATGTTCACGTTAATGAGGAATTGTATGTAAGTGTTGATGAAAGACTTATGGGCGATGCTATCGGTAATCTTCTTCAAAACGCAATTAAGTTCAGTGAGAGCAACAAAAGAATTTTTATTGCCGTTAATGAGTTTAAACAGGGAATGGTGGAAGTTGTTGTTAAAGATGAAGGAATAGGTATTGTTGAAGAACATCAATCAAAACTTTTCAGAATAGATCAGAAATATATTACAAAGGGAACCAAGGGCGACAAAGGAAGCGGTATGGGTTTAAACCTCGTTAAAGAGATCGTTCAAAAACATGGGGGCGAAGTCTGGTTTTATTCTAAACCGGGCGAAGGCAGCGAATTCCATATAACTATTCCTGAAGCTCAAAACGTTGTACTATTGGTTGAAGACGATCCCGAAGTTCGACAGCTGTATAAAAAACTGGTTGATTCTTCAAATATTCACTATAGAATTAAAGAAGCCAATAACGGTTATGAAGCGATGAGCAATATATTTTCGGAAATGCCCTCACTTGTGATAACTGATCATGATATGCCTCTTATGAATGGAATTCAATTGGTGGAAGCCATACGCAAGAAGGATAGACGGTTTTTAATTCCGGTGATAGTAATATCGGCGAAATTTGATGAAGATGTAATTGAAAAATATAAACAATTTGGTGTAGAGCACCTTATTCCTAAACCATTCGATACCTCAATGCTATCGGATATTATTAAAAGCTCACTTAGATAGTAATATTTATTATAAAAATATTTGGAGTGTTTTTCCCTTATGGAGGAATTAAGGAAATGGTTTGCTTTATACACTAAACCTCGTCACGAATTTAAAGCTGCCGAACAGCTTAACTCGATTTCAGTTGAAAATTATCTTCCCACGATAACAAAATTAAAAAAATGGAGCGACCGAAAAAAAAGAGTCACTGAACCTTTATTTAATGGGTACATATTTATACGTGCGACTGAAAAAGAAAGATTTATTTCAGTTGAGCAAAAAGCGATTATTAAAACAATTTTTTTTGACGGAAAACCATCGGTAATACCCGAATGGCAAATTGATAGCCTTCGTGGAATGCTTAAAGAAACACAAAATGTTAGCGTTTTAAATGAACTTGTTACTGGAAATTGTGTGAAAGTTATAAACGGTCCATTCAGTGGAGTCGAAGGTGTTATTTACGAAGTTAACAAAGACGAAACTATGCTGGCAATTAGCGTGGAAATGTTAAACAGGTCTGTTTTAGTAAAACTGCCTGCGGAAAGTATTGTAAAAAAAAGCAATAATTAATGAAATGCTAATAAAAATTTATTAACTTAAATTTCTTCTTTGGACAGGGATAATAAATAAATTATGCAGACTCAATCGAAATTAAACAAAGTTTTGGTAGGAGATAGTTTAAACCATTTTTTACTTTTGTCTAAAAGAGAAATAAGAACTGCCAAAAACGGTCGCGATTATCTAAACATCGAATTACGCGACGACACAAATTCTCTTTCTTCCAAAATGTGGGACGGCTTTGCGGAAATTTTTACTACGGCCAAAGAGGGAGATATTGTAAAAGTTGAAGGTGTTATTGATGAATTTCAGGGAACACCACAAATTAAGATCAATAAAATAAGAAAAGTTGACCCGGCCGATGGTATAACAGCCGAATATTTTTTACCCAAATCCGAACGTAATTTGGACTTAATGAAAAAGGAATTGGGAACAGTTATAGATTCCATTTCAAATCCTTTTATCAAACAACTACTCGGCAACGTTTTAGTGGGGGAACGTTTCGATAAATATCTTCGTGTGCCGGCAGGTAAATCATGGCACCATTCATATATTCACGGGTTATTGGAACATACTTTAGAAATTGTAAAAATATGCGAGCTGGCAGCATCATTCCACAATGAGGTGAAAAGGGATTTGTTGATCGCAGGTGCCATACTGCACGATTTCGGTAAAACTGAGGAATTAAAAATCGACGCCAATTTCGATTATACCGATAAAGGACGACTTATCGGACACATTGTTATCGCAGCGAATATTGTTGATAAAGAGTGCGAAAAAATTTCAGAATTTCCTGAAGATCTAAAGTATCAGCTTATACATTTAATTCTAAGTCATCAGGGAAAACTTGAATTTGCCTCCCCCGTAGAACCCAAAACCCTCGAAGCAATTATACTTTATCACGCTGATGAATTAAGCGCGAAAGCAAACGCATATAAAAACGCAATTAAGTCGGAAAATTCCTCTTCATCCAATTGGACAAAATATCTGCCCCTTGCAAATACTGCCCTATATATTCCACGTGATAAGGAAAATGACGTTAAAGAAAATTTATTTGATTTATAATTTAAGGATGCCCTCAATGAAAAAAACATTAACAATGCCCTTGGTTTTACTCGCCTTTCTTGTCCTTCCGTTTTTTCAGATCGTTGCTCAAGATATGAAAACAATGTTGGAGGAAGGTGATAAGTATTATAAAGAATTTAAAAACGAAAAAGCTCTGGAAGTATATAAAAAAGCTGATGTTAAATATCCCGATAATTGGGAAATTCTCTGGCGTATCAGCCGGGCTTACGTTGATATAGGCGAGCATATGCCAACAAGTACAAGTGATCAGGAAAAAGCACAACTTACCAAATATCAGCTGGCTTACGATTATTCTAACAAGGCTGTGCAACTTGCTCCTAATCAGGCGCTTCCATATATACGTCGTGCAATTGTTAATGGCAGAATTGCTCTTTTTAAAGGTGTGTTTTCAGTGGCTGATGTTGTAAACGCAGTCCGAGATGACTGTGAAAAAGCTATTAAACTTGGCAACGGTGGTGATGATAATCAGGCGATAGCTCATTATGTATTAGCCCGGACTCACGCTAAGATAAGTGAAAAATGGGCTCCCGCAAGAGCGGTTTTGGGACTCGGTTGGGCTGAATTAGATAGCTCATTTGTTCATTTTAAAAAGGCAATCGCATTAAAAGCTAATTTTGTGATGTTCCACTTGGATTACGCGAAGGCATTAATTGCTGATGACAATTACAAAGAAGCTCGCAAAAATTTGAATATCGTTCTTAAATGTGCTATTGAAGATGAAGACGACGCTGTAAAAAAAGATGAAGCGAAACAATTATTAAAAGAAATTGAAAACGAATAATTATGTTGTTCGATAATGATTTTTTAGATCAATTAAGAAAAGCCAAATCGATTGTATTTTTTACTGGAGCGGGAATATCGGCCGAAAGCGGTATTCCCACATTCCGCGGCAAAGACGGCATTTGGAATAAATTGAAACCTGAAGAACTTGCCAATTTTAACGCTTTCTTAAAAAATCCCGATATGGTTTGGGAATGGTACCAGCACCGTAAAACAATAATTAACGAAACCGGTCCTAATCCGGCGCACGTAGCAATAGCTGAATTTGAAAAATATTATAACGATGTTACCGTTGTAACACAAAACGTAGATAACCTGCACCGCCGTGCAGGAAGCACACACGTATATGAACTTCACGGGAATATAGAAAAAAATTATTGTATAGACTGCCTGGAAAGATTCGACGATACTACATTTGAGATGACCGGAAAAACTGTGCCGCATTGTGATAAATGCGGGGGACTTATACGACCGGATATTGTATGGTTCGGAGAATTTTTACCCCAGGATGTTTTTGCGAAAGGGGAACAAAAAGCCGAGAACAGTGATATTTGTTTTGTTGTTGGAACTTCTGCTGTGGTTTACCCGGCGGCTTATATACCGCTGGGCGCCAAACGTGCCGGCTCATTTTTAGTGGAAGTTAACATTGAACCAACGGAAATCAGTTCCACCGTAGATTATTCTCTTTTCGGAAAAGCGGGGGAAATTATGCCCCAAATACTTGAGCAGGTTAAACTTTTTATCTAATTGCGATTTGCAATATTTTATTTGATATGAAGAAGTTTAAATATTTTACAGCAACTTCTTGAGTCTGTATTTTTACTTATAATTTTTATTCCACTTAACCCAAAAGAGACCTAATTAGTAGCCTCAACTTTTTAAAGCATGCCATTTTATATTTTCTCTATTTGATTTTAAAATCAATGAAAAACAAAAAAATTCCGACCATCCATATTCCTATTTGACCAAAACCATGCCTTTCGTTTGAGAATAAGATTCAGTTGTTAATTGATAATAGTAAACTCCGCTGCTTAATCCTTTATGCTCTGCTGCATTAAATATAAATTCGTGTGAACCGGTGCTTAAATATCTGTCAGTAAGCGTTTCCACCAATTGCCCCAATGGATTAAATATATTTAATATTACATTCTGCGATTCTTTCAACTCGAATCTTATTGTCGTCGAGGGATTAAAAGGATTCGGGTAGTTTTGATATAGATAAAAACTTTCTGCGATATTTCTTTCATCAATTGTTGTTAGAGGTCCCCTGTATATTATTCGAATAGCATCTGCTGCAACCAAGCCGGATTTGTCCGAATTTATTTTAACTGATAAATCCATCCCATCTTTTACCTCTAAATCTTTAAGAAAATTCCACTGGCCGCCATTGGTCTTTTGTGTTTTTTCAATTATGTGCGAATCGAAACCAGTTATTAATTCGAATTGAGTTTTGTATGAATTAGCGGATGAAGTTGGCCACCACGCATAAACATCATATTTTCCGGCCGGCAATGCTTCTGAAGTAAATTCAACTGAACCTGAACCTGTAGAATTAACGAGAAAATCATCGCTATAAAATTCCAGTCCAGTTTTGTTATTATACCACTCTCCTTCTATATAAGCATAAGTATTATCCAGTATTTGATGTTTAGTCGGCGACAGTTCAAGGTACTCACCAATTGAGTAAACAGTTCTGTAGCCCAGTTCGTATAAATTTTCGTTTGTAACCCATTCCCCGTTGGAATAATGATCGTAAGGAGTTTCGTAAGTCAATGCCATTGTTTTCTCGCCGTAATTAGCCCAGAGCCATCCCTCAGGGAAATGGCTTGCTAGATTCGATTCACTGTAATCACCAAATTGAAAATAGGGGTTATCTGAAATATTAAGGTTAGAAAACTGGTATTCCCTTCTGTAGAAATAATCGGAAGTACTTCCCGGTGTATGAATCCAAAACGTACAATATGGAGATGATTGCGAATGTAAATTAAGAAAAACATCAACTGGTTTTTGATCACATATTTCTTTTAATCTTGTTTTAAGAATTTGAACTTCACTCGCGGTCTGTTCGGGAGTCTTATTCCACTCTCTTTCCTGATCAACATTATAATAATTTGTTCTTGATCTGCCATAATAAACTCCTTCGGGATTATTAAATGGGATCAGATAAAAAATTATATTTTTCCTGTAATAATCAATTACGTCATCATTTTCAATTAATTTCTGTACAATGCCGTCGAATTGAAAAGAACTTGGAGTTTCACCGGGATGCGTTCGGGCGTGAATCCATACTGAGTATTTATTATCATCGGGAACTGAAAAATCCGTTATCGTTATTTGCTGCATAGGAAAGTTATTGGGTGAAAATCCGAGAGTATCGATTTTTACAAAAGGATTAATTCCCCATTCTTCTATTCTGTCCTGCAGATAGGAGAAAGTATAAGGGTTATAATACGCTATAAAAACTGAGTCCTGGGAAAATGTTTTTTGAAATACATTTAGTGATGGGCTTTCTTCGGACGTGAATCTCTCAAAATTTACATTGTCGTAAGAATACACAGGCCTGTTAGCGTCGCTATTGTTAATTTTAACATATATATACTTATTCTTCACACCGCTAATTTTAAAATAAAACCATCTGCCCCCGACATCACTTTTTGTTGTAACATAATATTTAACAGAATCAGTAGTTGTTATAGATTCAATATTTCCGCTTTCAAAATTGTCCGAAAATTTAATCTGTGAAAAAATTAATAAGTTAATCATAAAATATACTATGAAAAAAACAAGTAGTTGAAGTTTCATTAATTGTCCTTACCAAGAGATTTTTAATTAATTATAGAATAATCGGTACAAATATTAGTTATAAAATGTGATAAAAAACATAATAACACTCATTGTCTAATTTTATTTTCGATTTTGATTGACGAAGTGTATTAATTCTCTTATATTGAAGTTGTTATAGAGAAAAACTCCTCGTAAAGGGCACATTACAATAATATTAAAAAAAGCAATACTACTACTTTTAGAGTTGTAGTATATACTTTATATGGGGAAAAGTAATTTGAGGGATACCATGAAAAACATTGTTTTGGAAAGATCGGATGAACAATCGGAGGGAAAACCAATAGTTCTGGTTTTCCTAAAAAATTATGTAATAAATCCATTTAGGTCCGGATTATTCGGTTTTGCGGCATTTTTTTCAATTCTAATTGCCACAAAACTTTTTAGTTATTGGATCGGAACTTATAGTTCTTTTACAGTGGATGCCGACGATGTTACATTATCGGCAATCGGATTTGTATTAGTTGCAATAATTAAATTTTTGGAAAACTTTAAACAAAATGAATTCTAGCTGGCTTTTAATCTCTCCGTTGTATCGGCAATTTTCAGTTTTTCAACTAATTCAAATAAATCGCCCTCTATTATATTTGATAAGTTATAAAGCGTAAGACCTATTCTGTGGTCTGTTACTCGATTTTGAGGGAAATTATAAGTTCGTATTTTGTCACTTCTATCACCACTTTTTACCATCAATTTTCTTTGTGCGGCCACAACATTATTTTGTTCCTGCCTTTTAATATCAAAAAGTCGTGATTTCAAAACCTTCATAGCTTTTTGCCTGTTTTTTAGCTGAGATCTTTCGTCCTGGCATTGAACTACAAGACCGGTAGGAATATGCGTTATTCGAATTGCGGTTTCTACTTTGTTAACATTCTGTCCACCAGCGCCGCCGCTTCTATAGACGTCTATTCTTAAGTCATTTTGATCGATTTCTACTTCCACATCCTCCACTTCAGGTAAAACTACAACGGATGCGGCTGATGTATGTACGCGACCGCTGGCTTCTGTGGCGGGAACACGCTGAACTCTGTGGACACCGCTTTCAAATTTCAGATCACCATAAACATCATTTCCACGGAGATTTAAAACCGCTTCTTTTATTCCGCCCATAGAAGCTTCGTTAATGTCGAGTAATTCAACTTTCCACCCTTTAAGCTCAGCAAAACGAGTATACATTCTAAACAAATCTCCCGCAAAAAGTCCGGCTTCTTCGCCCCCTGTGCCCGCTCTTACTTCCAAAATCACATCTTTATTATCATCCGGATCTTTTGGTATTAGCATTACTTTAATATTTTCTTCAATTTCTTCTCTTTGCTGCAATAAATCATCAAGTTCAATTTCTGCAAGTTCAATAAGCTCTTTATCGTTTGAAGAGCTAATTATTTCGTTATTTCCGTCTATATTTTTCTGAACTTTTATATAAAGATCATAACTATCAACTATTTCCTGTAATTCGCTGCGTTCTTTACTTAACTTGATAAGTTTATCCTGATGAGACATGATTTCGGGATCAGAAAGTTCTTCATGAATTCGGTTATATTTTTCTCTTATTTCTTTTAGTTTACCAACAATATCCATCGTATCCTCATTATTTCGAGTTGTAAATATAGGAAAGTAAATACGCAAAAACTAAGCGTCTATTCCTATGCGTAGTGCCGTAATAGCTTTAAGTACTCTAATTGCGTAGGTATATCAGGAATAATTTTTATTTGTCTTGTAATTTTTTTTTCCTCTCCTATCAATTCTAAAATAATGTCTAATGCGTCGAACATATGAACATTTTCAAATACTAAGTCCCGAAATAAATGTATAAGTTTCAGAGTTCTGAAGCCGTCGAACCACAATTTTTTCTGCTGACGTAATTGATCAATAGATTTTGAATTTGAGACAATATTTTTCCAATCTTTTTCAAATGAGTTAAGCGCTAAAAATTCTCTCAATACGGGATGAATTTCTTCAGCTTTAATATAAATTTCTTCAACCGTTTTTGCTGAATCACTAAAGAAAAAATCATTCCATTTTTTAAGCAACTCGAATGATTTTGGAGAATATAATTGGTATTCATCCTGCATTTTGGATATAAATCTGTTTACTCTTTGCCCCGTACCAAAAGGAACTCGCCATGACCCTCTACCAGAGGGGTAAATGCATGTATTATCAATTTTGTAAATAGGATAATGTTTGGCAAGTTTTTCCATAAAATAAAAATCCTCAGCGGCTTTTCGTTTATTCATGCCTTGAACTTTTATGTACGCCTCATGATCGCAAATCATTGTGGAACCTATTGTATGGAACGCATATGGAGAATTTGCGAACATCAAACCAAGAACATAGTACCTTAGAAATATTTCATAACAGACGATTGCCTCGGCGTTTTCATCATGTCCATCCCAATTATGTTCAAATTTTACATAACCCGCGTGAGCATTTAAAGAATTCATCTCTTCTATTATAACATCAAGATAATCCGAATCTACACTGCAATCGGCATCCAGACATATCAAAAGTTTTTTATATTGATTATTATAATCGAAATAATGCAAAGCCAGATCCATACCTGTTTTACGAGCCAATCCGACCCCGCCATTTTTTTCATCCAATACATTATATGGTGATGAGGCATCAACCAGACCTATATTTAATCCACTGCTGTTTATTTCCATTTTCAAGTCATTGTATTTATCAGGTGATCTGTTAAATATTAATTCGCGGAGAAATTCTAATGTTTCATAATTCGCATGTAGAATCTCGGGTGCAACACCTACTGTATTATTGACAACAAAACAAATCAAAGTGTAATTAAAATGTTTTGAACTGCCAGAAAGAAACGATTTTAACAGCAATTGAATATTCTCAAATTCATCTAAAGCTGGAATAACAATAATATTATTAAAATATTTTTCTGAAGATGTTTCCAGAATATGATTATTAGCGGCAAATTTATTTAAATATTTTTGAACTGCAGTAGGAATATTCATCTTATCCATTTATAAATTTTGAAATTAATTCGGACGCATAACTTTTATCGCCGGGCGATACCCAGTAAATAGTTACACCTTCTTTTTCCATTTTACGAAACCATGTCATTTGTCTTTTGGCAAACTGATGAATCGCACTGTTTAATTGCTGGTACATATCGTTATAATTCAACTCTTTATTTAAATACATGCCTATAAATTTATATTCCAAACCAAAGAATTTAAGTTTTTCAAATGTGACACCTATTTTTAACAGATTACGTACTTCATCAATCATTCCCTCATCTAATCTTATTTTAAGTCGTGTTGTTATATTTTTTTTTATCAAATCCCTGCTCTGTAAAATTCCAATATTTAATGAAACTAAATCGGACTGGGGCATTTTCTGGCCGGACTGTTCGGCAACAAGAATAGCTTTTATTAGTCTTTCTTTTCTAATTAAATCTGTAACGTTATGCTGTTCCGGTTTAAGTGTTAATAATATTTTTCTCAGTTGCGACTCTTCTAATTCATATAGTTCTTTATATCTTGTAGAATTAAAATCAACAGGAGGGATATTATAATTCTGAATCACAGAACTGATATACATTCCCGATCCTCCAACAAGAAAAGAATTTTTCCCTTTCGACTGAATATCATTGAATACTTTTACAAATTCCTTTCGAAATTTATAAAGATCGAACTCTTCCCAAGGTTCCAGAATATCAATCAGATGATAATTTACAATCCCATTTGTTGTATGATAATCCTTAAGATCTTTACCAGTACCTATGTTCATATGCTTATAGACTTGCCTGCTATCGGCAGAAATAATTTCTCCGTTAAATTTTTCGGCAAGTTCAACCGCAAATTTTGTTTTGCCAACTGCCGTGGGGCCAAGAATGGTAATCAGTTTTTCAGACATGTTTTATTCGGAAATGTTCAAACTAAACTGTGTGAATAACAGGGAAGCTAATAATAAAAGAAGCGCCCTCGCCTATTACACTTTTCACTTTTATTGTCCCGCCATGTTCTTCAATAATTTTTTTAGTGATCGATAACCCAAGACCGGTTGCTTCCTTTTTTCCATGAGACATAAACGGTTCAAAGATTTTTTCATGCAGGCTTTCAGGGATTCCTAATCCTGTATCTTTAATAGTGATATGAACTTTATCGTCGTCATATTTTGTTGACAGATATATTGTTCCACCTTCAGGCATAGCGTCGCAGGCATTTTTTACAATATGCTGAAAACACTGATAAAATTGTTTTTCGGAAAGTTTAACGTTTACATCCTTATCGTATTCTTTTTTAATTTCACAATTATTTGTTCGGACCAACGAATCAATACGTGTTATAAAATCGTCAAGTGTCCCGTTTAATTTTGTTATCAAACTACGCAGAACAATTTGCCCTTCCGAATAACTTGATGTCGCCTGCACTAAATCTACAATATGATTTAGTTGGTCGAGAAGCATATCAACTACACGAGTTGTGTCGTCCTGAGTGATTTTAGTTTTAAGATGTTCCGCGTATCTTTTACTAACAAGAATAGGTTTTTTAATATCCTGCATCAAAAAATTAGCCATTTTCCCAAGTGACGAAATTCTTTCTGTAGTTAACAATTGTTCAACGAGTTCCGCGTTTTGTAATGCTAGGGCAGCATGTATTGAAAGTGATTCTAAAAATTCCTCATCAAGAAGGGTAAATTTACCGTGCGCATTATTTAGCAGTTGCAATACACCAACAATATCTTCGTTTTTATTTTTAATAGGAAAGCAGAGCATGCTTTTTGTAACATAGCCGCTGGATTTATCGTAAGAATCATTAAACCTCGGATCCTCCTGGACATTTGCAATATTTATCACTTCCCCTTTTTCTGCCACCCATCCGGCTATGCCTTCTCCAATAATCAGTTTTATTTCTTTATATTCATTACCCAAAGATACTTTAGACCACAACTCATTTTTTTCGCGATCCACTAGGTATAAAGTTCCTCTATCGGCATTCGTTAATTCCATAGCAACATTTACAATATTTTTAAGTACATCGTCAATTTTAATATTGGAATTCAAAATTGCAGCGGCTCGATTAATTTTTTGAAGAAGGTCAACCGTTTGTTCACTCTCAGCATAATCGTTCAATTGCATTTTAGTTTTTTCTTTCTCGGATTCATGTAGGTCATTAGAATTATTTTCTTCAAATGAATTTCCTAATTCCGATTCCTCGTTATCAATGTTATTATCAGACATCGCTCCCCCACCTTTTAGTTCTGAGTTATAATTTGGCTTATTGGCTTCCTCATTATCTCCCAAATTTTTTATTTCTTGCAATTCTTTATCAAAAACAATATTAGTTTTTTCATCTGGTTCAACATTGTTTGCGTAAAACGGTTCAATCTGTCCTACTCGGTCGGCTAAATTAATATCGGTAATTAATTCACCCGATTCCGGGGGAATATTCCATTCAATCCCGCTGTTTTCAGGATATTCCAAAATTATTTCCGTATCCGGAATATCCATATTTTCAGCAACTGGGCCGGATGGAAAAATAAACTGGGATTCATCCTCAATAAATTTTTCAATAAACTCTTCATTAGAATCCTGGAGTTCTACTTCTTCGGGATTTTTAGTTTCCATTTCCAATTCTTCTGGTTCGAATTCCCCTTCTGTTTCCGTTTCTGTTTTCCTTTCCAATTCTTCTACTGCTTCAGATCCCTCTTCAGTTTCCTTTTCCAATTCATTTTCTAATTCCAATTCTGCTTCTATTTCGAAACCCTTTTCTGTTTCCGATTCTTCTACTATTTCGGATCCTGCTTCGGTTTCTGTTTCCAGTTCCGTATCTGTGCCAAAATTATTGATTGACGAATCCGACTCAACGATAGTATTTAACTTATTTTCATTTTGTTCAGTATTTTCTATTTCCTTTAAATCTAATTCTGTTGTCTCTACAAAGGTTGACTCCGATGTAACAAATTGATTATCAATCAATAGTTCGTCCTCAATATTATCATCCTTAATATTATTATTTTCGGAAGAATCATTATTTGTTAACTGATCTGAAATAAACGTTGTATTAAATTGATCTGTCGGATTCAAGCTGGTTTCTTTTGCGGGTATATCGTAAAGACTTATCATTTCGTAAATATTAGTAAGTATTTCGTCACTTTGATTGATTAGGGAATCAACTTCGTCTTTTGAAAGAGAAATTATATATGAATCTCGCAATGCAACTGCTGTTGATTCTCTAACAGTATTTTCAACAAATTCATCACATCCAAAAAAATCGTTATCTGCAAATATCAGAGAAACAGCTTTCCCAACGTTTCTTTTTTTCAGAAGATTTACTTCTCCGCCGATAAGTAAATAAATATTATTGGATTTCTCACCCTCGCGAAACAATATTTCACCTTCTCCAACAGTTAAAAGGTTGCCTTTAATGGACGTTAAATTGAGACTTTCGAAAGTGATGTTTTTTAGTAACTTATTATTTTTAAGTGCAATTAAAATTTGATTTTCCATTTTCGTAAATTATCATTTATGAAATCAAATGAATTAAATAAAGCTCTCTTGCATTTATCTCAACATGATAACAAATTGCAAGCATTAATAAAAAAGCACGGACATTGCAATTTACAACCAAAGAGGAAATACTTCAATGCTTTGCTGGATTCAATAATAAGCCAGCAACTCTCGGTACTTGCTGCAAGATCCATAAATAAAAAACTTTATGGATATTTTAACGGCACTATAAATCCGGAGATTATATTAAATACACCTCATCAAATTCTACGTTCTCTGGGGTTATCTAACGCAAAAGTTAAATATGTTAAAGATCTTTCCGAAAAAATACTGAATAAATCGATTACTTTTCGGGGAATCAACAATAAAACCAATATTCAGATTATTGAACTATTAACTACCGTTAAGGGTATTGGAATATGGACGGCACATATGTTTTTAATTTTTTCATTGGTAAGATTAGATATATTACCTGTAAATGATTTTGGAATTAGAAAGGCAGTTATGTTAAATTACGGGTTTACTTATTTACCGAGTGTGCAGGAAGTAACCGATATTGCTAAAATAAACAACTGGTCGCCATACGAGACTATTGCCAGTTGGTATATGTGGCGATCTTTGGAATAAACAAACAGAATCTTTTTTTGAAATAGAGCATCAAACAAATTGAATGAACAAGAATTAATAGAATTAGCTCAGAACGGCAACAGACAGGCTTTAGCTGAACTTGTTAAAAACTACGAACAAACTGTTTTTAACTTTGCTTTTAAAGTCTGCAGGAACAGAGATCGTGCTGAACACACCATGCAGGAAACTTTTATGAGCATGGTAAAAAACATTAAACAGTTCTCTGGAAAATCGAAGCTCTCCACATGGCTTTATACTATAGTTTCGAACCACTGTTTAATGCAGGCGCGTTCAAATAAAAACAAACTTATGGATTCCCTCGATGACGAAGAAAAATTTATTGATGAATCTGAAATCGCCGATTGGAAAGTTAGACCCGAACAAGTTACTGAAAACAATGAACTAAAAAAAATCTTGGACGATGCAATACAGAAATTACCTCAGGATTATAAAGTAGTATTTTTATTACGGGATATTGAAGGACTTTCTACAGAGGAGACAAGTAAAGTAGTAGATTTGTCAATTCCTGCTGTTAAATCGAGGCTACATCGTGCGCGAGCTTTTTTAAGAAACGAACTAAACAAGACGTTTAAAAATGGACAAGAATAAAACATCCTGTAAAGAAGTGATGTCTCACATTTGTGATAATCTTGGCGAAGACCTTGATTCACCCAAATGCATTGCAATAAAGCAGCATCTCGAAAGTTGTGATAGCTGCCAACAATACTTCCATTCTGTTGAAAAAACTATTAACTTCTATAAAATTTATAATGCAGAAATTACAAAAGAATCGCACAACAAACTTATGGATTTTCTCGGCCTTGCAGACTGTGAAGATAAATAACAACTAACTATATTCTGCCCAGCTTTTCACCGATATATCATTCGGATCGTATTGCAACAACGCCTTAATGAATCTTTTTGCCACCTGAATATTTGTAATAAGCGGAATGTTTAGATCTACCGCTTTTCGCCTTACCAAATAATCGCTGTCCAATTCAACTTTTTCGGTTGTCTTAGGTATATTTATCACCATATCAATTTTACCCGATGACAAATAACTCAGAACCGAAGGTTCTTCTTTATCATAGGGACGGTACAACGTTTCAACCGGAATTCCATTTTCCGAATAAAATTCGGCTGTGCCTAATGTGCCGTAAAACTTTAGTCCGGTTTTACTTAACTGCCTAAGGTCTTCAATTATTGTAGCTTTTTCTTTAAGAGTTCCAGTGGAAAGTAAAACTCCCTTTTTAGGAAGCTTAAAACCTATTGATAGAATACTTTTAAGAAATGCTTCGTTAAAGTCATCCCCCAAACAGGCTACCTCACCAGTAGATGACATTTCAACGCCCATTACAGGATCACTTCCTTTTAAGCGTGTAAAAGAAAATTGTGATGCTTTAATACCAACATAATCAAGATCGAAAGACGAACCGCTGATTTTGGGAGGTTTTATACCAATCATAAGTTTAGTTGCTATATCAATAAAATTAAGTTTAAGCACTTTGGATACAAACGGGAAACTTCGGGAAGCGCGCAGGTTACATTCTATAACCTTAACATCATTATCTTTAGCGATGAATTGTATGTTAAATGGTCCTGTAATTTCTAATGCTTTAGCGACTTTGCGTGTTATAAGTTTAACACGACGCATGGTTTCAAGATACGTTCTTTGCGGTGGAAGAACAATTGTTGCATCGCCCGAATGCACTCCGGCATTTTCCACATGTTCCGATATTGCATAGCAGAACAGTTCGCCATTTTCGGCAACCGCATCTACTTCAATTTCACGCGCGTCGGTAATAAATTTGCTGATTACAACGGGATGTTCCTGACTTATTTCCGAAGCTTTACTAAGGTACTCTTCAAGTTCTTCTTGATTTAATACTATACTCATTGCCGCGCCGCTTAGGACATAGCTTGGCCGAATTAACGCAGGATAAGTTACACGTTTGCAAAATTCTTTCGCAGATTCCAAATCAGTAAGTTCTTTCCACTCCGGCTGATCTATAGCAAGATCGTCCAGAATAGCGGAAAATATATCGCGGCTTTCTGCATTGTGTATCTGTTTGGGAGATGTTCCAAGTACAGGCACATTCAGATCGTATAGCTTCATCGCCAAATTATTTGGTATCTGTCCTCCCATGGACACAATTACGCCTTGTGGATACTCCCTTTCGTAAATATCTAGAACACGTTCGAGGCTCATTTCTTCAAAATAGAGTTTGCTGCAAATATCGTGATCAGTACTTACCGTTTCAGGATTGTAGTTTATCATTATTGATTTATATCCATGCTCTTCAAGAGTCATTGCCGCGTTTACGCAGCACCAGTCGAATTCGACTGACGATCCAATTCTGTAAGGCCCTCCTCCAAGCACAATTATTTGTCCATCCTCGCCTACTTCAATATCGTCTTCAAATCCATTGTATGTCATGTAAAGATAATTTGTTTGAGCGGGGTATTCCGCGGCCATTGTGTCAATCTGTTTAACTGCAGGAATAATTTTTAATTCTTTTCTTCTGTTACGTACTTCAACTTCTTCGCTGTTTGTTAGTAAAGCAATTTGTTTGTCTGAAAACCCTTTCTGCTTCGCAATTAAAAACTGATCCCGATCCAAATCAGAAAGTTTTTTATTTTGCAGTTCTTTATAAACATCCACTATATTTTTCATTTTATAAAGAAACCATTTGTCAATTTTTGAAAGTTCATTAATTCTTTCAACGCTGAATCCACTTATAAGAGCTTTAGCTATATAATACATTCTTTTATCGGTAGGGACTTCAATTTTCTCACTCAAATTATCTGTATCAACATTGTTAAGTACAAAGCCGTTTTTCCCCACATCAAGCATTCTGATTGCTTTTTGAAGTACCTCTTCAAAACTTCTCCCAATAGCCATAACTTCGCCGACAGATTTCATTTCAGAACCGAGCACGGTACTAACTTTATTGAATTTCTGTAGATCCCAACGCGGGAACTTAAGAACAACATAATCGAGCGCTGGTTCGAAACAGGAAGAGGTTTCTTTTGTAATTATATTTTCAATCTCGTTAAGATTATACCCGATTGCAAGTTTAGTAGCCACAAACGCAAGGGGATATCCCGTAGCTTTTGATGCCAAAGCAGAACTTCTGCTTAAACGTGCATTCACTTCTATAATTCTATAATCGTCTTCTGTTGGCGAAAGCGCGTATTGAATGTTGCATTCGCCAATTATACCAAGGTGCCTGATAAGCTTTATTCCAATTGAGCGGAGTTTAAAATTTTCCTGCGCAGAAAGAGTTTGAACCGGGGCAACTACAATGCTGTCGCCGGTATGAATTCCCATAGGATCGACATTTTCCATATTACAAACTGTGATACAGTTGTTGTAAACGTCTCTTACAATTTCATATTCAACTTCTTTCCAGCCGTAAAGCGATTCTTCAATTAGTATTTGATTCGTAAAGGAGAAAGCCCTGCCGGCTTTTTCAACCAGTTCTTCTTCGTTTTCAACTATTCCTGATCCTAATCCGCCTAAGGCGTATGCTATACGCACCATTACGGGGTAACCAATTTTTTCAGCTGCTTTAATAGCTTCTTCAACGTTTCGAACGGTTTGACTTGTAGCTACTTTTAATCCGACTTCATTTACTCTTTCGGAAAATAAAAATCTATCTTCCGTATCTTTAATAGTTGTTACAGAAGTACCCAAAACTTTTACATTATATTTATCGAGTATTCCTTTATCATGTAACTCCACTCCGGTATTGAGTGCGGTTTGACCGCCAAAACCTAAAAGTATTCCGTCGGGTCTTTCTTTTTCAATTATTTTTTCAACATAAGCGATTGTTATGGGTTGAAAATAAACCTGATCGGCTAAATGTTCTGAAGTTTGAATTGTGGCGATGTTTGGATTTATTAATACAGTTTTAATCCCATCTTCTTTAAGAGCTTTAATTGCCTGGCTTCCCGAATAATCAAACTCGCCAGCCTGCCCTATTTGTAATGCTCCTGATCCAAGAATTAATACTTTTTTCGGCTTACCTTTTTTTATCATATTACTCTATCAAATAATTTTATATAAAAATATTATTAAAAAACTTTAGCGTATTCAATTGTTTTTTTATCATAACGTCCTAACAAACATATCGAATATAAATTCCGTGTCATCAGGACCAGGTGATGCTTCAGGATGAAACTGAGCTCCAAAGAAGGGTTTTGATATATGAATAATTCCTTCATTAGTGCCATCATTATCATTCACAAACCACTGTCTCCAATCCTCTGTTAGTGCATCGGCATCAATTGCATATCCGTGGTTTTGAGAAGTTATATAACATCTTTTTGTTCCCATTTCGTTTACAGGCTGGTTATGACTACGGTGTCCGTATTTTAATTTGTAAGTGTCTGCATCTGCTGCAAGCGCGAGTATCTGGCTGCCCAAACAAATACCTAGTATGGGCAGATTTGCTTCTATTGCACGTTTTGTATTTTTAATTGTAGCAATACATTTTTTAGGATCACCGGGACCATTTGAAATGAGAACACCATCGCACTCAACATTCAAAAAATCATAATCATGCGGAACCCGTAAAACACTAATATTACGCCCCAAAAAAGCGCGGATTATATTGTTTTTAACTCCGCAATCCACAAGTACAATTTTCTTTTTGCCTTTTTTATATAATACAGGTTCATTTTTACTTACAACCGCGGCTAAATTTTTTTCATTTGGATCTTGTATAGGTTCATCATTTCTATTATCGCCTGTAAGTATTCGGCCAAGCATCGTACCTTTATCTCGTAATTTGCGCGTAAGGGCTCTTGTGTCAATTCCATAAATACCGGGTATTTTTTCCTGCATCATCCAATCCTGCAAGGATTGCTGTGCGTTCCAATGTGAGTAGTCAAAAGAATAATCGGAAACAATTATAGCACGAACTTGAATTTTATCCGATTCAAAATTCCTAAGTAATTCATTTTCATAATTTTTTGTCGGTACTCCATAGTTTCCAATTAAAGGATATGTAAATACTAAAATTTGGCCGCAGTAAGAGGGATCGGTCATGGTTTCCGGGTAACCGACCATGCCTGTATTAAATACTACTTCCCCTTCTGTTGATCCGTTATATCCGAAATTATATCCAGAGTATGTGGTGCCGTCCTCAAGAACTAGTTTTATTTTTTTTTTATCCATTTCGGTTTCTTTATGTGTGTATTGTGAAGTGAAAATTTGTCGGAGTCAAATATAGTAAGAAAGCCGCTTTTACTTAAAAGAAAAATGCAGCAGAAAGAAATATTATTCTATATTGAGGTAATAACTTGCATAATCATGCATAAATATGAAGTGTGTCGGTTAAATTATTTAGAAAAACCCTTCTCGTCTTTACCTTATATTATAATATTTAGAATTCTAATCTAAAATTATGCAACCATTGTATTTCGTAATATTGAAATCGATTTATTATTGTTAAAACATTGCGAGTTAATTTAACCGCACTCGATATTTACTAAAATATCTCAATTATTTGTCGAATATATATATGTAAAAATATTTTTAATTATATATACACATCTCTTTTTGATTGCAATTCATATTTAATTATTCCAGATAATCAAAATGAAGTTTCAGAAGAATAAATTGAAAAATTGGGTCTTTAGCGTTTTATGAAATATTCAGCGTGGATTTTTATTTTATTGTTATTCCAATTAAATCTTTTCGGCCAACAGCATGTTGCCGATAGCCTCGAAAAAGTCTTAGTTAACTTAGAGGGGAATAATAAAGTCGACACATTTAACAAACTTGCCGATATATATCAGGTTATAAATCCACAAATCGCCAGAAAATACGCCGAAAAAAGTATTGAATTGGCGAATAAAATTAGTTACAAAAAAGGATTAGCGTCCGCTTATGGCAGTCTTGGATTCTGTTATATAAATCAAGACCACAATAAAGCAAAAGAATACACTAGAAAAGCTCTGGCAATAAGATATAAGATTAATGATGAACCGGGAATAGCAACTTCTTTAAATGTAATGGGTGTTATTTGTTATTACGAAGGCGATTATTTAACTGCAATCGATTATCAACTAAAAGCCATTAAGTTGCGTGAAGAATTAGGAGACAAATTAAAGATTGCTGTTTCTTACAATAATCTCGCTTTAATTTTTATAAAAGTGGGAGATTTTGAGCAGGCATTAGATTATTTGCACAAAGCTTTAAATATCCGGGTGGCCGCCAACAATAAGCGTGGTATAGGAATAACAAAAACTAATTTCGGTCAAGTATATTCCTTAACCGGCCAAACAGAAAAAGCATTTAAATATTTCTATGAAGGACTGGAGGCAAATAAAGAAACCGGGAACAAGGGATCTGAGGCAAATTCTTATTATAATTTGGCTGGTATGTATTATTCTCTGGGTGATACAAAAAACGCATTGGCAAATTATAATTCTTCACTACAAATTTATAATGATCTGGAAGAGAGCAACGGCATGGCCAATGTTCAGAATGGGATTGCAACTTTATATAAAAATAATGGCGACGTCCAAAAAGCTTTTTATCATTCTAATATTGCTATTCGATATGCAAATCGAATAAATTCATATGAAAATATTTCTAAAGCTTCCGATATTCTGCAATTCTGTTATAAAGAAATGGGCAGATACGATTCAGCCTACAAATATATTTCTTTATTTCATGACTCAAACGAATATTTGAAAAGTAATGACAAATTAAAAAAACTGGCCAAAATTGAACTCGATTTTAAGATAAATAAGTTGAGACAGGATCAGGAAGCTGAATTAACAAAGCAAAGAAATTTTATTCAATTTCTTTTAATAATTGTTTTCTTTTCCGTAATAGTTGTATTGTTAATTGTAAGGGGTTCCCGCCTTAAAAAGAAAACAAATATTCAACTCAATAAGTTAAACACTCGACTTAAAGAATTAAATTCTACTAAAGATAGATTTTTCTCCATAATCGCTCACGATTTACGCGGACCCTTTCAATCGTTTTTAAGTTCATCTGAACTTTTAGCCAAAGAGATTGAATCACTGGATAAGGAAGAAATTAAAACTTTGAGCAGTGACTTAAATATTTCGTTAAATAAACAATTCGATCTGCTCAATGATTTGCTTGAATGGTCAAAACTGCAGAGCGGAAATTTTAGAATAATTCCTCAATCAATTAAAATTTTTGACGTAGTTAACCAAATATTTGAACAGTTTAGATTTGCTTCAGTAAAAAAGGGAATTAAGCTACAAAACAAAATTAATCCCGAAATTTCCATTTATGCGGATTTGAATATGATTTTGTTGGTATTCCGAAATCTGATCTCAAATAGCATTAAATTTACCAAACCGGGCGGTATGGTAGAGATTACGGCCGAAAGAGAGGAGAATAATGTTCTTATTACTGTAAACGACAATGGTGTTGGTATTTCCGAAAAAGATTTACAATCTTTATTTAAAATAGACTCTGTTCATTCCACTGAGGGCACAGCCAACGAAGCGGGATCGGGGCTGGGACTAATATTGTGTAAAGAGATTATCGAAAAACATAACGGCTCTCTGTTGGTGAAAAGCGAGTTAAATAAAGGGAGCAAATTTATTTTCACTATGCCGGCCTCTCTTAATCTATAAATCACTAAAATAATTATTATGGGAAATTAACCCGCCTAAGTTTTTAGCGGGTTTGTAAATTTCTTCTTATTATACCCTTTTTCTCCAAAAGGATTTAACTGCTCGATCCACAATTCTTCCAGAGTTTGTAAGTCATCCTTATAATCGAATGAAATATCTTCGTTGGGCTTTAGATATTCCAGAACATCGTAAACAAAATTTTTCTCACCGTAAGTGTCATAGTCTCTTTGTAATTCTTTATTAATATGGCACCTGAATTTTAACTGAAATTGATGACTATTTATTTTTCCTGGAATGTTTAGACTGCCGCCTACAAATATTTTACCGTTTGCCAAATTTTGTATTTTATAGACCCCCATTGGCCTTGGTGTTCTTTTATATTCATTTCTTAATTCTTTTTTATCAATCATTACATTATCCCTGTATTTCTTCATTAAGCCAATAAATTTGATTTTCTCTCTTCATAATATTTTCTTCGACCATTATGCGCCTTATTACACAATAGTCGTCGTATAATGAGGTAATAATATCATTTACCTCATCTTCACCGTATTTTCTTCCATTTTCAAATTTTTTAACAAATTCCTCAATAATTATCATTTTTTTCTTTCTCTGAACAGGAAGTTTGGTCAGTTTGTTGTTCTGAATAAAAGTTTTAATCACTTTATTCTTTAATTTTTCTATTCTTTCATCCTGGACATATTTTTCAATATTTTCAAAATTTGTCAATTCTTTCAGAGTAAAATTGAATATACGGTCATTGATTTTATAAATTATGTAATATTGCTCTTTAGACTTAGTTACGAGATCGGCGTTTTCCAGTTTTTTAAGATGAAATGAAACGGTAGAAATTGCAAGATTAAGACGAGATGCAATCTCCCCCACATAATGAGGTTTTTCCATTAATACATTTAGAACTCTTAAACGGGAAGGGTCCGCAAGCGACTTCATAATTTCGATACTATCTGATATTTTCATTAATTCCAATTTTTCTAATTCGACAATCATCGAAACAAAAATAGACTAATTAATTTTATTTTTCAATCTATTTTTACGAATATCGAAATAATTTTCCAAAATATATCTAATAATCGTAATCATTTTGTTTTATACGCTTAAAAAAACCGCATAAAGTATTTTTTTTTCTTACTTTTGTTTAATTCACTTTTTTTATTTGGGCATTATCCAAAACATTAAGTTTTGAGTTTATACTAAATCATAATCTTTCGACAACAAAAAAGCCATTATTGGAGTAAAATCCATGAATATTATAATCTTTATAGCTGGTATTTTAGCTTTATTTGTAGCAATAGGTCATTTTTTGTTCGGAATTAAGTGGTATCTGGAACCTATGCTACATGCGGAAATTGCAAGAATTCCAAAAGCAACAATGCAAAGCGTGTTCCATTATGTTTCTGTATTTCTTGTTTTGTCCGCGTTTTATTTGTTGGTAATAGGATTGGGTTATTTGTCATATGAGAGTAATATTCTTACTGTAAAGTTTATTGGACTTAATTTTACTCTATTTGCGATAGTACAGATTGTGTATGCGAAAAAAAACAATGTAAATCGTCCTTTAACAAGTATGTTTCAGTGGACATTGTTTTTGCCAATCGGAATCTTGTGTCTTATTTAGACGCACCGTATAATTAGTCTTAAAATTAAAGTGTCCTACATTTGATCCTTTCGGGGAATTTTATGCATTGCCCTTTCGGCTAAGGCCGTAATTGTGAGCGATGGATTTACACCTGGATTTGCCGAAATCATTGATCCATCACATACAAACATGTTTTCGTATCCGAAGATTTTATTATCTTTGTCCACAACTCCTTCTTTAATGTCTTTGCCCATAACACAGCCACCAAGTATATGTGCAGTTGTAGGTATTCCTAAAATTGTTTCTGATAGCAAAGCGCCCGGTGTTCCATTAACAATATCCGCAAAACGTTTCGCCAAATTACGCGCTTCAGGAATAAATGCGCTCGGTGCTTTACCTTTTTCCAATTTCGATCTCATTCGAAACCAGCCTTTCTCAAATTTAAGTGTACTGTTAATAGTTTGCATAAATAGAAGTATTTGCGTTTTTTTTGCCCAATCCGCTACAAAAAACAAACGACTTGTTTTAACAGGGTGCAAAATAAATTGAGTGAAGGATTTAATAATTCTTACTATCAGATTCTTACCAGAGACAAGAGGAAATACTTGTAATCTCCAGAAACCGGAACCTGATGAGTAACGGACAGGCTCAATATGACTGAATTCATCTGTATGAACAATAGAGCTGATGGCAATCCCTTTAGAAAAATCATTTATGTTTTGTGGAGCAGTAACTCCAAGCAAACTTTCAGAATTAGTTCGCACCGCACAACCGAGTTGATCGGATAAATTTGGCAATGAAGTCTGTTTTAATTTTAACAGTAATGGAACAGTGCCAAGAACTCCTCCTGCAAAGATTACTCCTCTGCAAGCTATTGTTCCTCGTTTCTTAAATAGTTTCGTAGAACTTTCCCAGGTTACATTATATATTTTTTCGTCTTCGGCTTCAATAAAGTTTACATCAATAACTTCTGCCTCCGCTTTAATTTCTGCGCCATTTTTAAGCGCTAAATGAAGATAATTTTTGTCGAGTGTGTTTTTAGCGTTGTATCGGCAGCCAACCATACATCCGCCGCAAAAATTACAACCGGAGCGTTCTGGACCTTCTCCGCCAAAGTACGGATCGGGCATGGTAATGTTTGGTTCTCCAAAATATATCGCTACATCTGTAAGTTCGTAGTGATCCTCCTTGCCAATTTGTTTCGCAACTTCTTTTAAAACTTTATCGCCGTATTCTTCGCGCGGATTTTTTGAAACACCCAACATTTTTTTTGCGGTTTCGTAAAATGGAGCTAGTTCAGTTTTCCAATCGGCTAGGTGTGCCCAGCTTTCCGCTTCAAAATATTTTTTACCGGGAACAGGTAATGTATTGGCATAAACAAGTGATCCGCCCCCAACTCCTACGCCTGATAATATTCCAATATGTTTATAAAAAGTAATTTTAAAAAACCCATAAAACTTAAGAGCTGGAATCCATAACCATTTTTTTATATTCCAGTTTGACTTTGGGAAATCATCAGATTTAAACCATTTGCCCTTTTCTATAACTAAAACTTTATAGCCCTTTTCAGAAAGTCTTAAGGCCGAAACAGATCCGCCGAATCCGCTTCCTATAATTATATAGTCATAAACTTTTTCTTTCATTTATTTTCCACATAATGTTTTTAATTTCATCAAATATACCAGAGAAACAAAATCTTGTCGATATTCTTCTTATTTTTGACTGAATCATAAAATTTAATAAGAGAAAGCATGAAAATTCACAAAATTGCAGCCGTTTTAATTTTATTGTTTTTTTTAGTCTGCGGATTTTCCGCGTGTAGTCAAAATAATAATAAATCAGATTCAAAAAAAACACAATCAACAGAAAGTATTAAATTGGAAAATCTAAAACAGCAAAAACAAAAAGAAGCTGACAGCTTAAAAAAAGAAATTGAACTTTTGCAGCAAAAAAAAGATAGTGTAAATAAGGCGCTAGAAAATGTTAAATAAAATAAGAAGTTTAGAATACACGGAAGAACGGTATAACAGACTTCTACAGTACCTAACGGATTATATTTATACCGTAAAGATTGAGGATGGTAAAGCTATTGAGACATACCACAGTCCGGGATGCGTTACTGTTACGGGTTATACTTCCGAAAACTATGCCAGGGATAAAGAACTTTGGTATAGAATGGTTTTTGACGAAGACAAACCTAAGGTGCTTGAACAGGCCCAAAAAGCAAGAGCAGGCGAAGATGTATCCCCGCTCGAACACAGAATTGTTCACCGTGACGGTACTTTTCGCTGGGTAAAAAACAGTATTGTTTTATTCAGGGATGAGTCGGGCAATGTTAAATCATACGACGGATTAATAAATGATATTACAGCTGTCAAACGTGCCGAAGGACTCGCTTTCATTAAACAAAAGCAACTGATCCAGGCGGATAAGATGGCTTCATTAGGTATTCTTGTTAGTGGAATAGCTCATGAAATAAATAATCCCAACAATTTCATTCTTTTGAATGCGGAATTATTTTCGAACGTATGGAAAGATGTTCAACCTATATTAAAAGAGTATTACGATACACACGGTGATTTTGTATTGGCCGGGATGCCTTTCACTAAATCGAACGAAAAAATTCAAAAATCGTTAAAGGGCATCAGTGACGGCGCAATGCGAATTCAGAAAATTACGCGTAGTCTTACAAATTATGCCAGCAACGATCCCGGAGAATTAAATCAAACAGTTGATCTAAAAAAAGTTGTGGATGGCGCCATTACTATAGCGGGAAGTTTAATTAAAAACTCGACAAATAATTTTTGGATTTCATTTAAAGATAAGCTACCGAATATTACGGGCAACAAACAGCAGCTGGAACAGGTTATAATTAACTTGATAAATAATTCCTGTCAGTCACTAAGAAATAAAAACGAAAGTATTGAAATAAGTTTAAGCATCGATCAGGTGAACCAGGTTGTTGTTATCGAATTGAGTGATGAAGGCGTCGGAATAGATAATGAACATCTTAAACATATATTTGATCCATTTTTTACTACAAAACGAAATGTTGGTGGCACGGGGCTGGGTCTTTCAATATCATATAATATCGTAAAAAATCATGGCGGTGATCTTATAATCAGCAGCGTCAAGGGTGAAGGCACTACTTCAAAAATAATTCTGCCGATAAAGAAAAATTAAAAGGAATTTTATTATGGGAGCAGCTTTATATCCTTCCAATCCGGTTTTAATAGTTGACGATGAAGAACAATTCCTGCTGAGCGTGGAATTAACGTTATCGGCAAACGGTATAAATAATTTGCAGACTATAAGCGATAGCCGAAAAGTGATGCAATTATTAAGTGAAAAGGAATTTTCTCTTGTGATGCTGGATATTAATATGCCTCATATTACAGGTCTGGAACTGCTTCCAAAAATTGTGGAAAAACATCCTGAAATTCCCGTTATAATTATAACTGCTATTAACGACGTTGATAACGCCGTTTTCTGTATTAAAGAGGGCGCTTTTAATTATATATTAAAACCCGTAGATAACACTAGACTCGTAACTACTATTCGAAGCGGATTGAATCTTAGAGATGTTACAAGTGAAAACGTTCGCTTAAAAAAATATCTGTTAAAAGACGAACTTGAGTATCCTGAAACATTTTCGCATATAATAACTCAAAGCCCTGCAATGAGAGCGATATTCAAGTATATTGAAGCGATTGCCCGAACACAATTACCCGTGCTTATTACAGGAGAAACAGGGGCCGGTAAGGAACTTATAGCCAAAGCCATTCACGATATCAGTAAACGTACGGGGAAACTGGTGCCTGTAAATGTTGCGGGTGTTGACGATACCTTATTTTCTGATACACTTTTCGGGCACAAAAAAGGAGCGTTTACAAGCGCGGAAAAAGAAAGGCAGGGATTAATTGAACAGGCGGAAAAGGGTTCGTTGTTTTTAGATGAAATAGGTGACTTAAGCATCGAATCCCAAGTGAAATTATTACGTTTATTACAGGACGGCAAATATTTTCCTTTAGGATCGGACATGGCCAAACTGTCTGATGCCAGAATTATTTGCGCTACTCATCGGGATATTGAAACCATGAAAGATAATAATTCTTTCAGGAAAGATTTATATTATCGCTTACAGGCGCATCATATTCACATTCCTCCTCTTCGTGAACGGAAAAATGATCTACCCCTTTTAATTGATCATTTTCTTGAAAAAGCAGCCGCCCAGTTGAATAAAAATAAACCAACAGCTCCTAAGGAATTAAAAACACTGCTTTCAAATTATTCTTTTCCCGGAAATATACGCGAGCTCGAAGGAATTATTTTTGACGCGGTAAGTGTGTATAAATCGGGAATATTATCTCTGGACTCAATTAAAGAAAAAGTATTCGGTAAACTTACGTCAACTGAAAATGGTGTCTCTTCGAGTTCAAATAGTGAAGAACTTGGCATATCTTTCGCCGATCATTTGCCCACATTAAAAGAATCTGAAGACTTATTGATAAAAGAGGCTTTAAAGCGTGCTGATGGTAACCAAACAATTGCCGCCCAGCTATTAGGAATAAGCAGAAGAGCACTTAATAACCGGATACAAAGAAAAAATTCGGAAGAATAATTTGCCTTAATTGGTAAATGTTTTCTGATACAGAATACTAAATATCTTAAATTGCCTCTAAAACATTTAAAGAGGGGTGCCACAAAACTGCAGCCCGCCACTTTAAATCATCCCTCGTAACTTATTAAATGATAACAATTTATATTAAAAGTAAGAATTATTACTACAATTTTGTGGCAGGTTTTTGCAACTCAATATTTAATAAAAAACAAGTTTAACTCATTATAAATAAATGAGTTAGAGTTCTTTTATCTTTATGGCCCGCTATTTGTTTGATATAGATCAACAAACAATTAAACAAAAAAGGGAGTAAAAAAATGAAAAAAATACTGATGAAAGCTCTCGTATTAGTATTACTGTTGAGTGTTAATACAGAACTTTTCGCGCAAATACCTGTTTTAAATAAACGTGATCTTAAGATTGCAGAAATAAATTCAATTGCATCTTTGGATAATGAAAACAATATGATTGTTGAGTCGGCAATTTTTAACTTGCTTATTTTTAAGGATAGATATCCGGAATGGAATTTTAATAATATTACCGAAAAATTGAATCAGCTTTCTGTAGAAGGGAATAGCATAGTTATCAGATATAAAGCTCAGTTAACGAGTATATATTTAACTAACCCCTCAATGTTTGGCAGTCTTAAGATTACAGAAAAAGAAAATCCAGCGAAATATTTCAGACAGATCGCAGAAAAAGTAGAGAATACTTTAGTAGCAACAAATTAAAAAACTAGAATAAATCTTCTCCTACGATTTATTAGGTTGGTGGTTAAGCCTGTCGTTCTCCTGCGGCAGGCTTTTTTATTTTTAGTACCACTTATCGTATAATTCAGGTCGTCTGTCTCTTAAGAAGAATTTTTTTGAGTATGAGTTTTTAATAGATTCTAAATCAAGTTCAGCGTACAAAATTTCATCACGGTCTGCAGCGGCGCGGGCTATTACTAAGCCATCCGGATTACAGACAAAGGACTCTCCAGCAAAGTTAATAAGTTCTTCTTTGCCCACTCTGTTACAAAGAGCTGTAAAATATCCATTTTGAAAAGCAGTAGTTCGCATTTCAGCTTCATACAATCCTTCGGGCCATTCTCCAGCAGCTCCTGCCTGCGGTATAAAAACTATTTCGGCCCCTTTAATTGCAAGTGCCCTCATGTATTCGGGATAGTGTCTGTCGTAACAAATTGCGACGCCTAATTTTCCAAACTTAGTATTATAGACCTGAACCCCTGTATTTCCGGGAGTATAATATCCTTGTTCATGAAAATATTCGTATTCCGTTATATGTACCATTCTGGTTATGCCCAATATTTTACCGTCAGAATCAATTACAGGCGAACTATCATATGCTTCTTCACCATTTCTTTCGTAAAGATTAATTATAATTACTATCCCCAACTTTTTTGCAAGTTCACAAAATATATCTGTTGTTTCTCCCGGAACGTTCTCTGCAAGTAATAAATGATCTTTATCAGCCGGCTTTTGAGGGTAAAATCGTGTAAAGGCAAGCTCGGCAAAACATACAACTTCTGCACCATTATCCGCAGCGACTTTTATGGCTTCAATACCATTCTGAATATTTAAATTTTTATCCGGAGTTGCCTGAAGCTGTATCAATGCAATTTTTGTTTTCATAATTTCAACGCCTTTTTAAAAAGAAATTCTGTGTAATCGCGGATTGGAATTATATTTTAATTCTTCTCCAATTCATAATAAAACACTAGTGGGTGAAAATATTTTTACTACAAAGTCCAAGTTTTGTAAATGTAAATATCTTTTTAATTAAAAGTATAATCGAATAATGTAGTACCGATTTTTTTATTGGTTTTAAAATTTAGGCATCCTCTAAATACAAGGTTGATCTTATTTAAATGGCTGAGTAAAATACTCAAGATCAAGTTGCTGAAAATATATTAACTGAGTAAAATATAAGTGATATTATGCAACTATTACTTTTATGCGAGAGAATCTGGCGGATTTAATTTTATAATTTTTTATACTGTTTTTAACTGTGCAAAAATGCAGATAATTATATTCTAATTCTCTTTATAATCGGATGTAAAATAAAAAAGAATAACAAAGCAATAACAGGTGCCAAAAGAAGCCAGGCTCCTATTGCCTGCATTGTTACATTCCATAAAATGGCAATTGCCCGCAGAGCATCGTTACTTATTAAATCGACCATCTCATTTAAACCATACTTCAACTTTTCAAAACCAAATATTAATTCACCAAGTTTCATTAGTGGAACTAATAAAATAAATTGAAGTGGATATACCGAAAAATTTATCAATTGAACCAATGGCAGGTTCAACCTGAAGACTAGAGCAAAAACAGTGCATAAAATTGTCGTTGATCCTAAAACGGGAAACAGTCCTATTACAATTGCACCCGATATTCCTATAGCTATTAGTTTTGGTGAAGTTCCATTTAGCAATAATTTTTTAATCGCTGAAACATATTTACTGTTAAAAACTCTTTTTACTTTTTCAACAAACAACATTTTATAAATTCCTGTTATTGGGTCGTGTATAAACAATTTGCACCACGCTAATATTCCTCATAAAAAATGCGGATTCACAATAACTCAAATAATAATTCCATTTCCGGACAAATGAATCATTTAGGTTCAGCCTAAAAACATCGTTTAATTTGGAGTTAAACCCATTACGCCACTCCCTTAAAGTTCTGGCATAGTCTAAGCCAATATTCTTTAAATCGTGCAGATGCAAATTACTAGTTTTATTGACAGCAGAATTTAATGCTCCAATTGAAGGCAGTAATGATCCGGGAAATATATGTTTTTGAATCCAATCAACTCCATTTTTAAGTTGCTTATAATTTGAATCGTGAGACGTTATTACCTGCAGGCCTAAGGCACCGTCAGACTTGAGTAATTCATGTATTTTCGAAAAATAAATCGGCAGATATTCATCTCCAACAGCTTCCAGCATTTCTATGGATACTATTTTATCATACTGTCCTGAAATTTCCCTATAGTCTTTTAATTGTACTGAAACCAGTTTATCAAGATTCTTTTCGACAATCAAATTTTTTGAATAATTGTACTGCTCATTTGAAATAGTAATTGTTGTAATTTTACAACCATAATTTTGAGCGGCAAATACTGCAAACCCTCCCCAGCCTGTTCCAATTTCCAAAACATTGTCTGTAGATTTTATTTTTAATTTTCTGCACAGCCTATCATATTTGGCCATCTGAGCGTCATACAGGGAGTAAGAATTATCTTCGAATATCGCCGAAGAATATGTCATGCTTTTATCAAGCCAAAGTTTAAAAAATTCGTTGTTAAGGTCATAATGTTCCGAAATATTTTTTTTGCTTCCATTTTTTGTATTTACATTAAATCTGTGATACAACCGATTTATTGCTTTTAATAAACTTATCGGAGAATATTTATTGCTCGTTCCCGAAATGGCCGGATTGTTTTCGACATTAAGAATCATCCACGATATTACATTGGCAATGTTATCCGTTTCCCAGTCTCCATCAACATAGGACTCTCCAAATCCAATATCTCCGTATAGTACAATTCGTTTAAAGAACCGTGAGTTGTTGATTTTAATATTAGCTACAATTGTTTTATCTTTCCCGCCAAACGTACCAACTTCATCATTAGGAAAAGTTAAATTAAGTAGCCCTTTATTCATCTTTGATAAAATTCTCATAACAATGGATTTATAAAAACTATAAGTTCTGGCAACTTTTTTTTCCGCTGTTATATCGTTAGTTAAAACTACTTTTTCCATTTCGCAATAGCTCCTTTTTGTAACTCTTCAAATTCATTTTTTTTGAAGTAAGGCATCTTCTTCCAAATCAGTTTAAATGCTTGCCAATGTATCGCGCTAATTACCTTTAATGTAACCAGCGGATATTTGAATCCATATTTAAATAGATTCCAATCAGTTAAACTTTTACGTGTCCCCGATAAATGGGTGGTAAAAATCCTACTGTTTTCCTTATAATCATCAATTTTAATATTGAGCTTTCCGTCTGGTACCGATATCCGAAAATCGAAAAAAACATCATGTTGAATAAAAGGTGATACGTAAAAATTTTTTTGCACTCTCGATCGAAATTCTCCGTTTAGATAATTGTTATAATCGATGAAGAAGGGTTTCAATTCATCAAAAGTATTTCCTACTTCCGGGACCACACAAACTGGATTATTGTTTTTATCGAAACAGAAATAGAAAGAGACAGGATTAAAATTATAACCCAATGTTGATACATTTGTAAGCAGAAAAATTTTTCCAATATCCTCAGAAAAACCATTAGTTGACAGGTATGTTAATATGTTTTGTTTAACATTCGGTGTATCAAAAACAATATGATCTTTATCCCTGAAATTAAAAACGTTTAACCGGTTACGGCTGAATAACATTAATTTTTTAGATAAGTTATCAAGTTCATCAATCTCCAAATAGAACATGAAATATTTGTAGTGAAATTTGTTCACTACAGGCTTCTTTCGTACATGCGAAACCGTACATTCATATAAACATGAATTCCCTACCATGAAAAGTCGCCCAATAATTTTTTGCTGAGTTCAAGAGCGCTTGTAAAAGCATCCTCATGAAAACCATATTTAAAATAACTTCCGCAAAAAAAGGTGTTGTTCTGCTGCATATTGATTTTATCAATATCTTTCTGCGCTTTTATAGAATTAAGATCAAAGACTGGGTGCTCGTAATCTATTTCCATAATAATTTTTGAAGGATCAATACTGGCCGGATCGTTTATTGATAAGAAATAGTCCTGTTTATCCGATACCTGCTGAAGACTGTTCATATAATAAATCGTCGAAGTTTTTATGTCCCCATTCTTAGGTTCAATTCTATAATTCCAGGAAGACCATACTTTTTTGTTTTTGGGCATTATCCTGTAATCGGTGTGCAAAGTCGCTTTATTGAATTGGTATTTAAATGAATGTAAAATTTGTGTTTCAATTTCTGTCGGATTATCAAGCATCTTTAAGGTGTCGTCGGCATGCGACGCAAAAATAACTTTATCGAAAGATTCATGAGTATCATTTTTAGAAGTAATCTTAATTTTCCCATTCTCTCGGATTACTCTCTGCACAGCATTATTAACATGGATTTTGTTTTTAAATTGCTCTATAATTTTATTCCGATAACTTTGGCTTCCGTTCACAACGGTATACCACTGATGTTGTGTATCCAAGCCAAGAAAACCATGATTATGAAAAAACCTTACAAGAGTTTTTGCTGGAAATTTGAGCATTAAATCAGGCGGTGAGGACCACACAGCCGAACTCATTGGGATAAGATATCTGTAAAGAAAATCATTCCCGAATTTTTTTTCGGCCACATATTCTGCCAGACTGTATTCAGAATATTTTTGATTAGATAAAGTTTCGAGAGCTTCGGAATTAAATCTGTTGATTTGATAAAGCATTCTAATAAACCGCAGATTAAATATATTTTTCCTCTGCGCAAATAATCCATTTAATCCTGATCCTGAGTATTCAAGACCGCTCTCAATATGATTAACACTGAAAGACATTGCGGTTGGTTTTATGTCCACATTTAATTTCTCAAATAACTTTGTAAGATTAGGGTAAGTAACTTTATTAAAAACCATAAACCCCGTATCAATAAAAATATCTTTATTATCCTCTTTTATATTAACAGTGTTTGTATGTCCGCCCACATAATTATTTTTTTCATAAAGTGTAATGTCATATTTCTTGTTTAAGAAATACGCGGCTCCCATACCGGCAATTCCGGTTCCGATTATAGCTAACTTTTCCATTATATGTTACCTTTAGCTGAATAATCAATTTTAATTGAAAGACTTTTTCCATTCTCATCGTTAATGTTAGATATACCTTTATAATACAAAATCTCTTTGTTTTCCAAATCATACGTTATTATAATCGGATCGACGAAAGCTCTCATAATGAAATTATCCAATTCCAAAACTAATTGAAGACCTTTTCTCCCGTCTATCTGTACTATAGCTTTTTTGTAAACTCTAAATCTGTAATAATCTAATTTAGAAGGTGTAACAAAATTAAATTTAACAGTCTTGTTTCTAATAAGGTCTTCCCAATGCTCTTTAAAGAAATATGTAATACCCCCATCAATTACAAATGGTTCTTCAACTTCCAGTATTTTTTCATCAAGTTTATCCCCAAAATTTTCTTTTGTATAAACACGAACTTTATTGCTCGGCATCAATTCAGACCCTTCAATATATCCTGATCTGAAATCTTTAAGAACAAACTGGGGTTTTGTAAGATCCTCTCCGAATATCATAGTTCTTACGGCAATAAGATTATTATTAGGATCTTTAAACTGAGTTATTATTTCATCAATTTTTTCCCCATTAAACTTTGCTTCGTGAATTTCTCTGTATAGAAATTTGTCGTCATTTTGGTTTAAGGCTTTACCCGAATAAGTTTTAACTAAATTACCGGAGTTGCCTATCCCAATAAGAGCAACTGCCATAAGTAAAATATTTAACATTGTTTCCTCTTCTTAAATAAATAGTGACTAACGAACCACTCATCTCCATTTTTAAATCCCCAAAGTTCGGCACAACTCATAAAAAACACTCTCCAGTAAACCCACCATTTGATTTTATTTTCTTCGCCATACGTCTTTGCAAATAATTGTAAAATTTTATCCTTATTGGCATCCATGTTAGAAAGCCATGCATTAGCTGTTTTTTGATAATGTGTCCCATTTAAAATCCAATGGTTTTTTGTCTGGAAATCGTCGGAAAAGTAGAAAAGCAGATGATCACTTGGCATTATACCTCCTGTAAAAAAGTATTTTGCCATCCAATCGGTATCGTCTATTATTTCAAACAGATATGCATATTTATTATGAGCAAAGATGTGTACAAATAATTCCCCTTCGGGCTTCAACAAATTGAATATTTTTTCGAAGAGAGCGGTATAATTTCTCATATGTTCGAACATTTCTACTGAAACAATCCGATCGAAATTTTTCTCAGTTTGAAATTCATTAATATCCGCTGTAACAACCAATATGTTTTTTAATCCTCTTCTGGCGGCTTCATAATCTATATATTCCTTTTGAGTTTTGGAATTTGAGATCGCTGTTATTTTAGAATCGGGATATTTTTGCGCCATAAATAAAGTTAAAGATCCCCAGCCGCAGCCGAGCTCAAGAATATCTTCATTGTTTTGTACACCGGCTCTTTCACAGGTTATTTCGAGCATTTTTTTTTCTGCATCGTCTAAACTTTTAATACCTTTATCCCAATAACCGCTGCTGTACTTTAAATTCGCGCCCAAAACAAGCTTAAAGAATTCGGTAGGCACCTCATAATGTTGTTCATTAGCGTCAGGTGTATTTACGGCAATTTTGCTCTCTTTTAATTGAGCGACAAGTTCCATAAAACTTTTCCTTTGCTCCTCAACGCTAGATTTTTTCTCATTTCTTAAACGTGCTTTAAGAAGATTTTTAATACCGAACCTGATTAGGAAATCAGGTAATAAATTTTTAGTTAAAAGATTATCAAAATTCATATAAGACTTATACCTTTTTCAATAAAAATGCGTTAATAACCGGTTCGTCTTTTTTAAGTTTTAGCAATTGAACCAGCACATAAAATGTTGTGGCTATACTTCCGAGGAAAACGAATAAAATAAGCCATATAATCCTTATTGGCCAGCCCTTTTCCCTATAAGCCATCCATACAAATATTACAACAGTGTTTATATAAAAATCTACAAGTGTTGCTTTCATCCAAGGAATTGAAGCCAGGAAATCCCATTCTGTAAAAAGGTTTGACTCCAGACTAGTGGATATAATTGTATAAACTATGTAAAGAAATAAAATTGCAAAAACTGCCACCAAAAAATTTTTCACTTTGCCCTCATTAAAAGTTTTTATTAGACGTTAAATGTATAATACCCAGCCAACTCAGAAATTTTATGATCGGATAAGTCGGATCAAATTCAAAAAATCTTACAGCGAAATTTGCGCGGCTCGGATATTTATGATGATTGTTCTGAAATAATTCGCCAAGTGTTAAAAAATCCAAAAACAAAGCATTTTGGGAATTATCATTTGTGTCTTTAAAATTTTTATAACCGTATTTATGACCAACCCAGTTAACAATAGCTCCGTGTATTGGTCCCATCAAAAAATGAATTGGTAACAGTAAAAACATCCACCAGTGTGTCGCGAACCCAATGTAAAAAACGACATACGAAACGCCCCAGATAATTCTATGCAGCCAGCCGTTTCCAAAATTTTCAAACTTCTCCCAATTTGGTATATTCCTTGAAAAATTTTCACCCGGTTTTATTTTATTATTGATTAAATTCAAATAAATATCTTTTGTCTTCCACATGAGTCCGAATACGCTTTTGAAATACTTTGGTGAATGTGGATCACGTTCAGTGTCGCTGAACGCATGGTGCATTCTGTGCATTATAGCATAAGCACGTGGGTTAAGAAATGACGACCCTTGAAATATATAAGTCAGCACATAAAATATTTTTTCCCAAGATTTGTTCATTTTGAACATTCCATGTGCGCCATATCTGTGAAGAAAAAATGTTTGGAAAAACAATGATCCAAACCAATGTATTAAGAAAAACGTTACTATTATCAACTTCTCACCTTACTAAATCTTATTCTTAAATCGAATTACATGATTTTTAAGCTCTATGTTTGCACAACGTTTGTATAGGTACATTAGTTCCATTTTAACATAAATTCTGTAAAATTTTCCACAAAATATCAATTAAAGGAACTTCCGCATTCTTTTTCACGTTATTCAAGTTATAACGCATAATTTTTGTATAGATTTAGTGAAAGGGTTGTTGGTGAAAAATTACGGTATAAAAAAAGCAGCAAAACTTTCAGGAGTTTCAGAATATACCTTAAGAGCGTGGGAAAGAAGATATTCAATAATAATTCCTTTACGCTCTGAATCCAACAGAAGGCTTTATTCGGAATATGATATAAATAAACTTAAACTTTTACGAAAACTAACCGAGCGTGGAATACAAATTAGCAATCTTTCAAGCTTCTCAATAAATGATTTGAGAAGTCTATTAAATAAAGTTGATTCGGAGATTATAAGCAATGACGAAAAATATTTACGACTATATGATATTGCCTCGGTGGATAAAACAATAAACGAATCGCTTGAGGCGATCAAAAATTTTAATGAAAAAAAATTGTTGCTGATTTTACACAAAGCTTACAAAAAAAACAGCTTCCTGGAATTTGTTGAAAACATATTATTTCCACTGATGGTTAAAATAGGTTACCATTGGAAAAGTGGATTACTGAGAATAGCTCACGAACATTTTACTAGTGCTGTAATTGTAAAATTTGTTTTAAAAATTTCATCGGAATTTGAAATCAAAAATAACGCTCCAAAAATTATAATTACTTCTCCCGATGGTCAACATCATGATTTCGGAGCTGTTATTGGTGATTCACTCGCTGCTTCAGAAGGGTGGAAATCAACTTACCTGGGAGTTAGTCTATCGGCTGAAGATATTGCGACTGCTGTTAATCAAACAAATTCACATTGCATTTTTTTAAGTATTATTTATCCAAATGATAATCCAAGAATGGAAGCGCAATTATTGGAATTAAGCAAATCAATCCGCGACGATGTTGTTATAATCGCCGGTGGAAACGCGGTTACAGGCTACAAAGATATTTTAACGAATATTAATGCTCATATAGTAAAAACTCCAAAACATTTTAGAGATACGTTAAAATCAATTAGAAATCAGATTAGAATAGATAAAAGAGAGAATTATGAAAAAATATATTTATGACTATAACGTTAAACGTATAGATGGAACCGATATAAAATTTTCGGAATACAAGAACAAGGTACTGCTAATTGTTAATACGGCCAGCAAATGCGGCTTTACTCCCCAATTTGAGGGTCTTCAAAAACTGTATGAAAAGTATTCAGGTAAAAATTTTACTATACTCGGTTTTCCTTCAAATGATTTCGCTAATCAAGATCCTGGAGATAATGAGGAGATAAAATCATTCTGCACTATCAATTATGGAGTTACTTTTCCTATGTTTTCAAAAATTGAAGTTAACGGCAAAAATACTCATCCACTATTTAAGTATCTAAAAAGCAAAGCTCCTGGATTTATATTTAAACAGATCAAATGGAATTTTACGAAATTTTTAGTTGACCGACGGGGAAATGTTGTAAATCGGTTCAGCCCGTCAACCAAACCAGTAGAACTGGAAAGCTATATTGAAAATATTTTATAAGGAATAAATATGTATCAGATAATTGCAACATCTGCCGCAACGGCTTTAATTTTTATGGTAATCATTTTTGTAACAGCTCAGATTAAAAAAGACAATTCAATTGTGGATATCGGCTGGGGCATAGGTTTTATTCTTATTTCTTTTGTATTACTTCTTACAACAAATCAGCCTGATATAAAAGATTTTTTGCTAACATCTATGATATTGATTTGGGGTTTACGACTTGCACTCCATATTTATATACGAGCGAGAGGCAAAGGCGAGGATTTTAGATATGCGCAATGGCGAAAAGATTGGGGTAAAAATGCTGCAGTAAAAGCATTCTTTAAAGTTTTTATGCTTCAGGGAATTATTATGATTGCAGTTGCATACCCAATTATGGTTGTGTTTAATAGTGAAGGTGATCAATTAAATGCGTTTAGCTTAATTGGCTTTATAATATTTGTTTTTGGATTTCTATTTGAAAGTATCGGAGATTATCAGATGTATAATTTTAAAAAGAAAGCTGAGAGCAAGGGCAGAATAATAACTTCAGGATTGTGGAAATATACAAGGCACCCTAATTATTTCGGAGAAGCTGTTTTATGGTGGGGCATAGGTATTGTAGCTATAGGTTCAGATCTGTTCCTAACAGCGTTTATCGGTCCTATAGTAATAAATTTATTACTCATTTATGTTTCCGGCGTTCCAATGCTTGAAAAAAAATATGCCGGTAACAAACAATGGGAAAATTATAAAAAAGTTACTCCGGCATTTTTACCCTTTATTGGAAAGAAAGGCTAAACATGAAAATATATAAATTAAGTCATAAACAGATATTACATATTAACCGATCAGATTGCTGGAATTTTTTTTCTAATCCCGCAAATTTACAGAAGATTACTCCTCCTGATATGAAATTCGAAATTAAATCTGAGTTATCAAGTAAAATTTATCCCGGACAGATAATAGTCTACAAAATACAAATACTCCCCTTTATAAAACTTTCTTGGGTGACCGAAATCTCACAAGCAAAAGATGAAAATTATTTTATTGATGAACAAAGATTCGGCCCTTATAAATTTTGGCATCATCAGCATATATTTAATGAAGTGGAGAATGGAATTGAAGTGCAGGATATTGTTCATTATGCCATTCCTTTTGGAATATTTGGTGTAATAGCTAATAAAATATTCGTAGAAAAAAAACTGAAAAATATTTTTGAGTTTCGAAAAAATTTTCTTGAAACACGGTTTAAATAAATTAATACAAATTTTATCGGCGGGCATAAATGAAAATACTATTAACAGGCGCTACCGGCTATATTGGTAAACGTATTCTACCAATTCTTATCGAGTTTGGACATCATGTTGTTTGTTGTGTTAGAGACAAATCCCGATTGCCGGAAAATGGGATTTTTAATCACAAAAATATTTCTATATTAGAAATAGATTTTTTAAACAAACTAAATCACTTCGACGAACTTAATGATATTGACGCCGCTTATTATCTTATACATTCAATGAGTTCAGGTATAGATGACTTTGAAAGCTTAGAAGAAACTTCCGCTCGAAATTTTCTTCGACTGATTGAATCAACAGAAGTGAAACAGATAATTTATTTAAGTGGAATTACTAACGAGAAAAAACTTTCTCGTCACCTTGCTTCACGAAAAAATGTGGAGGATATTCTTATCAGCGGAAAAACACCGGCAACAATTTTGAAAGCTGGAATTATTGTCGGTTCAGGAAGCGCTTCATTTGAAATTATAAGGGATCTTGTAGAAAAACTTCCTATAATGATAGCGCCAAAATGGCTGAAAACAAAACATCAGCCAATAGCTATAAGAAATGTCGTAGAATGTTTGACTGGAGTATTATTGAATGAAAAAACGTTTAATAAATCTTTCGATATAGGCGGTCCGGATATTATTTCATATAAAGAAATGTTATTGCAATTTGCGGAAGTACGCCGATTGAAAAGAATAATTATTGCCGTGCCCGTAATGACGCCCCGCCTATCCTCATATTGGCTTTATTTTGTTACGGCAACTTCTTACAAACTCGCTGTAAACCTTGTTAACAGTATGAAAATTGAGATAATAGCCAAAAATAATGATTTGATGAATATGTTGAATATAAAACTTATTTCTTACAAAGAAGCCGTTCGACTGGCATTCGAGAAAATTGAGCATAATTCCGTAATCTCGAGTTGGAAAGATTCTCTTGTATCAAGTTCCAGTTCTAACTCACTGCAAAAATTTTTCCATGTTCCGGTTCATGGATGTTTTTATGATAAACGTGAAAAAGAAATTTTTAATAATGTTAACGAAGTTCTGGAAAACATATGGTCTATAGGCGGAGAACGTGGATGGTATTACGCAAACTGGTTATGGGTTTTACGAGGATTTATTGATAAACTTTTTGGAGGCGTGGGACTTCGAAGAGGTAGAACAAATTATAATTCGATCAATCCGGGTGATACTCTCGATTTCTGGAGAGTTTTAGCTGCCGACAAACTTAACAAAAGACTGCTTCTTTATGCTGAAATGAAATTACCCGGCGAAGCCTGGCTTGAGTTTAATATATCCGAAAAAGATAGGAAAACTTTTCTTATACAGACTGCAACTTTTCGTCCGCGCGGATTATATGGAAGGATTTACTGGTATTCAGTTTTACCTTTTCATCAATTAATATTTAATGGTATGGCTGAAAATATTATTAATTATAATGAAAGGAATAAAGTATGATTTTATTCTTCAGCGTATTTTATGTTATGGTGTTAAATCTGTGGTCACAAACTGATGATAAATTATTGCTTAATGCTGCTGTAATGCAAAGTAGTGATGCATGGCGAATTGTAAATGATGGGGTTATGGGTGGATTAAGCAATTCTGCATTTGAATTAAACAAAGCCGAAAATATTGTTTTCAGTGGAACAATATCACTTAAAAACAACGGCGGATTTGTTTCTTTAAGGAGTCCTATTAAAAATTATAATCTGAAAAATTATTCAGGTTTTGTGATAAGTATAAAGGGAGATGGTGAAAAATGCAGTATTTCTATGAAAGAGACCTCATATTTTACGGGTTTGTTTTATACCTCCAGTTTCCGGACAGAAAAAAATAAATGGATAACTATAAAAATTCCATTCGAAAACTTTTCACTTTATTCTTATGGCAAAGAAAAAGACTCTAATCCAAACATTCCACTGGATAATATTAAAGAAATATCTTTTCTTTTAGGTGACAAGCAGGAAGGGTCCTTTAAAGTAGAAATTGAGTATATAAAACTTTATTGAGTTAGTTTTATCCGGACATTTTATTGTATCCATTAGAGCTCTTTAAGCTCATCACCCGGTTTGGCGTAGGAATAACGAGCGATTTTTTTTGTATTGTAATAACCATCCAGTCCGCCAATTGCAACTGTACCAGCTTTTTGAATATTAATGTAACCGTCCTGCTCCAAAACAATATCGGGGATAATTATCTCCATAATTTCGCCGATTATAAAAATTGTTCCATTGGATTTAATTTCCTGCTCTTCTATAAATTTTAATCCAATCTTTATATTAGATTCTTTTACATAAGGGGCAATTATATTTTTCGAAAATTCGGGAGTTAATCCGCACTCTAAAAATTCTGATTTTTCCTTATCATAGCTGGCGGATGTTTGATGAGCATTTTTTGTAATATTTTCGTTTACATGATTTATAGTGAAATATCTCATTTGTTTGATGTTATTGTATGTGTGACGTTCAACAGAGACGGGACGCATCAAAAATCCCAGCAATGGAGGATTTGCCCCGACATGTATAACCGAATTAAATATGGCAAGATTATTATTCCCGTCAGAATCAACAGTCCCTATTAGCGAAGCGCTTTTGAACCCCGAAATCGAATTTATTAAGTTAGTTCGGTATATTTTCTCGAAACTAAATATTTTTTCTTTTGTGATAATCATAATTTTACACTCTAAAAATTTTTTACGGATGATATTCCACCGTCAACTTTAATGATTTGCCCTGTTATAAATCCGGATGATTCTGATAATAAGAAAGTTGTAAGTTCGGCAATTTCTGACGCATCACCAATTCTCCTTAAAACATGGCGGTCTTCCGAAGTTTTTAATTTCACTTCGTTATTTAAAAGTTTTTCAGCAAGAGGTGTATTAGTGATTGAAGGTGCTATACAATTTACTCTGATTGTTGGGGACAACTCGGCAGCCAGTGATCGGGTTAATCCTTCAACAGCCCCTTTCGCAGAAGCAATAGACGCATGATACTGCATACCGGTTTGAACAGCAACAGTGCTGAACAAAACAATACTCGCCTTTTCGGCTGATTTTAGATTTGACAAATATTTGTTTATTACTTTAACGGCCCCCAGCAAATTAACTTCAAAATCATTTTGGAAATCCTCAGTTTTTAAACTTCTGAAAGGTTTCAGGTTTATTGTACCTGGGCAATATACAATGCCGTTAATAGGACTGCTTATATCAGGCAGAACTCCGGGAGATTCGGTTACATCCGCCGAGAAATATTCTACTCCCTCCCCAACAATTAATCCCTTTTTTTCTCTGGCGATTACTATAACATGTTTGTTCAGTGAAGTTAACTTTTTAACAGTTTCTAAACCAATACCGGAAGTTCCTCCGACGATCAGATATGTTTTCATATATTCTCTTGTTAATGTATTCCAAATTTGATTTTGTGTTTTAAAGCACACTAATAATCAACATCATGTTGTAAATTAAGGTTCCTTTAATCGTAATGAGAAAAAGACATTGATTTAAATGTTATTTATTTTGAAATGAAAAATTGAAATAAGGGTGATAGTTAATTATAAAACCAATTTTATCTATTATGTTTACACAACTGGAGTGTATTAAGATTTTAAACTTATATAGAATTTGAATAATATTTTATACTGAAACCAAAACTTGATTTTTAAATTGAATGCATTATATTCAATTGTTAGATCATAACTCGTTCACATCATTATTGTCTCGTTTGCTGCATTCTTGCTAATCAAATTATATATGATTACGATAATAATATTATTATTAATTATTGAGTAAAATGCCAAGCTGAAGTTACTAAACAGACTTAAGTCTTAATCAAGCAATTTAGAATCTTTTGCTTTATTTCGATGGTAAAATTTTAGTTTGAGTAATATTTATTTTAAAAGAGAAGATGATTATGACAGGGCAATATTTATTACTTACCGGTGCGTTAGCTATCCTTTCACTGCTGATGCTTACATTTAACAGAACTCAAAATCAAAATTTGACTACATCGCTTAATAATGAAGCGATAATTTCTTCTGCAGCTCTCGCCCAAGGATTAATGGACGAAATTTGCACTCGTGCATTCGATGAAAAGACTAAATCGAAAGGTGTAACCAGTGCCGATTCATTAACTCCTTCAATTTCACTCGGACCGGATGCGGGAGAGTTTACTACTTCACAATTTGATGATATTGACGATTTTAATAATTATTCCCAAACAAAAACATTACCAAGACTTGGCGCATTTAATCTAAGTGTAAGAGTAAATTATATTCAGAACTTGTCGCCAAATGTTGTTATAAATACAAGATCTTTTTCAAAGAAAATTGATGTATTTATTTTCAGCACTTATCTACCTGATACACTTGAAATTCATAATATAATAGCATACTAAAATGAATACGTTTTTAGAAACAGCCGGATCTTTTATAATTGGTGGAATGATTTTATTGATTATTATTTCATTCAATTTGAACATGAATACAAATTCAATCGAAAATATTCAGAACGCATTTATTCTTAATAATTCGGTTGTGAACGCTTCAATATTTGATTACGATTTGTATAAAGTGGGTTTTCGCGCAACTTCAAACAAAATAAGTATCGCGGATTCGAACAGATTAAAATTTGCAGCCGATATAGATAACAACTCGATAATTGACACGATAGAGTATAAGACCGGAACAACATCGGATATGTCCGCAACATTTAATCCGAACGACCAACCAGTTTTAAGAAAATTGAATGGCGGTTCTTATTATTCTGTAGCAGTTGTATCAAATTTAATATTTAGTTATTTCGATTCACTCGGCACTAAAATTCCTTATGGATACTTAGCTTATCAAACAAACAGGGACCGAATTAGAACAATTAAAATTGAGGCTTCCTTTCAATCGGATGAACCAAGTGATACAACCTATGGCGGTTTAAACTGGACTAAAACATACAGACCGAAGAATTTAAGGTAAAGCATGGGCAAACAATTAATAATATTTGTTATGGGAAGTCTGGCGGTATTTATTATACTTTCAAGAAATATTGCAGAAAGGAATAATAATATAACAACATCTGCAGTCAATCATTATTCGGAGATAATGGCAAGTAATACCGCAAATAGTTTGTGCGAAATGTTGATTTCAAAATTAGGCGATACACAATCGTTCCGCTCCAGTTCATGGACAAATATTTCAATGTTTGATGGGGTTAGCCAATATAGAATAATTGACACTTTAGTCGGATCCGATTCATTAATTAAAATTCATGTTCGGGGAACGTATTTTAATACCACTAAAAAAGTTGAAACTTTAGTAAAAGCGAATACTGCAGGATCTCCTGGTTTTTTTCCAACAGCAACTGTTAAAGCGGCAATTACAACCAATAATTCAGTAAGAACGCTGGGTAATTTAATAGTTGACGGCAGAGATCACGATATAAATGGGAATTTGGTTGGCGCAAACGGTACTTACGCAATTTGGACGACGGGAACATATAATAGAAGTGGAAATTCGCGCATCGGCTCAACTGTTTCAGGAACGGATTACGCTCCCGCTAAAGTTGAAAACAATGATGTAAGATTAGAATCACAAGTGTATGGCGGCGGTTACCCAAACAACCCCGATGATATTTTAGGCGGTGCCGCAAATGGATTTCCTGGCGGGACACTAAAATCTTTTGCTCAAAGCGGCTCGGGTGGTAGTCAATATGTTACTAATCCCTCCGATTTAACATATCCCCTTTCTGGAGTAACTTATGTGGAACTTGCTTCGGGTGATGTCTGGAATCCGTCTAATATAAATGGTACTGGCATACTGATTGTTCACAACAGCGCGGTGAATGCTCAAATTAAAAACCTTAACAGCGGCACTTTCAAAGGTATTATGATTGCAGATGATATTGTGCATATACATACAACAATAATTGGTGCTGTTATTGCTCTGTCTCCTTCACCATCGGATGGGAATTGTATAGGCAATGGAAGTGGTGATGTGCTGTTTTCAAGAGCCGCAATTAACGGTTCCACAGCTAATCTTAAAAGTACAACAACGGTCGGTTATGGTTTTGGCAGAAAAAGATTAAAAGTTGTAAGCTGGTACGAATAATTATTTCAAAGATAATAAAACCGATCTCGAGAATTAAACCAATTCTATTTTAAATGATCTTGCTTTAGAACAGATTAATGCAAATAAATAAAACAGTTTTTTAGTTTTACTTAAACTAGTGATAAACCTTCCTCACAGCCAGCTTTCTAATAACCAATTCAATACTTTTTAACAGTACCATAAAATAATCTTAATTTCTGCTCAAGAAAGATTTTTAATCGAAGATCTGCTTAATAATTGTTTAACAAAATTAAGAAATGAAAAGTGTTCTTTTTCTTCTGTGCTATACATTTTATTGATCGCAAAGAAGTAAAATCATTAATCATATAACAATCCATTACCGTATTAAGTTTTAAATGTTGTATCCGTTCTTTAAAATTTTTTGTGATAATATCGGATTAATTAAATGAGAAAATTTGATGCCGAAGTTTATCTCAGTCGTTAGATGGGTTTACTTGATGCGACTTTATTTGGTGTTGGAGCAATGATAGGATCGGGCATTTTTGTACTTACCGTAATTGCCGCCGGTTCAGCCGGGCCGGGATTAATTATTACATTTTCATAGATGGTTTGGCTGCTCTGCTTACAGCTTTTTCATACGCGGAATTTTAGGATCATGCTATCATGCTGTAAGAGGAGCGTATTTATTGGTTAAAGAAGGCCTGCCCAAATGGAACGAAATTATTTCTGGATGGATTAGTTGGTCTGCGCACGCCGTAGCATATAGTTTATACGCACTTGGTTTTGGAGCTTATATTGATTTGGTTCTGCAGGAGTTCAGCATTACAATGCCGCATTGGAATTTTTTCTCACCTCAAAATTTTTCGCCGCAATTGCCGCTGTATTGTTCGCTTACGCACATTTCAGAGGCGCGAGTGAAACCGGAAAAATCGGAAATTTAGTTACACTGGCTAAAATTGTTATACTAATGATTTTTATCTGTTTTGGATTGAACTTGTTATTCAATAAACCTGATTGGCAAACAGCTTTTACCCCTTTTCTGCCAAATGGATGCGGAGGAGTTTTTAAAACAATTGGATTAACTTTTATAGCTTTTCAAGGATTAGATGTAATATCTCAATGTTCCGAGTAAATTAAAAATCCTAAAAAAAATATTCACAGAGCGGTTATTTATGTGAAGTTGTAAAATATGCAATATTTTTATCTACAACCATCTGGTGAAATTTTAGGTTAATAATTATTCCGGTGAAAATTGCCTGAAAAAGTAAAACAAATTATATTTGATTGATTGCAGAAAAATTATGAAACTGATATATTTTTATTGTGATTTTAAGCACGATAAAATTAGAGAGTAATTTTTAACCTTAAAAAACGAATAAAAATTATATGCTATTTCGAGTGCTTAATTTTTATATTAAGTTTTATTTAATCAATAACTTATAAAAGGACAACATGTCATGATAAAAGCTTATTGGATTATCTTTTTAAGCATCATATTATTCACCACTAGCTTCGCACAGGATGATCGATTCAGTCAATTAAATTCCGACAATGTGAAAGGCTACGCCACACCACTTGTAACCACTTTGGGAATGGGAATTAATTCGGGAGGCTTTCATTCAGCGAGTGTCGCCAAAACGTTTGGATTTTCAATTAGTCTAAAGGGAATGATGATTACTGTTCCCAACGATCAATTAACTTTTAAACCATCTTTACCTGATGGTTATAATTCAGATGAAAATGCTCCAACATTTTGGGGTGAAAAGGGGGGTAGTTCTTATCTCGGACCAAACGGTTACATCTCTTTGCCGGGCGGTATTGACGAACAGTCAATCCCATTTGCTATGCCTCAGGTTGCTGTAAGTTTTTTGGGGACAGAGGTAATGTTACGTTTTATTCCAACAATTAAAGCCGGAGATGAAGAAATAAACTTTTTTGGGCTTGGAGTAAAACACAGCGTAAGTCAATATATCCCTTTACTTCCTTTAGATATAGCGGTTCAGGGAATTTATAACAAAGTAAAATTTTCCGATATCGTTGAAGGTACAAATCTGGCATTTAACGTTCATGCGAGTAAATCGTTTGGAATAATTGCTCTTTACAGCGGACTTCAATATGAATCCTCAAAATTTGATTTGAATTACACAATTAAAGGTGATCCAAACAGCGGGGATCCTACCTTGAGACAGGATAAGGAAATATCCGCAGAAGTAGATGGTGATAATAATTTCAGATTTATTGTAGGCGGTGCGTTAAAATTGGCTTTAATAGTTATTAATGCCGATATAAATTTAGGTTCGCAAACCGTTTTTACAACGGGACTATCATTTGAGTTTTAATTATAAAGGAGTTGTTTGAAATGAGAAAGAATAATAAAAATATATTTATTGCTGGCTTTTTTGTACTTGCCTTCAGTTTTAATGGTTGTCTGCTCGACGCATTTGACACATTAACACAAGAATTACCTTATACATATAATTTAAGCATATCAGGCGATGCAACAACTCTTGAATCCACGGCTACAGTAAATCTGGATAACAATGATTTTTACGATGATAATCAGGGGAAAATAAACAAGATAGAATTAGTAAAACTCGCTTATAAAACAAAAGAAGTAAATCCCGAAAACTTGCAGGGGAATATTTCTTTAACAATTAAACAAAGCAACGGGACAGTTATATTTTCTAAATCCATCCCCGGAAATCAGCCATCGTTATACACAAACAATCCATACGAGCTGTCTCTGACACAGCAGGAAATTCAGCTTGCCAACACATATCTATCAAATTTAAGCAACAAGCAGTTAATAATTACCGCTATGGTTTCTGGTTTGACGGAAGGTCCAAAATCTTTGGAAGCAGAAATATTTATAGTTTTTGAAATGGACTATGATTTATAAAAATTTATTCGACTAATGCTGAATGTATTTATTGAAATATTTTGTTTTCCCGCTCGTGTTAAAGGTGGGCGGGGAACAATTATTTCTGTTTTGAAAATATTGGTGTTATAGTGTTTTTGAAACTCTTTAGTTGTTTCGGATACGCTATAATGCTGGTTTAATGAATTACTTTATATTGAGTAACTGATAAAATATTATTTCCGTTATAATCCTGATTTATAACATTACCAGAGACAACAATACGTTTCGAAACCATTTGCAGCAATTCTTGCCCAATCTTGTCGTTTTCTATAGTATAATTAACAAACTCATCTGTTTGAAGAGACACCTGAATAATATGCCCGCTTTTATCCTTTTCGGAGGTTACTATATAACCGCTAACTGAAATTTTATTATTAACATCGTTTGCGAACATTTAAGAATCCTAAATCTAAATATTTTTATTGAAAAATTTGAATCCCGGCAAAACCCGGGATTCATAAATAAATATAATTTAGTTGCTCATCATACTTACAGATTCTGTCGCTTTTGGTGTGCTGTAGACAGAATCCTGTTTTTGAGATTCGTTTTTACCTTGCTCGTACGCTTTGTCAATAGCTCTTTTTTTAGCCAGTATTTGGACTGTCATTGGAGAAACCTTTGCGTCACCTTGAGTAACATATGTACCTACAATTCCATCACTATAAGCCAACCATATTTTATTCCCGGGAACTATATCATCAATCATAGCTGTTTTCCAAGCGATTTCGCGCGCTTGTTTTTTGTCCATACCATGCTGAGTCATCAGAAAATCACGAACAAGTCCATAATGTGTATCACCGTTTTTAACAACAATAGGTTTAGGTAATTTGGCTTCCATTTCTGTTATTTGATTATTTAAGGAAGCAACTTCTTCATTTTTTTCAATTATTGTGTTTAATAAACCATTGTACGATATATCTTTTTCGTCTTTAAACATAGCTTTTAATAAATCACTTTCTTCTTTTCCCAAAGCTGTATCAATGCTCGCGATATCAAATTGTTCACCTTCGGGTCTTGAAGAATTAAAGTCACGAACCAGAGAATAAAGTTGTGTGCGTTTAGCGTCAAGATCATCGTTTAATGAATTGAGTTTTGTAACCCTTTCCTGCAGTTCAGCAGCGGATTTAACAGGATCATTATCAGAACTACAAGCCCACAATAAAGAGCCAAGAATTAAAAAGAATACTATTTTTTTCAACATGGTAATTATTCCTCCAATACCATTTATGTTTTTAATTTACTTTCTTATTCGGTTTTAAAAATATCTATAACCAAAACATTAATAATTATTCAATACATGTGCCAAATAATTAAAATATTATCTTTCAATTTATAAAACGCATAATTTTCACAAATTTCGAGGTATTTAAGAAAAAAGAGTTGTTGTTTTATTAAAATAGCAGAGTTAAAAATAAAAAATTGAAGAGAGTTTTCGGAATTGGGATTTCCGATTTGATTATTTCCAGAATTGTGAATTCCGATTTAATCTGATTTATTTTTGTAATTTTCCTTGTTAAGATTATACTTTATCATCAATTTATGTAATTGCCTCTCACCAATACCGGCAGCTTTTGCCGTAAGATTAATTTTTCCATTAAATTTGGAAAGCATTTCGTTAAGGTAATCCCTTTCTAATCTTTCAATTTCAATTTTACGAACAGCTTCCAAAGTTTTATTAGTATCTACCGTAGAAACGTATTTTTTATATTTTTCTTTGAAAAGGCGAATTGGGAAACTTTTGGGGGTAAGAACTTGAGTAGTTTCAAGAATGTGGGCGCGTTCAAGCAAATTCTCCAATTCCCTTATATTTCCAGGCCAGTCATATTCATTAAACGCCTCCAGAACCTCGGGATGAACATCAAAAATTTCTTTGTTGTTGAACCGGTTTAATCTTTTTAATATAACTTCCATCAATAATGGAATATCTTCCAATCGATCCCTTAAAGGTGGCATTTCAATTTGGAATACATTAAGACGATAATATAAATCAGTTCGGAAACTACCTTCTTCACTCATAGCAGATAAATCCGAATTTGTCGCTGCTATAATTCTCACATCAGATTTTACGGGCAGCTCTCCCCCAACTCTGTAAAACATTTTATCCTGAAGAACCTGAAGAAGTTTAATCTGCATGGAAGTTGATACAGTGCCTATTTCATCCAAAAATATTGTTCCACCATCGGCGATTTCAAACTTACCCGGTTTACGTCTTACTGCGCCAGTAAAAGCCCCCTTCTCGTGCCCAAATAAATCACTTTCTAAAAGATTGTCCGGAATAGCGCCGCAATGCACAGAAATAAACTGGTTTTGTGCCCTTAAACTGTACTGGTGAATCAATTTGGCAATAAACCCCTTGCCTGTTCCTGTTTCACCGGTTAATAGTACTGTGCTGTCGGTGTGCGCTACGGATCTTACATTGTTAAATACTTCGCGCATTAAAGAGGAGTTGGTTTTAACCTGAAAAACTGTATCTGTGGTCAGCATAAAATTTCGAAGATATAATAATTCCGACCTCATTTTAGAATGCTGCTCTATTCGCTCCACAACATAAATAATATCTTCAAGCTTAACTGGAAAGGTTAAATAATCGCTGGCTCCTGCTTTTACAGCATCTACAGCATCCCTTATATCCTGTTGTGAGGAAAGTATTATTATTTCAGCGTCAGGAAAAATTTGCCAGTATTGTTTTAATTGTTTTTTATAATCAATTTCTTCCTCTTCTGTTTCAAGAAAACCTAAATCTATGAACAGAAAATCATATTTCTTTTGTGTGAATAAGTCGAGGCTGGTTTTGTTAGAAGAAGCCGTGTCGATCAGATAACTATTACTAAGAAAATCTTTTATTGTTTCTACAGCTTCCGATTTTTTTGATGCTATTAAAATATTTTTCAATTGTAAAGACCTGCCTACCGATTAACAATAAAGTTCATAAAATAACTTATTAAAAATAAAAAACAGCGGACAAATAATTTATTTATTTGTACAGCAGTACAATTTATTCAAATGATATTATTCATGGCTTAAAAAAAATAAAATAATTGGCACAAATTGAATAAAACTATTGTTTAATAAGATATTACGTCCGCATTGGGCGGTGATACAATTAATTAGAGGTTCCATTGATTAAGAAAATTTTACTTGCCATTATGATTACTTCGAGTATGTTTGCCGGTGTTATACAAACGGAACATGCAGAAGTCGAGTTAATTTCGGAAGTAAAAACAATTTCACCCGCACAACCATTTTGGGTTGCACTAAGAATAAAACATGAGCCGCACTGGCATACTTACTGGCGAAACGCTGGCGATTCTGGTCTTGAAACACGGTTAACCTGGACATTGCCAGAAGGATTTTCAGCGGGTGATATTCAATGGCCAATTCCGGAAGTAATTTCATATTCCGAAATTACAAGTTATGGATATAAGGGCGAGTTGTTCTTGTTAACTAAAATTTTCCCTCCCGAACAATTAGTTCCTGGAACAATTATTCAAATAAAACTAAAAGCCGCATGGTTAATTTGTAAAGTAGAATGTTTACCTGGTGAAGCTGATCTTAGTATTTCTTTGCCTGTGGACAACAAAACAATTCTAGAAAAAAAGTGGGCGAAAAATTTCAACGATAGCCGGGCAAACCTTCCAATTAAGGGTCATGGATGGGAAACAGTTTTAGAAAATAAAAATGATTCGTCAATAATATTTAGTATAAAAAAACCAAGCTGGCTAAATTATAACGTAAAAGCCTTACATTTCTTTCCTTACAATGCCGGTTATATTAAAAATACTGAAAAACAAAAGATCTTAAATTCCAAAAATGGAATTACACTTGAAATTAAACTAGAAGATTTTGTAATAGATGAACCGGAAATTCTTAGAGGTATATTAGTATCTGAAAGTGGGTGGTGCGGCCCGAACTCTGAAAAAGCGATTGAAATAGAAATACCAACCACGCTTTCTTCTATTAAGGAGAGCTCAAATAATACTATTAATGGGGAACAAATTGTTTTAGCTTTATTGTTCGCTTTTATAGGGGGTATAATATTAAATCTAATGCCGTGCGTTTTGCCGGTTCTTTCCATAAAAATACTTGGATTTGTTCAGCAGGCAGGTGATAACAAACAAAAGATTTTGAAAAATGGATTGTTTTTTACACTGGGCGTCATTCTTTCTTTTTTAACATTAGCCGGTTTATTAATAATTTTACGTGCAGGCGGCGAACAACTCGGGTGGGGATTTCAATTACAATCCCCGATATTTATTATAATTCTATCAGTCTTATTGTTCCTGTTCGCTTTAAATTTATTGGGCGTATTCGAAATCGGAATTCCCACTTCTGGTTTTGGCGGTTCTAATAAGGAACATAGTGGAATTTCGGGATCAATTCTAAGCGGCGTCGCGGCAACTGTTTTGGCGACCCCTTGTACGGCTCCGTTTATGGGATCAGCTTTGGGTTTTGCAATTACACAACCGGTTCATATAACACTTCTTATATTTGCTTCATTAGGTTTGGGTATGGCCGCCCCTTATCTTTTATTATCTCTCTTTCCGCAATGGCTCAGATATTTACCTAAACCCGGCAGTTGGATGAATACTCTGAAACAGTTTATGGGATTTTTGTTGTTAGCTACAATTGTTTGGCTTGTCTGGATATTAGGAATACAAACTAATACAAGCACTGTAACAGGGTTAATGCTTACTTTATTAATTACAGGCTTTGCAGGCTGGATTTTCGGTAAGTGGGGTTCTGTAATCAATAAATCATCAATACGCAAACTTGCGGGAATTGTAAGTTTATCGTTGGTTATAAGCGCGATTTTTATTGCGGCTTCTTTTATTGATACGAATAATCGTCTAGAAGATGAGTCTAATCTTCCGTCCGACAACAAAATTAATTGGCAAAAATATTCTCAGGAAAAAGTGACTCAATTGCTTTCTGAAGGCAAGCCCATTTTTATAGACTTTACCGCAGCATGGTGCCTAACCTGTCAGGTAAATAAAAAAGTCGCTCTGGAAGCCGCTGAGGTTATAAATAAATTCAACGATCTAAATGTTGCTGCTCTAAAAGCAGACTGGACCACGCGCGATTCTACGATTACTAAAGCTCTTGCCAAATATGGAAGAAACAGCGTTCCTTTATATGTTTATTATAACGCAGATAACAGAACGCCTGTAATATTACCGGAAATTTTAACACCAGGAATTTTATTAAATATTTTGAAATGATTATCCATACTAAATATATTATTAAATTCATAAAACAAAACGAGGTTACAAATGAAAAAACACATTTTATTATATTCATTGGTTATTTTACTAATCTTTGTAAACAGTATAAATGCGTCAGATAAAGCAAAAATTGATGAAGCGGCTCCTAACTTCAAATTGATTGACAGTAACGGCAAAGAGCATTCTCTTTCCGATTTCAAAGGGAAGTATGTTGTGCTCGAATGGATAAATTTTGAATGCCCTTTTGTTAAAAAACATTATGAAAGTAAAAATATGCAGAACCTACAGAAACAATTTACAGATAAAGGTGTCGTGTGGTTATCTATCTGTTCTTCGGCAGAAGGAAAACAAGGCAATTATTCAAAGGAAGATATTAATAAAAGAATAAAGGAACTGGAAGCAAACATGTCTGCTTATCTTATAGATCAAACGGGAACCGTCGGTAAAATGTACAGTGCGAAAACCACACCACATATGTATGTTATAAATAAAGAAGGGATTTTGATTTACGCTGGCGGCATTGATGATATTGCGTCGACCGATAAAGCCGACATTAAAAAGGCGTCCAATTTTGTAGAATTAGCTCTTGAAGCAGCAATGACGGGCAAATCAGTAAATCAAAAGGTTTCTAAGCCTTATGGATGTTCAATAAAATACCAAAACTAATATCTCCAATCCGCAAAGTGTTTAAAAACATAATAACTGGATTTTTATTAATATTTGTTTTTATCGGTGAGTTTAAGGTTTGAGTGATTTTTTTCAAAAATTTAATCTGCGGGTAAACTTATAATGTTTACCCGCATTTATTAATAAAACTTTATCAGTTAAACAAAAATAATTAAGGAATTATCCCGCCAAAAACTCCAACACTATTCATTGTGTTGGGCATAAGTTCAAATAGCGATACTTTATTCCCATTTGTAAATTTTATATAAAGTCCATCTTCTTCAGCAATTAAATCTCCCGCCAATTTATCCTCGTAATAAACATTCCCAACATCCCCGGCTTCTGCTTGAAGATCATCGATTTGAAGCTTAAGTAATCCTTTATAAAGCATAACAACATTATCAATTTGCGGTTCAGTTTCACCCTCACCGGCTAATGCATCCGTTAACAAATTATTGCCAGTTGCGGTTACTGAAAATAGTGATAAGCCTCCTAATCCAAAAGTCATTTGTACGTTTGTTTCGGTAACAACTATCGAATAATCAGCCGCCAGCCCTGAACTGTTAATCATTTGTCCACTTACAGATACAGAAGTTAAAACAGATTCAGTGCCCTGAGAAATGAAATTATTCCCGCTTATTGAAATATTTATTGTCGCGTTTGTTACACCGTCAACTTTTAAATCAAAATATAATTTGGCATACGTATCCGACAATGGATCGTTCGTAATTGTTATTTTTGCTATATGTTCTTTGGCATCTTCCATACTGATGAATGGATATACCATAACAACGGCATTATTGGGTTCTGCAGAAAAATTCCATACAGAATCTTCGTATGTATGAGTTCCTTTCATAAATTGAAGAGACTCGAACAAACCGACTAAACCGCTATCAATTTTAACATCATAATATTTTCGAATTAAAGATTTTTTATCTAAACTATTATTAAAAAGTTTCTCGGGAGTGAAAGGCATTAAACCAAAATCGAACATCGATCCCGATATATTTTGGAACTCCATTAAAGCGTAAACCATATGCCCCGAAGATGTTTGTCCCATCATCGCGTCAACTTCTTTTAGTGATGATTCCACATCCGCCTGAATATTTGTATCTTCAGGTTCTGTGGATTCGTTGTTGCAAGCAAAGAAAATGAACATTGAAAATATTATTAGAGCTATTTCAATTTTTTTTATAATCATTTTATTTCCCCTCAAATTATTTTTATCCGAATGTTATGTTAAAAGAATTATGATAAAGAAAGATACAATATCTTAGATTAAATCTACATCTATTTTCGAATTCATTTAGAAAATTTTTAGTATAAATTAAATTTAACTAAAATTCTTATTGCCCGTATATAAGAGTTCTAGAATTATCGTAAAAATCCCGAATAAATATTGTATTTACTCAGAAGTACAAATCAAATATATTTATTTTTTAATTAAACATTTTAATTTGATGTTAAGCCGATATTAGATCGGTAAATTATTTTTCAGTTGGATTCTTTTTCTTACCCTTTAGTTTTTCAATAGTTTTTTGTACGCGAAGTGCTCGTGTTTCTCCTTTTTTTGCGCTCAATATCCAGGCAATGTATTCCTTTTTGTGCGAGTAAGCCAAGGATTCAAAGAACTCTTTCGAATTTTTGTTTTTCTTAAACTCAATAACTAAATCTTCCGGAGCTGATACTATTTTATTTTTTAGATCTATATGCTTTATATATTCATGTGAGTTTTGTTCTTTACTATGTTTAGTACTCACGTCCTCATTGCGTTTAAATCGCATTGAAGACCAATTTTCATTTAATGAGATAAGATTAACCGGTCTGTATCCGAACTCCGAGAACGAATCCCATGCTTTATCCCTATTCAATTCTGTATCAATGCCCGAAGTTTTTTTAGGATAAGCCAGCCATAAAATACCCTCTTTCGCCAGAACTTTTATAACTAAGGATGCCGATTGCATCACTTCAGCTTTTTTATAAGCAAAAATAATTATTAAATCGAATGTGCCTTTTAAATTCTTGGAAATTGATACGTTTTCCGGAAAAGGAATCAGTTGAGATTCGATTTCTATCGGTGTATTTTTTAGTAATATTTTTTGACCCGGTTTAATGCCCAATTTTTTGAAAAGCGGATTTATAGGCATTTTCGCCTCAATAGTTTTTATAATAAAATATGGAATAAATCTAATATTGAAAGTTAACAGATTCCATAAAAATATTTTAATGAAACAGAATCGGGATATAACACGTCAGAAATGAAAACAAATGGAGGACTGAATGACAAAAAAATTATTTAACCCCTCAATTTTATTTGGCAGTCCTTTGGTTATCATATTGTTTTTTTCGTTTATAAAATTATTTATACATTTTATTTTTAATGATGGTTACGGCATTTTTAGGGACGAACTGTATTATGTAGCATGCGGTAACCACCTCGCTTTTGGTTATGTTGATCAACCTCCCTTTGTTTCGTTAGTAGCAAAAATTACAACTTTATTTTTGGGTAAGTCCTTATTTGCATTAAGGTTTTTTCCTGCACTTGCCGGCGCGTCTCTTGTTTTTATAACTGGACTTATAATAAAAGAAATTAGCGATGAAAAATACGCGCTTATAATCGGTCTGTTGGCTGTAACGTTTTCCCCTGTATTGCTAGGTATAACTGGAATCCTCTCTATGAATGTTTTTGATATTCTTTTCTGCACGTTAATGGTGTATTTTATTCTTTTAATAATTGTACGTAACGAAAGGAAGTACTGGATTTGGCTCGGAATTATTGCCGGGATCGGTTTATTAAATAAATTATCTCCCCTATTTATAGGCTTCGGTTTATTTATCGGATTGTTACTTACCGTTCATAGAAGACAACTATTGAATAAAAATTTGTGGCTGACCGTATTTATAGCTTTTATTATTTTTCTGCCCAACATCATATGGCAGGCTATCAATGATTTTCCTACACTGGAATTTATGAACAATGCGGCCACCTACAAAAACGCTGCAATTTCACCTCAGCAGTTTTTAACTGCGCATTTTCTTGATCTGCATCCAAACAATGTTATTTTGTTAATTAGTTTTATATCAATTCTATTCAGTAAAAAATTCGGGGAATATAAAATTTTCGTCTGGATTTATATTTCAATTTTATTGCTTTTTCTATTTACAAACGCTAAACCTTATTATATAGCAATTCTAAATCCTATGATTATAGCTTTTGGATCTGTTGTTTTTATCGATTTTATACTAAAGCATTTTAAAAAATGGGTTCTTATAACAATAATTATTATTCAATTTCCATTTTTCGTTGCGACTATGCCTTTTGCTTTGCCTGTTTTGGAGGTGAAAAATTATATTGCTTATTCCCAATTTATGGGCATAACCCCTGAATCCGGAGAAAGATCCGAATTAGGAGTTTTACCCCAGCATTTTGCAGATAGGTTCGGGTGGGAAGAAATGGCTAAAAAAGTTTCTGATGTATATTTAAGTTTGCCCGAGTCAGAACGAAAAAATGTAGCTGTATTTGGACAAAATTACGGTGAGGCGGGAGCTATAGATTTCTTCAGAGATAAATATCCTTTACCTCATGCTATCAGCGGTCATAATAATTATTGGTTATGGGGATACCCGGCCAATTCAAATGACAGCGTATTAATTGTTATCGGCAGCAGCATTGAGGACAATTCCGAGTTTTTTGAAGAAGTTACGGAAGCTGCTATTCATTACAATGCTTATGGAATGCCATATGAAAATGTTTCAATATTTATTTGCCGTAAACCTACAATGTCCCTTAAAAAATTATGGACACGCATAAAAATGTATATATGATTATTTAAAAATGGAAATTAAATACCAAGGGGATTTTAATGTTCCAAACTCAAATAAATCATTTTTTACAGTCTTTTGAATCAAAGGGTCTAACATTTTTTATGCAGTTGATTACCTCTCTTGGAAATGAACTGATACTTATTATTATTCTTATCACCATAATTTCGGGAATAAATTTTCGCAAAGGATTTTTATTAATTCAGATAGTAATTATTACTGGACTGCTAACGCAGATAGCAAAACATTTTTTTGCTTTACCCCGGCCCTGGTTTGTTGATTCGGGGTTGGCTGCATTTAATAAAAAGCTGGTTACAGATTTCTCTTATATGGACTCTAAATCTTTTTTTGGATTTTTACCTCAAAATGTAATTGACAGTTATCGTTTGTTGAAACCTGATTCATTCGGTTTTCCATCAGGGCATACAAGTTCAGCGGTAGCATTATGGGCATCTGTCATTGTTCTTTTCAGGAAAAAATTTGTCATTATCACTTCTATTTCTTTTTTAATACTTATTCCTGTTTCGCGTTTGTACCTGGCGCGTCATTTTTTAGCTGATATATTAGCTGGATATTTTTTAGGGTTTTTTGTTCTTCTCGTTTTTTATTTTGCAATCTTAAAATTATCGGTTATAACTTCTTACTTAAAAGCGAATAAAATTCGTTTTGCCTTAACAGTTAAATCGGCATATCAACTTTTCTATTTGTTGGTTTTACCTGTAATATTCTTATTCGTCGTTCCTGACAAATATTCCACACTTTCCGGTTATTTGATTGGCATAAATATCGCTTTCTTAGCTATCGGTTTGAAACAATTTCCCATTTACTCGTCTTCCATATTTCATGGTGTTTATCGTGTTCTTATAACTCTTATAGTTTTCGTGCTAATCGGATTTATCGTTACATTTTGTTATAAATATCTCTTTTTTTCGTCACTTTTTTGGGGTGATTTTTTTGTTGGCGCATTTATAACTTCAACCGGAACATTGTTGAGTGCAAAATTAATTAGATATGTAAAATTATCTTCTTAACTTAGTTTAATTATGATTCAACGAAACGATTTTTAAAATATCAATTTCCGGCAAAGTAATGAAAAACTTCTTATTGATTTCTTTTAGTGTATTGTTAATAACTTCAACATTTACATTTGCTCAATATGAACGGCAACCGGCAGATAGTATCGGTTTCTGCTGGAATGCAACCGATATGGATGCTCTAATTAAATTCCTGGAAACGAATAATCCCCAAATTGAAAAAACGAATAAGAGCATTATAGCCGCTATTTCCCCGCACGATGATTATTTGTATGCTGGGAATATTTATTATCCTTTATATGAAAATATAAATTCTAAAGAAATTATAATTTTTGGAGTTACACATGCCACTGTCCGGAGAGCAATAAACGATCCCAAAGGAATAATAATTTTCGATGAGTTCAATAAATGGCCGGGTCCTTACTCCAAAGTATCTATTTCCCCTCTTCGGGAAAAGTTAAAATCCAGGCTAAACAAATCAGATTTTTTAGTTAGTAATAAAGCGCATGGTCTTGAGCATTCAATAGAAGCCTTGATTCCTTTTATTCAATTCTATAACAGAAATTTTAAAATCACTCCTATCATGGTAACAGCTATGTCTTATGAAGAAATGCATAAGACGGCTCAAAAATTATCAAATGTTATTGTTGAGTATATAAAACAAAATAATCTCACCTTGGGCAAAGATATATTTTTCCTTTTTTCCAATGACGCCAATCATTATGGTGAAGATTTTAACAATTCCCCTTTTGGACTTGATTCAACCGCGCATCATATCGCAACTCAAAATGACAAAAAAATTATTGACGAATACATTAACGGAGAAATTTCGGAGAACTCATTAAAGCTATTAACAGCACAAATTTGGGATTCGCCAAACAATCAGAATACAGTCCCTCTTTGGTGTGGAAGGTATTCCATAATAATGGGATTATTAACTACTAATATGATAGTAAAATCATTGACTGGAAAAAATTTAAAAGGGCAACTTTTGAAATATTCCGATTCGTTAACCGAAAAAGTACTGCCCATTAAGAATACCGGATTGGGTACCACCGCTGCATATTCTTATAAACATTGGTGCGGTTTTTTTTCGTCGGTATTTTTTATTGATTAAGCTTAATTATTAAAATCGTTGTTTTAAACATCTTTTTAACCACGGCGACTCATTACAACAATTTCTATTTGGTTATTTCAAGAATCCAGTCTTTAATAATAGCCAAAGCCTCAGGTGAAAATGTCTCTTCAAGTTTTCCGTATTCACCAACTGATCCAGTCTCACTGGTTTGGAATAAATGGTTTAACTTATTTAATTCCATTATTTTGAAATTCTTGTTGCCTCCTTTTTCTAAAGCTTTTCTTATTTCAACAATATTTTCTTTTGGCGGTAACTGCAGATCATTTTCGCCAATAAGCGCAAGTACAGGAATAGTAATATTCTCTAATGTGGGGCGCGGGTCGTAAACGATAAAATTTTTGAACCACGGGCTTGTAATTATATTTACTTGTCTTTCAATATTTTCTTTTGAAAACATTGGATTTACTTTTTCACTATCGGGTAATTCTTCAATATTTTGATTTATCAGTTGCAAAATTTTTTCCCTTAGATCGGGGGAATCTTTATCGCTATAAATTAAATCGTATAATTTGGTGTTGAATTGTAATTCTTCTTTTATTTTATCTTCTGATTCTCCGTTAGCGCGTGAAATTAATTCATTCTGCATTATCAGAATATCTCTTCCGGGTAATCCTGGACCGGCAAGCATAATAATAAAATCTAACTCGTCGCAATTAGCCGCCGCCATTGGAGCAATTAAACCTCCTTCACTGTGTCCCATCATTCCTATCTTCGATTTATCAACTTCTTTACGGGAACTCAAATAATTTACTGAGGAGATCGCGTCAATCATAAAGTCTTGTGTTGTCGCAGAACTAAAATCACCTTGTGACTTTGCGGTGCCTCTATCGTCATATCGTAAAACAGCAATTCCGTTTCGAGTCAAATAATCAGAGATAATTAAAAAAGGTTTGTGCTCAAAAATTTCTTCGTCTCTGTTTTGTGCTCCCGATCCGCTTACAAGCACAACGGCCGGAAAGGGTCCGCCATTTTTAGGAAAAGTAAATGTGCCGGCTAATGAAATATCAGCTTCTTCATTTCTAAATGTAACTTCTTCTTCGTAATATGGATATGGTTTTGTTGGATTTTGCGGCCTTTTTAGCTCCTCCACTTTATCTGTTTTTTCCAAAGTTAGAGGATATTCTGCACCTCTCTGACTCCATGTGCCAATAATTTTATTTGCTTCAGAATTATACTCACCTTTATATTTCCCCATTATTGATTCAATATCTAGTAATAATTCCTTATCATTTTTCGTTACCGATGATACGTTAATATTTTTCACTCCCTGATCGGGACTATCAAGGTAGGCGCCCAAACTACCATCTTCTTTGTTATAAATTTTTATAACCAACCGTAACTCTATACCCGACACTTGTAATTTTCCCTGCCATATTTCCTTAAATACAATATCTTCCGGTGCAATAATTTTATTATTCTGTTTGGAAACATTCAAAGGCAGACTCATAGTCCCCTGCTTCCAGGTTCCTGTAATTTCGTCAGCCTTTTCATTTATTTCCCCGCCAAAAGAACCACTTATTGATTTGATATCCATCATTAAGTCACGGCCCTGCAACGTAACATTATCCACTTTAATTGCATATGCCCCTTGATCCGGGCTATCTAATGTTGCTGTTAATTGTCGGTTAGCGTAATCAATATGAAATATAATTGTTAATTTTTGTTCACCAACTGTAAGCTTTCCCTGCCAGTCGCCAGCAACTTTCTCCAGGTCCTGGGCATAAAAACTACCCGATAAAATTATAATGCTTAAAAACAGAATAAATATGATGTGTATTTTTGAGAACCATTTAAATAAGCCTGAGTTCATTTAATACCTCTTTTAATATTATTTTAAATATCGGCATAATAATTAAAATTCTTACCCGGCAACAATTATGAATTAATATTTTGAATGATATTTAAACACTATAATCTAAATATTATTCAAGAAATTCTTTTTGAAAATAAAATAAAGTTCTGAGGTTAAAACAAAGTGAAGCTATTATAAAACTGGCGGGACATTGCATCCCGCCAGCACACTGTTATAGAGGGCATTTGAGGGATTTTGTGGATCAGTTAAGGGCAATTTTTTTTTCTTGGACTATAATTCCCTTGGATTCAAGCCCTTGTATTATATAACTTTTTATTTGTGAATTAGTTCCAAAAAATTCGGGGGGAAAAACACCCCTTTTTTGGAACATATCATTTGCCATCATTCTAACGAATGTAGAAGCAGTGTATCCGGTTGTTCGAGCCATTGAATGAACATTATTCTTTTTATCGTAATCATCAAATAAATCAAACTGATATTTTATACGATGACCATCTTTTGAGCCTTCAACTAAAACACGCAGTACTGTTATATCATAATCAGATTCAATAAATTTCCATTTCCTTTTTAACATTTCAGCCGTAAAATAAAAAGGGCTAACTTTTACTCCTTTAACAAGAATTTCTTTTTTATCCAAAAAACCGGAATCTGATAACAATTTCATTTTATTAGCGTGACCAGGATACCTTAAGGTTTTTTCAACCATGTTCTCCGCATTAACTGTTTTTAATAAGGTTCTTAATCCATCGCTATTAAATGCTTCAAGAACACCAATTCTATCAAATTCTATTTTCTCAATTTCGGAGAGCGGAGGTTTAACTATTTGAGATCCGTTTTCGATTACCCTTGCCGGTCTTGTATATTCTTCCAATACATCAGTCGGAGAAAAAACCGCTTTGTAATCGTAGAGCCCGTCCTTTTTTTCCGGGAGTCCGCCAACATAAATTTTTACGGTTTTTAATTCATCGAGTAAAGAAGCCGCATATCCTATTAAAAGGTTGCTTAAACCCGGAGAAACTCCACAATCAACTATAGCTGTAACATTTTTCGAAATTGCCAAATCGCGCAATTCAAAAGGATCATTATCGTAGAAAGCAATATCAACAACGTTTTTGCCGCATTTAATTATCTCGATTAGGGAATTAAATCCTAAAAATCCAGGAACCGCGTTTACTACAATTTCAAAATTTGTGAGCTCGCGATGTAATTTTTCGGAATTTGAAACATCGCAAAGAAGAGTGTTTATATTTTGTTTTTTTAGAAATTCGAGATTTGTCGAGTTTATATCTATGGAAGTAATATGATAATTTTTATCATTGCTTAAATCCAGCGCAATATGTTTGCCAACTAAACCGGCCCCTAACACTGCAATATTCATACAGGTAACTCTTATTAATATTTATTCTAAAAAAACTAAAATTTTGTATTTAGAATTATACTATAGACCAGCAAATCGATTGAGAAAAACATTAAAAAATAATCTATAACTTCTATAAAAAGAAGCTGCTATTATAGGCTGTGTTTAAGAAAGGATATTTTGTATTTGATCAAATATAATAATAATTGTTTTAGGTGCAAACAATATTTTTTTACAGATAAATTATCTCTTTATACTTTTTGTTCATAATCAGTGTGATATTATACAACAAAACATCTATTACATTCAGATGAAATATAGAAATTGCTTAAAAAAGATGTGGGGTTTTTACTTGAAGAAATAATAGGATATTTTGACCGGATAAAAAGGCATATATAATATTTCAGCCGGAGTTTAAACTCCGGCTGATAAAAAAGTTATTTTTCTATATTTAAAAGTTCTACTTCGAACAAAAGAGTTTGATACGGTTCAATTACAGGCGCTTTACCATTCTCGCCATATGCCAAATTATATGGAATATATAAATTCCATTTGTCACCGACACTCATAAGTTTAAGCGCTTCAGTCCAGCCGGGAATTACACCAATAACTGGAAACGTAGCGGGTTGATTTCTTTTATATGAACTATCGAATTCTTTTCCGTCAATAAAAGTACCTTTGTAATGAACAGTTACTTTATCGGTCTCCAATGGTTTTGGACCGTTTCCTTTTGTGATTACTTTATATTGAAGTCCACTTGGAAGTGTTATAACACCTTCTTTCATTTTATTAGCTTCCAGAAATTCTGTACCGGCTTTCAAATTAACTTCACCGAGTTTTTTATTTTCAGAATCTTTTTTGGCAATCATTTCTTCCTGGAAAGTTGTAAGAACGCTCATCATTTCTTGTTCCGTAAGCAATGATGTATCTGCCAAAGCATCTTTAATTCCCTGCGCTAATTCTTTTACCGAAACATCTATACCCTGCATTTTTAAATTTTTGCCAATATCGTTGCCGATAGAATAACTAACCTTTTGAGATTGAGTTGATAAGTCTTCCTTTGTTACTTCTTTTTCCTGTCCACAAGCAACAACCGTAAACAAAAGTAGTATAATAAAACTAAAATACGTTTTCATTGGATCTCCGATTTATGAAATAATAATGGTTCGAAAATTAGCAGAATGTTGGTTTAGTTCCAACTAATTTGTTTTAACTACAATTATATTTTCTTGGTGACTTATTTATAATTGTAATACAAACATATTTTCATCTATTTCCTCCATGTGTATCTTGTGAAACAATTAATGAAATTTAATATTCTTAAAATTGTTTACGCTACAATTAGAATCGAATTGCTAGAATTGACCCAATAATTTGAATGGGTAAATTTGTTGGAATTTAAAAACCCGGCGACAGATGTTCCAAAATTATACAAAAATCAAGATTTCAAACTCTCGGCAATAACAATTATTGAAAGTATTAAATTTCTATTTTTTGCATATATTTTCCAACGGTGTTTTGTTAAGGATTTTTTAAAAAATGTTTTTGAAATTATTTTTTAGTTTAAAAATTCTGATATTTTTTTCCAAAAGTGTGGAGGGTTAATTTTCCATGAGCAAACAGCACAGATATTGCCAAATATGTAAAAAAGACTCAATGCATGTGGAGTTAATTCCAGCGGCTATTATACGTCCTGCAGTATCAGATTATATCGCTACTCAATATCCCGAATGGTCTAATGAAGGATACATCTGCCGGAAGGATCTTAAACAATTCCGTTACCGCTACCTTTACAGTTTAATTGAAGAGGAGCGAGGCGCTGTTACTAATCTTGAAGAAGAAGTAATCAGTAAAATGAATGAATACGAATCCCTCTCGGAAAATGTAGATAAAGAGTTTAACATGAATTTGACGTTTGGTCAGAAACTGTCGGATAAAATAGCGACCTTCGGAGGCAGTTGGAGATTTATTATTATTTTCGGAGTAATAATTTTTGTATGGATGTTAGTCAACTCATATTTTTTACTAACTCGACCTTTCGACCCATATCCATTCATTTTATTAAACTTAGTGCTATCATGTTTAGCCGCTTTACAGGCCCCAATAATAATGATGAGTCAAAATCGTCAGGAAGCTCGTGACAGGAAACGCTCAGAGAACGATTACAAAATTAATTTGAAATCCGAACTCGAAATAAGACAGTTGCATCAAAAAATTGATCATCTTCTCACTCAGCAGTGGGAAAGAATGGTTCAGATACAGGAATTACAAATAGAAATGATTGAGAAAATTTCTGAAAAGAAAACTTAAAAGGAATTTGTACCGTCTGCAGCAAATAAAATTAGATTCTTTATTTAGTCTTCATTAGATGCAACAAATTTTTATGGATATTAATGGATTGTTATTTAATTTCCACACATAAAAATGAGGTGTCAATTTGTCAGCACGTCAGTATATACTTGGAGAAGTAAATTGGAAAGATGTTCGAGCCTCCGATTATCAGGTTGCTGTTTTACCATGGGGCTCTTGCGAGGCTCATAATTATCATTTGCCTTACGCGGCGGATACAATACAATCTTCTTATATCGCGGAAGAATCTGCTCGCATTGCATGGGAAAAAGGCGGCAAAATTATTGTTTTACCCGCAATACCATATGGGGTAAATACAGGACAAATGGATATTAAGCTTACAATGAATATGAATCCAAGTACACAGCTTTCTCTGCTTAAAGATATTGTTTATTCTTTGAACCTTCACAAGATAAATAAACTGATGATAGTAAACGGACACGGCGGAAACGATTTAAAATTCGCCATCCGTGAGTTGCAACTTTTGTTCCCTTCAGTATTTATAGGACTTATCAATTGGTATAAGGTTGTAGATGATTACAAATACTTCGATGAACCAGGCGAACACGGTGGTGAAATGGAGACGAGTAATATTCTTTATATTAATCCAGAAATTGTTCGTTCACTAAAAGAAGCCGGCGCTGGAGCGGGTAAAAAAATTGGGCTCCACGGATTTAGAGATGGCTGGGCATGGAGCCCACGCGAATGGCTAAAAGCAACCGAGGATACCGGACTTGGGAACCCCAAAAAAGCTACTCCGGAAAAAGGGGAAACATATCTTAAAGTTGTTACAGAACAAATTGCTTTGGTTTTATATGATTTATACAAAGCCGATTTAAAAAATATTTACGAGTAGTGCCCGGTGATCGCTTTATCATTGTAATTGACAAGAATTGATTCGATTTTTTACAATTGTTAAAAACTATAGATATTTTAAGTAATTATTCATTCCCAAAAACTTCAGTAAAGTTTATACTGAATTTTCATCCGCAAACCATAACTGAGCGAAAGGTTTGGTTTGTATCATATTTTTAACTTGTAAGTTTTCTACAGATAATTATGATTTAGCAAAATCCATTTTTTACAGTATTAAAATAAATCTTCTATAGAAAGATATCTTTCACCCGTATCATAATTAAAACCAAGAATTCTGCTTCCGGACGGAATTTCCGGAATTTTCTTAGCTATAGCCGCTAAAGTAGCACCTGAAGAAATTCCTCCTAATAATCCTTCTTCTTTCGCGGCTCTTTGTGTATACAAAAAGGCCTCTTCTTTATTTATTCTGATAGTACCGTCTAAAATATTTGTGTGCAAATTTTTTGGAATAAATCCGGCCCCTATGCCCTGCAGGGGATGCGGACCAGGATCGCCTCCGCTTATTACGGGGGATTGGTCGGGTTCAACGGCAAATACTTTTAATTTTGGAAATTTTTCTTTTAATATTTCGGCTACACCAGTTATATGTCCCCCAGTACCGACACCTGTAATAAGAAAATCTATACCATCGGGGAAATCTTTAAATATTTCTTCCGCTGTAGTTTTTTTATGTATCTCAATATTTGCTGGATTCTCAAATTGTTGGGGCATCCATGCGCCAGGTGTTTTTTCAACTATCTCACTTGCTTTATCAATTGCACCTTTCATGCCTTTCTCCCGAGGTGTAAGTTCAAACTTAGCTCCATAAGCGGCCATCAACTTTCTTCTTTCAACGGACATTGATTCCGGCATAACAAGTATTAGTTGATATCCTTTTACAGCCGAAACAATAGCCAGTCCTACCCCAGTATTACCAGAGGTCGGTTCTACAATTATACCCCCAGGTTTTAGCATTCCCCTTTTTTCGGCATCTTCAACCATAGAAAACGCGATACGGTCTTTAATACTTCCGCCGGGATTTTGTTTTTCCAGTTTTATCCACACTTCATATTCTTTGCTGAATAATTTGTTCATTTTTAAATGAGATGTGTTTCCTATTGACTCCAATATATTATTTATCTTCATAATAGTAGTCCTTCCTGTTAAATAACAAAATTAATTGGTTCGTTGTAATTTTCGCTGTTCCTTACTTTAACTTCACTTTTATGATATACCACTGAATACGCAGGTACGCTTTCAGTAAGCCATACATTACCGCCAATAATACTGTCATGTCCAATAATTGTTTCTCCTCCCAAAATTACTGCCTGCGAATATATTATAACACTATCTTCAATTGTTGGGTGACGTTTTGTATTTGATAATTTTTTGTTTACACTTATCGCGCCGAGAGTTACTCCCTGATAAATTTTTACATTGTCCCCAATTACAGCTGTCTCACCAATCACAACTCCGGTTCCGTGATCTATAAAGAAAGCGTTGCCGATCCTTGCTCCGGGGTTAATATCCACTCCTGATTTCTGGTGCGCGTACTCAGTCATAATTCTGGGAAGTATCGGCACTGACAACTCATACAACTCATGAGCCAATCGATATATGGCAATAGCAAAAAAACCGGGATACGCTAATATTACTTCGTCTATACTTTCGGCAGCGGGATCACCTTTGTAAATTGTATCGGCATCCAGCCATAACTTTGTGTTAATCTCAGGAATTTTACTCATAAAGGAAGATGCAACATCATCTACCAGTGAAGTTTCCAGATTAAGTGATATTAAAATATTTTTAAGATTTCTCCTGAGTAATAATAGTTTACTCTCAATTTCATCGGGACTGTAATATACATGCTCTGTAAAATGTGGAAAAAGTAATTGAAGCATGTCCTCAATAAAACGTTGCGCATCATTTTTTACAGGTTGAATTCTTACATGCGACTTTCTTATTTTTAACAGATCAGCTGCAAATCCATTTAGATCTAATTTGCCAGACAATTTATAAACCTCCTCAATACATTAAAATAATGTGTTGAATTTCTAATTCTTAAAAGGGTTAATCAGGAAAAGTATGTAGGGTTTAACATATGCAGGTAAACAAATACCCGGATTTTCGCAAGTGGGTTTGAGAATGAATTTCTACAAATAATATGGATGTTAATTTTTTCACAAAACAATTTTAATCAATCTTGACTTTTTTGTCAAGTATAGTTTTTAATATCACTGATTTTTACCCGGTTTATATACAATAACACAAAATTTGTTTAAGAGTTTCATAAAAAACTCAACTTTCAGATTTATTAGCCTTAACTTTCACCTCATATTTTTGGGAATAGTTATTCTCAAAAATCGACAAAATCATTTTAACACCCGGTTTATATACGTTAAACTCCGAGGCATTCAGCGTATCGGTTTCAAATCCTTTAGAAAGACATTCAGATATAATTTTGTTTAATTGATTCTCGGCGGCTGTTTTCGAATTAAATGTTTTGCAACCCTCCGCCTGAAACACTCCCTCTTTATTAGCGACAAATACCATTTGATAAGCTTCTGTTTTGTAGAACAAACACTCCATTGCTGGATTGCTCCTATCCTGATGAGCCGGTTTTCCATATACAGAAATTACCTGATTTAAATTTTTCCCGAGCATTTCATGAACATTAATATTCTGCGCCAATGTTGAGGTGAATAAAAAAAAGAAGAAGATTATTAAAAGAGAAATAAACAATCTTGATGTTTTCATAACTCCTCCCTGGTTAACTCTTGTAAAATGTTAACGAACAAGAAAAAATTTATCTCAAATAAAATCTTTGTTCAGAGGAAGATTATTTACCGCATGTAAAATAAAGGAAGAACTATTATTATCGATCAATAATAGATATAAGAAACTTGTGCTAAAAACTGATTAATATTACAATATATTTTGCTCTGTTTCAACAATGAATTAACTGCCGATAAAACTAAGTCTGTTTTGTCAGTCCAGATTCTTTAAATAATAAATTAAATCATCATAATCAGCTCTAAATTATAGGAAAATGGTTCGGCAAATAATTGTCCATATTATAATGTTGGGTAGTCTAGTACCAAGATTTTTACCCCTTTTTTAAAGCAACAATATTTGACTGTGTTACGTCTATATAACTAGTCATCTACATTATTCCAATCTCAAATAATTTCCCATAATTGTTTTTATCCACCGGGGGGAGGATAAAATGAAAATAAAATTATTTTTTGCAATTCTATTTTTATCCACTGTTCTTGTAGCTCAAGATAATAATATAGGCAACGCAGTATGCAGCTATGATAACATTGAGAAAAGCTACTTAGCCGGATTTTTTTCCGATAATTTAGGGTTACGAATTTCCAGTGCGTATTTTTTAGGCGAAATTAAATCCTCAATGGCTGTAATTCCGCTTATGGAAATGTTGCGTAATTCTGAATCTGAGGAAGAAAGATTAATTGCCGCTTTATCCCTTACTAAAATTGGTGACGAACGAGGCATTTATTTGTTAAAATATCAATCGGAATTTAGTGATTGTGAAAGAGTTCGCTGCATGTGCGAAAAATTTTACAATGCATATTTGGTGAATAAATATCCTGATATAGCAAATATTGCCTTTGAGGGTGACGAGGAATTTATAAAGCTGACATCGACAATTGATCCTGACTTTCAGTTGCAAGAATAAGATTAACGGATAGTGATTTTTGTTAATACTGTAAGAAAAAATTCGGGGTATAACTATTTCTATAAAAATATAGTTATCTGCCCCGATCAAATTACGCAGTAAATTTTTTACGCTTACTTATCTGCGGATTTAAGCACATTTGAAAATTAAACTTGAAATTGTAATTATCAAATACTGCTCCAACCTATGGTAGGTAACTAAAAATGAAACTGAATACAAAATTTTTTAAAAATTTTCGGTGTTATTTTATTAAGTATCTACAAACTTACTCGAATCGAGAATCAGCATCCCGTCTTTCCTATGCCGCAATAAGAGGCACTCGCATTTATATTATTTCGGCGAGTAATTTTGTTTCATCAATATCGCCATAACAAAATAAGTGATTGTTAATAAGTAGAGCCGGCGTAATTAAAATCCTTTTATCATGATAATAATTTATATCAATAATTTCGGTTAAAAGATTCGGATAAGCCAGCCGAATTTTGGCGAGTGTGTTTAGTGCCCTGTAACAAGTTTGGCAATTGGCGGAGATTATTAATGTAAGATTTATATTCATAATTTTGATAATAAATCTACAACTAATCAGAAAAAAGTATTGTCAGTTAAAAGACATCGCTCAAGAATTCATTTTTTAGTTCTTCTTAATTGTTAATAATAAGCTTGTTTGGTCAAATTAATTGTGCTTATGGATACACTTCAACAGAAGCACACGATAAATGAACTAATGCTTTATTACAATCTTTTCTTCAGGAATACTGCCGTAATATTTCAAGTAAATATTCAAGTATTTATTGTGCAAATTATCGGGTAATCTATCGCCGTTAATTATCATTTCATCTTTGCTCAATTCCAAATAGTAAGTCTCGTCTTCATCGGTCAGATAATCATCGTATGTCAGTTCTTCACTTATTTCATCAATAAAATTTTCAAACTGTTTGGTTTTCCATTTAAGCTCTTTCACATTCTCTTTAAGCCCGCTTAAATCTTTTTTCATATTTTTCATGCTTTCCGAAAAGTCTTTCATTCCATCATTAAACTCATCCATATCCATATTTATTTTAATGTTTTCAATACCTTTCAAATTTTCATGTAATTTCTCCATCGAATCCTGAAATTTTTTTCGATCAAAATGAATATGAAGCTCATTGCAGTCCTCAAAATAATCTACAAAATCCAAGTCTTCATCATCCCATTCCAAATCATTCTCTTCCAGATTAAAATCAACATTTATATCAAGGTTACTTAATGCCTCCCCCAATTTTTCCATACCTCGTTCAAATTCTTCGCTGTTTAAGTTTATATTAATATCAAAATCCGGGTCTTGAGCATCAACATAAATTTTGTGTCTGGGTCCAAACCATTTATTCTCCGCATGCGAATTGTATTGTTTGTCCGTATTTTCTTCAAACTCATCAATTTTATCCAACAAGTAGTTTCTATATATAGCAACTTCATTCTCTTCCATAGGAACGTTGTTTTTGTACAATTTATATATCTCACCCTCTTTAACAAAAACTTTAAGATAAATATCATCCCCATTCCTTTTTTCGTGGAATTTATATTTTTTCACTTGTGTATCAGTTTTTTGGTAACTGCTATTTTTTATTTGCCTGATATCTGTAAATTCTGCATCCTGAATTTCCGAGTATTCGCTGCTGCCGGCGCAGGAATAGCCGAATACAAAAGCTATAAAAACAGCCAATATTTTAAATTGATATCTTTCCATTATTCCCCCTTAAAAATGCATTGGTTTCAAAAGTTTGCATGTGAAAATTTGGACGGAATAAGTGTTGAAAAGTTTTGTGTTCTTGGTGTAATATTCCTTCTTAAAGAATAGATTTGACATACGTATAAATTGTAAACTAAATTTGTTACTAAATTATTCCAGAATCCTCCGTTTTAACATAATGAATCCATATAAAGGTTTACGCGATATCCCGCGCAATATTTGGCTTGTTTCTGCTGCCAGTTTAATTAATAGAACAGGCATGATGGTATTGCCATTTTTAGCTATATATCTTACTCAGGAGTTAAAAGTAAGCGCGGCTAAAGCCGGATTGGTATTGACATTTTACGGAGTCGGTGCGCTGATTAGCGCGCCATTTGCCGGAAAACTCAGTGACAAAATCGGATCGATGAAATTGATGAAAATTTCGCTGTTGCTCTCCGGAGTTTGTCTCTTCATTTATTCTTTTACAACAAATTATCACCTGATAATAATTATTTCTATAATTCTTGCGATTATCTCAGAAGCATTCAGGCCGGCAAGTATGGCATTTATCGCTGATGAAGCCCCAAAAGAACAACGCAAACAATCTTTCTCCTTATACAGGTTAGCTATTAACTTAGGAATGAGTTTCGGACCCGTTTTGGGAGGTGTATTAACTTCAATAGATTTTTCATTATTATTTTACGTTGACGGAATTACATCTATACTTGCAGCAATCTATTTGATATTTGCCAAATGGGAACCATTGCACATTCATAAAAAAAGTGAAGAAGACAAAATTGATAAAGAAGCTTTACCACCTTACCGGGACTACAGGCTTGTTTATCTATTGATTGCTCTTTCTCCTGTAATTATTGTTTTTTTTCAACATTTCAGCACAATGCCTTTATTTGTTGTTGATTATTTGGGATTCTCCCGCATTACATTCGGATTTCTTGTATCAATTAATACAATATTAATCATTTTTATAGAAGTCCCATTAAACGTTGCAATGCAAAAAGTGCCAGAGTGGAAATCATTATCATTGGGGGGATTGCTTTGCAGCATCGGTTTTGGCGGCATGGCTATTGCCTCCGATATTTCTGGAATTATAGTAACTATTATTATTTGGACCTTCGGGGAAATGTTATTTTTTCCTTCCGTTTCCTCTTTAGCCGGTGAAATTTCACCGGAAAATAAACGGGGCGAATATATGGGTTATTTACAAATGATGCACAGCTTCTGTTTTATCGGGGCGCCATTGATAGGAACATATGTTTATCAATATTACGGACCCCAAGTTTTGTGGATTAGCACATTTTTTTTAGGTCTGATAACAACTGTTATGATGTTGAGAATTAAAAGATGGGAAACTATTTCTCAATAAATTTAATTGACGATTATTTTTCCAAATCCCAATGTTCTACTCGATTTTATAAAACTGAGTGTTAAAATGCTAATCAATTAAATTTTCCTCGAGTTCCTGCTTCAATCTAATTATCCTTCCTAAAAAATTATTTCTGCGCAGCGCAAAAAAATCTTTTTTGAATCATTCTTCAAAAATAAGAAGGAAAGTAATTTTTAATTATGTAAATTTTAAAACCTTATGTGCCCGGATTTTCGCAGTTCTTTTAAACTTTTTTTGATAGAAAACGAATAGTTACTTATATCCATTTAAAATATTGAGTGAATTTCAACATTGTTTATGGGTGGATTTATTTTTAATCAAGGTTGGTATCCATACCATCAACTGGCAAATAACTCGAAGTGGATCCCTTATTTTAATGAAGAGCAGAATCGGAATAAACTTAATTATAATTTTTACAATTATTAAAAATGTTTAGAAAATGGAATACCTTGAAAACCACAAAAAATTGAAAGAAGCTTTTTCTTCTGTAAAATCGAAAATGGAATTTGATGATTACGAAATATACAAGTTCAAGTTTGATTCTTTTTCGAATAATATATTACCCGGGAATCAATTTTATCATTGTGAAAAGCATCATCTGGATTTTAAAAATGACACCTCGTTTTATAATGATGTCGGGACAATTCAAGATGAAGTACATATCAAAGATATATTTGTGGAAGAAAACAGGAAATTCAATTATTATGTTTTAAAACCAAAAAATAGCGCCCCCGTTAAGAAAGTCACATTTATGCTGCACGGCTTTAATGAAAAAAACTGGGAAAAATATTTAACGTGGGGACAAGCAATTTGTGAAAGATCTGAAAGTGCTATTGTATTTTTCCCGATAGCTTTTCATATGCAGCGTGCCCCTCTGCAATGGAGCGAAAAAAGAAAAATGTTTGAGTTAAGTGAAAAAAGGAAAAAAAAATTCCCCAATATTATTCATTCAACTCTTTCTAATGTTGCAATTAGTATGCGTCTCCATTCAATGCCTCAAAGATTTATTTGGTCAGGATTACAAACATATTATGATATAATTCAGTTTATTGAGGATATCAAAAATGATAAACATACTCTGATTGATAAAAATTTTACTTTTAACATCTTTGCTTATTCTATTGGCGGACTACTTGCTGAAATTTTAAAATTATCGAATTATAAAAACTATTTCGATGAGACTAAGGTTTGTTTATTTTGCAGCGGAGCTGTTTTTAATCGCCTTTCCCCCGTATCAAAGTTTATTTTAGATAGTGAGGCTAATGTCGCTCTTTACTCATATCTGGTTGAACATTTTGACAGTTTTTTGAAGAAGGACACAATGCTCCATCATTATATAGGTGAAGATCATTTGGAAGGAAAGGTTTTTCATTCGATGCTGGAATATCAAAAAATGAGGGATTTCAGGGAAAGTTTATTTAAAAAAGCGGCGAAAAAGATTTACGCCATTTCATTAAAGCAAGATTCAGTTATACCTTCTTTTGAAATAATTAATACATTAAAGGGGGCTTTTAGGGACATTGATATTGTAGTTGATGAATTCGATTTTAATTATAAATATACTCACGAAAATCCTTTCCCAATAAATTGCCCTGATTCTGAATTAATTAACGAAAATTTTTCAATGGTGTTTGATAAAATCGGCAGTTTTTTAAATGATTAAAATCACCCGCGCTTACATTTGTATTAAATTTATCCAATAATTCCATCATTTGTTTTTCATCAAAGAACGAACATTCATTAACGGAGGAAAGATAGAAGTGGAGTTAATACATAAACCAAATTGGCGTTAAGCAACAAAAGCAAAGAATGGTAAAATTGTAGAACAACATAAAATAGAGACGATTTTTGAGGCTGTTTCGCTTGCGCCTCTATCAAGCGGATTACAACCATTTGAAATAATTATTATAACCAATAAAGAATTAAATGAAAAAATAAGAACAACTGCGTGGGATACATTTATGCCTGAACGTATCAATAAAATGTTTAAACTTACCGATACCATTCGTGGGCCAAATAATGAAGGATGGGAAAATTACAGCAAAAAACTATTAAACCTCCATCCTCAAAAAGACGCCGAAGTAAATTTTAACCATGCCGCTCGTTAAGCTTATATCGCTTTTTCTTTATCTATAGCCGCCACTTTTGAGGGTGTTGATAGCATTCCATTAGAAGGATTTGATCCTGAGTTGACGAGTGAAGTGGCGCACAAATATTAAAATATTGCGTAGTATTATTTTAATCAAAAAACAGAAGGATATTCGAAATGAACAAAACTATTTTATTAAATAAACGACCAGTTGGAAAACCCCAATTGACCGATTTTAAATTTGTAACGGAAGAAATGCCCAAAGTTTCTGCAGATGAAGTCCTTCTTAAAACGATCTATGTTTCGGTTGATCCTTATTTGAGAGGAAGAATGAGTGATACAAAATCATACACCGAACCATTCCAATTGCAGAAACCTATAAGTTCGGGGATTATAGCTGAAGTCATTGATTCAAAAAATGAAAAATTTAATAAAGGTGATCACGTTTCAGGTTTATTGGAATGGAAAGAGTATCAAAAATCGAACGGCTTAGGATTATTAAAGGTGGACGGCACAAAAGCGTCACTTTCTGCTTATCTCGGAATTTTAGGTATGACAGGCCTAACCGCTTATATAGGATTAACTGAAATTGGAGTCCCCCAAAAAGGTGAGACTTTAGTCGTTTCCGGAGCTGCAGGTGCCGTAGGTAATGTAGTTGGTCAAATTGGTAAAATACAGGGTTGTCGGGTAATTGGTATAGCTGGAACAGATGAAAAGGTTGAATTGCTAAAAACAAAATTTAATTTTGACGAAGCGATAAATTACAACTCAACCGAAAATATGTCAGAAGCAATAAAGCAAACGTGTCCCGATGGCGTGGATATATACTTTGATAATGTCGGTGGAGAAATTTCTGATGCCGTGCTCTTTAAAATTAATAAGTTTGCGAGAATAATTGTTTGTGGAGCTATCGCTTTATACAATGAAACATCGTTGCCCATAGGGCCGCGAATTCAGACTTTATTATTAAAAAACAGTGCGTTGATGAAAGGTTTTATAATAAACGATTTTGCAAAATTATTTCCTGAGGCAATAAATAAATTATCCGAATTATTAAAAGAAGGAAAGTTAACCAATACGGAATCAATTGTAGAAGGTTTTGATAATATTCCACAGGCTTTTCTCGATCTTTTTGAAGGCAAAAACAAAGGCAAAATGATAGTCGCTTTATAAAATTTAATTGTAGAAATAATTCTAAGGTAGCGAATGAAAAACTTTGGATTCATAATTCCAGCTTAAATAATTTTCGGTAAAGATCAAATTATACAAAAACACAAATGCTTTATGGGTGTGCAAGTATTTCAAAAAACTAAATTTACCACAAGGTAAAAGAAGCTCTTTCTAATTGTGAAAGTAAAAAAGAAAAATTAGCTCAATACGAGGAGTGAGTTTCGTGAATTAAAGCGTGAACAACCGAAATTAAAGCGAGAGCCGGAATTGGCAGAACTGAAGATTTTTTTAATTCTTTAGGAATTAAAACTTCACTTTCAGAAAATACTGATGATTATGCTGGAACTGCGGAAATAATTATACAACGGTTCATTGATCATGGCTGGATTGGATTAGATGAACATAAAAATCTGCAGCCCTCTGATGTGCGGAAAATTATAGAAATGTGCTACTGAAAACATAGCCATTTTTTTGTTGATATAAATATCGTATATGGCTAAATAGGCATGATGAAAAACTATTTATGGATATTTTTATTTATTCTGAATTTATTTATTGGCTGCGATAATTTTCATAAGGTTGAGACAGTAAGTTCAGGCAATTATCTAGGGCAAACTCCCCCCTTAAACCAGCCAAAGTTATTCGCTCCCGGAATTGTATCTACAGGAATGTACGAAAGGGATTTTACAATGACGCCAGACGGGAACGAAATATATTTTTCAAGGATTTTAGGAAACTTTGAATTTTCAAAAATTATGGTTATCAAAAGAATTAATGGCGTTTGGACGGATCCTGAGGTGGCTTCATTTTCTATGAATACTAATAACAAAGATCTTGAGCCGTGCATATCACCCGACGGGTCCAAATTCTATTTTGTTTCCGACAGACCAGACAGTGCTGGAAAACGATACGATAAAAACAATGATATTTGGGTAATGAATCGAATTGGCAGCGACTGGAGCAAACCGTTTAATTTAGGATCGCCAATAAATTCTGATCTCCCTGAATTTTTTCCATCCGTCACAAATAACGGTACTATTTATTTTACGCGGGATTTGGACGGCGGGAGTTATATTTATAAATCTGAATTCATCAATGGAAAATTTGCCGAACCCGAAAAATTGAATAATAAAATCAATTCCACTAACAACCAGTTTAACGCGTTTATTGCACCAGACGAGAGTTATATAATTGTTCCGACTTACGGCAGAAAAGAAAGTTTGGGCGCTACAGACTATTTTATTTGCTTTAATTTAGGGCACGAGGTTTGGACAGATCCGATTCATATGGGGAGTTTAATCAATTCGAAATCGCGCGATGAATATTCATCATTCGTTAGCAGAGATGGAAAATATTTATTTTTTATGTCATCCGATTTTAACAAATTTAATGTGAATTTTCAAAAAGATTATAATCTGAAAGGTTTACATAATATGCCTGAAAACGGATCCCCCGATATTTATTGGATAGCAGCCGATTTTATCAAAACTTTAAAACCTGATTGATAATAGATTTGCAAACTAATTATTCCACCAATACTGCAGTACCGTAAACAAGAATTTCAGCCGCATTTTGCATTATATAACTTGTAGAAAAATCGATATCGATAATCGCATTGGCGCCTAATGCTTTAGCTTGTTCAATCATTCTATCTATAGACTGTTCGCGTGATTCGGCCATAAGTTTAGTATATTCCTCAATCTCGCCGCCTACAAGATTTTTAAAAGCTGCAAGAATATCTCTTCCAAGGTTTCTTGCGCGAACAGTATTCCCTCGCACAACACCGAATGTTTTTTTTACCTCCTTACCAGCAACAAAAGACGATGTTGTAAGAATCATCTTTGAATCTCCTTATATTTGTCATGCTTACGTGTAAAGAATTTTTCGCGCCCAACTGAGAATAACAAAACAAATATACCGAATACTAAAATTATAATTCCGGTTTTAAGGAGCACCGGCGTTGTATTGTCGTTTATAATAAAATTAACAAATTCTAAAGCGGCGAATCCTAGAATAATCAATACTCCTATTGATACCATTATCCAGGCTAGTCCTCGTTCTATTCTATTATAAATACCTAGCCAGTAACTGTCCCATACTTCAACAGAGGGGTTTTTTAATTTCATCTGTTTAAGTACCTCCTTTATTCTTTTTTGCTCTTTGTATTCTTTATACAATTCCGGATTTGAATTAATTAAATTCTCAAATTCAATCCTTTCTTCGTGATTTGCCGACGTGTCCAGATATTTCTCCAATAAATAAATGAAATTATCTGTCATGATAGTACCTTTCCTAATTTTTGCCCGAGTTTTTTTCGTGCATAATACAAACGAGACATAACCGTACCAATCGGAATATCAAGTGTATCCGCTATTTCTTTATAACTACAATCTTCAAATTCCTTTAAAATAATTATTTCTCTTTCTTCAAAAGACAATTGCATTAAAGCTGCTTCAATCGTTTTGTTCTCTTCATTTTTTTCAATAGCATAAACGGGATCATCTTCATCATTTGTGTAATCTGCCGATTCCAAAAAGCTTATACTTACTTTTTTCTTATTATCGCGTATATAATTAAAACAAAGATTCCTTAGTATTTTATAATACCATGTAAAGAATTTTTTAGTATTGTCGAAATTCTTAAAATTGCGGTAAGCTCTAATAAAAGCCTCCTGGGATAATTCCATTGCGGAATCGTGTGAACCCAAAAATCCTAAAGCCGCATAGTAAGCGCGCTTCATGTTACTTTTAACAAGTAGTTCGAATTCAGCCACTTCGGACCTCGATAATCCCGGATTTAATATTATTTTTTTCTTCACAGCCGTGTTACACTAAATAGTGGAAAATATTCATAATTATTTTCAAATTTTTATGACTTATATGTAATTCTGAATCGATAGTAATTCTGATAGAATGAAGTAATTCTTTTCCCGGATATGACTTATTCAATAATTAATTAGAATTGAGCTGATAATATAAAATATTTTCAGGATTATTTTGTTTTTGACAAAATCTTTATGGATTAGTTGAATTAATATTTTGATTTATTAAATGTTGTGGTGGGGAGATTTATTAATATATAATTTTAAGAAATACGGTTAGGAATATTTTTTTTAATGAAGCTTGCCAGTATAATTTTTTTTATTTCAGCATGTTTTTTATAAATTTAATTTCGTCTTCGTTTACTGTATGTCCCATTCCAGTATAAATTCTTTCCGTAACATTAGCATTAAGTTTACTAAATATCCGCGCTGTTTCTTTTACTCTTTCCAGAGGAATATGGAAGTCAATATCACTGCAACCTATAAAAACAGGTGTGTTTTTCAGATCGGAAGCATATTCTTCCTGCTCAATTACATCTCCTATCAGCCCACCGCTTAATCCGATAATACCGCCATATTTACCCGAATTTTTTGCGGCAAACTCCAAAGCCAGACAAGCGCCTTGACTGAATCCAAGTATAAATATTTTTTCGTCTGGAATACTATTCTTTTTGATTTCAGCAACAAGCAGTTCAATCATTTTTAAACCCGAACTTATTCCAGGCTCATTTAAATTGCGTGGAGTGATAAAAGAATTCGGATACCAAGTTCCGTTGGATGCCTGAGGAGCTAAAAAACAAATATTATTTGCGTCAAATTCTTCAGCAAAAGATAGCATACTTTCTGCAGTCGCTCCACGACCATGTATAAGAATCATTGCCGATTGTGAATTTTTTAAATCCTCACCAGATTGGAGAACAAAATTGTTTTGATGTGGTTCCGGTATACTTGAAGTATCAATCATTACCAAACTTTGTTTCATAGTTAATTTTCTCATTATTCTAAAGTGATAAAAACTGAGCGTCGAGGTTTACCGTCAATGCTTTTTGATTTGTGTCCACGCCCCGTCGTATCTTCAGCTAAAATAATATCTCCGGCAATAAATCTTTTTACATCGCCTAAACTCGTTTCAATTTCAATTTCTCCATCAAGCATTATTATATACTGACGTTGTGGAGCATTATGATAATTGTAATCATAATCGCCATCTGTTTCTCTAAAAATTATTCCTGATACAGATTGACTCTGGGATAGTCGTCCGATTTCACCGGAATCAAAAAGGGGAACATCAATTTCTTCGAAATATGATTCTTTATCAATACCAGTATATAAACGTGTTATTTTCATAATACACATAAGTTTTTATATAATGAGAGGTCTAACCCGCTTAAAAAAATAAACAGACAATAATCAATTGAATTTTGTTTTTAAGGGCATCAAACTCATTTCTATTTGTTTTCTTTTGGATTCTGGCAGTTTTAATTCATTACCCAAATTTGCCAAGTCTTCGTCAATCAAAAATCCAGGATCGTCCGTAGCTATTTCGAAAAGAATCCCGCCTGGTTCCCTAAAATATATTGAACGGAAATATTGCCTGTCAATAATTTGAGTCGGCAACAAACCTGCTTCAGTAATTTTATTTTTCCACATCATTTGTTCAGTTTCATTTTCCGCTCTCCATGCTATATGATGAACAGATCCGGCGCCACTAATCGCTTTTTGCCCGCTGCTATATTCAATAATATCTATTTTCGCTTTATTTTCAGCTGAACCTACTATATATCTTTTATAAGATCCGTCAGTTTTATCATATTCTATACCCATTATTTCGTTTAATAGATTTTCAGTTGGAATTATTTTTTGCAAATTAAAAGTTGCGCCGAAAAATTTACGTATTGAATGTTTTTTATCGATTTCTCCATTGGACCAACCTTCTAATTTATCAGCTGTTTCATCAGGTACAAGTTCTATTATCAGTCCATCGGGATCCAGCAAACTAATGTACGGCTTTCCGAATTTTTTTTGAGGCCCGTTAAAATCCACCGCTTTTTCGGCAAAATAACTCATCCAATAATCAAGTGAATTTTGTGGGATACTGAGAGCGACAGCTGTTGTTTCTCCTGTTCCTTTTTTGCCTTTGCGCGCATCAGGAAATGGGAAAAACGTTAATATTGTTCCAGGCTCACCAGTTTCATTACCATAATAAAAATGATAAACATCAGGCGCGTCGAAATTAACAGTTTTTTTTACTAATCGTAATCCAAGTATTCCAGTGTAAAAATCGTAATTCTTTTGAGGATCCGAGGCTAATACTGTAATATGATGAATCCCGTTTATTTTATTTTTCATGACTTTTTAAATTTAATTTATTGATCAATTGGGATATAATTTATATTCAACTTTTTCAGGAACTTCAATTGAGATAATTCTTAAAAACTCCCCTTTCTCCGGAACAATAAATATCTCATTTATTCCATCTCCTTTAATAACAAAATAATCTTTCATAAATATATTCTTAACTTCATCACCAACTTTAATATTTCCTTTACCAGACACATTTACTGCTGCAAGAACTTTGTTTGACGGTAAATTTATTTGATATTCTGAACCATCATTTATTGTTACATCATTCATCTTTACATCCGCAACAATTTTTAAGGGTGATTTTTCGCTAATAATATTTTTTAATGTCACACCATTTTTAATTATTTCCGGAAATTGGTTATGAGTGAGTTGAATATATTTTGGGTCATTATGAATTGTTTCATTCAAATTTGGTTCGAACCATATTTGAAAAAATTCCGTTATTTGCCCATACATTTCTTCCTGATGATATATTCCTGAACCCGCTTGTATCAATTGCGCGCCACCAGCTCCCACACGCGTTTTGTTTCTAAGGGAATCGGAATGGCCAATTTCACCTTCAAGTACATAACTAATAATTTCAAACGCCTGGTGAGGATGCATAGAAATTATACCATCACCTTTAGCTGAAGCCCACGACCAATAAAAAAGCGGACCAATTCTTTTTGCTTCGGAAGTTCCGCCGGGGAAATCGATAGGTTTAATTTCAGTGATTTTAGCGTTATCAAATTCTCCATAACCTTGTTTTTCAGGTGAATATATTTTTATTTTAGAATTATCTATGCCACTCATTTTAACCCCGCATTTTGTCCATTAGAGAGTTTATTATCTCAGCTTCATCTTCCGAAATATTCTTAAATACTGAATCAAACTCAGATTCAAGCTTATCGATTTCAGAAAGTAAATTCATTCCTTTGTCCGTAATTAAAACTTCTGCTTTTCTTCTATCGTTCGGGCAGATTTTTCTATCGACTAATTTTTTTGATAATAATCTATCCACTAGGCGAGATACATCCGACATTTTGTCGAGCATTCTTTCTTTAAGCATGTTAATGGAAGCCGGTTTAGGATGCTGCCCCCGAAGAATTCTAAGAATGTTGAATTGAACGGAAGTGATATCAAAACGATTAATTATTTGATTCTGCAAACCTATAAACCAGCCGTTGGTAAAAATTAGGTTAACGGCTAGTTTATGGTATTCGTTTCTGAATTTTTTTTGTTTGATTTCATCTTCAAGTTTCATAAGAACAACGCTGGTTTATTTACTTTGAATAAGTTCTATATTTGCTGTAATTTCAACTTCTTTGCTAACAACCAATCCGCCTGTTTCTAAAGCAGAATTCCATTTTAAGTTATAATCAAAACGATCTAGTTCACCGGTTAATTTGAATCCGGCTCTTGTGTTTCCCCAGGGATCTTTAATAGTGCCATTAAATTTTACATCTAATGTAATTTCTTTAGTAACGTCCCTTATAGTTAAATCACCAACCATTTTCCAGTTTTTGCCACTTTCTTTTTTTAAACTTTTACTCTTAAATAACATTTTGGGAAATTTTTCGGCGTTAAAAAAATCATCTGATTTTAAATGTTGATCTCTTTTTTCATTATCTGTATTAATACTGTTTATATCTACGTTAAATTCAATTTTTGCGTTCTCAAAATTATCACCGTCAGAGACCACCTTGCCGTCAAAAGATCTAAAATTACCGTCAACTTCGGAAATAATCATATGTGTCACAGTGAAATTTACATTTGAATGCGCCTGGTCGAATGTCCAATTTGTTTGAGCGAATAAACTGGATGCGCTTATTAAAACTGCCGTAATAAGTATTTTGAATGTTTTCATTTATTTCTCCTAATATATTTGTTATATGATATAATGTCTTATTTAATACCGCAATATATGTTATAACATATAATGTTGCAACATCTTTTTTAAAAAAAATGTGTTTTGTGGGTATTTGTTCGATTATAGGCTGTTTTACAAGTATTTAGATGAAGTTTTTATATGTAAAAAAGTCGTTATAAACTTAAAGACAAAATAAATTCCAAAATCATAATTTGCATGGTCATTAAATATTGGGCAAAATGAGGGTATAATTTCGCGTGGATATGTTGTTTATAAACAACTTTATTCATTTTTTTTATTACATCTTAAAACTTTTAGAAGAAACCGGGACGCAAAAAATATTACTACGCTCCAAGTTATAAGCATTGTAAACAAAGCACTTGTCGACATATTTATTCCTCTTAAAAATATTTTCTAAAATTATTTCTGATTCATTTTAACTTTCCAGGAGTATGCAACCATAAAAGCAATTCCGATGAATGTTAACAACAGAAGAAGACGCGTCATATCAATTATAAAAACATTTGTTATATCACCTTCTATTATCCATCTTGTATCTTGTATACCGGTATTTAGTAATGTCCCGATAATACTATCATTAGCCAATTGCCACCCTTTCCCCGAAATAAAAGAACTAATTGCTCCTTTCCAATCGCCGTTAAGTGGTCTAATTAGCGAGCCTATAAAAACCGCAGATAGAAATGCGGGAGTAATGTATTTGATAACAAATTTAAAAAAGAGAGGTATTTTAATATCGGCTCCCCTGTTAATTTCTTCCCAGGCATTATTAATACCGAAAACCCAAGCGAACAAAATAGATTCACCAAGAGCGAATACAACAAGAGCGAAAGTACCGGCCCAATAATCAAACTCGTTAAACGCGCCGGCTTCATAAAATATAATACATGGAAGAGCAAGTATAAGGATTAAGGTGCCAAGAATAAAAGTTGATTTCCTCCTATCGACTTTGAATGTGTCTTGTATAAAAGCCATTACAGGCTGACCCATTGCAAGTGAACTTGTAATACCGGCTAAAAACAACAATCCAAACCAGGCTAAACCCGCCAACGCCGCCAAATATGGACCCCAATTCTGAAAAAGAGTAGGCATAGTACGAAAACCCATTTCGAATCCAACGTTAGCTTTAATCCAATCGAGTCCCAGATAAGCGGTTGCAATCGGAATTATAATAGACGCTCCAAGAACAACTTCAACAAATTCATTCATCCATCCTGCAGTGGCGGCGTTTAGAGCAATATCATCTTTCTCGCGCAAATAAGAAGCGTAACAATGTATCGAGCCCATACCGACTGAAAGCGTAAAAAATATTTGACCAGCTGCGGCAAGCCAGACTTTTGGGTTTGAGAGTGAATCAAATTTCGGTTCCCATAAAAAATTAAAGCCCTGTATAGCGTCGTTAACGGCGCCTGATTCTCCAGCATGCAAAGTAAATGCTCTTATCGCTAGAAAACTTCCGAATAGTATCAGTACAGGAATTCCAATTTTACTTGCTATTTCAATGCCTCCGCTTAGTCCGCGTGAAAGAATCCAAAGATTAATACCAAGTGTAACAGCGAAAAAAAGAATGGCTTCAGTAGGCAAATTAAATTTGCTACCATTGCCCAAATCCAGATAATTAGCAAAAAAGGCGGAAACTTCTGAAGGACTTTTTCCCGCGAAAGAACCTGCCAACGAATGCCAGACATAAGATAAAGTCCATGATTCTATGTAACAGTAATAAGCAAGAATGGCCAAATTTGTAAAAATTCCGAATACGCCGAAATATTTTAGCGCTTTTGATTTACCCAGCGAGTCCAGCATACCCGGAGTTGAGTGATATCCGTATTTTCCTCCATGTCGCCCTATTCCCCATTCTATCCACATTAAAGGAATACCCATCAAAAAAAATGACACAAGGTAAGGGATAATAAACGCGCCCCCTCCATTTTGAACTGCCTGAGCAGGGAACCTTAAAAAATTCCCTAAACCAACTGCGTTACCTGCAACAGCCAGAATTAAACCAATTCTGCTGCCCCATTGCTCTTTGGATTGCGACATTGCCATAATTAATCTCTTATTTAAAAAATTGTTTTGTGAATTCTCGGGAGTTAGGTTATTAATTTATACGGCTGTATAAAACTGTGCGGAAAGAAAAAACTTAAATGTACCGGTGCGGGTTAAATCATCGGAATAATTATCAACAAATTTTAAGCGGTTGATATTATTATAAAAAGATTCTTTTTGAATGTGAAGAAATTGAAAATTTACAGATTGAAACGATTTTTTTTTAATCTGGCAGCTTTGTATAATTGGAGAATTACAAATCTCACCATTTGTCAATAATGATTCTTTATTCCATTCCGAATTTAAAAAATTATTAGACTCGTATAAGGCAAGGGGCGATAATATAATAAATATAAACAGCCAACCTATCAAATATGGCCGAAGTTTATTTATCATAAATTATCCTTAAAGAGAATGTGTGCATACTTAATATAATTTTGTTACAAATACAATAGAGTCCTGCATGAAGCAACACTTTAATGTAAATTTATTCACATAATCTATTTGCGAATTAAAAACTATTCGTTAATTTCCCCGGAATTCAATCCGAGAATATTTCTATTTTGAACAAACCTGATCATACAAATAGATTGTTGCGAAATCTTGGATTGTTATCCACTATCATGATTGTTGCCGGATCTATGATTGGATCGGGAATATTCCGCAAACCCTCTTCAATGGCACAACAACTGCATTCACCCGAGTTGATGATAATTATTTGGATTGCAGCAGGTTTAATTACATTGATTGGGGCAGCCATCAATGCTGAGATTGCAGGAATAATAACTGATACGGGCGGACAATTTATTTACTTCAAAAAGATGTACGGAGATTTTATAGCATACCTCTATGGATGGTCGGTACTCTCCGTAATCCAAACGGGAAGTCAGGCAGCGATTGCTTATGTATTCGCAGAATATATTGGATATTTTATTAAATATCCCCAATTACCTTACTCGGTACAAAAAATTGCCTTATACATGCCTCTGGTGGGTGATATATACCCATTTGCGGATTTTGGCACCAAGGCTGTTGCTATTATATGCACTCTGTTTTTGACGGGAGTAAATTATTTTGGGGTTATTTTCGGAGGTGTTGTACAAAATGTTGTAACTATTATAAAAATCTTATCAATATTGTTGCTTACCGTTCTACTTCTGTTTTTGGGTGATGGAAATACGTCCAATTTTACAAAAGATATGATTTCGGGAAACTCAAATTTAAATTTGTTTTCCGGAATAGGATTGGCGCTGGCGGGAGCTTTTTGGGCATACGACGGTTGGAACAACGTAACGTTTATAGCGGGAGAAGTTAAAAATCCTAAACGTGATGTGGGACTTGGTCTTCTTTTTGGCACACTTATAGTAATAATAGTTTATGTACTTTTAAACATTGCATTTCTATATGTTTTACCGATCAATGAAATTGCGCTATCACCATTAATCGGGGCAACTGCCGCTGAAAAAATATTCGGTCATATTGGCGGAGAAATTATTTCCATTGCAGTAATTGTTTCGACATTCGGAGCATTAAATGGCAGCATACTTGCAACTGCCCGTGTACAATACGCAATGTCTGAGAAAAAATTATTTTTTAAAAGTCTCGCAAAAATACATCCCAGATATAAAACACCGCATGTTTCTTTAATAGTTCTTGGAATATGGTCTTCTGTACTTGTTTTATCAGGTTCTTTCGATATGATTACAGACTATGTGATTTTTGCTGCCTGGATGTTTTATATGCTCGGCGCATTTGGTGTTTTTGTATTGCGCAAAAAAATGAAAGACACAGATAGGACTTACAAAGTTTGGGGATATCCTTATACCCCGGCATTATTTGTTTTATTCTCTTTTGTGTTTCTTATAAATTCATTTATAGCGAACACACAAAATGCCATGATGGGATTGGTACTTATTTGCTCCGGATTGCCATTGTACTTCTACTGGAAATATAAAAAGTAATTGATTTTTTTAATACACAATATTAGTCAACTTCCAAAAGCTCTTTCCACTTCTTAATTTGATCAGAGACCATTAGAGGATTAGGTGATCCAAATGATTTTTTTCGGTTAAGTGCAGTTTCAATATCCAAATAATCTTTTACGGATTGATCAAATACATCACTAAAAGTTTTTAATTCTTTAATTGATAATTCATTCAGCTTTTTATTATTAGCGATAGAGTAAGCCACAACCTTGCCAATAATAGAATGCGCCTGTCTGAATGGAATATTTTTTGAAACCAGCCAATCCGCCAAATCCGTGGACAACATAAAATCGCCTTTTAACTCTGCGGAAAATCTGTTTTTGTTTATTTTTAACGAACTGATTAAAAGAGCTGCCAGTTTAAGTGATTCACTGTAAGTTTTATAAGATTCGAAGGCGGGCTCCTTATCTTCCTGCATGTCCCTATTATAACTTAAAGGCAGTCCTTTCATCATAGAACTAACAGACAAATAATTTCCCTGGACTCTTCCGAACTTACCTCGAATTAATTCTGCCGCGTCAGGATTTTTTTTCTGCGGCATAAGTGACGACCCCGTTGTTACGGAGTCATCCATCTGAATAAAATCCCATTCAACAGTACTCCACAAAATCAATTCTTCAGCCAGACGGCTCAGGTGCATCATTCCAATTGAGCAGGCATTAAGATAATCGAGAACAAAATCTCTGTCCGAAACAGAATCCAGAGAATTTGCGGAGACTTTTGTAAAACCTAAATACTGTGCTGAAAAGGATCTGTCTGTTACAAATGTGGTTCCGGCTAAAGCTCCGGAACCGAGAGGACAAACATCGGCTTCGTCATATACATTCTGGAATCTCTTTTTGTCACGCTCCAGCATTTCAACATAGGCCATCAGATGAAACGCCAGTGAAATCGGCTGTGCCCTCTGCAAATGAGTATATCCGGGAATAATAGTCTCAATGTTATCTTCAGCTAAGGTTATAATGGTTATCTGAAAATCTGTTAATAATTTTATAAGAGCATCAACCGAATCTTTGATCCACATTCTGAAACCGGTTGCAACCTGATCATTACGGCTGCGTGCTGTATGTAATTTTGAGGCGGCTTCACCAATCAATTCATAAAGATAGTCTTCCACTGCCGAATGAATATCCTCGTAATTGCCCGACAATGGATTCCAGTTTCCAGCGATATATTGCCTTTCTACCAAATCCAATCCGTTAAGTATTTTCTCAGATTCTACTTTGGAAATTATTCCGCATTTCCCCAGCATCTTAGAGTGAGCTCTGCTCACTTTAAGATCGTAAGGCAACAAATGAATATCGAATTGAATTGATGAAGAAAATTTTAAAAAGAAGTCATCAATATTTTTAGAAAATCTACCGCCCCATAACATATTATTCAGTAACCTTGGCTATATTGTTTTTAACTCTTGTAATTGTTTGATAAGTTAATCCATATAGATGTATAAATCCCTTTGCCGATTTATGATCGAACGTATCGTCCTCTGAATATGTAGCAAGTTCTTTGCTGTAAAGACTGTTTACTGAATATCTTGAAAGTATTTTCATGTTGCCTTTATACAGTTCGAAAATAATCTCTCCCGATACAACTTCTTGAGTTTGGTCTACAAAAGCGGTAAGCGATTCAAACAGCGGAGTAAACCAGAGTCCATCATAAATCAAATTAGCATAAGTGTTGGAAACTCCTTGTTTATATCTGAATGTTTCTTTATCGAGTGTCAATTTTTCTAATTCAAAATGTGCTTTATGCAGAATTGCCGCAGCCGGAGCTTCATATACTTCTCTAGATTTAATACCGACGACTCTGTTTTCAACAATATCATACCTGCCGATTGCATTTCTTCCGCCAATTTCATTAAGTGTTTTTACTAATTCTACTGGGGAGAGTTCAATGCCGTCTATAGCTACCGGAATACCTTTTTCGAAAGTTATTTTAATTTGCTCTGGTTCAGCGGAAGCTTTTTGCGGAGAAACCGTCATTTGATAAGCATCCTCCGGCGGAGCTTGTGTAGTATCTTCAAGTTCTCCGCATTCTGTGGCTATACCCCACAAGTTGTCGTCTATAGAATAAGGTTTTTCTTTTGTGATATGAATTGGAATGTTATTTTCAATTGCATACTCAATTTCTTCTTCCCTACTTTTGAATTCCCACTCTCTCAACGGAGCAATGATGTTAAGATCCGGATCAAGTGTATTAATACCTACTTCGAACCTTACCTGATCGTTACCTTTACCAGTGCATCCGTGAGATACAGAATCAGCATTTTCTTTATTTGCTATATCAACAAGAAGTTTCGCTAACAGCGGACGTCCAATTGCGGTTGCCAGAGGATATTGACCTTCGTAAACTGCGCCGGCTTTTAATGCTTTAAATGCGTATTCACTTATAAATTCATTTGTTAAATCAACAATATAAGATTTTGAAGCGCCGGTTTTTTTCGCTTTCTCTTCTAAATTTGCAGTCTCTTTTGTCTGTCCAAGATTTCCGGTAACGGTTATTATTTCACACTCATACTTTTCTTTCAACCATTTAACCATCACACTGGTATCCAATCCACCGGAATAAGCAACCACAATTTTTTTTGGATTCATTTTTTGTTTCTCCTAGTTTAATCTGATTTCCTTGATATTATGTCGTCTATCATCTCAAGGATTACGGATATATTTTTAACTTTATCCGGTATAACCAAAACAGTATCATCTCCGCCAATTGTGCCAAGTATTTCTTCTCTGTTTAACCTGTCAATATAATGTGCAACTCCCTGCGCTCTTCCAGCAAGGGTTCTCATCAATATCATATTTTCATTATGAGAAACACTTAAAATTTCCAACCCAATTAAGCGTGATATCTGTTTGCCAAAATCATCGCTGCTTAGCACATAGCGAACGCCTACATCGTTAAACGTTCTAATTACACCTAGATCCGCAAAATCCCTACTGAGAGTAGCTTGAGTTATTTTTACTCCTTCGTTATGAAGAAGTTTTAATAATTGTTCCTGATTCGAGATAATTCTGTCGTTCAGGACTCTTTTAATGATGTTTTGTCTTCTTAATTTTGCTGACATAATTCTTCACTATTTAGTTTGTAATTGTTCTTGACTAATTGAATGCGGAATATAATTATTTAATGTGTCAGCAAAAACTTTTAGAAACTCATTAATTTCTTTTTCACTTACAATTAATGGCGGCAGTAGCCGCAGAGTATTGTTTCCCGCTGTAACGGTTACAACACCTTTGTTTAATAATTCTTTACTAATATTTTTAACGTCGTATTCAGCTTTAAACTCGATTCCGATCAATAAACCTTTGCCCCTTATCTCAACAATTTCAGTAAAATCCAAAGATTTAATCTTTTCTATTATTTTTTCGCCTTTTTCGGTGACTTCGGCCAGCAAGTTCTCATTAAGCAAATCCATTACCATATTAGCGACAGAAACAGCAACGGGATTACCTCCAAATGTTGAACCGTGCATACCGGGTTTAATAACTTTTGAAACTCTCTCGGAACAAATAACAGCACCAAGCGGCAAACCGTTTGCAATTCCTTTTGCAGAAGTGATTATATCCGGTTGAATATTTTCCCACTGATAAGCGAACATTTTACCCGTTCTTCCAATACCAGTTTGAATTTCGTCAAGGATTAAGAGCAAATTATTTTCATCGCAAACGGTTTTTAATTTCTGCAGATAATCTTCATCAGGAAGTATAATTCCATTTTCTCCCTGTATTGGTTCCAGCATTACTGCAACTGTATGTTTGTCGATTGAATTTTCTACAGCTTCTATATCATTGAACGGGACATATTTAAAGCCGGGAGTTAGGGGGAAAAAACCTTCCCACAATTTATACTGCGCAGAAGCGGCCAAACTGCCCATAGTTCTTCCATGAAATCCACCGAGTGTTGTAATTATTGTGCTTCTTCCTTCACCCCATTTACGCGCGAATTTTATTGCCGCTTCGTTTGCTTCCGTACCGGAATTACAAAAGAACACACTCGATAGTTTTGTAGTTTTTACTAATTTATCGGCCAAAGAATTTTGTAAGTGCGAATTGAATAAATTAGAAACATGCCATAAACTCATGGTTTGTTCAACTGCAGCTGTTACAAGCTTTGGATGATTATGTCCGAATCCCGTAACCGCAATTCCGGATAGAAAATCCAAATAACTCTTTCTATTCTCATCATATAAATAAGACCCATTGCCAGATACAAAATTTACGTTGTGCCTGTTATATGTGTTTAGTAAAGAGTTGCTGCTGCTTTTAGATTGCGATTCTTTTTGTACTAACAATCCAGGTTCCTCTCTTTTTATTTGATGATATGTTTGTGAATTCGTTAAAATTGTTGCCAATCCAAATTTTAGACACACCTTGATCAATTAATTCCAGGCAGCTGTGCATCTTAGGAATCATTCCACCGTTTATTTCCCCGCTTGAAATCCCCTCTTTAATATCATCCATAGTTAATAAATTTTGATACTTATTGTTCAACATCACTCTATCTACGTCCGAAAAAAACAGAACAGCTTCGGCGGATAAAGATATTGAAAGTGCTGCCGCAAACAGATCCGCGTTAACATTCATAATTTGTCCATATTGATCCGAACACAAGCTTGAAAAAACAGGAACAAATCCCTGCTTTAGTAATTCAACAATCCAGGTCAACTGATTTTTAACGACAGGCCTGCCAACATATCCAAGTTTATCATCCAATTGATTTGCGATGAACGCACCGCCGTCAATTCCGTTTAATCCTATAGCTCTTATATTAAACGAATAAAGGTAAGAAGTAATTTTACTGTTAAGCAATCCGCCTTGAACCGAAGAAACAACATCTATTGTATTTTTGCACGTTACTCGTTGTCCTTCGTAAAAACTTACTTCATGCCCAAGTTTTGTTGACCATTCTGATATAAGTTTACCGCCACCGTGTATAATTACAACGCCTTCGTATTCAAGCTTCAGATTATTGATTAAATCTTTTCCGATTGAACCGGTTACAAATTGATCAATAGTTTTTCCGCTAAGTTTTACAACTGCAATTTTCATTTTACCGATACTCCGTTAAGATCTGTAATTTGCATTAATTTTTATATATTCTTCGGAAAAGTCGCAAGTCCACCAAGTGGTTGAGGAGGCGCCTTCACCAAGATCCAATTCAATTTTAATTTCATTTTTAGACAATATTTTTTTCGCCTTTTCTTCGTCAACTACCACTTTATAATCAGGGAGTAATACCGGGTGATTATCAAAAAATATTGAAGTGTTTTTGGGATTGATATCAGCGCCAGAACTGCCCGCCGCAGATATAATTCTTCCCCAGTTGGCATCGCAGCCGTTTATGGCAGTCTTAACAAGAGGGGACTTTGCAATAGCTTTTGCAACTGTATCAGCGTCCATATCGGATTTTGCATTTTTAATCGAAATAGTTATAAGTTTTGTTGCTCCTTCTCCATCGGCGACAATAGCTTTTGCCATGGTTCTGCAGAGATTATTTAAAGCTGTTACAAACAAAGAGTATTCAAGTGTGGAATCCTCAATTTTAACTCCACTCGTACTATTGGCAAGAACTATTACCATATCATTTGTACTTGTTTCCCCATCTACCGATATTTTATTGAAAGTTTGTGATACCGCTTGTGAAATGGCTTTCTGAAGTAGCTTCCCTTCTATTTCGGCATCTGTGGTAATAAACGCGAGCATAGTAGCCATATTGGGATGGATCATACCGCTTCCTTTGCAGATTCCGCCGATAATTATATCACCTTTTGACAAAGCTATTCTAAGCGCATAATTTTTTTTCTTTAAGTCAGTTGTCATTATTGCTTCGGTCGCATCATTTCCCCCTTCTTCAGATAATAGAGGAACTATTTTCTCTATACCACTCTTCACAATATCAACTTTTAATCTTTCGCCGATTACACCTGTGGAGCTGACAAGAACTTCGTTCTGCGCAATATTTAATTTATCGGCGCAATATTTCTGAACTTCCACTGCATCATTAAAACCATTCACACCAGTACACGCATTGGCATTTCCGGAGTTTATAAGTATAGCTTTTACTTTTTTCCCCTCGTCAATAATTCTTTTACATAATATAACAGGAGCAGCTTGCGCTTTGTTTAAAGTAAACGTTCCAGCCGCTGTTGCAGGATAAGTTGAAACAATGAGAGCCAAATCTTTTTTAACTTTTTTTAATCCACAGTTTAGTCCGGCAGCCTGAAAACCTTTAACTGAAGTTACCGATCCGTTATCTAAATATTCCCACATAATCTTCCCCTTAAATTAAAGAGATACTCTCTTTTTGAAATTCATAATTGTTTACAATGCCTAACCATTCGTCCCATCCAAACATCTGGTTCATATTTTGGACTGCTTGACCGGATGCGCCTTTAATTAAATTATCTATTACCGATGTAATTACTATTGTTCTTTCTTGTGCCACAACGTTTAAATCACAATAGTTTGTGCCAACAGTCCATTTTAATTGCGGCGGAACCGATCTTAACCTCACAAAATGTTTGTTCTCGTAAAATTCTTTATATAATTGATGAATGACACTTGGTTCGATTTTTTCCGAAAGATTTACTATCGCAGTTGAATAAATACCTGTCGATATTGGTAATAAATGAGTTACAAAATTGAAAGAACCGCTAAATCCAGATTTAACTATTTCCTGATAAATTTCCGGCTGGTGTCTGTGTGTACAAACATTATAAGCTTGAACATTATCATGCAATTCGGAAAGAAGCAAATGCTGCTTCAAAGATTTGCCCGCGCCGCTGGCACCAGAATAAGCTGAAATATTTATATCGTTTATTAGATAATTATATTTCCCTGTCAGGGGAAGTAAAGAAAGAAGAGCAGCCGTTGGATAACATCCTGGATTACTAACAAATGTTGAACTTTCGGATGAGCATACATCTGCTAATCCATAATGTTTCTTGCTCAACAAATCAGCTGACGTATGTTTATAGTCGTACCATTTTATATATTGACTTTCGTCATCAAGTCTGAAATCACCACTTAAGTCTATTACCGATTTGCCCTTTTGCAACAAAATAGGAACAACATCCAGCGCTTTTCCGTGTGGCAGTGCCACAAAATACATATCATGTTCGTAACTGAGGTTTTCAATCGATTTTATTACGGAATTTGAATATACACCTTCAAATTCTGGAAACACCTGATGCATCGTTTGACCTGATGTACCATTTGCATAAATATACATTTCCTCCACAAATGGATGACCACTGCAAAATTGAACTAAATATTTTCCTGTATACCCCGTTCCACCGATGATACCCACTGATATCATTTTTTTGCCTCTGTTTAAATTGTTGAATAAATTGATAGATTTAACTTATGTTATAATTAATATTGTTTACCCCAGCCGGGGACGTGGGCTGCGTTGACTGTGCAGTAAATGTCTTGTGATTCCAGACGTTTTTTTTGTGATATGTGTTGTTTCGAATAACATGGTACGAACTTACACAATGAATATAAAACATGTCAAGGGAATAAAATATAATTTCTGATTAATTAGTCCATATATGTATATATATACATTATACTGTATTTTTATATTTTATAATTCTATCGATTTTTATAATCAGACTTAGTTTCTTACTCAAGCTAACGCTGAAAACAAATTAATATTAATTTGAAATTAACTGTTAATGGAAGGATGCATCCATTAATTATTTAATTGTATTTAGAGACATCTAAGATTAGGTGAGTTAAAAACATATAAGGAAAAACCCCCTGTAAAAATTTCACAAGGGGTTACAAGAATATTATTTTAATACATCAATTATTTTTTGAATAGCAAAATCAAGTTCCTCATAAGTTATTACAAGTGGAGGCAGAATTCGTAAAACGGTTGTTCCCGCTGGTAGTGCGATAATTCCTTTATCCATCAATTCTTTAAGAATTGGTTGAACCTTTTCTTTCAGTTCAATACCAATCATCAACCCGAGGTTTCTAAAACTTCTAACCCTATTAAGCTCCTGAGACATTATTTTTTCTTTGAAATATTCACCCTTTTCATAAGCTTGTTTAGCCAGATCGTTATCTAACATAAACTGTATAGATGCATTAGCCGCCGCGCAGGCTAACGGATTTCCTCCGAAAGTCGTTCCATGTTTACCGATTGGAAGTTCAATTTTATCCGAACAAATCGTTGCGCCGATCGGGAATCCGCCGCCGATAGCTTTGGCTACCGTTAAAATGTCGGGTTGAATTTCAAAATGATCACAGGCAAACATTTTCCCGGTTCGGCAAAATCCTGTTTGTATTTCATCGATAATTAAAATTACATTATTCTCATCGCATATTTTTCTAACAGCCTTAAAGTATTCAGAGTCACCTATGTTAATTCCACCTTCTCCCTGAATAGGTTCCAATATAATGCCCGCTGTTTTTTCATCAACGGCTTCAGCAAGTTTTTCAATATTATTATAAGGGACAAATGAAAAACCGGGTACAAGAGGTTCAAAACCATCTCGGTATTCTGATTTATATGTCGCGCTTAAAGCACCCATTGTACGTCCGTGAAAGCCTTTCATGGCAGAGATAAAATTGGTTTTTTTTGTAGTGTACCGCGAAAATTTAATTGCAGCTTCCATTGCTTCAGTGCCGGAATTTGAAAGATAAGCCTTTGTTAAATTTACGGGCGTAACACCAATCAATTTTTCAAGCAATAACGCTTTAGTATCGTTATAAAATGTTCCGGGACATGTAATCAGTTTCCCAGCTTGTTCGAATATAGCTTTTGCTAGAAATTCGTTAGCATGTCCAATACTGGCAACGCCTATTCCAGAAGCGCAATCAATATACTCGTTATCTTTATCGTCCCACAAACGAGCGCCTTTACCTCTAGTTAATACGATATCACGTTTTGGAAATACGTCAAATTCATACTGTTTTTGGAGTTCAATGTAGTCTGTCATTGTATTGTTGTTCCTTTTCCGTTAAGTGCATCATTAAACGGGTGTTCTACCCTTCCATCAGCAATAATAATTTTTGTTTTTTTACCGCCGAGTAATTTATTTAATGCGTGAATTTTTCTTTTCATTCTGCCTTCAACCAACGCTTCTTTCAGAAGCAATTCTGCAGAGCTTATATGATTTATTAGTGACGATTCGTCCTTGGAGTTTTCTAATAATCCCGGAGCCTCTATAAACTGAAATACTCTATTAGCTTTCAGTTCTTCATTTAACACAACCACAATATCATCGTTTTCAGAGTTTATAGCATATCCATTTTCATCAACAATCGGAACAGTTAACACGGGGACATATCCGTTTTCTAAAAGCATTGTAAGCAAACTGATATTAACGGACTGAGGTTTACCTGAAAAATCACGAACTAATTTTAACTTGCCTTCCTCATGCACACGTATACCACTATTACGTTTGCCTTGCACAATTTTACCATCGATGCCAGTTAAACCAATCGCATTAATTCCATTTTGTTGACACATTTCCACAATACGTGTATTGCGCAGACCTGCGTAAGCCATCATTAAAACATCAAGGGCTGATTCATCTGTGAACACAGAAGAATATCCCTTAACAGATGTTATAACTTTTTTGGGTGTGTTAAGTTTTTCGGCAAGTTCATCCCGATAAGCATTTGCTCCATGTATAATGATATATTTTTCCTCGAATGCAGCCAAATCCGAAATTATACCTTCGGTGTTAATTCCTTTACCGCCTCCAATTTTTACTATATTCATCAGATCACCTTAATAGTGTTGTTGGGCATAAGCGTCCATTCATCAATTATGTTTAATTTTTGCGAACATACCGCTGTAAAGTCCGCTTTTTGATGAATAGTCAAATTAAAATAATCGGGGTCTTCGTTATACATATTATTCACATATAAATTTTCCGCATCGGAAATTATAATGTTCATCGCTCTTATATACCGGGTCCTTTTATTGATTACATCGACCCCTTTTTTAATTGCAAATTTTGTATTTCCTTTGTCAAATCGTTTCAGATAATTGAATATTTTTTCTGCTCCTATTCTCCCGGATTCTTTTATAGTTACACCCTGAAGTTCACCGTTAAATATAAACTGATATTTCGCGTCATTAAAAGGCATATTATTTTCTACAGTAATTCCTTCATCCCGAAACGCACTCCGTGCATGTGCCAAAAGTTGGGTAACGGGCCCAAACTCCGGAATTTCATCTTCCCAAATCGGTTTAATATTCTTATATACTTTCCATCCGAAATCAGTTAATACAGAACATCCCCAACCATGCCCCTGAAATTCTTTACTTTCTTTACACATTTCAGCAAAGCTTATAAGATACGGTTGAACACTAAATTTGCATTTACTTTTTATCGCCAATAGTCTGCACATAATTAAACCTTTATTGGTTGAAAAAAGTGAACCTCAAATTCGGTAGATTCATACTGAACCTTCGCAATAAATAGAACTCTTCCCAATAACTACTATAAACGAACTGAATTGAGTGAATCGTTATAAAGTTGAGTAAATATTGGAATACTGCCAGCTCTGGGATTAGTGCGACCAACAAGTTCTTTAGATGCCGCTTCAGCTAAAGCTGGAATATCACTCTCTTTAACACCCAGATCCAAGAGACCAACAGGTATTTTAAGCTGTTTATAAAATTTTAGCAAAGCCGGAACAACTTTCGCCGCATTGTCTGAATCAGAATGCCAGGGAACATCAACCTTCATTGCATGAGCCAATTGAGCGTATTTATTCTGTGAGGTTTGCATGTTATACTTAACAACGGCCGGTAATACAACGGCTGTAGCAACTCCATGCGGGGTACCATACATCGCTGTAATTGGATGTGAAAGTGCATGCGCAAATCCAAGTCCGGAATTATTAAATGCTAGTCCTGCAAGAAAAGCCCCATGACACATTTCCTTTCTTGCTTCAAGATTTTGCCCATCGTTAAAAGCAACTGGAAGCCATTTAAAAATCAATGAAGCAGCTTCAAATGAGAGTGCGTCTGTAATTGGAGTTGCATCTGAAGCAACCATCGCTTCAAACGCATGCGACAATGCATCCAGCCCAGATGCGGCAGTTAAAGAGGCTGGCATTGAGAGAGCAAGCTCTGCGTCGTTTACAGAAACATCGGGTGTTATACGCCAATCAACAATAGTCATTTTCCTATCTTTTCCAGTATCTGTAATTATAGATACAGACGTAACTTCACTACCAGTTCCTGATGTTGTGTTAATCGCTATAAAATGAGGCAGATTTTTTTTTGATTTATGCATTCCTTCAAAATCATGTATATTGCCACCGTTGCTTGCAACAAGTCCAATACCTTTTGCACAATCCATAGCGCTTCCACCGCCTATAGCAATTAAAATATCACTACTAAATTCCTTATATTCTTTAACTCCATCCATAACCATTTTGTCTGTAGGATTAGGACCGGCGCCTGCATAAATTTTATTTGGAATCCCATCTTTAGTTAAAACGTCAGCAACCATTTTGCCTTGGGCTTCGCCGTATTCACCTAATGAAGCAACTATAAAGGCTTTGGATCCACCAAGAGTTTTTGTCCATTCGCCAATTTTTTTAAAACAACCCGGCTCAATCAGATTAACACGAGGTATATAATAACTTCCCGGCATAATTTAGTAATCTCCTTTTCGGGACTAATTTGGAATATTTCCCGAAACTACATTTTTAGAAAAAAAACATTTTGCAACACGTAAAATATAACTTTTAAATAAGACTGAAAACTTTTTCGGTATGTAAACAATTGTATTTATCACATTTATATTTTTATTACTATCTTGTAATAATATTTGTTTAATTTTTTTCTCTATTCTTATTTATCCGGATGTCATTTGAAGCGCATTTTATTATTCAGACAATCCAAACCAATCTCCAAACATTTCTCCTTGTCTTTAACAACGTCCTAAGTTCATTAATATCAAATAAATTGAATTCTTGTCAGATTTTAATCTGCTGTAAACAGAAATCACATTTTATATTGGATGAAAACCCGGGAATTCCAATCCAGTAGTTTCTGGCAAACCGTGCATTATGTTAAAGGCCTGTAAAGCTTGTCCGGCGGCTCCTTTCATCATGTTGTCTATCGACCCGATTATTACTACCCTGTTTGTCTCTTCATCGATCGCAAAACCAATATCGCAGTAATTCGAACCAATTAAGAGTTTAGGTTCGGGATACCTGTATATTCCCTCCTTCTCTTTAACTATTCTTATAAATGGTTCGTCGCTATAATACTTTCTGTAAAGTTTCCAAATATCTTTGTCTTCAAGTTTCTGATTTGTAAATAAATGGATCGTTGCGAGCACCCCCCGTACCATGTCAACAGAGGTTGCTGAAAAATTCACACTAATCAATTTACCAAAACTAAGTTCCTGTATTATTTCCGCACTGTGCCGATGTTGAACAGGCATATAAGACCTCAACGATCCAGCACGCTCCGGATGATGCGAAGAAGCCGAAAACTTATTACCCCCTTCACTAGTTCCAACTTTAACCTCTATAACCGTTCTGTCTTTCTCAGCCAGCCCCTCTTTGAAGAAGGGGTATAAGGAAAGGATGGATACAGTAGCATTACAGCCCGCGCTTGAAACATAATTAGAAGTTTTCATCCTCTCCCTGTGAAGTTCAGGTATACCGTAAACAAATTCATTTAATAAATTTGGTTTTTCATGGTCATGCCCGTACCATTTTTTATATGTATCTAAATTTTTCAGCCTAAAATCAGCCGACAAATCAATAATTTTATCCGCCAATTCCTTATAAACATCTATATTTTTTTGTGACTGACCATGTGGCATGCACAAGAACAACACATCACATTTTTCCAGTTCAGATATAGAACTAAATTTTAGTTGAGTAACTTTACGCAGATTTGGATGTGATTTATACAAATATTTACCTACCATACTTTCCGAAGTTATCTGGCTCAAATCTATATTAGGGTGAAACAGCAATAGACGAATCAATTCTCCACCTGTATACCCGGAACCGCCAACTATCGAAACTTTTAATTTATTCAAGTTACCCTCCTGCACCTATTTTTAGTACATAGTCCACAATATGTCCAGGGATATTTACGCCCGTAGTTGATATACTGTTTTTAAATTCCATTGTATAGTTTACTTCGTTAACCATCAATTGCCCGTCATTTTCAAAAAGATCGATTGCCAAAACGCCTCCTCCAACAGCTGATGCAGCAGCTAATGATAAATCCGCTATTTCGGGGGTTACCTTACAATTAACCGCTTTTGCACCGCGCGCAGTGTTGGTAATCCAATGTTCGGATTCTCTATAAATGGCACCAATACAATCTTCGCCAACTACAAAGCTCCGTATATCTCTGCCTTTTTTTTCAATATATTTTTGAATATAGAAAATGGAATGATGATATGTCCCCAAAACAGTCTTATGTTCAAGTATCGATTCCGCAGAATCCCGATCATTTATTTTTGAAAGTAGTCTTCCCCATGAACCAACGGCCGGTTTTAATACAACGGGATATCCCATTGCTTCAATAGCCTGCAGAGCAGATTCTTCGGTAAAAGCAATTCTAAGTTCCGGCTGCGCAACATTGTATTTATTAAGTTGAACTGAAGTTAAAAGTTTATCGCCGCATATAGTAGCCACAGAAGAGTTATTAACACATTTTACTCCGGCGTTTTCAAAAAGTTTTATTGCGTGTAATGCCCGGCTATGGTTTATCGACCTTTCAATAACAACATCGTAGTCATATTTGTCTTTGCCTAAAACAAATTGAATCTCCCTGTCATCAATCATTACCAAATCAACATTTGGCCTTTTGCCGAATTCTTCCAACAGATATTTTTCGTCTTTTCGTATAAGAGAATGTAATATTCCTACTTTCATGGTATTGTCCCTTGTATTTAAAAATCTTTGGACGTAGCTCTACTTTGAGCCGCGTTTATAATGTTTAGAGGTTTCAACAATGTGGGGTAATTCGGAAATGTCAACTATCCTACCGCGTTGGCCGATAATTTTAATGTGGTTAAGAATTTCAATTTCCAATTCTTTTTCAATGTTATCCATGCCTATCTGCTGTAAGGCAAATCGAAGTGAAGCAAGTCCAGACATATGATCTAGCGCAAAATGTCGCTCTCTTCCGAATAAATGGGGGCTAAGACTTTCGTAATGCATTGGGTTAACAGAAGCGGCATGTGTATGAACACCTGCACAATGGGTAAATGCGTTTTTTCCAGATACGGGATAATTAACGGGAATTGGTATTTGAGAATAATTACTTACAAGTTGATAAATTTCCGGCAACTTATCAAGGTGCCAGTGATTTTGATCATAATCAACTGATAAAACCGCAAGCAACTGCGCAAGATCAACTATTCCCGCTCTTTCTCCCAAACCTAAAACTGAAGCGTCAATTATGTTTACTCCCGCTCTGTATGCATCTAAGGCATTAGCCAAAGCTAGACCACGGTCGTTATGGCAATGTACAGCAATCTGAGGCTCTAAATTTTGGGACGCAAAATCATCACGCAACTTTAATATATAATCATACATGCTTCTCGAAGTACCAGGTACCATATAACCCGTTGTATCAGCGACACTAATAATATCTGCGCCCGCCTTTACTGCGGCTGAAGCAGCGGTTATAACATTTTCGTAATTTGATCGGACAGTATCTTCAGGAGTATACCGAACCAACAAATCAGGATTCTTGTTTTTAGCGAATTCGATAGATGAAGTAATTTGGGAAATAGCTGAGCTTAAATCAGTTTTAAATACTGAACTTAATCGTTCATCCGATACACAGTAAAAAATACCAAGAAATCCTACTCCACATTCTAAAGCCAATTCAATATCTTTTTTTATTGAACGGGCATGAGCTCCGATAATAGAATTATATCCTTGTCCTGCTAACATTTTTACAGTAGAATAAATTTCTTCCGAAACCGCCGGGTGTCCGGTTTCAATTATATCAATTCCAATTTCATTAAGCTTTTCTGCTATAGCCAACTTAATATGACTATCGAAGTAAACGCCGGGAGTTTGCTCTCCCTCGCGCAAAGTCGAGTCAAGTATTTTAATATTTACTGTCCCCAATCTTCTTCTTCCTGAGGAGCTTCCCTTAATTTAACGGGATTTGTTTTTATCACTTCTAATTCTGCACCACAATCCTGGCATTCTATTAATTCCCCTGATACAACTTTGTCGTCAAGTTCTAATAATGCATCACAAACAGGGCAATCAGCTTTTTTCATTTTTCCTCCAAAATGAATAATTTTTTAAATTATTTCGAAACTAAAAAAATTAATCAATCAATGCAATATTTTTAATTATCTGAAATAAAAAGAAAAAAGGCAAGTAATATATTATGCGGAGACCCCAAAACACCTAAAATAATTAGGTATAAGCAAGTCCCGCAATAAAATATAGCAGAGATAGTTGGAGAAAAACTTAATTAATAATATCAATTCTTTTCTCTGATTAGAATGATTTACGGTGTAATATGATGCTTTATTAGGCTAATAAATATTTTAGCTTAACAAATAATTAGATTCTATATCAAAATAATTATTGAGTTCCTTATTATAATTATGCAGTAATGTTTTTGTGATTTTAATGTATTGTGGACTTAGCCGGCAAAGTTTTTTACTTTCAGCAATAGCCTCTTCCATAAAATTTTCTTTCGATAATATTTTATTTACAAGACCCAGTTCCTCGGCTTCGCGAACTGAAATTGTTCCACCCCTTAAAAGCATTTCTGTTGCTCTGCTTATACCAATAAAGCGGGGCAGAAAAAAAGGCAGTGCCCCACTTGGATGAATTGCATACTTAAGATGAGATAAACTAAAAACCACATTTTCATTAGCGAGTCGTAAATCGGAAGCTAGTGATAAACCGAAAAAAGGGGTAGCCACTTGACCGTTAAGGGCGGAGATAAATACCTTTTTAAAATTCATTATTTTTTTTATAAAGTTCATCAGCATATTAATTTCGATTGAACGAATTTGTGAGTTTTCAAATTTTGTTATTGGTTCAGGAGAATCGGGGCTTAATTTTTGGCCTGATATTTCGGATAAAAAGTTCGCGTAAGCAACATCCCCAAAACAGTCTTTGTCGTTTACAGCCATTATGCCAGTAATATTTTTTGATGCCTCAACCAAATCCATCCAATCCATTATAGAGTCATCCTTTTCCACATTAACAATAGTTTCGAAAGCACTACACGATAACTTTAGAACGGCAATATTGTCATCTACCCAGCAGGAAATCCCTTTTGTTTCAAATTCAATTGACGCTTTTTTTTTCATAAAAACCTCCATAAGTTATCTATTAATTCTATCTATGCTTTTTTTCTGGAACTGATTAAATAATAAAACGCAGGAATCACATAAAGTGCAAGTATTGTTGAAACCAATAACCCACCGATACTTACAACACCTAAAGGTATTCGCATTTCTTTACCCGCATCTCCTATACCAATAGCCATTGGCAGCATACCGAGTACTAAAGCCAGAGTAGACATAAGAATAGGTTTAAGTTTTGTAGGACAAGCTTTTATAAGAGCTTCTTTCGCGTCGAGACCTTCTTCACGGACCAGCTGATTAGTATAATCCAGCATAAGTATCGCATTATTTACAACTATACCGATAAGCATAATTATTCCCATCAAAGAAGTTATGCCGAATGCTGTATTCGTATAATAAAGTGAAGCAAAAACACCAATCATGGCAAGTGGTAATGTAAGTAAAATTAGTATTGGCTGCAAAAAACTCTCCAATATAGCCGCAAGCAGCATATAAGTTAATATAACTGCCAGAAAGAAAGCAAATGCCATGTCTGCGACCATTTCATTCATCATTTTTGTATTACCGCCCCATGTAACCTGATATCCCGCAGGCAAATCGAGCTCGCTCAATTTTTCCTCAATAGCACTAGTTACATTCCCAAGTGGAACACCGCTGGCCGGTGAACCTGTAAAAAGTATTGAGGTATATTTATCGCGATGTAATATTTTAGTGAATCCTTTCGTAAATTGAATATCAGTCAATTGAGATAATCTGTACACTACACCTTTTTGAGATATAATCGGTATTTCACCCACTTCCGTAGGTGTGTTTACAGCTTCATCATCCACAGTAATAGTGATATCGTATTCATTCCCAAATTCTCTATACTTACTGGATTCCATTCCTTCAATTGTTGATCGGAGAGTAAGAGCAATTTCCTGGGCTGTTAATCCGGCATCGGCAAGTTTTTCTCGTTTAGGTGTTATTGTAATTTCGGGTTTACCCGCGCGAGAACTATTATCAAAGTTTATTAATCCAGGGGTATCTTTAACTTTTGCTATTATTTCTTCTTTTAATTCTTCTAGCTTATTTAAATCCTGACCCATCAAGAAAAATTGAACAGGTGCCCCACCCTGACCGCTCTGGGAACCATAATCCACAGCAATTTTTGCATTAGGAATATCTGACAATTCCACCACAAATTTTGATATCATTTCACTCAATTTAATTTCGCGGGCATCTTGATTAACCAATTGAACCTGGGTATAAAATTTATTTGGACCTATATCCAAGTCGCTAATTTTTCCTAAATTCGTTACTATGTGCTCAACTTCATAATGTTTTTTTATACGGTTCTCAATTTCGCTAAGTACGTTTGCGCTTTCAGTTAGATTAAAGCCCTCTGGTAATTCTACTTCAATTTTAATTTTACCATCGTCAAACTGCGGCATAAATTCGAAACCCAGTTTTGGTCCGTAATACAGCGTTGCGCCAATAAAAATTACAAATGCAGACACCACCACAATTATGCTTCTTGTTTTATTAACTAATATTTTTGCCAATATTTTACCATAACTCCTATCCCAAGAATCGAATATTGCGTTCAGTTTCTTCCCGATTTTTCCTTCCTTTTCAGAACGAGGAAGCATTCGGGATGCCAACATAGGCGTTAAAGTAAAAGAGAACAGGAGTGAAAATATTGTTGCAAACGAAGCCGAAAGCGCCAGCTCCCTTAAAAACTGACCCACTATGGATGACATATTTGCAATCGGCAAAAACACAACTAAATTTGTAAGTGTTGATGCGAGCACCGCTACTGTTACTTCCGATGTTCCTATATAAGCGGCGTCTTTATTGTTTTTGCCCATTTTTTTATGGCGGAAAATATTTTCCAACACAACAACCGAGTTTGCTACAAGTACACCTACGGATACAGAGATACCCATTAAAGTCATCATGTTAAGAGTTAAACCGGCGGCCTGTAAAAGCATAAATGTAGAGATGATAGAAGCGGGCATTGATAATGCCACAATAAAAGTAGAACGTATATGAGTTAAAAATATGAACAATACCAGTGAAGTGAAAAGAACACCTAGAATAATATTGCTCATTGTATCGTCTACTGTACTTCTTGTAAATACAGAATTATCGTTTAAAATTTCCAGTTTTACGTCCGCACCTAAAGTCTGCTGAATATCCGGCAATGATTCTCTAATAGCTTCAGCAACACGAACTTCATTTCCTTCAATACTTTTTACTATTCCAAGCTTAATTACATTATCATCTTTATAGTTTTCATCAACGTTAAAATAAACAGCCCTCTGCCTTATGTCTTTACCCGTATCTTCAACTTTAGCAAGCTGACTGAGCCGTTTTAAACCGAACGGAGTTGGTATTTGTAAATTTTTAATGCTCTCAATATTATTATATTCCCCCTGAAATCTTACCGTATATTCCTGATCATCTATCTGGAAATAACCGCCTGGAATATTCATATTATGAGAAGCAATTATTTGCATCAATTGCGGAAGAGAAATATAATTTTCGAATATAGTTTTATTATCCAGCACTATTCTAATTTCTCTTTCCTGACCGCCTATAATATTTACTTTTGCAACTCCCTCAATTTGCGAAAATCGGTCGCGCAATTTTTTATCGGCAATTTCGTATAATTCACGAGGGTCCACATCCCCTGTTAAAACCAAATCCATTATAGGAAAAGCTCGAATATCAACTTTTTCTACAATTGGTTTTTTCGCATCTGTAGGCAAATCATTTAATATTGCATCGACTTTATCTTTTACTTCCTGATTCGCTACATCTACACTTTTGCCCAATTTAAATTCGAGAATTACAATTGAGAAACCATCTAAAGAGTATGATTCTACTTTTTCTATCTGACTAATTGTTGAAACCGCGTCTTCTATACGTTTACTAATTAAGGTCTCAATTTCTTTTGGCCCCGCACCGGGATATATGGTTTGAACCGTTACATAAGGAATTTCCACATCGGGCATTCTATTAAGATTAAGATTAATGAAAGCCAGCATACCGAATATAATGAAGATCAAAATCCCCATAGTAGTAGCAACAGGGCGCTCTATTGAAATTTTGGCTAAAAACATATTACCCTCTTATTGAATCACATTTAATTTTGTACCATTATTTAAGCGAGAGGCGCCTTTTACAATCAAATAATCGGCGGCTATTAATCCATCTGTAACTTCAACATAAATGTCGCTCTCTTTACCGGTTTTAATATATCTTTGGGAAGCATTTCCATTCTGATTTACAAAAACATACTTCCCGCCTTTGTCTTCTTTTATTAAATTTCTTGGAACAACAATCGCTTTTGAATTGGAGTAAACATTTATTTTAACATCTACGGTTACACCTGTTTTAAGGGTATAATTAGAATTATCGAACTCCGCTTCGGCGTAAAATGATTGAGTCCTTGGATCAGCATTAATGGATATTTCAACAACTTTTCCCAATACTTCTTTATCGTTATTCATCAGACTAGCTTTCATTCCTTTTTTAATTTCGTTTATTTCATCCTCGGTTGCATGAACCCGAACACGTACTTTATTAAGCTGAGCAATTGAGAAAAGCGGATCTTTACTCGCAACATTATTCTTTTCATTTACCATAAAACCGGTTATAACTCCGTCGTAAGGGGCTTCTATAAATAACATTTGTTTTTGTGTTTCGTAATTTCTTTTGTCTACAAGATACTGAGTTTGTATTCCGTCGAAACTAGCTTGTGAAGTTTCGCCAGCGGCTAATAAAGCTTTAACACGTTCGTAATTTTTGGATGAATTTTCGTAAGCAGATTTTGCCTGCTGGTACATAGAACCCGGAGCATCTTGAGGAAATTCAATAACTACATCTCCCTTTTTAACACGATCGCCAACTTTATAATTTATTTTTTCAATTCTGCCACCAATAGCCGCACCCTCTATTGACTCTCTGATACCTCGCACAGTACCGAAAAATTTTAGATCTTTAGAATAATTTTGTTCAGTTATTTTTTGTAAAGATACGGGAATTCCTTCCTCAGTTTGTATTTGAGTCATACTTTTAGATTCAACTTTTTCTTCATCGCTACAATTAGTAAATAAAATTGAACCGATTATGACTAAGCTAAACAGAATCACAATTTTAAATTTTGAATTAAACATGATTTATTCCTCTATATTTTTTTATTCTTGTTCTATTTCATTTGTATATGTTTTATCGTATCGTCCAAGCAGCTGATCCAATTCTGCATTGGCTATAATATAATCGTGAACTGATTTAATTAAATTTGTCCTTGCGCTCATTAATTCAACATCTGCATTTTTTATTTCAAGCTGAGTGCCCGATCCTTCTTTATATCTGGTTGAAGCGATTGCATAAGCTTTTTGCGCTAATTCAACGTTACGGTTTAACGCTTTAATTTGAGATCGAACCTTTTGTAATTCCAAAATTTTATTGTTTACCTGCGATATTACAAAATCCTTTAAGACGTTAATTTGTTCCTGTGTTTGTTTTGTTGCAATCTGCGCCTGTTCAATTCGGTTTGAGGCACGTCCGCCCATAAAAAGATTAATTGAAAATGTCACACCTACCATGGCACTGCTGTAAGTCTGAAAATTCCATTTGTCGGATGAACCGGAGTAAGAGTAATTTCCAAATGCCGCGAGTGTTGGCCAATAATTTGATCTTTCCAAAGCTATAAATTCCTCATCAACACGCTTTTTAATTTGTAACGATTTTAGATCGTTATTGTTTTCAATGGCGTCTGCATATACCTTTTCTTCTTCAGGAAAAGTTTCTTCTGTAAACTCTATTTTACCACTAACGTCAATATCTTCGGACTGATCTATATTTAATAAAATTTTTAATCCATTTTTTGCGGACTGAAGCATATTTTCCAATTCCACAACTTTTGGTTTAATATTTTCCACTTGCACTTCAACTTGTAGCGCATCAAAATCGGATGTGAACCCTTGCTGGTTAAGAGCTTTAATGTTAGCGAGGTTCTCCTCTGCATTAGCTAAGCTCGCTTTGGTTATATTCAAAATTTCTCTTGATAAAAGAACGCCATAAAAAGCCTTTTTTACATCTCTTACAGAATTAGCAATAACCGCTTCGTATTGAACTTTTGATAAATCCAAATATATTTGCGAAGCGCCAATGCCCCTAAAGACAGCGGAATTAAACAGTATCTGCGTTACCTGCGCTTTAGTTTCAAAGCTGTTTGTTTGTGCAAACGACTGTAACTTTGTCTTTATTGGAAGAAACTTGTTATTATCCTCTGGCAATACTTTCTCTTCAAAAAGAATTCCATAAGTAGCGTTTGTCAATAGCGCTTCAAAATCCGGGAAAGGAGTTTTAGGCTTTTCCAGCATATGGGCCAAATTCCCCGAAACGTCCAATGAGGGCAAAGCGTATCCAAACGCTTCGTCAACGGCCGCATTGGCTTTTTCAACATTCATTTTAGCAACAAGAACGTCTCTGTTGTTTTTTAATACTGTATTTATGGCTTCTTCAAGAGTAAAAATTTTCTGCTGCCCATAAAGAACACCGACAGAAAATTCGAATAAAAAAAACATAAAAATCCATTTCGATATTCGCATACTGAACTCATATTTATTTTAATAATTTTTAATTATTTCTTAGTAGTTTCTAATTTTAATCCGTCGATTACCAAATTGGATATTAGAGTAATTCTTTTCTCCAATTTGTCCAGATCGACATCTTCAAATGATTTTATTGCATAATAATGATACTCTTTATACTCCAGTGAACTAAGCACCTGGAATAGATTTTCGGCAACCTCATTGCAGTTGTGCTTCTTCAATATCCCCTGCTTTATACCATCTTTCAGTATATCTTCAATAATTTTAACTATTGACTCGGCAATTTCATTAAACGATCCGTGAATAATCTCCCCGATTTCAAGAAAGGTTTCCAATGAAATTGCATATAAACTGGAGCGTTCCCTGCTATAATAAACAAGGCGTTTAAAAATTTCAGTCATTTTTTTGGAAATAGTTGTTTCTTTTGCAGATATACTTTTTAATGCGGTTGTAATAACTTCCGCCTCTCCGCGTATTATTTCATCAAACAGGGCTTCTTTGCTGGGGAAGTAGTAGTAGAGTGAATTTTTCTTTATGCCCATTTGAGAAGCAATATCTTCCAATGTTGTTTTATGAAAGCCGTATCGTGCAATTGCTTTTATGGCAGCATTTATAACCTGCTGTTTTTTATCGTCGTAACATTTTGTCATAATTTAGAATTCTCGAACTTTTTGTGTTTCGGTTCGAAAGTTAAAAGATTTTATGGTTATCTACAATATCTTGTTCAAATTTTTGTGTAATTCGACGTTTTAATTTTTTAAAGGTGCTGTTTTTTTCAAATAAAATTTGACTGATATATATTAATTTTATGTTAAGTGAAGCTATTAATTATGAAAACTTAATAGAAAACTGTTTTTTCCCTGCCGGGTTTCTTAAACTTTTTTTGACAAATTGCAGAGGAAACAGAGAAAAATAACTTTCGTTGAATTTTTTTGGCGGGTTTTTCAAAAAATATATTTCAAGCAAACTATTAAAAATTATAACAGATATTTATTATTTTGGGTTTTGTTTAATATTGAAGCTGTCTAAACTGATTTCATTTTCAGATACATACTCCTTTATACTTTTGCAAGAATAAAGAATTGTAAGGGTTATTTCTTCCTTAAATTTCTCGGAATACAAAACAATAAATCCATTTTTAAATACCCAATAAAATGCGGGTCCTAAATAAAGACCATAATCATTTTCTTTTATCCATGGATTGCTCAAATTATAATCGGGACCTGTTATAAAATTTACGGATCCGTACTGATTCTTTAAAAAATCCAGCAATAAATCCATATCGGGTTTTATATTAATATGAGGATAAAAAATATACGCACCCTCAGACAGTTTATTATCTCTAAAAGTATAATCAATACGAGTTTTTAAATTCGCTACCCTGTCTTTGTAAGAAATTGCCTCAACCCCCATTCCGATAAACATCTGTAAATATTCAGCCGTTTCAATTTGTTTAACTTCAGAAAGAGAGACACCCCATGTTACAGATCTAAATCCGGTAAGCACATGTGTCGTATCAGATTGATTAATCGACGCCAGTAAATATGGCGACATAAAAAGATAAACTAATATCCGCTTCATTGCCGTTCCTTTTTCTTATAGAGAGTAATACCCATAAGAGAGCAGAAAAGAAGATTAATTGTTTAATTGTAATGATTATTGTTAAAATTATCCAGCCATAATAAAATAGCACTCACAACAAATAGGACTTGGTGGCTGATTTAGAATTAGCTAATATTGTTTTATTCTAATTTAAAAGATGTAAGAAGCTCATAATAAAGATGCATCAGATAACCAAAATTCCTATTTATATTTAAGAATGCAAAAAGAAAACTATTATTTCAATTCTAATACCGGGCATATTCTAATACTTCTGTTTCTTTCATTCGTCTGGGGAAGTTCATTTATTCTTATTAAGAAAGGACTTATAGCTTTTAGCTCATCACAAGTTGGCACACTGCGGGTAGGATTTACATTTATAATTCTATTGCCGTTCGCAATCAAAAGGATTAAAAGCGTATTCAGGGCAAAATGGAAAATAATTCTAATATACGGTACAATAGCTAATCTTGTTCCGGCAATTTTATTTGCAGTCGCGGAAACGGGATTAAGCAGTTCGCTTGCAGGTGTGCTAAACTCACTAACACCTATTTTTACTCTTTTAGTCGGGATAATGTTTTTTGCCATACCAATCCATAAAACGCAGACCATAGGATTAGCGGTTGGATTTGCTGGTTCGGTTTTAATTAGTATGGTAGGTGCCTCGGGGGGGTTGGGAGAGTTTAATTTTTATGTAATATTTGTTTTACTGGCAACTCTCTGTTATGGTTTTGCAGGGAATATGGTTAGGCGTTATTTTATGGAGATTGATTCCATCACTCTAACATCTCTGGCTTTCTTTTCAATAGGCCCTTTTGCAATATTGTATTTGTTAAGCTCGGATTTTCTTTTCAGAATGGGTTCACTAGACACCGCCTGGAGTTCTTTGTTTTATATATTTGTTCTAGCAGCTATAGGTACAGCGCTGGCAATGGTAATATTCAATAAACTTATACAGGCCACTTCCGCGGTATTCGCATCTACAGTTACTTACATAATTCCAATTGCGGCTGTTATCTGGGGATTAATTGACGGCGAAACTTTATTTCCGTTACATTTTGTTGGAATGTTATTAATTGTTGCGGGAGTATTTGTGGTTAACAAATATAAAAAAAAATCAACATAGACTATTAATGGCTTCAATTAAAAAACTAAATTAACAAAAATCAGTAATCCGACAATCGATATTATTGCTGGAGCCAAAATTATTTAATTAATGAAAGAACCAGAAATTTAATTTTCAGAATAAATAAGTTGGCTATAATCAAATTACTTTTGCATGTAATTTCCGCACTTCTTAGCCCATCTTTAGCAATTATTGTGTAGTCGCTGCCTCCGTTTGGAAATACCGAAACTAACATATAATACCCCAATTTTACTTATAGGGTATAATCGAAAACTATTTAGAATTATTTAATTCAAATTATCCGCAAGGGAAAATATTTTATTGTTTATAATTTTGGATGTTTTAAGTGAAAATCTGTTGAATCCTGAAATTTTTTAGCAAAAGCTATAAGTCTGCCTTCGTCGAACAAACGGCCTATAAATGTAATACTTGTTGGAGTACCATTAGCGCTATATCCGTTTGGCAGTACAACACATGGATGACCAGTTAAGTTGTTGGCTAACAAATTATCTCCCTCCCAGGAAGGCGCTACATACAAATCTATTTTATCCATTATTTTTTGCATTTCCTGCACAAGCATGTAACGTATTCTATTTGCGTTTATATATTCCACCGCTGGAATAAAGCGGGAGGCGCGAAAAACGTTCGGCCATGCATTTCTTATCTGACGCACTAGTTTATCGTCCTCATTGCTTCTTGTGAGCAAATCGAATGCCGCTGCAGCTTCGGAGGAAAGAATCCATGAAATATTTGAAATCGGTAAATCCGGCAATTCTATAGGAATCAGTTCGGCTCCCAAACCTATTAGTTTTACAAGAGTTAAAGAATCGGTTTTATGAAAATCATAATTTTTATCAAATTCATTTTTTAGGTATCCTATTTTTAGATTTGTATAATTTATTTCCGGATAATAATTAAAAGGATAATCGTAAATTGTTTGGTCCTTTCCGTCCGGGCCAATTAGTTCACTAAATACAATTGCCAGATCTTCTGCATTACGGCATATCGGCCCGATTTTATCCATAGACCAACTTAAAGCCATAGCGCCCGTGCGACTTACACGCCCGTAAGTAGGACGAAGTCCTGATACACCGCATACGGTTGAAGGGGAGACAATTGACCCCCAGGTTTCAGTACCTATTGCGAAGGGAATCAATCCTGCAGAAACTGAGGATGCAGAACCCGCCGAAGATCCGCTGGAACCTTGCTCATAATTCCATGGGTTACGCGTTTTACCGCCGAACCAAACATCACCCCAGGCAAGAGCCCCCATTGTTAATTTGGCAACCAAAACAGCCCCCGCTTGATCGAATTTTTTAATTACTGTAGCATCTTCTTCAAACTGTTGATCCTTATACGGATTTGCTCCCCATGTTGTTTTATAACCTTTTACTGCAAAAAGGTCTTTTACTCCGTAAGGAATTCCGTGAAGCATTCCTTTGTAGTTGCCCGAATTAATTTCCGAATCTGCGAGTGCGGCTTTCAACATTGCCCGTTCTTCAGTAAAAGTTATTACACATTCTAGTTTTTTGTCATATTTTTTTAATCTATCAATAAAAAACCGCGTTAACTCAACAGATGTTATTTGTTTTGATGCGATTAAGTGTGCCAATTGGCCTATTGAGTAAAACGCTAATTCTTCCTTATTTATAGGTAATACGGTATTTGTGTAATCGCTAAATTCGACGTGACTGATACCCTTCTCAATTTTAAATCCAACAGGAATAGGATTAAAATTTATTGACGGTGGAATATTGTTGGGCATTTCCAAATTACGCATTATGGAAAAATCCCCAAGTTGCTCAATTAAATCAAAAAGTATGGAATCCCTCTCGGAATCTGTAAACTCCAATCCAATAATTTTTTCAGCGTTTTTAATATTTTCTTTTGTTAATTCATTATTTCTTTGACCATAATTATCGATTTGAAGAATAAGGATTAATAGCAGAACCACTAAACGTGTAAAAACAAATACATGTTTCATTTTAATTCTCCAAAGTTTATAAAAATTTGAGTCTACTATTAAAAATGCAGTGATCTGGAAAAGTACTGTTTTCAATTCCCACTGAAAAAAAGAATATTTAACGTTTATTGTGGTTTTGAATTGATAATAAAATAGAAATTAGTAAAAAATTATATTTTTCACCATTTTTTAACTTTTCGAATAATTGGTTCGAGGTAATTTGCGATTTTTTGGTGGCCTAATTTATTTGGGTGCCATTGACAACCAAAATCATCGGGTCGTATTAATTTTGCTTTAATCTGCACAAAATGAAGTTTATTGTCCTTTTTGGTATGTTTCAGATTATTAATTACACTATTTATAAAAATATAATGAGGATCATTTTTTGCAGGACCGCATAAAGCGAATATGTGAGCATTAGGATAATTATGACGAATATTTAGAATAAATTTTCTATATGCGTTCTTGAAAACCTTTCCAAGTGGAAATGGTTTGCCCGCAAAATCATTTCTTCCCAATCTTACCAATACTAAATCCGGCTGCCATTCAGAAAAATCCCATAATAAGGAATCGTTTAGACATGTTTTATTAAATAAAGCGGGCATAGGCTTTTTTGAAAAAAGCAGCGTGTCACCAAAGTTATGCAAAACTCCTATTCCAGATGCAGCAATTACGGAATATTCAGCTCGAAATTTCCGAGCCAATACCGGTCCATAGGCATAATAATTATTCTCCGTTTCCTTGCTAAAAACACAGTCGGGAGAGCTCCCCTCGTTTCCAAAACCGGCCACGTAAGAGTCTCCGATAAACTCAATCTTCCTTTTGTACGATAAATTAACCCTTACAAGATCACTTCCCGGATCCAAAATAAAACCCGAAAATTGGGTTATGCCAAAATAACCCTCGGTTCTTTTGGTTACTTTTATTACATGTCTGCTATCTTTAAGATTTTTAGCAACAGTATAAACAGAATCTGTATAATTGGTGGTTAACACATGAGAAAATCTTCCATCAATAAAAATATTATAAGTGTTGTTTCCGTCTTTAAGTCGCAGTGCAATTGAAGTCCCCTCGAAAACCGTTTTGAAATAAACCCCGGGCCAATCGAATCGAATATTTTTGGGATCGGTCCGATCTATTCTTCCTCCATACTGAATTCTAGGATCATCAGCGTCAATTATTCCATCGGATCGAAATAATGAGCATGAGTTTAAAAAGACTAAGGAAACGAATAAAAAAAGAATAATATTTGATAAACGAAATTTCATAATAGAGTAAGCCGAACTTAATCCTGCCTAAATATTGAACCAATAATATTTAATTTTTCATGCACAATGGTTCAATCCAAACTTCAAAGGCAGGAATAATTATTTTTTAATACTAAAAATAAATATTTACAGTTTTATTTAATCAATTGGTCAGTTTAACGGAAAAGAATCATACCGAAAAGATTTCTGACACAAACTAAAATATTTTTCCGCTTAATTTAGTCAATATCAGCTAACTTTCTAAAAATTGTTTCAATAACTCGCTTTCTATTACCTTTTCACCCAAGTGTATTACAGGAATAATGTGCCAAATATTTTGCGTCCGCCACTTTTTTATAGAATATGAGTTCAAAAATTCCATGTATTTTCCGATAATAAAATGATAAAAACATCCATATTTTTTACACTGGAGCTGGTTAATGAATCTTAATTTTTTTTCAAAATCAATTTCGAAACAAATATCTTTGATTATTTCTATCGCATTAATTTTAATTCTCGGATTATCTCTGGGAACAATTTGTATTATCAGCGAGAAAAATAGTATTTCTGAAAAGGAAACCAGCCTCCATGAATTTAATACTGTTACTTTAGAATCCATTATATTTGCTATGTCAGAAGGGGCTACAGACATTCAGCCATTAATTGAAAGAGCCCGCAAAATTCCTAATATTAAGGAATTTCGCGTAATTCCAACAGCTTTAATAAATGGAAAGGCAGCATCAACAATGGATGCGATTGAAATAACTTCTGTTAAAAACAAACAATCTTCATTCTTCATGGAAACTTTTAATTCCGAGGAAGTATTCCGTTCAGTTGTCCCAATAATTTCAGATAAAGGGTGTATTAAATGTCACGATGGAAATATCGGTGATGCTATGGCAGTTGTAAGTATAAGATATTCTATGGGTTCTACATATGCTAACCTATCAAATCAACGACTTCTTAGTACGATTATTATTTTATTAAGCATCGTAGTTTTTATGACAATAATAATATTTGCGTTCAAAAAAATATTATTACAAGATCTTTTTAAAGCTATTAACGTAATTAAGAAATTAGCGCTAGGGGATATGAGCAGCGAATTGGAATATAGAAGGGAAGATGAAATTGGCGATTTAATGCATGCTGTTAATATTCTAAAAGAAAATTTTTCCGAACAGGCGCATACTGTCGCTCAATTGTCGGAAGGCGATTTTGATGTTGAGGTCAAAACATTATCGGATCAGGATAAATTAGGTAAATCAATTATAGAAATTCAGAACAGTCTGAAGTTATTGAGTGGAGATATTAGATTATTATCCGTTGCGGCATATAATGGAGAACTTTCCACTCGTGTTGATGAAACCAAACATAATGGAACATATAATAAAATAGTAAAAGGATTTAACAGTGCCTTCGACCATTTGACAGCTCCAATAAATGAAGGGGCTCAGATTTTAGGTAAAATGTCGCAAGGTGATCTATCTGTAAGAATGACTGGTAATTATAATGGTGATCATGAAATTATCAAGAAAAGTATAAATCATCTGGCCGATTCGTTCGAAACAATTATAAAACAAGTTAAAGATTCAGTTGAGCTGACGAAGAGCTCAGCACTTCAAATATCTTCGAGCTCAGAAGAGATGGCAGCTGGAGCTCAACAGCAATCTTCACAAACTGAGGAAGTTGCCAGCGCAATTGAACAGATGAGTAAAACGGCTTTGGAAACTGCATCAAATTCATCAATAGCTTCCAACGCCGCCAGGGATGCCGGAGAATATGCTCAAACCGGAGTTAATAAAATCATTGAAGCAAAAAAAGGCATGCAGGAAATAGTTAGTTCGACTAATATAACCGGTAATGTAATTGCATCCCTCGCGCTGCAAACAGAACAGATTGGGGCTATAGCACAGGTGATAGACGACATCGCCGATCAGACCAATTTGCTGGCCTTAAATGCTGCGATTGAGGCTGCAAGAGCAGGCGAACAAGGAAGGGGTTTCGCGGTTGTTGCCGATGAGGTTAGAAAATTGGCAGAACGAACTACAAAAGCGACAAAAGAAATAGCTCAAACAATTAAATCTGTTCAATCGGAAGCCAATAAAGCAGATAATTCCATGAAAGACGCACGAGATGTTATTGAAAGGGGAATTATTTTTAACAACGAACTCGAGACAGCATTAACTAATATCTTGCAAAGTAGTAAATCCGCAATTGAACAAATCAATCAAGTTGCCTCAGCAATTGAGGAACAATCTACAACGAGCGAACAAATAAGTCAGAATGTAACCTCAATTAATATGGTTACAAACGAAAACGCTCACGGTATTAGTCAAATTGTTTTAGCGGCAGAAGACTTAAATTCGTTAACCTCCAATTTATATGAGATTGTAAACAAGTTTAAAATTGTGGAGGATAAAACAGTCAAGGATAACAAATATTTCAATGTCGGAAAAAACTAAAGACAATTACACAATTAACAATTTGTTAAATTGATCTCATCTCGCTGCAATGTAACAATTGGTAAAGATGGTTGAACTTAATCTAATCAACAAGTACTCAGAAAAATAAAAATTTTCTCAATTCATAAAATCTATAGTTATAAAGAGTAAGATGTAATTTGCTGTCTTCATGGAGAGCGTTCCATTGAAGGCCTCTGTTTAAGAAAATTACTTTATTTTATTGGACATATTTGCAATTTCAAGCGCGATATTAGCCGAAAGATGAGCGGTTTTACAGATTTTACCGAAGTTAATTTTTTCAACATCATCGCTGGGTTTGTGTAAATCGTTATTCATATTATCGAAGAAAAACACAACAGGAATATTTTTTTTGGAAAAGGAATACTGGTCACTCTGCATAAACAAACGGGTATCGCTCAGGGAATAATCCAAAATATATTGAACAGTTTCGTCATTTACTTTGGCTATAATGTCGTGGAATTTTTTACTGACTCTGTCAGAACCGATACAATGAATACTATCGAGTCCGTTACGGCCAGTCATATCAATATTTATATTAACCAAGACACTATCAATAATTTTAGAGTTATCAACAAAAAACTCGGATCCCAATAAACCTTTTTCTTCTCCAGTGTAGAACAGAAAAACAATTGGTCTTTGATTTGCTTTTACATCTGAAAGAATTCGTGCGCATTCCAATACAGATACTGTTCCTGAACCGTTATCATCCGCTCCATTGTAAATCTGGCCATCTATAATGCCAACATGGTCATAATGCGCCCCAATAGTAACATACTGTTCTTGAAGCGAGGGATTTATTCCGGGCAATATTGCCACTACATTTCTACCAGGTTTTTGGTTTTCTTTAGCTCTCAAAATTATAGAGGCTTGCTTTTTTAATTCGAAAGCTGCTGGAATTTCATTTTCTTTTATCAACTTTTCTATTTGTTCAAATGATTTTTTTTCATCGGCAAAAATCTTGTTAAGTCCTTCAATGGATATCAGACCCGAAGGAATTTTTATATTTCCATCGCTTATATCCGAAACAGAAATTGATTCATTCATACTAAAATTTTTCATCATGCCCCAATAACTTCTCATTTCTTCCGATGGAATCATTAAAATTCCAATAGCACCTTTATTTTGGGCAGTAATAATTTTAGAAAGTGTGTGACTGTAAGCACTGGGTCTAGTTCCGTTAAAAAAATCCTCTTTTTCGCTAAATGGTTCTCCGGAAAGAACAATAACAATTTTTCCATTAACATCTACATCCTGATAATCATCATATTCATATTCCCTTGCCGCAATCCCATAACTCGCGAAAACCAGTTCCGCAGTTCTTCCCGTGGTAGTACTATCGAAGTTGCGGTTTGCTTGTGTTAAAAAATCTTCCCCTATATTCAGATGAAAAGCGGAACTGTCTTCATTAAAAATAACTATTTTTGAATCCTGCCTTAAAATTCGGGAGACAAAATTTATATTCTGGAAAAATGTGCCCGAATCACCAAATGCTTTAAGTCCATATTTTTCCAATTCGGTTACTATAAAACGTGATGCGACTTTCTCGGCATCCGAAGCGGTTTCGCGCCCTTCCAGTTGATCCGAAGCTAAAAACTCTAAATTTGCTTTAATGTAGGAAATATCATATTGATCTGATGAATAGTCATAATTAAATACATTAGTGCTTGAGCAAGCAAACAAAAAGACCGTCGCAAATACTGAGAAAATATACTTCATTTTAAAACACCCCATAAGTTGAGAACAACAAATTTTTAGAAGACATAAGTTTTAAGTTTAGGGAATTCAATATTTTGTCTTATTGATTAATAAAAGAGAAAACATAATAAAAAATTCCACTAAGCTCGGAACTTTATTATCATTTTTAGGCGGCAAATTCATTATTTGCCATTAATTACAGACATATCAACATTCTTAAAGAAGGAAAGTAGTTTTTTAAGCACATCATCAACCACCGAATCCGGGCAAGAAGCACCGCTGGTTAAAGCGATATTTATTTTTTCTTTAACTGGTAAAAAATTTTCGGTTTGTAATTCTGTTTTGGAATGAATGTCAAAATGGCTTATAAGTTTATCAGAAATTATTTTATTAGCATCAGAGATAAAGTAGGTCTTGAACTTAGGTTCAAGTAGTTCAACAAGATGAGATGTATTGGAACTGTTATAACCCCCAACAACAATCGCAAGATCGGCATTTTTATTTAGCAGTCCATATGTAGCATTTTGATTATCGTATGTCGCGTAACATAACGTATCTCTGGTGTCGGCAAAATGATTGTTAATTTTACTTTCACCGAATTTGTTTTTCATAGTGTTTTTTAGATAATCGGCGATTTCCTGGGTTTCTGTTGCCAGCATAGTCGTTTGATTAACGACGCCAATTTTGTTAAGGTTTTTATCAACGTCAAATCCTTCGGAATATTTACCTTCAAATAAATCATAAAACTTTTCTTTCGGCAGTTCTCCGCCAATAATTTTTGCGAGAAGTTTTGTTTCTTCTAAATCCCGAACAATTAAAGAGGCACCGTTCTGTTTGCTATGGCTGTATGTAGCACGGGTTTCTTCGTGATAATGTTTACCGTGAATTATTATGGTGTGGTCGTCTTTGCCCAATGAAGCAGCCCTGTTCCAAACTTTTTCCACAAACGGGCAAGTAGTGTTGTAACGATAGGCGTCAATACCAATTTCTTTTAATTTATTTTGAAGCTCAATAGTTATTCCGAACGCGGGAATAATTACAATATCATCTTTAGTAAGTTCACTCCATTTGATTAGCATATTTTCGCGTGTATCCATTAAAAATCGCACACCTCGATTCAGCAAATCCTGATTGACTCCGGGATTATGAATCATCTCACTCAGAAGGAAGATTCTTTTTCCCGGGTTTTCCTCTATTGTTTTGTATGCAATTTCTATCGCATTTTCCACTCCGTAACAAAAACCGAAATGACGGGCTATATAGAACTGCGGGTCTCCAAAATCCAATACGGTCGGTTCAAAATTTTGTTTGCGTGGATCTTCAAGTTTGCGCGAATTTTTAATGCCGGCAATTATGGAGCTTTTATATTTGTCTGGTATTTCAAATTTTTTCATAATTAAAATTATACATAAAAAAACACAGAGACCCGAAGATGTATAAAAATAATACTCCGTTCTCCGTTTCTCTGTGTACGTTAATATTTCCTGTTCATATAAATCTATTTTTTAGGCATTAGGTTTTCTTCAGTAACAGTACCAGCTACCACGGTTATCACCTTTTCCGGATCAACAAATTTTTTAATCGAATTGTTCACTTCTTCTAAGGATAATGCTTTAACCATTTGCGGGAATTTATCAAGATATGAAGCATCCAACCCTTTTTCGGCAAATCGCAAAATCTGTCTGGCTACACCGTTAGTTGTTTCCAAACTAACTTTATAGGATCCTATAATTCTGGATTTTGTGCTCTCAAGTTCTTCGTTTGTTAAACCATCCTTCACCCATCTTTTTAATTCGCGCATTGTTGATTGATATCCCTGAGCGAGCAAGTTGGGAGAAAAAGTGCCGGAAATAGCCCATAATCCATCACAGAAAAGATCATCAGAGTGATTAGAATAAATACCATAAGTCAAACCTTCATCGTCTCTTACAATTGATAACAGTCTGGCTGTAAAACTTCCGCCGCCCAAAGCCTCGTTTGCGACGGAGAAGGCAATATACTCCGAATCGGTGCTTTTCAATTTTGTTATCTGGGCTATTTCCAAGGTTGCACTTGTTTTATCTTCCATCGGAATAATTTCTGTTTTTCCCGTCGATTGATAGTCAGCTAAATTATATTCCGGATAATCTATTCCACCTTTCCAACCCGAAAAGGATTTTTGTATTCCGGCAACAATTTCTTTTTCATCGATATCACCAACTAATACAAAAATCATGGATTTAGGCCCGTAATATTTTTTATGAAACTCTTTGACCTCCATTAATGAAGCTTTTTTAACGTCTTCAATTAATTTTGATACACTGACGCCACGATTCGGATGATCTTTGGGAAAAAGCATTTCTTTGGTTTTCTCATCTGCTCGCACATCAGTATTTTCAAGCAGTTGTTTCCAGGACCCAATTTTTTGAACTTTTAGTTTTTCGAACTCTTCCTGATTAAAGGCGGGCGAACGTAATTGTTCGGCTAATAGACCGATAACCGTATTAACGTCTTTCTTAAGGCATTTTCCGTTAAATTCCAGTTTATGAGTGCTTACAGAAAAAGCAATTGAAGCACCCATATTTTCCAACTTTTCGGCCAGTACAAATTTATTATTTATAGTTGTTCCTTTATCCAAAATGTTTCCTGTTAAATCCGCTATTGTGGAGTTGCCCGCCGGACTAAAGTGATCGCCAGCGGCAAAACTTCCCCTAAAAGTCACTACGTCCTTAACACTTGTTTTAGCGGTTAAAACTCTAATACCCTCAACTTTATTGTCTTTTATATTTTCGGCAATGGAGGTCGGTTTAGCATTAACCTTTGCATGAACAGGTGAGGAATTTGATTGAATTGAATTATCCTCAGGATTCCTGTAAAAATTCATTGTTTGTGATTCGGCCCTTTTACCTGTGGATGTCATTTCGGCATCACCTCCCGCAGTTTTAGGAACAAAATAACCGGTGGTTCTGCTTTGTTCGACGAAATATTTTTTTACAACACGCTGAATATCCGAAGGAGTAACTTTTTTAATATTGTCTAAATAAGTAACAAAACTAGTCCAATCTCCCAACGCAATCGCTTCATTTAATTGACTAGCGATTGAAAAGGATCCGTCTCGTTCGTAAGCAGTTTCCGCAGTAATTTGATTAATTGCACGATTAACTTCATCCTCGCTCACACCCTCTGTCTTAACTTTTTCTAATTCGTTTAAAATAATATTTTCTACTTCCTCGTGTGAAATTTCAGGAGCAAGGAAAGCATAATTAACAAAAAGGCTTGGATCTCTGAAAGGGAAAGCAAAGTTAAATATATTTACCGCTTTCCCCTGGTCTATTAATGATTTGTAAAGTATGCTTGTTTTTCCTTCGGTTAATAATTTATCAAGCACGGCAAGAGGGAAAAAATCAGCATGCGAACCCTCGGGCACTTTATGCGCAATGCCTACAACTCCTAATTGTCCGGCTCTTTTTACTTGAACTCGTCTCGCACCCTGCTGTTCGGATTCGGTAGTGTAAATTTGAGGAATTGGTTGCGGAGACGCAGGAATTTGTCCGAAATACTTTTTAAGTAATTCAAGTGTTTCTACAGTTTTAAAATCACCAATTACAGTTACAGTTGCGTTGTTTGGCCAGTAAAACGTATTGTAAAAAGCTCTCAAATCTTCAATAGGCACATTTTCAATATCCGACTTCCAGCCGATAGTAGGATGATGATAAGGGTGCGCCACAAACGCGGAAGCCCAAATGGCCGTATTCAATGCGCTGAATGGACTGTTTTCACCACGTTCGTATTCATTACGAACAACAGTCATCTCCGATTCTTTGTCTTCCTTTTTTAATAATAAGTTTCTCATTCTATCTGATTCAATATCAATTGTAAGTTCAAGATAATCGTTTGGTATTGTTTCGTAATAATTTGTTCGATCCAGCCACGTAGTGGCATTAAGCCGAGCACCTATATCTCCTAATTTTGCATCTATATGCCCGCCATTCGCTTTATTAAATTTTTCCGTGCCCTTAAACATCAAATGTTCGAGTAAATGTGTTGAGCCAGTATTCCCTGTAACTTCATTTCTGGAACCTACACGATATGTCACAAGAAATGTTAAAACGGGCGCAGAATGATCCTCCATCAATAAAACAGATAGACCGTTAGATTCCAACTTGTATTCAGTAATCCCGCCCAGTTCTTTAATTTTGGTAAACCCCTGGGGGATATTATTTGCTGACAAAATTGAAGTAAAAATAGCTGATAAAACCAATAACCTTTTAAACATTGATCCTCCTATAAATCAGATGACTTTATTTATAATAAACAGTTCGTTTTTAGATGAATTTGTAAATATAAAGTTCCCCTTAAGATTAACCAAAAAGTAATTTTGAAAAATTTGAGAGCATTTTTAATTCTTTATGTTACATACAGTATTTCAGGAAAATAAATTCCATTGGGGCTCGAACGTGCGGTTTACTTATGATTCATCGAATGATTATAAAAAGGGTGATAAGCTTTTTAACGTAAGTATTTTTATTCGAACTTCTCACTCTCAGCTTGTTTCATTAAAATATATTTTATCATTACTAAAGAAATTTTATTGATAATCCATTATTATTTTTCTGCTTTTAATGATTCCTTCGTTCCCCTGCAGACCTCCCGTGTGCAGAGAAATTATTGTCGTATTTGAGTCGAAGTATCCCTTTTTTATTAAATCAAACAGACCGTACATCATTTTGGCGGTATATATATAATCAAGTTGAATGTTGTATGTTCTGTAAAATTCTTTTGTGAATTCAATCAAAGCGGGTTTTAATTTTGCATATCCGCCAAAGTGATAATCCGTATTAATTGACCAGTTGTCAAAATACTCCCCGGTAGATTTCAACAATAAATTTGAAACATATTCATTCAAAAATTCCCCCTTCAGCGCCGAAAATCCTATAATACTTTTATTGTTATTTATTCCGGCTATCAATCCTGCGGTTGTTGCGCCAGTTCCACATGGAGCGCAGAGGAAATCAAAATCGACACCTATTTTGTGTACAATTTCGGCACACCCTTTAACAGCCAATTCGTTAGACCCCCCCTCGGGTATTACATATACATTACCAAACTCATTTTTTATATCTTCATAGCAGAGACCATTATGAATTTCTTTAAATTTTTGGCGGTCCTTGTAAACTAAACGCATCCCTTTTTCGGAGGCAAAGCTTAACGTAGAATTTAAAGGCAGGTGTTCTTCCCCTCTAATTATACCAATAGTATTAATCCCTAATATATTTCCTGCAGCTGCGGTTGCGTAAATATGATTAGAATACGCGCCTCCGAAAGTTAGAATTGTTTTAACTCCCATACTTTGCGCATAAAGAAGATTATATTTCAGTTTATACCATTTGTTGCCCGAAATTTGGGGATGTATGAGATCAATCCTTTTAATGAATAATTTTACTTTTGGAAAATATTTGGGTAACTCAATTTCCTGTAAAACTGCCTTCGATTCGTCAACGAGGTCATCAATCTTATTAATCATAACTATAATTCAATATTGGAAAAAATCACCAGGCATATGCTTCTGGGGCCTGATTACCCGGTCCCGGCCAAATCTCATCAAGTTTTTTTAAAGTCACCTCATCAATTTTTATCTCAAGTGTTTTAACATTTTGTTCAAGTTGTTCTATTGTACGCGGGCCAACTATCGGCGAACTTACAACGGTATTATTAAGTACCCAGGCTAGCGCAACATCAGCGGGCTTTTGTCCGATTTCTTTGCACAGATTTTCGTATTGCTCTATTTGTGGCTTAAGCTTTTCAACCGATTTTTGCAATGGCTCACGCGTCCTTCTACCTTCATCTGTTTTCTCCAATACACCGCAGAGCATTCCTCCTCCCAAAGGACTCCATGGAATCAGACCAACCCCAAAAGCTCTACAAGCGGGGATAACTTCCAATTCAATATGCCGGTTCCTCAAACTATAAATCGATTGTTCCGAAACCAGCCCTAAAATATTTTTGTCTTTTGCAATTGTATTAGCTTCGGCAATATTCCAGGCCGCAAAGTTGCTGCTCCCGATGTAGGTCACTTTTCCCTGGGATATCAATTGTTCCATCGCCTGCCAAATTTCTTCCCACGGCGTAGCTCTATCTATGTGGTGCATCTGATAAATATCTATATGATCGACTTTCATCCGTTTAAGACTGTCTTCACATGCACGTTTTATATGATAGGCCGAAAGACCTTTTTCATTAATTCCCTCTCCCATTTTGCCGTAAACTTTTGTTGCAAGAACAATTTTATCCCGCATCCCGTTTGCTGCGAACCAATTCCCTAAAAGTTCTTCAGTATAGCCAGGACCTTTTTCCCAGCCGTAAACATTTGCCGTATCGAAAAAATTTATGCCCAATTCAATCGCTCTGTTCATTATTTTATAACTGTCTTTATCGCTTGTATAGGGACCGAAATTCATTGTGCCCAAACATAATTTGCTCACTTGTAAACCGCTGCGACCCAAACTTGTGTATAACATTATTAAATCTCCGTTTTATTATAAATGTTAATGCATATTTATATAATAATTTTCATAAGCTTAATACTTTCGTATAATATATATATTTTCGAATTACTTCATTTTTTTAATTAAGTCAATATATATTTTATAATAAAGGAAAATATTGGACGGATCAAAATCGTTTTAATCATTTTGTCCTATCCTTTAAAACACCATGAAAATTGTTGCACAAATATTATTTGGGATTTTTTTTATAAATCTATTTTTATGTTTTACGGTTTCAGCTCAAAAAAATATCTTTAACGGTGTTATTAGCGGAAAAGTGTACGACGGCGCAACCGGCGATCCGATTCCTAATGTTAATATTTTTATATCCGGAACAACTATAGGGACTTCAAGTGATTTGAGCGGAATGTTCAAATTATCAGATATACCTTTCGAAACCGTCAGCTTGGTAGTTTCATGCATTGGATATAAACCGGAATATAGAACTCAACATTTTACAAAAGAAAAAACAAAAGAAATAATTTTCAAAATGACGCCAGTGACTTATGATCTGCCTTCGGTAAGTGTAGTGGGAAGAGAAGATAAAAAGTGGCAGGAAAATTTTAAACTTTTCCAAAATGAATTTTTAGGAGAAAACTATAACTCCCAATATTCCAGAATAATAAATCCGTATGATTTGGAGTTATATAAAACTTACGATGGAACATTAATAGCAAAATCGAAAAAACCGTTAATAATAGAAAACAGCGCTTTAGGATATAAAATAATATACACACTGCAGGAATTCAGCAGTAAATACCCAATCACCAAATTTAACGGTGTAACTTTTTTCGAAAACTTATTTTCTGAAAATGAATCAGTACGAGATGAATGGAACCGACAAAGAGTAAGAACATATTTAAGCTCGCTGCAATACTTTATAAAATCTTTATCAGCTGTATACAGGGAGTTAAATAAAAACACTTTATATTTAAGTCCCGCTGATGACGAAGATGAAAGTATGACAATCAATCAAAAATATTTGGCAAAGTACGGATTTGAAGTAAGAGGCACCGAATACCCCCCCTATATAATCAATAACAGATCGCGTTCTTATCCTTTAAACACAAACTCAATTCTTAAAGAAGGTATTAGTGAAAATGAACTTGTAGTGGATTTCAATAACTATTTGCTGGTTCAGTGGAATCCCGATAAAATTGATTTATCAGAATCTTTTAAACTTAGTGAACAGAAAAGTTTTATACTTTTAGAAACAGGCAGGGCTTTTCTGGATGCAACTTCCGGCGGTGTGGATGAGGCTTCAATAAAAACTTTCGGAGACTTTTCAAAAAAAAGAATTGCCGATTTAATGCCCCTGGATTATGTTTTACCAGATTCTGTTTCTGCAAAATTCAAATAAACTGGTCTTATGAACGACCTTCATTTTTTGTGATATTTGCCGAGCTTCTCTATATTTCTAAATTCATTTTATCTTATTTGGTGTTTATGATTAAAATACTTTTTGTTTGTATGGGCAACATTTGCCGATCGCCCAGTGGAGAGGCCGTAATGAACGGTGTAATTGATAAAGCTGGCTTAAGCGATTTAATCAAATGTGATTCGGCTGGAACAATCGCTTATCACGAAGGTGAAAAAGCTGATTCGCGTATGAAACGTCACGCTCTGCGCCGGGGATTCAATTTGACAAGTACCGCACGCAAAATACGTTTTAACGATTTTGAAAGATTCGACTATATTATTACAATGGACAAGGCAAATTACGCTGATGTACTCGCAATGGATACAACCAATGAGTATTCAAATAAAGTTAGTATGATGACCGACTACTGCACTAAATACGATGCTGACGAAGTGCCTGATCCTTATTACGGCGGACCAGAGGGATTTGAATATGTTCTCGACTTGTTGGAAGATGCTTGCGCAGGTTTACTTGAAAAAATAAAAAAGGACAACGTTACAATATTTTTGTGATTTTTCTTTCAGAAATGCTTCAGCGGCTATATAACTCATTGGTCTTTTATGAAAATATTAGAAGAGATATTGAATGAGAAAATTATTTCTTCAACCTCTTTAAGCGGGGGCTGTATTGCAGATTCACGTAAAATTGTAACCGAATCCGGCAGCAAGTATTTTTTAAAATCTTACTCCGGATCATCCTCCGAAATATTGACCAACGAAGCAAACGGTTTGAAGGAATTAGAAAAAGCCGGAGCTATAAAAGTACCCCGTGTTATTTACCAGGATCAATCTGTTCTTTTACTCGAATATATAAACATCGGGAATAAGAAAAAAAATTTCTGGGAACTGTTTGGGCAAAACTTTGCAAAATTGCATAAACAACAATCCACTCAATTCGGTTTTTATGAAAATAATTTTATTGGTTCCAATCCCCAGATGAATTTACCGATGAAAAATAATTGGTTAGATTTTTACTGGGAGAACAGAATTCTATATCAATTTAAATTAGCTGAACAAAATGGATATATAAGCCACGAATTCAGGATTATTTTCGAAAAATTTGAAAAAATTATTCCGAGTATAATTTCCGGAAGCGAAGAATTGCCATCTGTGCTTCACGGTGATTTATGGGGTGGAAATTATATGGTAGCTGAAAACGGAGAGCCAGTGCTTATAGATCCGGCCGTATATTATGGTCATCGCGAGGCAGATTTGGCAATGACGAAACTTTTCGGCGGTTTCGATTCTGATTTCTACTCCGCTTATAATGAGGCTTACCCGCTTCCCGAAAACTGGGAAAATAGAATTGATTTATACAAACTCTACCACGTACTTAATCATCTAAATTTATTCGGCACCGGATATTATTCACATGCCGTCTCCATTATCAAAAACTATATCCGTTAAATATTTTAATCATTTGTAGTACTATCTATTACAAGCCGGCAAATTAATTGATTACAAAACAATCCCAATTTACGTTATAGACCTAATGCCTTATAAGAAATTATATTGAGATATAATTTTTAGATATGTATTGCAGTATTAGAAAATATATAAATACTTGATGTAACTCATAAATTTACCCCCTAATAGCTTCATAACGAGTTGAGGTGTTCCCCCGCCTCAACTCGTGCCCTATATTATATATCACTCCGATTTCACTAAACTGATTAATTAAATATGGCGATTCGTCTAAAGGCTATTTGTTCGAATTCAAAATTATTTCTGTATCATCTTAATCAATAAGTAGCTATTCATACTTTTTATTTTTATTTAACTATGAAAGTGCAGAGTTGATTTCATTTTGTTATTTTCTGTTTATAAATTTTCCATAAATATGAAGATGCACATGAATATAGTTTTTGTATCGAGCGAAGTTTTTCCTTTTTCTAAAACCGGTGGATTGGCAGATGTTGCCGGAACGCTGCCTGTAGAAATTGGTAATCTGGGTAATAATGTTAAAGTTTTTACACCTAAATACGGTAGTATTAACGAAACCAAACATGGACTCATTTATCAGGAACACATAAGCGAAATTCCGATAACTGTTTCTGGTGAGATTAAAAAAGTGCATGTGCATAAAGCCTTTCTGCCTAATACTCAAATAGAAGTTTACTTCATAGATTTTCAACCGTTCTTTTTCAGAGACAGTTATTACACAAACGATATTGACGAAGCGGATAGATTTATATTGTTCTCAAAAGCTGTTTTAGAAGTTTTACAAAGGATTAAATGGAAACCTGACCTAATACATTGTAATGACTGGCAAACCGGTTTAATTCCGCTTTATCTGAAAGACAACTACAGCTGGGATAAATTATTCCACAATACCGCCTCCCTTTTTACAATACATAATGTCGGGTACCAGGGACAGTTTGGCGCGGAAACATTGATGAAAGCTGAAATTCGTTTTGAATATTTTAACAACTTTGGCGAGGTTAAACAGAACGATCATGTAAATTTTTTAAAGACTGGAATTTCTTTCGCAGATATAATTAACACTGTCAGCAATACATATGCGCAGGAACTGCTCACTCCGGAATTCAGTTACGGGATGGATCATATTCTCAATTACAGGGGTCATGATTTTTACGGCATCTTAAACGGCGTAGATTATAATATATGGAATCCATCAACAGACAAGCATATTCCTTTCAATTATTCGCCTGAGGATCTTTCCGGGAAAAAACAAAATAAAAAAGTTTTATGTGAACAATTTAATTTACCATATGACGAAAACATTCCTATAATAGGTATTGTATCTCGATTGGCGATACAAAAAGGATTTGACCTTATTGCCAGATCGCTCGAGTATCTTAGTCATTTGCCTTTCCAATGGATTGTATTGGGCGCTGGTGAAGATTATTTTGAGGAAATGTTTCAAACATTTGCTAATTACCGTCCTGAAAAAGCGGCGTGCCACATCGGATACAATAACGACCTCGCACATTTAATTGAAGCCGGATCCGACATGTTTCTAATGCCGTCTCATTACGAACCATGCGGACTTAACCAAATTTATTCATTAAAATACGGCACCGTTCCCATTGTTAGAAAAACTGGAGGGCTGGCCGATACTGTAAAAGATTGGGACGAATATAAAGCGAGGGGTGAAGAAACAGGTAATGGATTTTCCTTTGATAAATATGATGGATTTGCTTTAACAAATTCAGTTGAACGAGCATTAAATTGTTACAAAAACAAACCCGTCTGGCAAAAAATAATGCTTAACGGCATGAAAGAAAATTTCTCGTGGCATCGTTCAGCTGAGCAATATGCCCTATTGTATAAAAAAGCAATTTCTAAAGTTCGAGGCTAAATCATTTTATGAAACTTATCAACCAGATTATTTTTTTCTCGATTGTTCTAATTGTTTACGGATTAATTAATTTCTACATTGGTAAAAGAGCAATTTTAGTTGTACCCTATGAATATAAAACACACTTTTATTTCATCTTTCTGTTTATTGTAATTTCATACATTGCTGGCAGAATACTGGAGCATTATTTCTCTTCTTTCCTATCAACTGCTTTAATCTGGATAGGATCTTTTTGGATGGCATTTATGTTCTATTTTCTCCTATCAATAATTCTTATCGATTTTTTCCGCTTACTTAATTTTGTTTTTAATTTTTACCCTGACTTTATCAAATCAAATATGGATGCTGTAAGTAAAATTACAGCTTTAATAATTTTAATAATTGTTTCAATATTAGTAATAGCCGGGCATGTTAACACATATTTTCCCAGAGTTAAAACATACAATCTATCTGTAGATAAAAAAGCGAACACTATTGAATCTCTCAATATTGTTCTTGTCACCGATATTCATCTTGGTATTATTGTAGGACCCGCTTATATGAAGAAAATTGCCGGTATAATTAACGACTTGAAACCGGATATTGTTTTATTGGCCGGCGACGTAATAGATGAAGATATAAACCCGGTAATAAAAAACAACCATGGTGAATCTCTAAAAAATATTAAGGCAAGGTATGGTGTTTTTGGAATTACAGGCAATCACGAATATATTGGCGGGGTTGAACCGGCGGTAAAATATCTTGAAGAACACAACGTCCTTATGCTGCGAGACACTTCCATTTTAATCGACAATAATTTCTATTTAGCGGGTAGAGAAGACAGAGCGATAGGTCAGTTTGCCGGTAAAAGAAGGAAGCCGTTAAATGAAATACTCACAAATGTTAACAAAAGTCTTCCTATAATACTAATGGATCACCAGCCATTTGGTTTATATGATGCGGTTGAGAATAAAATTGATCTACAAGTGTCCGGTCATACTCATAACGGACAATTATGGCCTTTAAATTATATTGTCGATAAAGTATACGAATTGGGTTGGGGTTATAAGAAAACTGGTGAAACTCATTTTTATGTTTCCTGCGGAGCCGGCGGATGGGGTCCGCCTATTAGAACCGGCAGCAGACCTGAAATTGTAAATATCACATTAAAATTCAAACAATAACAATTTATTTTATTATTGTGGGAGAATGTTATGCGTCCAACATGTCTAGTAGTAGGCGCTACAGGAGGTATTGGAAGATCAGTAGTAAAATATTTGCTTGAAGAAGATTGTAATGTAAAAGTCCTTGTGCGAGATAAAGAAAAAGCGGGCAAGTATTTTTCGCAATTTGCTGAAGTTGAAATTATTTTCGGGGACGCGGCTAATAAAACCGATGCAGCCCGCGCGGCAGAAGAAACCACGCACCTTTTTTACTGTCTTAATATTCCATACCCCGATTGGAATAAAAAGGCGCGCGAATTACTTAAAATTTCTGTTGATGCGGCCAAAACAAATGAAGCTAAATTTGTGTTCCCCGGAAATGTTTATGTTTATGGACATGCCGAATCAAATCCCGTAAATGAAAACCGCCCCCATAAAGCACACACAAGTAAAGGAAAAATAAGAATTGAAATGGAAGAACTGATTAAATCTTCAGGAGTAAATTGGACAATTATTCGTTTTCCGGATTTTTACGGACCTTATGTGGTTAATGGGTTTTCAGAGATGTTATACTTAAACTCACTTTCAGGTAAGCCGTTAAAATGGATTGGAGAGACTAATCTGCCCATTGAATATATCTATATAGAAGATGCCGGTAATGCTATGGTTGTGGCCGGTTTATCTTCAAAATCCGATAAACAGGAATACAATGTGCCGGCTAATGAGAAGGTAAGTAATAAAGAGTACTTGACAAAAATTTCAAAATTGGGCGGTAAAAATTCAGGACAACAAATTCTTAATTCACCATTACTTTTTAAACTGCTCGGAATGTTTAATAAACAGATCAAAGAAGTTGATGAAATGATGTACCTGAAACGTGAGGAACTTTTTCTGGACGGCACAAAATTTTTGAATACGTTCGGTTTTTTACCTTCCACTACTATTGACGATGGAATTAATAAAACATTCGATTGGGTTAAAAGTTTTTATAAAATAAATTAACTTTATATAAATTTTCCATATACTCGCTTAAATAAAAACAATAAGTTGTTTAGCTATATTTGTACTACTTTGCAAAATATTTTTCATGTACTATGTTATAATCTTCTTTGAGAATGTAATGCGGGATTTTAAGAATTAGCGGACTTCACTTGAAGAATTCTAATTTATTTATCCTTTTTTCATTATTAATAATAATGCTGTTCATCATTGAAAGAACTGTCTAGAAGAAGAACTGCTACTCTCAATTATAAAATTTCATCTTCCCGCTCAAATTCGGTTTAACATTTTATGACAAGCAACGGCAATTACACACGTAAATAGATCTATTTTTAATTTATCACTTTTGACAAAGCAATGCTAGGCGTTAATAATTTGAGTAAATCAAACTGGGTATTTATATAAAATGTTACTAAATGTTAAAGAATTATCAGAACATTCGGCTTGGGCGGATTCTAAAATTTGGACAGAAGTAATGAAATTAAATGGACACAGTGAAATCAAATATATCTTTGACTTATTGTTTCATCTCCATTCAGTACAGCACGCATATTTATGCATTTGGACAGGACAATCGTTAGATCAAATTACTAAAAGAAGAAAATAAAACTAAGCTACGGCTGACAATCGAAATTCTCGAAAATTTTCAAAATGATATTCCTGAATTTACAAGAGAGCTGCATTGGCGGCTGGGAATATTTTATCAATAATAGAATCAAAGATTTTTTTTAGAATGATTAAAATTCGGATTACAAATAATTTGCTAGCGCTGAACTCACTCGCTTGAAGCAGGTAAATTATAATGCACTAATTTTTTAATAGTAGTTATGTACAAGTGTCGTTATTTCATATTTGGCAGTGAACTTTGTTATTTTTAGATAGGTATGAATACGAATAAGTTAATTTAATTAATTTATTCAGTTTCAGGAACGAACACTTTTTTTGAAAATTTTCGGATATGTCCCACAATTTTTTTCTGTCTGCTGAAAAACCAATTGAATTTACCGAAAATGGCCGCATAAATAAGCGTTAAAGCTTGATATAATGGGAATATAAACAGAAGATAGCCGACAATATATTTAAATGTCCACGGTTGAGCGCCGAAAGCATTCATTATTACACCGGAAAGTATTGCCGTAGAAGAACCGGTTAGAGCAAACACTAAAATTATCGAAATAAAATCTATAGTTTTTTTAATTTTTTCAGTCATAATTGCACTTAATGTCCTTAATATAGAGATCAAAGATACAAAAAAAATTAAAACTTTCCTTTTGTGCATTAAATCCATTTTGTTTTACATCGTATAATAACTTTACTAATAGAATTAAAGTAACGCCTTAATTAACACTCCGAAACCTTTTTGTAAATATTTCATCAAATACTGATAAAAATTTTGGAGAATTATTTATGAATGCGGCACAACCGAAGGTGATAGTTTTTTCTACACCCACATGTACTTTCTGCACTCAGGCGAAACGATATTTTAAGGAGAAAAACATCAGATTTACAGATGTGGATGTATCCAGAGATGAAAAAGCGGCGATGGATATGAGAAGAAGAACCGGGCAGGCAGGAGTTCCTGTAATATTAATTAATAACCGCCCAATTGTGGGTTTCGATAAAATAAAAATTAATAACTTATTAAATATTAGGTAGGAGTAAAAAAATGAAAATTAAACCAATGGACGACAGGCTTCTTGTTCAGGTGGATGAAGAAGAAATGAAAACAACATCAGGAATAATTATCCCAGATTCCGCAAAAGAAAAACCCAGAATGGGAACTGTAGTAGCCGTGGGAACCGACGTGGATTTACAGGAAAAAATAAAACAAGGCAACAAAGTTTTGTTCGCTAAGTACGGCGGCGAAGATATTAGCTTTGATGGACAAGAGTATAAAATTATTCAAAGATCCGATATTTTAGCGGTAATAGAAAATTAGTTAGCACACAAAAAACGTGCTGTAATTAATTAAGTAAAACAATTTTTTACAGCGCGTTTTATTTAATCGCACTGAAAGTTATTAAAATGTATCATTCTCTATAACGTTAGCGATTTTTAGAAGATGAGAACTAAAATTTGCGCCTTCAGCTTTGGCGGCTTGAAGATTTATTGAAATTTTTATTTTTTCGTTAACAATATCAAAACTTACGCTCACACCTTGCGAGATAAATTCCGGAACACTTGTAAATGAAATTATTTTATTACTTCGGCATATTTTAGAGATAGATGAAATATCGTAGCCCCTTAGCGGTAGAATAAATACTGCATAGAGATTATTGTTAAACAATACCTCATCTAAGGATTCGATATTCGATAAATCGATACTAACAAAAACTATATCGGAATTTTTCAATTTCAACTGATTTTCTTTCGATTCCTTAAAAACCTCGTTTTTTGTTTTCACCGAATTTCGCAAAGAACCGTCGTAAATAATTCCGATTCTTACCTTTTTGCCACCTTGGGTTTTATCAAAATTTTTATCCAAAGATAAAATTTTGGGCAATAATTTTACTTGTAAATCAATTGGAACGCTGACATACTGAGCAAAAGATGTTGATGCAAGCGCCAACAAACTGAACAAAAACAGAAGGATAATATTTTTATTAGCCCGAATCATAACTTAGTTAAATCCATAAGTAAGATTGAATAAAAATGTACGTCCAGGCTGCTGAAATGATATCTGCTCGTTTTGTAAGCCCGCTGGATAATAAATTGAATTGTCTAACAAATTTTTAATTAATAGCGAAAACTTTATTCCATAAAAATCAAATTCTGAACTTATAAAAAGAGTCGAATAGAAAAACGAATTAGTTCTTGTGTTCTTAACTGTCAGTCGTTCGGTTTCGTATTGGAATTCGAGTGCAGTGCTAAATAAATTTTCAAATTTGTAATAGCAGCCTGACTTAAAAATATTCTCCGGTGAATTTGTCAATTGTTTATTGTTGCCATCCTGAGCATATTGGTATGAATAACTTGCATAACCCCTAAAATTTTCAGACACTCTCGCCTGTCCGCCTAATTCAATTCCAGTTGCTTTTGCTTTGCCAATATTTCTGAATTGATAATTAAACTCGCTGGGATTATAATATTGATCAATAAGATCAGTCATGTCGTAATGATAAAACGAGAATACATTTTTAAATATTTTTGAAATATCATACTCCCATATAAAATCTATGGTTGTAATTTTTTCGGCTTGTAAATAATTATTTTTTTTGAATAAAAGCGGTATTTCGTAGTTGCGTTCATAGATATTCGGAGTTCTATAAGCTGTTCCATAAATTAACTTCAAAATATGGTTATTATGCGGAGCATAATTTATGCTGAACCTTGGATTAACTGAGAACTCACCGTTAAAATAATCGTCTCTTCGTAATCCGGCGTAAAACGACAAATTTTCTGAGTACTGATATTCGTCCTGAATATAAATTGAAAGAGTTTTATCGGGTTCGTCAATATCGAGTTCGTAGACATTTGGCATAAATAAACGAAATTTTTTCATAAGATCATGTCTGTACTCAATGCCCATAGTTATTCTGTTGTTGTTCAGCACGTCCCAAATAAACTGGGCTTCGCCCCCGGCAGTTTCGAAATCATTTTGATTTGTACCAACGTCATCAATAAAAAGAACATAAATATGATAAGTACCATCCTGATAATATGTATCGTAAAAGGCTCTAAGAGTTAAGTGTTTGTCAAAAGACAGGCTTTGTGTATACTTTGCTTCAATAAATTTTTTCCGCTCTTCCGTTTCGGAAAAGGTATTAAACTTAGAGTAAAATGAACCCGTAGGATTTCCTTTTTTTCTATAAGTAGACAAAATAGATAGTTGCAGATTTTTATATTTCAGCAGTCCATTAAATCCATAATAATTCTCAAAATCCAAATTTTCGGCTACACCATAATTAGTGGAAGGTTTGTCAAATTCCGGGAAATATAAGTTTTCGCCTTTGGAATCATAAAAACTGGAATTAATACTTAACGATAAATCGTCAGAAATATTCCCGCCGTAATTGATTGATAAAGTTTTTGAATCGAAACTGCCGAAGCTTAATTTTACCTCAGGTTTTAAAAAATTATTTGTTTTTTTAGTGATAAGATTAATAACCGCGAACATTGCATTCTGTCCGTAAAGTGCTGAACCAGGTCCTCTTATAATTTCTATTTTTTCAAAATTTGACATATTTAAAGCCAAGTCGTTACCGATCGGCGCACCATCGTAAATATTTAACCGATGACCGTCTATCATTAACAGAACCCGATTATTATAATCCGTAGGTCTGTTAAATCCCCTTATGCCAAGACTTTCATATTGCCTGTCGTAGCTTGCATAAAAACCACGGACCGTTCTTAAAACGTCTGTCAGGGAATTATAACCGTATAATTTAATATCTTCGGCGGTAATTATAGTCGCAGAGGTAGGAGCTTCCTCAACAGACTGAGCGTAAGTGGAAGCGGTGCTAACAAATTGTTCCCCCACTATTTTTAGAGTTAGCAGAGAATCGAGAGCAGATTTAACACTGTCTGGATTTTCCTGAGCTGATAATGCTTGAGAAAGCATAACCCATAAGAAAAAAGTTGCGAAACATCTTTTAAGTAAAATATTTATTCTCATAGTCTCTGTTAATAGTAAATCATAAATAGTAGGTAAGATATACTTTAAATATCATATTTTAATTATAATTTGCCTTGCGTTACAATATCTCCAAATTAGATTAGTGTTTATAAATGTGTTTATTTATTAAACAGGGGATAATTTTCTGCTTTATTAGTGCAACAATCCATTTCAATACAGAATTAAGCGGAAAAGTAGCATTCCTTGATGTTTCTTCAATGAGGAATTTTCCCAATTAAATTATCGAAATATTTATTCTATATGTTAATTCATTGAAAAAATTTTCTAAATATTAGTTTGTTATCCTTAACTTTCCCACAATACAGAATTAAAGAAATCTGGGTAATTTTATTTACTTAAAAATAACCGCGTTATCCATTTTAATTGCTTTATAATAATCCAATCGTAAATACAAATGCCCGACTATTAAAATCATTTAAGGTCTGTATATATTCCAAATTAAATATCACTTCAAAATTATATGTCCTAAAAACTCTTAATCCTCCGCAAACGGTTATTTCGAAACCATCGCCGCGTTTATTATCGTTAAAAAAGTTTTTTTCATTCAGCACCCAGTGAAATCCGAAGGCCCCGCCTAAATAGGGACTTACATCAGTCCGCGAGAATAAATAATGACCGTAAATATTCATTGCAAATCCTTTGCGAAGACCCAGAAGCATACCAATCGCAAAATCATCCATTTCGTAACCGCCACGGAGATCGAAGGTAAAACTTCTTTCTGTTGAACCATAACCTTCCTGTGGAAACGCATAACCGAAAGCCAGTCCGAAATTTCGCGTTGTGGCTCGACGCAATGGAGTTTCCGCTTCCTTCTGCATAATTGTTCCGACTTCTACATTTTCATTTAAAGGAGCCGTTATAATTACACTTTTGGCTATACGTTTCATAACTACTTCTAAATCTTCAACAGTTGAAGATGTTGTTTGATCGCGCACCAGTTCTTTTAAGTTAACAATATCCATTAAAAAGTATTGAACAATTATTTTATCACCGAGAACCATCAATTTACATCCCAAAACAAAATCCGCTCCCAACAATTTTCCAGTCTTTAAAGCGCAATCAATATCAAAACAATTAGATCCCTCCAATTTTAGATTTACTTTCTCTTGTGGAATTATTTTTAAATTACTTTTTTGAGCTAATTCAAAATTAAAAATCGATTCGGCTGTTAAAATATCTGATTCTGCCAAACCACTTCCTGTAAAAGGTAAAACAACAATTTTTTTGTAAGTTGAATCTTGCCCCAAAAGACTGCATGCCGAAACAATCATAATGAAAACAATAATTTTCATTGACGCAAACCTCATATCTCCCCCACATTAAAAGCAATAAATTAAATAACTTCCTGTTATTCCTACTAGAAAGCACTTTTATATGTTATAATTTTATGATTATATAAATAAACAACTTTAAGAGATTATTCTGGACTACTTATGTAGTAAAAATATATCCGGCCCCGCGTATACTTTTAATATAAATAGGATTAGATGGATCCGGCTCTAAGTATTTGCGCAAACGTGATATAAAATTATCAACCGTTCTTGTTTCAATCTCCGGATTTAAATGCCACACATTTTCAAGCAATTCTTTTCTATCTACGACTCTTCCTTCGTTATCTATTAAATATCTTAGTACCATTGCTTCGTTTTTAGTAAGCTGAATTTCGCCATTCTTTGTTTTACAAATCATATTTTCAAAATTAATTTCATTTTGTCCTAAAATATATACTGGACTGCTGGCGGTTAAAGTCTTATACCACATTTTACGTTTTAACATTCCTTTAATTCTTAGGAGAAGTTCGCCCAAATGGAATGGTTTGGTCATATAATCGTCAACTCCAAGCTCTAATCCCTGAATTTTATCTTCAGTGCTTTTTTTTGCTGTCAAAACCAAAATTGGTATTTGTGGTGTAATTTCTCTTATTTTTTCGGCCACTTCAAATCCGTTTAAATAAGGAAGCATTAAATCAAGGAGAATAAGGTCAAATTCCTCTTTTTCAAAAATTTTGATCGCCTCCCTGCCATCCTTTGCAACTTTTACATAGTAGCCTTCTTCACTTAAATTATACTCCAATCCAATGGCCAAATTCTCTTCGTCTTCAACAAGTAAAATTTTCGATTTACTTAAATTTTCTTCGAACATTTTTAATATTCCGTTTCTAATTTTCTTTTGTTTGTAATTTTCAACAAATATTTAGTGTATCTTTTTTTGGAAACCGAATAGATGGGCAATTCAATGCGGAAGGTTGTCCCTTTATTTCTGCCTTCACTACTAACAGAAATGAGTCCCCCGTGATTTTTTATTATCTCTTTTACCCAATATAAACCTAAACCCGTCCCTTTAACGTTAGGTATATCCTTATTGTAAATTCGTTGAAATTTATTGAAAATATTTTTTTGGTCGGGTACAGAAATTCCAATCCCTTTATCGGAAAATTCAACAACTACTTTTTTCGCATTACAATGTAGTTTAATAAATATTTGCAGTTCATGAGCGGAATACTTTATTGCATTATCCACTAAATTATTGAACACAATTCTAAGCGCATTTATATCCGCTACACATTTACAATCTGCCTCTCCTTCAAGAATTAATATGTTCGGCTGAAGTTGATATTGTTCGACAGAGTCGGCAATTATTTCCCGCATCAGCTCTCCGGCGTTATGAACCTGGTAATCGTGTGAAACTCTTTTTTGTTCAAGCGCCGAAATTTCTAGTATCGAATCGATTAGATTTTTAAGACGCTGTGAGTCCTTCATCATCAATTCAATAAATTCTTTTTGTTTGTATGGAGGTACATACCGAGTATTAAATGTTTCAAGGTATAATTGAATTGAAGATAGAGGTGATTTTAACTCGTGTGTAATATTCCCAATAAAATTATCGTATAGACGCGTAAGTTTCAACTGCACGTTAAGGTGACGGAAAGTAAGCGACATACCGAAAGCAATTGCAACAAGTAGAACCAATCCGCCTACAAAAGCAAATACATTTGTACCGTCATAAACTATTTGCGGTGAAAGCTGATCACCCACTTTTTCGAAAATTATATAGTTTGACACATACCAATAAATCCATATGCCCATAAGCATTAACCACGCAATTTGTGCCAGAACGAATATTATTATATGATTTAATAGTGTGTGTTTTTTTCTCATGACTTATATTCTTATTGCTGTCCCGTTATAACTTCATGTAAATATCAATCATCTAAACAAAATTTAGAAGCGTTCAACTTTAGTTTTACAATTATTTTACAAAACACCATTAAGATATTTTGCATTTTTTAAAGAGACGTTAACATCTATTACAAAGTTAAAAAATTACTTAACTGTATCTATGGAAAAATAAAATGAATAGTTATAAAAAAATATTATTAGTATATCCAGAAACTCCGGCTACATTCTGGAGTTTTAAGGATGCCCTCAAGTTTGTTTCTAAAGAATCAGCCGAACCACCGCTCGGATTAATTACAGTAGCGGCAATGCTTCCACAAAACTGGAAAAAAAAACTAGTGGACTTAAACGTTGGCAAACTTGAAGACAAAGATATTGTTTGGGCCGATTATGTATTTCTTAGCGGCATGAATGTACAGATAAATTCATTTAAAGATATAATTAGAAGATGTAATATATTAGGCACAAAAGTAGTCGCTGGCGGACCGCTTGTAACTACTCAATATAAAGATTTCCTGGGAGTGGATCATTTTATATTAAACGAGGCAGAAATAACTTTACCTCCATTTCTCGAGGATTTGGAGAACGGAAAAGCAAAATATATCTACACATCGGAAGAATTTCCAGATTTATCTCTGGCACCTGTACCAAATTGGAATTTGTTAGATACCAAAAAATACGCGTCTATGTCTATACAATATTCACGAGGCTGCCCTTACGATTGCGAATTCTGCAGCATTACTATGCTTAATGGCAGAAAACCGAGAACAAAAAGTAAAGTGCAATTTTTACACGAGCTCGAGGTTTTGTTTAATAGCGGATGGCGGGGCGATATTTCCGTAGTTGATGATAATTTTATTGGTAATAAAACAGCCCTAAAAAAAGAAATATTACCTGCAATAATTGAATGGAATAATAGGAACAAACGACCTTTTAATTTTATAACCGAGGTATCAATTAATCTGGCAGATGACGAAGAATTATCAAGGCTTATGGTTGAAGCTGGATTTATAAGTATTTTCGTGGGTATAGAAACACCCAGCGACGAAAGTCTCGAAGAATGCGGTAAAAGTCAAAATCGAAAACGTAACCTTATTGATTCGGTAAATAAACTTCAGAAAAGCGGATTTCTTGTTTCAGGCGGTTTTATTGTGGGATTTGACAACGACTCCTCTGAAATTTTCGATCAGCAAATAAATTTTATTCAAAACTCGGGCATTGTAGCCGCTATGGTTGGTTTACTAAATGCCCCCACAGGAACGAAATTGTTTAAAAGACTTAAATCTGAAAGTAGATTGCTTGAAAATTTTACAGGCAATAATATGGATGGATCTATAAATTTTATTCCCAAAATGGAATACAGCGAGTTAATTAAGGGATACTCGAGAATAATTAAATCTATTTATTCGCAAAAATCTTATTACAACCGGTTAACAACTTTTTTGCGAAACTACGGTTTACCCGGCTGGCAAAAACCCAAATTCGGTATTCGTGAAATTAAAGCTTTTTTTAAACTTGTATGGTGGCTGGGTGTCGTTGAACAAGAAAAAAAATATTTTTGGAAACTACTTGTCGGCTGTTTATTTAATTATCCAAAAAAGTTTCAACTTGCAATGACGTTAGCGGTTTATGGATTTCACTTTAGAAAGATTGCCGCTACTATTTAACAGAGGAGAATTTAACTAAACTCAATTAATTCAACTGGTGCGCCGTTGTGTTGAAACATCGCCACTTTTATACCTTCTGCCGGCGAACTTATTTCATCTATTAGTTCCAGGCCTTTTATAGCTTCCTGAAGATCATCCACTTCAAAAGCGATATGCGGAACTGTTTTAACTAAATCCGATATTGGACTGTTTTTATCAAATCGCATCCATTCTATTCCGAATGGACTGGAGCTAAAACCAGATACGTACATTCCGTATTTTTTAATATAAATTTCGCCGGCCATTTTTTTGTTTGTAGGAATTCCGATATGATGATACCGCCAACCATATTTTTCTGAAACTAACGGGGTTTCGGACTCTTTACGTTCTGGAAAAATAACACCTTTAAAATTCATAATAATGATTCCGCTAAATAATTTGTTATAAAATTTACCTTACAACGATGTAAAGTCATAAAAACTTAAGAATAGTGTTTACCTCTAACCACCGAACAGCTTGTGATATTAAGAAAATCCACTTTTAGCTTTAACAGACAGCTCTTACCACCATAATTCGGATTAAAAAGTTTGTGATTTAAAATACACAATTTGTTATTTACAAACTTTTGATTTTGTATCAAATGTTTTAAACCGTATTTTTAAGATTAGTTAAAACCATCATTTATATATTTACTTCGCTCGAGGGTAGTAGATTTATATCAGCTGATCATTTATTAACATTTTTAAGTTCAATTAATTGTCAAATTAATCAAAGGGCAAACTATGAAAAAGTTTTTCATTTCAAAATATGCAACACCATTGCTTTATGTAGCTATGTCGATTGGATTTTTATTTTACGGCTGTGGACAAAATCAAGAAGAAAAACCGGCAGATACTGCGCCCAAAACAGAAACTCCCGCGCCAATTGTTGAACAACCCAACATTGACACTGTAAAACAAGCAACAATTGAAGGAACCTGGCTGGGCAAATTCGACAGCCGACCGGCAACTTTAACAATAACAAGTTTTGCCGGAAGTAAATTTACAGGTAAAATTGTTATTGAGTATAGAACTGTAATAAATCAGAATGTGGAAGGTGAGTTTAATCTTGATACGAAAAAATTTACAATGAAAGATTTATTACATAGCAGATATCAGGGTAAATATGCCGGGAATATTTCTGAAAATATGCAAACAATGGCAGGTACATTTACAATGGATCTTGATGGTAAAAAAATGAGTTTTAATTTCACAAAAAAATAAAGGGACCTAAATGAAAAAAATAATTGCACTTTCTGTCTTACTGTTGTCAGGCATATTCTTTTTTGGCTGCGACGACACTTCTACCGTTGAACCCGCTGGAAACGGAACTATAACAATAACTTCTACGCCGGCAGGCGCAGCCATTTATCTTGACGGTACAAATACAAACTCTGTTACTCCTGCTACCATTGAAGCTTCTGAAGGTGTACACGAAGTTACACTTAAACTCGCCGGATACATGGATTATACCATACCTGCAATAAGTGTTCAAGCTGATCAGCAGTCCATAATAGGACCTATCGTTTTAACAGTTCAGGGGAGTATAAGCGTTAACTCAACTCCTGTTGGCGCCTCAATTTCAATTGACGGTGTTTCCCAGAACAAAGTAACTCCTAGTATATTTCAGTCACTACAAGCGGGTAGTTACCAGGTAAAACTTACACTAACTAATTACAACGATACAACAGTGACAGTTCAGGTAACTAACGGCGCTCAAACAACTGTTGATGTAATTTTAAAACCACAAACCGTTAAATTCGGTCCGATAAAATTATGGGAAACAACTGGAACATCAGCTTCGCAGCCAAGCGGATTGGATTTATCTTCAGGATCAGCTTATGGTGTATCAAGTACAGACAAAGATAAAGTTGATATTTTCTACTCATCTACTGGCTTTTTGGTTAAGAGTTCTGATCAAAGCAGCAGTATGACGCGAGAAACTAAATTTAAAGTAGGAACCGGTACTGTTTTAACCGACGGCGCTGACGCTCCATTAGTTGACGCAACTTGGACAAAAGACATGAGCGACCGCGAAAGCAAATATGTTTTCTTGTATGATAATGACGGCAATTATTCGAAAATTAAAATAGTTGGTTTCGGCGGCGGTGTTCCTGGTGAACCAGCCTGGCTTGAAGTTGAATGGATTTATAACAAGGCAAAAGACAACAGATTATTCTAATTTTTTCAAGAGAGTAGGGACAGAGTCCTTACTCTCGTTATTTCCTCCAATTCGGTCATCCGAAATAAAAAGCCCCCCTATCTTAACAATTTTTATAATCCTTATAAATCATGAATGTAGAGATGTCAGAAAAAAGACTAATTTCGTCCGAATAAAACTTTTATAAAAAACTAAGTTTTAACTAAATTATAAATTCTTGCAACACCTAAAATCTATTCCTTTTTGTATATTTGTTACCTTTATAAAAATATTATCTGTACGGAGTTAAAATGGCAAACGTGATTACATCACGCGAAATAAGGCAGCAATTTTTAGATTTTTTTAAGAATAAAGAACACCGCATTGTTGATAGCGCACCTGTAGTACCTCACGGCGATCCGACCTTGCTTTTTACTAACGCGGGTATGAACCAATTTAAAGATGTTTTTTTGGGAAAAGGAACACGCGATTATAAACGTGCGGCCGATACGCAGAAATGCATTCGTGTAAGCGGTAAACATAACGATTTGGAGGAAGTTGGGCACGATACATATCACCACACATTTTTTGAAATGCTCGGCAACTGGTCGTTCGGTGATTATTACAAAGAAGAAGCTATAACCTGGGCTTGGGAACTCCTTACCGAAGTTTGGAAATTGCCGAAGGAAAGGATTTGGGCAACCGTATACCGCACCGATGAAGAAGCGATGGAATTTTGGAAAATTAAAACGGATATAAATCCAGCTCACATTTTACGTTTCGACGAAAAAGATAATTTCTGGGAAATGGGCGATACCGGTCCGTGCGGGCCGTGTTCAGAAATTCATATTAATTTATCTGATAATCTCGAAGACGCTTCATTAGTAAACTCCGGTAGTCCGGAATGTATTGAAATATGGAATCTTGTATTTATTCAATACAACAGGGATGAAAATGGTACACTGCACGAATTGCCAGCTAAACACGTTGATACAGGCATGGGTTTTGAGCGTGTAGCAGCTGTAATGCAGGGCAAAAACTCCAACTACGACACAGATGTTTTTATGCCTCTAATAAATAAAGTAGCTGAACTATCCAACGTAAAATACGAAAAGGAATCTGACCAGATTTCTATGAGAGTGATCGCCGATCACGTGCGTACTTTAACTTTTGCAATTGCCGATGGAGCTGTTCCTGGCAATGAAGGTAGAGGTTATGTGTTGCGCCGTATTTTAAGGCGTGCCGCGCGTTACGGTCGTAAACTTAATTTAAACGAACCGTTTTTATATAAACTTGTTGATGTACTTACAGATACTATGGGTGATATTTTTAAAGAAATTGTTGAGCAGAAAGATATTGTCAAAAAAATAATTAAAGCCGAAGAAGAGAGTTTTAATGTTACTTTGGATAGAGGAATCGATCTGTTTAACGAAATTAGCAAGAAAGAAAATGTACAAAGTTCTAAACTTATTCCAGGCGAAGAGGTATTTAAACTTTACGATACATTCGGTTTCCCTGTGGATTTAACAAATGTTATGTCCCGCGAAATAGGCTTTAATATTGATGAAAACCGCTTTAATGAGTTAATGGACGAACAGAAGGCAAGAGCCCGCAAATCCACAAAAGATAAACTTGCTTCCGCTCATGTGTTGGAAGAGGGTTTAACTGGATTTGAAATTATTAATAACTCTCCGACAATTTTTACTGGTTATGACGAATTAAAAACAGAAGCGGAAATTATAGGCTTTAAAAATGAAAACGGGCAGTCTTTTATAATTCTCGATAAGTCTCCGTTTTACCCGGAATCCGGTGGTCAAACTGATGACAAGGGGAAAATTTTAATCGGCGATACGCACCTTAAAATTGACGGGCTTGCAAAAATAAACAATCAGGTTGTCCATATCGCCGATAACGAATCACATATCCAAATAAAAACCGGTTTAAAAGTAACAGCGGTGGTTGACGAAAAACGTCGTTGGGATATAATGCGAAATCATTCGGCCACACATTTTTTACATGCCGCTTTACGTAAAATACTTGGTACACATGTTCAACAATCGGGTTCTTATGTCGGGCCGGATAGGCTGCGTTTCGATTTTACACACTTCGAAAAAATGACCGAAGGCGAGTTGCAGGCTGTTGAATCATTGGTAAACGAAAAAATGCTTGAAAATTTGCCGATTAATCATCTCAGAAATACTCCTTTTGAAGAAGCGAAAGAAATGGGCGCCATGATGTTTTTCGGCGATAAATACGGAGATAAGGTTAACGTTGTTCAATTCGGGGATTATACTTTAGAATTTTGCGGAGGAACTCACGTAAGTAATAGTTCGCAAATCGGACTTTTAAAAATTATAAGCGAATCTTCTATTGCCAGCGGAGTTAGACGAATTGAAGCGGTTACTGGAAGAGGTATAGAGGAGTATATTAAGAAATCTGAACAAAAAAATCAGAAATTAGAAGAAAAAATTCTGGAATTGTTGGAAGAGAAGAAAAAACTTGAAAAAGAAATCGCGGAAGTACAACTGCAATCGAAACTTGGCGCTATTGGATCCATTATTTCATCTCCTATTGTGATTGATGGGATAAATTTATTTAAAGGTTTAGTGGATGCCTCTAATATGGATGAGTTAAAATCCATGGGTGATGAATTGAGAAATAAAATGAAAAGCGGCGTTGGATTATTGATTGCTCAGGTTGAAGATAAAGTTCAGATGGTATGCGTTGTATCTGACGACTTGATAAAAGACAAAAAACTTATGGCAGGTAAAATTGTGGGTGACGTTGCCAAACTGCTTGGCGGAGGAGGAGGAGGTAAACCTCACATGGCAACAGCCGGAGGAAAAGATATTTCAAAAATTGATGAAGCGCTCGAAAAAATTAAAACGATCGTTAAATCATATATTTAAGATTTCTATAGATCTAAAGATGTCATCTTTATAAAAGATGACATCTTTATTAACAACTTGTTATAATGCAGATGTACAGTTTGGGCATTTAGTCGCTTTAATAGAAATAGTTGATAAACAATGCGGACATTCTTTTGTTGTTGGCACCGCGGCTGGTTTCGGTTCATCCTGTCTTTTAAGTTTATTTATATTTTTAATAAGAACAAATATTGAGAACGCGATTATAAGAAAACTTATAATAGTATTTAAAAACGCTCCGTAATTAACCGAAACAGCTCCGGCGTCCTGAGCGGCTTTTAATGATTCATACGGACCTGCCACAGCCCCTTCTTTTAAAACAATAAATAAGTTTGTAAAATCTACATTTCCCAACATTAAACCTATCGGCGGCATTATTACATCCGCGACTAACGATTTTACTATTGTTCCGAACGCGGCGCCAATTATAATACCGACCGCCATGTCAATCACATTTCCTTTTACTGCAAATTCCTTAAACTCTTTCAGCATATATTTCTCCTTGTATATTTTATATAAAAATTATATTAATTTTCGAAACCATAATACTATAATCAGTAATTTTTGTAAATCATGTTTTTCCCATTATCTCCGTAACAGATTTTACTACAAAATAACTAGTAAATACTCTCATTAATACCGGGTAACATTTCTTAATACACATCATATAAATAAACTCTATTTTATTTAGAATATTCATCTGCATAAAAACTATGTTCGTCCTCCTTATACCCGTGTTCGTCCTATTATTTTTTTTTATAGATAAAATCGGCAATAATTTTCGATCGAAATTAAAATTTAATTTTTAGGAGACGTCATGAAAACAAAATTAGCGTTATTAACATTATTACTTGCCACAATTAGTTTATTCGCACAAAATTCTGCCGATAACTATTTGATAAAATGGAAAGATTACGAGATCGGAGGATATGTCGGGCTAAACGGTAAAATGTCCAAAATTTGGACAAGCTACGCCGGTTACGGGGATATAAAGGCCGCTGTTACAATTAACGGTAAATGGGCAGTTGGTTTGTCTGGAACTGCTCTGTATTTTGACAAAAAATTAAACCGGCTCGTAAACGATGGAACTTACCACTTAAATGCGGCTTACGGCGGTTTATTTGTTGAAAGAATTTTTTCTTTAAGCGATAATTGGAAAATATCCGCTTCATTACTTACCGGTCAGGGCGAAGCGTCTTATATTTACGATAAAGACTTCCGTGAAGACAGACCCTGGTATCAGGAAGCGATAGATAAGGAAGCCGTTTATGTTACAGAAATTTCATTGGATGTAAAAACAAGATTATACAACAATTTCTGGGTCGGTTTAACCGGCAGTTACAGGAATACTTCACCGCTTAGACTCATAAAAACTTCGGACGCTCTGTTGCAAAAATTTAATTACGGTATTTCAATAACATACGGGATTTTCTAATTTAATTATTATGAGCTGTTTTTTATTTATTTAAAATTATCAACAGCTTGGTTCGTAATTATACAAATTAAAATTACTTTTATAAGTTATGTTTGAATATGAAGTTGTTGTTGTTTTTTCAAATATTAAATTTGAGAGTACCAGTAAAATACTTTTGGTTTTAAAATGAATTATGAATAATACCTTCTATAAATTTTTTGTTGCCGAGATGAATATGAAATTTTCAAAAAAAATAGTTTATCTGATTTTAGTAATTGCCGTAATAGTTCAGATTTTCGTAAATGTGTACGGCATGTATTCCGGATTTATTAAAATAACAAATGTCTTAAATTTTATGTCGCACGTAGTAATTGGGGCTCTTATAAGCAGCGTATTCGGCGCTGTAATTCTTTATCTGGATTTCCTGTTGTTCAATTTTACCGAGGGATTATTTTCCTGGGAAAAACATTATATTAAACGAGCCATTGTTGAGTCATTTCTTACAATAAGCGTTGGTATTTTAATTGGCGTGATTATGACACTCCTCGTCAACTTTGCTTTTCCCTATCACGAAAATATATTTAACGTAATTTTCCGCAATGTTGTTATTACGTCTATCATCAATCTTTTTATGATGGCCGGACTGGAAGGATATACCTTTTTTAGAAATATTCAGCAGTCGAAAATACAAAATGAAAGATTACTTAAGGAAAACGCTATAATAAAATACGAAACTCTGAAAAGTCAGGTAAACCCACATTTTTTATTTAACAGTTTAAATGTGCTTTCGGCAATGATTAAAAAAGACGCTAACGAAGCGCAAACTTTTATTGATGAGTTTTCCGCTAATTACCGCTATGTGATGGATACATTAGATCGGGAAGTAGTAACAATTGAAGAAGAAATTAATTTTGTTGAGTCTTACCTCTATCTTCAAAAAGCCAGATTCGGTTCTTACCTAATAACGCAAATTAAAATTGAGGCTTCAATTTTCGATCATTATTTACCCCCGTTAGCGATGCAGACATTGATTGAAAACGCTATTAAACATAATAAGGTAAGTGAAAGCTCGCCATTAAAAATCAATATTTATAATAACGGGCCGACTATAGTTATTGAAAACAATCTTCAGCGTAGGGATAATATTAAGGACTCAACCGGTTTCGGTCTGCAGAATCTCAAAAAAAGATATTCATATATTTCTGATATTGAACCGACATTTATAGTTTTAAATGATAATTTTGTGGCTTCAATTCCAATTATAAAACCGGAATAAATATGAATATTGTTATAATTGAAGACGAACCTTTAGCCGCCGAAAGGTTGGAAGAACTTATAAACGAAATAGACCCATTAATTACTATTAAAGCAAAAATTCCCTCAATTAAAGAAGCTACGCTATATTTGCAGAATAATGTGCCCGACTTAATTTTTCTAGACATTCAGCTCTCGGACGGAAAAAGTTTTAAAATTCTTGAAGATGTTCAGATAGAATCTCCGATAATTTTTACAACTGCGTTCGATCAATTTGCGGTGAAAGCATTTAAATTCAACAGTATCGATTATTTACTTAAACCTATACGAAAGGATGAATTAGCGGCAAGTATTTTAAAATACAAAAAATTAAGCGCCTCGCGCGGTTTAGATATGCAGGCGCTTGTGGAAACATTAAGATCGAACGAAATTAAATATAAAAACCGCTTTCTTATTCAATTCGGTCAGAGAATTAAAACAGTTAACATAGATGAAATTGCATTCTTTTTTGCAATGGAAAAAAATGTGTTTATAAAAACATTTGACAAGGCGGAATATCCAGTGGATTTTAGTCTGGATAAACTGGAGGAAATAATTGATCCGGCGGATTTTTTCAGAATTAACCGGAAGATGATTATTAATCTTAAATCCATTAAAAACATGATACCTTATTCACGCTCAAGAATTAAGGTGGAAACAACACCCACGCCACCGACAGGTATCGACGCTATTGTAAGTATAGAACGTACCAGCAGATTTAAACAGTGGCTGGATAATTAGTTATTTACACCGGCAGAAAAACCGGTGTAAACTCAACAAATTAAATCCTTTAAAAAACAAAATTATTTAACAACTCCATAAATAGCGGCAGAGTTCTTCTCTATTTTTAATTTAAAAGATTCTAAAACTTCACCCGTTTTAAGATTTTTAAGTTTTTTCGCGCCGGAAATAAAACTGTTATACTCACCCAAATCGATATCTTTAACTTTTTCCGAGGCATTAATAATATTCACTACAATTTCATCTTCATAAGTTTTAAAGTAAATATAAACATCATCTTTGGGAGGAAAGTGAGTTAGTTTGCCTTTCGTAACAGCATTACTGTTTTTACGAATCTGCAGCAATTGATGGATATAATTATAAATATCGTTTTCGTAGTCGGTTCTTCCCCTTTCCGTAAACGCGTTTCGTGTATCACCGGGGAAACCGCCCGGGAAAGGTTTACGTAATGTGCCGTGATCCTCGTTTTCAATCATTCCAATTTCAGTTCCATAAAATATTTGGGGAATTCCGCGTAAAGTAAGAAGCATATGATAAACGAGCTTGGCTTTTGCTACGTTCGTGTCAGCGTAAAACATTGTTCTTGCAACATCGTGATTATCGGCAAACACAACCAGGTTATTTGGATCCGCGTATAAATAATCTTTGGAAAGAGTTTTAAATATTTCGTAAAGTCCGCCTTTATTCTGTAAAAAACGAATAAACGCGTCCCGGAGTCCAAAGTCCGTTAATGCGGGCAGATTGCTGTCGTAATTTTTACGAAGCACTGATCCACCCTGGTAACCGGCTAGAATAGCAGGTTCTCCGCTCCAGACTTCACCGACAATATTTAATGTGGGATACTCATCCATTATTTCTTTCGCCCATTTTGCCATAAATTCCTGATCAGCGTATGGGTAGGTATCTTCGCGAATTCCGTCTAATCCGGTGAACTCAACCCAATATTTTGTATTCTGAATAATATAATTGGCCACAAACGAATTACGTTGATTTAAATCAGGCATGGAGTCAACGAACCAGCCTTCGCAAACTTCTTTAATTGTAGAACTATCGGCGTGAACATCATTAAATATCATTTTATTATGATTAGCCGGTTTATGATCTTTTAAAGTCCCGTTTATCCAATCCTTTGTCGGCAAGTTTTTCATCCACGGATGATCGCTGCTTATATGATTTGCCACATGATCCAATATAACTTTAAGTCCGTGTTTGTGCGCTTCTTCTACAAACTTTTTGTAATAATCGTTGCTTCCCAAACGGGGATCGACATAATATAAATTTGTTGAGGAATAACCGTGATAACTTCGAAAAGTATTATTTTCAGTAACAGGTGTAAGCCAAAGAGTTGTAATGCCCAGATCTTTAAGATAACTCAGTTTATCTATAATTCCTTGCAAATCGCCGCCGCTGCGCCCTTGTCCGGGAATATTCTGCATAGTATCTATATAACCTTCAATGAAATCATTATATGGATCGCCGTTAGCAAAACGATCGGGCATAATTAAATAAATAACGTCTTCATTGCTAAAACCCTGGTATCGTTCTGCTGATCTAGCCCTTTTCCAAATAGAATAATTAATTTCAAAACTGCTGTTTTCGTTTTTTACATCCAGCCTGTATCTGCCTGGACGTAAATCTTCGGATATTTCAACATCTATAAACGTGTAGAATGGGTTGCCCGTATCGTGTATTTTTTTCACTATCAAATCATCACGGTTAAAGGATGCTGTAATCCCATCAAGATTTTCACCGTATATCATCAACTGAACAGAATTACTTTTCATTCCAACCCACCAGTTAGGCGGTTCAATTTTATCTATACGAACTTGTTGCGCAAAAGTATTTATTGTAATTAAAAATGTTATTGAAAAAAACGAAAGGATATTTTTAATCTTTTTCATATTCCTGTTCTAATTTTAGTTTATAGATTATTTTTTAACTGTTTTGTGGCAAAAAAAACAGCAGAATAATGTAAATTATTTACATTGACACATTTAATAATTTTTTCTCTAAAACTATGTTACGATGTCTCTCAGATTTTAGTTCAAAATATAGTTCACCGATCTCTTTAAATCCGTATTTGTTGTAAAATTTAATCGCCCGAAAATTATTCTCGTATACTGATAGCCACATAGAGCTTATGTTATTTTTTATGCAAATTGATTTTACAAAATCTATTAATTTTCCGCCAATGTTTTTCCCACAAAAGTTTTCTTGTATATATAATTTTTCTATTTCGACTTTCGAATTCGTATTTCCATCAATGACACTATCAAAATTTATTTCAACAAAACCAATTAAATGTTCATTTTCAACTACCTTATAAATTTCTCTGTTTTTATTTTCCAACCTGGCTTTAAATTTATATGGTGATAACTCCTGCCATACATATTCTGAAAATGAATCTCGAATACCCTCTAAGGCATATGTATCAAGCCAGACTTGAACCGCGAGAGTGGAAATGTTATTTGCATCCGTTATGTCTGCTTTTTCTATTTTCATAAATAAATATTATGTCCGAATAATTAGAACGTACTGAATTTTATAGCTTTATTATTAATTAATATTCGCAGGAAATGATACTCGCGAATTAATAATTTATTTAGATACCAGCCATTCAATTGCTTTATCAATATCTTGGAAATATTGCAGGTTAACAATACCTCTATTATAAGCGACTATTTTTGAGTGTTCGTGTCGCTGCTTGTCATTAAAATAAACAACCGCCAGGTAATCAGAATTATCAACCCCTAATTGTTTTATATCAACTATAAATTCATGGCTTCCAACCAATGAGTATGCAAATTTTGCTTCTCTTATATCCCATATAATCTTCGATATTTTTTCTTCTCTCATTTTTTCAATGGTCTGCAGGGCAATTCCATTTCGATCAGAAATAGTGATCTCTCCCTTAACAGTAGTTTGGATCACTTTTACATTAAAATATTCTGTAATTAGAAATTTCACTTCCATTATATTTTTCCAGTACAACTTGTAAATTTCAAAAAGCATCAATATTATTATTGTTTGCTTGAACATTTAGGTCGAAATTTAAAGATTTCTTTTTGAAAGAACCGAATGACTTAATCGAATATATTATCTAAATAAAACATTTATAATTTTAGAAGACAGCCGAATTTATTCCGAACACAAAGTTAGTTTTATTAAAATGGTTTAACCGCCAAGTGAATTCAAACTTTAGTGGAAGCATTATATGTCCAATGGCAAAGCCTAATTCCATAAGAGGTGTTTTAAGTTCAATTAAAGGTTTTACTATTGTGTTTTTATTCAACAATATTGTTTTATCGGATATACTGCTCCATGCCGCGTTAAAGTGAGTAGTTAACTGCAATTGAAGATCTTCTATAAACGGTATATTTAACCCTGTAAAAAGTTCGTCTAAAAAATTATATTCAATGCCAACCATAGTTACCTTATCCCCAAAAACTTCCGCAAAATCTAATGTTCTTAAAGTAAATTTTTGACCTAGTGAGGATATATTACCTGGCAGGGCATACATCATTTGATAAGGAAGAGCGTCGGGACTCCAAACATTTTTTATTACAATTTGAACATTGGTGGAGTTGAAAGAATTTATTGTTGAATTAAGATTTAATTTAAAAATTGTGAAATCCCTATCGGTGGCAAGGATAGAATTATTACTGATAATTGCCTCGCCGCTTAGCACTGCGTAGGATTTTCCCAACGATGTTCGCCTGCGGTAATAACCATCTTCAATATATTTTCGAAAATCTAAACTAAATCCTGTAGAGATTGTCTGTACACGTAAATTATAAATAGGCGGATTGATTTCGTATTTTTTGTCTGTATTAAAAAACGAAAAATTTGTATTTACAACTGCCGAGGCATCTCTTTTTTGCGCGTAGCCGAGCTCCAAATTTAGGACTGGTAATACTGCTCCCCCAAGTTTAAACTCTATTCCTTTTGAATAGTAATAATCTTTAAAGTCATACTTGCCGAACAAACTAGTAAGTGTTGGAACAAGAGAATTATATTCATCGGATTCGCTGAACAGAACTGTCAGTTCATCTGCTGCTTTCACATATAATAAACCTGTTCTATATTCGCCGAATCTGTACTCACCGGAAACACTCCATTTGTTTTTTTTATCGTCGAATCCATAACTGATTCCAGCCGAGGTATTCAATCTTTTATTTATAAGATTATCGGCATATACGCCGAAATCTATTCCATTGCCTTCTATGCGATTAAAATGATAAAGTCCAAGCGGGCCTGTAATTGAAATGTTATTGTTTATGTAAGTTTTAGTTCCAAGAAACGAGAACCGGTCCCAGAATGTTTTTGGAATCGATTCAAGACTATCTATTCTTTTATACGCTTCTGTTTCTTCCATTGTATTTGGAATTGTTTGTATATCCGCCCAATAGATTGAATTCTTTTGATCTGCATCGGGTTTTACGGTTAGTACGGCCATGTCGAAAAAATCGTCACTGATATTTCTATTAATAATGTAATCATACATTATAGTATTAATTTCGAATCCGAACTTTGCAAGCCCCAAAAAATTCCCTTCAACAAAAAGCCTGTAATCTATAGGCATGTAGATATTCTCTGCAAAAGGCAGGAATTGCTGGAGAACATTTACTCTTGTAAATATTCCACCAGGGTTTGCCGCGTCGTTAAGATTAACATCAATTTTCAGAAGATCATAACTCTTATCGGATATGAATACTCTGCCATAAAATCCTGGATCCGATTTATCATCAGTCTCAAAATATATCTTATAAACTTTTTGGTTATCCTGCGCAAGCGAGTCCTCGAGGAAGAAATAATAATAGTCGAGGGCTGTCTCAGAAAAAGGACTAACCATATTGCGCCCAAAAAATTGTAAGTCGTCCTGATAAAAATTTTGAATTATTCTTCCGCCTGTAAGCATATTTATTGTAGGAGGAAAATTAGCGCTCTGTTTACGGGCTATTATTTCTTCTTTATAATCAGCTGGTTTTTTGAAATAGCCCCTGCTTTCATTTTCAAGAATTCCCGATATTTTTAATTCAGTTGTATCGTTTGCTCCTACATTTAGGTTTACAGAATTGTCTCCGGATGTTATATCCGAAGTGGTTTTAATAATTCCTTTAGTAAAGGCTCCGAAATGATAATCCGATATTTTTTTATCACGCTCCCTTTTAGCGACCAATGCTTTTCTTAAAATAACTAAAGCCGGATTAATACCTGGCAAAACAGTAACTTCCTCAAGCTGCAGAGAGATCGGTGAGAGTATGAAATTAACAATTGTTTTATCATGCAAACTTAATTCTAAGGTATCGGATTGATAACCAATATATGAGGCCACTATTCGATAATCACCTTCTGATAATTTAAGTTCATAGGCGCCTTCGGAATTACATGATGTACCCGTGTTGGAATTAAGCAGACGGATGTTGGCAAAACTTAAAGATTTATTAGTGACTCTGTCACTAATTTTTCCACTGACAGAAAATGTTTGAGAATTTAGAATATATGTAAAGGCAAATATTACCATCAACAAGTATTTCAATCGAATCCCCCGAATAGTTGAAACATACATTTTTTACAAAATTTTGAACAACTGCCACTATTGTTTTGTTCGCATCACTAAAACCATAGCGTCGGAATCTTCAGTGTTATCGAACTCTTTAGGTGGCAAAAAAAACATACTGCCATAAACCCAATATTTATCGAACACACCGGAGAGTTCAATAAGCATTTGCATTTCCTGAAATAAATACCAGCGGACACGACTTATTTCCTCAGTATTAAGAATTAAAGAGTCGTTTTCCCACATTTTCATCCTTGTCGTTATATCCCAGGTTTGTGTAATTGAGTCATAAGAGTCAGATGGAGTTCCGAATGTAATTTCAACTTTATTATTGCTTTCCTTAGATGTCCACTGGTTTGGTTCATCGTCGGGGAAATAATATCTGGGATGCGTGGCTTCAATTACATATATACCGCCCGGCATTAAAGATTTTGATATTGATTTAAAATGAGAAATCATCTGTTCATTTGTAGTTAAGTGGGAGATGCTCTCCATTAAAGTTCCAGCGAGCGCATATTTTTTTCTGCTAACGAATTTACTCATATCCTCATTAATTGTTTTAATATTCAGATTTTCTTTCCGCGCCTCAATTGCCGCGTAGGCAACCATTTCGGGTGAGAGGTCAAGCGCAGCACTGTACCAGCCTCGTCTGGCAAACTCCCTGGCATGTTTTCCGGGACCGGCAGCTAGTTCAATAAATGACTTATCCGCATTATTAATATTTCCATGTTTTGTTAAACACCATTCGAGAAAATCACACTCTCTCTTAAAATCTCTGTCGCTGAAAGCAATATCGTAAGCGCGAGCGTGCGCGTAAAATTCATTGGCCATTTATATCCCCGGTAAGTAAAATTTTTATCAATGGTGAGTAAGTTAAAAATAGAAAACTAATTACGCTATAAAATCATCATTAATATTAAACCTATAAATGATTTTTTATTCTTACTGAAATAGTATTGTAACCAATATTTATACTTATAAACCAAGAATCGCAACAATTTACTTGTGAATGTTCCAAAAGAAACTTTGAAATTTTGGTTGTTGTTTTGGATTAATAAATTATTTTTATTCGTTTTATTAAAAGTATATTTATAATAATATTTTGATTGAATCAAGGGATTGGCGGTTCACATGAAAAAAATAGTAATAACCGGAGCAACGGGATTCATTGGTAAAAATATTTCAACTGAACTAATCAACCGCGGGGATGAGGTTGTAGTTTTTAGCAGATCACCAGAAAGAGCAAAATCAATTGTTCCGGGGGCCCACGCATACGTCAACTGGGATTATAACAGCGAAAATAATGATGGATGGATTAAATATTTGGAAGGGGCCGATTCTGTTATTCATCTTGCAGGCGAGAGTGTAATGGCAAAAAGATGGAATGAAGAACATAAAAAAAGTGTACTTGAAAGCCGTGTACTTGGCACACGTTCCTTAGTTGAGGCAGTATCAAAATTAAAATATAAGCCGAACTCATTTATATCAGCCTCAGCAATTGGATATTACGGAACTTCCGAAACCGAAATTTTTAATGAAAAATCTGACTCCGGTAATGATTTTCTAGCTCGTGTTACCCGAAAGTGGGAAGAGGAAGTTGTTGTTAATAAATATTTTGGTGTAAGAGAAGTACGCGTAAGGATTGGTATTGTGCTTGATAAAAAAGAAGGAGCGCTTGCAAAAATGATCACTCCATATAAATTCTTCGTCGGTGGGCCAATAGGCAGTGGTAAACAATGGTTCTCCTGGATTCATATTAAAGACGTCGTTGGTATCTTTCTGCATGTTCTGGATAACACAAAGGTTTCCGGCCCAGTAAATGCCGTTTCGCCCGCTCAAATCAATATGAATCAGTTCAGCAAAATTTTGGGCAGAGTTTTACATCGCCCTGCATTATTTAAAGTGCCTTCGGTTGTTATTAAATTGATAGTTGGTGAGGCGGAATATCTAGTTACAGAGGGAGCTAAAGTATTGCCCAAAGTTGCTTTAGAATCGGGTTACAATTTTGTATATACAGATCTGGGAAATGCACTATCCAATATATTTAAAAAATAACTGCCCTTACGGATTAATTATTGTTGTTAATAATTATTTACCGGGATCTATAAGTGTTATTATTACTTTTTATATGATTGTGTGGGAAATGAAACCGTAATTCTTGTACCAACATTATATTTACTTTCTACACTAATGCCACCGTTATTCAATTCTACAAAATCTTTAATCATCAATAATCCCAAACCGAAACCAATTTCTCCTTTAGTTCCCTGGGATGATTCTTTTATATCAGTTCTAAAAAGTTTACTAACTTTTTCTTCTTCCATACCAACCCCGTTATCTGCAACTTCAATAAGAAGTGATCCATTTTGTTTTTTATAGTTGATATTAATCTCTCCGGATTCGTGAGAAAACTTTATGGCGTTGGATATTAGATTGCGGATAATTGTGGAGAACATATTAGCATCCGCATAAATTTTAGTGTCGTCGGTAGTATTATTATAAACAGTAATTTTTTTCGAAATAAATGACTGCTTATATAGAGATAAAGCTTTTTGTATTTCTTGCTGCGGATCGAACCATTCAGGACTAAAACTCATCCTGTGCATCTGTATTCTGGTCCAGTCGAGCATATTTTCTAATAATTGATAAATATTTTTAGCTGAGATTGAACAGTTATTGAGTATTTCCAACAATTCAGTTTTATCCAACGATTCGATATTGTCTATCATAAAATCCAAAAACCCCATTAGGTTGCCTAAAGGATTTCGAAGATCGTGAGCTATCAATGTGAAATATTTGTCTTTTTCATTGTCAATTTTTTCAAGCTCCGCCAAATAATCGACAAATTGTTTTTCGAGTAATTTCCGGGCAGAAACATCCCTTAATATAATTGTGAAAATAAATTCTTCCTCATAATCAATTTTAGCAATAGAAGCTTCTGTATGAATCTCTAACCCATCTTTTCTAAGAGCGATTACATCTCTTCTATCGCCCATAATTTTTGTCCCGGTATCGCTTTTAGAAAAATCATCAATCAATCTGTCGTGCAATTCCCTGAATTTTTCGGGAATCAGAATACTAACGTGTTTTCCTAAAATTTCATTTTCAGCATAACCTAGTATACGTTGGGCCCCAAGGTTAAAAAGAATTATTTCGTGCTTTTGATTTATGCTAATAATTGCATCATCAACAAATTTAATTATTTGTTCATATTTGTTTTTCGATAAAAGAGATTCTTTTTCAAGCTGATATTTTTCAGTGACATCTCTAAAATATATTGTATAAACAATACCATGGTTTAAAATTATTTTTGAAAGATTAGTTTCGGCGATGAAACCCGCCCCGCTTTTTTTTACACCACGAACGTTTCCATTGTTATCATACTGTTTGAGATAATCGCTGATATTATGAAGACCAATTAAGGAATTATTATTCTGGGGGAGAGGAAATAGCATCTGTAAATTATTACCAATTACTTCTTCTTCGTTATAGCCAAATATTTTTTGGGCGCCATTATTATACAAAACAACATTCAACTTATCATCAGTTGTAATAATCGCTTCGTCAGAATAATGAAAGATCTGCGATATTTGTAGTTCTATCTGCCTTATTTTATTTATTAAGGCGATATGATCCCTTAACACTTGCATGCATCGCGTATTTTATTGATTGAATTTTCCCCGAATCAATGTACAAACTTGACAGGTGTTTTATTATTCTTTTAGTTTATAATTATAAAAAATTTCATAGATTTTACTCATAACTACTTATTTTATATGATATTACATATGAATCTTTTATAAGTGTTGATTCGGCATAGTTTTTAAAAAACAACAAAATAGTTCAACATTTCCCATATAAAGATCCATAGTCCGATTTATTTTATGTTCACGGTCTTTATATGAATTTAATAGATAGGTTTAAAAATATTTTTATAGATTTTAAATATTGAGGAATTTTAATTTAAACGGATTATTTGGACGTAAAAAGATAAAGATGGGCATTTTTAGGAGCATAATCTATTTTTCCGTAAAAACCCGATCTTATCAAGATTTTTGCGAATTCCCTCATAAAAAAGCCGTGCGATACAATTAGTATGTTCTGTTTACCACTATTAATTATTTGATTCAAAAATATACGGCATCGGCTTTTTGTTTCCTTAAAATTTTCCTGCTGAGATTTGTGTCCGAAAAGCCAGGCAAATCTAGCCAGCACATGCCAAATAAAAAAAGATAACTTTAATTTTGTGTTGAAAGCTGGAGAGGCTTCAACTTCAACTATAAGATCAGTTGTGATAATTTCGCCATTAAATATATACGAAGCGGTATCTTTAGCTCTTTTTAAAGTACTAGAATAACAAATTTGCCATTTTATATTTCCCAAATCTACAGGATGTTTAATTATATCTGATGAGTGATACAATACCTGAGTATCACCAAATTCTTTGGTTGATAATTTTTTAGTGTACTTGGGTGAATCAACTTTAAAATGTCTTACTAATCCAATATTCATATTTCGATAAACAAATTTATCTAACAAGAATCATTTTTTTAGTACCAACAAAAGCACCATATTTTAATTTGTAAAAATATACTCCGCTGGCCAATTTTCCTGCGTTAAAAAGAACACTATACTTACCCGGGGCTTGGCGCTGGTCAACTAATGTAGCAATTTCTTTTCCCAGAATATCATAAACCTTTAGTGTAACAAATTCAGACTCTTGCGGGTTTTGTATTCCAAATTCAGAATGCGGAATACTGTATTCGATTGTGGTAGTCGGATTAAAGGGATTCGGATAATTTTGCTCCAATAGAAATTTATTGGGAACTGTAACTTCTTGGTTAACATCGGTTATTAAAATCTTATATTTATCCCTGCTTCTGGCAACCGCGTCCCTTAAGGCACTTAAACTATCGCCGGCAGCAAGAGCAAAAGCAACTTCAAGCTGGCCGTTAACCGGTATTACATGTGGTCCGCTGGAACTAACAGTAGAAACATCCCCTAAACCGGCGGTTGATTTAAAACGTTGATTTGTCATGCTAAGCCATTTTTCAGAATCGAAAAAACCATCCCAAACGCCAAATCCTGTATCTCCGCCATTAAGGATGGCATAAAATCCGTCGTTTCCGCCAGATAATAGAGCAACCGCTACATTTTCGGTTGCAGTGGCTGAGCCGCCAGGATAAGCATATCCAAATTTTCCGGTATTATCGTACTTTGCATAATTCTGTTCCGCTGATGATCCGTCTATATCCCAGTCAAAATATAGCCCTGCATAAAAATTAGTATAGTCCTGCGTACTAAGATTCTTAAAGATATATTTCAGAATCAGGAAGTCTTTACTTTCGTCGTCTGCAAAAGCATAAGTGTGCAATTCTGTTTGTATGTTAAATTTTCTGGTCCCCGCGTTATCATCATTAAACACCGAAAGTCCCTGCTCATCGGCTATTTCACCAGGAGTTTGAATCATAAAAGGCTGTACCATCCTGAAATCATTCGATTGTATATCCTGGTTCGAGCTTCTAACAGTGCTAACTATTTTATCCGAGGAAATACCGTACATCAATCCGCCTTCGAACAAAATACTGTTTCCAGAATTATATTTAAACCCATCTCCCTGCAGATTTGTAGGATAATCGTTATAACCTATTGTTCCCTTACTTGTAATAGTAACGGCAATGTCGTTAACGGATGTTGTTTTATATAATGGATTGATTACTATCTCATCAGTAAATTCGAAATCCGAATATTGTCCATCAGAGTATTCCAGTCGGAATGAAACCTCTGTATTAAGGGGTGTACCGCTATTGATAATAAAAGAGAGTGGATTGCCCGAGTTATTAAATTTTTCTAATGTTGATTTCGCACCCAAATTAAGTGTTGAATTATCCAATAATATAAATGGATTATCAGTAACAAGTTTAACAGAAAAATTTTCAAGCGGTTTTAAATAATTAACAAATTCCACATCAACGGCAACCCTTTCGCCTGATTCCAATATGCCGTCGCCGTCGCCGAGATCAATAAATTTTAAGCTTTCTTTCCTAACCGATTTAGATTCGGAGTTTAATAAAGCCTTATACGCGTTTACCCTTCCCGAGCCCATAAGATATCTATAAACGGAATTTTTATCGTCAATATTATCAGCGTTAACTCGAATTTGTTCGGCAATCTGCAGAGGATTATAATCCGGGTATTTTTTCATTACCAAGGCGGCTATTCCGGCGACCAGAGGCGCGGCCATAGAACTACCGCTTAATGAAACGTACGAGCTGTTCTGCCATGTGGATATTATGGTAGTTCCGGGAGCGAACAGATCAACTTTCTCTCCGTAATTAGAAAAATTATCTTTCACATCGGATGAATTACTATAACCGACGGATAACGCGCCTTTGTACGCTCCCGGATAAATAGCATCCTGCAGAGCTTCATTACCGGCAGCTCCTACCAATAATGCTCCGTTTGTTACAGCGTAATCTAAAATTTCCTGAAAGGCTCTGGAGTAACTATAACTGCCCCAGCTGCAATTTATTATTTTCGCCCCGTTATCCACTGCGTAAATAATTCCTTGGTAACCGTGCGAAATTAAAGCCCGTCCACTATTATCCCGCAAGTCGTTTTGAGCCGTTTTAACAGCCATTATTTTACAGTTGTAACTTATGGAAGCAACACCGATTCCATTGTTTGTAACCGCTCCCGCTATACCCGCCACATGAGTTCCGTGATCCGGATTATCTTCCGCCGGATTATTATCGGGCGTTCCGTTTAACCCGCCAAAATCCCAACCGCGTATATCATCTACATAACCATTGTTATCGTCATCTACACCCGCTATGCCGTTAGCTTCAGCTTGGTTTATCCATATGTTGGAATTCAAATCGGGATGCTCCCAATAAACACCGGTATCAACTATGGCTATAATAATAGAAGGGTCCCCTTTGTTAATACTCCAGGCTTCTTCCGCTTGTACCTTTTTTAAAGCATATTGCTGAACATAATTGGGATCATTTGGTTGGTCGGCTAGCTCATAAATATAATAAGGTTCAGCCCATTCAATTTCCGGGAGTTTACTAATTTTTACCGCCGCATATTGCGGATCGTATGGAGAGGATAACTTTAACTCGTAAATAGAATTTAATTTCTCTTTATAAATGGATTCTGCGTTAAACTTGCTTTTAAGACTAAGTATGCCAAACTGACTCAATCTATTTGAACTACTTTTACTTAAACTTAGCATACCCGTTGTGTTGTTTTCATTTTGTTTGAATTTTACCAATAATCTATCAGGCAAATATTTTGTGTTGCCCTTCTCTATATAACCGCTTGCAATAATATTCACATTAATTATTGAGATAACAATTACCACAAAAAAAATCTTCATCTGTTTTCCTTTATAATATAGGTGAGCAAAACTTATAAATTAAGCGGGTAAATCTCAATGTATAATTAAAACCTCAGGGAACGTCTATTGAACGTTCCCATTGTTTTTATACTAATTATTATTAATTCAGATCGGCAAGTATTGTTTTAATTTTATCGAGTGAATTTTGCCAGTCAGTTTGTTTGGTTCTTTCCTTTTCAACAACATCTGAGGGAGCGTTGTTAACAAATTTTTCATTTGAAAGTTTATTGGTAACCGACTTTACTAATCCCTGCAGACGCAACATTTCTTTTTCGAGACGACTTTTTTCTACATCCAAATCTATAAGTCCCTCCAAAGGAACAAATATATCGCAGCCTTTAACAACAGCAGAAGCACTTGCTTTGGGTTTTATTAGATCGGGGTCAACAGTAATATTTTTAACTTTAACAAGACTTTTTATGTATTGTTTTTGCAAATCGGTAATTTTATCTGATTTTAAATATACATCGATTTCCTTCGATGGAGTAATATTCATCTCACCGCGTATGTTGCGCAGACCTGTAACTACATTCTGGACAAACTCAATCTCCTTCTCAGCAACCTCGTCAACCAAAGTCTGATTAAATTTTGGGAAAGGCGATGTTGAAATTGATTCGCCCGATTTCCGTTCGTCAAATAATTGCCAAATTTCTTCGGAGATATAAGGCATAAAAGGGTGCAGCATTTTCATCATATCTCCAAACAATAATAGAGATCGTGTTAAAACTGCGCTTTTCACCTCTTTATCTTCGGAGTACATTCTTTTTTTAGACAGTTCCAAATACCAGTCACAGAAGTCGTTCCAGATAAAACTATAAATAATTTTTGACGCGCCATTAATATCAAACTTATCGAGAGCCTCATTCATTTGTTTAAGCGATTTCTGGAAACGAGTCATTATCCACTTATCGGTAAAATCGATATGTTTATCTATCAACTCCAAACTAAGATCGGCGTCCTGGGCGTTCATAAGCAAGAACCGTGAAGCGTTCCAAATTTTATTTGCAAAATTTCTTCCAATTTCGCATTTGTCCGTACTGAATAATACATCCTGCCCCATAGGCGCAATATAATTGATAGTAAATCGTAGAGCGTCAGCGCCGTAATCTTTAATAACCGCTAGTGGATCGGGCGAATTACCCAGTGATTTGCTCATTTTTCGCCCTTCTGTATCGCGGATAATACTTGTAAAGTATACATCCTTAAAAGGAATTTCATCCATAAATTTCATACCGGCAATAATCATACGCGCGACCCAGAAGAAAATAATATCAGGCGCGGTTACAAGCAGATCTGTTGGATAATAATATTTTTGATCTTCTTCCGAGGTAAAAACATCTTGAGCCCACAACCAGCTGCTGGCCCAGGTATCAAGTACGTCTTCATCCTGTTTCCAATTTTCAATATCCTTTGGAGGTTCAACCGCGCAGTAAATTTCGTTGCTCTGCTTATTATACCAAACCGGAATACGATGTCCCCACCACAACTGACGTGATATGCACCAATCTTTAATATTCCCCATCCAATGTTCGTAAGTTTTTATCCAGTGAGCGGGATGGAAATTAACCTTGCCTTCTTCAACTACTTTAAGCGCCGGTTTAACCAAAACATCCATTTTCATAAACCATTGATCCGAAAGATATGGTTCAATTGGCACCTGACCTCTTTCGCTATATCCCACATTATTTGTGTAGTCCTCAATTTTTTCGAGTAATCCCAACTCAATAAATTTAGCGACTACTTTTTTACGAACAACGTAACGATCCAGACCTCTGAATTCTTCAGGCACTTTATCATTGGTAGTAGCGTCATCGTTAAAAATATTTATTAATTCAAGATTATTACGTTTACCCATTTCATAGTCATTTACATCATGAGCGGGAGTAACCTTAACAACACCCGTCCCAAATTCCATATCAACGTAATCATCTCCGAATATTGGAATCTCCCTGTTTACTATCGGTAACATTACATGTTTACCTATCAGATGTTTGTATCTTTCGTCATTCGCATTAACTGCTACACCGGTATCGCCGAGCATTGTTTCTGGTCGTGTTGTAGCCACAACTAAATACTGATCGGAATCTTTGATTGGATAACGAAAATACCAGAGGCTTCCTTTAACTTGTTTAAAAATAACCTCTTCATCTGAAATTGCGGATTTAGACGCAGGATCCCAGTTAACCATTCTGTAGCCGCGGTATATCAATCCCTCATTATATAATTTTACAAACGCTTCGATAACTTTTTTATAATAATGATCGTCCATTGTAAAACGTTCACGTTCCCAATCGCAGCTAACGCCAAGTTTTCTTAATTGCTCAATAATAATTCCACCGTATTTATCTTTCCATTGACGGCAATGTTTTAAAAACTCCTCACGTCCGATTTCATATTTATTAATCCCCTGTTCCTTAAGGTGATTAACAACCTTTGTTTCCGTTGCAATTGAGGCATGATCTGTACCAGGAACCCAGCATGTGTTATAGCCGTTCATTCGTTTGTACCGAATAAAAACATCCTGTATTGTATTATTAAGGACATGACCTAATGTTAACATTCCGGTTATATTTGGGGGTGGAATTACAATAGAATAAGATTCTTTTGTTTCATCCGGTTCGGAGTGAAACAAATTATTGTCTTCCCAGTATTTGTACCATTTATCTTCAACGCTTTGAGGATCATATGCTTTTGGAATGTCGCTGAAATTTTTAACCTTCATTATTGGCTCTTCTTTTTAATAATAAAGTGCAAATATAAGTAAATGCAAATTTTTATTTGAGTGGAATTATCCGACGATGGGACTTTTATTAAAAAAAAATTAATCGAATTATAAAAAACGCGGTCTGAAACCGTTTTCCGTGAGAGACTTTCTGTAAAGTTAGTTTGTTAATCCGTTCACGAAAGCAGCTAACCAATATTTGATTGGAGTAATAATCATATAAAACTGACACAATGTAAAACAATAACTGTTTATTTGATGACGCACAATTGTTTGTTTTTTAATAAACATATAACGAGCGTAAACTACATTGTTACACTGAGTAATTACCAGAGAGGTTAAAAGTTTTCGCAGCAATAACTAAGGCATATTTATGGAAATGGCAATATTTTTCAGCGGGAAAAACACCGCTCTTTAGATTTATTGAGTATGTAGATAAATTAATGAGCCCGGTACTTAATTTCCGCCGGACTCATTAATTACAAACTAATTATTAGCCATTTCAAAATTTAAGCCTTTTTCGCGAATAACAATTTCAACTATTTCTTCGAGATCGCCGTGCACTTCAACCAATACCATTTCACTGCCGTCAAAAGATATTACACATAGCTGATTTAGTTCTTCATCTTTTTCCTTAATAAAAACTGCCGCCAATTCTTCTCTCTGAACAGATCTTACAATATACGTCCAGCCGCGTTCTTCCATCATATTAGTAACTTTTATTAAGTCCTCGTACTTAGCGCTCATCTCGCCATATTTACCTTTCTCATAAATCCCTATCTGAACTTGGGAAACTTTACTAAGTAATTCATCTATCGGTTCCTCGACGTCAGTTAGCCTAATAATCATACCGGCTAACGATAATCCTGCACGGCCAACTGAGAACTCGAATTTTTTTTCAAAATCCGCGTCAAAGCTTTCAGTTAAAGTTGCCCGAATTTGTTTAAAATTTCGGTTTACTCCTATGCAGCCTGTTATGTTAATACTTAACACAGCAACCATAATCACGAGTAAATGTTTTTTATAGTTCATTTAATTTTGCTCCTATTAAATCCCCCAAAGCACAATTCATTTTTTCGATGATTTTTCGTTTTTAATATTATCTAACGACGGTATATCAAATTTTTCGCCGAGTCTTCCAATTGTTTCCAGATTTATATCCCCTACTATATTCACAAAAGCAGCTTCACCATTTTTTTCAACCGAAGCAACCACTAAGCCTATTATTTTTTCTTCCGATTCAGTTTTTATATAAACATTCGCGAAATTATCTTTTGATCGTGTTTTTACAACTCTATCCCATTTTCTGTTCATTAGTTCTTTATCAATTTTTTCTGCGCGGGTTTTAAGTTCCTCAAATGATTTGTCGGTCACCTCAAATGAGTTAACTTTAACAAGTTTAATTCCGTTAAGCAATTCGCTTAAATCAGGCTCGCTTTTAGCCGTCATTTTAGCTACCATTTTTATTAAATGCTCTTCTATAAGCACTTCAGTAACTTCATCCCCCTTCTGTAAAGATTCAAAGTCGCCGAAATTAATATATCCTGCAAATTTGCTGTAATCACCTTTTTGAGCGAATAAAGCTGATGATATTAAAAAAACGAATACTAAAACTATTTTTGTTTTCATTTTATTTCTCCTTCTGATTTAAATAATTTATTTACTGTTTCAATTCCCTGGTTTATTGGTTTGCTTACTTTTACAGGTATAATATCATCAACTAAAGTTCGTTTGGTAGACTTAAAAACTTTTCCTATTACTGACAGTGCGTATTGAGTTTGCCTCTCTGCCAATTCCACTTCAGCTTTTTTATAACCTTCGTATTCATAATTATTCTTAAGAATAACAGATGTGATTATAACCGCCGTTAGAATTGTAATTGCGGCAGCGGTAAATATTGGTTTTACAAATATTGCAGTATATAAATCACGAATTAACGATGGTTTTTCTGAGAAGGATTCAATCGATAAATTTTTAATTATATTTTCCGGACATTTCTCGGGTTCAATTGAACGCACTGATTCGGCGGTTGATTTGTACTCATCCCATAACTTTTGGATCTCATCATTCCCCGCGGACAGAATTTTCAATTTTATCCACTCCCATATATTAGAGTCTTTATAAGCTGTTTTTATTATTAAATCCTCAATCTCCTCAGACAGCGGAAGGTTATTTTCGGGTTTAAACAATTTCATGCTCTTCATAACATTTTAATTCCTTTTGTAACTGTTTTCTTGCTCTAAACAGATAAACCTTAACGCTATTTATTGGCATATCTAAAACTTTGCTAATTTCCTTATATCGTAAACCCTGAATTTCGTATAACACAAAAACCGATTTTAATTTTTCCGGTAACAGCTGAATCGTTTCTTTAACTCTGGATGTTAGCATTTTTATATGTGTTAAGTTTTGTGGATCATTTCCGCTACTACAATCCATAATAGATTCGGATAAATAATCATCAATAGAGCATTCTTTATAACTAAAAGCTTTTCTTTTTCTTAGGCAATCAACACATAAGTTATGTGTTGATTTTATAATCCAGGCTTTTGCGGATAGAATGTTAAAACAGTTTACATTTTTCCAGATTTTAATTAACATTTCCTGAGTAACGTCCTCCGCATCCGCTTTATTGTGCAACATATATAAAGAATAACTGTATATGTTGTTCTTATACTGTTGAATTAAAAAATTATATTTTGTCTGAGCAAGTTTCATGATTGTCTTTACTAAAGACGAAGGAGACGCTGCAATTGTTACAACTTGAGTAGAATTTTTATAATGAGTACTATCCGCGGAAAATTTTTGAGTTAATCCATATTAAAATAAATGAGATACTTTGCTGGGAATTTTCTAATTTTATCTGCTTTGTTATCAATAGTTGAACTTTGAATGCCAGAAAAATTATTACAATATCTTGAAAAAGTGTTCCGAGAAGCAACATGCTCCGACGAACTTTTTGATTCGCTTGAAATAGCCCTAAGAAATAAGATAAAGAACAAAGACCTTTACAAAATATTTCTATCGAATCATGTTTTATCTAAAGATGAATTAATGATGTTCACCGAAAAGATATGCGAAGAATTCGAAGAGTTCAGATTTGATTTATATTATTGGACCGCGTCTCTATTTCAATTGCACGATAAAGACCTCAGTTTAATTGACAATGCATTTTATTATTATCAAAAGGCATTTTTAAGTAATCCCGAAAACAACAAACCGCTGCTTTCCGCGCTAACACTCTATAACTACGATTTCGATATTCCCACAAATACGTATATTTTACAATTATTAAACACCGGTATTGACAAAGTAAAGTACAAAAGTGCGGTTTATAATGAGTTGGCTCGTCACTTTATTTACATTGGGAATGAGGAGCTTGGCAAAACTTACAGGAAACTCGCGGAAGAAAAATCCCGTGAAGAAAATCAGTAATAAAATCCTATAGTAAAATAGAAAAGTGTTTCGCCCCAGCTTATTGTACTATTGGGGATTTTGTTCTTTAAGAGAAAACTTTTTGATACGGAAAAATCTGCGGGGCCTACAGGCGTATCGAAAGATATTGTTGCGCTTGCTCCATGCCGTAAATTTTTTAATTTTATCTCCTCTGTTTCCCGCCAGATTGAACCGAGGTCATATTTGGTTTTTAAGTACGTGTCGAAGAAAAACTTAAATGGTAATTTTAATCTGTATTCGAGTGAAGAAATAAATATTTGACGACCACGAAAATCGTATTCCCTATATCCCGAAAAAGAACTTTGACCACCAAAGGAGAATTGCTGGCTGAGTGGAAGAGTTTCATCTGCAAAACCAACCAACCCGCGCAAACGAATTGTATGGAGAGAATTGATTGAAAAATAGTAATTATAGTCGAAAAATAATTTTGAATAAGCTATGTTGGATTCAAATATTTTTTGTGACGTTTCGTAATATGTTTCCAATAAAAATCCGCTTGTAGGGTAAGGATATTTATTTTGAGAATCTATCTTGAATCCTCCGCGAATACTGGCAATATTTACAATATATTCCCCGACGGGAGAATTTAATTTATTTTCAATTTTGTCTCTCAAATATCTAATTTCACCGTAAATATTACCGAATTTTCTAACCTGCGCACCTATGCTGAATGAAGCTCCATAACTGATTTGCGCATACTCACCATCCTTGATACGGGAAAAACTTTTGTCATTTTTTTTTACTTCATCACTATAAGAGGTAATATCTAATGAATTATAAAAACCTTTAATGTTGTAAGTAAGGTAGGTGTCAAAAATTCTGCTTGATTTTTGTTCTAACGTTATATTTCTGTTTCTCGGTCCAACAAAAAAACTGGCTCCAATTTCAGATCCTGTTCCAAACAAATTTTCATCTCTCAAGTCAAACGAAAACTGTGTGAAATACTCATTATCTATTTTTAATCCGAATCTTAATACAGCGGAAAGTTTTTCGACAACCTTTATAATAAGAGTGTTACTATAATTTTCGGAACCAACATGAAGATCAATTTCATCGAACAATTCGGTTGTTCGCAAATTTTCCAATCCCTCTTCAAGTTGGGAATATATTAGCGGATCACCCTCCCGGAACGGTAATTCCCGGAGAATTACCGTAGAATTTGTTTTAACGTTCCCTTCTACAACAATTTTGTTTACTATTCCTTCCCAAAAATAAATGTTTAGAGCTCCTTCTTTCTCGTCAAATATTATTTTATCCACTGTTGCGAGTGCTATTCCGCGTTGTCTATATTTTCTGATGAACGAAATGAGCGAATTTAATATTTTATTACTGTTGTAAGGTTTATTGATAAGAGAAATGAAATGCTGTTCTGCTAACTCTTCTTCGAATAATGTGGTACCAAAAACGTTCACTGAATTAATTGTGAGATTCTTCTTCTCATTGATAGTTAATTTCCAGTTATTGTTTTCCCTAATCAGATCACCCGATAAATTTTGATAATCCCCTTTGTTAAATTCTTCTGCAATCATAAACTCTAACTGATGATTACTGATTGAGTCTATTTTCGATATTTTAGACAAAAAACATTCAGCTAAAGAATCATTTTCAGAGGGTATTACATTTTTATAAAATATTTCAAAATCTTTCTGCTTTTTGGAAAACAACTGTTTTTGTTTTGCCGAGATTGTTTTTAAATGCGGATTAACAGCATCATAGCCCAGCTCAATAATACCCTCAAGATTTGTAAACTCATTATTCTTTTTATCTCCCAAATAAGGTTGGATGACTATATCTGCCAGTTGAAGTTGTTTCAGCGTCATTATCGAAATAGGGATACTTACCGTTTGATCGGCGATCATCCAGGGGAAATTAAGCTCTTCTTTTGTTTTAAGAGGACTTGTTGTATTTGCGGCTATTACAATATCCGCTCCGGTTTCTCTTGTAACTTCCACAGGTACATTAGCTACAAGTCCGCCATCAACAAGTAACAACGAATCGATGCTCACAGGAGGAAGCAAAAAAGAAACACTGGAACTTGCCCTCAAAGATTTGCTGATCGAGCCATTTTTTAGCTCAATAGTTTGTCCATTTATTAAATCAGTGGCCACTGCACGGAAATCATAAAGCATTTGGTCGAAGTTTTTATCAAATGTTAACGGAGCATTAATAAAAAGAAGATTAAAAAAATTTAATACTTTTTGACCAGTATTTATTGAATTCGGAATAATTGGTGATAATTTATTGAACCGGATGGAAAAGATTGAACGATCCTCAGTAATCTTTTTATCAACAAATAAATCCCTTCGGCTTGTTTCGTTGATTGCTGTAAATTCTTCCCAGTTTTTTGAAGTTAGAATTGAGTCAATTTCGTTAAGGCAATATCCGGCCGCATATAATCCTCCAATTACACTCCCCATACTTGTGCCGACCAAATAATCTATATGAATATAATTTTTTTGGAGACTTTTTAAAATACCAATTTGTGATATTGCTCTAGCGCCGCCGCCGCTTAAAGCAACACCAATAAGAGGCATGTGCGCAACAATTTTTTGATTTAACCCAAAAGGCAATTTTTTTTCGGCTAAATCGATACCCAGGTGAATTTTATCTTGAGAAAAAATCACGCTAGAATAGAGTAATATAAGTGTTATGTATCTGAGGAAAGACATTTAAAATGTCCCGATCCCCGAATTAACCATCAAGTAGCTCGGGGATTTTATTTGAATTAAAATTTCTTTTGTTTTTTTTGTGCCTGAGTTTGTTTTTCAGCCGATTCCATCATTCGCTGCATAAATCCTTTCTTTTTCCCAGGATTTTCTACAGGTACTAATTCATCGTTTCCACCATTGGAATGATTAACGTAGTATTGCTGAATAATTGACAGCAGGTTGAACATAAAATAATATAAATTAAGTCCAGATGAAAACCCCATAAACATTAGCGTAAACATCACAGGCATAATATAAATCAAAGCTTTTTGACTTGGATCCTGAGTTGACATTTTTTGCTGAAAAAACATAGTTACGCCCAGTAGAGGGGCCAATCCGGTAATTTTATCTATTCCAAATAAAGGTATATGAAACGGTAATGTCCAAATATAATCGGGTGATGAAAGGTTAGTTATCCAAAACAAAAACGGTTCGTGCCTGATTTGAATAGTAACGTTAAAAAAAGTGAAAAGCGCAAAAAGTATTGGCATCTGCAGCAACATAGGCAAACATCCCCCAGCGGGATTAACGCCGTAGGTTTGATACAGCTTCATAGTTTCTTTTTGAATTTTTTGCTGATCACCCTGATGCTTTTCTTTTAATTCAGCAATTTTCGGCTGCAGTTTTTGCATTTTGCGCATTGATTTGAAACTTTGTTTTGTAAGTGGGTATAGCGCAATTTTAATAATCAGAGAGAAAACTATTATAACAAAACCATAATTTGGAATGAACATATGTAAAAATTGAAACAGTGGAAGCAGTATATACTCCGAGATAGGTCTTGTAATAATTTTTAATCCAAAAAAGCTTCCAAAATCGTAGAAAGCATCATAATTTTTTCCATACGATTTTAACAAATCGTAATCCATTGGGCCAATAAAAAGATCGAAACGGTCTTTCTGATAGTCCGATTGATTATACGGAACCATTAAACTAGCGTTGTAAAACTCTTTAATTCCATTACCGGCATATGTTTTTTTGTAACCTTCAAAATTTGCTCCGCCTTCTGCGGTAGGATTTTCTGGTGAAATTATAGCTGCAAAATATTTATTCCTGACACCGATCCAGTCTATTTTGCCATTTATGGTTTTCTTTTCAACTTCATCATCAGAACTTGCATCAACAATTACCTGTTCACCGCCCGAAAAAGCACTTGCATTGGCGTAATTGGCTTCGTCTACAGAATTTTCCTCAACAAAATTAATTCCGTTAGCCCACTCCAAATCATAACGCATTCCGCTAATAACATCGCTCATATTAACTAATTCAATATCAAGCTTCGGCGCGTAATTGTTTCCATAAATAATGAAAGTTTTTTTAATTAATTGATTTGAGCCAGTGTCGAAAGTATAAGTTAGACTGAGAGAATCATCGGACGGAATTCTATAATAATTTCTGTTAAAATCAGTACTGAAATCAAGTCCCGAGGTATTAACAAGTTGGCCCTCTTTGGAAACGAAAATAAGGTTAAGTTCTCCGCCCTGTGAAGGATTTATTAACTGAACGTGCATATTATTAAAATCGGAAGTGTCCTCAATATCAGTGTAATACCAGGTATTAAATTCTTTTAAATAATATTTCCTGATACGGGCACCTTTGTTGGTTAGCTCCAGTCTTACGAGGTCACTTTCAATAGTTATTATTTCTGTTGGATTATCGCTTCTGTTAAAAATACTCGAAGAGTCTTTTATTTGCTCTTGGGGCAGAGTTTTCTCTTTTTCACTTTCAATAGCATCTAAGGTATCTTTATTCTTCTCCACTAAAGTAGTATCGGCAGGAAGATTATTCTGTTCCGGCGGTTGCGGAGCGTTAAAATATAGCCAAACCACTAAAACCAAACCTATAAGTAAAAAGGCGACTGTTGTTTGTTTATCCATTATTGTTCACCACATCTCAAAATTTTTCAGAAAAATTTAAATGAAGCCAGTTATGCTTGTCCTTAACAATTTCTCAAGTTATATATTTTTTTTCAAACTCCATTTAAAACTCATTTCCAATTTTAGTCATTAAATTTAACATATCCACCCTAAGGTCGTTAATGTAGATTTTGGGATGAGTTTTTTGGGAAACACTATTAAGAGAAAAAACCAGCAATATTGATTTATTTTTTAATGAATCCAAAATTAAATATTTATTAGTTCTATATATTTCTCTTAATAGTCTTTTTACCCGGTTTCTCCAAACTGCATTGCCTGCTTTTTTAAAAACGGCAAAAGCAACTTTCGAAGAGGAATTTTCGGAAGTATATATATAAAAAATAGCCTTTAACTTACGGCTATTTGAGTAAAGGGTGTTACCTTTATTGTAAACGAGTTCAAATTCTAATTTGCTTTTGATTCTTTCCGCTTTAGAAAGACCAAATGTTTTCAATATTAAATTTCGTCGCTAACTGTTAATTTTTTTCTTCCTTTTGCTCTTCTTCTGGAAAGAACCGCTCTACCATTTTTTGTGGCCATACGAGCTCTAAATCCGTGTTTGTTTTTTCTTTTTCTGTTGCTTGGTTGAAACGTTCTTTTCATTATTCACCTCTTTTATACAAAGGTTACAAAGATAATTAAATTAATATTTACGCACAATAAGTTTGCTAAAATATTATTTACAAACCACTTAACCATAAAAATATAGAATTTTGTTGTTTTTTTAAAGATTGTAAATAAAAAAGGGACCTTTTAGGTCCCTTTGGTGTCTCTCGTATTATGATTATTACTAATCGAGAAGAAAAAGACGGCGTTTCAAGTCACTTTCCCAGCCAAAAAAAATGACCCTGCCCGCCGCCATTCAGGAAATTTAGTACTATTTCATTAAGATCATTTTACGTGTAATGTTCACTTTATTACCAACTAATTTGTAGATATATATTCCACTTGAAAGTCTGTTGGCATCAAAATGTACCTGATGTCTGCCGGCGTTTAATTCGCCATTCACCAACTCAGCCACTTGCTCGCCAATTATGTTGTAAACTAACAAGCTATACTGTCCGGCTTCTCTAATTCCAAACTCAATTGAAGTGCTTGGATTAAAAGGATTAGGATAGTTCTGGCTTAAGTTAAATTCTGCAGGAACTTCTAGTTCGTTGTTAACATCCGTAAAGTTACCGTCTTCACGTTTTTTGTAGATTGTTCCACCAGTGCCGCCCGCGTAAATCATACTTGCGTTTTTATCTACCATAAGAGCGCTGATTCCATAACCGTTCATACCAACGGCACTCCAGATGAGGCTTGTTGTTGTTGAAATATTACCAGGAGCGCTTGGAGTAACACCCATCAGCTTATAAACGCCGCCTGTCCATGTGCTCACATATACTTCGTCATTAGCATTTACTGCAACACTATAAACGTGTTCTGCTGTTAATCCACTGTTTAATTCTTCCCAGGTATTTCCATTATCAGCAGATCTATAAACACCTTTACCGTATGTAGCTGCATAAACAATATCGGTGCTTGTTGTTGCCAAAGCCCAAACAAAATCGTAACCAAGGTTAGATTTGGTCCAGCTTGAACCAGCGTTTTGACTTACAAATACGCCTCCGCCAAATGTACCGGCAAAAACTCTTCCATGATTATCAATTGTAATAGAATTAACTATTAAGCTGGTTAAACCATTGTTTACTTTAGACCAGCTTGTACCGTTATTAACACTCTTGAAGATACCGAATCCCCAAGCAGCTGCATATATATCACCTGTATTTGGATCAATTTCCACAGCTCTCATATCATAAACATATCCGCCTAAAGGTCCGCTCCAATTTGATCCGTTATCTGCTGTAGAGAATATACCTTGTTCAGTACCAATTACTATAGTTCCATTTGGATGAACCGCTATATCCCAAATAAACCCAATTGTCATGCCCTGGTTAATCAATGTCCAATTAACACCGCCATCAAGAGATTTGTATAAATGTCCGCCTGCTGTACCGGCTAATAGGTTGCCGCTAAGATCGGCTGCAATCGACCATACTACTTCGGTTAAACCGAATGAACCCGCTGGTACCCAATCATTTGTATTATTTGAACCACCACTATTACCGCCGCCTGCATTACCTTGTCCGTCACCAATTGTTACTCCAGCAAAGGATTCGTTGTTATTGGAATTATTGTCGGAAGGGCTGCTGAAACTTAATGTGGCGTAATTTACTATTGAGCCGCTGCAAGGGATATTACCTGTGAACATAGAATTGTTAAACTGACCCGATCCTGTCATAGATTTAACAATTACTTGTCCGTTTATTACACCTGCCGGGAAATTCAAATCAGCGTGAGGAGCTAAAAGTGTTCCTCTAACATCAATACCCTGAACAAGCATATTTTTAGCTTCATAAAAATTATATAGTACGTTGCTTATTGCTGTTCCGTTTACAAACAATCCGCCGTTCCAATCTATAGATTGTCCGTCAATGTTTAACAATACAACCGCGCCATTAGGCACATTTATTGTTGTTCCCCATGCATTGCTAAGTTCTGATCCAGACACATTAAATACGTTAAGGAAAGGATCCGTACCGGTTAAAATTAAGTTGTTCCAATCATTCACTACTGTTCCGTTAGCCGGATAAGCTGATAATGAGGCTGAGAGTGATTTTAGATATACTTCAGCTGCATCAAAATCTATAATATTATCTTGACGAACAGTACCGTTTATAATACTTACACTATATCTCGGTAAGTTTGATGATGTTCCATAAACAACGTTTCCATTGAATACACCGCCACTTACATATTCTAGATGACCGCCTACTATAAGCACATCACCGCTATTTGCAGCTAATTTATCACCAATGCTATAATTCGCAAAATATGCATTTCCACCAATCGCCGCTTTACCTTCAGTATCTGCGCTGGGCTGATTCAGGTCCTCAAATACAAAGAGATTGTAACCTTCCGCTGTGCCTAAATCTATAGATTGACAATTACCAAGGTTCACTTCCACTGTAATTGTTAGAGTAGCGCTTGCTGAGTTTGCCAAATTACCAACAGTCCAAATACCCGTTGTGTAATTGTATAAAGATCCATTACTAGAGCTGGAACCGATATAAATAAGTCCTGCAGGCAAAATATCTGTAACTTTAACGCTTGTAGCGTCAACTGGTCCGTGGTTGGTTGCGGTTATCGTGTAAGTAAATTGATCGCCATTCTGAGGATTAGTATTACTTACAGTTTTAACAACTTCAATGTCAGTAGATTCTGGTGTTTCATAAATTCCTGCATCCCAAGTTAAATCTGTTTCACCTGATGTAATTGTAGTACAAACTGTTCTGCCGGTAGTTGCGTCAGCGTCAGAATCTAAAGTGTCATTTCCACCCTGATCTTTTGGTGAAAAAACATATCCTGAAGGCAGTGTAAACACTACATAATAGTCGCCAGGAGTTAAGTTGGAGAACGAATAGTTTCCGTTTACATCCGTAGTTGTTTGAGTTAAGAATATATTGTTGCAGTCGTATAATTTTACTATTACGTTCTGCACGCCAGATTCGTTGTTATCCTGAATTCCATTTTTATTCAGATCGTTCCATACCTTGTCGCCGATTCCTGATAATTGATATATACCGGCGTCCCAAGTTAAATCTGTATCGCCTAAAACTAAATTTATACAAGTGGTTTTTCCTGTAGCAACATCAACATCAGAATCCAATGCGTCATTTACGCCCTGATTTTGAGTTGTGAAAACAAAACCGGCAGGTAGTTCAAACAATACATAATAGCCGCCTGCATTTAAGTTGCTGAATAGATAATTTCCGTTCGCGTCTGTAGTTGTCTGAGCTATAAAAACATCATTACAGTCATATAATTTAACTACTACATTCTGTACGCCAGATTCGTTGTTGTCCTGAATTCCATTATTATTAAGATCATTCCATACCTTATCACCGATTGAGGATTTGCAGATAACTTCAACAGTTACAGAAGATGTAAACTCAACATTTGCTGACCCGTCTATCGGATGTCCAACCGCTCTTACTGTATTTACCAGTGCACCGCAGTCTGTTGATTTAACTGTATAAGTAGCTGTAAATGATTTTGTTTCGCCTGCTAATACAGGGGATATATTCTTTATTTTATGA